>Ga0182024_10000001_pt1 | contig 414730 bp, 396 predicted proteins | sample P32metaG_FD_120480 | JGI IMG/M metagenome (GOLD analysis project Ga0182024, IMG submission 120480) | Permafrost microbial communities from Stordalen Mire, Sweden - P3-2 metaG (Illumina Assembly) | ecosystem: Environmental > Terrestrial > Soil > Wetlands > Permafrost | place: Sweden: Stordalen... | reverse complement strand
ACGACGACGCCTTCCATCGGCTTTTCCTTGGCGGTGTCGGGAATGATGATGCCGCCCGCGGTCTTTTCCTCCGAATCGAGTCGGCGGATCAGGACGCGGTCCTGCAATGGCCTGAATTTCATGAGCAATCCTCCTCTTTGAGAAAATTCGCCGGTCGGTTAGGCCAAGGTTTGGCACTCCGGGCCGGCGAGTGCCAGGGAGATAGGGGGTCCGCGATCCATAGTCAATGGCTTGACCGGGTAAATTAGCAGCACTCGCCGGTCACAGCTGCTAAGTCATTGATGTGACAAATAATCCTTGCGGAAACGCGGCCGCGCTGAAATTCTTATAACCAGGAAGCGGGCGTAAAAAGGACAAAACGACAGCGGCGAATTGAGCAGGGGTCACCATGAGAAGCATATCTTTGCAATTGAAGGGCTATCGCCTCATCACGGCGGAAATCCTCTATCACCTGCCCGATTACCCGAAGCTGCTGCAGGCCTATATCTGGCAGGCCTTCGACCTGGCGCCGCGCTACCCGGCCTTGCACCAATTCCTCGATTTCTGGAGCCACAATCTCGACGGCAAGCTCTATTCGGTGCGGGTCGCCCATGCCGAGCCGATGGCTTTGCCGCGGCTGCGCCACGCGGCGGTCTCGCTCGCGATTCACTGAGCGGGTAGGGCGGCAAATCACCGCTTGAACCGGCGAGATAGGCGGAGGAAATTCCGCCATGCCCAAAGCCCCGCCAAGATCGAACCAGCGAATCATCGCGCTGTGGCTGCTGCTCTGCGCCGCGATGATCTTCGTCATGGTGGCGATCGGCGGCATCACCCGGCTCACCGAATCCGGACTTTCCATTACGGAGTGGCAGCCGGTTTCGGGATTGCTGCCGCCGCTCAACGCCGCGCAATGGCAGGACGCCTTCGACGCCTATAGGGCCATCCCGCAATACCAGGCGATCCATGCCGGCATGAGTCTCGCCCAGTTCCAGGGCATCTATTTCTGGGAATATCTCCACCGGTTGTGGGGCCGGCTGATCGGTGTGGTCTTCCTGCTGCCCTTCCTCTACTTCCTCGCGCGCGGAATGATCTCGCGCCGCCTGGCGCCGAAGCTGGCGCTGCTCTTCGTGCTCGGCGGCCTCCAAGGCGCGCTCGGCTGGTGGATGGTGGCGAGCGGGCTCGAGGCGCGCATCGAGGTCAGCCAGTATCGTCTCGCCGCGCATCTGGGTGCGGCGATCGTCATCTATGGCGCGATCATCTGGGTGGCGCTGGATTTACTGCATCCAGTCAAAATAAAAAAACGACTGCCATCTCTGCGCTGCGCCGCAACGGCAGTCCTGGTTCTCACCTTTGTCACGCTGATCGCGGGTGCCTTCGTCGCCGGTTTGCGCGCGGGCTTGATCGATAACACCTTCCCGCTGATGGATGGGCATGTCGTGCCGCCGGCCTGGGATAATCTCAGCCCTTGGTGGCGCAACGCCTTCGAGAACCCGGAAACCGCGCAATTCGATCATCGCGTTCTAGCGACGCTGACCTGGCTCGCCGCTTTGGCGCTGTTCGTCGCCTCGCTGCGCCACAAAACGAGCCTGTCGCGCTTTGCCATGGGCACTATCCACGGCGTCTTCGGCCTGGTCACGCTGCAGGCGCTGCTCGGCATCGCGGCGCTGCTGCTGGTGGTGCCGCTGCCCTTGGCGCTGGCGCATCAATTGGGCGCGACGCTAGTCCTCACCGCGGCATTGCTGGCCTGCCATGCTCTTGGCAATGCTCGGGAAACCGTCCCGCCGCGGCCCAATTCGCGCTAGACTACCGGCATGGCCGATTTCACGCCCAAAAGCCTGAAGGATTGGGCCGCCCTGGCGGCGAAGGAGCTCGGCGGCAAGCCGCCCGAGAGCCTCGTTCGCACCATGCCCGAGGGCATCACCATCAAGCCGCTCTACACCGCCGCCGATCTCGAAAATCTCGAGCTCGTTGGGGCGATGCCAGGCTTTGCGCCGTTCTTGCGCGGCGTGCGTGCCACCATGTACGCCAACCGGCCCTGGACCCTGCGCCAATACGCCGGCTTCTCGACCGCCGAGGATTCCAACCGCTTCTATCGCCAGAATCTGGCGCAGGGGCAGATGGGCCTTTCCATCGCCTTCGATCTTGCCACCCACCGCGGCTATGACAGCGACCATCCGCGCGTGGTCGGCGATGTCGGCAAGGCCGGCGTCGCCATCGACAGCGTCGAGGACATGAAAATCCTGTTCGACGGCATTCCGCTCGACAAGATGTCGGTGTCGATGACGATGAACGGCGCTGTGCTGCCGGTGCTGGCGGGCTTCATCGTCGCAGCGGAAGAGCAGGGCGTTAGCCAGGAAAAACTCTCCGGCACCATCCAGAACGACATCCTAAAAGAGTTCATGGTGCGCAACACCTACATCTACCCGCCGGCGCCCTCGATGCGCATTGTCGCCGACATCATCGAGCACACGGCGAAGCACATGCCGAAATTCAACTCGATCTCGATTTCGGGATATCACATGCAGGAGGCGGGGGCGACGGCGGTGCAGGAATTGGCCTTCACCCTCGCCGATGGATTGGAATACGCGCGCGCCGCGCTGTCGAAGGGTCTCGCGATCGACGATTTCGCGCCACGGCTGTCCTTCTTCTTCTGCATCGGCATGAATTTCTTCATGGAGGTGGCGAAGCTGCGCGCCGCGCGGTTGCTGTGGGCAAAGCTCATGCAGGAGAAATTCGCGCCCAAGAATCCGGCGAGCCTGAAGCTGCGCACCCATTGCCAGACCTCGGGCGTCTCGCTGACCGAGCAGGATTCGCACAACAACATCATCCGCACCACTATAGAGGCGATGGCGGCGGTGCTCGGCGGCACGCAATCGCTGCACACCAATTCCTTCGACGAGGCAATGGCGCTGCCGACGCCCTTCTCGGCGCGCGTCGCGCGCAACACCCAGCTTGTGCTGGCCGAGGAGACCAACATCCCGCTGGTGGTCGACCCGCTCGGCGGCAGCTATTACGTCGAGAGCCTGACCGATACCGTCGCCAAATCGGCGCTCGAGCTGATCGAGGAGGTGGAAGCACTCGGCGGCATGACCAAGGCGGTCGAGAGCGGCATGCCCAAGCTCAGGATCGAGGAGGCGGCGGCGCGACGCCAGGCGCGCGTCGACCGCGGCGATGAGACCATCGTCGGCGTCAACAAATACCGCGTCAACCAGGGCGAGGAATCGGCGGTCGATCTACTCTCGATCGATAATTCCAAGGTTCGCCTCGGTCAGATCGCGCGGCTGGAAAAGCTACGCCGCGACCGCGACCCCGGGAAGCTCAAATCGGCGCTCGATGCCTTATCGGAGGGCGCGCGGACGGGCCAGGGCAATCTGCTGGCGCTCGCCATCGAGGCCAGCCGCGCCCGCGCCAGCGTCGGCGAGATCTCCGACGCGCTGGAGCGCGTCTTCACCCGCCACCGCGCCACCATCCGCTCGGCCTCCGGCGTCTATGGGGCAATTTACGAGGGCGACGAGGGCTTCCGCCGCGTGCTGGCCGAGGTTGAGGCCTTCGCCCATACCGAGGGCCGCCGGCCGCGCCTGCTGGTGGTCAAGCTCGGCCAGGACGGCCACGACCGCGGCGCCAAGGTGATCGCCACCGCCTTCGCCGATCTGGGCTTCGACGTCGATGTCGGCCCTCTGTTTCAGACGCCCGAGGAGGCGGCGGCGCAGGCGATCGAGAACGACGTGCATGTGGTCGGCGTCTCGTCACAGGCGGCGGGGCACCGCATCCTGGTGCCGGCGCTGCTCGAGGCCTTGAAGGCGCAGGGCGGCGGCAACATCCTCATCGTCTGCGGCGGCGTCATCCCGCCGCAGGATTACGCCTTCCTGATGGAGGCCGGCGTCGCCGCGATCTACGGCCCCGGTACCAATATCCCGCTCGCGGTCTCCGAAATCCTCCAGCTCATCGCCAAGCGGCGCCTGGCGGCCTAGCCGCCTAAAGCCTCGCTTGGCGCGCCCCGGCGCTGTATCAAAGGCCCCGCATGGGCATCCTGTTTTTCATCGTCTTCATCGATCTGGTCGGCTTTGGGGTCGTCATCCCGCTGCTGCCCTATTACGCGCTCAGCTTCCACGCCTCGCCCTTCGCGGTGACGATGATGCTGGCGTGTTATTCGTTGGCGCAGTTCTTCTCCTCGCCGCTGCTCGGGCGGCTTTCCGACCGCATCGGCCGCAAGCCGGTCATCCTGGCCAGCCTGGTCTGCTCCATCGCCGCCTATATCTGGCTCGGCTTCGCGACCCAGCTCTGGATGCTGTATGGCGCGCGCCTGCTCGCCGGCGCCGGCGCCGGCAATATCTCGGCGGCGCAGGCCTATGTCGCCGACGTGACGCCGCCGAGCCAGCGCGCCAAGGGCATGGGTATGATCGGCGCCGCCTTCGGCTTGGGATTCACCCTGGGCCCGGCGATGGGCGGCTTGCTTGCCGGCGGCGATCCCAACAGCCCGCATCTCGCCTGGCCGGCTTTCCTCGCGGCGGGATTCTCGGCGCTCGCCTTCGTGCTGGCGGCGATCCTTCTCAAGGAAAGCCTGACGCACGAATCGCGATCCAATGCACTCGAGGGCCGTCTCGCCGCCGCCAAGAAGGTGTTCACCTTGCCGAGCCTGCGCCTGCTCATCCTGCTCTTCTTCACCATCACCGCCGCCTTCTCCGGCATGGAGACGACATTCGCGCTGTGGGCGCATGAAGGTTTCGGCTGGGGGCCGATCCAGGTCGGCGGCATCTTCTTCTATGTCGGCGTGCTGCTGGTGGCGGTGCAGGGCGGCTTGATCGGCAAGCTGTCGAAGCGCTTCGGCGAGGCGAATCTGGTCTTCGCCGGCAGCATCCTGATCGCCCTCGGCCTCTTCGGCCTGCCCTTCGCCACCGTGCTGTGGGGCGTGCTGGCGGCGACGACGCTGCTCACCTGCGGCCTCGCTTTGCTCAACCCCTCGATCAACAGCCTGATCTCCCAGGAGGCGGGGGCGCATGAGCGCGGCGGCGTGCTCGGCGTGGCGCAATCGGCGGCGAGCCTGGCGCGCATTGTCGGGCCCGCGGTGGCCGGCGCCGTCTATACCGGCTTCGGCCGCAACGCGCCCTATTTCCTCGCCGCCGCGGTGATGGCGGCGATGGTGGTGCCGGCGCTGCGCGTGCGGAGGGCGCACCGATGAGGCCGGAGCGACGCCCCGGCAGCCTCGGCAACGAGGCCTCGGAGACCGGCTTGCGCCACGAGTTGCGCGCGCTGTCGGCTGTGCTGCCCTATCTCTGGCCCAAGGAATCGCGCGATCTCCGGCTGCGCGTCGTGCTGGCGGTGGCCTGCCTCATCCTGGCCAAGCTCATCACCGTCGGCGTGCCGCTGCTCTACAAGGCGGCGGTCGACCGATTGGCGCCGGGTACTGGCGCGTTCATCGTCGTGCCGGTCTTTCTCATTATCGCCTATGGCGGCGCCAGAGTCGCAGCACAGCTTTTCAACGAGCTGCGCGACGCGGTCTTCGCCAAGGTCGAGCAGCGCGCCATTCGCCGCATCGCCCTCTCGACATTCCGCCATCTCCACGCGCTCAGTCTGCGCTTCCATCTCGACCGCCAGACCGGCGGGCTCAGTCGGGCGATCGAGCGCGGCGTGCGCGGCATGGAATTCTTGCTCTCCTATCTCCTCTTCAACATGCTGCCGACGCTGTTCGAGATCCTGCTGGTCTGCGGCATTTTGTGGGGATTCTTTGAGGCCAGCCTCGCCATCGCCACCCTCGCCATCATCGTCGTCTATGTCGCCTTCACCTTCGCGGTGACCGATTGGCGCATCAAGTTCCGCCGCGAGATGAACGAGCGCGACAGCCAGGCCAATACCCGCGCCATCGACAGCCTGCTCAATTTCGAGACGGTGAAATATTTCGCCAATGAGGAGCATGAGGCGCGACGCTTCGACGAGGCGCTGCAGGCTTACGAGCGCGCCGCGGTCAAAAGCCAAACGACGCTCTCGGTCCTCAATATCGGCCAGGGCATCATCATCTCGGTCGGGCTCACCATCGTCATGCTGCTGGCGGCGCGCGGTGTCGCGGCGGGGCGCATGACGGTCGGCTCCTTCGTGCTGGTCAACACCTACCTCATCCAGCTCTACGCGCCGCTCAACGTGCTCGGCGTGGTCTACCGCAACATCAAGCAGTCGCTGACCGATCTCGAATCGATGCTGCGCCTGCTGGCGGTCAAGGCCGAGGTGGCGGACAAGCCCGGCGCGCCCGATCTCATGGTGACGCGCGGCGAGATCGTCTTCGATCATGTGTCATTCGCCTACGACGAGCGCCGGCCGATCCTGGACGACGTCTCCTTTCGCGTCCGCGCCGGCCGCACCCTCGCCATTGTCGGGCCGTCGGGCGCCGGCAAATCCACCATCGCGCGGCTGTTGTTCCGCTTCTACGACGTCAGCGCCGGCGCCATCCTGATCGACGGCCAGGATCTGCGCGACGTCAACCAGACCAGCCTGCGCCGCGCCATCGGCGTGGTGCCGCAGGACACCGTGCTGTTCAATGATTCGATCTTTTACAACATCGCCTACGGCAAGCCCGGAGCGAGCTACGCCGAGATCGAGGCCGCGGCGCAGCGCGCCCGCATCCATGATTTCGTCGCCGCGTTGCCTGATGGCTATCGCAGCCAGGTCGGCGAGCGCGGCTTGAAGCTCTCGGGCGGCGAAAAGCAGCGCGTCGCCATCGCCCGCGTCATCTTGAAGGGGCCGCCGATCCTGGTCTTCGACGAGGCGACCTCGGCGCTCGACACCCGGACCGAGCGCGAGATTCAGGCCAGCCTCGAGGAGGTCGCGGCCCAGCGCACCACCCTGATGGTGGCGCACCGGCTCTCGACCGTGATCCATGCCGACGAGATCCTGGTCCTCGATCACGGCCGCGTCGTCGAGCGCGGCGACCATGCCGGGCTTTTGGCGCAGGGCGTCGTCTATGCCGCGATGTGGGCGCGTCAGCAGGAGGCCGAGCGCGCCGCCGAGATGGCCGCCATCGCCGAGGTCGCGGAGTAGCGATGGAAACGGCAGCGACACTCGCAGCCGCAATCCGCGCGGGCGATCGCGCGGCGCTGGCCCGCGCCATTACAATATGTGAGTCGACGCGCGACGATCACCGCGCCATTGCCGAGGCTCTTTTGCAGGAATTGCTGCCGGCGACCGGCGGTGCCTTGCGCCTCGGCATCACCGGCGCGCCCGGTGTCGGCAAATCGACCTTTATCGAGGCTTTTGGGATGTCATGCGTCGCGGCGGGGCGGCGCGTCGCCGTGCTGGCGGTCGATCCCTCCTCGAAGAAGGCCGGCGGCTCGATCCTTGGCGACAAGACGCGCATGGGCGAGCTCGCGCGTCACGCGTCCGCCTTCATACGTCCCTCGCCGGCGGGATCGATGCTCGGCGGCGTGGCGCGGCGCACGCGCGAGGCGGTCTGGCTCTGCGAGGCGGCGGGCTACGATCTCGTCATCGTCGAGACCGTCGGCGTCGGCCAATCCGAGACCGCGGTCGCCGATCTGGTCGATCTTTGCCTTTTGATGATCGCGCCCGGCGGCGGCGACGATCTGCAGGGCATCAAGAAGGGCATCGTCGAATTCGCCGATCTGCTGGTCGTCAACAAGGCGGATGGCGATTTGGCGCCGGCGGCGCAGCGCGCGGTCGCCGATTACCGCCACGCGCTGCGTCTGCTGAAGCCGGCTGGCGATGCCGGGTCCGCCGTGGTCGCGGTCTCGGCGCTGACCGGCGCCGGCATCGATCAGGTGCGCGAGACGGTCGAATCCCGCGCCGCCGCGCTGCGCCACAGCGGCGAGCTGGAGCGCCGCCGCGCCGCCCAGGCGCGCGAGGTGCTGTGGACCGAGCTGGGCGAGGGGCTGATCCTCGCCTTGAAGCGCGATAAGGCCGTCGCCGGCCTGCTGCCGGCGCTCGAAGCCGAGGTGGCGGCGCGCAAAATCACCCCCTCCGCCGCGGCGCGGCGCGGCCTGGCGGCCTTTGCCGGGGCCAAGGGGACCAGCCGCCCGGCTTGACGATGGCCGCCGCTTCGCTTAAAAACCGGGCGCAGCAGCGGGCTCCGGCCCGCCTTTTTCTTCAAGGATTGATCATGTCGCGACGGTGCAACATCACCGGCAAGGGCGTGTTGGTCGGCAACAACGTCAGCCACGCCAACAACAAGACCAAACGCCGCTTCTTGCCGAATCTCCAGACGACCTCGCTCCTCTCCGACGCGCTCGGCCAGGCGGTGCGGGTCAAGCTGACCCCGCGCGCCATCCGCACCATCGAGATCAATGGCGGGCTCGACGCCTATCTGCTCTCGGTCTCGAATGGGCGTCTGCCCACCGAGGCGCTGCGCTTGAAGCGCCGCATCGTCCGCGCCCAGGCGCGCAAGAGCGGCACCGCCGCCTAAGCGGCGGCCGCTCGGGTGGGCTAAGGCGCGAGCGTTTCGCCGTCCCACCGCGAAAATTCGGTTTCACGCGCGAGGCCTCATCCGGCGTTCGTGGTTGCGGTTGCAGGGCGCGTTGACCATTATCCGGCCCTTCGTTCGAGGGGACGTTTAGAAAATTAGGGAGCCGTGATGAGCCTGCGCGATTATCTGTTCACCAGCGAGTCCGTGTCCGAGGGACACCCCGACAAGGTCTCCGACCGCATCTCCGATTGCGTGGTCGATGCCTATCTGGCTGCCGATCCGCTGTCGCGCGTCGGCTGCGAGACGCTGTGCACGACCAACCGCGTTATCATCGCCGGCGAAGTGCGCGGCCCCGCCTCGGTGACCAAGGACAAGATCATCCAGCTCGCGCGCGACGCGATCAAGGATATCGGCTACGAGCAGGAAGGCTTCCACTGGAAGACCGCCAACGTCGAATGCATCGTGCACGCCCAATCGGTAGATATCGCGCAGGGCGTCGACAGCGCCGGCAATAAGGACGAGGGCGCCGGCGACCAGGGCATCATGTTCGGCTTCGCCTGCACCGAGACGCCGGAGCTGATGCCGGCGCCGCTGCAATATTCGCACGCCATCCTGAAATCGATGGCCGAGGCCCGCCATTCCGGCGCCACGCCCGATTTCGGCCCCGACGCCAAGAGCCAGGTGACGCTCGAATACAAGAACGGCAAGCCGGTGCGCGCCACCTCGGTCGTCGTCTCGACCCAGCACAGTGAAAAGATCGACCAGGACAAGGTGCGCGAGATCGTGCGCCCGCACGTGCTGAAGGTCCTGCCCAAGGGCTGGATGTGCGACGAGGAGCATTTCTACGTCAACCCGACCGGCCGCTTCGTCATCGGCGGCCCGGACGGCGATTGCGGCCTGACCGGCCGCAAGATCATCGTCGATACTTACGGCGGCGCCTCGCCGCATGGCGGCGGCGCCTTCTCGGGCAAGGACCCGTCGAAGGTCGACCGCTCGGCCGCCTATGCCGCGCGCTACCTCGCCAAGAACGTCGTCGCCGCGGGCCTGGCCGAGCGCTGCACCATCCAGCTCGCCTATGCCATCGGCGTGGCGAAGCCGCTCTCGGTCTATGTCGACACCGCCGGCACCGGCAAGGTCGACGAGGCGAAGCTCGGCAAGGTGCTGCAGGAGATGATGGATCTCTCGCCCCGCGGTATCCGTACCCATTTGAAGCTCAACCGCCCGATCTATGTGCGGACCTCGGCCTATGGCCATTTCGGCCGCACGCCCGATGCCGATGGCGGCTTTTCCTGGGAAAAGACCGATCTCGCCGACGGTCTCAAGCGCGCCTTCTAGTCCATTCGTCTTTTCAAGGAGTTGTTATGACTGCCGACTACAAGGTGAAGGACATCGATCTCGCCGGCTGGGGCCGCCGCGAGATCGCGATTGCCGAGACCGAAATGCCCGGCCTGATGGCGCTGCGCAAGGAGCACGGCAAGTCGAAGCCGCTCAAGGGCGCCCGCATCGTCGGCTGCCTGCACATGACCATCCAGACCGCGGTGCTGATCGAGACGCTGGTCGATCTCGGCGCCACGGTGCGCTGGAGCTCGTGCAACATCTTCTCGACGCAAGACCATGCCGCCTCGGCGATTGCCGCCAAGGGCATCCCGGTCTTCGCCTGGAAGGGCGAGACCGAGGAGGAATATGAGTGGTGCATCGAGCAGACCCTGAAGGGCCCCAACGGCTGGACGCCCAATATGGTGCTCGACGATGGCGGCGACGCGACCAAGGTGCTGCACGACAAATATCCCGAGATGCTGAAGGACGTGAGGGGCATCTCCGAGGAGACCACCACCGGCGTGCATCGGCTCTATGAGATGATGAAGGCCGGCAAGCTGAAAGTGCCGGCGATCAACGTCAATGACAGCGTGACCAAGTCGAAATTCGACAACCTCTACGGCTGCCGCGAGAGCCTGGTCGACGGCATCAAGCGCGCCACCGACGTCATGATGGCGGGCAAGGTCGCCGTGGTGGCGGGCTTCGGCGACGTCGGCAAGGGCTCGGCCGCCAGCCTCAGGAGCCAGGGCGCCCGCGTCATGGTGACCGAGATCGACCCGATCTGCGCCTTGCAGGCGGCGATGGAAGGCTATCAGGTCACCACGATGGACGACGCGGCGTCGATGGGCGACATCTTCGTCACCGCCACCGGCAACGTCGACGTCATCACCCTCGACCACATGCGCAAGATGAAAGACCGCGCCATCGTCTGCAACATCGGCCATTTCGACAGCGAGATTCAAATCGCGGCGCTGCAGAACCTAAAATGGGAAGAGGTCAAGCCGCAGGTCGACGAGGTCATCTTCGCCGACGGCAAGCGCCTCATCGTCCTGGCCAAGGGCCGCCTCGTCAATCTCGGCTGCGGCACCGGCCATCCGAGCTTCGTCATGAGCGCCTCCTTCACCAACCAGGTGCTGGCGCAGATCGAGCTGTGGACCAACCACGGCAAATACGAGAACAAGGTCTATGTCTTGCCGAAGCATCTCGACGAGAAGGTGGCGGCGCTCCATCTCGACAAGCTCGGCGTCAAGCTGACCAAGCTCACTACCGCGCAATCCTCGTATCTCGGCATCAAGCAAAGCGGGCCCTATAAGCCCGAAGCCTACCGCTACTAGCGATTTCGGTTTTCGCTGCGGCGCCGGTCCCGCAAGGGCCGGCGCCGTTTCATTTAGTGGCGAAGAAATCCTGCCGCGCAGCGCCGCCGCCGCTCTAGGATCGCGGCATGGCCGCGAGCGGACAGCCCCTCGATATTATCTACGGCGTTGCCGAGCCGAATCCTGCGGCGCCCAGCGTCAAGCTGGCGCCAGGATCGCCGTTGCGCCTGTGGAATGGGCCCTATCCCTTCGCCGAGGCGCCCGATCTCATCCGCGTCATCACCGTGGCGGACCGGCTCGATCTGCTGCGCGATCATCTGCAATCGCTGTGTGGGCTTTGGGCTGGCTCGCCGCGGATTTTCCTCGCCGCCTATTTTCGCTGGATCGCATCGGCGCTGGCGGCGAACCGGGCAGCGGTCGAGCACCTGGCCGCCGCCGGGCTCTTTCACGCCGCGGATTGGAGTTTCGCCGCTTTTCGGCCGCTGCCCGCGGCGCATCTGCCGGGGGGCGACGGCACCATCCGCGCCGATATCGCTTTCTGGACCGGCGAGCGTCTCGTCGCCATCGAGCTCATCGGTGGCGGCACCTTGCGCGCCAAGCGACAGGCCGAGCTCGCCGCCTTGCGCGCGGCGGGCGTGGCGCTTTGCGAAATCCCGGTCGCCGGTCTCCACGGCGGCGATTTCGGCCGGCATCTGCCGCCCGAATTCGCGCGGTTTTGGCAGGGCATAGAACTGCCGCGCAGCCCCTTCGGCGGCGCCGTGCCGGCGACGATCCTGCCGCCCGCCTAAGGGCTAGAGCTTCGCCTCGAGGATATAGAGCCCGCCGGTGAAGCGGTCGGCGGCGTAGATGATTTCCTTCTCGTCGACATAGCAATCGTTGATCTGGACGGCACCCGCCGGCGTGCCCTTCGGCGTCTCCGGCACGAAAAAGGCGACCTCCTTGGGCTGGAACGGGTCGCTCAGATCGTGGACGCGCACGCCGCCGTTGAAATAAGTGCCGAAGATGAGGGTATCGGAACGGAAAGCCGGCCCCGGGCGGTTCTCGTGCATGTTGTGCGCGCCATAGCGCCCGGCGTTGCGGTGCTGCTCGATCGGCGGCAGCGGCAAGGTCGCGATCGAGACGAGGTTATCCTCGCGCCGCGCATCCAGCACCCAGACCAGCTTCGGCCAATCGGCGCCCTTGTCCTGCACGCATTCGTCGCTCACCACGACGAGGCCGCGCTCGCCCAGTGGCATCGCGGTATGGGTAAATCCGGGGAAAGGCGGATGCGGGTTCCAATGCCCGACCGGCTTCGGATGCGCCTTGTCGGCAATGTCGAGAATCCACGCGCCGCCGTCGATGTAGCCGATATAGGCGCGGTCGGGCCGCGATGGATAGACGTTGGTGTTATGCGCGCGCGAGCCGTAATCGAATTTCGGGTGACGCGGCACCGGCGGCGCGCTGTCGTTCTCGCCGGTGCCGGGCATCCACCAGCGGCCGACATCGCGCGGCTTCGACGGGTTCTTGACGTCGATGATGCGGTAGAACTGATCGTCCTTCGGGTTGCGTGGCTTCCAATCGGCGGCCCCCCCCGAGAAATGGATATATTCGCCGTCGACGAACCAGAGCTGGTGCACGCCGCGCGAATGCGGCCCCGAGCAATCGAACATCGCGATCGATTTCGGATTTTCTGGCAACGAAATATCGAACAGCTCGATGCCGGCCGGCTGCATGCCGACTTTTGCGGTCTGGTAGGCGACCGCCATGATGTCGCCGCACACCTCGAGCGAGTTGGAGCGCACCTGGCGATGCGGCAGCTCGGTCTGCACGACCAACTTCGGCTTGCGCGGGTCGCTGACGTCGATTCCGGTGAAGTTCTTGGGCGCCGATTCATGCGCCAGCCACAGGATGCGCCGCCCGTCCTTGGCGAGCTGCAGACTCATACCTTCGCCGATGCCGCCGAAGCCGGCGAGCTCGTGGTGGGCGAGGAGCTTCATGTTGAGAGCGGAATCGGGCAAGAGGTTCGGTCCTTCTCGAAAACAGGGTTAAGCGCGGGTCGGTCGCGCGTATTTTAATGAGTTGCTTACGAATAGCGGCCGATCATGACCGGTCGGTTTTTTACGCGGGTTGCCATGCAATACGACGAATTCGATCCCTCGGCAATCATCGATCCACGCGTGCGGAGCCTCCACGCCTATTGGCAGGGGCGCTGTGCTGAAGAGCGCTTGCCCGGCCGGCGCGACCTCGATCCGCTCGATCTGCGCTTCATTATCGGCAATCTGCTGCTGATCGACGTGCTGGTGGCACCGCGCCGCTTTCGCGTCCGGCTGCACGGCGCCAACGCCGCGCGCCGCGCCGGCTACGATCTGACCGGCAAGATCTACGACGATTTGCCGCCGTCGCAATTCCACGACCGGGTGTTGAAATCCTTTTCCGGCGTCACCGAGGATCGCCGGCCCTTCCATGCCTTCCGCGATCAGATTCTCGACGAGCGGCATTACCGCTACGAGACTCTGATTCTGCCGCTCGCCAAGGACGGCATCAGGGTCGACATGCTGCTGGTTTGCATCTGTTATGCCGACGAGATGGTCAGGCTGCCGGCGCATAACGCCGCCTGAGTCGCGCAGGATTTCCTATTTCCCGTCAAGCCGCGCCCTTGCCTCCTTGATCAGCGACAGATCGGTATAGCCGGGCTCCGCCGCTATCTTCTGCGGCACCACGTTCAGCGCGACCATCTCGTCGATCTCGTGCTGCACCGCCGCCATGTTGGGCATGCCGTCGGGCGAGCGATAGATGTCCTCCTTGGTGAAGACGTAACCGAGATTCTCCGCCGGCTGCTTGGTCACCGCATGGGCGATGTCGACCGCCTCGGCGTGATGGGCGGGATCGAGGAACCAGCGCACCGCGCGCAAATGGTCCTCGAAGAAATCCACCAGCACGCCGCGGTGCTGCTTGATGAAATCGGGCTGCATCGCCCACAGCACGGTCTGCGCCGGCCCCACCGCGTCCATCTGGGTGAACAGCACGCGATACTTGCCGCTCTTCACCAGCGGCCGGTTGAATTCCGGCATCACCGGGATGAGGTCGACCTTGTCGCCCTCGATCATCGCCGGCATGTTGGAGAAATTGGCCTGCACGGTGACGAAGTCGCCGTCCTGCACGCCGTGGCGATGCAGCATGACGCGCATCGCCGCGTCGTTGGACGAGCCGACGGCGTTCGAGGCGACGCGCCTCCCTTTGATGTCCTCGATCGTCTTGATCGGCCCGTCGGCGCGCACGACATAGGGCACGCTGAAATGGCCGTCGATGCCGTCTTCCAGGCAGTCGGCGACGATGCGCACGTCGAGATGCGCGTTGACGATGGCGAGCGCCAGCGCCGAGGGCGAGAAGGCGGCGATCTCGAGCTGGCCCGCCGCCATGCCTTGGATCTGCGGTGAGCTGCCGGCGAAGCGCAGCCCCTCGGCGGTATAGCTCTTGCCGAAATGCACGAAGATCTCGGGATGGCGCTTCTGCAGCTCATCGATCAGCGGCTGGATGTGGCTCGGCGCAGTCGACCAGCCGATATGGATGGCGAGCGGCTCCGCTTGCGCAGCCGCTATCCCCAGGACGGTCAGCCCGGCAATCGCGGCCGCGTGGATCGCACGCTTGATCATGATTGCGTCCTTACGTCTTGGCCTATTTGCCGTCGATCCGAATCTTGGCGTCCTTGATCAGCGACAGGTCGACGTATTCGGGCGCCAGCGTGATCGCCTGCGGCAGCAACCCGAGCTTGGCCGAGATGTCGATCTCGTGCTGTGCTGCCTCGATATTCGGCACGCAATCGGGCGAGCGGTAGAAATCCTCGTCGGTGAAGGCATAGGCCAGATCCTCGGGCTTCTGCTTCGTCACCTCGACGGCGATGGCGAGGGCTTCGACGCGGTTCTTGGGGTCGAGGAACCAGCGCACGCCGCGGATGTGGTCCTCGAAGAAATCGACCAGCACCGGCCGATGCGCCTTGATGAAATCGGCGCGCATTGCCCAGGCGATGGTCTGAGCCGGGCCGCGCGCGTCGCTCGCGGTATAGAGCGTGCGGAACTTTCCCGCCGTGTCGATCTGATGCAGGTATTGCGGCATGGCGCCGATCATGTCGACTTTGTCCTCGTCGAGCATCGCCACCATGTTGGCGAAATTCACCTCGACGGTGGTGAAGTCCTTGTCCTGGATGCCGTGCTGCCGCAGCATGATGCGCATGGCGTTGTCGCTGGCCGAGCCGATGGCATTGGTGGCGACGCGCTTGCCGCGCACATCGTCGATCGTCTTGATCGGGCCGTCCTTGCGCACGACATAGGGCTCGTCGTAATGCCCCTTCAGCCCGTCCTGCTCGACGTCGGAAACGATGCGCATGTCGAGATGGGCGTTGGTGATGGCAAGCGCCAGCGAGGACGGCGCGAAAGCGGCGATCTCGAGCTCATTGACCGCCACCGCCTGGATCTGCGGCGTCGAGCCGGCAAAGCGCACCGCCTGGGCGGCGTAGCTCTTGCCGTCATGCGGCATGATCTCGGGATGGCGCTGCGCCAGCACATCGAGCAAGGGAGCAAGATGTCCCGGCGCCTGCGCCCAGCCGATGCGGATCGGTAGCGGATCGGCCGAAGCGGTGGAGGCGATACCGATCACCGCCAGCAGCGCCGCAAGCGCCGGCCAATTCCTGATTTGCGCCATTCTCCCCCCTTTGGCCCGCCTTCGCTTGCGCGGACCCTTGCCGCGATCTTAGCAGAGGGGCTAGGTTTTCAAATCTCTTTCAGGCTTCGAATCCCTTGATCCCAGGAGACTTCATGCCGTCCCCACCGGTACCGACGGCGCTCATCACTGGCTTTCTCGGCAGCGGCAAGACGACGCTGTTGAACGGGCTGCTCCAGCATACCGGCATGGCCGACACCGCGGTGATCGTCAACGAATTCGGCGAGATCGGCCTCGATCATCTGCTGATCGAGACCGCCTTCGAGGATGCGGTGCTGCTGAAAAGCGGCTGCATCTGCTGCACCGTGCGCGGCGATCTGGTCGATACCATCGAGACGCTGGACCAGCGTCGCCGGTCGGGCGCGATCCCGGCCTATCGGCGCATCGCCATCGAGACCACCGGCCTTGCCGATCCGGCGCCGATCATGACGCTGCTGATGGAGGAGGTACGGCTGCGCGATCTGGTCACGCTGGATCGTGTCATCGCCACGGTCGACGCGGCGAACGCGCTCTCCACCCTCGACGCGCATTATGAATCGGCAAAGCAGGTCGCGCTGGCCGACCGGCTGGTGCTGACCAAGACCGATCTGGTGACAGCCGAGATGCGCCGCGATGTTGAGGCGCGGCTGCGCCGGCTCAATCCCGAAGCGCCGATCATCGTCGCGGTGGCGGGGCACATCGCCCCCGGAGTGCTGTTCGACGCGGATTTGACGCCGGGCTCGCGTCACGACCGGCTTGCTGCAGCCGAGGGGCTCGGCGGCCACGCGCATCACCATGGCGATGCCGCCGACGCCGTCGGGCATCTGGCGCAGGCGCACGGCATTTCGTCCTTCACGCTGTGGCGCGACCAGCCGATCGAATGGGAGAATCTGCGTGCCTGGCTCGAGGCGCTGGCCTCGCTCAAGGGACCGGATTTGTTGCGGATGAAGGGGATCGTCAATATCGCCGGACGGGCCGGGCCGGTGGTGCTGCACGGGGTGCAGCATGTCTTCCATCCGCCGCAGGAGTTGGCGCGCTGGCCCGATGCCGACCGCCGCTCGCGCATCGTCTTCATCACCCGCAATATTCCGCAGATCGCGGTTGCCGGCTCTTTCGCGGCTGCGATGGCCGGTCGCGGCGCATCGAATCGGAGCTGAAAAGCCGGCGGGGCTGCCTCGGGCGATTGGCCCGCGGCAGCCCCGCGCTAAGCCTCGATAGCGAGTCTAGCGCTTCGCCTTGCGCTTGGTCTTCTTGGGTACCTTGCGTTTTGTTTTTTTCATAACTTTCTTCTTAGCCATTGGCTTTTCCTCTACGTCGTTACGCGGGTTCAACACCGGACTTCCCGGTGGCTTGCCCAACGAGTGGTTTTTAACATATCTGCAATGGATAGTGTAATTATCCTAAGGCAAACCCTACCTGTTGTGGCAAAAGGTCCGATCCGGTACGATTCTTGCACGCTTGCCAGAAAGGTGGGACGGGTCGCCCACCGTCATGAAACCGCCACGCAACTGTCACCGTTACGCAATCGCCGCGGCGCAGATTGCGCGCGGCCGAGGCGCGCAATCGCGATCGCCGGCACTAGGGACGACAGAGAAGGAGACAGCATGTTGGAAAAAAATTTCGCCACGCGCATCGCGCGGCTGACATTCGGCGCGGCATTCGGCATGGTCATTGCCGGCACGGCGCATGCGACGGATCTATCCGGCGCGGGCTCGACCTTCGCCTATCCGCTCTACGCCAAATGGGCGGACAGCTATAAGACTAAGACCAATATCGGTCTCAACTATCAGTCGATCGGCTCGGGCGGCGGCATCAAGCAGATCGAAGCCAAGACGGTCGATTTCGGCGCCTCGGACATGCCGCTCGCAATGGACGATCTCGCCAAGAACAATCTGATGCAATTCCCGACCGCGATGGGCGGCGTCGTGCTGGTGGTCAACATTCCCGGCCTCGCCGCCGGCCAACTCACCCTCGATGGCCCGACCCTCGGCGACATCTATCTCGGCAAGATCGCCAAGTGGAACGATCCGGAGATCGTGAAGCTCAATCCCGGCCTCAAGCTGCCGGCGCTCGACATCGCCGTCGTCCACCGCTCAGACGGCTCGGGCACGACCTTCATCTTCACCGACTATCTGTCGAAGGTGAACCCGGAATGGAAATCCAAGATCGGCTCCAACACTGCCGTCGACTGGCCGACCGGCCTCGGCGGCAAGGGCAGCGAGGGCGTCTCGGCGGTCGCGACCCAGACCGTCGGCGGCATCGGCTATGTCGAATACGCTTATGCCCTGCAAAACAAGCTGGTCTACACCAAGCTGAAGAGCCATGACGGCACGGTGCTGTCGCCCACCATCCCGACCTTTCAGGCGGCCGGCGCCAATGCCGATTGGAAAAACTCGCAAGCCTTCGCCATCATCCTGACCGATCAGCCCGGCAAGGAAAGCTGGCCGATCACCGGGGCGACCTTCATCCTGGTGCAGAAGAACCCCGATAATCCGCAAAACGCTAAGCAGGTTCTCGACTTCTTCGCCTGGGCCTACAAGAACGGCAATCAGGCGGCGCAGGATCTCGCCTACATCCCGATGCCGGCCAGCGTCGTACCGCTGATCGAGCAATCCTGGAAGGACGTCAAGGGTCCGGACGGCAAGCCGGTCTGGGCCGGCCCGACCAGCTAATCCCAAGCGATCCCCGCTCAACGGCGCTCCCGGTGGGGGCGCCGTTTTTCTGTGTGGCCGGATAGCGCCCAGCCCGTCCTTCCCTGATGCGCAGCCCCGCATGTATCATCCGCCGCCGCGCGAAAACGAGGGGAGTTGAGTGCATGGCGGATCAACCGGCCTCGGCCGAAATTTCAGCGCGCTTCCACGCGCTGCACGAGATCGTGCGCGCGGCGCGCAACAACACCGCGACCAATTACTGGGATTACCTGACCGGCGCCGCCGAGACCGAGACCACGCTGCGCCGCAACCGCCTGGCGATTGATTCGCTGGGCTTCCGGCCGCGCGTGCTGCGCGACGTCTCGAAGCTGGACACCGGCGGCCGTCTCTTCGGCAAGCCGAGCCGGCTGCCGGTCGTCCTGGCGCCGATCGGCTCGATCGAGAATCTGGATGCCGGCGGCACCGCGACCGTTGCCAAGGCCGCCGCGCGCTTCGGCGTGCCGCTCTTCGTCAGCTCGGTGGCGCAGCCCGGCCTCGAGGCGACCGCCCAGGCGGCGCCGAAAGCGCGCCGCATCTATCAGCTCTATGTGCGCGGCAATGCCGCTTGGGTCGACGATTTCGCCCGCCGGGCGATCGATTCGGGCTACGAGGCCTTCTGCTTCACCGTCGACACCGCGATCTACGGCAGGCGCGAACGCGACATCGCCAAGCGCTATCAGGTCAGTGGCCGGCGCCAAGTCGTGCAGGAGATGGAGGAGTTCCAGGCCGCCTTCAGCTGGGACCAGGTCAAGCGCTTCCAGGACAAGCACGCGGTGCCCGTCATCCTCAAGGGCATCGCCACGGCCGAGGACGCCGACGCCGCCTGCGCGCTGGGCGTCGCCTGCATCTATGTCTCGAACCATGGCGGCCGTCAGCTCGATCAGGGGCGGGGCACGCTCGATATCCTGCCCGAAGTAGTGCAGGCGGTGCGCGGCCGGGCGCAGATCATCGTCGATGGCAGCTTTTGCCGGGGCGGCGACATCGTCAAGGCGATGGCGCTCGGCGCCGATGCGGTCGGCATCGGCCGGCTTTATTGTTACGGCCTCGCGGCGGCGGGCGAGGAGGGCGTGGTGCGGCTGCTCGAGCTGCTCGAAACCGAATTCAAGCTCGCGCTCGCCCTGCTCGGCGCGCAGAATTGCCGGCAGCTCGAGCGCGCCATGCTGCATCCGGCGCCGCCGGTGGCGATCCCGCACGCCCTCAGCGCCTTTCCGCTGCTCGACCTGACGCATCCCGGCTACTGAGATCCCGCGTTAATCTTCGGTCGGCGCTTTTGCCGGCGTTCGGCGCGGTTTCGTCAATCGTTCCGACGCTTCTTTAATGTTAACCATGGCTCTTTTACATTTTATTGCCACGAGTATTAGTATTAACTATATTTCTTCAGTAATTAACCATATTTCTCTTGTAACCGAATCGATCGGATCTTAGACCATCCCTAGGAATATAAGGGATGTTGATAATGCGGTCTTCGACCATCGGAATTGGCTGTTTCATCTTGCTGTCGGCGCTGGCTGTCATCGGTGGCGGCGCCGTCGCGCTGTTTCTGTTGATTGCGCTCCACCCGCTGGTCGAGCTCTTTCCGGCCACCTCGGTCGCCTCCGATGTCGCGACCGGCATCGCCGCCATGTGGGGGCTGGTCGTGGCCGCCATTGTCGCGGTCTATGCCTTCGGCAGCGTCCGCAAATACCGCCAAGCCGGCGACGCCGCCGATGGCCATTGGGAAGATCAGCGCCGCTTCGTGCCGGCGCTGTCGCCCGCGACTCGGCAATGGCGCGAGGAGATTGCGGCAATGTCGCGGCAATCCTCGCTGCGTCCGGATCGACACCTTCAGGCGGCACCCGCCCGTCATGCGGCGCCGCTCCCGAGCCAGGTTGCGCTCGAATCGCGGCTCACCAAGATGGAAGCGATGCTGGAATCCAATTTGCGGCTGGCCGAGCGCATCGGGCTGGCCGAGCGCATCGGGCTGGTCGACGAGGCCCGCCAACAGCTGGCGCCCAATACGCGCACCGATAGCGTCCGGCCGATCGTCCGCGGCACTCCGCTGGCTACCGCACCGCGGCCGCGGCTCGTCCATTCCATGGCCGCACCGCCGATGACGCGCCGCACCGCGCAGGCCCGCTAGGGCTTCGCCGTCGCGCCTGGCTTTGCCGGGCTAGAACGGAAAACCGAATTTCACGCGTTCGGCATTATTCTGTTGAGTGCCGCCGCCCGCGGCCGAGGTGTTGACGTCACTGCATTGCGTCAGGACGAGCAAGCTCAGCGCCGCACCGATGCGGAGGATCAAGCTGGGCCGCGATGGCGATCTGGTCCGCATGGACAATCCCCGCCCGGATTTCTCTCCGGCATGCCTAGCATGACAAGACCGGTGGCGACAACCGCGCGGGCGCGGGTGTCAGCCGACGTTGCGCAGGGGGAACGGTTCGGTCTCCGCGGCTTCGGCGGGTAACGTCATGGTGACGGTGGTGCCGAAGCCGGGCTTGCTCGCGATGGCGAACCCGCCGCCATGCAGCTCGATCAGGTTCTTCGCCAGCGGCAGGCCGAGGCCGGTGCCTTCATGCGCGCGGGTGAGGGCGTTGGAGATCTGGCCGAAGGGCTCGAGCGCCCTCGGGATGTCGCGCTCGAACATGCCGATGCCGGTGTCGATCACCGAGACGCTGACGCTCTCCATCTCGGCGCGCATGACCACCGAGACGGTGCCGCCGGCCGGGGTGAATTTGAGCGCATTCGACAGCAGATTGAGCATGACCTGGCGGATGCGGGTCAGATCGATGCGGACCTTGGGAAGCTTGCCTTCGATCGCAAAGCTCAGGGTGACGTGGGCGCCCAGCGCCTGAGGCTCCATTAGCCGCACGGTTTCCTCGACGACCGGCGCCAGCGCGGCGGTCTCGAGATGCAGCTCGGTCTTGCCCGATTGCAACTTGGCGATGTCGAGGATGTCGTTGATGATGGAGAGCAGGTGCTCGCCGCTGCGCCGGATCAGCCCCGCATATTCGCGATAGCGCGCCGGCTGCGGGCCGAACAGGCTCTGCTCGATGATCTGCGAGAATCCGATCACGGCGTTGAGCGGCGTGCGCAATTCATGGCTCATGGTGGCGAGGAATGAGCTCTTGGTGCGGTCGGCGCGCTCTGCCGCCTCGCGCGCTTGGCGCTCCGACTGCTCGCTCTTGCGCAGCGCGTCCTCCTGCTGCTTCATCTGGGTGATGTCGGTATAGAAGCAGGCGGTGCCGCCTTCGGCGGTGCGCCGTTCGCGGGTCAGCAGCCAGCGGCCGTCGAATATCTGCTGCAGCATCTCGCCCTTGGGGTTGCGATGCGCCGCAATTCGCTCCTTGATCCGCTCGGCCTTGGCCTCCGGTGTTTCGGTTCCCGTGTAGCCGCCCGCCGCGACATTGGCGTGCACCAGGGTCTCGAAGCGCAGGCCCGGAACCAGCAGGGGCTGCACCGCGGGCGGGTGATAACTGATATATTCCTTGTTGCACAGCACCAGCCGGTCGGCGAAATCGTAGAGTGCGATGCTGACGGGCCCGTTCTCGATCGCGTCGCGTAGCCGGTTCTCGGCGATGGTGCGCGCCTTGGCTTCGCTGGCGAGCGCGCGCGCGAGCCACAGCGCCACCACCGTCACCAGCAGCATCACTAGCCCGTCGCCGATGACGAAGTTGCGGAAGGCCGGCGAGGCGAGCGCCGTCGGCCCCGCCACGGCGACTTTCAGCGAAAAGCCGGGAACGTCGCGAAACACGGTTCCGGAACCGGACTTCTTGCCGACAATCTCGCGCACCGTCGCGCCCGGCGCGAACTCCGCGTTATTGGGCAGGTGAGCGGCGAGAACCGCGCCATCGGCGCCGACCAGCAATTCGGTCTCGACCGAATCGGAGCGTCGCAGCGAATAGAATCCGGAGAAGTACGAGGGCTCCATCAGTGCGGTGGCGACCCCGAGCAAGCCGCCGTGATCGTCGACGATGGCCCGGCTCAGGGTGAAATGAGGCGAATGGTGGAGGTGCCCGTCGGTGATGATCCGTCCGATATACAGCCCGCCATTGGGCTTCGCCGCCGGGGCGGTAAAATAGGTGCGGTCGGCGAGGTCGATCTTGGCCGCGGGGAATTGCTCGGAATCGAGCACCAAATGCCCGGTCTTGTCGAGAATGCCCATCTGCACGAGCTGCGGCAGCTGCATGGTCTCGGCGCTGAGCAACGCCTGGTCGAGGATGGTGAGGTGGCCTTTGACGAGGCTCGGGACAATCTTGGTGGCGACGCTCTGCAACGTGAGGTCGACGGCGGTGAAAGCGTGCGCCGCGTGCTCCGCCAGCAATGTCGCGGTGGCTTCGCGCGCCTCGCCTTCGCGGGCGGCGTTGGTGTCATAGAAATGGACGATGAACAGCGCGTTGGCGGCCTGCAAGCACGCGAGCAGGAGGATCGTTACCAGGAAAATGCGCGGCGAGATTTGGCCGTGCCGCTGCGCCGCCACGATGCTCGACGGTTTCTTAGACGGGGCCGGACGCTGCGTGCCGAAAATCCGCAATATGGTCTCGTTCGGGGCTCGGGATGGACGGGGCTTCAACTTCCGGCTGTAAGCTTAAGCAAGGCTCGTTATCGACTGATTAAGCGCGCCGATCCGGCCATGGTTGGGGCCAGCGGCGCTTCCCGGTATGGTTAGGAAATGCTTAACCGCAATCCACCTCTGCCGGACCCGCCCAATGCCGATTTGATTGGCCAGAAGGGCAGCCGGTGGGCGCTCGATACTCCGGCGCTGCTGGTCGACCGCGCCGCGCTGGCGCGGAATATCGCCGCGATGGCCGCCCATGCCAGGGCGGTGGGGGTCAATCTGCGCCCCCATGCCAAGACGCATAAATCCCTCGCCATCGCCCGGCTGCAGATCGAAGCCGGCGCCATCGGCATCTCCTGCGCGACAATGGGCGAAGCCGAGGTGATGATCCGAGGCGGCCTGCCCGGAATCCACATCACCTCGCCGCAAGTGACCCCGGCCAAGCTCGCGCGATTGAGCGCGCTGAACCAGGGCGACCATCGCGGATTGAGCGTCGTGGTCGATCATCCGGATAATTTGAAGGATCTTGCCGATATCGCCCGCCTCAGCGGCAAGCCACTCGACGTGCTGATTGATTTTTCCGCCGGCCACGGCCGCACCGGCTGCGCCGATCCGGAGGCGGTCATCGCTCTCGCTCGCGCGGCGCAAGAATCACCCGTGCTCCGGCTGCTCGGCATCCAATCCTATTCGGGGCAGCTCCAGCATATCGCTACAAGGGCGGCGCGCCGCGAGCAGGCGCTGCGCCAGGCCGAGGTTTTACGCGCGATCGTCATGCGGATGAAAGCGGACGGCATCGCCACTCCCATCGTCAGCGGCGGCGGCACCGGGACTTTCGACCTCGATCCCGAGGCGCGGGTCTTCACCGAGCTGCAGGTGGGCTCCTACGTCTTCATGGATGTCGATTATCAGCGCGCCTTGCAGGATGGCCGCAACGCGCCGCCCTTCGAGACATCGTTGTTCGTCCAAAGCGCGGTGGTCAGCGTCAACGCTCCGGACTACGTCACCACCGATGCCGGGCTGAAAAGCTTCGCCACCGACGGGCCACTGCCGGTCGTCGTAGCAGGCGCGCCGGCGGGCAGCCGCTACGAATTCTTCGGCGACGAGCACGGCAAGCTTTTTGTGCCTGCGGGCCAGGATCGTCCCCGCCTTGGCGCGCGGATCGAATGCGTCGCGCCGCATTGCGATCCGACGGTCAATCTCCACGATTTCTTTCACGTCGTCAGCGGCGATACCCTGGTGGAAATCTGGCCGGTGGACGCCCGGGGCAGGCGTTAAAAGACCGCCCGCGACAAGCGCTTATTATTTGGCGGCGATCGCCTCGACCTCGACCAGCCATTCCGGCTTCACCAGCGACGCCACCACCACCATGGTCGAGGCCGGCCGCGCCGCGCCCAGCATGCGGCTGCGCACCTCGCCATAGCCCGGGATGTTCTCGGGCTTGGTCAGGTAATGATTCACCTTCACCAGATTCTCGACGCCCATGCCGGCAGATTCGAGAACGTTGAGGATGTTGCGCCAGACCTGCTCCGATTGCGCTTTGATGCCGGCCGGGGTCGAGCCGTCGGCCGCCACCGGCACCTGGCCGGCTACGAAGAGCAGACGTTGGCCGGCGGGGATCTCGACACCGAGGCTGTAAGGCCCGCTGGGCTGGGCGGATTTGGCGGGGTTGTGGGTCTTCACGGGCATTCTCCCTATTCGTTTTTTGGATTGGGCAGCAGGAAATCGAAATCGCAGCCTTGATCGGCTTGCAGCACATGCTGGTGATAGAGCCGGGCATAGCCGCGCGGCGGGCGCGCTGCCGGAACCGCTTGGCGCTTGGCGAGCTCCTCGGGTGTCACCAGCAGATCGAGCCTTCGCTCTTTGACGCTGAGCTTGATGCGGTCGCCGCTGCGCAGCTTTGCGAGCGGCCCGCCGCTCGCCGCATCGGGCGCCACATGCAGCACCACGGTGCCGTAGGCGGTGCCGCTCATGCGCGCATCGGAGATCCGCACCATGTCCTTGACCCCGGCGCGGCCGAGCTTCGCCGGGATCGGCAGCGATCCCGCCTCGGGCATGCAGGATGGGCTCAACGGCCCGGCATTCTGCATCACCAGGAAATCGTCGGAGGTGACGTCGAGCCCGGGATCGTCGATGCGCTGCGCCACATCCTCGGGCGAGCTGAACACCACGGCGCGGCCTTCGCGCTCGAACAGGCGGGAATCGGCGGCGGCGCGTTTCAGAATGGCGCCTTTGGGCGCCAGGCTGCCGAATAGGGCGACGAGCCCGCCTTCGGGATAGAGCGGCTTGTCGAAGGAGCGGATCACCGCGCGGTCAACGTAATCGTCGCGCTCGGCATCGAGCCGCTCGGCCAGGGTCTGGCCCAGCACGTTGCGGCAGTCGAGGTGGAGAAGGGGTCTAAGCTCGCGCAGCACGGCGCCGACGCCGCCGGCAGCGAAGAAATCCTCCATGTAATGCTGGCCGGTCGGCTTCAAATCGACCAGCACCGGCGTCGTATCCGACAGCTCGTTGAGGCGCCTGAGCGAGAGCTCGATGCCGAGACGCCCGGCGATCGCGGTCAAATGCAGCACCGCATTGGTGGACCCGCTGATGGCAAGCAGCACACGTAGCGCGTTCTCGATCGAATGGGGTGTGACGATTGCCGCCGGCGCGACGCGCCGCTTCATCAGATCGACCGCCGCGAAGCCGGTCGCCTCGGCGGCGCGCAGCCGGTCGGCATGGACGGCGGGGATGGCGGCGCTGCCCGGCAGCATCATGCCCAGCGTCTCGGAGATCGCCGCCATGGTGCTGGCGGTGCCCATCACCGCGCAGGTCCCGGCGGTGGTGGCGAGGTTGTTCTCCACATTATCGATCTGATCCTGATTCAGCTCGCCGGCGCGGAAGCGCGCCCAGAAGCGCCGGCAATCGGTGCAGGCGCCGAGCCGCTCGCCGCGCAGCCGCCCGGTCATCATCGGCCCGGTCACCAGCTGGATCGCCGGCAATCCTGCCGAAATCGCGCCCATCAGCTGCGCCGGCACGGTCTTGTCGCAGCCGCCGATCAGCACCACCGCATCCATCGGCTGGGCGCGGATCATCTCTTCCGTATCCATCGCCATCAGATTGCGCAGGAAGAGGCTGGTCGGGTTGAGATAGACCTCGCCGAGCGAGATGGTGGGGAAAACTAGCGGCAGGGCGCCTGCGGCGATGACGCCGCGCTTCACCGCCTCGATCAGCTCGGGCACCAGCCGGTGGCAGTTGTTGAAGCCGCTGCCGGTATCGGCGATGCCCACCACCGGTCTGTCCAGCATCGCGCGCGAATAGCCCATCGAGCGCGCATAGGAGCGGCGCAGATAGAGCGCGTAGCCCGGGTCGCTGTATTGGGTTAGGCCCCCGGCAATGCCCTGGCCGTCTTTTTTCTTCGAATCCCCGTTGCGGTCGGGCATGGCGTCTCCCCGGTTCGGACGCCATGAAGCCGGTCACGGCCCGGCCTGTCAATCGGCACCCGACCGCCGCCGCCGCGCTTGGGGTGGGCGGCGCGGGTCGATATAATGGCGCCAGGGAGATAGCCCGATGAAGAACCTGCTGGCGGTGGTCGGCGACGGCAATGCCACCCCGGTGCTCGAGACCGCTGTGCTGGCGGCGAAGCGCTTCGATGCGCGCATCGTCGGCTTGAACGCGCTTGCCAGCGAATATGCGGTTGTGTTCGGCGGCGAGATGGGCTTCTCGATTTCCTCCGAGGTCGATCGCACGCTCGAGCGCGAAGGCCAGGATCGGCGCCAACAGGCGCGCGCTGTGTTCGACGCGGTTATGAAGAAGCACGGCATCGCCCTGGGCGCGGCGGTGCCGGGCGGCGGCCCCAGCGCGGAATGGCGCGAGGAGACCGGCCGCCAGAACGCCGTGGTCGGCGCGGTCGGCCGGGTCTTCGATCTCATCGTGGTCGAGCATCCCGACAAGCCGGCCTCCTTCGCCGAGGCGACTCTCGAGGACGCCCTGTTCGAAGGCGGCCGTCCGGTGCTGATGGCGCCGCCGACGGCACCGGCATCGCTCGGCGAGACCGTCCTGCTCGCCTGGAACGGGGCGACCGAGACCGCGCGCACCGTCGCCTTCGGCATGCCTTTCCTGAAGCGCGCCAAGCGCGTCGCCGTGATCAGCGTCGACAGCGCGATGGTGCCGGGACCCTCCGCCGAGGAGATGGCGAACAGTCTGAAGGCGCATGGCATCAACGCGACGGCGCGTCACATCGCCGCCGGCAACCGCCAGGCCGGCGAGATCTTCCTGGCCGAAGCCAAGGCGATGTCGGCCGACCTTCTGATCAAGGGCGCCTATACCCAGAGCCGGCTGCGCCAGATGATTTTCGGCGGCGCCACCCGCCAGATCATCGCCGGCGCCGATCTGCCGGTGTTGCTCGCGCATTAGGCCGCAATTCAGGCCCCTTTCCGCGGCCTTAACCTTTAAGCAAAACCCTGCGTTTAGGCTGGCCCCCGCTTAAGGCCGGGTTTTTCGCCCGGCTGCCGAAGGGGTATGCATGGACGAGAGCGGGTTCGGAGCGGAACGGCGCTACCGCGATCTGGTCGAGATGGCCGGCGATTTCGCGTGGGAAATCGACGCAACCTCGCGCTTTATCTTCGCCTCGCCGCGGCTCGTTTTCGGCTGGGCGGCTCAGGATCTGCTCGGTCGCCGGGTCGCCGATTTCCTGGCCGACCCCGCCGCATCGCGGCATTTTGCTGTCTCGGCGCCGCTCTCCCATCCCGAGATCCGCTTCCGCGGCGCCGACGGCACGATCGTCGGCCTTAGCCTGTCGGCGCGGCCGGTCTTTGATCTATCCGGCTTGTGGTGCGGCGCGCGCGGCATCTGCCGCGCGCATGACGCACTCGGCCATGAATTGGCGCTGAACGAGGCGCGCATCCGCGACAGCGTGCTCCAGCACGTCGTGCGGGCGGTGCGCGACGAGAACCAGCCCGAAGAGACGCTCGCCGCGGCTCTCGCGGCACTCGGTCTTGCCATCGGTGCCGCCGGGGGCGCCGTGCTGCGCCTCGGCGCCGAGGCGGCAAAACGTCCCCCCATCACCTGGGGCGCGAAGCCACCGCCGGCGGCTATCGCCGCCGCGCGCACGGCGCTCGCCGAGCGCGACAGCGCCTCCGCCCATGCGGCGGGCTGCCAGCTTGTCGCCCATCGCGTGCATTACCATCACGAGGCCAAGGGCGTCGCCTTGCTGTGGCGCCGTGTCGAGGAGCAATCCTTCGCCGATTTCGATCGTGCGCTGCTGGGTGCCGCGGCCGATCACCTGGGCATTGTCCTGGCGCAGATCGAGGCGCGCGAGCGGATCAACATGCTATCACGCACCGACCCGCTCACCACGCTGACCAATCGCGGCGCTTTCTTCGATGAATTCGCCCGCCGCATGCTGCGGCTCGATCGCGGCACGCAATTCGCGGCGCTGCTTTACATCGACGTCGACAATCTGAAGCTGGTCAACGACCGTCACGGCCCCTCCGCCGGCGACGAGGCGCTGGTGAGCCTTGCCGGCATCTTGCGCGACAACACCCGCGCCGGCGATTTGATCGCGCGCTTCGGCGGCGACGAATTCGTCATCTGGATCGAAGGTATCGACGAGCGCGGTGCCGCGCGCCGCATTGCCGCCATCGAGGGCGCGGCGACGCGGCTGGCATCGCTGTCTGGCTCGATCGAGCGGCCTTTCGGCATCGCGGTCGGCCTCGCGATGTTCAACCCGCTGCGGCCCGAGACCCCGGTACAGCTCATCGGCCGGGCCAGCGCCGCCGCCCAACGCCATCCCCAAAAACAACAGGGAGGCAACCTGGCGGCTACCTCCCTGTCGGCTTAGTTCAGATCCCCCGATCGGGCGGCCTTTTCAGGCCGCCGACCGAGTGACGCTTACGCTCAGTGGATGGTGATTTCCACCACGCGATTGCGCGGCTCACGCACACCGTCCGGCGTCGGAACCGGCGGCTCGCGCTCGCCAACCCAACGCTCGTCGATGCGACCGCGAGCGACACCGTCACGCTGCAACTGGGCGCGAACCGCATCCGCACGGCGGTGCGAGAGGCCCATGTTGTAGGCGTCGGTGCCGGACTTGTCGGCCTTGCCGACCAGCACGACGCGAACGCCTGCAGCGCCCTTCACGGTGGTTGCGACCTGTTGAACGATCGCCAGCGCCTCGTTCGTCAAGTTCGACTTATCGAACTCGAAGTAGACGTTGGCAGTGGTCGCCATCGGCTGGCCGAGGATCTGCATCAGATCGCGGCGGCACTCGCCGTTCATCGCAGTCCACCAGGATTGCTCGGTGTGCTCGACCCAGCAATCGAACAGCACTTGCGCGCGCGCCGACAGGTCCGGTTTACCGGCCCGGTTGGCGTCGAGGAAGGCCATCAATTGCTGACGGGTCTGGCTCAGCAGAACGCGGAAGCCGACCGGAGCGTCACGCGGTGTTGCGATCGCCCAGTTGGCATCGTTCTCGGGCGGGACAACTTGGCCCGCATCCGCGGCCAAGCCCTTGCGCGCGAAATAATCCGAATCCGCCGGATCATTGTCATGCGTCATAAGCGAGGCGGAGAAGCTGGCGTATTCTTTGCCCAGCGCCTGGTTGAACGGGCTGGCGGTCGACGATGCACCCTGCACCGCGCCGAGATTGTAGGGTTGCGTAATGTAATTGCCGCGGAGCGGCGGCGAGTATGACCAGCTGGAGCACCCGGCCATGAACAGCCCAGCGGCCAACAGCACCAGATACCGGCCGTAGGTTTTAGAATTCTTCATCATCGATCCCCTTTTTCTTCCGTGCCTGGCGGGGCCCCGCCAGGTGATTTAAGTGTCTCGTCGCCAATAACGTTCCGTGCCTCGATCGTAAACCGGTGATTATTGCCTCCGCCCGGGGCTCGGTTCGTATAGTGCCATATTTGATACACTATCGCACGGCTACCACAGGCCGGTCCAGATTCAGTGCTGCAAATCCAGGTCTTGCGTGCGGAAAATCGGGGTTGCCGAGATGATCGACGAATTGCCGCTAAGCCCCCAGCGGAACTGACAGAATCCGACGAATCCCCAATCGGCTGCCTCGGCTTTGTCGCGCGAATTCCGCCGACCGTTACATAAATCACTCACCTCTCGGGCATCGGCCGGGATGGTCAACATCACGGATTGCGGGGCTCGATCTTGCCACTCACCGTCAGCGGCGGCGCCTTGGCGAAGGTCAGGGTAAGGGTGAAGCGATCTCCCGCCTGCAAGGGCTGCTTGAGGCCGATCAGCATGATATGCGCTTGGCCGGGCATTAGGCTGACCGGCTGGCCCGGGGGCAAATCGAGCCCGGGCAGCGGGCGCATGCGCATGACGCCGTTCTCGATGGTGTCCCGATGCAGCTCGGTGCGCGCGGCATCCGGCGAAGCCAGCCCGACCAGACGGTCGGGCTCGGTGCCGCGATTGACCAGGGTGAAATAGGCGGCAGCGGTGGGCGCGCCCTTCAGCGCCGGTGGCGCCCAGATCTCGGTGACTGCAATCGGCGAGGCGGCGCTGGCGGGCAGCGCCGTCAATGCCAGCAGTATCGGCAGCAGGCCGAGCGCGCGCAGCGCCTTCACCGCGTCTCGCCGGCCGAGGGCTTTTCGGTGGGTGCCGCGATCTCGATCAGCTTGTCGCCGCGCGGCGTCCGGAAGAAGCAGCTGCGCTCGCCGGTGTGGCAGGCCGGCCCGGTCTGGTCGATCAGCAGCAGCACGGCGTCGCCGTCGCAATCGACGCGCAGCTCGACCAGTCGCTGGACATGACCCGAGCTTTCGCCCTTGCGCCACAAGGTTTTGCGCGAGCGCGACCAATAGCAGACGCGCCCCGTCGCCAATGTCTCGCGTACCGAATCGCGGTTCATCCAGGCGAGCATCAGCACCTCGCCGCTGTCATGCTGCTGCGCCACCGCGACGACGAGCCCGTCGGCGTTGAACTTCAGCGCCGCCAGGACGGCAACGGCCGCCTTGGGCGCAACGATCGGCGTTGAGGGTTCGGTCATGGCTGGTCGCTCCGGGATGTCCCGGGCCCGAGTTTAGCCTAGCTGCGCCAGCGCAGCACCCGGTCCTTGACCGGGTTGACGAAGCCGCGATTCTCGGCCTGGGCGTGGAGATATTCCGCCTTGAGGCGGAAGTACCATTTGGCCTGGGTGTCGGCGTCGTTGATCAGCAGCAAGGGCGGATTGTGCTTCAGCCCTTCGCGCTGCAGGGCGATGACGGCGCGATCCTGGTTGAGGAAGGCGCGCACATAAGGGCGCAGCAGCGGCTTCAGCACAGAGAGCCACGGCATCGTCCAGTAGATCGCGTGATTGACCTCCGTCTCGCTGTCGTTGAGCGGCGTCACCGCGGTCAGGCTCGCCACTTGGCGGCTTCCGATGCGGATATGCTCGATGCGCGTCGAGGGCAGGCGGAAGGCGATCTCGGTTTCGGGCTTGCCGCCGAGCAGGCGATAGGCATTGGCGTTCGACGACGGCGTATGGCGCAGCATGGTGAAGCCGTAGGGGCTCGCCGCGAAAGCCTTCGATTTTTCGTGGATCGAATGGCGTGCCCGCCACCACCAGGCGCGATGCACGAAGGCGCCATGCGCCGGGTCCATCAGCCCCACCACCGCGTGATCGATGGTCGCCGGCACGCGTATGCTCTCGAACATGTCCGGTTGGCGGGCGCCGATCTCAGGCACTTCGGGCGGCGGCGGCGCTTTGTCCGCATCCTGGCCGAAGAACACCCAGATATTTCCCTGCAGCTCACGCGTCGGATATGAGGCGACGCGGATGCGGCCGGGCTCGAAATCCTGGCCCGCCGCCAGCGACGGAATGGCGGTGCAGCGTCCGGATGTATCGAAGCGCCAGCCGTGATAGCAGCATTCGACCTCGCGCCCGTCGAAGGCGCCGTAGGAGAGCGGAATGCCGCGATGCGGGCAGATATCCTTCAGCGCGAAGACGCCGCCATCCGCGGCCCGGCCGAGCAGCAGCGGCTCGCCCAACAGCGTCTTGGCCAGCATCTTGCCCAGCTGCAGCCGGGTTCCGATGACGGCGAAATACCACATCTCGCGCAGCGGTGCCGCGCCATCGGCTTCCACGAAGCATCTCCCGGAAATTGAGCGTCGCGAGAGTAGCCGCGCCGCGACGGCCCGGGAAGGGGCACGGCGTCGCTTGTGCCGCGGCGAGAAATCCCTCGCTTGCGCGAGGGTTTCTGCCGCGAAAGGCCGCGCGGCTTGCCCTTGGCCAACCCGGCGCTTAAGGTGCGCCGCACAATAATGCGGCGCGGAGCAAATATGGACGAGGTTCGGCAGCGGGATCCCCGCCAGGGCTACGCGCTCGAAGAGCTGACGGTCGGCATGCAGGCAAGCTATCGCCACACCCTGAGCGACGCCGATATCGTCGCCTTCGCCGAGCTGACCGGCGACCACAATCCGCTCCATCTCGACGAGGAGTTCGCCCGCCGGACCCGGTTCAAGGGCCGCATCGCCCACGGCATGCTGTCGGCGAGCTTCATCTCCACCGTCATCGCCCAGCTGCCCGGGCCCGGCACGATCTATCTGAGCCAAAGCCTCAACTTCCGCGCGCCGGTGCGCATCGGCGACACGGTCGAGGCCCAGGCCACGGTGACCGAGATCGACGCCGCGAAAAAGCGCGTCCGGCTTGCCACGGTCTGTCGCGTCGGTACGGTGGTGGTGATCGACGGCGAGGCGCTGGTCGTCGTGCCGTCGCGGGCAGGCGTAGCACCTGACGTGCGAAGCTAAGAAAAGCCCTAGATCGTCGGACTACCGGATCAAGCCTCGCCAATATATCGTCCGGCCGTGCGAATTTTCCGACATGACAGAGCGCAAGGGCCCGATCGCGGCGCGGTCGTCGCCATCGGCAATTTCGACGGCGTGCATCCGGGCCATCTTGCGGTGATCGCCAAAGCCGGCGCCGTCGCGCGCGCGTCAAGCGCGCCGCACGCCGTGCTCACCTTCGAGCCGCATCCCTTCGCCGTCTTCAAGCCCGAGGCGCCGCCGTTTCGCCTGACGCCGCTGCGCGCCAAGGCGCGGCTGATCGAGCAAGCCGGCGTCGATCTGCTGTTCGCCATCCATTTCGATCTCGCCTTCGCCAAGAAAAGCGCCGAGCAATTCATCGACGAGGTGCTGGTCGAGGGATTGGGCGCCCGGCATCTCGTCATCGGCTACGATTTCATCTTCGGGCATCGGCGCCGCGGCAATGCCGCGACGCTCAAATCGGCTGGAGCGGTGAAGGGCTTTTCCGTCTCGGTGGTGGAGCCGGTCGCCGGCGCCGGCGGCGCGATCTATGCCTCCACATCCATTCGCGCGGCGCTTGCCGCGGGCCGGCCGCAGGATGCGGCGGCGCTGCTCGGCCGCTGGTGGGAGATCGACGGACGGGTCGAGCATGGCGAGGGCCTCGCGCACGGCCTCGGCTCGCCCTCGGCCAATCTGCCCTTGGGCGATTATCTCCGCCCGGCGCCCGGCATCTATGCCGCTTTCGCCGGGATCGAGGGCGACGGCAAGACCGTGTGGCACAAGGCGGTCGCCTATCTCGGTCGCCGCCCGACGCTCGACCCGGGCGAGCTTCGGCTTGAGGCACATCTGCTCGATTTCACCGGCGATCTCTATGGCCGGCATTTACGCGTGGCGCTGGTGGCGCATTTGCGCCCCGACGCGGTGCTCGACGGCAAGGCGGCGCTGGCGGCACAGATCGCGCAGGACGTCGCCGCGGCGCGGGCGGCGCTGGCCGGGCAAAAGCCGCCCGCCGGTTGACGCTGGCCGGGCGCTTCCCTATGACCAAGCCCATGGACGAGACCCAACCGCCGAATTCGAAGAATTCCGGCGGCGATTACAAGGCGACGGTGTTTTTGCCCGACACCGGCTTTCCGATGCGCGGCGATCTGCCGAAGCGCGAGCCGGTTCTGCTTGAGCGCTGGGCGAAGATGAATCTCTGGCAGACCCAGCGGCGGCGCGCCAAGGGCCGGCCCAAATACGTGCTGCATGACGGCCCGCCCTACGCCAACGGCAACCTCCATATCGGCCACGCGCTCAACAAGATCCTGAAGGACATCATCAACCGCGCCCAGGGCATGATGGGCCAAGACGCGGTCTATGTGCCGGGCTGGGATTGCCACGGCCTGCCGATCGAATGGAAGATCGAGGAGGAATACCGCGCCAAGAAGAAGTCGAAGGACAGCGTGCCGGTGGTAGAATTTCGCCGCGAGTGCCGCGACTTCGCGCGCCACTGGATCGGCGTGCAGAAGGCGGAGTTCGAGCGCCTCGGCGTCACTGGCGATTGGGACCACGCCTATACGACGATGGAGTTTTCCGCCGAGGCGCAGATCGTGCGCGAGATCGGCAAGTTCACTATGAATGGCGGCCTCTATCGCGGATCGAAGCCGGTGATGTGGTCGGTGGTCGAGCAGACCGCGCTGGCCGAGGCCGAGATCGAGTATCACGACCACACCTCGACCCAGGTCTGGGTCAAGTTTCCGCTGCTGCGTGCCAAGCGGCCGGAGCTGGCCGGTGCGGCGATCGTGATCTGGACGACGACACCCTGGACGCTGCCCGGCAACCGCGCCATCGCCTATAGCGCGGGCGTGGATTACGCGCTGGTGCAGGCGCCGGATGGGTCGAAATTGCTGGTCGCCGTCGCGCGCCTCGCCGCTTTCGAGGAGGCGACCGGCTTATCGGGCAGCCGTGTGCTGGCGAAATTTCCCGGCACCGAGCTGGCGGGCGTGGTGGCCGGACATCCGCTGGCGGGGCAGGGCTATGAATTCGACGTGCCGCTGCTGGCGGGCGATTTCGTCACCGATACCGACGGCTCGGGCTTCGTCCACATGGCGCCCGGTCACGGCGCCGACGATTTCGTGCTTTCGACCAAGCACGGCATCGCCGTGCCCGAGACCGTCGCGGCGGATGGGACATATTATCCGCAGGTGCCGCTCTTTGCGGGGAAGCGCGTCTATAAGCCCAACGGCAAGGAGGGCGACGCCAACCAGGCGGTGATCGACGAGCTCAAAAAGGTCGGCGCGCTCTTGGGTGAGAGTAAGCTCGTCCACTCCTATCCGCATTCCTGGCGCTCCAAGGCGCCGCTCATCTTCCGCACCACGCCGCAATGGTTCATCTCGATGGAGACCAATCGCTTGCGCGAGGTAGCGCTGACCGCGATCGACGCCACGCGCTGGATTCCGGCGCAAGGCAAGAACCGCATCCGCGCCATGATCGAGACCCGCCCCGATTGGTGCATCTCGCGCCAGCGCGCCTGGGGCGTGCCGATTGCCGTGTTCTTCGAGAAAAAGACCGGCGCCGTGCTGCGCGATCAGGCCGTCATCGACCGCATCGCCGCGGCCTTCGAGAAAGAGGGCGCCGATGCCTGGTTCACCCACGACCCGGCGGAATTCCTTGGCCCCGGCCGCAACCTCGCGGATTACGAGCAGGTCATGGACATCGTCGATGTCTGGTTCGATTCGGGCGCGACCCACAGCTTCGTGCTGGAGCGGCGGCCCGAGCTCAAATGGCCGGCCTCGCTCTATCTCGAGGGCTCGGATCAGCATCGCGGCTGGTTCCATTCCTCGCTGCTCGAATCTTGCGGCACGCGCGGCCGCGCCCCCTACGAGGCGGTGCTGACGCACGGCTTCGTCTTGGACGAGCAGGGCCGCAAAATGTCGAAATCGCTCGGCAACGTCACCTCGCCGCAGGAGGTGGTGGCGCAAAGCGGCGCCGACATCCTGCGGCTCTGGGTGATGGCGTCGGATTATGCCGAGGATCTGCGCATCGGCCGCGAGATCCTGAAGCATCAATCCGAGATCTATCGCCGCTTGCGCAACACGCTACGCTATCTGCTGGGATCGCTGGCGGGATTCTCGGACCGCGAAAAGATTGCGCCGCAGGAGATGCCCGAGCTTGAGCGCTGGGTGCTGCATCGCCTCGCCGAGCTCGACGCGCTCGTCCGCCGCTGCGTCGAGCAATACGATTTCCACGCCATGTTCACCGAGCTGCATAATTTCTGCTCCGTCGATCTGTCGGCGTTCTATTTCGACATGCGCAAGGATTCGCTCTACTGCGATCCGCTGCTATCCTTGAAGCGCCGCGCAGTGCGCACCGTGCTCGACCGCGTCTTCGATTGCCTGACGCGCTGGCTCGCGCCGGTGCTGTGCTTCACCGCCGAGGAGGCCTGGCTCGCGCGTCACGGCGAGGGTGCGGATTCGAGCGTGCATCTCGAGCTCTATGCCGTGGTTCCGCCCGGCTGGCGCGACGACAAGCTCGCCGCCAAATGGGCGCGCATCCGCGATGTGCGCCGCGTCGTCACCGGTGCCATCGAATTGGAACGCGCGCAAAAGCGCATCGGCTCGAGCCTGCAGGCGAAGGTGACCGTCTTCGCGCCGCCCGCCGACGCGGCCGGGTTCGACGGCATCGCCTTGCCCGAGGCCTTCATCACCTCGCAGGCGGAATTCGCCACCGGCGCGCCGCCGGCCGGCGCCTTCACCCTGGCCGACGTGCCGGGCGTCGCCGCTCTGGTCGTGCTCTCGACGGGCGAGAAATGCGCGCGCTGCTGGAAGGTCTTGCCGGAAGTCGGTTCGGCGCCCGGTCATGCCGATCTCTGCCTGCGCTGCGCCGACGCCGTCGATACCATGGCGCCGTCGCGCGGAGCCTAGGCCGATGCGCAAGGGCTTGATCGTGGCTGCCATCGTCGTCGTTCTCGACCAGGCGGCAAAATTCTGGGTGCTCGGCTTTTTCGCGGCGCGTCCCGGCGAGACCGGTGTCGCGGTGACGCCGTTCTTCAATCTGGTGCTGACCTGGAACCGCGGCGTCAGCTTCGGCCTCTTCAATTCGGGCGAGGCCTCGGGCACGCTGCTCTTCGCCGGGCTTGGCGCCGCGATCGTCGCTGCGTTGCTGTGGTGGCTCTCGCGCGCGGGATCGGGTTGGCTCGGCCTCGCCATCGGCCTCGTCGTCGGCGGTGCCGTGGGCAACATTCTCGACCGGCTGTGCCGGGGTGGTGTGGTCGATTTTCTCGATTTCCACCTCGAGACCTGGCACTGGTTCGCCTTCAACCTTGCGGATTCGGCGATTTGTGTCGGCGTTGTTTACATCGCGCTCGACGGCATGCTTGGCGAAAGGCCCAACGCCGGGTAAGGTGGCGCTCCGAAAAATCTGTCCAAGGTGTTGGCCCGCTTGAAACTTTCAGTTTTGTCATGTTGTGCGCTTGCGGCGGTGACGCTGGCCTTGTCCGGCTGCGGCGACGCTTGGACCGACATCAAGCGCGGCATGGGCATGGAGAAGGTCGTGCCCGACGAGTTCGCGGTCACCGCCTCGGCACCGCTCGCGATTCCGCCCGATTACAATTTGCGGCCACCGCGTCCCGGCACGGCGCCGACGCAGCAACCGGCGCCGATCGATCAGGCGCGCCAGACCGTGTTCCGTGCCAGCGACACCCAGCTCTCGACCCTGCCGCCGGCCTCGCCCGACCGCAGCGATGCCGAGGGCGAATTGCTCAAGCAGGCCGGTGCCGGCGCGGCGCCGAAGAACATCCGCGACCTGATCAGCAACGACGCCAATTCGGTGCAGGACGCCGACAGCTTCGCCAATAAGCTGCTGTTCTGGCGCGATACCGGACCCGAATTGGCGCCGAGCGATCAGTTGATCGATGCCGGCGCCGAGTCCGAGCGGATCCGCACCGCCGCCGCGGCGCAAGCCCAGGTAAATTCCGGCAACACCGCGGCAAAGCCGCTCGACGCCAATTCCCCCACCATCGAGCGCACCAAATCCTCCGGCTGGTTCAGCTGGCTGTTCTAGCCGGCGCCTTGCGGCCCGGCACCCAATCGTCAAATCCTCACTGCTAGTCGGCATGACACTAGGGCGGCTCCGCCCCGGTTTGCGCGCGAGCAAAAATACAGTAGCGTTTTGTCGCTCCCGGACGTCGTCCGTCCCACAATCCGGCCCCGAATCTGACCCCCGAATCTGGCGAGGATCGCGATGAGAAAATTTGTGGCGCTTGGGCGCGACGTCTGGCATCTCGTCAACGGCTATTGGCGGAGCAGCGAGAAGCGCTCGGCCTGGGCGCTGTTGGCCCTGACCGTCGGCTGCAATCTCGGCCTCGTCTATGTGAACGTATTGCTCAACGGCGCCAATGGCGATCTCTTCAACGCGCTGCAGCAGCGCAGCTCGTCCGATTTTTATGCCGCCTTCGGAATTATCGCGCTGCTGATCTTTCTCTATCTCGCGGTCGCGCTGACGCGTTATTTCGTCAACCAGATGCTGTTCCTGCGCTGGCGGCGCTGGCTCACCGACCAATACCTGACGCGTTGGCTCGCCAACCAGAACTTCTACCGCATGCGGTTTTCCAAGCGGATCGACAACCCCGACCAGCGCATCTCGGAGGACGTGCGGATTTTCACCTCCGAGACGCTCGATCTCGGCCTCGGCGTGTTGAATTCCCTGGTCACGCTGGCCTCCTTCACTGCGATCCTCTGGCGCCTCTCCGGCAGCCTCGATTTCGAGATCGGCGGCTACACGATCTCCATCCCGGGCTACATGTTCTGGGCGGCGGTGGTCTATTCCGGCATAGGCTCGCTGCTGGCGCATCTCATCGGCCGTCCGCTGATCCGCCTCGACAACCGCCAGCAGGCGGTGGAGGCGAATTTCCGTTTCGACCTCGTGCGCATGCGCGAGGAGGCCGAGGGCATCGCTCTTTATGGCGGCGAGGCGCGCGAGCGCAGCGGCGCGCTGGGCTTTTTCGAAGCGCTCTACAGCAACTTCAAGCAGCTGGTGGTGCGCAACACGCATTACCTGATGTTCAGCATCCTGCTCGGCCAGCTGGCGAATTTTTTCCCGCTGCTGGTGGCGGCGCCGCGCTATTTCTCCGGCGCGATCCAATTGGGGCCGCTGATGCAGACCGCCAACGCCTTCGGCCAGGTCAACGGCTCGCTCTCCTGGTTCATTGAGAGCTACCGGACCTTCGCCAATTGGCGCGCCACGGTCGACCGCTTGAAGGATTTCAGCGCCGAACTCACACTTCAGGAAAACATCGCGGCCACCAGCCTCGATACCGAAATCGGCGCGCCGGCCGTGCTCGATCTCGAACGGCTTGCCATCGCGCTGCCTGACGGCCAGCCGCTCCTCGCGCCGCTGACGCTGCGATTGAAGCAGCACCAGGCGGTGCTGCTGACCGGAAAATCGGGCACCGGCAAGACGACGCTGCTGCGCGTGCTCGCGGGACTCTGGCCCTTCGCCACCGGCCGCATACGCCTGCCGAAGGGCGCGCGGCTGCTCTTCCTGCCGCAGAAGCCCTATATGCCGATGGGCAGCTTGCGCAAGGCGATGTGGTTCCCGGCCGAGCCGGCCACCGACAGCAACGCCGAAACCGTGGCGGCGCTCGAGGCCGTCGATCTGGCGCCGCTCGCCGCCCGCCTCGACGAGCACGCCTATTGGAGCCAGATCCTCTCGCCCGGCGAGCAACAGCGCCTCGCTATCGCCCGCGCGCTGCTGATCAAGCCCGATTGGTTGTTCATGGACGAGCCCACCTCGGCATTAGGCGAAGCCTTCGAGGTGGTGCTCTATGGCCGGCTCAAGGAATGGCTGCCGGACACCACCATCGTCAGCATCGGCCACCGGAAGTCGCTCGAGGCGTTCCACGACCGGATCATTCCGCTCGATGCCGGCCCGGTCCTGACGACGGCATAGCCGAAAGCCCGGCGTTCCCCTAATCTCGGCCCCGGCGCGAAAGACCTGGCCGAAAACGGGACCCGGTCGCGCGGAGGATTTACGGTCGCATGCTCTATCGCCAGGATATCGCCGGCTGCCTCGCCTCGGCGGCGGGCAACAAGGGACTGACCGACGCCGAGCTCGATGCGGCATTGCAGGCGGCGACGCCGTCTTTACGCAAATTGGCGCGACTCATGGCCGATGGCAGCCTGCCGCTGCTGGCGCTGCCGGCGCGGCGCGACGATCTCGCCGCGCTGAAGCCGGTCGCCGCGAGCCTGCGGCGCCTGAAGGACGTCATCGTGCTCGGCACCGGCGGCTCGAGCCTGGGCGGCCAGACGCTGGCCGAGCTGGCGATACCCGGCAAGGGGCCGCGCCTCCATTTCATGGACAATGTCGACCCCAACACCTTCACCGCGCTGTTCGCCGCGCTGAAGCCGGGCAAGACCGGCCTCATCGTCATTTCCAAATCGGGCGGCACGGCGGAGACGCTGGTGCAGATGTTCGCCTGCCTCGAATGGCTCGGTGCCCGCAACGCTGCGCGCACTGTCGTCATCACCGAGCCGGGCGACAGCCCGCTACGGCGCATCGCCAAATCGCACAAATTCCGCACGCTCGACCACGATCCCAATATCGGCGGCCGCTTTTCCGTCCTCTCGCTGGTCGGCATGCTGCCGGCGATGGTCGCCGGCATCGACGTCGCTTCGTTGCGCAGCGGTGCGGCCGCGGTGCTCGACGCGACGCTGGCGGCCAAGAATGCGCGGGAATCGGCCCCGGCGCTGGGCGCCGCCATCTCGGTGGCGCTTGCCGATCGGCGCGGCATCAATGCCACGGTGATGATGCCTTATTGCGACCGGCTCGGGCATTTCGGCTTCTGGTTCCGCCAACTCTGGTCGGAAAGCCTCGGCAAGGACGGAAAGGGCACCACGCCGATTCGCGCCCTCGGCACCGTCGATCAGCACAGCCAGCTGCAGCTCTATCTCGGCGGCCCGGCTGACAAGCTCTTCAACTTGGTCATGCTGGCGCAGGCGGGACATGGCGCGCAGATGCCGAAGAAGCTCTCGGCCGATCTCGCCTATCTCGCCGGCCACCGCATGGGCGATCTGATCGAGGCCGAGCAGCAGGCGACGGCGCAGACCCTGATCCGCAACGGAAGGCCGACCCGGATTTTCTCGCTCGACCGACTCGATGCGGAGCGGCTCGGCGCGCTGCTGATGCATTTCATGCTGGAGACCATTATCGCCGCCGATCTGATGGGGGTGAACGCCTTCGACCAGCCGGCGGTCGAGGAGGGCAAGAAACTTGCGCGCCAGCACCTTGGCGAGATGAGGGTTGCCAAGGCAAAATAGGGCATGGCCATCCGCCAACTGCCCCCGGTCGTCGTCAATCGCATCGCCGCCGGCGAGGTCATCGAGCGTCCCGCCGCCGCGGTGAAGGAGTTGGTCGAGAACGCCATCGACGCCGGGGCCCGGCATATCGAGGTGACGCTGCGCGACGGCGGCGCCGGCCTCATCCTGGTGATCGACGATGGCGACGGCATGGACGCCGCCGAGCTCGCGCTGGCGGTCGAGCGCCATTGCACCTCGAAGCTGCCCGACGATGATCTGTTGCGCATCCGAACCCTGGGCTTTCGCGGCGAGGCGCTGCCCTCGATCGGCGCGGTGAGCCGCCTGACGATTTCGAGTCGCAAGAAGGATTCGGCCTCCGGATCGAGGATCGCGGTCGAGGGCGGCGTGAAGCGCGCGGTCGAGCCCGCGTCGCAGCCGCCCGGCACGCGGGTCGAGGTGCGCGATCTCTTCTATGCGACGCCCGCGCGATTGAAATTCCTCAAGACCCCGCGCGCCGAGCGCGACCAGGCGGTGGATGCGGTCGAGCGCCTCGCCATGGCCTATCCGGCGATATCCTTTACCGTCATCGGCGACGAGGAGCGCGTGCTGCTACGCCTCGCCGCCGCCAACGATCTCGCTTCCGGCGACGCCGCCGTGGCGCGGCGGAATCGCCTCGCGGCGCTGCTCGGCCGCGACTTCGCCGACAACGCCCTCGCCATCGACGCATCGCGCGAGGGCTTCCATCTCTCGGGTCTCGCCGGGCTGCCGACGCTCAACCGCGCGACATCGCGCGACCAGTATCTCTTCGTCAACGGCCGGCCGGTGCGCGACAAGCTGCTCACCGGCGCCGTGCGCGGCGCCTATCAGGATTTCCTGGCGCGCGACCGCCATCCGATGGTCGTGCTGTTTCTCGATTGCCCGGAGGACGATCTCGACGTCAACGTCCATCCTGCCAAGGCCGAGGTGCGCTTCCGCGACAGCGGGCTGGTGCGCGGGTTGATCGTCGGCTCGCTGCGCCAGGCGCTCGCCGCCGCCGGGCATCGCGCCTCGACCACGGTCGCCGATGCGGCGCTGGCGGCGCTCTTGCCGGGGCAGGGCCCGGCCGCTTGGGGCGGTGCCGCGCCCGCCTATGCCTATCCGGGCGCCGGCCTCGCCGAGGCGCCATCGCCTTATCAGCCGGCGCTCGCCGAATCGGCACCCGCGACGCGCGTGGTCGCGGCGCCCGCGTCGGAGAATTTTCCGCTTGGCGCCGCCTGCGCCCAGCTGCACGAGACTTATATTGTCGCGCAGACCGCCAACGGCATCGTCATCGTCGACCAGCATGCCGCACATGAGCGTCTCGTCTATGAGCGGATGAAGCGCGAGATCGCGGCGACCGGCGTGCGCCGCCAGATCCTGCTGCTGCCCGAGGTGGTCGAGCTCGACGAGGGCGCCGCGTCGCGGTTGGTCGCGCACGCGACGGAGCTGACCGAGCTCGGCCTCGTCATCGAGCCTTTCGGCCCGGGCGCGGTGGTGGTGCGGGAGATCCCGGCGCTGCTGGGCGAGATCGACGCGCCGGGCCTGGTGCGCGACCTCGCCGACGAGATCGCCGAGCTCGGCGACGCGCTCTCGCTCAAGGAAAAGCTCGAGCATGTCTGCGGCACCATGGCCTGCCATGGCAGTGTGCGCGCCGGACGCCGCCTCAACCAGGCCGAGATGGATGCGCTGCTGCGCGAGATGGAGGCGACGCCGCATTCCGGCCAGTGCAATCACGGCCGGCCGACCTATGTCGAGCTGCGCCTCGTCGATATCGAAAAGCTGTTTGGCCGGCGCTGATCCGATGAGCGAGCTTGATCCGGCATCCTGCCTTGTCTTGTTTTCCGGCGGGCAGGATTCCACCACCTGCCTCGCCTGGGCCTTGGAGCGGTTCGCCCGGGTCGAGACCGTCGGATTCAACTATGGCCAGCGCCACGCCATCGAGATGGAGCGGCGCGAACCGATCCGGCAGCGTCTGGCGGCATTGTCGCTGCATTGGGCGCGGCGGCTTGGCCCTGATCGCGTCATCGAGCTCGATGTGCTGGGACGGCTCAGCGCCAGCACCCTCACTTCCGATTTGCCGGTGGTGAAGCGCGCCGACGGGTTGCCGGCGACATTTATTCCCGGGCGCAATCTCGTCTTTTTCACCTTCGCCGCCATCGTCGCTTATCAGCGCGGCTTGAAGCATATCGTCGGCGGCATGTGCGAGACCGATTTTTCCGGATATCCTGACTGCCGCGACGACGCGATCAAGGCGCTGCAGGCGGCGATCAACCTCGGCATGGCCTCGCGCCTCGTCATCGAGACGCCGCTGATGTGGATCGACAAGAAGGATACCTGGCGCATGGCGCAGGAGCTCGGCGGTGCGGCGCTGGTCGAACTCGTCTGCGAGGAGACCCATAGCTGCTACGCCGGCGACCGCGTTCATCGGCACGATTGGGGCTATGGCTGCGGCGAATGCGATGCCTGCCGGCTGCGCGAGGCGGGCTGGCGCGGCTTTGTCGGCGGCGCCGCTTCCGCCGCCGCGTCCCCGTGAGCAAGCTCGCCCATCTGCCGGTCGGCCTCTTCGGCGCGGCGATGAGTCTCGCGGCGTTGTGCGGCGCCTGGCGCCTCGCGCATGTCATGTGGGTCACGCCCATTTTTATCTCCGAGGCGATCGGCGCGCTGGCGGTGATCGCCTTCATCGCCATGGTCACGGCCTATGCGCTCAAAATGACGCGCCATCCCGCGCGCGCCCTCGCCGAGTTCCGCCATCCGGTGCAGGGGCCGCTTTTCGCCACCTTCTTCATCGCCCTGCTGCTGCTGCCGATCGTGCTTTATCCCTACATGCTGGGTTTCGCCCAAGCGATGTGGTGCGTCGGCGCCGCGCTGATGTTGGGATTCACTACGCTGATCGTGCATCGCTGGCTCAACCAGCAGCAGGGCATCGACCACCCGACTCCGACCTGGTTCGTGCCGGTGATCGGTATCCTCAACATCCCCGCCGCCGGCTTCTTCCGCGACGTTCCGGCGGTGCGCGAGCTCGGCCTGCTCGCGGTCGGAATCGGCCTGGTCTTCGCCCTGGTGCTGTTCACCCTGGTCTTCGCGCGCCTCGTGCTGCGCCCGGCGCTGCCGGCGCCGCTGGTGCCGACGCTCGGGATTCTGATCGCGCCTTTCGCGGTCGGCTTCGTCGGCTATACGGGCGCGATCGGCGAGGTCGATCGCCTCGCATCCTATCTCTTTTATGTCGGGCTCTTCATGGCGGTGGTGATGGCGCCGCGGCTGATCCGCCAGGCCTGGCGCGGGCCGTTCCGAACCTCGTGGTGGGCGGTGAGCTTTCCGCTCGCGGCGCTGGCGGTGGCGGCTTTGCGCTATGCCGAGGCGCGGCCCTTGCCGATCTTGCAGGGCCTCGCTGCCGTGATTCTCGGGCTGGTCAGCCTGGTGCTGCTTTGGCTGGTGGTCGAGAGCCTGATTCACATTCTGCGCGGCGATCTGCTCAACCCCGATATCGAGGCCGCGGCGCAGGCCGAGGCCGCGCGCTAAACGGTATAGCGCAGGAAGATCAGCTTCGCCGCGCCGTAGCGGCGCTCGTCGACGATCTCGAATCCCGGCACCGGTGTGAGGCTTCGCTTGGCCGAAATCTCCGCCACCGCTAGCGCGCCCGCGCCGAGCCAGCCCGCCACCGCCAACGCAATCAGCGCCGGCCCCGCCGCATCCTCGGCATAGGGCGGATCGAGAAAGACGAGATTGGCCGGCGCGGACGATCGCGGCGGACGCAGCGCATCGCCGGCGATGACATTGCCGTGCGGGGTCTCGCCCAGATGCGCGAGGTTCACCGTCAGCAGGGCGCGCGCCACGCGGTCCTTTTCGAGAAAGCTCGCGAAGCGCGCGCCGCGCGACAGCGCCTCGAGCCCGAGCGCGCCGGTGCCGGCGAAGGCGTCGAGCACGATCGCATCCTCATAGGCTGGGCGCGGTGTTAGATGCCCATGCGCCAGGATGTTGAACAGCGCCGCGCGTGCCCGCTCGGCGGTCGGCCGCAGCGCCGTGCCCGGCGCGGTTTCGAGATTCCGTCCGCGATGCCGGCCGGCGATGATCCGCATGGCGGCCGGATCAGGCGCGAGCTGCCGCGATCAAGGCGGCGAAGATGCGCCGGTCGCCATCGCTCAGCAGGTATTCCGGGTGCCATTGCACGCCGAGACAGAAGCGCTTTCGCGGATCCTCGATGCCCTCGATGACGCCGTCCGACGCCGTGGCGTCGACCACCATTCCGGGCGCGACCTGCTTCACCGCCTGATGATGCGCGCTGTTGACTGCGAGCTCGGTCGCTTGCGTGACGCGGTGGAGTAGGGTGCCCGATTTGATCGCGACGGTGTGCCCGGGCTGGTCGCGCGGGTCGGGCTGCTCATGTGCCAGCGCGTTCTTCACCTCATCCGGAATATGCTGGATCAGCGTGCCGCCCAGCGCCACGTTCAACAGCTGCTCGCCGCCGCAGATGCCGAGCACCGGCCTGTCGGCGGCGAGCGCCTGCTTGCAGATGGCGAGCTCGAACTGGGTGCGGCGGCCCTTGGTCAGCACGGTCGGATGCTTGGCGCCGCCGCCGAATAGGCTCGGATCGACGTCGAAGGCGCCGCCGGTGACGATGAGACCGGCCAGCAGCCCGAGATAATCCGCTGCGCGCTCCGGCTCGTGCGGCAGCAGAACCGGCAGCCCACCGGCCGCCGCCACCGCCGCGCAATAATTCTCGCGCAGCGCATACCAGGGCTGGGTCTTGGAATAGCCGCCGGGCGGCTCGTGATCGAGGGTGAGGCCGATAACCGGCTGTGCCATGCTGGCAATCTATGGAAGAGCCTCGCGCCCCGCAAGATTCGCACCCAGACACGCCGATGGCGCTGGCCTTGGCCGAGGCGCGCCAGGCGGCAAAGCTCGGCGAAGTTCCGGTCGGCGCAATTCTGGTCGATGGCGCCAGCGGCGCCGTGCTGGCGCGGGCGCATAACCTCACCAAGACGAATTCCGATCCCACCGCCCATGCCGAAATGCTGGTGCTGCGCGCGGCGGCCCGCGCGCGCGGTTCGCCTCGATTGGAGGGCTGCTATCTCTACGTCACGCTCGAGCCCTGCGCGATGTGTGCCGCGGCGATTTCCTTCGCCCGCATCCGCCGGCTTTATTTCGGCGCCTATGATCCGAAGGGGGGCGCCGTCGAACACGGGCCGCGCTTTTTCGCGCAGCAGATTTGCCATCACCGGCCCGAGGTTTATGGCGGCATCGGCGAGAGCGATGCCGGCGAGCTACTGCGAGGCTTTTTCGCTCTGCGGCGCTGAGGCGCGGCGGCGGCCGATGGCGCGCCAGCCGATATCGCGGCGACAATAGCCCTGCGGCCAATCGATCTTGTCCACCACCGCATAGGCGCGCTTCTGCGCCTCGCGTACCGAGCGGCCGCGCGCCACCACGTTGAGCACGCGTCCACCCTCGGCAACCAATTTCTCGCCGACTCGCTTCGTCCCGGCATGGAAGATCTTCACCGAGGTGTCGCTCGCCGCCGCCGCTTCGAGGCCGCGTATCTCCGAGCCCTTGGCGGTGGCGTTGGGATAGCCCTTGGCCGCCAGCACGACGCAGAGCGCAACCTCGTCGCGCCATTGCAGCTCGAAATCCATCAACTCGCCGTCGCGCACCGCGTGCAGCGCCGGCAGCAGATCGCTTTTGAGGCGCGGCAGCAGCACCTGGCATTCCGGATCGCCGAAGCGCGCATTGTATTCGATCAGTTGCGGCCCTGCTTTGGTGAGCATGAGGCCGGCATAGAGTACGCCCTTATAGGGTTTTCCTTCCTTCGCCATGGCATGGACGGTCGGGAGGATGATGGTCTCCATTACAATCACCTCGAGCTCGGGCGTCAGCACCGGTGCCGGCGAATAGGCGCCCATGCCGCCGGTATTGGGTCCGGTATCGCCGTCGCCGGCGCGCTTGTGGTCTTGCGCCGAGCCGAAGGCGAGCGCGCGCTTGCCGTCGACCAGGGCGAAGAAGCTGACCTCCTCGCCCTCGAGGAAATCCTCGATCACCACCTCGGCGCCGGCCGAGCCGAATTTCTGCGCCACCATCGCGGCGTCGATGGCGGCGATCGCCTGGCGCGGCGTCTTGGCGATGGTGACGCCCTTGCCGGCGGCAAGCCCGTCGGCCTTCACCACGATCGGCCCCTTGCGCTTTTTGACGTAATCCTTGGCGGCGGCGGCATCGGTGAAGCGCTGATAGCCCGCGGTCGGGATGTTGTATTTGGCGCAGAGATCCTTGGTGAAGCCCTTCGAGCCCTCGAGTGCCGCGGCGGCGGCGCTCGGCCCGAAGGCGGCGATGCCGGCGCTCTCTAGCCGGTCGACCAGCCCCGCCACCAGCGGCCCCTCGGGGCCGACCACGACGAAATCGATCTTCTCTTTCTTGCACAGCTTGAGGATGCCGTCGGTATCGCCGGCCTGGACGTCGACGCAGGCGGCCTCGTCGGCGATGCCGGGATTGCCGGGCGCGCAGAACAGCGCGTCGCACAGCGGCGACGACGATATCGCCCAGCATAGGGCGTGCTCGCGCCCACCTGATCCGACGACCAGAACCCTCAAACTCAGCACTCCTTTGGCGTACCGGACGGCTGTCCGCCCTCGGCGCGCCCTTGTATCATAGCCAATCATGACCGACACCCACCTCACCGACGACCGCGCGCCGCTCCGGCCGAATCTACCGGAATTCTCGGTTTCCGAGCTATCCCAAGCGGTTAAGCGGCAGCTCGAGGATGGCTTTGCCCATGTGCGGGTGCGCGGCGAAATCTCGGGCTGCAAGCGCCACTCCTCCGGGCATTGCTACCTCACCATCAAGGATGCCGATGCGGTGCTCGACGGAGTGATCTGGCGCGGCACGGTGGGACGCCTCTCCGTGCAGCCGGTCGACGGCATGGAGGTTGTCTGCACCGGCCGCATCACCACCTATGCGAGCCGCTCGAAATATCAGCTCGTCATCGAGGCGGTCGAGCTCGCCGGCATCGGCGCGCTACTCAAGCTGCTGGAAGAGCGACGCAAGAAGCTCGCCGCCGAAGGCCTCTTCGACGAGAGCCGCAAGAAAAAGCTGCCCTACCTGCCCGAGGTGATTGGCGTGGTCACCTCGCCGACCGGCGCCGTCATCCGCGACATCCTGCATCGCCTCGCCGACCGCTTCCCGCGCCGCGTGCTAGTCTGGCCGGTGCCGGTGCAAGGCGAGCGCGCGGCGGCCGAGATCGCGGCGGCGATCGCGGGCTTCAATGCTTTGGCGAGCGACGGCGCAGTTCCGCGTCCCGATCTGCTGATCGTCGCGCGCGGCGGCGGCAGCCTGGAAGACCTGATGGCATTCAACGAGGAGATCGTGGTGCGCGCGGCGGCGGCCTCGCTCATCCCGCTCATCTCGGCGGTGGGGCACGAGACCGACACTACGCTGATCGATTTCGCCTCCGATCGCCGCGCGCCGACACCGACCGCCGCCGCCGAGATGGCGGTGCCGGTGCGATTGGAGCTGGTCGCTGCGGTGCAATCGCATGCGCTGCGCATCGCTCAGGGTCTGGCGCGTTTCGTCGTCGAGCGCCGCATGCGCGTCGAGGGGCTCGGGCGCGGCCTGCCCGATCCGCGCTCGCTGCTCGAGGGTGCGGCGCAGCGGCTCGACGACCGTGCCGAGTGGCTCAAGCTGTCCGCCGGGCAATTCCTGCGCTTCCACCGCCAGCGGCTTGAGGCTCTCGGCGAGAGATTGCGCCGCGACATGATCGGGATCGAGATCGTCCGGCTCGCTAGCCGCGTCGACGAATTGGCGCAGCGCCTGGCGCCGGCGCTGTTTCGCGTCCTGCATCGGCAAGAGGTGGCGCTGGCCGGCTATGGCGGAAGGCTTACCAATTGGCAGCAGGCGCAGCAGAAGGTGCTGGAGCGCGGCTATGTCCGCGTCCGCGACGCCGCCGGCACCGTGCTGGTCGCAGCGGCGCAGGTCGCGGCGGGCAGCGAGCTGTCGCTCGAATTCCATGACGGCAAGGTCGCCGCGCGCGCTGTCGGTGGCGCAGCCAAGACCATAGATAAGGACAAGCCGCCGCCGCGCGGCCAGGGCAGCCTGCTATGAGCGCACGGATTTTCCTCACCCTGACTATGCTGCTGCTGGCGGTGCCGGCAACCGCGGCGACGCTCAGCCTCGACGGGCCGCTGGAGCAGGGCGCCCTGATCCGCGGCCAGACCGATTCCGGCGCCCGGGTCAGCCTCAACGGCAATGCGCTGCGGGTGGCGCCGGACGGGCATTTCCTCTTCGGCTTCGGCCGCGACGCCGAAGCCAACGCGGCGCTCGACGTGGTCGGGCCCGATGGCGGCGTGCTTCACCGCGATCTCGTCATCACCGCGCGGCAATACGACATCCGCCGTATCGACGGCCTGCCGCCGGAATCGGTCTCGCCCGGCCCCGACACGCTCGCCCGCATCAAGCGCGAAGCGGCGCTGATCGAGAAGGCGATCGACGTGTCGAGCGACGATGTTTCATTCGAGCAGCCCTTGCTGTGGCCGGCTGCCGGCACCATCAGCGGCATCTATGGCAGCCAGAGCATCATGAACGGCCAGCCGCGCTCGCCGCACTTTGGGGTGGATATTGCTGCCCCCGCCGGCACGTCGATCCACGCCTCGGCCGCCGGCACAGTGACGCTGGCCGAGCCCGATCTTTATTTCACCGGTGGCACCATCATCATCGATCACGGCTACGGGCTGTCGACGCTCTATGTCCATCTGCAGAAATTCAGTGTCGCGGTCGGCCAGCGCGTGACGGCTGGTCAGACGATCGGCGAGATGGGCGCCACCGGCCGTGCCACCGGGCCCAATCTGCATTGGGGCGTCAATTGGAACGGCGTCAGGCTCGATCCCGCGCTGGTCGCGGGGCCGATGCCTAGTCCGGCCAGCGGCGATGCAGCCAGAACCACTGCTCCGGCCGCGCTCGCACCCAGCGCTCCACCGTCGCATTGACCGCCGTCATCAGGGCGAGCGTGTCGGCCGAGAGATCGCCGCTGCGCGGTAATGTCAGCGGCGTCTCGGCGACGAAGCGGAAGCGCGTGCCTTCGATGCGCTCGAAGCGGCACGGTACCACGGTGCAGTCGTAGCGCAGGGCGAGGCGCGCCAGCGCCGGTGCCGTCATCGCGTCGCGGCCGAAGAACGGCACCGGGATGCCGTCGTTCATCTTCTGGTCGACCAGCATGCAGATATGTCGCTTATCCTGCATCGCCTCGACCGCTGCGCGCGCGCCTTCGCTGCCCTTGCGCGCGAGCCGGCTGCCGATGGCGCTTCGCGCCCGGTTGATAATGCGGTCGACAATGGGGTTATTGGCGGCGCGGTAGATCTCCAGCACGTCGAGCCCGGCCTGGGTCGCGGCGGCGGTGGCGATCTCCCAATTGCCGAAATGCGCGGAGAAGAAGATGAACCGGGTCTCCGGCGTCCGCGTGGCGATGATCTCGCTGAAGCGCTCGATGATGACGCGACCGCCCGGCTCGTAGAGCTTGATCTCGCCGAGATGCGGATATTCGGCGACGACGCGGCCGAGATTATCCCACATGCCGGCGACGATGGATTCGATACGCGTATCGTCGAGCTCCGGCATGGCGCAATGCAGGTTGATCCGTGCGCGCTTGCTGGCGCCGAGGCGCGGGCCGATGTTGCGGGCAAGCCAGCCGCCGAAATCGGAGGCGTTGTCGAGCGGCAGCAAGCCGAAAAACTTGAAGGTAAGCCAAACCCCGACGCCCTCGACGGCGTCGCGCCCGCGCTTCCATAGGCTTCGCTCAGCCATGCCGCACCGCTCGCAATACAGGTGCAAGAAGCCGGTCGAGCGCGGCTTCGTCGTCCCAGGCGATGTCGATCGGCAGCGCCTCGACCCGCGCTCGCCAGGCCGGATTCAGCCGGACCCGGTCCTTGTCGGTGGTCAGCAAGACGGCGCTTACCGCGCGTGCCTCGGCCAGGAGCCGCTGGAGCTCCGCTTCGCTATAGGCGTGATGATCGGGGAAGGCATGGCTCGCCGCGAGATTGGCACCGGTCGCCTCGACATTGCGGAAGAATTTTTCCGGCCGGCCGATGCCAGCAAAGGCGACGACGGTACGGCTTTTCAGCGCCGGCCCTAGCACGCGCGGCCGCGCCAGCAGCACCGGCTTGCCGGCGAGGCTCGCCGCGACCCCGGTCTCGTCGGATCCCAGGATGATCGCGGCGTCGGTATGGGCAAGGCCGCGCGCCAGGCTTTCGCGCAAGGGACCCGCCGGCATCACCGCGCCATTGCCGAAGCCATAGCCGCCGTCGATCGCGATTAGCGACAGATCCTTGGCGAGGCCGGGATTCTGCAGCCCGTCATCTATCAGGATGAGTTCCGCTCCCGCCGCTTCGGCCGCGCGCGCGCCGGCGGCGCGGTCGCGCGCGACCCAGCATGGCGCCGTCGCGGCCAGCAGCAAAGGCTCGTCGCCCACCTCGGCCGCGCTGTGCCGTGCCGGATCGACGCGGATCGGGCCTTTGAGGCTGCCGCCATAGCCGCGGCTGAGCAGATGGACCTCGATGCCGCGCGCGGTGAATCGGCGGGCCAGGCTGATGACAATGGGCGTCTTGCCCGAACCGCCGGATCCCAGATTGCCGACGCAAATGACGGGTACATTCGCCCGGTAGGGCTTGGTCAGCGCGAAGCGCGCCGCACCCGCCGCGTCGTAAAGCCAGCCCAGCGGCGCCAGCAGCGCCGCCCAGCCGCCGCGCCGCTGCCAGAATTCAGGCGCGCGGGGCGGCATGCGGCGACAGCCGATCGAGCCAGGGGGCAATCCGCGTTATCACCGCGTCGAGCACGGCGCCGTTCTCGGCGGCGATGCCGGATGCGGCCGCGGCTTGGGCGGCGCGCTGCACCGGCTCGTTGAGCAGGCAGCCGACCGCGGCGGCAAGCTCCGTCGCATCGCACACCATGGTGGCGCCGCCGACGCGCCCCAGCGCCTCCGCCATGCCGGCGCAATTGCTCATATCGGGTCCGTGCAGGATCGCGCAATCGAGCAGCGCCGCTTCGAGCGGGTTGTGTCCGCCATGCGCCGATATCGAGCCGCCGATGAAGGCGATGCCGGCGAGGCGATAGAAGAGGCCGAGCTCGCCCAGCGTGTCGGCGAGATAGATCTCGGTTTTCGCCTCGATCTTCTCGTTGCGCGAGCGCCGCGCGACGCGGAAGCCCTGGGCACGCAAGCCCTCGGCGATCTCGGTGCCACGCGCCGGATGGCGCGGTGCGATGATGGTGAGGAGGTGGCGGTGCCGCGGCGCCAGCGCGCGGTGTGCGGCGGCGGCGGCGGTCTCCTCGCCCTCATGGGTCGAGGCTGCGAGCCAGAGCGGCCGTCCGGCGAAGGCCTTCGCCATGCGCGCGAGCTCGCTCTTATCGACCGGCAGCGGCGCCGCCGCCGATTTCAAATCGCCGACCGTCGTGGCGCCGGCCGCGCCGAGCCGCGCCAAGCGCTGCGCCTGCACCGCATCTTGCGCCAGGCAAAGATCGAAGCTCGCCAGCAGCGGGCCGATCAGCCACGGCAGCTTCTGCCAGCCGGAAAAGGATTTGGCCGACATGCGGCCGTTGAGCAGCAGGAGCGGAATTCCATTGCGGCCGGTTTCCCAGACCAGATTGGGCCACAGCTCCGATTCGACCCAGAGCGCCAGGTCGGGCCGCCAATGGTCGAGGAAGCGGCGGACATAAGTGACGCGATCGACCGGCACGTATTGGTGCCAGGCGCGCTGGCGCGGCAGCCGCGTCGCCAGCAGCCGCGCCGAGGTCACCGTGCCGGTGGTGACCAGCACCGAAAGATTCGGACGCTCGACCAACAGCCGGTCGATCAGCGACAGCATCGAGACCGCCTCGCCGATGCTGGCGGCATGCACCCAGACCAGCTTGCCCGGCGGGCGCGGCTGCGAGGCGATGCCCTGGCGTTCGGGAAAGCGCTCGCGATCCTCCTTACCGCGCGCCATGCGCCGCGCCAGGTAAAGTGCGACCGCGGGGCCGAGCGCGGTGGTGGCGCCCCGATAAAGCGCGAGCATCCGGCTCATCCGTGGTCACCGACCTCGTGCCGCGCGGAATCATGCCGGACCTGCCGCATCGCCTTGCGGCCGAGCGTGCCGGGCGCGAGGCGGCGGTGGCCGAGGCGCCGGTCGGCCTCGGCGGTGAGCGCGTTCAGGCGCGCCTCGACCAGGGCGCGGATGCGCTCGATGCCGTCGGCATCGAGATCGGCCGGAACCTCGATCGGCTCGCCCCACAGAAACACCCCGCGCGAGAACGGCAGGGGCAAATGAAAGCGATCCCAGGTGCCGAGGATGCGTCGCCGCTTGGTGGCATAGGCGAGCGGCAGGATCGGCACGCCGGCCAATCGCGCCACCGTGACGATGCCGGATGTCGCGCGCATGGCGGGGCCATCCGGCCCGTCGGGGGTGATGCCGACGCAATCGCCCGCCTTGAGAAAGCGCACCATGCCGCGCAGCGCCGCCGTGCCGCCCTCGGTCGAGGATCCGGCAATCGAATCGATGCCGAAATATTTTACCGCGTCGGCGATGATGCGGCCGTCGCGGTGTCCCGAGATCAGCATGTGGATCGGCTGCCGCCGGCTCCAGGCGCAGGGCATCATCAGCAGGCGACCGTGCCAAAATGCCAAGATGAAGGGGCGCTTCGCCGCATGGAACGCCGCCGGGACCGAGGCGCCCTCGACATGCCAGGGGCCGCTCAACCGCACCAGCCGGATATAGACGGACACCAGCCAGCAGAGGCAGCGCCGCACCCATGCCGCGCGCAGCACGCGTCTGGCGAAATCCATGACTTAGGCCCGGATAGCTCGGATCGCCGGCGGCTCCGCCTGGCCGGCGAATTGCAACGCGTAGAGCCGGGCATAGGCCCCTTCGCGGCGCAACAGCTCGGCATGCGTGCCCTGCTCGACCACGGCACCGCCATCCATCACGCAGATGAGGTCGGCGTGGGTGACGGTCGAGAGCCGGTGGGCGATCACTACGGTGGTGCGGCCCTGCATCAGCGCGGTCAGCGCCGCCTGCACCTGGCGCTCGGATTCGGTGTCGAGCGCTGAAGTCGCCTCGTCCAGCAACAGGATTGGCGCGTTCTTCAGCATGGCGCGAGCGATGGCGATGCGCTGGCGCTGGCCGCCCGACAGCTTGACGCCGTGCTCGCCGACCGGCGTGTCGTAGCCATCGGGCAAGGCGCGGATGAACTCGTCGGCGGCGGCGCCCTGGGCGGCGGCGACGATCTCCGCCTCGCTGGCGCCAAGCCGGCCGTAAGCGATATTGGCGCGCACGGTGTCGTCGAACAGCGTCACCTCCTGGCTGACCAGCGCGATCGCGGCGCGCAGCGAGCCCAGGCGGATTTGGCGGATATCGGCGCCGTCGATGGCGATGCTGCCGGATATGACGTCGTAGAAGCGCGGTACCAGGTTGAGCACGGTCGATTTGCCGGCGCCCGAGGCGCCGACCAGAGCCACGTGCTTTCCGGCCGGCACCACGAGATCGAGACCGTCGAGCGCCACAGCGCCATTGGCATAAGCGAAATGGACGTCGGCGAAGCGGATCTCGCCGCCCTTGACGACGAGATCGCGCGCTCCGGGCACGTCCTGAATGGCGGGCTCGATGTCGAGGATGGTGAAGATGCGCTGCGCTGCGGCCATGCCTTCCTGCAGGCTGGTGTTGAGCCCGGCGAGGCTTTTGAGCGGCTGATAGGCCAACAGCAACGCGGTGACGAAGGAGAAGAAGGTGCCAGGCGTGCGGGCGCCCGACAGCACCTGGTGGCCGCCATAGAGAACGACCAGCGCCACCGCGACACCGCCCAGCGTTTCCATCAGCGGCGAGGAGATGGCGCGGGTGCGCGCAGCACGCTGCAGCAGCCGGGCGAGATTGTCGATCATCCGGCGCGCGCGGTTGGTCTCATAGGCTTCCATGCCATAGGCCTTGATGTGGCGCGCGCCCTGGAAGCTCTGATTGAGCAGCGTCATCAACAGACCGACCTCGGATTGCGTGTTGGTCGAGATGCGCCGCATCCGCTTGCCGAGCTTGATGATCGGGCGGAAGGCCAGCGGGAACGCTACCGAGGCGATCAGCGCCAACGCCCAGTCCTGGTAGAACATCAGCGCGATCAGGAAAGCGGCGGTGAGCGCTTCCTTGCCGATATTGGCGAGCAGGTCGGTGGCGGCGCTGCGCAGCATCGCGGCGTCCATGGTGAAGCGCGACATCAGCGTGCCGGTCGGATTGGCGTGGAAGAAGGCGATGTCGGCGCGCATCAGCCGCGCGAAGAGCGACGATTGAATATCGGCGACTACACGGAAGCCGACCTTCGACATCAGCACCGTCTGGCCGTAATTGGCGATGCCCTTGAGGAAGGCGAGGGCCACGATCGCCGCCGGAATGACCAGCAGCAGCCGCTCGTCATGCGCGACGAAAACCCGATCGAGCATCGGCTGCATCAGCCAGGCATTAGCGGCGGTGGTGGCCGCCACCACGCCCATGCAGGCGAGCGCGAACCCCAATGTGGGCAGATGGGGGCGCAGGAAGACACTGAGCAACCGCCGCAATAGCGGCATTGTCAGCGGTTTCGAACTGGCTGCGATGCTCAAATGCCCAATTTCCCCGTGGTTTAGGGGGCGATCATATCATGACGCCCGAACCCCGGGCACGAGTGTTAGCGGAGCGGATGCGGGTTTTGCAATGCTGGCATCGGCGTCCGGCTTAGGCCCCAGCTACGGTCATGCCGTCGATTCGCAGGCTGGGCGCATCGATACCGTGCCGGAATTCGAGGTCGTTTGCCGCCGTCAGATGGAGGAACATCTCCTTCAGATTGCCGGCGATGGTGATCTCGCTGACCGGATAGGCGAGTTGTCCGTTCTCGATCCAGAAGCCGGCGGCGCCGCGGCTGTAATCGCCGGTTACGCCGTTGACGCCCATGCCCATCAGCTCGGTCACCAGCAATCCGCGGTCGATGTCGCCGATCAGCTCCTCGCGCGTTACCGCACCCGCGGCGAGATGGAGATTGGTCGGCGACGGGCCGGGCGGGCCCGAGGTGCCGCGCGCGGCATGGCCGGTGGTGTGCAGCTTGAGCTGGCGCGCCGAAGCGAGATCGAGCAGCCAGGTCTGCAGCACGCCGTCCTCGACCAGGCTGCGGCGCCGGTTGGCGACGCCCTCGCCGTCGAAGGGGACCGAGCGATGGCCGCGCTTGATATGCGGATCGTCGACGATGGTCGTGCCGGCGGGGAAGATGCGGGTGCCGAGCTTGTCCTTGAGAAAGCTGGTGCCGCGGGTGATCGACGGGCCGCTGATCGCGCCGACTAAATGGCGCAGCAGCGAGGCGGAGATTCGCGGGTCGTAGATCACCGGCACCTTGGCCGTCGCCACTTTACGGGAGTGGAGCCGCGCCATCGTGCGCTCGCCCGCGCTGCGCCCGATGGCGGCGGGATCCTTCAAATCCTTGCCATGCACGGCGGAATCGTAATCGTCGTCGCGTTCCATCGCCGTGCCTTCGCCCGCCAGCACGGCGACGGCGACGCTGTGACCGGTGCCGCCATAGGATCCGGAAAATCCGTTGGAGGTGACCAGCGCCACATGCGAGCGCGCCCAACTCGCTTGCGCGCCCTCCGAATTGGTGATGCCCGGAATCGCGCGCGCGGCATCCTCGGCGGCGGCGGCGCGCTGGCGGAGAGTCTCGGGTGTCGGCTCGGACGGGTCCTCGAGATCGAGTGCCGGGAAATTCTTGGCGAGATCGGCCGGATCGGCGAGGCCGCAATAGGGGTCTTCCGGCACGGTCTTCGCCATCTCGATGGCGCGGGTGATGACCGCCTCGAGGTTTTTCGCGTCGCGGTCGTTGGAGGAGACCATCGCCTGGCGCTTGCCGATGATGACGCGCAATCCGAGATCGAAGCCTTCGGCGCGCTCGAGCTTCTCGACCTTGCCGAGGCGCTGGGCATGCGAGAGCGAGACGCCATCGAACAGGATGGCGTCGGCCTGGTCGGCGCCGGCGCGTCGGGCGCGACTGACGAGGTCGCCGAGCAGCGATAAGGGATCGAGGATTTGGGCCATGGCGGCGGGGTGTCTGGGGAAGTGGGAGGCGGGACGTTTATCATATGGGGTCGCGATGCGGCGGTGCCAGCCTCATCCCGGCTCAAGCCGCCAGATCACCGTCTCGCGGCTGGTCTTGTCTTCCAATTCGAGCGAGGTCGGAACCGCGTGGCGCGCGATCTCACTGAGGCCGTGCTTGGGCAGATAAGCGCGGCCGGGATCGCCCAGTAGCACGGTGATGCCCCTCAATGCCATCGGCCGCAGCCAGGCGATCAGCCTTTCGGCCAAGGGCCGCTCATAGCACATGTCGCCTGCCAGCACGGTCTGCCACGCCGCACCCGACGCGCCGATCAGATCCTGCGTGACGATGTCGAGTGCGACGCCGTTGAGCGCCGCGTTGAGCGCGATGGCGGTCGCGGCGAAGGGGTCGGGATCGGCGGCGGCGACCTTGCCGCCGCAGCGCGCGGCGGCGATGGCGACGAGGCCGGCGCCGGCGCCGATATCGAGCACGGCGCGGCCGCGCGCCAGTTCCGGATGATCGAGCACATGGCGCGCCAGCGCCTGGCCGCCCGGCCAGGCAAACGCCCAATAGGGCGGCGGCAGCTGGGATTTCTCCAGCAGCGATTCGGTCGCCTGCCAGAGCGGCGTTACCTCGGTGGCAAGGTGAAGCCTGATCTCGGGCACCAGCCCCGGTGCCGCGATCGCCGTATGGGCGCGGATGAAGCGCGCCCGCTCGTCAGAGCCCATGCGCCGCGACAATGCCGGCCAGCAGCAGCCAGCCGGTCAGCCGGTTCGATTTGAACTTGGCGAGGCAATCGGCGGAATCGTCGAGCACGACTTGATGGGCTTGCCAGGCGAGCTGCAGCGCCACCGCGGAAAGGCCGAGATAGAACCAAAAGCCGAGCCCCGCCGTGGCGCCGGCAGCTGCCCAGAGCACGATTGCCGCCGCGTAGAAGATAAAGAGCCACGGCCGAGTCTTGTTGCCGAGCGCCAGAGCGGACGACTTCACCCCGATCAGCGCGTCATCCTCCTTGTCCTGATGCGCGTAGATGGTGTCGTAGCCCAGCGTCCAGGCGATGCCGCCGGCATAGAGAAGCAGGGCCGGCCAGCCCAGCGCGCCCTTCACTGCCGCATATCCCAACAGCGCGCCCCAATTGAAATTGAGGCCGAGAAAAAATTGCGGCCAATAGGTGATGCGCTTCATGAACGGATAAGTCGCGATCAGGACCAGAACCAAAAAGCTGAGCGCGATCGCCAGCCAATCCAGGCAGAACAGCACGACGGCACCGACCGCGAGCTGCGCCGCCATGAACAGCCAGGCCTGGCGCAGCGAGATCGCTCCGCTAGCGATCGGCCGGCCGCGCGTGCGCGCGACGCGCGAATCGAAATCGCGGTCGACGATGTCGTTCAAGGTGCAGCCGGCGCCGCGCATGGCGATGGCGCCGATGCCGAACAGCGCGATCAGCCGCCAATCGGGGAATCCCCGTGCGGGCAACGCGATTCCCCACCAGCTGGGGAACAGCAGCAGCCAGGTGCCGATCGGCCGATCGAGTCGCGCGAGGCGCAGATAGGGCCGCCAGCTCGCCGGAGCATAGCGGTCGACCCAATCGCCGCTCGGGATGTCGGTCATGCCGCATCTTGCCCGGCCGCGCGCGGCGGCGGAAGTGTGGCAATATCGGCGCATGGGTTATGAGCCCGTCATTCGTCTCTATGTGGACGCCAGCCTGGGCGAGGGTGGCTCGCTCGGCCTCGATCGTGCGCAGACGCATTACCTGAAGAGCGTGATGCGCCGCGGCGAGGGCGATGCGGTCGCCGTCTTCAACGGCCGCGACGGCGAATTCGCCGCGCGTATTTCGGAGATCGGGCGCGGCAGCTGCTCGCTCGCCATCGGTGCGCAGCGCCGCAAGCAGCAGGCCGAAGCCGATCTCTGGCTGGTCTTCGCGCCGATCAAGCATGCGCGGCTCGATTTCCTGGTGGAAAAGGCGACCGAGCTCGGCGCCTCGGCGCTGCTGCCGGCGATGACGGCGCGCACCAATGTCGCTCGCGTCAATCTCGACCGGCTGCGCGCCAATGCGATCGAGGCGGCCGAGCAAAGCGAGCGGCTGACCATTCCGGAGATCCGCCCGCCGCAAAAGCTCGACGCCTTGCTGCGATCCTGGCCGGCCGGGCGCAGCCTGATCCTCTGCGACGAGAGCGGCACGGCGCCGCCGCTGGCCGATGCGCTGGCGAGCTTGAAGCCGCCGCTCGCCGTTATGACCGGACCGGAGGGCGGCTTTGCCGATTCGGAGCTTGACGCGATGCGCAATCTTCCCTTTGTTTGCCCGGTCGGGCTCGGCCCGCGTATTCTGCGCGCCGACACCGCGGCGCTGGCGGCACTGGCGGCGATCCAGGCGCTCGCTGGCGATTGGCGCCGGGAACGTCCGCGCTGAGCCGGCGTTTCTTTTCGCGATTTCCTCCAACCGAGTTTTCCCGCATGTCGTCCCCTTCTGCCTCCGGCGGCGCGCCCATCACCGACAAGCGGCAGCTCGTCGAGTATCTTGCCTCCGGCGGCAAGCCACCCGCCGATTGGCGCATCGGCACCGAGCACGAGAAATTCGTATTTCGCCGCTCCGATCACCGCCGCGTGCCTTATGAGGGGCCCGACGGCATCGGCGCCTTGCTGCAGGGTATCCAGGCGCAAGGCGGCTGGGCGCCGGTGCTCGACGGCGAGACGGTGATCGGGTTGTTCGATGGCGCAGCCGCGATCTCGCTCGAGCCCGGCGGCCAGTTCGAGCTGTCGGGCGCACCGCTGCGCAATCTCCACGAGACATGCGCCGAGACCCACCGCCATCTGCGGCAAGTGCGCGACGTCACCGAGCGCCTCGGCATCGGCATGCTGGGCCTCGGCTTCGATCCCGAATGGCGGCGCCAGGACGTGCCCTTCATGCCGAAGCGGCGCTACGACATCATGCGGCGCTACATGCCCAAGGTCGGCACCCTCGGCCTCGACATGATGCTGCGCACCTGCACCGTGCAGGTGAATCTCGATTTCGCCGACGAGGCGGACATGGTGAAGAAATTCCGCGTCGGCCTCGCGCTACAGCCGCTCGCGGTGGCGCTGTTCGCCAATTCGCCCTTCACCGAGGGCAAGCCCAACGGCTTCGTCAGCTATCGCAGCGAGATCTGGACCGACACCGATCCGGCGCGCACCGGCATCCTGCCCTTCGTCTTCGAGCCCGGCATGGGCTTCGAGCGCTATGTCGACTACATGCTCGACGTGCCGATGTATTTCGTCTACCGCGACGGCAATTACACCGATTGCGCCGGCCAATCCTTCCGCGATTTCATGCGCGGCAAGCTGCCGGCGCTGTCGGGCGCGCTTCCGGTGATGAGCGACTGGGTCGATCATTTGACCACCGCCTTCCCCGAGGTGCGGCTGAAGAAATTCCTCGAGATGCGCGGCGCCGATGGCGGCCCGTGGCGGCGGCTCTGCGCGCTGCCGGCCCTCTGGACCGGGCTGCTCTACGACCAGGGCGCGCTCGACCAGGCGGCGGCGCTGGTCGCCAATTGGACGCATGCGGAGCATGCCGCTTTGCGCCGCGACGTGCCGCGCCAAGGCCTCGCCGCGAATTTCCGCGGCCGCAAGCTGCAGGATTGGGCGCTCGAGATTCTCGGCATCGCGCGCGCGGGCTTGCAGGCGCGGGCGCGGCTCGACACCACCAAGGACGACGAGCGCATCTTCCTCGACACGCTGTTCGAGATCGCCGAGAGCGGCAAGACCCCGGCCGAGCGGCTGCTGGCGGATTACGAGACGCGCTGGCGCCACAGCATCGCGCCGCTCTATGACGAGCTGGCCTATTGAGCTTGTTGCGCCGGCGCTGGGCCGCCGAGCCGCACATTGGCCCAGCGCGCCGGCGCGGCCGAGCCTTGCTCCGGCGGCAGCCCCGATAGCGACATCCAGCGCGCGCGGAACCAGCTGCGCGCCGAAACCTCGAGCTTGATGCGCCGACCCGCCGGCGGGCCGTCGACGCCGAGCGCCGCCCAGGGGATCAGCGCCGTCGCGACGATGCGCGGCTGGTCGGCGCCGAAATACAGCGTCCGCGCGCCGGCGACACTCTCGCAACTGGCGCCGCGATGCCGGTCCGGCGCGCCCTGGCAGAGCAGCGGCGCCATCGGCGGGTAGTCGCGCGTCTTGCCCTTGGGCGGGATGAAATAGAGCGTGAAGCGGCGCGGTCCGGCTCCCGCATCGGCGTCCAATTCAATGCGATAGGCCTCGCTCAACGGAAAATCGCCAGAATAAGCGAGCACGTCGAGGTCGTAATAATCCTGGCCGATGGTGGCGAGCGCCAAGCCCTGGTCACTCCACGAGAGATAGGCCTCGCCGAAGGCGACATCGCCCGGCGCGGTCTTTAAGGGCGGCAGCAGCGCCGCGCGTTTCGGCCAATCGATCAGCGAGGGCGTGGCGATGTCGATCGAGGCTTGCGGCATTACGATGGCGCCCGCCGATTGGCGCGGCATCGCCGCCGCTTCCTCGTGAATCTCGGGCAGCGCGCCATTGGTGCGGGTGAAGGCGGCGGTCAGCTCGGCATAGGGCTGGTCGCCGATATCGACCAGACCGAAATTGTAATCCTCGCTATCGGCGCGGCCGCCGACCGGATAATCGTAATACTGGAACCAGTGCAGCCCGAGGATCTCGGGGATGGCGGCGAAATTCTCGGCGGCATTCGCGGCCCCCGCCGCGCGCTCCACTTGCGTGTCGACCGTCATCAGATGGCCGTTGTTGCGGTTGCCGGTGCGGTTCTCATGCGCGGCGTAGAACCATTCCGAGATCAGCACCGGTTTGCCGTGCGAGATTTGGCGCAGCCCGTCGAAGAAATAAGGCGCGACCCAGCCCTCCGGGCTGTCGATGTTGTAATTGGTGGCGATGGCGTCGACGAAACGCGCCTCGGCGCGGACCGCGGCAGGGTCGTAATAGATCGGCAGCCGGTCGCCGAAATAAAGCGCGCCGGGATCGGCGGCGTGGATCGCATGCGCCGATAATTCGTAGTAATGCGCGGCGACGAGATTGGTCCAGGCCGCGACAACGCGCGCGCCCTGGCCGCCCGGCCGCAGCTTGGTTACGGTCTCGGCGGCAAGCAGTGGAGTCCACGAGCCGACATTCTCCGGCGGCACGAAATCGGCGGTGAAGGCCTGCCAATTGTCCCGATAGGTTTCGCGCAGCAGCTTGATCAGCCGCTGCTTGGCATAATTGGCCGCGGGCTGCTTGGAATAGAAGGTGAAAAGCGCGCCGTCCCACCAGCCGACCTCGTTATCCGAGAAATAGCCGATGCGGTACGGGTTCCCCCGATAAGGCGCGGTGAGCTTCACCGCCTCGTCGTCCATGCGCTTGGGCATCGCCGGATCGAAAGGGTCGAACCAATGGAACTGGGCGATGCGGCCGAGCTCCAAATCGATCACGCCGGGCAGTTTCAGATCCTGCGGTGGCAGCGACCAGGCGCCCGAGGAGTTGAAGCCCCAGGGCGCGAGCCGCGCATTGGTCTGTTCGATCCATTCCGGCACCGAGGGCGCCGAATGCCGCCAATCGTAATGCGCTCGGTCGAGCTTGGCGCCCGAGGCGCCGGCGTCGAGCACATTGACCCCGATCGAGAAGAACCGGTTGCCGCAGGGTGTCACCAGCCAGGCGCGGCCCTCCTGCTCGATGGTGTGCCAGGCGGGGGCGGGGGCGTGATCGAGATCGCATTCGGCGGCCGAAGCCGCGCCGCCGGGAAGGACAAGAAAGAGAGCCGCGCCAGCCAGCGCGCGGCCGGCGCGCCTCATGAGCCGGTGCCGCCCACCGTCAGCCCGTCCATGCGCAGCGTCGGCTGCCCGACGCCGACCGGCACGCCCTGGCCGTCCTTGCCGCAGGTGCCGATGCCGTCATCGAGCTTCATGTCATCGCCGATCATGGTGATCTTGGTCAGCGCGTCCGGTCCGTTGCCGATCAGCGAGGCACCCTTGACCGCCGGCCCGACCTTGCCGTCCTCGATCAGATAGGCCTCGGAGGCGGAGAAGACGAATTTGCCCGAGGTGATGTCGACCTGGCCGCCGCCGAAATTCACCGCATAGAGTCCGCGCTTCACCGAGGCGATGATCTCTTCCGGCTTCTTGTCGCCGCCGAGCATGTAGGTGTTGGTCATGCGCGGCATCGGCGCATGGGCATAGCTCTGCCGGCGCCCGTTGCCGGTCGGCGCCATACCCATGAGGCGCGCGTTGAGCCGGTCTTGCATATAGCCTTTCAATATCCCGTCCTCGATCAGCGTCGTGTAGGAGGAGGGCGTGCCCTCGTCGTCGACGGTGAGCGAGCCGCGCCGGTCCTTCAGCGTGCCGTCATCGACCACGGTGACGCCGGGAGATGCCACGCGCTGGCCGATCAGCCCGGCGAAGGCCGAAGTCTGCTTACGGTTGAAATCGCCCTCGAGCCCGTGACCGACCGCCTCGTGCAGCATGACGCCGGGCCAGCCCGGCCCGAGCACCACCGCCATCTCGCCCGCCGGCGCCGGAACCGCGCCGAGATTGGCGAGCGCCTGGCGCAGCGCCTCGTCGATCTGACGCTTCCAGTTGGTCGGATCCATGTAGCGCGCGTAATCGACACGGCCGCCGGCGCCCGAGCTGCCGGCTTCCATGCGGCCGTTCTCCTCGACCACGACGCTGACATTGAGGCGGACCAGCGGCCGCACATCGGCAGTGCGGCCGTCGGCGCGGATGATCTCGACCGCGCGCCATTCGCCGCCGAGCGAGGCCATCACCTGCTTGACCCGCGGATCGCGGGATCGCGCATAGGCGTCGATCTCCATCAGCAGCTTGGTCTTTTCCGCGAAGGCGACCGCGGTGAGCGGATTGGCGTTGGTATAGAGCATGCGGTTGGTGCCGATCGGCGCCGCGGCGACGGTGCCGCTATGGCCGGCTTGGACCGCGCGAACGGTCTCGCCGGCGCGGCGGATGGCGTCCTCCGACAGTTCCGAGGCATGGGCATAGCCCGCCGCCTCGCCCGACAGCGCGCGCAGCCCGAATCCCTGGTTCTGGTCGAAGGAGGCGCTTTTGATGCGGCCATCGTCTAAGGCGAGCGCCTCGGATTGGCTCCATTCCAGAAAGAGCTCGCCATCGTCCATGCCGGCCATGGTCTCGGCGACGATCTTCTCGACCCGGCCGCGGTCCATGCCGGTCTTGGTGAAGAATAGATCGTCGGCGCGGGACAGGTCGGCCATGGGGGTCCTTTATGGATGCGAGCGTGGTCTTGCCAGAAAGAGAGATGGGGTGCCAGCGCTTCCTCCGCCAGCTTTCCCGGGCCCGGGGGCGGAAGCCTTGGTTTATGCGGCATAAAGTCGCAATGTTGCGGTTGGCATCGCTCGGCCATGAACGGTATTAGGATGGGCGGCCGGTCGAACGGGGCGGCAATGAGGGGACGGCAATGACGGGTGTGGCGGGATGGATGCGCGCGGCGCGGCGAATCGGTGCGCTGGCCCTGGCGTTGCCGATGATGGTTTCGGCGCACGCCGCCTTCGCGGATAAGCCGACGCCCTGGCAGCTCGACTTCCAGCAGCCGGCGACGCCGGTGAGCGCGGCGATCGTCTCGCTCCATAATGAAGTGCTGGTGATCATCACCCTCATCACCCTCTTCGTCGTGGCGCTGCTGCTCTACGTCATCGTGCGCTTCAACGCGAAGCGCCATCCGGTGGCGGCGAAGACGACGCACAACACCGTGCTCGAGGTGCTCTGGACCGTGGTGCCGGTGCTGATCCTGGTGCTGATCGCGGTGCCGTCCTTCAAGCTGCTCTATTTCGAGGGCCACAACGCCCATGCCGAGATGACGATCAAGATCACCGGCCATCAATGGTACTGGACCTACGACTATCCGGATCAGGGCGATCTCTCCTTCGACAGCAACATGATCCCGGATGAGGACGCAGTGAAGGCGGGCAAGCCGCGGCTACTCGCGGTCGACAATCCGCTCGTCGTGCCGGTCGGCACCGTCATCCGCGTGCTGGTCACCGGCACCGACGTGATTCACTCCTGGTTCGTGCCGTCCTTCGGCGTTCAGGAATACGCCGTCGAGGGCCGCCTCAACGAGGCGTGGATGACCGTCAACACACCCGGCACCTATTACGGCCAGTGCAATCAGATCTGCGGCATCAACCATCCCTTCATGCCCATCCAGGTGATTGCGATGGCGAAGGACGATTTCGCCAAATGGCTGGCCCAGGCGCAGAAGGATCACGCCCGCAACAATGACGGCGCCGGCGCCGTCGAGCTTGCCGCCCAGGCGGCGCATTAAAGTTTCGCGAGGATAGAGAGCATGGCTTACGGCACGCACACGGACGAGCATGGCCACGCCGAGCATCGGCCGGGGTTCATTTCCCGCTGGCTCTATTCGACCAACCACAAGGACATCGGCACGCTCTATCTGATCTTCGCCATCACGGCGGGGCTGATCGGCGGCACCTTCTCGGTCATCATCCGGGCCAATCTGATGGTGCCGGGCGATCCGCTGTTCCATAACGACCATCAGCTCTACAACGTCATCATCACCGCGCACGGCCTCATCATGGTGTTCTTCCTGGTGATGCCGGCGCTGATCGGCGGTTTCGGCAATTGGTTCGTGCCGCTGATGATCGGCTCGCCCGACATGGCGTTTCCGCGCATGAACAACATCAGCTTCTGGCTACTGGTGCCCTCCTTCCTGCTGCTGCTGGGCTCGACCATGGTCGGCGACCCGGCTGGCGCCGGGGTGGGCTGGACGATCTATCCGCCGCTCTCTTCCAAGATCGGCCACCCCGGACCCGCGATGGACATGGCGATCTTCTCGCTGCATCTCGCCGGCGCCTCGTCGATCATGGGCGCCATCAACTTCATCACCACCATCTTCAACATGCGCGCGCCCGGCATGACGCTGCACAAGATGCCGCTGTTCGTCTGGTCCATTCTGGTCACGGCGTTCCTGCTGCTGCTGGCGCTGCCGGTGCTGGCCGGCGCCATCACCATGCTGCTGACCGACCGCAATTTCGGCACGACCTTCTTCGACCCGGCGGGCGGCGGCGATCCGCTGCTGTTCCTCCACCTGTTCTGGTTCTTCGGCCATCCCGAGGTCTACATTATGATCTTGCCGGCCTTCGGCATCGTCAGCCAGGTGATCTCGACCTTCTCGAAGAAGCCGATCTTCGGCTATCTCGGCATGGCCTATGCGATGGTGTCGATCGGCGTCATCGGCTTCGTCGTGTGGGCGCACCACATGTTTACGACCGGCATCAGCATCGACACCCAGGCCTATTTCACCGCGGCGACCATGGTCATCGCGGTGCCGACCGGCATCAAGATATTCTCCTGGATCGCCACCATGTGGGACGGCTCGATCGAGTTCAAGACGCCGATGTTGTGGGCGGTCGGGTTCCTCTTCCTCTTCACCGTCGGCGGTGTCACAGGCGTGGTTCTCGCCAATGCCGGCGTCGATCGCGAGCTGCACAATACCTATTACGTGGTGGCGCATTTCCACTACGTGCTGTCGCTCGGCGCGGTGTTCGGCCTCTTCGCCGGCTTCTACTACTGGATCGGCAAGATGTGCGGCCGCCAATACAACGAGACCTTCGGCAAGATCCATTTCTGGACCACCTTCATCGGCGTCAACGTCACCTTCTTCCCGATGCATTTCCTCGGGTTGGCCGGCATGCCGCGCCGCATCAGCGACTATCCCGACGCCTATGCCGGCTGGAACATGGTGGCGTCGATCGGCTCGTTCATCTCCTTCGGCTCGACGCTGTTCTTCGTCTTCATCATCTTCCACACTCTCTATGCCGGCCGCCGCGTCGGCGCCAATTATTGGGGTGAGGGTGCGACGACGCTGGAATGGTCGGTGTCGTCGCCGCCGCCCTTCCACTCCTACGACGAGCTGCCGCACATCGTTTCAACCCCGGGCCAGCATTAAGCGGGGATGAGGTCAGGTTTGAGCCCGAGCGCCGATACCCAAATCCTTCGCGACGGTGCCGGCTTCGGCCCGGACGTCCGCGACTATGTCGCGCTGCTGAAGCCGCGCGTCATGTCGCTGGTGGTGTTCACCGGGTTCATCGGGCTTTATCTGGCGCCCGGGCATATCCATCCGCTGCTGGCGGCGGTCGCCGTGCTCTGCATCGCCGTGGCGGCGGGCGCCTCGGGCGCCATCAACATGTATTACGACCGCGACATCGACGCGCTGATGGAGCGCACCAAGAACCGACCGCTGCCGGCCGGGCGCATGGCGCCGGGCGAGGCGCTGGGCTTCGGCTGCGTGTTGGCGGCGGGCTCGGTCATCGTCATGGGCCTTTGCATCAATGTCGCCGCCGCATCGTTGCTGGCGATGACCATCGGCTTTTACGTCTTCATCTACACGATCGGGTTGAAGCGCCGCACGCCGCAGAACATTGTCATCGGCGGCGCCGCGGGCGCCTTTCCGCCGCTGGTCGGCTGGGCGGCGGTCACCGGCGATATCGGCTGGCCGGCGCTGTCCTTGTTCGCGCTGATCTTCTTCTGGACGCCGCCGCATTTCTGGGCGCTGTCGCTCTACCGCGCCGGGGATTACGCCAAGGCCGGCGTGCCGATGCTGCCGGTGGTGGCGGGACCGCGTGAAACCAAGAAGCAGATGCTGATCTATACGCTGGTGCTGTGGCCGGTCGCGGTGGCGCCGGCGCTGTTCCACATCACCGACTGGGTTTACGGCGCTGCCGCGCTGCTGCTGTCGATGGCGTTCACTGTGCTCGCCATCGATGTGATGCGGTCCAAGACCGACCGCTCGGCCAAGCGCATGTTCGGCTTCTCGCTGCTGTATCTCTTCCTCCTCTTCCTGCTCATGGCGCTCGATCGCGCCCCCGGCATAATGTCGGGGCTGGCGCCGGGCTGGGGCGCGTGAGGAAAACGCTCGCCATGGATCGCCGCTGGACCCGCATTCGCGCCAAGAACCGCGCGCTGCTTTTGACGCTGCTCGGGCTGGTCGCGCTGTTCTATGTCGTTGCCATCGCGCGCATGGGCAACTGGTGATGAAAGACAAGCGCAAGACCCGCCTGACGCTCGGCGCGCTGCTGCTGGTGCTCGGCTGCATGGTGGCGCTGACCGCCGCCTCGGTACCGCTCTATCGTCTGTTCTGCGCCGCCACCGGCTATAACGGCACGACCCAGCGCGCCGAATCGGCGCCGACCCAGCAGGTCGCCGATCGCCTCATCACCGTGCGCTTCGATGCGACGACCTCGCCCGAGCTGCCCTGGGATTTTCGCCCCGAAGTGGGATCGGTCCAGGTTCATCCCGGCGAGACCAAGACCGTGGCCTATTACGCGCATAACCGCTCCAACCAGACGCTGGTCGGCACTGCCACCTTCAACGTCACGCCTAACCAGGCGGGACTCTATTTCGACAAGCTGCAATGCTTCTGCTTCACCCGCCAAGTTCTGGCGCCGGGTCAGACCGAGCATCTGACGGTGACCTTCTTCGTCGATCCCGACATCGTTGCCGACGCCGAAGCCAAGGACATCGATACTATCACGCTCTCCTACACCATGTTCCGCGCCAAGGATCAGGACGCGCCCGGCCCGACCGCCGCGGTGTCGTCGCCCGCATCGACCATCCGCTAGAGAGACCGCATGACCGATACACCCGCGAACGCGCACAAGCACCCCTACCATCTGGTCGATCCGAGCCCGTGGCCGCTGGTCGGCGCCATCGCCGCCGGCGTTCTCACCGGCGGGGCGGTCTATTGGATGCATGGCGGCCCCTGGTGGATCATGGCCGCGGGCTTTCTCGGCGTGCTCGGAATCATGTTCGTCTGGTGGCGCGACGTCATCCTGGAGGGCGAGTACGGCGGCTATCACAATCCGGTCGTGCAGATCGGGCTGCGTTTCGGCATGGCCCTCTTCATCGCCTCCGAGGTCATGTTCTTCTCCGCCTTCTTCTGGGCGTTCTTCTCCTCGGCGCTCTATCCCAACGCCGCGACCGGCTTCGTCTGGCCGCCCAAGGGCATTCATCCCTTCAATCCCTGGGAAATCCCCTTCCTCAACACGCTGATTCTGCTGTGCTCCGGCACGACGGCGACCTGGGCGCATCACGCGCTGATCGAGAACGACCGCAAGAACCTGATCCGCGGGCTGCTGGTCACCGTGATGCTGGGCGTCAGCTTCACCTCGCTGCAGGCCTACGAGTACAGCCACGCCGCCTTCGGCTTCAAGGACGGCATCTATCCCTCGACCTTCTTCATGGCGACGGGATTCCACGGCGCCCATGTCATCATCGGCACCATCTTTCTGACCGTCTGCCTGTTCCGCGCCATCGCCGGGCATTTCAAGCCGGAACACCATTTCGGCTTCGAGGCGGCGGCGTGGTATTGGCATTTCGTCGACGTGGTCTGGCTCTTCCTGTTCGTCTGCATCTATTGGTGGGGCGGGGGCGCCGGCGCCGGTCTCGGCGAATAGGCGCCGCGACCCGCTTAACCAGATGAAATCTCTGTGGGGGCCGTCCGTCGCGGCGGCGCTGGGATTTCTGTTCCTACTCGGGCTCGGCAGCTGGCAGCTCGAGCGGCTTCACTGGAAAGAGGGCCTGATCGCGCAACGCAATCGCGCGCTGCACGATTCGCCAGTGCCGCCGCCGGAAAATCTCGACGAGGCGCGCGCGCTCGAATTCCATCCGGTTCGCGTTTCGGGTCATTTCCTCAACGACCGCGAGATGCCGGTCGCGGCGATCGCGCATAACGGCGATGCCGGGTTTCATATCGTGACCCCCTTCATGCTGGAGAACGGCGAGACCCTGTTGGTCGATCGCGGTTTCGTGCCGGTGCGGCTCAAGGATCCCGAGACGCGGCAGGATGGGCTGATCGAGGGCGAGACCAATGTCACCGGCCTGTTGCGCGTGCCGGAGCCGCCCGGGTTCTTCATCCCGGCCGACCATCCCGAGCGCAACGAATGGTACACCGCCGATCCGGCGAAGATGGCGGCGGCGCAGGAGATCGAGGACGTGCTGCCCTTTACCCTCGATGCCGATGCGACGTCGGTGCCGGGGGGATATCCGCGCGGCGGCCAGACCATCACCGCGCTGCCCAACGACCATCTGCAATACGCCATCACCTGGTACGCGCTGGCGGGCGGCCTCGTCCCTGTCTATATCCTGTTCATCCGCCGCCGCCTGAAGGACCGCAAGTGAGCGAGACCCCCTACCAATCCTTGGAAGCGCGCTTCCGCCGTCTCGGCGCGTTGCGCGAGGCGCTGGCGATCCTGCATTGGGACAGCGCCACCATGATGCCCGAGGGTGCCGCATCGGCGCGCGCCGAGCAGACCGCCGAGTTGAAGTTGGTCTGCCACGAGCTGCTCGCCGACGCGGCACTGCCCGATCTCTTCGCCGGGGCGGAGACCGATCGAGGCCTCGATGCTTGGCAGGGCGCCAATCTGCGCGAGATGCGCCGCGAATTCCTGCATGCCAACGCGGTGCCGGCCGATCTGGTCGGCGCCTTCTCCAAGGCTTGCTCGGCTTGCGAGATGGAATGGCGCCGGGCGCGGCCGGCGAACGATTTTTCCGGCATCCGCCCGAGTTTGCAACGCGTGCTCGATCTCGCCCGCGAGGTCGGCGCGGCGAAGGCGGCCAAGCTTGGCACCACGCCTTACGATGCGCTGCTCGATCAGTTCGAGCCGGGCGGCAGCGCCGCGGCGATCGACCGGATTTTTGCGCCGCTGATCAAGGTTTTGCCGAGCCTCATCGCCGAGGTGCTGGCGGCGCAGCAGAAGCGCCCGGCGCCGGTGGCGCCGGCTGGCCCGTTCCCGATCGAGGCGCAGCGCCGCGCCGGCCGCATGATGATGGAAAAGCTCGGCTTCGAATTCGATCATGGCCGGCTCGATATCAGCCTGCATCCCTTCTGCGGCGGCACGCCCGACGATGTGCGCATCACCACCCGCTACGACGAGGCGGATTTCGCCCGCGCGCTGATGGGCGTGCTGCACGAGACCGGCCACGCGCTTTACGAGCGCGGCTTACCGGTCGCCTGGCGGCGCCAGCCGGTCGGCGAGGCGCGCGGCATGAGCGTGCATGAGAGCCAGTCGCTGCTGATGGAGATGCAGCTCTGCCGCTCGCGCGCCTTTCTCGATTTCGCCGTACCCATCCTGCGCGATTGCTTCGGCGGTTCCGGGGCCGCCTGGGAGGCCGAGAATCTCTACCGCCTCGGGACCAAGGTGCGGCGCAGCTTCATCCGCGTCGATGCCGACGAGGTGACCTATCCCGCGCATGTGATTTTGCGTTACCGGCTGGAGCGGGCGATGATCGCGGGCGATCTCGCCTTGAAGGATCTGCCCGCGGCATGGAACGACGGAATGAAGGAATTGCTCGGCGTCGCGCCGCCCGACGACCGCCAGGGCTGCCTGCAGGACATCCATTGGTACGATGGCGGCTTCGGCTATTTCCCGACTTACACGCTGGGCGCGATGACGGCGGCGCAGCTTTTCGACGCGGCCAAGCGCGACAAGAATGTGAGCGCCGGCATCGCGCGCGGCGATTTCAAGCCGCTGCTCGGCTGGCTGCGTCGCAACGTGCACGGCCTCGCCTCCAGCCTGCCGACGGCCGAGCTGCTGACCCAGGCGACCGGCAAGCCGCTCGATTCGGCGGTGTTCGAGGCGCACTTGCGCGCCCGCTATCTCGCGGCTTAGGCTCGGCGCAACCCCTCCCCATCCCCCGGACGAACGTGCAATACATCAGCACTCGCGACGGCCGGTCTCCGGCCGAACGGCGATCCTTCGACGATATCCTGCTCGCGGGCCTAGCGCCGGATGGCGGCCTCTATGTGCCGGAATCCTGGCCGCAGCTGTCGCCCGAGACGCTGCGCGGCAAGCCCTATGCCGAGATCGCCTATGCGGTGACCGAGCCTTTCATCGGCGACGCACTGGCGCCGGATGAGTGGCGCCGCATCATCGACGACGCCTATCGCCCCTTTACCCATAAAGACGTCGCACCCTTGCGCGAGCTATCGAAGGGTCTCTATCTCCTCGAGCTCTTCCACGGTCCAACCCTCGCCTTCAAGGATTACGCGCTGCAGCTGATCGGTCCTCTCTTCGACCATGTGCTGGCGAAGCGCCGGGATCGCGTCACCATCATCGGCGCTACCTCGGGCGATACCGGCTCGGCGGCGATCGAGGCCTGCCGCGACCGCGCCGCCATCGATCTTTTCATGCTCTATCCGAGGGGCCGCATCTCCGAGGTGCAGCGCCGCCAGATGACCACCGTGCCGGCGGCGAACGTGCACGCGATATCCATCGAAGGCAGCTTCGACGATTGCCAGGATCTGGTGAAGGAGATGTTCGCCGACGCACCGTTCCGCCGCGACTTCCATCTCTCGGCGGTGAACTCGATCAACTGGGCGCGCATCATGGCCCAGATCGTCTATTACGTCGCCGCGGCTGTCGCGCTGGGCGCGCCGGAACGGAAAATCGCCTTCGCCGTGCCGACCGGAAATTTTGGCAATGTTTATGCGGCGCACGCCGCGCGCTGCATGGGGTTGCCGATCGAGCAACTTATCGTCGCGACCAACCGCAACGACATCCTGGCGCGCTTTTTCAACCAAGGCTCGATGGCGTTGGGGCCGGTCGAGCCGACGCTGTCGCCCAGCATGGACATCCAGGTCTCGAGCAATTTCGAGCGGCTCTATTTCGAGTTGACCGGCCGCAGCGGTGCGGCAACGGCCGCCGCCTTCAAGCAGTTCCGCGCCAGCGGCACACTGCCGGCGACGCCCGCGCAATGGCAAAAGGCGCGCGAGCTGTTCTCGGCCTATCGCGTCGACGATGCGCTGACCAAGGCCACCATCGCGGCGATATATCAGAACAGCAAGCTGTTGATCGACCCGCATAGCGCGGTGGCGCTGGCGGCGGCGCAGGCGGCGCGGCGAGATCCCGCGGTGCCGATGGTGGCGGTCGCCACCGCGCATCCCGCCAAATTCCCCGAGGCGATCCAGGCCGCCTGCGGCATAGCACCCGAGATTCCGCCGCGCCTCGCCAATCTGCAGGCGCTGCCGGAGCGGCTGGTCAGCCTCGACAACGATCTCGGCGCCATCGAGGGTTTCATCCGCGCCCATGCCAGGCTTGGGGCCAGGCGATGAGCGTCGAGCTGACCCGTCTCAAGAACGGCATGCGCGTGGTGACCGACCGGATGGACAGCGTCGAGACCGTCAGCCTTGGCGTCTGGGTCGATGTCGGCACGCGTCACGAGCCGAAGGCGATCAACGGCGTCGCGCATCTGCTCGAGCACATGGCCTTCAAGGGCACCACGCGCCGCTCGGCGCTCGCCATCGCCGCCGAGATCGAGGCGGTGGGTGGTCAGCTCAACGCCTATACCGCGCGCGAGCACACCGCCTATTACGCCAAGGTGCTCAAATCGGATATCGGCCTCGCGGTCGACATCCTCGCCGATATCCTGCAGCACTCGGTCTTCGATGCGGCCGAGCTCGAGCGCGAGCGCACCGTGATCCTGCAGGAGATCGGCCAGGCGCAGGACACCCCCGACGACATCATCCACGACCATTTTCAGGAACAGGCCTATCCCGACCAGCCGATGGGCCGGCCGGTGCTGGGCCGCGCCGAGATCATCCGCGCTATCCAGCGCGACACGGTGGCGGGCTATCTCTCCCGCAATTACAGCGCGCCGCGCATGGTGCTGTCGGCTGCGGGCAATCTCGACCACACCGATCTCGTGGCGCTGGCCGAGGCGAAATTCACCGAGCTGCCGCAGACCAGCGCCGCTGCCTCCGAGCGCGCGCATTATGTTGGCGGCGATTTCCGCGAGGAGCGCGAGCTCGAACAGGTGCATCTGCTGCTGGGATTCCCCGGCTTCGCCTCGAGCGATCCCGACTATTACGCCGCCGCGGTGGTCTCGGCGGCCTTGGGCGGCGGCATGTCGTCGCGGCTTTTCCAAGAAATCCGCGAGAAGCGCGGCCTGGTCTATTCGATCTATTCCTTCACCCAGGGTTATAGCGACGGCGGTATCTTTTCCATCTATGCCGGCACCGGCGAGAAAGAGGCGGCGGAGCTGCTGCCGGCGCTGTGCGACGAGCTCGCCAAGCTCGACAAGGGTTTCGCCGCCGAGGAGCTGCAACGAGCGCGGGCGCAGTTGAAGGCGGGCACGCTGATGGCGCTCGAGGCGACCGGTGCCCGGACCGAGCAGCATGCCGGCCATCTGCTGACCTTCGGCAAGCCGTTCGATGCCGCCGAGGTGATCCGGCGCATCGACGGGGTCGACGCTGCGGCGGTGGCGCGGGTGGCGGCGCGGCTCAAAAGCGCCCGGCCGACTTTCGCGGCGCTCGGGCCGGTCGGGCGGGTCGAGGGCTACGAGCGGCTTGTCCAGCGGCTGCAGAGCTGAGGCGCGCGATGGCCTCGCGGCTCCTCGATCTCGCGCGCTTCTTCGGTGCGGTGCCCCCCGCCTTCCGTCTCGCCGGGCCGCGCACGATCTTGCGCACGCCCGAGCGCGAGGATGGCACCACATGGATCAATCTTCGCGCCGAATCGCGCGGCTTTCTGGTGCCCTTCGAGCCAAGCTGGCCCGCCGACGCGGTGTCGCGCGCCGGCTTCCGGCGCCGCTTGCGGCGCTACGCGCTCGATTGGCGCAGCGACCAGGGCTACAGCTTTCTGCTCTTCCGCCGCGAGGATCGCGCGCTGGTCGGCGGCATCAGCCTGAGCAACGTGCGCCGCGGCGTCGCCGAAAGCGGCAGCCTCGGCTACTGGATCGGCGAGCGTTACGCCCGCCGCGGCTATATGAGCGAGGGGCTGACGCTGATCCTCGCCTTCGCCTTCGAGCGCCTGAAGCTCCACCGCGTCGAGGCCGCCTGCCTGCCGCACAACACCGCCAGCCGAAAGCTGCTGGCGAAAAGCGGCTTCCGCGAGGAAGGCTATGCGCGGGAGTACATCGCGATCGACGGCGCCTTCCAGGATCATGTGCTGTTCGGCCTGATCCAAGAGGAATGGGCGGCGGCCAAGGCGGCCTCGCGATGAGTCTAGGCGCGGCCGGCCTCGCCCGACAGCGACAGCAGATCGACGCCAAGCTTGGCGAAAGCGCGCTGCCATTTGTCGCCGAGATTGGGATCGAAGACGATCGACTCGTCGGAATCGACGCTGAGCCAGCCGTTGGCCTGCAGCTCGGCATCGAGCTGGCCGGCGCCCCAGCCGGCATAGCCCAGCGCGAGCAGGCTCTGCTTCGGCCCGCCGCCGCGGCCGATGGCGCGCAGGATTTCCAGCGTCGCGGTCAGCGCGACATTGCCGCCGACCACCAGGGTATTGCTCTCGACGTAATCGGCGGAATGCAGGACGAAGCCGCGACCGATCTCGACCGGACCGCCGAAATGCACCGGCTTGGCCGGCGCGGGCTCGGTCGATTCGATGCCGAGCTGCGTCATCAGCTTGGGCCAGGCCAACTCGTCGAGCAGCTTGTTGACGACGATGCCCATCGCGCCCTCGGCATTATGCGCGCAGAGATAGACGACCGAGCGCGCGAAGCGCCGGTCCTCCATCTGCGGCATGGCGACGAGGAGATGGCCGGCAAGCGAGGTCACGCGATCCTCCAAGGTTCCCCTAATCAAATAATCGGCGCGGCGCCGGGTTGCAAGCCGGTCGGCGCTAAAAGTGGATGGTGGGCCGCTTTGATTGCGGCTGGGTTACTGGCGGGGCTGTGCCTGCCGGCCCAGGCGCAGAGCGCCGCCTCGTCCTGGTTCGAGACCGATCAGGGTCGCGTGCGCCTCATCGCCGCTGCGCCGGCGGTGGGCGACGGCGCGACAATCCGGCTCGGTCTCGAATTTCAGCTCCACCCGCATTGGAAGATCTACTGGCGCTCGCCCGGCGATGCCGGCTACCCGCCGCGGCTCGACTGGACCGGCTCACGCAACCTGGCCGGTGCCACCATCGCCTGGCCGGCGCCGCAGCGCTTCTCGGTGCTCGGCCTCGAGACCATGGGCTATACCGATGCGGTGGTACTGCCGATATCGGCGCGGCTGCAACATGCGGGCCAGGCGCTGAATCTTTCCGCGACGCTCGACTATCTCACCTGCGACGACATCTGTATTCCCTACCAGACCCGGCTTCATCTCGACCTGCCGGCAGGCAATGCCGCGTCGGGCGCGGCGGGCTACGCTGCGCTGATCGCGCAATACGAGGCGCTGGTGCCGGGCGATGGAGCGGCGGCGGGTCTTCATCTGGCTGGCGCCGCAATCGAGCCCGGCTCGCATCCGGCTCTGCTGCTGAAAATTGTGAGCAATGCGCCGCTGGCGCAGCCCGATGCCTTTATCGAGGGCCCGCACGATGTCGCTTTCAACGCGCCGAAGGCGGAGGCGGGCGCGGCGGGCGAGACATTGCTGCGTCTCGCCATCGAGGGCGACGCCAAAGCCGTCGCCGGTCTTACGGCGCAGTCCCTGACCGTGACGCTGGTCGATGGCGCGCGCGCGATGGAGGCGAGCGTCACGCCGATCCTGGGCCCGCCAGCGGGTCCCGAGGTTTCGACCTGGCTCGTCATGCTCGGTCTCGCTTTGGCCGGTGGCTTCATCCTCAATTTCATGCCCTGCGTACTGCCGGTGCTGGCGCTCAAATTCCTCGGCGTGGTGGCGTCGGCCAAGCGTCCGGCCCGCGCGGTGCGCTTCGGCTTCCTCGCCAGCGCCGCCGGCATTGTCGCGTCGTTCCTGGCGCTCGCAGGCTTTGCCCTGATCTTGCGTGCCGCCGGCATGTATGTCGGCTGGGGGCTGCAATTCCAATCGCCGCTCTTTCTCGTCGCCATGACCGCGATCCTGGCTTTGTTCGCCGCCAATCTCGCCGGATTTTTCGAGCTGCCGTTGCCGCGCGGCTTTGCCCGGCTGGGCGAGAGCCGGGCGCTGCTCGGCAGCTTTTTCACCGGCGTGCTGGCGACGCTGCTGGCGACGCCGTGCAGCGCGCCGCTGCTCGGCACCGCGCTGGGCTTCGCGCTGGCCGCCGGGCCGATCGAGATTCTGGCGATCTTTTTCACCATGGGCGTCGGCCTGGCGCTGCCCTATCTCGCGGTGGCGGTGGTGCCGGGCGTGGCACGGCTGCTGCCGAAGCCGGGAAATTGGATGGTCGAGCTGCGCCGCGTGCTGGGATTGGCGCTGGCGGCGAGCGCGCTCTGGCTGCTCTGGGTCCTGGCCGCCGAAGCCGGCATGGCTGCGGCAGTCGTGGTGGCGGCGCTGCTGATCGCCGCGGTGCTGGCGCTGGCCCTGCTGCGCACTCCCGCGGCGCGGCGCGGCGCCGTAATTCTCGCCCTGGCGCTGGCGTTCGTGGCGCCGGGGCTCTTCGCGGCGCCGATGCCGGCGGCACTTCCGGAGGGACCGTGGCAAGCCTTCGATGCCGCCGCCATTCCCGATCTCGTCGCTCACGGAAAAGTCGTCATGGTCGACGTCACCGCCGATTGGTGCCTGACCTGCAAGGTGAATGAGCGGCTGGTGCTCGGCCAGGCGGCGATGCGGCGGCGCCTCGCTTCGCCCGGCATCATCGCCATGCGCGCCGATTGGACGCGGCCCAATGCGGCGATCGCCGCCTATCTGCGTGGTTTCGGCCGCTACGGCATTCCCTTCAACGCGGTCTATGGGCCGGCGACGCCGGTGGGCGAGGCCTTGCCCGAAATCCTCACGCCCGAGCGCGTGACCGCCGCGCTCGACCGCGCGGCGGGCGGCGACTATCATCCGCGATGACCAGCAAGGAGAGGGGCCGCATGATCGCGTGGCGCGGCGTTATCGGCATCGCAGTGGCGGCACTCTTGGCGGCGTGGCTCGCGGCCTGCCAGCCGCCGGTGCAGCAGCAGACGATCTATTACGGCACTGGCTCCTATACCGTAGGCATCTATGACGATCCCAATATGAACCGTGGTCCGCCCGGGATGTAGGCTCGGATCGAGGCCATTGGAATTTGTCGGGGGCGGGGTCTATCTTCCGCGCATCGGATTTCGATAGAAAGCAAGAGAAGGGACGAGCAATGACCATCAATGTTGGCGACAAGATTCCGTCGGTGAAATTGAAGCATATGACGGCGGAGGGTCCGAAGGACATCACCACCGACGAGATATTCAAGGGCAAGAAGGTGGTGCTGTTCGCGCTGCCGGGCGCCTTCACCCCGACCTGTTCGGCGAAGCATCTGCCGGGCTTCCTCGAGAAGAATCCGGCGCTCAAGGCCAAAGGCGTCGACACCATCGCCTGTCTCTCGGTCAACGACGCCTTCGTCATGGGCGCCTGGGGCAAGGCGCAGAACGCCGGCGACAAGGTGCTGATGCTGGCCGATGGCAGCGGCGACTTCACCAAGGCGGTCGGGCTCGAGCTCGACCTCAAGGCCAACGGCATGGGCGTGCGCTCCAAGCGCTATGCGATGGTGGTGCAGGACGGCGTGGTCAAGACGCTCAACGTCGAGGCGCCGGGCGCCTTCGAGGTGTCGAGTGCCGACGCCGTGCTGAAAGCGCTCTAGGACTTCGTCATCTCGTCTGCGTTCTGGCGCGCGCGGTCGATCGCTGCGCGCGCCAGCGCATCGACCCGGTCGTTCTCGATATGGCCGGCATGGCCCTTGACCCAGCGCCATTCGACCCGGTGGCGCGCCAGTGCGGCTTCGAGCCGCTTCCACAAATCGACATTCTTCACCGGCTTCTTGTCCGCGGTTTTCCAGCCGCGCGTCTTCCAGCGCGGCAGCCACAGCGTGATGCCGTCGAGCAGATAGCGGCTGTCGGTGAAGATCACCGCATGGACGCCTCGATCGAGGCTTTCGAGCGCCGCGATCGCCGCCATCATCTCCATGCGGTTGTTGGTGGTGGCCGGCTCGCCGCCCGACAATTCCATCTCGCTGCCGTGACCGCGCAGCAGCGCGCCCCAGCCGCCCGGGCCGGGATTGCCGCTGCAGGCGCCGTCGGTGAAGATCTCGACCGTCCCGCTCGCAGCACCGCTCACGAATCGAATCCATAGGCGCGCGGATTGTCGACGCCGCGGTGGAAGCGTAGCTTCGCCAGATATTCGAGCGGGTCCTTCTGCTTCACCAAGGCGCCGGGCGGGTGGTTGAGCCGGTCATAGAGCCGCGTCAGCAAAAAGCGCAAGGCGCTGCCGCGCGCCAGCACCGGCAATGCCGTGATCTCGGCGGGCGCGAGCGGCCGCACGGCGCGATATTGCGCCAGCATCAGCCGCGCCTTGGTGACGTTGAAGCTGAAATCGGTCTCGAAGCACCAGGCGTTGAGGCAGATCGCCAGATCGTAGGAAAAGAAATCGCTGCAGGCGAAATAGAAATCGATCAGCCCCGAGACCGCCTCGCCGCGGAAGAACACATTGTCGGGGAAAAGATCGGCATGGATGACGCCTTGCGGCAGCGCCTTGGGCCAGTCCCGCTTGAGCTCGGTCAGGGCCTCGCCAAGCTCGGCGGCGAGGCCGGGCTTCACCTCGTCGGCGCGCGCAGCACAGGCCCGATAAAGCCGCTCCCACCCCGCCAGCGACAGATCGTTGACGCGGCTCTGCGAGAAATTCCCCACTGCCCGATGAAGGCGCGCCAGCGCCTGGCCGACGCCGCCGCAGTGGAAGGGATGGATGCGGCGCGGCCACATGCCGTCGAGAAAGCTCACCAGCGCCGCCGGCTTGCCGCATAGCTCGCGCAGTGCCGCGCCGTCGCGGCCGTGGATCGGGGTCGGGCAGGCGATGCCGGCGGCGGCGAGATGCTCCATCAGCGCGAGGAAGAAGGGCAGGTCGGCCCGGGCGACGCGCTTTTCGTACAGGGTTAAAATATAAGTGCCCGATTCGGTGCGCAGCAGGTAGTTCGAATTCTCGACTCCCTCGGCGATGCCTTTGCACGCCACGACCTCGCCGATGGCGTAATCGGCGATGAAAGCCTTGAGCTCCTCGTCGGGAACGTCGGTATAGACTGCCATGGGGAATCGCTGTCCGCGCGCCAGGGACGCTTGTGCGCCCCTGTTTCGTCGAATAAAGTGCGAGCCGCTTCCGGCCCGGCCTGCGCGGGACGTTAATACAGGCGGAACCCGTAAGGAAGGGGAGATGATCGGAACGATGCTCTCGCGACCCGCGCCCCGCCGAATCGCTTTCGCGGTCCTCGTCGCTTGCGGACTGGCGCTTGCCGGCTGCGGCGGCAGCCAGGAAACCATGACCTGTCCCAATGCCGCGATCGCGCCCGAGCTCGACGTACAGCCGCAATTCGCGGCCGGCGCGCCGCTCGATCCCGCCAACGTCATCTCGGCGGGCAAGCTGCTCTCGGTGAACCGCGGCTGTGAGAGGGAGAAGGGCGGCATCGCCGTCAATCTCACCATTGTCTTCAGCGCGGCGCGCGCAAGACCGAATATCCAGCAGACCCAGATCAGCTATTTCGTCGCGGTGGTCGATTCGAGCAATACCATCCTCAACGAGGGACACTTCACCCTGCCGGTGTCGTTCACGCAGGATTTCCGCACCCTGACCGAAAAGATCACCGTTCATCTCCCGCTGGCGCATATCTCGAACGGCGACAGCTACGGCGCGGTGGTCGGCTTCCAGCTGACGCCCGAGCAGCTCGACTTCAACCGCCGCCAGAATCCGCGATGACCGAGGCGGCGTACGGCGCTTGAGCGACCAACCGACCCCACCGCGCTTCCCCAATCTGCGCGGCGCGCCGATGCAAAGCATTCGTCCCGGCCGCGCCGCCAGCCGCGCCGATCTCTATCACCGCCTCGTCAGCATGGAGTGGAGCGGGTTCTTCGCGCTGCTGGCGCTTGCCTATGTCGTTTTCAACCTGATCTTTGCGGGGCTCTATCTGGCCCAGCCGGGCGCCATCGCCAATGCCAAGCCGGGCTTTTCCGACGCGTTCTTCTTCAGCGTGCAGACCATGGCGACCATCGGCTATGGCGACATGCATCCGGCGACGTTCTATGCCAATGCCATCGTCTCGGTCGAGGTGCTGTTGGGGATGACCGGCCTCGCCTGCACGACTGGCGTCATCTTCGCGCGTTTCTCGCGGCCGACGGCGCGGGTGATGTTCAGCCGGGTGGCGCTGGTGACGCCCTATGACGGCGTGCCGACGCTGATGTTCCGCGCCGCCAACCAGCGGCGCAACCGCATCCTCGAGGCGCAGGCCAGCGTCACCCTGGTGCGCAACGAATGGACCGCGGAAGGCACGGTGATGCGGCGGTTCTACGATCTCACGCTGAAGCGCCAGCGCAACGCCACGTTCATCCTGACCTGGACGGTGATGCATGGCATCGATGCGACGAGCCCGCTGGCGGGCGCCACGCTGGAAACCCTGCGCGCGCAGGAGGCAGAAATTATCGTGACTTTGCAGGGGCTGGACGAGGGCCTGTTGCAGACCATTCACGCCCGGCAGAATTATCGCGCCGACGACATCCTATGGAACCGGCGCTTCGTCGATATCATCGGCCGGACGCAAGAGGGCAAGCTCACGGTCGACTACGACCATTTTCACGACGTCGAGAAAATCGATTCGTGAGCCGCCTCTTGCCGTTCCGAACTCTCGATTACATTCCGTAGGGAGCGATCTGCCCGCGGATCTCGCCGCCCTTGTTCTTGGCGGTGTGGATGTTGATGTAGGTATTGCCGCCGGTGATGGCTGTAATCTGCGCGTCGGTAACCGGCGCCGAGCCGGTCAACGGATTGGCCATGCCGCCACCCGCGAGGTTGACCATCACGCCGGCGTTCACGCCTGCTGCGGCCGGGCCGTGGATATGCGCGGCGGCGGCCGGGCTGCTGAGGTTGCTATAGGTCACGTTCCAGGAAATCGTCTTGGCTGCGGTGTCGAGCTTGAAATCCGCTTGCCCGGTGCCGGCACCCGGAACCGGCGGAACTTCTTGCGCGCCGGTGAGTGTGGCATGGAACGACTTGACGGTGGAGCTGCTCTGGGCGCAGCCCGCGAGCGCGAGGCCGCCGACCAGCAGCATGCTCAATGCAAAAAGCGAATGACGCATAGAAATTTCCTCCCTTTGGTGTTGGCTTACGGCCATCTGCCGTGCCATCCCCTTACCATACTCCCAAAAGCGGCTTCGCACACGTGATCGTGACCGGGCAGCGCCGCGTTGCCGCCAATTGACAAGCGGCAAAGCGGTGTTTTTATTGCGTTTCGGGCGTCGTGCGGCAAAGGGGTGAGCGGGGATGTGGGCAAGATTGGCGATTGCGATCCTGGCCGTGCTGCTGCCGGCGCTGCCGGCTGCGGCCGAGGAGAAGCTGCTCAATATCTACAACTGGTCGGATTACATCGCCGCCGACACGGTGGCGAATTTCACAGCCGCGACCGGCATCAAGGTCAATTACGACGTCTATGACAGCAACGAGGTGCTGGACGCGAAGCTGCTTGCCGGCCATTCGGGATACGATCTGGTGGTGCCCTCGGCCGTGCCGTTTCTCGCCCGCCAGATCGCCGCCGGGATCTACCGCAAGCTCGACAAGGCCGCGCTCAAGAATTACGGCAATCTCGATCCGCGCATTCTCGCTGCAGCATCGGTCGCCGATCCCGGCAATCAATACGGCGTCCCTTATATGTGGGGCACCGACGGGCTCGGCTATAACCCGGCGAAGATCAAGGCGGCGCTGGGCGATGCAGCGCCGGTCGATGGCTGGAAGCTGCTGTTCGATCCGGCCAACGCCAAGAAGCTGGCCGCTTGCGGCATCAGCATCCTCGACAGCGCGCAGGATGTTTTCCCGGCGGCCCTCATCTATCTCGGCCGTAATCCGCTGAGTCGCGATCCGGCCGATCTCGACGCTGCGGCCAAGGCGGTGACGGCGATCCGGCCCTTCGTGCGCAAGTTCAATTCCTCGGAATACATCAATGATCTCGCCAATGGCGATATCTGCGTTGCTTTCGGCTATTCGGGCGACGTGGTACAGGCCAAGGCGCGCGCAGCCGAGGCCAAGAACAAGGTCGTCGTCGCCTATGCCATCCCGCGCGAGGGCGCCATGATGTGGATCGACATGATGGCGATCCCGGCCGACGCGCCGCATCCGGGGAATGCGCTCGCCTTCATCGACGACATCCTGCGCCCCGAGGTCGCGGCATCGATCAGCAACGCCGTTGCCTACGCCAACCCCAACCTCAAAGCCACCGCCTTGGTCGATGCCGCCATTCGCACCGATCCCAACATCTATCCGCCGGAGAGCATAAAGGCGCGGCTCTTCTTCGATCAGGCGGCGACGCCGCAATACGAGCGGTTGCGCACGCGTGCCTGGCTACGGGCCAAGACGGGTGAATAGCGCCGTCCCGGGCAACCACGGCGGCGCGCCTTTCCTCGCCATCGAGCGGGTGACGAAGCGCTTTACCGCAACGGGGCCCGCGGCCGTGGACGATGTCTCTCTCACAGTGGGACGCGGCGAATTCTTCGCCCTGCTTGGCCCCTCGGGCTGCGGCAAAACCACGCTGCTGCGCATGCTGGCGGGGTTCGCGGAGCCCGATGAGGGGCGCATCTTCATCGATGGCGCCGATATGGCGGGCGTGCCGCCCTATGCGCGCGCCGTGAACATGATGTTCCAATCCTATGCGCTGTTTCCGCATATGAGCGTCGCCGCCAACGTCGGATTTGGGCTGAAGCAGGAGAAGCTCGCCCGCGCCGAGATCGACCGGCGGGTGGCGGCGGTGCTGGAGCTGGTGCGCTTGGGGCGCCTGGCTGAGCGCAAGCCGGCGCAGCTCTCGGGCGGCGAGAAGCAGCGTGTCGCGCTGGCGCGCGCCTTGGTCAAGGAGCCGAAGCTGCTGCTGCTCGACGAGCCGCTTGCCGCCCTCGACCGCAAGCTGCGTGAGGAAACCCGCTTCGAGCTGGTGCGCATCCAGCAACGCGTCGGCATCACTTTTCTGATGGTGACGCACGATCAGGACGAGGCGATGAGCATGGCCGGCCGCATCGCGGTGATGCGGGATGGGCGCATCGCTCAGCACGGCTCGCCGCGCGAGATCTACGAGCACCCGTGCAGCCGCTTCGTCGCCGATTTCATCGGCGGGGTGAATCTCTTGACCGGACGGGTCGAGGCCAGCGCGGACGGCATCTTGTCGGTCGCCTGCGCCGAGACCGGCAGCCTGCTGCGCGTTGCCGGCGCGGGGGCGGTGGGCGCCGATATCACCCTCGCAGTGCGGCCCGAGCGGATTATTCTCGCGCGCCAAGCCGATGCGAGCCTGCCCAATCTTCTCTCCGGCACCGTGCGCGCGGCGGCGTTTCGCGGCGAGGCGTCGAGCTGCGAGGTGACGCTCGCCAACGGCGCCGTGCTGCGGGCGAGCTTCGCCAACGATGTCGCGGGCTTGCGCGGCTTGGCGGTGGGTGATGCAGTCTGGGCCGGCTTCGCGCCCGATGCCGCGGTGGCGGTCGAGCCATGAGCGAAACCGCGCGCCGCTGGGCGGTCCTGGCGCTGCCCTATGCCTGGCTGGTGCTGTTCTTCCTGCTGCCCTTCGCCATCGTCTTCAAGATCAGCCTCGCCGAGCAGGCAATCGGCATTCCGCCCTATACGCCGCTGCTGATTCACGACGAGGTGGGCTGGCATGTCGCGGCCAGCACCGCCAATTACGCGCTGCTGCTCGGCGACTGGCTTTATGCGGTGGCTTTTTTCAACGCGACGAAATTCGCCGCGATCGCCACCGCGCTCTGCCTGCTGCTGGCCTATCCGATGGCCTATGCGATTGCCCGCGCCGCGCAGCGCTGGCGCGGGCTGCTGCTGCTGTTGGTGGTGCTGCCGTTCTGGACAAGTTTCCTGATCCGGGTTTACGCCTGGATCGGCCTGCTGAAGAGCAACGGGCTCGTCAACAACGCGCTGGTCGGGTTGGGATTGGTGCCGGCCCCGCTACCGCTGCTCGACAACGCATTTTCGGTGACCCTCGGCCTGGTCTACTCCTACCTGCCGTTCATGATCCTGCCGCTCTATGCCAGCCTGGAAAAGCTCGACTGGAGCTTGCTCGAGGCCGCCGCCGATCTCGGCGCCAGGCCGCTGGCCGCGTTCTGGCGCGTGACATTGCCGCTGTCGTTTCCTGGCATCGCCGCCGGGTCGCTGCTGGTGTTCATCCCGATGGTGGGCGAATTTGTTATCCCCGAATTGCTGGGCGGTCCCGCCAACCTGATGATCGGCAAGGTGCTGTGGGACGAGTTCTTCACCAATCGCGATTGGCCGGTCGCCTCGGCGGTGGCGGTGGCGATGCTGATCGTGCTGCTGCTGCCGATGGGCTACATCCGGCGCCGGCTGGTCAGGGGTGTCGGGTAATGCGCCGGGTCTCGCCCTTTCTCGTCGTCATGCTGGCGATCGGCTATGTTTTCCTCTACGGCCCCATCGTCTCGGTGGTGGTCTATTCCTTCAATGAATCGCGACTGGTGACGGTCTGGGCCGGCTTCTCGACCCGCTGGTATGGCGAGCTCTGGCGCAACCAGCAGATCAAGGACGCGGCGCTGACCAGCCTCGGCATTGCGGTGATGGCGGCAACCGGCGCGCTCATCCTCGGCACGCTGGCGGGATATGCCTTGGCGCGTTACGCCCGCTTCCGCGACCACGCCCTCTTCGGCAATCTGGTGACGGCGCCGCTGGTGCTGCCCGAGGTCATCACAGGCCTATCCCTTCTCCTGCTCTTCGTCGCGCTGGAGCGGGCGATCGGCTGGCCCGATGGACGCGGCATTCTCACCGTCACCATCGCGCATATCACGCTGGGGCTTTCCTATGTCGCGATCATAGTGGCGTCGCGGCTCGACAGCTTCGACCGCTCGCTCGAAGAGGCGGCGGCCGATCTCGGCGCGCGGCCGATGCGGGTCTTCCGCTCGATCACCTTGCCGCTGATTGCGCCCGCGCTGGCGGCGGGCTGGCTGCTCGCCTTCACCCTGTCGCTCGACGATCTCGTCATCGCGAGTTTCACGACCGGTCCGGCGGCGACGACCCTGCCGATGGTGATTTTCTCCAGCGTGCGGATGGGCGTCTCGCCCCAGATCAACGCGCTGGCGACGGTGATCCTGGTGGTCGTGGCGGCGGCGGTGTTCGGCGCCGGGCGGCTGCTGGCGCGGCCGGCCCTCGATCAGGAATCGTAGCTCACCACCGCGCTGAACGGCACGTCGAGGTTCTTGCGCCCGTCGAGGAAGCTCAGCTCGATGATGCAGGCAGCGGCCACCACCTCGCCGCCGACCTGGCGGCAAAGCTTGACGGCGGCGGCGAGCGTGCCGCCGGTGGCGAGGAGATCGTCGACCACGACGACGCGCTGGCCCGGCTTGATCGCATCGGCCTGGATCTCGATGGTGTCGCTGCCGTATTCGAGATCGTAGGTCAGCCGGATGGTCGGGCCGGGCAGCTTGCCCTTCTTCCGCACCATGACGAAGCCGCAGCCGAGCGCCAGCGCCAGCGGCGCCGCCACCAGGAACCCGCGCGATTCGATTCCGACCAGCAGATCGGGGCGGTGCGGCAGCAATGCGGTTTCCAGCATGCGCACGGTCTCCTGCCAGGCGCGCGGATGCGCCAGCAGCGTCGAGATGTCGTAGAACAGGATTCCCTGCCGAGGGAAATCCGGCACGCCGCGGATATGCTGCTTCAGATCGAATGCCATGACCGCTCCCCGGCGTGAAACCGCCTTTGGCGCCTAATCTAGCGCCTTCCGGACGGTGCGGAAGCGGCATTTTCCCTGTAAGCTCGGCCGCTCGGGGGGAACGCATGGCGGCGGCGGAGTTCATCGAAGAGCGGCGCGAGCGCGACACGCTGGTCCTGGCGGTGCGCGGGCGTTGGCTGGTCGCCGAAGGTGCTGCGCTGCAGGCGCGGCTCGCTAAGCTGCGCATCGGCGGCGTCAAGCAGGTGACGTTCGATCTCGACGGCATCGATGCGATCGACACCACCGGCGCCTGGCTGCTGCTTCAATTGAAGGAGGACTACGCCGCCAAGGGCGCCAAGGTCGCGATCGAGAACATCCACGACGAATACGACCCGCTGTTCCGGCAACTGGAAAAGCAGCCGATCAAGAGCCTGCCGCCGAAGCCGGTCCAACCCCGCTTCATCCTTCTGCTCAACTATCTCGGATCGCGCACGGTGACCTTGCTGCGCGGCGCGCGCGGCTTGGTCGGATTTCTGGGATTGGTCACCGTCAACGTGCTCGAGATCTTCCGTCACCGCAGCAAAATCCGGATTGTGCCGCTGGTGGTGCAGATGGAGCGCACCGGCGTCTCAGCGCTCGGCATCGTCGGCTTACTGTCCTTCCTGATCGGCGTGGTGATGGCTTTCCAGGGCGCCGACCAGCTCCGCCAGTTCGGCGCCCAGATCTATACCGTCAATCTGCTCGGCGTCTCCTTCCTGCGCGAGCTCGGCGCGCTGCTGGCGGCCATCATCGTCGCCGGCCGCTCGGGCAGCGCCTTTACCGCCGAGATCGGCGCCATGGTGGTGAACGAGGAGGTCGACGCCATCCGCGCCCTTGGCCTCAATCCGATCGAGGTTCTGGTCGTTCCGCGCGTCTTGGCGCTGGTCATCTGCCTGCCGCTGCTGACCTTCTATGCCAATATGATGGGGCTGCTCGGCGGCGCCATCATGTGCCGATTCCAGCTCGGCATTCCGTTCCCGCTCTATCTCAGCCAGCTGCAGGGCGCGGTCTCGCTTTGGAGCTTCTGGCTCGGTATCCTCAAGGCACCGTTCTTCGCCGTCTGCATCGCGCTGATCGGCTGCAACGAAGGGCTGTCGGTCTCGCGCAGTGCCGAAAGCGTCGGCCGCCGCACGACATTGGCGGTGGTTCAATCCATTTTCCTGGTGATCGTATTCGATGCCGCCTTCTCGATCCTCTTCTCCTACCTCCACATCTGAGCATGGCGCCGGGAGGGCGCCAGCGGCGGATGGGACCTCCGAGGGTCAGGCGGTGGTGCGCGTGCGCGGCCTCGAGACCCGCATGGGCGGCAATGTCATTCACCGCAACCTCGACCTCGATCTTTATCCCAACGAGGTGCTGGGGGTGGTCGGCGCCTCGGGCGCCGGCAAGTCGGTGCTGCTGCGCACCATCATCGGGCTGCAGCAACCCACATCGGGCACCATCGAGGTCTTCGGCCAGGACGTGAACGCCCTCGGCCTGCGCGAGCGCAAGAGCTTCGGCGCGCGCTGGGGCGTGTTGTTTCAGGACGGCGCGCTGTTCAGCTCGCTCACCGTCGCCGAGAACGTCCGCGTGCCGCTACGCGAGCAGCTCCATCTGTCCGAGGCGCTGATGGATCAGATCTGCGCGGTCAAGATCGCGCTGGTAGGATTGCCGATGGACGCGGCGCGCAAATATCCCTCGGAGCTCTCGGGCGGCATGCGCAAGCGTGCCGGCCTTGCCCGCGCGCTGGCGCTCGAGCCGCGGCTGCTGTTCCTCGACGAGCCGACCTCGGGCCTCGATCCGATCTCCGCCGGCGAATTCGATGCCCTCATTCGCGACCTCAAGGATGCGCTCGGCCTCACCGTCTTCATGGTGACCCACGATCTCGACAGCCTGGCGGCGATCGCCGACCGCATTGCGGTGCTCGTCGACAATCGGCTCAAAATCGGCACAATGGACGAGCTCGCCCAGGATAAGAATCCTTGGATTCAGGCCTATTTCTGCGGACCGCGCGGCCGTGCCGCGCGCCAGATGGAGGCCGAGGCAGCCAAGGAACGCGAAGCCGGGAAGGGGTCTTAGGACAAGGGCATGGAAACGCGCGGTGAATATGTGCTGGTCGGGGGCTTTGTCCTGACGCTGCTGGTGCTGCTGGCGGGGGCCATGCTGTGGCTGGTGCAGGCGAGCTTCCATTCCCAGGCGGTGCGCTACGACATCTATTTCGAGGGCTCGATCGCCGGCCTCGACAACGGCTCGGCGGTGCGTTTCAACGGCGTGCCGGTGGGCCGCGTGCGCGAAATCGTGCTCGATCCGCAGAATCTGCAGCGCGTCCGCGTCACCATCGAGGTCAAGCCCGATACCGCGATCCGCACCGATGCGGTCGCCGAGCTGCAGATACAGGGCCTCACCGGCGGCGCCTATGTCGAGATTTCCGGTGCCAGCTCCGACGCGCCTGAGCTCAAGGCGGCGGAGGGTCAGGACTATCCCGTCATCGCCTCGCGCCATTCGCAGCTCGAGCAGGTCTTCAACGCCGCGCCTGAATTATTGGGGCGGCTCTCGAACCTCGCCGACCAGCTGGTCGACATGACCAACGAGAAGAACCGCGCCGCGCTCGCCGGCACGCTCGACAATCTGCAGCAATTCACCTCGGTGGTCGTGGCGCATAAGCAGGACATCGACGAGACCCTGACCGATTTGCATTCGACCATGAAGCACGCCGATTCGGCGCTGGGCCGGCTCGGCGATGCTTCGACGCGTTTCGACCAGCTTTTGGTGCAGGCACAAAATCTGGTCAACGTGCTACAGCGCCTCGCCGATTCGCTGGAGCGAAACCCCCAGCGATTGTTTTATGGCGACCGTCAGCAAGGATATCAGCCGAAATGAAATCCGCCTCGCACGCCTTGCTCGGCGCCATCGCTCTGGCGCTCGCCGCCTGCAGCGGCATTCTGCCGGCGGCGGCACCGGCGCCCAATCTTTACACGCTGACCGCGCCGCCTGAAGCACCGGGAGGGCCGGTCAAGCCGGGCACGACGCAGCTTTTGGTGCAGGCGCCGCAGGCTCCGGCCGCGCTTGATACCCCGCGCATCGCGCTGTCGCACAGCCCGACCAATGTCGAATATTACGCCGACGCCAACTGGGCCGATTACGCGCCGTTGATGCTGCAAGCGCTGCTGATCGAATCGCTCGAGCGCGGCGGCGGCTTCGCCGCGGTGGCGCGCAGCAGCCTGCCGCTGCGCGGCGATGTGATCGTGCTGACCGAGCTGCGCCATTTCGAGGCGCAGTATCGCGGCGGCGCCGACGCGCCGCAGATCGTCATCGTGATGGACGTGAAGCTGGTGCGCGTGGCCGGCGGCGACATCGCCGCCGAGAAGAGCTTTACCGCGACCGCTCCCGCCGCCGCCAACAACGTGCCCGCCGTGGTCGACGCCTTCGACGTCGCCGGCCACCAGGTTCTGACCGATGTGGCGAGCTGGGCGAGCGGCGCGCTTTCCGGCCGCGGCCGCAACCGCTAGACGTGCTCGATCCGACCGGCCTCGATCGCGCCGCGCTCGAGGCGCTCGCCGGCCATGGCCGTGTCATAGTGGCGGCGCGCACGGCGCTGGAAGCGGCGGCTGGCGGCCTGCTGGGTGCCGCGATCGGCGGCGCTGCCACGCTCGAGGACTGGCGGCATTACCCGGACGGCGACGTGCACGATGCGGTCAGCCACGCGCAGTATTTTTATCACGCGCATGCGCCCGAGCCGGGCGGCGCCTCGCCGCCAGCCGGGGCCGAACACGGCCATTTCCACACTTTCATGCGCCAAGGTGGCCTCAGCCCCGGCGCCCACCCGCTGGTCATGCCCGAGCTCGCCATCGCCGGCAATCCGGCGGCGCCGTTCGAGGCCGCGCTCTCGGCGCCGGCACCCGCCGGCGATCCGGACGAGGCCTGGACGCATTTGGTTGCGATCGCGCTGGATGATCGGGGGCGGCCGCTGCGGCTCTTCACCACCAATCGCTGGGTGACCGGCGAAACCTGGTACGCCGCCGCCGACGTCGCCGCGGCATCCGCCCGCTTCGCCATCGGTCCCGGCCGTGTTACTTCGCCGCTCGACCGCTGGATCACCGCGCTGATCGGGTTTTATCGGCCGCTGATCGGTCGGCTGCTGGCGGAGCGCGATGCCGCGGTGATGGGATTTCGTTTTCGTCGGCGCGGCAAGGTGCATGTGCTGGAGGACCGGCGGCTCGAAATCGCCTCGGAAGCTCCCCTCGACATCGATGACGATCTGCGCCGCGTCGAGGCGGCGCTGCGCCGGATCGCCTGAATTAATTGACCTGGACCGCGGCGCCATCCGGGCTGGGCAGGCCTTTGCTGCGCAGACAAGCGCGGCGGTAATTCTCGCGCTGCGCATTGCCGGCGGGGGTGTAGTCGGGAAAGGCCTTGAAGGCCTTTCGCGTGCAATCGTTGGCGATCTGCCATTCGGTATTGGCGTCCCGCTGCTGCAACGAGCCGGCCTGCGCGGGGACAGCCAGCGCGTATATCAGGCACAAAGCGGCGAGGAGAACGACACCGCTTCTCATGCGCGATCGCGCGCGGCCCGGCGCGGGCGAATGGTTGCGCCGGCGAGGGCCAGCAGATAGAGCCCGAGTGGCGCCACGATCAGCAAAATCGATTTGCCTTGCTCGTGGCGCAGCTTCAATTGCGCATTCGCGGTCGCCTCGGCGAGGCAGGTCTGCGCCGCCGGGCCGACGCGCTGGCTGCAGGCCTCGTCGATATAATCCTCGACCGTGGTGACGCGACCATCGGCGCGCACCGCGTCGCCAAATTGCGGATAGAGGCGCCAAGTCATCGCCACCAGCCAGACCGTCGCCAGGAGAAGAAATATGCGTGAAAGCGGCATGGCGCGATGCAACGGCAAACCCGCCCCGCTGTCAATTGTCTCTTTATTCCAAGGGTTAACCGGGATTTTAGGCGGCCGTCAGGCGATCGCCGCGGCGCGCTGCACGCTCCAGATCATCGAGCTTTTGAGCAGGTATTCGCGCTGCGCCTGGGGATCGGCGGCGATGCGACGCAGATCATCGAGATGCTTGGCGCGCGTCGCCGGATCGCGCTCCTGCAGCGTCTCCTTGTTGCGGATCGACTGCGCCTGGACGAATTCGATATTGGCGGCGCGGCGCTGGCGCACATAGAGGTCGAGCAGCGAATCCGGGGCCTCGCCGCGCCAGACTTGGGCCAGCTTCGGGCCCAGATTGAAGGCGGCGTGCAGCGCGCCGTTGAGGCCGAAGGCGCCGAGCGGATTGTTGAGATGCGCTGCGTCGCCGACCAGCAGCATACGCCCCTGCCGGAAGGTGCTGGCCACCCGTTGATGCACGCGATAGGTGCTCTTATGCGATATGTCATAACGCTGCGTTCGCGGCAGGAAATTCTGCATGCTGCGCTCGATGAAATCGTCGTCGAGCACGTCCTCCTCGGGCACCTCGGCATCGGTCGGGAACAGCACGCGCCACAGGCCGGGCGGGCCCTCATGCGGCATCTTGAAGATCGCTGACCAATCGACCGGGTCGGAGACATAGGCGTTCATGGTGTAGCCGTGCTGGCCGAGATCGTACTCCATGCCGACGACGAGGAAGCGCTCCGGCCAGGTGAAGCCGTCGAACGAAACGCCCATGGTGTGGCGCACCGGGCTGCGGCCGCCATCGGCGCCGATCAGATAGCTGCCGCGAAAGCTCTGGATGCCGCCGGGAGTCTCGACCCGCGCGGTAACCCCATCGGCATCCTGCGTCGCATCGAGGAAGCGATGCCCGAATTGGATCTTGCCGCCGAGTACTTCGAAGCGCTTGGCGAGCAGCGGCGTCAGCTTGAACTGCTCGCAATGCGTGCGCCAGGGATAGGGCGTCACGTCGGCGATCAGCGACAGATCCCATTCGACGATGACGCCTTCCTCGCGGCCGCGAATCTGCCAGCGCGGCACGCGATAGGCCATGGCGAGGAAATCTTGGCCGACGCCGATGCAGTCGAGCATTTCCATGGTCGGCGGGTGGAAGCTGCCGGCACGCAGATCGCGCGGCAGCTTGGGATCGGCCTCGAGCACCAGCACGTCGACCTGCTGCAGGGCCAGATGCACCGCGACGGCAAGCCCCGCGGGGCCGCCGCCGACGATGATGACCGGTTCACGCTTCGCCATTCCTTGCTCCTATCGCGGAGCAAAGGAATAGCGCGGCGCGACTTATGTCAACGCGGAATCGCCCGAAATTCGGGCGAATCTCGGCAGCTACATCGGCGGCTTGACGCCGTGATACTCGACCGTGACGTTGCGCGCGATCAGCGTGTCGTCCGGCTTCTTTAGCGCCATGATCAGGACGTGCCGGCCCTTATACACGAGCTTCACATCGCCGGGTCCATAGGTCACCACCGGCGTGTTGCGGTCGACGATCAGGGCGAAGGACTTATCCCCGAAGGTTACTGTCAGCACATGGGCGCCGCCGGGAGCCTTGGCGATACCCGACACGATGGCATTGGTCATCGTGCTGTCGGGCCTCAGATCCCACGGGCGCTGGCTTTTCGGAACGGCGCTCTGTGCGGCGGTGAAGATATGCAGCTCGACCGCATGCGGCTTGCCGTCCTTGCCGGTCACCGTGGTCGCGCCGACGAAATCGCCGACCTTGATGTCGCTGAAGTGCTTCGCCAGCACGCGGCGATAATTCGTGTCGGCGGCCAGCATGACGGTGGCCTTGGGGCCTTCGCGCGTCGCTACGACCAGCGCCTGGCCGTTCAGGCTCTGCACCGTGCCGCGCAGGGTGGTCGGAACGTCGGCGGCAGGGGCCGGAGCCGGCGGCGGGGTCTGCGCGCAGGCAACGAGGGCGAGCGCCAGCAGCGCGCCCAGGATCGGAACCGATTTACGCATGAATTCAGTCTCCCTTTATGAGGTGTTTGAAATAGGTGAAATGGCTGACAGGCTTTAGCATGGCGCCGCCAGCCGTGCTATCACGGCTGCTTGAGCGGCCGGGGGGTTAGGGGCCCAGGGCCTAGGCGGCCCGTGTCCCGCCGCGACGCAGCCGGGCATAGGCGCTGATGCTGAACGGGATCGAGACGAGATAAAGTCCGCCGACGACCAGAAGGATGATCCAGGGCTCGGTGGTGAGGAAGGCCGCCATCGCGCCCACCACCAGCAGCATCGGCAGCACCCATTCGCGCGGCACGCGGAAGGTCTTGAACGAGAAAGTGGGCACGCGACTCACCATCAGCCCGGCCACCGCCGCCAGCACCAGCCCGTTCAGGATCGGCGAGCGGAACAGCGCGAGCCCGGTCTCGAAATAAAGGAACATCGGCAGCATGACCAGGCCGGCGGCGGCTGGCGCCGGCACGCCGGTGAAAAAGGCCGAGGCATAGGAGGGTAGCTCGGTGCCGATCTGCGTGTTGAAGCGCGCCAGCCGCAAGGCGCAGCACACGGTGTAGAGCAGCGCCAGCGCCCAGCCGATGCCGTGCAGATCGTCCATCGCCCAGACGTAGAGCAGCACCGCCGGCGCCACGCCGAAGCCGACGAAATCCGACAGCGAATCGAGCTCGGCGCCGAAGCTCGAGGTGCCTTTGAGTAGCCGGGCGATGCGGCCGTCGACGCCGTCGAGCACCGCGGCGACGATCACCGCCGCGGTCGCCGGCTCGAAGCGCTCCAGCAGCGCCAAGCGGATCGCCGTCATTCCGGCGCAGAGCGCCAGCAGCGTCAGGATATTGGGGATCAGCCGGTTGAGCGACAGCCCGGCGATGGGCCTGACGCGCAGCCGGCCGCGGCCGCGTTTTAGCGCCATCTAGTGGGTCACCCCTTGCCGCGGCGCCTCGCGCGCCATGAGATCGGCCAGCACGGTCTCGCCGCCGATCATGCGCTGACCCAGCACGGCGAAATGCGCGGCGCCGAGCGGCAGAAAAAGATCGGTGCGGCTGCCGAAGCGAATGAGGCCGAAGCGCTGGCCGGCGACGATCTCCTGGCCCTCCTTCAGCGTGCAGACGATGCGCCGCGCGATCAGGCCGGCGATCTGCACCACGACGATCTCGGTATCGCCGGTGGCGAGGCGGATCGCCATGCGCTCGTTCTCAACGCTGGCCTTGTCGAGGCTGGCGTTGAGGAACTTGCCCTGGTGATAGGCCAATTTAACCACGCGGCCGGTGGCCGGCGCGCGGTTGATATGAACGTCGAGCACCGAGAGGAAAATGCCGATGCGGCGCATCGGCGCTGAATCCATGCCGAGCTCGGCGGGCGGCGCCGCCTCGTCGATGGTCACCACCACCCCGTCGGCCGGCGCCAGCACCAGACCGGCGCTCTGCGGGCTGACTCGCCAGGGGTCGCGGAAGAAGGCAATGCACCAAATCGTCAGCAGCACGGCGAGCCAGCCCAGCGGCCGGAATAGCCACAGCAGCACCAGTGTCATCACGGCAAATATGACGATGAAGCGCCAGCCGTCGCGGTGAATGGGCGGAAAAACGCGGCGCCACATGGATGAAATCCTCCCTCGATCCGCCGCGAAACTAGCCGAAAAGCCCCGATCTGCACAGGGGGAGCCAGGCTTGAGGGCGCCGGTCGCGGTGCCTATGCTCGGGCCAGGCTCGCGCGCGAGGAACTATGGTCGAGACGATCAACGGCAAACTGCCACCGGCCCTGCATGCGGCGCCGGGATCCGATCCCAATCTCTCGACCGGCAGCGCGGGCCTGCTGATCGTCGCCAAGGCCGCTTCCGTGGTCGAATTCTTCGATCCGCGCTCGCTCAAGCGGCTCGGCGAGATCGCGCTGCCGAATTTCCCGCACGAGGTCATTCTCTCGCCCGACCGCAAGACCGCCTATGTCTCGATCTACGGCAACGGTATCGTCGGCACCAATACCGAGCCCGGCACGCGCATCGCAATCATCGACCTAGCCAAACAGCGTCTCGACGGCTTCATCGAGGTGACGCCTTATCTCGGTCCGCACGGCATGATGTTCGACCGCGCCGGAAATCTCTGGGCGACGGCGGAGATGAGCAACACGCTCATTGTCATCGATCCCAAACGCGGCGCCGTGGTGGGCGCGGTTCCGATCGGCAGCCACCGCACCCATTGGCTCGCGGTGACGCCCGACGGCGCCAAAATCTACGCGCCGCATCGCCAGCTCAACTGGGTCAGCGTCGTCGACGTGGCGACCCGCACGGTGGTCAAGAAAATCCCCAATTTCATCTATGAGTGCCAGGGCATCGCCATCGCGCCCGACGGCAACCGGATCTATCAGGCGTCGAGCGCCCGGCCGCTGGTCAGCGTGATCGATCCCAACACCGATACGGTGGTCGGCGAGATCATGGTCGACGGGCTGGGCGATTTCCCGCCGCAGCACACCAGGCTCAAGCTCTCGCCCGACAACCAGACCCTGGTGGTGACCTACAATGTCTCGTGCAAGGCGGCGCTGCTCGACACCGCCGATCTCGGCAGCCAGCGCATCCTGCCGCTGGAGAAGGGCCCGATGGGCATCGCCTTCCCCGATCAGGGCGATACCGCCTTCGTCACCAATCACGACGAGGGCTCGATCACGCTGCTCGATCTCAAATCGAAAAAAGTCGTCGGACGCTTCGCGACCAAAATGGGGCCCGAGACGCTGGCGTTTTTCTAGCGACCCTCGCGGCGCCAGGCCAGGATGAGCAATCCCACCGCCAGGACGAGTGCCGCATAGCCCGGCAGCAGCGGCGCCGAGGCGATGCCGGTGACGACGTAATCGGCATTCTCACGCAAGCCCATCCAGCCGCGCCCGGCGGCGCTGGCTTGCGCGCCGACCCGGCGAATCTCCGGAATGGCGCCCGGTCCGATCCAGAACACGCCGCCATTCGAGGCTTCGACGTCGGCTTTCACTTTCTCGTCGGTGGTGCGCACATCCGACAGCTCGATCGGGTTGAGCGCGCCGGCGGCGGCAAACGCGGTGCGATTGGCGTCGCTGATTCGATAGAGCCCGTTCTCGCTCACCGGCAGGCTGGCGCTCGAGCGGCCGCCACTTTGCGGCGCCAAATCGAGGCTCTGGCTCTTGCCGTCGGGGCCGACGATCTGCACCGGGCTGTCGTCGGGCTGCAGCGATTGGCGGGTGACGGTGAGCCGGCCGCCCTCGACCATGGCGCGCAGATCGTTCTCCTCGAGATCGGGCTCCTTCATCAGCCAATAGACCATGCGGCGCAGCAGTTCGGTCTGCGGCCCGCCTCCCTCGAAGCCGCGCGTCCACAGCCACATCTCGTCCGACAGCAATTGAGCGACGCGGCCCTTCTCGACCCGGTCGAGCACGAGCAAAGGCTTGTCCTGATAGCCCGACATGATGGTGACGCCGCGATGCGGCTGGGTCTCGACCTCGCGGAACCAGCGGCCCCAGCCGGGCGCCGCTTTGGGGTCGGCGTTGAGGCCGGGCAGATCCTCGGTCACCGGATGGCGGCGGCCGAGATCGTTGACCATGGGCTGGAACCCAAGCTCGAAGACGTTGCCGGTCGGCTCGGCGGGCAACACCGCGCCCAGCGGCGTGCGATAGAGGCTGAGCGCGGTGCCGAAAGCCGGGCCCGACACCTCGAGCAGCGCGCCGCCGTTCTGGACGTAATGCGCGATGTTCTCGAGATAGGCGGGCGGCAGGATACTGCGCTGGCGATAGCGGTCGAAGATGATGAGGTCGAACTCCTCGAGCTTGACGTCGAACAGCTCGCGAATCGGGAAAGCGATCAGCGACAACTCGCGGATCGGCGTGCCGTCCTGCTTCTCGGGCGGGCGCAGAATGGTGAAATGGATGAGATCGACCGAGGGATCGGATTTGAGGATGTTGCGCCAGGTGCGCTCGCCGGGATTGGGCTCGCCGCTGACCAGCAGCACCTTCAGCCGGTCGCGCACGCCGTTGATCACCAGCGCCGCGCGGTTGTTGTCGAGGGTTAGCTCATGCGGGCCGGGCTCGACCGACAGCTCCACCACGTTGGGCCCGCCATGGTCGATGTTGACGGTGACCGGCACGTCCTCGCCGGTGTTGATGCTGCGGATGATCGGCGATCCGCCATCCTTGCGGATGGTGAGTTGCGTCTCGCCCGTCGTACTGCCCGCCGGAAGATCCTCGACGCGGAGCTGCAGGATGACATCCTTGCCGACCAGACCGAATTTTGGCGCGCCGGTCACGACGAGGCGGCGGTCGGCCTCACCGGGCTGGCCGGTCAGCAGCACATGCAGCGGCGCCGGAAACGCCAGATGATCGGGCGCCGGCATGTCGTGAATCTCGCCATCGCTAATCATGATCGCGCCGGCGATGCGCTCGCGCGGCACGTCGGCCAACTCGCGCGCGAGTGCGGTGTAAAGCTGGGTGCCGTTATCCTCCAGCGCCGCGCCCGCATCGGGCGCACCGGCATGCACCACGCGCACATCGAGATCCGGTAGCGCGGCGAGTTGGTCGGTCACCGCCTGCAAGGCCTCGGCGGCGAAGCGTTGGCGGTCGCCGATGCGCATGCTCGGCGATTCATCGATCACCACCGCGGCGACGTCGCGCTGCGGCGCCCGGGTCTCGTTGACCAGGGACGGGTTGAGCGCGATGGCGGCCAGCGTCATGCAAGCAAGCGCCCGCCACGCTGTGCCGCGTGCCCGGCGCAATGCTCCGAACAGCAGCAGCGCCGCGGCGGTGATTGCGAACAGCGCGATCGCCCAGACCGGTAGTAGCGGCGATGCGGCGATACTCCACCCGCTCATTGCCCGAGTCTTTCGAGAATCGCCGGGACATGAACCTGGTCGGTCTTGTAATTGCCGGTCAACGCGTACATCACCAGATTGATGCCGAAGCGGTAGGCCTGCTCGCGCTGCGCCTCGCCGCCCGGCACTATGGCATAGGTCGGCCGGTTGCGCGCATCGATCGCCCAGGCGTCCGCCCAATCGTTGCCGCCGACGATGACGCTGGCGACGCCGTCATTGACCTGATCCTCGCTCGGCTCGAGCCAGAGCTGCCCGCCGGCCCAGCGGCCGGGAAACTCCTCCATCAGATAGAAGGATTTGGTCAGCACGTGATCGGGCGGCACCGGGATCAGCGGCGGGATGTCGAGCCCGGCCGCCAGCCGGCGCAGCCGTTGCTGCGTCTGGGCGGCGGAAAGCGAATTCGCCTGATCCTGGTCGCGGGTGTCGAACAGGATGGTGCCGCCGGTGGCGAGATAGCGCTGCAGCTTCGCCACCGCATTGGCCGAGGGCAGCGCTTCACCATCGACCACCGGCCAGTAGAGCAAGGGAAAGAAGATGAGCTCGTCGCGCTCGATGTCGATCGCCATCGGTGCCGCCGCCTCGATGGCGGTGCGCTGGTTCAGGATAAGCGACAGACCGGCCATGCCCTGGCGCGATTCCTCGTCGATCTCGGGAATGCCGGTCTGCACATAGGCCAAATGGAATTCGCTGGTCGCCTTGATGGCGAAATCGTCGTTGCCGGCGGCGCGCGCGGGATTGATGGCAGCCAGGATGAGCAGCAGCGGAATCAGCGCGGCGCCGCGCCGGAGATTCCGACGCATGGGGAAGAGGCCACGCAGCGCATAGGCGATCAGCAGATCGGCGAGCGCCAGCGCGAAGGCAAGCGCCAGCAAGGCCGGGCGGAAATCGAATTCGACGCCACGCGTATAGCTTTCGCGCAGGATTCCTGTCGGCAGCGGACCGAGCAGCGCAAAATGCGCTACCGCCGGGGCAAGATTGACCGCCTGGCGCTGATCGGCGCTGCCGTAGAAGCCGGGCGGGTGGCGCGGGCCGGCGAGGGTCTTGGCGAAATCGCCGGCGGCGATGGTTTCGGCGGTCGCCGGCGCATTCTGCAGCCGGCCGAAGCCGTCCAGAATCTCGACCGGCGGCAGCGGCTTGTCGGTCTCGCCCGAGACGCCCTGGCTCACGGCGACGACGCGCCGCAGCATATCGACCATCAGACCGGAGATGGCAAGGTTCGACCAATCCGGATCGGCGGTGGTGTGGACCAGGACCAGCCAGCCCTTGCCGCGTTTTTCCGCGGTGACCAGGGGCGTGCCGTCCTCGAGCCGCGCCCAGGTCTTTTCCGCGAGATCGAGCGAGGGCTCGGCGAGCACCTGGCGCGACACGGTGACGTCGCTCGGGATCGCAATTCCGGCAAAGGGACTTTCCGCCGAAAACGGCGCGAGCTTGGCCGGCTGCGCCCAGGATAAAGCACCGCCCAAGGTGCGCCCGCCGCGCCGCAAGGTGACCGGCAACAAATCGTCATCCGCCGGCTGCTCGGCCAGACGCGGCCCGGCGAAGCGCAGCAGCGTGCCGCCCGCCTCCAACCACTGAACGAGCTTTGTCTTGTCCGCGCCGCTGGGCGGTGCCATGTCGGGCAGCGCCAGCACGGCGATCTCGCCCTTGAGTAGGGTGTCGAGATCGCCCTCGCGCACCTCGCTGAACGGGCTCAGCGCCTTGTCGAGATAATAGGAGCCGCTGAGCAAAGGCTGCGCCGCCGCGCGCGGCGCCAAGATCCCGACCGGCCGCCGCTTCCAGCGCTCGTCGAGGAGAAGCGTCGCGCCCGCCGATGCCTCGCCCTCGATGGCGATCGCGGCGGCGCGGTTGCGCAGCTCGCTCGGCAAAGCAAGCCGCCCGAGCGCGCCAGTCTCGCCCGCATCGATGGTGACCAGCTGGCGCGCCAGCAAGCGACCGTCATCGGCGGTGGCGCGCAGGAACACGGTCTCGGGCAGTGTCGTATCGGCGCGGCTCACTCGCGCGGTCAGATCCTGGTCGTCGGGGTCGGCAGCGGCAAGGAGCCGCGGCAGATCGTTGCCGCTCTCCGCCATCACCCGCAGCGGCCCCAGTTTCTGCAAGCCGGCGGCGAAGGCGTCGGCGTCGCCATTGTCGAGCCCATCGCTGAGCCAGACGATTTCGGCGGCGCTCGAAAGCCCAAGCTGATCGAGCCGCGCCAGCGCCGCGTTGCGATCCTCCGGCCAGGGACGCGGCACCAGCGCCGCGACCGCGCCCTGCGCTTCCTCCGGCCGCAGCAACGACAGAGCAGGGGCTGCGCTGCCGCCCGGTGCCGGCGCGGTGCCGAGCAGAACTACCTGACGATTCTCGCGCGAAGCCTGGTCGATGAGATTATCGAGCGCATTGCGGCGCTGCTGCCAATGCCGCGCGGCACCCCAGCCATCGTCGATCGCCAGTACCAGCGGCCCGCTCGCGGCGATGGTCGCGCGCGGATTGAGCAGCGGCTGGGCCAGGGCCAGGATCACCAGTGCCGCCAACGCCAGGCGCAGCAGCACTAGCCACCACGGCGTCCGCGCCGGGGTCTCCTCCGCCGGCTTGAGCCCGAGCAGCAGGCGCAGTGCCGGAAAGCGCAGGCTTTTCGGGGCCGGCGGCGTCACCCGCAATAGCCACCACAGCGCCGGCAGCGCCGCCAATCCCAGCAGCAGCCAGGGTGCGGCGAAAGCGAGGGGCCCGAGAGCCAGCATGACGCTCAGTCCTTGGCCAAGGCGCGATAGAGGCCGAGCAGCGCCTGGGTCGGCGCCGCATCGGTGCGATGAATGCCGAAGCTCCAGCCGGCTAGCCGCGTCACCGCGCGCAACGCCTCGCGGTGGAGGCGGAGCTTGTCGATATATTGATCGCGGATGCCCTCGACCCGGCCGATCAGCAGCGGGCTTTCATCCTCGAAACCCTCGAAGCGCACGCGGCCGTTAAAGGGTAGGCTTTCCTCCGCCGGATCCATCACCTGAAATAAATGACCCTTTAGCCCGGCATCGGCATAACGCGCGACCAGTCGGTTGATCGTCTCGACCGGTGCCAGGAAATCGCTCAGCCAGACCATGTGGCCGTGACGCGGCAGCTTTTCGAATTCGGGCAGCCCGGCCGTCCTCGCCTCGCCGTCGAGCAGATGCGCCACGCGGTCGAGCGTCGCCCGGCCATGCGCCGGGGCGAGGCCTGAGCCGAGCAAGCTCACCCGCTCGCCGCCGCGCAGCAGCATCGCCGCCAGCGCCAGCGTCAGCAGCGTGGCGCGCCGGCGCTTGCTCGGCCAATTGCGGCTCGAGGCGTAATCCATCGACGCCGAGGAATCGCACCACAGGAAAAGACTCTGCGCCGCCTCCCACTCGGTCTCGCGCACGTAAAGCCGCTCGGCCTTGGCGCTTTCGCGCCAATCGATGCGGCCGGCCGGCTCGCCCGGCTCATAGGTGCGGTATTGCCAAAAGGTTTCGCCCTGGCCGGTGCGGCGGCGGCCATGCACGCCCTGCATCACCGAGGCGGCGACGCGCTCGGCGGCGACCAGCAGTGGCGGCAGCGCTGCGGCTGCCGCCTCGGCCCGGGGACGCAGCGCCGCGTCGGCCATTACCGCAGGGGAGCGAGAAGCTGGTCGATCACCTGCGCCATGCCGATGCCGTCGGCACGCGCGGCGAAGGTGAGGGCCATGCGGTGGCGCAGCACCGGATGCGCCAGTGCGACAACGTCGTCGATCGAGGGCGACAGCCTGCCGTCGAGCAGGGCGCGGGCGCGTGCCGCCAGCATCAGCGCCTGGCTGGCGCGCGGTCCCGGTCCCCAGGCTATGTGCTTCGCGGCGTCGGATTTCGAATCCTCGGGCCGGCCCGAGCGCACCAGCTTCAGGATCGCCTCGACCACGCTCTCGCCGACCGGCACGCGTCGCACCAGCCGCTGCGCCGTCAGCAGCTCGGGCCCGGTCAGCACCGGTGTAGCGCTGCCCTCGGCAACCCCCGTCGTGGCAATCAGCATCTGCCGCTCGGCGTCGAGCTCGGGATAGCCCACATCGATCTGCAGCAAAAAGCGGTCAAGCTGCGCCTCGGGCAGGAGATAAGTGCCCTCTTGTTCCAAGGGATTCTGCGTCGCCAGCACGTGGAAGGGCTTCGGCAGCGGATGGTATTGCCCGGCGACCGAGACGCGGCCCTCCTGCATCGCCTGCAGCAGCGCCGATTGGGTGCGCGGGCTGGCGCGGTTGATCTCGTCGGCCATCAACAGTTGGCAGAACACCGGCCCGGAGATGAAGCGAAAGCTGCGCCGGCCGGTTTCGCTTTCCTCCAGCACCTCGGAGCCCAAGATGTCGGCGGGCATCAGATCGGGCGTGCATTGGATGCGCTTGTCGTCGAGGCCGAGCACGGTGCCGAGGGTCTCGACCAGCCTGGTCTTGGCCAATCCTGGCACGCCGATGAGCAGGGCATGCCCGCCGGCTAGCAGCGTGATCAGGGCTTGATCGATCACCGCGTGCTGGCCGAAAATCACTTGGCCGATGCGCTGGCGCACCGAAGCGAGGCGCGTGCCGAGCGCCTTGATCTCGGCCACCGCGGCGGGCTCGTCGATCGGCGCCGGGCGGATGGTGGGGTTGTCGCTGGTCATAATCGTCGCTCCTTCGCACAAGCATGGAGACGGGTCGCGATGGACAGACTGCCGACCGAGCTGGCGCGGCTCGCAGCCGCCGCCAAACCGGAATCCGGCGCGCCAGGCGCCCCGCGCGATTGCGGGCATTTCGACATCCGCATCGCCCAGGATGGTAGCTGGTTCTATCGCGGCTCTCCAATCAATCGCGCGGCATTGGTGCGGCTGTTCAGCTCCGTGCTGGAGCGCAGCGATGCGGGAGATTACTGGCTTTTAACCCCGGCCGAGCGCGGCCGCATCGATGTGGACGACGCGCCCTTCCTGGCCGTGGCGCTCGAGGTGCAAAACCCCGGCCCGGCGCAGACGCTGCGCTTTCGCACCAATGTCGAGGATTGGGTGACTCTCGATGCGGGGCACCCGTTGCGGCTGCGGCGCGACACCGTGACGGGGGCCGACATCCCCTATATCCTCGTTCGTCAACGGCTGGAGGCGCGCCTCGCCCGGCCGGTCTATTACGAATTGATCGAGCTGGGGCGGGAGGAGCGGGTCGGCGACACGGCCCAATTCGGCATATGGAGCATGGGCACATTCTTTCCGCTGGCCAGCACCGCGACGATTCGCTGAACGCCGCCGGCATCCGCGCGCGCTTCGCCGATCACCAGCCCGGCATCCGCTCCTTCGATACCGAGCGGGTGCGCGGCGACCATATCCTCGATCCGGATTTGAAGCTGCCGCCGGGCCTGCGCGCCGCGGCGGTGCTGGTTGGGCTGGTCGAGCGACGGAACGAGCTCTTCGTGCTGCTGACTCAGCGCCACGAGGGCCTCTCGGCCCACGCCGGCCAGATCGCCTTTCCCGGCGGCGGCGTCGAGTCCGGCGACAGTGACGCGGTTCATGCGGCGCTGCGCGAGACCGAGGAGGAGATCGGCCTTAAGGCGGATCGCATCGAGGTGATCGGCCGACTCGACACCTATATCACCGGCACCGGCTTCGAGATCGTGCCGGTGGTGGCGCTGCTGCGCCCGCCCTTCGAGCTCCACCCCGATCCGCGCGAGGTGACAGAGATTTTCGAGGTGCCGCTCGCCTTCATCCTCGATCCCGCCAACCACCGCCGCGAGACCAAGCAGCTCAAGAACGGCATGCGGACATTCTTCGTGCTGCCCTATGAGACCCGCCGCATCTGGGGCGCCACCGCCGGCATGCTGGTCAATCTTGCCGAGGTGCTGGCGCCGGCGAGCGGGGCGCGATGATCCGGGTCGTCCTCACCATCCTGCTGCCGCTGCTGGCGCCGACCGCGATCTATCTGGTCTGGCTCTTCGCCATCGGCCGCGCCGAGGACGCCGCGGCGCTGAAGCGGCTGCCCTGGACCTGGCTCATCGTTGCCGGCGTCGTCGCCGTGACGGTGGCCCTGCTGGTGGTCGGCATCGATGCCGGCGGCGGCAACGGCCAATACATCCCGCCCCATATCCAGGGCGGCAGCGTCGTGCCGGGCCAGGTCGTGCCGCCGGGATCGAAATGAGTCCGGAGAAGCCCACCGCGATACGGCCGCAAGGCTGGATGCGGGAGAAATCCTCGCGCGCGGTGCTGGCGGCGCTGGCGGGGCCGAAGGATAGCGGCGCGCGCTTCGTCGGCGGCGCGGTGCGCGACGCGATCCTGAAGCGCCCGGTCACCGATATCGACATCGCGACGCCGCTGCATCCGAACGAGGTGACGCGGCGGCTCGAAGCCGCCGGGATCAAGGTGGTGCCGACCGGCATCGACCACGGCACGGTGACCGCGATCACCGCGACGCGCGCCTTCGAGATCACCACCCTCAGGCGTGACGTCGCGACCGACGGCCGCCACGCCAAGGTCGATTTCACCGAGGATTGGGCGGCGGACGCGAAGCGCCGCGACTTCACCATGAATGCGCTGTTCCTCGACGGGGGCGGCACGCTTTACGATTACGTCGGCGGCCTCAAGGACGCCAAAGCCGGGCGCGTGCGCTTCGTCGGCGATCCGGCGACCCGCATCGCCGAGGACGTCCTGCGGCTGCCGCGCTTCTATCGCTTCATCGCGCATTACGGCAGAGTGGCGCCCGATGCCGAGGCGCGCGCCGCCTGCCGACAGGCGGCGCCGCTGTTGCCCGGCCTCTCGGCCGAGCGGGTTGCCGCCGAGCTCTTGAAGCTGCTCAAGGCGCGCAACCCACTGCCGGCGCTGATTCTCATGCAAAAGGATGGTGTGCTGAAAGTGCTGCTGCCGGAAGCGAAGAGTCTCGATGCGCTGCGGCGTCTCATCAAGCTGGAGCCGGCGCCCGATCCGATCCGCCGTCTCGCGGCGCTGATCGGCCGCGACGGCGAGTGTGTCGCGACGCGGCTCAAGCTGTCGCATCGGCAGCGCGAAGGGCTGGCGGGGTTGACCGCGCCGCCAGATTTCAAGGGCAGCCGCGCGGCGCAGCGCGCGCTGCTCTACCGCCTCGGCTCGGGCCTCTATCGCGACAGCGTGCTGATCGCGGCGTCGCGCGGCAAGCTTGCGGCGCATAAGGCTCTCCTCGGCCTCGCCAAGGCCTGGAAGCCGGTGGTGTTTCCGTTGAAGGGCCGCGATCTGGCGGCCGCCGGCATGGCGCCCGGCCCCGAGCTCGGCAAGCTTTTGGCCGAGCTCGAAGCCTGGTGGATCGCCGGCGATTTCCGCGCCTCGCGCAAGGCCTGTCTCGCCGAGATGACGCGGCGCATGGATATGGGCAAGTAGACAAGCCCCGCGATGCGGATTTTACCGGACGGCGTCACCCGCAATACGCTCACGCTCTATGGCGGGCGCGCCTTGCGCGCCTTCGCCGATGGCTTCGCCAGCCTGCTGCTGCCGGTCTATCTCGCGGCACTCGGCTTCGATGCCTTCGCCATCGGCGCCATCATGGCGGCGACCATGCTGGGCTCGGCGGCGCTCACCCTCGGCGTCGGGTTGACCGCGCACCGTTATGGCCGTCGCGCGCTGCTGATCCTGGCGACGCTGGTGATGATCGGAACCGGGCTCGGCTTTATCTTCGCCACGCAATTCTGGCCGCTGCTGGCGATTGCCTTCATCGGCACGCTCAACCCCTCGACCAGCGACGTCAGCGTCTTTTTCCCGCTGGAGCAGGCGCTGCTGACCGAAAGCGTACCGCCGCGCAGCCGCACCAACGTCTTCGCCGTCTATAGCGTGATCGGTTCGCTGGTCGGCGCGCTTGGCTCGCTGGCGGCGGGGCTACCCGAATTGCTACGCGTGGGGATGGGGCTCGGCCCGCTGGTGGCGCTGCAGGCGATGTTCGCGCTCTATGCTATCCTCGGCCTCGCGTCATATTTTCTCTATCGCCGCCTGCCGCGCAGCCTCGATTCGCATGCCGAACGGGTGCTGACACCGCTCGGACCGTCGCGCGGCATCGTCTATACGCTGGCGGCGGTGTTCAGCCTCGATGCCTTCGGCGGCGGCCTCGTCGTGCAGAGCATGCTTGCGCTGTGGCTATTCGAGCGCTTCGGCCTCTCACTGGCGGCGGCCGGCACCATCTTCTTCTGGGCCGGGTTGCTCTCGGCCGCGTCGTTCCTCGCCTCGGCGCGCATCGCCAAGCGCATCGGCCTCATCAACACCATGGTGTTTACGCATTTCCCGTCCAATCTCTGCCTGATCGCGCTGCCCTTCGCGCCGAATCTCGGCGTGGCTGTGGCGCTCTGGCTGCTGCGCTGCTCGCTGTCACAGATGGACGTGCCGGCGCGCAGCTCCTACGTCATGGCGGTGGTGACGCCGCCCGAGCGCGCCGCCGCCGCCAGCATCACCGCCCTGCCGCGCAGCCTGGTCGCGGCGCTGGCGCCGCTGCTGGCTGGCTGGATGCTGACGCTGTCGCCCTTCGGCTGGCCGGTGGTGCTCGCCGGCGGGCTCAAGGCCGGCTACGACGTGCTTCTCTTGCTCATGTTCCGCCACCGTCACCCGCCCGAGGAGGCAAGTTAGGGCCACATCACCACGGGCGGCAGCGACATCAGAATCGCTTCGACATTGCCGCCGGTCTTGAGCCCGAACAGCGTGCCGCGGTCGTAGAGCAGGTTGAACTCGACATAGCGGCCGCGCTTCACAAGTTGGGCGCGGCGCTGCTCCTCGGTCCAGGGCTGGAACATGTGCCGGCGCACCAGCCGCGGATAGATCTGAGCGAAAGCCTCGCCGACCGATTTCACGAAGGCGAAATCCTTGGCCCAATCGCCGCTGGCGAGATCGTCGAAAAAGATGCCACCGATGCCGCGCGGCTCGTCGCGGTGGTCGATGAAGAAATACTCGTCGCACCACGCCTTGAAGCGCGGGTAATAGGCGGGATCGTGCGCGGCGCAGGCGGCTTCGAGCGCCGCGTGAAAATCGCGCGCGTCGGATTCATCGGCAAACACCGGCGTCAGATCGCTGCCGCCGCCGAACCACGCCTTGGTCGTGCGGATGTGCCGCGTGTTCATATGGGCCGCCGGCACCAGCGGCGACGCCATATGCGCGACGACGGAAATTCCGCCGGCCCAGAAGCGCGGATCGGCATCGGTGCCCGGAATGTTGCCGCGAAATTCCTCGGAGAACTCGCCCCACACGGTCGAGATATTGACGCCGACCTTCTCGAAGACGTTGCCGTGCATCAAGGCCATCTCGCCGCCGCCGCCGCCCGCGCGCTGCCAGGGCTTGCGCGCGAAGCGGCCGGGCGCCTCCTCGTCGGGCCGCGCCGCGGCGTACTCGTCCTCGATCGCCTCGAAGACGGCACAGAGCCGGTCGCGCAGCTCGGCGAACCAGGCGACCGCCCGCGCTTTCTGCTCCTCGGCGGCTCTGTCGTCGCTCATCGTTCCTCGTTTGGCAAAAGCCCGGTCTGGCGCAACGCCTCGCCGAGCACCAGCGCCGCCGCCAGCGCCACGTTGAGCGAGCGCGCACTTGGCGCGAGCGGAATGCGCAAGCTTGCATCCGCCCGTGCCGCCACCTCCGGCGGCACGCCCGCCGATTCGCGTCCCAGCAGCAGCGTGTCCGAGGCGGCGAAGGCGAAGCGATGATAGGGCAGCGCCGCCTTGGTCGAAAGCAGCACCAGCCGCCCCGAGTCCCGGCTCGCCAGATAGGCCCGCCACGATTCGTGGCGCGCGATCTCAGCCAGCGCCTGGTAGTCCATCGCCACGCGCTTCAACCGGCGGTCGTCGAGCACGAAGCCGCAGGGCTCGATGATGTCGATGGCAACGCCGAGGCAGGCGCCGAGGCGCAGCATGGCGCCCGCGTTTTGCGGGATGTCGGGTTGATAGAGGGCAAGACGCATCGCCGCACGAGCTTGTGGATCGAGCGCCCGCTTGGCAAGCCCCGCCCCGTATGACGCGTTTTGATTGGGTTTCCGCCCGCGATGCGGCAGGATGTCGCATAGAAGCTTTGCTTCAACAGTTTAGTTTGCGCCGAAGCCCGGAAGCGGGCCGCGGCGGGGGATTGAGGGTATCGATGGCGGATTCGGCGCAATCGCACAGCTTGGGCGCGGGGCACGACGCGGGTTCGCGGCGCGACTTCCTGGTCATCGCGGCGAACGCGCTGGTCGGTGTCGGTGCCGCCTGCGTCGCCTGGCCGCTCATCAAGAGCATGAACCCGGCGGCCGACGTGCTTGCCGCCGGAGCACCCGTCGACATCGATATTTCCAGCGTGCAGCCCGGCCAGCAGATCGTCGTGCTGTGGCGCTCGCGGCCGATCTTCATCGTCCATCGCACGCCTGACGAGCTGACCAAATTGCAGACCGATGCCGACCGCGCGCTGCTGCGCGATCCCGATTCCGACAATCTGCAGCAGCCGCCCTATGCCAAGAACGCCTATCGCTCGGTCAAGCCGGAATATCTCGTGCTGGTCGGCATCTGCACCCATCTCGGCTGCATCCCGAATTTCGTGCCGGCGCCCGGCGGCAGCCTCGGGGCATCCTGGCCCGGCGGCTATTTCTGCCCGTGCCACGGCTCGCGCTACGATCTCGCCGGCCGCGTCTTCAGCGGCGTGCCGGCGCCCTTGAACCTGCCGGTGCCGCCCTATCATTTCGTCAGCGACACGACGGTGCGCATCGGCGAGAACCCGCCGGATTCGACTTTCGATTTCGGCTCGATCGAGCAGATCTGACGCCATGGCATTGCCGCAGAACAAGATCGTCCGTTGGATCGACCGCCGCCTGCCGGTCTTTACCTTTCTCGATCATGAGCTCAACCAGTATCCGACGCCGCGCAACTTGAACTACTGGTGGAATTTCGGCTCGCTCGCCGGGATCATGCTGGTGATCATGATCGTCACCGGCATCTTCCTCGCCATGCAGTACACGCCGCATGTCGATTACGCCTTCAATTCCGTCGAGCGCATCATGCGCGACGTCGATTACGGCTGGCTGATGCGCTACATCCACATGAACGGCGCGTCGTTCTTCTTCATCGTCACCTACATCCATATTTTCCGCGGGCTCTATTACGGCTCTTATAAGGAGCCGCGCGAGCTGCTGTGGATTCTGGGCGTCGTCATCCTACTGCTGATGATGGCGACCGCCTTCATGGGCTATGTGCTGCCCTGGGGCCAGATGAGCTTCTGGGGCGCCACCGTCATCACCAACCTGTTCTCGGCGTTTCCGGGAATCGGTAACGACATCGTCACCTGGCTGTGGGGCGGCTTCGCGATCGGCAATCCGACCTTGAACCGCTTCTACGCCCTCCACTACCTGCTACCCTTCGTCATCGTCGCGGTGGTCGGCTTGCATCTCGTCGCCCTGCACCAGCACGGCTCGAACAATCCCTTGGGCATCGACCGCAAGGGTCCGCAGGACAGCATCCCCTTCCACCCTTATTACACCTACAAGGACATGTTCGGCCTGTCGGTGTTCCTCATAATCTTTGCCTTGTTCGTGTTCTACGCGCCCAACTTCCTCGGCGATCCGCAGAACTACATCCCGGCCAACCCGTTGCAGACCCCGCCGGAGATTGTGCCCGAATGGTACTTCCTGCCGTTCTACGCGATTCTGCGCTCGATCCCGAACAAGCTGTTCGGCGTCTGCGCCATGTTCGGCTCGATCCTGGTGCTGTTCATCGTGCCCTGGCTCGACACCTCGAAGGTGCGCTCCTCGTATTTCCGCCCGGTCTATAAATGGGTGTTCTGGCTCTTGGTGATCGACGCCTTCGTGCTGGGCTGGGTCGGCGCGCATCGGCCGGAAGGCTGGTTCGTCGTCATCGGCCGCATCGGCACCTTCTACTACTACCTCCACTTCCTCATCCTGATGCCCTTCATCGGCTGGTTCGAGCGGCCGCTGCCGCTGCCCCCTTCGATCGCCGAGGCGGTGCTGGGCAAGGGCGGCGGCACGCTGCCCGGTGCCGCAGCTGCGCGGGAGAAGCCATGAACGCGCGCTCCGGCCTCTTGATCGCGGCGTTCCTCGTCGCCACGCCCGCGCTGGCGCAGACTCCGCCGGCGAGTCCGCCAGCCGCCGTCCCGGCCGCCGATGCCGACGTCATGCCGGCGTTGCCGAAAGTGCCGTGGTCCTTCGACGGGCCCTTCGGCACCTTCGATCGCGCCGCCTTGCAGCGGGGCTTCCAGATCTATAACGAGGTCTGCTCCAACTGCCATTCGATGAACCTGCTTTCCTATCGCGATCTCTCGGCGCTCGGCTACAGCGAGGACCAGATCAAGGCGATCGCGGCGCAAAAAGAGGTCACCGACGGGCCCAACGACCAGGGCGAGATGTTCCAGCGTCCGGCGCTGCCGGCGGATCATTTCGTAGCGCCCTTCGCCAACGAGAAGGCCGCGCGCGCCGCCAATAACGGCGCGCTGCCGCCCGATCTCTCGGTCATCATCAAGGCGCGCGACGGCGGCGCCGATTACGTGCACGGCATCTTGACGGGATTTACCGCGCCGCCCGCCGGATTCCCGATGAGCGACAACATGCAATACGATTTGTATTTCCCGGGGTATCAGATCGCCATGCCGCCGCCGCTCGCCGACAACACCGTCAGCTTCGCCGACGGCACGCAGCCCCTGCTCGACGAGGAAGCGCGCGACGTGACGACCTTCCTCACCTGGGCCTCGGAGCCGACGATGGAAGAGCGCAAGCGCACCGGCGCCAAGGTGGTGATCTTCCTGCTCGCCATGACCGGCGTGCTCTACGGCGCCAAGCGCCGCGTCTGGTCGAAGCTGCACTAATTCCTGTTGCCGCTTTGGGCCGCGGCTGAAACACTGCGCGCCTCATGGCTTTGCGCATCATCGGCATCATCGGCGGCAGCGGTCTCTATCAGATCGACGGGCTGACCGATATCGCCTGGCGCAACATCCAATCGCCCTTCGGCAAGCCCTCCGACGATCTCTGTTTCGGGCGGCTGGGCGAGGTGCAAGTGGTTTTCCTGCCGCGCCACGGCCGCGGCCACCCGATCCCGCCAAGCGAGATCAACTACCGCGCCAATATCGACGCGCTGAAGCGCGCCGGCGTCACCGACATCGTCTCGCTCTCCGCCGTCGGCTCGTTCAAGGAGGATTTGCCGCCCGGCACCTTCGTGCTGGTCGATCAGTTCATCGACCGCAGCTTCGCGCGCAACAAGAGCTTCTTCGGCACCGGCTGCGTCGCGCATGTCTCGATGGCGCGGCCGGTCTGCGCCCGGCTGTGCGACCGACTCGCCGCGGTGGGCGAATCCACCGGCCTCGCCATGCAGCGCGGCGGCACCTATCTCGTCATGGAGGGGCCGCAATTCTCGACCTTGGCCGAGAGCAACCTCTATCGCAGCTGGGGCTGCGACGTCATCGGCATGACTAACATGCCGGAGGCGAAGCTCGCCCGCGAGGCGGAGATTTGCTACGCGACGGTGGCGATGGTGACCGATTTCGATTGCTGGCACCCCGACCATGACGACGTTACCGTCGACACCATCGTCGCCGTGCTGCTCGCCAATGCCGACAAGGCGCGCGCCTTGGTCAAGGCGGTGGTGCCGCTAATTGCCCGCGATGCCGCCTGCCCGCAAGGCTGCGACCACGTGCTCGACACTGCCCTCATCACCGATCCTGCCAAGCGCGACCCGGCACTGCTGAAAAAGCTCGATGCCGTCGCCGGCCGCGTGCTGCGGAAAAAATCGCCATGAAGGTCGACGGCCTGGCGATGCGCAGCATCTGGCTCGAGCCGGACGGCGCCGGCATCGGCATCATCGACCAAACCCAGCTTCCCTTCGCGCTGGTGAAGCGGCGCCTCATTACCCTCGACGAGGCGGCGCATGCCATCCGCGCCATGCTGGTGCGCGGCGCGCCCTTGATCGGCGCCACCGCCGCCTATGGCATGGCGCTCGCCATGCGCGCCGATCCAAGCGATGCGGCGCTGGATCGTGCCGCCGCGACGCTGCTGGCGACCAGACCGACTGCGGTCAATCTGCGCTGGGCGGTCGAGGATCTGCGCGGATTGCTGGCGCCGCTGCCGCCGGCCAAGCGCGCCGCGGCAGCTTACGCGCGCGCCCATGCGATCTGCGAGGCGGATATCGCCGATAGCCGGGCGCTTGCCGAACATGGGGTCAAGCTGATCGAGGCCGCGGCGATAAAACGCGGCAATGCCCCGGTCAATATCTTGACCCATTGCAATGCCGGCTGGCTCGCCGCGGTCGATTGGGGCACGGCGCTGGCGCCGATCTATCTGGCGCAGCAGCGCGGGCTCAATGTCCATGTCTGGGTCGACGAGACGCGCCCCCGCAACCAGGGCGCCAGCCTGACCGCCTGGGAGCTCGGCGGCGCCGGCATCGCCCATACCGTGATCGCCGACAATGCCGGCGGCCATCTGATGCAAAAGGGCCTGGTCGATCTTTGCATCGTGGGCGCCGACCGCATTACGGCGGCGGGCGATTGCGCCAACAAGATCGGGACTTACCTGAAGGCGCTCGCGGCGCAGGATAATAGGGTCCCGTTCTATGTCGCGGCGCCCTCGACCACCATCGACTGGTCGATCGCCGACGGTGTGCGCGACATTCCGATCGAGCATCGCGACCCTAGCGAGGTCGCCGAGATTTCGGGACGGCTACCGGATGGCAGAGTTGCCCGCGTGCGGGTCATTCCGGACGGCAGCGCCGCCGCCAATTACGCCTTCGACGTGACGCCGGCGCGCCTCGTCACCGGCATTATCACCGAGCGCGGCATATCCTCCGCCTCGCGCGCCGGGCTCGCGGCGCTGTTTCCGGAGCGCGCCGTTGCCTTGGCCGGAGACTAATCCTCAGCCGACATGCTGCTTCAAGAAGGCGGTGGTGCGGTCGAGCGCCAGCTTTGCCGCCGCCGCGTTATAGGCGCCGCGCTCGTCGCAACTGAAGCCGTGGCCCGCCGCATAGACGTAGATCGGCACGCCGGGCTGCGCCTTCTTGATCTTCTCGACATCGGCCATCGGGATCGATTGGTCGGTCTCGCCGAAATGCAGGATGACCGGCACTTTCGGCTTTTCCTCGAGATGCTGCACGATCATGCCGCCGTAATAGCCGACCGTTGCGGCGACGCCCGAGAGTCGGGTCGCGGCGAGGAAGGCGAGCGAGCCGCCGAGGCAATAGCCGATCACCGCCACCTTGCCGAATTGCTTGGCGTGGTCGATCGCCGCCTGGGTGTCGTCGAGCATGTTGTCGAGCGAGAGCTTCATGCGGATGGCGCGGCCTTGCTCGATGTCCTTGGGCTCATAGCCCAGACTGACATCGGGCTGCACACGGTCGAACAGCGCCGGCGCCACCGCGGCATAGCCCAGCGCGGCATAGCGGTCGCAGACGCTCTTGATGTGGTGGTTGACGCCGAAAATCTCCTGGATGATGACGAGACCGCCTTTCGGCTTGTCCTTCGGGGTCGCCACATAGGCGCCGAGCTTGTGGCCGTCCTTGGCCTTGAGCGAAACCATCTGTCCCATGAATTCCTCCTCCGTGTTTTTCCGCCGGTTTTGCGGGCGGGATGATAGGGAAAGCCTTTAATCTCCGCCAGCGCTCGATGGGCGCTAGAGATTGAAGCGGATATGCAGCGTGTCGCCGTCGGCGATGGTGTAATCGGCTCCTTCGACGCGCATCTTGCCGGCCTCCTTGGCCTCGGCCTCGCCGCCGCAAGCGACGAAATCGGCGTAGCCGATCACCTCGGCGCGGATGAAGCCCTTCTCGAAATCGGTGTGGATGGCGCCGGCCGCCTGCGGCGCCTTGGCGCCGGCCGGGACGGTCCAGGCATGCGCCTCCTTCGGGCCGATGGTGAAAAACGTCACCAGATCGAGCAGGCGATATCCGGCGCGGATGATTCGGGCAAGGCCGGATTCGGAAAGCCCCAGCGTGGTGAGGTATTCACGCCGCTCGGCCTCGTCGCCGAGCTGCGCCACCTCGGATTCGATCGATGCCGAAACCACGACGCTCTCGGCGCCCTGCGCCTTGGCATAGGCGGCGACCCGCGCCGATTGCGCGTTGCCGGTCGATGCGGCGCCCTCGTCGACGTTGCAGACGTAGAGCACCGGCTTCGCCGTCAGCAGTTGTAATTCCTTCACCAGGGGCAAGGATTCGCGCGGCAGAATGACGCTGCGCGCCGGCTTGCCGGCTTTGAGCGCCGCGAGGATCGGCTCGATCACCTCGAGCTGCGCCTTGGCTTCCTTGTCCTGGCCGCGCGCCTTTTTCTCGATGCCGATGCGCCGCTTCTCCAGGCTTTCCAAATCGGCGAGCATCAACTCGGTCTCGACCGTCTCGGCGTCGCGGATCGGATCGACCGAGCCCTCGACATGGGTGACGTTGCCGTCCTCGAAGCAGCGCAGCACCTGCGCCACCGCGTCGACGGCGCGGATATGCGAGAGGAACTGGTTGCCGAGACCCTCGCCTTGGCTCGCGCCGCGGACGAGGCCGGCGATGTCGACGAATTCCAATTGGGTCGGCACCAGCTTGGCCGATTTGGCGATTCGCGCCAGGGTGTCGAGCCGCTCGTCCGGCACCGCGACCCGGCCGACATTGGGCTCGATGGTGCAGAATGGGTAATTCGCCGCCTCGGCCGCCTGGGTCGCGGTCAGCGCGTTGAACAGGGTGGACTTGCCGACATTCGGCAGCCCGACAATGCCGCAATTGAATCCCATGCTGCTAGCTCTGATCCCCGTCTGCCAGCTTCGAATCGGACGGGGGATTTTTCGGGTTCGGTTTCAAAATCTGCGCGAATTTGGTGGTGAAGCCGGAAGCGTCGTCCTTGACCAGATAGGGCATCGCCTCGGCCACCGCTTCGACCAGTGGCGGAACCCAGATGCGCTCCTCCGCGTCGAATTCCTGCAGCACATAGAGCTCGACCAATTCGCGCTGGCCCGGATGGCCGATGCCGAGCCGCACCCGCCAGTAATCCGGGCCGACGATGGCGTCGAGCGAACGCAGCCCGTTATGGCCGGCATGGCCGCCGCCCTGCTTCACCCGCAATACCCCGGGCGCCAGATCCATGTCGTCGTGCAGCACGGCGATATCGCTCGGCTTCAACTTATAGAACCGCGCCGTTTCGCCGACCGAATCGCCCGAGAGGTTCATGAAAGTTTGCGGCTTGAGGAGGTGAAGCTTCACGCCATCGATCTCGCCCTCGGCCAGGGCACCCTGGAACTTGTCGCGCCAGGGACCGAAGCCGAAGCGGCGATGGATGGCGTTGACCGCGAGAAAACCCAGATTGTGACGCGTGGCGAAATAGCGGGAGCCGGGATTGCCCAGCCCGACGAGCAGCCGCATCGCCCGACCCGGTTATTTCTTCGGCGGTGCGCCGCCGGCGGGTGCCTTGGGCGCCGCACCTCCGGCCGGAGCGCCGCCCTTCGGGGCCGCACCCGGCGCAGCACCCGGAACCGCACCCGGCGCCGCACCTGGGACGGCACCCGGCGCCGCACCTGGAGCCGCACCCGGTGCCGCCGCGGCACCTTCCGCCGGCACGCCGGCTTCGGCCGCCGCCGCGGCTGCCGCCACGGCTGCCGCTGCCGCCGCTGCCGCCGCGGCCATTTCTTCGCGCACCGCGGTGGGCGAGGCGATCGAGGCGATGGTGAAATCGCGGGCGAGCGACGGCTTGGTGCCCTCGGGCAGCTTGACGTCCTTGATGTGGACGCTGTCGCCGATCTCCATGTCGTCGAGATCGATGACGATCTGCTCGGGAATGTTGTCGACGGTGCAGATCAAGTCGATCGCGTGGCGCACCACGTTGAGGATGCCGCCGCGCTTGATGCCGGGCGAATTTTCGTGATTGCGGAAGCGCACCGGCACCGCGACGGTGAGCTTGGTGCCGGCGTTGACGCGCAGGAAGTCGATATGGACCGGACGGTCGGTGACGGGATCGAGCTGCACCTCACGCGGCAAGGCGCGATGCTTGGTGCCGTCGAGCTCCACATTGAGCAGGCGCGCGAAGAAGCCGGGCTTGACCAGCTCGCGCGTCAGCTCGCGCGGATCGACGGTGATCAGCGTCGCAACCTTGCCTTCGCCGTAGATCACGCCGGGGACGCGCCCTTCGCGGCGCACTGCACGGGCGGGCCCGCGACCGGCGCCGGTGCGGGTCTTGACGCTCAACGTGATTGATTCGGCCATGATCTCGACTCCTTGGAAACGAACATAAACGGTTAGGCGAACAGGCTCGACACCGAGCGCTCCTCGCTGATGCGGCGGATGGCTTCGGCGATTAGCGGCGCGATCGACAGCCGCCGGACGTTGCGCGCGACCCGCACCGCCTCGGTGGCGCCGATGCTGTCGGTGGTCACCAGTGTCTCCAGCGGCGAGGCGGTGACACGCGCGACGGCGCCGCCCGACAGCACGCCGTGGGTGACATAGGCAGCGACCGTCGTGGCACCGCGCTCCTTCAACGCCACGGCGGCGTTGCACAGCGTCCCGGCGCTATCGACGATGTCGTCGACCAGTATACAGCTGCGGCCCTTGACGTCGCCGATGATATTCATCACCTCGGATACCCCGGCGCGCTCGCGCCGCTTGTCGATGATGGCGAGGTCGGCATCGAGGCGCTGCGCCACCGAGCGGGCGCGCACCACGCCGCCGACATCGGGCGAGACGATGACGAGCTCCTTGCCGGCATAGCGCTCCTTGATGTCCTGCACGAAGACCGGTGCGGCAAAAAGGTTGTCGGTCGGGATGTCGAAGAAGCCTTGAATCTGCCCGGCATGAAGGTCGAGGGTGAGGACGCGGTCGGCGCCGGCGGCGGTGATCATGTTGGCGACCAGCTTGGCCGAGATCGGCGTGCGCGGCCCCGATTTGCGGTCCTGGCGGGCATAGCCGTAATAGGGGATGACGGCGGTGGAGCGCCGCGCCGAACCGCGCTTCAGCGCGTCGAGCGTCACCAGCAGCTCCATCAGATTGTCATTGGCGGGATACGAGGTCGGCTGGATGACGAAGACGTCCTCGCCGCGGACGTTTTCGTTGATCTCGACGAAGATTTCCATGTCGGAAAAGCGCCGCACGCTCGCATCGGTGAGCGGCGTGTGCAAATAGGCGGAAATCGCCTCGGCCAAAGGCCGATTGCTGTTGCAAGCGAGAATTTTCATGTCGATGTCTTCGCCGTCCGTGGCCTTGCGCCCGGATGGGCCGCCCGCCTTGAACCGAGGGGCCAAAGCGGCGCGACTGTAACAAAGCCGTTTTGGGCTGTAAACCGCCTTAAAACGAGGATTCTACAAGGTTTTGCTTCGCACGACGGCGATGCGCAAGTCCAGCGCATCGCCTGTGCTACGCGGGAGGAACCAGTCCCGTCGCCAAGCTAGTCAGCCGCCGGTTCCCGGCGGCGCGCGCTCGATCAGCTGCTTAACGCCGGGTGCCGCGGCGGCGGTCACCGCATAGGCGACGTCGCCCCAGGCGCCGTTAAGGCTACCGGCCACCACGGTGTTCTGTTGGTTGACGCGACCGACCTCGCTGCCGTCCGGGCGCAATAAGGCCCAGCTCACCTTGACCTGCTGCTTGGTGCCTTCGGGGGCGAGAACCTCAACGCTGCCGGCGAGCAGGAAATCGTGGTGCGCATCGGCGCCGTCGACCATCGCGACATTGACGCGCTTCAGGGCTTCGCCCATGGCGCGGGCGAGGGCGCCGTCGCCGTCGCCGGGTGCGCCCTGCACGTCGCGCAAGCTGACCACTGGATTGACCTCGCCCTGCGGCAGGGGTGCGCCGCCTTCGACCAGCTTCAGGATGGCGGGCACCGCCGGCGCCGCCAGCGCCTTGGCGACGAGGTCGCCGCTTTTGCTCAGCGCCGCATCGTCGGTCTCGGTGCGCGATGCGGCGCCGCCCAGCTTGCTGCCATCGGCACCGGTCAATTGCCAATCGACCGATATCACGATGCCGGTAACGGTGGGCGCGGTCGTTACGCTGGACGTCAGGCGATAGCTGCCCCGGTTATACGCCTCGGTACTGGCGGGCACGTCGGCATCCTGCAACGCGCCTGCCATCGCCTGCGCCAGATCGGCGGCAAGCGCCGGCGGCGCGCCGGTCGGCGGCAAGACCAGAATGCCGGCACTGTCCGGCGGTGTCAGCGCGGCGGAGGTCGGCGGGTGATCGCCGGCATAGGGCTTCGGCGCGCCTTGGCAAGCGGCCAGGGCGAGGAGCGTTACGGCGAGGATCGATGCGAGGCGGGGGTGCATGTGCAGCGCGATCATATCGGGCGCGCCCGGCGCGGTCTACCGCGTGGCCTAAAACCCAAGACCGATCGCCGAGAGGCCGAGGCCATGGGCTTTTTCTCCGGCGAGGCAGGTGCGGCGATAGGAGAAGAAGCGATCCGCATCGGCGGCGGTATCGATCTCGCTGGATTCGATCTCGCCGACTCCGGCGGCGCGCAGCCGCGAGGCGATGAAACCCGGCAGGTCGAATTGGAAATGCTCCGGGCGCTCGGCCGGCCGGAAGAATTCGCCATGGGCCGGGCTTTGCCCGAGGAAGCGGCCGGGAAATTCCGGCCCGACCTCGTAGCTCGCTTGTGTGATGCAGGGGCCGATGCCGGCACGGATGCGCGCCGGCGATGCGCCGAGACTCTCCATCGCCGCGACCGCCGCCTCGATCACCCCGGCCAGCGCGCCGCGCCAGCCGGCATGCGCCGCGCCGACGATGCCGGCCTCGGGATCGGCGAGCAGCACCGGCGCGCAATCGGCGGTCAGGATGCCGAGCACCGCGCCCTTCTGCCGCGTCGCCAGGGCGTCGGCCTGGACCGCGCCTTGGCGGTCGAAGCCCTCGTCGAGGATGATGACGCGCGTGCCGTGAACCTGCCGGACGGTGGTAAGCGCTTCGGCGGGCGCTTGCAGCAGCCGCATCGCCCGCGCCCGGTTCTCCGTCACATGCGCCGCCGCATCGGCGTTATAGCCGCAATTGAGCGAGGCAAAATTGCCGACGCTGACGCCACCTTGGCGGGTGAAGAAGCCGTGACGAATGCCGGGAGATTGCAGCGCGGCGAGCTCGATCATCGATCCATCAATTCAGGAATCCGGCAAGGCGCAAAGCCGAGGCATGATGCGACAAGGCCAGAACTTTGAACAGGCTGCCCATCTGAGTTGGGTCGACCAGCCGGTGCAGTCCGCTCCCGATCGTCTCTCGCCCGGCCGGGCTTTTCCCCGCCGCGAGTTTCGACGCGCGCGCTTGGGCGCCGAGCGCTTTCAGGAAGGCGCCCTGATCGACCGGACCGTGACGCTGGGCGCCGGCGCTCTCGGCGCCCGCGCCGAAGCGCATGAAATCGACATGGGCGGTGAGGTCGGCGCTGCCGGGCGCATTCAGCGGGTCGGCGAAGCGATGGCGCGACAGCGCCTGGAAGCTGTCGCCGGGAGCGCTCGGGTAATAGCCGTAATCGATGAAGAGGGCGACGCCATGGCTGGCGGCCAGCCGCCGGCCGAGCCGCGCCGCCAGATCTTGCGCGGCGGGCCGCGCCTCGACGATGCTGCCGACCGGCCAGGCGCCGTGCTCTCCGGCGGCTTGCGGATCGAGTACGAAGGCAAGCCCGCCTCGCGCGTCGAGCCCGATGCGCCGCTCATGCCAACTATCGGCGCCGCGTTGATATTGATGGATCGGCAGCGCATCGAGGAATTCATTGGCGACCAGCAGCAAGGGGCCGGCGGGTAATTCGTCGATGTCGCGGTGCCAGGCCGGGCTCGCTGAAGCGAGGGTTTTTTCCTGCTGCGCGCGCAAGCCGGGACTGGCCTCGATCAGATGCAGGCGGAGTGCCCGGCGGAACTCCGGCACGATCGCGGCGGCGCGCAGGAAATCCGCCATCAGCGTGCCGCGCCCGGGCCCGAGCTCGCACAGGATCACCGGATCGGGCGCGCCGATCTGGCGCCAGGAATCGGCAAACCACAATCCGATCAGCTCGCCGAAGATCTGGCTGATTTCGGGCGCGGTAATGAAGTCGCCGCGCGCGCCCAGCGGATCGCGCGTTGCGTAATAGCCCTGCGCCGGGTCCCACAGCGCCGCTTGCATGTACTCGGCGAGACTGAGCGGTCCCGCGGCGCGGATGCGCACGGCAAGCTTGGCGCCGAGCGCGTCTTCGCTCACGCCAGCTTCGGTGAGCGCCGCGCCAGCCACAGCAGAATGATGCCCAAGAGCAGAACCGGGATCGACAGCAGCTGCCCCATGGTCGCACCGCCGATCAGGAATCCCAATTGCTGGTCGGGCTGGCGGAAGAATTCCACGAAGATTCGCGCGCAGGCATAGCCGATCAGGAATACGCCGACGATGGTGCCGGGGCGCTTGCGCGCGCCGGCTCGCAACAGCGCATAGAGAATGCAGAACATCACAATGCCCTCGATCCCGGCCTCGTAGAGCTGGCTCGGATGGCGCGGCTCGGGCCCGCCGGTCGGGAAGACCATCGCCCAAGGAACGTCAGTGACGCGGCCCCACAGCTCGCCATTGATGAAATTGGCGAGGCGGCCGAAAAAGAGGCCGATCGGCACGGCGCAGGCGACGATGTCGGCGAAGCCGAGGATCGAGATTTTGCGCCGGCGGCAAAAGATGAAGATGGCGGTCAGCACGCCGATCGTGCCGCCATGGAAGGACATGCCGCCATGCCAGACCGCAACGATCTGGCTCGGATTTTCGAAATAGAAGCTCGGGTTGTAGAACAGCACATAGCCGATACGGCCGCCGAGAATGACGCCGAGCGTCGCCCAGACGAGAAAATCGTCGACCGCCTCGCGCGAGACGATCTTGGGCGGCTGGGAGGCTATCCACAGGCAATAGCGCCAGCCCAGTATCAGCCCGACAATATAGGCCAGGGCATACCAGCGGATGGCGATCGGGCCGATCGCGAACAGCACCGGATCGATGGCGGGGTAGGGGATGGCGAGCATCAGCGATAGATGTCGGCGCAGGCGAGAAAGTTTTTCACATAGGCGGTGACGCCGGCCTCGAGCGCGGCCGCCGGCCGGTCGTAGCCGGCGGCGCGCAGCCGCTCCATCCGCGCCTCGGTGAAGTATTGGTACTTGTCGCGAATCTCCGGCGGCGTATCGACGAATTCGATCTTGGGCTCGCGTCCAATGGCGCGATAGACCGCGTTGGCGAGGTCGAGGAAGCTGCGCGCTTTGCCGGTGCCGCTGTTGAAGAGGCCGTTCACCGCCGGATGGTCGTAGAACCACAGCATCATGGCGACGCAATCCTCGACCGCGACGAAATCGCGCTGCTGGCCGCCATCGGGATATTTCGGATCGTGCGAGCGGAATAGCCGCGCCGCCTCGCCCGCCTTGGCGCGGGGATAGATGTGCGCGACGACGCTCTGCATCGCGCCCTTATGGTATTCGTTCGGCCCGTAGACGTTGAAGAATTTGAGCCCGGCCCATTGCCGCGGCCGCGGCGCGTTGGAGATGACGAGGCGCGCTACCCGCCGGTCGAACATGTGCTTCGACCAGCCATAGGCGTTGAGCGGGCGCAGCCTGGCCAGCGCGGTGGGCGAATCGTCGTCGTCGAAGCCGGCGCTGCCGTCGCCATAGGTGGCCGCCGAGGAGGCGTAGATCAGCCGCGTCTGATGCGCGGCGCACCAATCCCACAGGCGCTGCGACAGGGTGAAGTTGGATGCCACCACCAGGTCGACGTCGCGCTCGGTGGTGGCCGAGATCGCCCCCATGTGGAAGATGGTATCGACGACATCGGCATTGTCGTCGAGATAGGCGAAGAGCCGCTCGGGCGAGACGATGGCCGCGAGCTCGCGCTTCGCCAGATTGCGCCATTTCTCACCCTCGCCCATGAAGTCGCAGACCACGATGTCGCCGGCGCTGCGCGCCTCAAGCGCCGCGACCAGGTTCGAGCCGATGAAGCCGGCGCCGCCGGTTACGATGATCATGCCAGGGGGTTTCGCATTGGGGCGCCGTGTTTATAGGCGCTGTGCTTCCTCGCTCACAAGATGCTAGGTTTCCGCCCTCGATTACGCTTGGGATTGCACCGATGCAGACCGAAAACCGCCTGCTCGAGGATCTGGCCCGCATGGCGCAGGGCGCCGCCGGCGCCTTTTCCGGCATGCGCGAGGAGCTCGAAACCCGGCTCAAGGAGCATGCCGACCGCGTGCTGTCGCGCATGAACCTGGTGCGGCGCGAGGAATTCGACGCCGTCCAGGCCATGGCGGCCAAGGCGCGCGCCGCACAGGAATCGCTCGCGTCCCGGCTTGCCGTGCTCGAGGCCAAGCTCGGCATCAAGGCCGCCAAAGCGGCAAAGCCAGCCGCCGCGCCGCGTCGCGCCGCCGCCAAAAAGCGCCGCTAATACCCGATTCCTCCACAGGATTCCGCAATTCCGCGCTTGTGCGGACTCACCGCCTTTGGCACATTAGATTTAGTGGTGGGCCGGGGGATTCCCTACTAGATATGCGAATCCAAGCCCCCGTCCCGCGATCGGTCCAAGGAGGGGTAATGCCCGCGCTGTCGCTCGAAACCCGTGTCGTGGTGGCCAATCCGATCGATCTGGTCGAGGAGATCGTCCAGACCAATTCCTGGCCGCATGACCGCAGCAGTGACGAGGAGATGGTGGTCGAGGTCGGCGGGCGCTGGTGCTCCTACCGGCTGCATTTCGTCTGGGAGCGCTCGGTCAATGCGCTGCAATTTTCCTGCGCCTTCGAGATGAAGGTGCCGCGCCTGCGCCGCGCCGCGATCTATGAATTGCTAGCGGCGGTCAACGAGCGCCTCTGGATCGGCCATTTCGATCTGGCCGACGACCAGTCGCCGGCCTTCCGCCAGGGCGTGCTGCTGCGCGGCGCGATCGGCGCCAGCGTCGAGCAGATCGAGGATCTGGTCGATATCTCGGTCACCGAATGCGAGCGGTTCTTCCCCGCCTTCCAGCTCGTGGTCTGGGGCGGCAAGCCGGCGCAAGAGGCGATCGCCGCGGCGATGATCGAACCGGTCGGCGAGGCGTGAGCCGCGCCGGCAGCCGTTCCAAAAAATCGCTGAAGGCGGGGCGCGCGATCCTGCTGGTCGGCTGCGGCAAGATGGGCGGCGCGTTGCTTGCCGGCTGGACCAAAACCAAAATCCCCGCCTCGTTTCATGTCGTCGAGCCGGCACCGGCCAAGCGCCGATCCGGTGCGCGCTATTACGCCAGCGCGGCAAAGCTGCCGAAGGATCTGGTGCCCGCATTGATCGTCCTGGCGGTGAAGCCGCAGGCGCTCGATTCAATCCTGCCGGATTACCGGCGCTTTGCCGGGCGTGCCACGTTTCTCTCGATCGCCGCCGGCAAGACCCTGGCGGCGTTGGCGCGCGGCCTCGGTCCCGATGCGGCGATCATCCGCGCCATGCCGAATACGCCGGCGGCGATCGGCCGCGGCATTACCGTTGCCTGCACCAATGCGCATGTCAGCAAGGCGGCACGCGTTCTCGCCGCCAAGCTTTTGGCGGCGGCGGGCGAGCTCGCCTGGGTCGAGGATGAATCGCTGTTGGATCCGGTCACCGCCGTCTCGGGCAGCGGCCCGGCCTACGTCTTTCTGCTGATCGAGAGCCTGGCTGAGGCCGGCGTGGCGGCGGGCTTGCCGGCGGCACTCGCCGAAAAATTGGCGCGCGCCACCGTGGCCGGTGCGGGCGAGTTGGCGCGGCTCTCCGCCGAGAGCGCCGCCGGCTTGCGCGAGGCTGTCACCAGCCCGGGCGGCACGACGCGCGCAGCACTCGACGTGCTGATGGCGCCGGATGGGCTGAAGCCGCTGATGGCGCGCGCGGTCGCCGCGGCGACCAAGCGCTCGTGCGACTTGGCGCAATAATCGCCAGGCGCGCCCGCCCGCGCTATACTCCGTCCATGGCAACTAAACCGAAGCGGCGCTCCGCGTCGCGCAGCGCCACCAGCAGTGACGGCGACGCCGTTGTCGCGGCGGCGCTGGCGCTGGCCGCGCGCCAGGGCTGGCGGCGCACCACCCTGACCGAGATCGCCGCCGAAGCAGGGCTGTCGCTCGCCGAGCTCCACGCCCGCTTTCGCTCCAAGCCGATGATCCTCAGCGCCTGCCTGCGGTCTTTCGATCGCGCCGTGCTTGCCGCTGCCGCGCCAAACCCGAAGGACAAGCCGCGCGATCGCCTCTTCGAGGTGCTGATGGCGCGCTTCGATGCGCTGAAGCCGCATCGGCCGGCGGTGCGGGCGATGCTGCGCGACAGCATCGGCGATCCCGCCGCGCTGATCGGCGCCAAGCGGCTCTATACCTCGATGGGCTGGATGCTCGAAGCCGCCGGCCTGTCGAGCGCCGGGCTGCCCGGACGGACGCGGAAAAAGCTGCTGATGCTGGTCTATCTCTCGGTTCTCTACGTGTTCCTGGGCGACGAGAGCGACGATCTGGCCAAGACAATGGCGGTGCTCGACCGCCGGCTTACCCTAGCCCAGGCCTGGCTCGGCCTCGGCGGCCCCGCCCCCCAGCGCCCCGGCAAGGCCTGAAAACCGCGCTTTTCCGCCGTTTTGCTGCATTGCAAAGTTTTTATACGATTGTACTTCTGAGCCCTTGACTGGGATCGGGGGGTGCCTCATATTCCTATTGTGCAGTGCAGCATAATTAGCTGAGCCCCCCTGAACCCCGATTGTGAGGATACCCCCATGGACGGCAAACAGACTTTCCTCGACGCGGATTTCGGCAAGGCGTTTGCCGGCTTCACGTTGCCCGGCTTCGACGTCGAATCCATTCTCGCCTATCAGCGCCGCAACATCGAAGCGCTGACCCAGGCCAACCAGCTCGCCGCCGAAGGCTTCCAAGCCGTGGCGCGCCGTCAGGTCGAACTCGCCCGCGAGGCGATCGACGAGGCGTCGGCCCTGGTCCGTGACATCGTGCAGCCGATCGCGCCGGAAGCGCGCGTCGCCAAGAACGCCGAGATCGTCAAGAGCACCTTCGAGCGTGGCCTTGCCCATGCGCGCGAGTTGACCCTGACCCTCGCCAAGGCCAATACCGAGGCTTTCGACGTGATCACCAAGCGCGTCGCCGAAGGTTTGGACGAAATCAAGACCACCGCCAAAAGCCGCGTCGCGGCCTAACCGCATCGCTCGCTCACTGACGAATAGGGCCGCCCTTCGGGGCGGCCCTTTTCTTTTGCGGCGGGGCTTGGCGCTATTTCGGCAGGCGCAGCCGCGCGCGCAAGCCGCCCTGCGGTGATTCCTCGAGGCTGATCTCGCCGCCATGCGCCCGGGCGACGTCGCGGGCGATGGGGAGGCCGAGCCCCGTGCCGCCGGTCTCGGGGTTGCGCGACGGATCCAATCGCACGAAGGGCCGGAACACGTTCTCGCGCTCGGGCGGCGGCAGGCCCGGCCCGTCATCGTCGACCAGCACCTCGATCCAATGCCGGCCCTCGACCGCGGTGACCCAGACGTGGCGGCCATAGCGCTGCGCGTTGCCGATGAGATTGCCGATGCAGCGCCGCATCGCGTCGGGCCGCAGCGGCAGCACGCAGGTGTCGGGCACCGCCAGCAGCAGCGGCGTGCCGTCGCGGCCCATGGTCGCGACCAGCTCGCTCAGCAGGATGGCGAGATCGGTCGGCCGGGTCTCCTCGCTGCCTTCGCCGCGCACGAAATCGATATAGCCCTGCACCATGCGCTCCATCGCGGCGATGTCGGCTTTGAGCTCGGCGGTGCCGTCATCCTCGGTTTCGAGGGCGAGCGCGAGGCGCATCCGCGTCAGCGGCGTGCGCAGATCGTGCGATACGCCCGCCAGCATCTCGGTGCGCTGGGAGACCTGACGCTGCAGCCGCTCGCGCATCTTGAGGAAGGCCATGCCGGCCTGGCGCACTTCGGTGGCGCCCTCGAGGCGGAAGCTCGGCACGTCGCGGCCCTTGCCGAAATCGTCGGCGGCGGTGGCAAGCCGGCGCAGTGCCTTGACCTGGTTGCGCATGAAAAGTGAGGCGACGATGAGCAGCACCAGGGATGAGCCCACCATCCACATCATGAAGATGTAGGTGGTCGGGGTGAACAGGCGCTTCTTCGGCACCGCCACCTCCATCACGCCGTCGGCGGTCTGGATCGACACCAGCAGATCGCGCGGGTCGAAATCGCCGTCGATCTGGAAGGGAAAGGCGACGCGCTCAGCGATGGCGGAAGCGAGCTGCTCCTCGATGCGGCTGGTGCCGGAGCGGCGCATGCCGGCCGGCAGCGTCTCGCCCGGGCGAAAGCCGTAGAAGATCTCGGTGTCGACATCGGCGCGGTCGAAGATGATGTCGCGCTCGTGCTGGTTGTCGGCGATGCTCAGCGAATCGAGGGTGAGCGCGATATCGGCGGCGACCGAGGTGGAGAGGCGCCGCGCCACCACGTCCCAATGCCGGTCGTAGAACACCCAGGTGGCGATGACCTGCGCCAGCACCAGCGGCAGGATCAGGATCAGCAGCGACCGTCCATAGAGCGAGCGCGGCAATGCGCGCTTGTACCAGCGCCGGTGGCTGTCGGCGCCGGGCGCGCGCTTTTCCCCGAGTGCCGCGAAAGCCGCGGCGGGCTCGCGGGCGGGATCAATCGGGCTTGAGGACATAGCCCGTGCCTCTTACGGTTTGCAGGTAACGCGGGAATTTGGGGTCGCGCTCGATCTTGCGCCTCAGGCGCGTCATCTGCACATCGACATTGCGCGGATTGCCGTCGAAGGGCGCCGCCTGCGAGAGATCCTCGCGCGATACCGCCTCGCCCGGCTCTTTCGCCAGGGTCAGCAGCAGCGCCTGCTCGGCGCTGGTCAGATGCACCGGCTGCTGGCCGCGGAACAGCTCGCCGCGCTTCAAATCGAGCCGGCAGGCGCCGAGACGCAGCTCGCGCCCGTCGGCGGCGGGGAGGGACGCCGCGCGCTGCAGGATGGCGGCAATACGCAGCACCAGCTCGCGCGGCTCGAACGGCTTCACCAGGTAATCGTCGGCGCCGCGCTCGAGCCCGGCGATGCGGTCGATCGCCTCGGCCCGCGCGGTCAGCAGCAGGATCGGGATGCGGCTGGTGGTACGCAGGCTTTGCGTCAGCGCGAAGCCGTCCTCGCCCGGCATCATCACGTCGAGCACCATGAGGTCGAAATCCATCACGGCAAGGCGCGCGCGCGCCTCGGCGGCGTCGCCGGCGGTGGTGACGCGAAAGCCCTGATCGACCAGATAGCGCCGCAACAGATCGCGCAGCCGCGCATCGTCGTCGACGACGAGAAGATGCGCCTCGGCGCCGGCAAGCGGCTGCGCCGGTGCCGCGGCGGGGGCGGCGCGTTTAGCGCGAGCCGTCATTGGCGCGATCGGGGCGGGCGGGGGCGGCGCGCTCGAAGCGCTGGCGGTCCTCGGTGTCGGTGATGATGCCGAACATCACCTTGCGGAAGCCTTCGACGGCTTGCGCGCCGGCGTCACGATAGGCGCGGGCGATGCGCTGGCGCTGGTTCTCCGACAATTGGCGCTCGAGCTCGACGCCCTTCTCGGTGAGCTCGAGCAGCCGCTGGCGGCGGTCGCTCTTGCCGGTCTCTTGCCGGATGAATCCCTGGCGCACCAGCTGGCCCAGCACACGCGACAGGCTCTGCTTGGTGATGCGCAGAATCGCCAAAAGCTCGCTGACGCTGGTCTGCGGGTGGCGGCCGACGAAATAGATCACGCGGTGATGCGCCCGGCCGAAACCGTAGCGCGCCAGCATGGCGTCGGGCTCGGCGGTGAAGTCGCGATAGGCGTAATAAAGCAGCTCGATGCCCTGGCGCAGCTCCTCCTCCCGCAGAAACAGCGGGTTGGCGGCGGTTTTTATGTCAGCCATGTTGACTTATTTTCACACAAACCTTTATATGAAACGTCTCGCACCGGCCATAATCGCACAAAATCGCGGCAGCTGGGGAAGCCCCCAGTGAGCCCCGGAAAAGGCGAGGAATTTCGAGGACACCAGCATGGCTGCCAGTCTGATTCCCTATGACAATCGCGACGGCTCGATCTGGCTCGACGGCCAGTTCGTGCCCTGGCGCGAGGCCAAGATCCATGTGCTGACCCATGCGCTTCATTACGCCAGCGCCGTGTTCGAGGGCGAGCGCGTCTATAACGGCCGCATCTTCAAGCTGAAGGAGCACAGCCAGCGGCTAATCGATAGCGGCCGCATCCTGGGATTCGAGGTGCCCTGGACGCTCGAGCAGATCATGGCCGCCTCGATGGAATGCGTGCGCACCAACAACATCAAGGACGGCTATGTCCGCCCGATCGCCTGGCGCGGTCCGGAGCAGATGGGCGTCTCGGCGCAGCACACCAAGATCCACATGGCGATCGCGGTGTGGGATTGGGGCGCTTATTTCTCGCCCGAGGCGCGGCTGAAGGGCATCCGCATGACCTGGGCGAAATGGTCGCGGCCGGCGCCCAACACCGCGCCGACCAAGGCGAAGGCGACCGGGCTCTACATGATCTGCTCGCTGTCGAAGCACGCCGCCGAGGCCGAGGGCTACGAGGACGCGCTGATGCTCGATTGGCGCGGCCAGATCGCCGAGGCGACCGGCGCCAATATCTTTCTCGTCATAAATGGCGAGCTGCACACGCCGACGCCCGACTGCTTCTTGAATGGGATTACCCGCCAGCACGTCATCGCCCTGGCGCGGGCGCGCCAGCTCAAGGTGATCGAGCGCGCCATCATGCCGGACGAGCTGGCCAAGGCGTCGGAAGTGTTTCTGACCGGCAGCGCCGCCGAGATCACCCCGGTGAGCGAGATCGCGCAGTACAAATTCACGCCCGGCGCCATCACCAAGGCGCTGATCGAGGATTTCGATCGCTCGGTGCGCGCCCCAGAAAAGGCTAGCGCGGCGTAATCGCCGGTCGCTAGACTTTCTTCCACCGCTCTGTCGCCTGGTCGTCGCTCGCTTGCGATTCGACCCAGCGTGCGCCCGATGCGGTCTCCTCATTCTTCCAGAACGGCGCCTTGGTCTTGAGCCAATCGACCAGGAACTCATTGGCGGCAAAGGCCTCGGCGCGATGCGCAGCCGCCGTCACCACCAGCACGATGCGCTCGCCCGGCAGCAATTTGCCGTAACGATGGACGATAAGCGACGCGTCGAGCGTCCAACGCTTGTTGGCCTCGGCCTCGATATTGGTGAGCTCCTGCTCGGTCATGCCGGGATAGTGTTCCAGCGTCATGGCCTGGACGCCATCGCCGCCGCCGCGCACCAAACCGGTGAAAGTCACCACGCCGCCGATGCCGTGCCGGCCCTTGGTCAGCGCCGCTATCTCGGCGCCGATATCGAAATCCCCGATTTGCAGCCGGATCATCTCAGCCTCCGGTCACCGGCGGGAACAGCGCCACCTCGTCGCCCGGGCTGAGCGCGTGGTCCCAACCGACATAGCGGCGGTTGACCGCGATTCGCAGCACGCGGCGGTCTTTGAGCGCCTCGGCGAAGCCGGGGCCGCGTGTCTTCAGCCAATCGACCAGCGCCGCGGCGGTGTTAATGCCGGGTGGCGGCTCGAGGCTTTCTTCGGCCTTGCCGATCTTGGTCTTGAGCCAGGCAAAGTAGAGAAGCTTCACGCGATGACCTCGCTGAAGGGCAGGAAATCGACCGGTGCGCCCAGCTCGATGCGGGAGATGCCCTCGCCGATCTCGACGAGGCCGTCCGATTCCACCATCGAGGTCAGGATGCCGGCGCCGTCGCGCGGGAATTTCTCGGCGATCCAATCGCCGTTCTCGCCGCGCTTCAGCCGCACGCGCAGATATTCGGTACGGCCGCCCTTCTTGTCGTAGGCAAAGCCGGCGCCGACGCGGAACAGGCGCGGCGGCGCATCCTCGGCGCCCGACAAGAGAAGGATGAGGGGGCGCGCCAGTAGCAGGAAGGTCACCATCACCGCTACCGGATTGCCCGGCAGGCCGATGAAGGGCACCAATCCAAGCTGGCCCATCGCCACCGGGCGTCCGGGCTTGATGGCAAGGCGCCAGAAGTGGAGCCTGCCCAGCGCCTCGACCGCCGATTTGACGTGGTCCTCCTCGCCGGACGAGACCCCGCCCGAGGTCACTACCAGATCGTGGTCCTTCGCCGCGCGCGACAGCGCCGCGCGCACCGATTCGGAATCGTCGGGCAATATCCCGAGATCGGTCACCGCGCAGGACAGAGTCTCCAGCAGCGCCCGCAAGGTGTAGCGGTTGGAATCGAATATCGCCCCGGGCGGCAGCTCGCCTCCGGGCTCGCGCACCTCGTCGCCGGTCGAGAATAGCGCCACTCTGAGCCGCCGCTGCACCGTCAATTGCGTCAGCCCAAGAGACGCCGCGAGGCCGATCTCCTGCGCGCGCAGGCGCCGCCCCGGCGCCAGCACCAGATTGCCGCGCTTTAGGTCCTCGCCGGCGAAACGGCGGTTCGACCCGCGCTTGATCCCTGGCGGCAGGACCGCCTGGCCGTCCACCACTCGGCAATCCTCCTGCATCAGCACGGTATCGGCGCCGTCCGGCATGGCGGCGCCGGTGAAGATCCGGATCGCCTCGCCGCGCTGGACGCTGCGGCCGAGCGGATGGCCCGCGGCGGCGCGGCCGCCAATCGGCAGGCTGGTCGAGGCACCCGGAGCGAGATCGTCGAAATCGACCGCATAGCCGTCGACCGCGGCGTTGTCCTGCGGCGGCACGTCGCGCGTCGCCACCACCGCCTCGGCCAGCACGCGACCGCGCGATTCGATGAGGGGCAGTGTCTCGCTGCCGGTGACGGGGACGATCTGCGCTTTGAGGATATTCAGCGCCTCGGCGGCGGGCAGCAGCGCCCCGCCGAAGGCGAAGCAATCATCGCTGAGCTGGGCCATCCGCTGCTTCCTCGACCCGGCAATGCGCGACGATGAGATCGCAAATGCCGTCGATATCGCCGAGCCGGAGGCGCGGCAGCGTCGCCGCCGGTACCTCGGCATCGTCGCAGGCCAGCGCCACGATGCTGTCGTCCTCGGGATAGAGCAGCGGCTTGCCCAAGGCGGCGCGATGCACCTCGAGCTTGGGGAAGTTGCCGGTCTTGAAGCCCTCGACCAGCACCAGATCGACCGGGCTCATATGATTCAGCAATTCCTCCAGCGTGGGCTCGCGCGCGTCGCGATGCTCATGCATCAGCGCCCAGCGCCGCGCCGAGGCGACCATCACCTCGCGCGCCCCGGCCTGACGGTGGTTCCAGCTATCCTTGCCCGGCTGATCGACGTCGAATTCGTGATGCGCGTGCTTGACGGTGGAGACGGTGAGGCCCCGCGCGATCAGGGCGGGCAGTAGCCGCGTCAGCAGCATGGTCTTGCCGCTGCCGCTCCAGCCGGCAAGCCCGAAGACGTGCATCGTTCTCACGTCACGCGGCTCGGCTTCGCCGCGCGAGCCGGTTCGGCCGGGCGGTTGAGATGGATGAGGCCGGCGTGGAGATAATCGTAGCCGGTCTTGACGGTGAGCGCCGCGGCGAGCCACAGCAGCACCTCGCCGATATCGCGAACCGGCAGCCAACCCGGCCCAGCGTCGCCGACCAGCAGCACGCCGATCGCCACCATCTGGATCAGGGTCTTCCACTTGGCGAGGCGCGAGACCGGCATGCGCACCTGCATCCGCGCCAGATGCTCGCGCAATCCCGAGACGAGAATCTCGCGCATCAGGATGACGAGTGCCGGCAGCACGGTCAGCGCCGAAAAGCGTCCCCACACCGCGAGCATGAAGAGCGTCGTCGCCACCAGCAGCTTGTCGGCGATCGGATCGAGGAAATCGCCGAGCTCGGATTGCTGCTGCCAGGCGCGCGCGAGCTTGCCGTCGAGCCAATCGGTCGCCCCGGCCAGGCTGAAGATGATGCAGCCGAGCCACGGGCCTTGCGGCGAATCCATATAGAAGGTCGCGATCACCAGCGGGATCGCCACGATGCGCGACAGCGTCAGGATATTGGGCAGCGTGGTCAGCATCTTGGCCATTCCCGGAAGCACGGGGCGCCGCGCCCTCCGTCGGCTCCGAGTTTAGCCCTCGGCATGGAAATGGTCATAAATCTTTTTGGCGACGATCCGGCTGATGCCCTCGACGCGCTCCAGATCGGTCAGCCCGGCCGCCGCTACCGCCCGCGCCGAGCCGAAATGGTGCAGCAGCGCCTTCTTGCGGGCGGCGCCGATGCCGGCGACCTCGTCGAGAAGCGAGACGCCGATCGCCTTATTGCGCTTGGCGCGATGGGCGCCGATGGCGAAGCGGTGGGCCTCGTCCCGGAGGCGCTGCAGGAAATAGAGCACCGGGTCCTTGGGCTCGAGCGAGAGCGGCGGCTGGTGCGGCCGGAAGAAGCGCTCGCGCCCGGCGTCGCGGTCCGGGCCCTTGGCGACCGCCACCGTGATCACGTCGCTGACGCCGAGATCGGCCAGCACCTGGCAGCCGGCGCTGAGCTGCCCGGCGCCGCCGTCGATCAGCACCAGATCAGGCCAATTGCTGCGGTCGGGGTTCTCCTTCAGCGCGCGGGCGAAGCGGCGGCTGAGGACCTCGCGCATCATGGCGTAATCGTCGCCCGGCGCCCCGGGGCCGCGGATGGTGTATTTGCGATAGGCGTTCTTGATGAAGCCCTCCGGCCCGGCGACGATCATCGCGCCCACCGCGTGGCTGCCCTGGATATGGCTGTTGTCGTAGACCTCGATGCGCTGCGGCGTGCTCTCGAGACCGAAGGCGAGCGCCACGCCCTCCAGCAACTTGCGCTGAGCCGAGCTTTCGGCGAGACGCCGGCCGAGCGCCTCGCGCGCATTGAAAAGCGCCGCCTCGACCAGCTTTTTCTTGTCGCCGCGTGTCGGCCGCAGCAGCTCCACCTTGCGCCCGGCATTGGCGCCGAGCGCGCGGGCGATGAGATCGGCCTCGACCGGCTCATGGCTCAAGAGGATCAGCGGCGGCGACGGCTTATTCTCGTAGAACTGGCCGAGGAAGGCGCCCATCACCTCGGCGGCTTCGAGATGCCGCGCATGGCTCGGGAAATAAGCGCGGTTGCCCCAATTTTGCCCGCCGCGGAAGAAGAACACCTGGATCGAGGTGTTGCCGCCGGCCTGGTGCATCGCCACCACGTCGGCGTCGCCCAGCCCGTCGAGATTGACGTCCTGGCGGCCCTGCACTTGCGTGAGCGCGCGGATGCGGTCGCGCACGGTGCCGGCGCTCTCGTATTCGCGCCGGTCGGCGAGCTCCTGCATGCGGGTCGCGAGCCGGCCCTGCACCTCGTGGCTGCGGCCGGATAAAAAGTCGCGCGCCTCGGTCATCAGCCGCGCATAGCCTTCCGCGTCGATGCGGCCGACGCAAGGCGCGCTGCAGCGCTTGATCTGGTAGAGCAGGCAGGGCCGCGTCCGGCTAGCGAAGGTGCTGTCGGAGCAGGAGCGCAGCAGAAAAGCCCTTTGCAAGGCGATCAGCGTGCGGTTGACCGCGCCGGCCGAGGCAAACGGCCCGAAATAATCTCCCGCATCGCCGCGCGCGCCGCGGTGCTTGGTCAATTGCGGGAAGGCGTGATCGCCGGTGAGCTGAATATAGGGAAACGATTTGTCGTCGCGCAGCAGCACGTTGTAGCGCGGCAGCATGCGCTTGATCAGATTGCATTCGAGCAGCAGCGCCTCGACCTCGGTATGGGTGATGACGATTTCGAGGCTGTGGGTCTCGGCCACCATGCGCTGCAAGCGGTGCGGCAGCCGCGCGACATGGGTATAGCTGGCGACCCGGTTCTTCAGATTGCTCGCCTTGCCGATGTAAAGCGCGTCGCCCTTGCGGTCGAGCATGCGATAGACGCCGGGGTTGGGCGGCATGGTCTTGAGCACGGCGCGGATCGCTGCGACCCCGCGCGCCAGGGTGCCGGTCTCGGGCGGGGTGCCGTCGAGATCGAGCAGGTCGGGCGTCTCGACCTCGTCGCTGACCTCGTTTTCGCCGGCGGAATTGCCGTTCATGCTCGCTGCGCTCGTTTCATCCGCCCGGTGTCAGATCCCGCCGCCGCGACCGCCCGCGGAAGCTGTGGGTAACTTTGTACATAAGCCCGGCCCTACCCGCTTGACAGGGGCCGTTTCGTCGGAGGGGCGGCCTTGCCTAAAAACTTTGCAATTTTTTCAGTTGCCTGTTTTTGCAGAATGATTCGCGATCCCACTGTAAGCTGCGGGTAACCTTAGAGAAACAAACCCTTTCCGCCGCAATTTCACCATCGCTTTTCGCCCCTGTTGACAACTTGCCGTCGCGATCGGGCCGGCAAGAAAATCCGAATTTCATTGGCATCTTGGCTACTTAGCGCGGATTCGCCCGCCCGGCGAAGCGAGCCGCTGCCGCGCGGCTGGTATCCATGATACCCATGGCGAGAATGAAACCCGAAAGCGCGAATCCTCATCCTCGGAACGGGTCGGGCGATGGCTTCGACCTGTCGCGCGACCATCAGCGCGTCTTTTTGCGCGATCTTGAGGTCGTGGTGAAGGTCGGCGTGCATCCCTGGGAGAAACATCCCGAGCATCCCACCCGCCTGCTCGTCAGTGTCGAGCTGTTCGCCGCTTTGGGCGATCCGGGCACGCATACCGGCGCATCGTTGATCGATTACGACCGCATCCGCGACGCGATCCGCACCTGGCCGGCGCGCCCGCATGTGGCTTATCTCGAAACCCTGGTCGAGGATGCCGTGGCACTCTGCTTCGAGAACGCCCGCGTTACCGCCTGCCGAGTCTCGATCGCCAAGCCGGACATTTTCAACGATGCCGCCGCGGTCGGCATCGAAATGTATCGCCGCAGGCCGGGCGCGTGAGCCCGCATTCCGGAATCCGCGATGCCGGGTAAGCCGGCGAATGACCGCGCCGTGCTGGTCACCGGCGGCGGCAAGCGCATCGGCGCCGCCATCGTGCGCGGCCTGGCCGAGGATGGCTGGACGGTTTGCCTGCATTATCACGGCTCCGAGTCCGAGGCGCTGCAGCTCGCCCAATCGCTGACCGAAGCGGGCCACCGCTGCTTTGCGATCTGCGCCGATCTCGCCAACCCGGCCGACATCGAATCGCTGATCCCGCGCTGTATTGAAAAAGCCGGCCGGCTCGATTGTCTCGTCAACAACGCCGCGCGCTACGTCTACGACAATCTCGACACCCTCACCTGGGAAAACTGGCAGGCGCATCTCAACCCCAATCTCGGCGCGCCGCTCTTTCTCGCGCGCAACTTCGCCGCCAGCCTGCCGAAGGATCGCGACGGCGTCATCGTCAACATGCTCGACCAGAAAGTGCGCAACCTCAATCCGGATTTCCTCTCCTACACCGTCAGCAAGATCGGGCTGGCGGGCTTGACCACCGTTCTCGCCATGGCGCTGGCGCCGCGCATCCGGGTCTGCGGCATCGCGCCGGGCGTCACATTGCAAAGCGGCAAGCAGACGCCGGAAACCTTCGCCGCCTCGCAGGCCGCGACGCCGCTCGGCCGCAGCAGCAGCGTCGCCGAGATCGTAGCATCGGTGCGTTTCATCCTCGCCAGCCCGTCGATGACCGGCAGCGTCATCACCATCGATGGCGGCGAAAGCCTGACAAGGCGCGCGCGCGACGTCGCCTTCGAAAAGCGCCAGTAACTGCTTCTAGTGGGTGTCGCGGGCGCGCTTGCGCTTCGCGGCGTTGGCCTTGGCCATCGCCTTGGCCGAGCTGCCGGCGCGCCCGGCACTCGAGCGGCCGCGCGGCAGCGGCGCGCCGTTGACCGGCGAGATCCCCAAATCCATCGCCTCGAGGCGCCGAATCTCGTCGCGCAGCCGCGCCGCCTCCTCGAATTCGAGGTTGGATGCGGCGGCCTGCATGCGCTTGTCCATGTCGGCGATCATCGCCTGCAGATTGGAGCCGTTGTAGTTCAAGCCGTCCTCGACGCCGGTCTCGACGGTGACGCGGTCCTGCTCGTAGACGCTTTGCAGGATGTCGGCGATCGCCCGCTTGACGCTCTCCGGGGTGATGCCGTGCGCCGCGTTATAGGCCTGCTGCTTTTCGCGGCGGCGATTGGTCTCCTCGATCGCCGCCTTCATGCTGTCGGTGATGCGGTCGGCATAAAGGATGGCGCGGCCCTCGACGTTGCGCGCGGCGCGGCCGATGGTCTGGATCAGCGCGGTGCGCGAGCGCAGATAGCCCTCCTTGTCGGCATCGAGGATCGCTACCAGCGCGCATTCCGGGATGTCGAGGCCCTCGCGCAGCAAATTGATGCCGACCAGCACGTCGAACACGCCGAGCCGCAGATCGCGGATGATCTCGACGCGCTCCAGCGTCTCGACGTCCGAATGCATGTAGCGCACGCGAATGCCGTTCTCGTGGAAATACTCGGTCAGCGCCTCGGCCATCTTCTTGGTCAGGGTGGTGACCAGCACGCGTTGGCCCTTCTTGGCGACCTCGCGGCATTCGGCCATCAGATCGTCGACTTGGGTCTCGACCGGGCGGATGATCGGAATCGCGTCGATCAGGCCGGTCGGCCGCACCACCTGCTCGGTGAAGACGCCTTGCGTCTTGCCGAGCTCCCAGGGTCCCGGCGTTGCCGAGACGCAGACGGTCTGGCCGCGCATCGCGTCCCATTCCTCGAATTTAAGTGGCCGGTTGTCGATGGCGGAGGGCAGGCGGAAGCCGTATTCGGTCAGGGTGAACTTCCGCGAATAGTCGCCTTTGTACATGCCGCCGAGTTGCGGGATGGTGACGTGGCTCTCGTCGCAGAACACCAGCGCGTCGGGCGGCAGGTATTCGAACAGCGTCGGCGGCGGCTCGCCCGGCGCGCGCCCGGTGAGATAGCGCGAATAATTCTCGATGCCGGCGCAGCTGCCGGTCGCCGCCAGCATCTCGAGGTCGAAGGTGGTGCGCTGCTCGAGCCGCTCGGCCTCCAAGAGCTTGCCCTGGCCGCGGAATTCCTCGAGGCGGAGCTTTAGGTCGCGCTTGATCTGGCCGATCGCCTGATACAGCGTCGGCTTTGGCGTCACGTAATGGCTGTTGGGGAATATCCGGATCGATTCGAGCTGCGCCGATTTCTCGCCGGTTAGCGGATCGAATTCATGAATCGATTCGAGCTCCTCGCCGAACAGCGACAGCCGCCAGGCGCGATCCTCGTAATGCGCCGGGAAGATCTCGATGGTGTCGCCTCGCACGCGGAAGCTGCCGCGCTCGAAATTCATGTCGTTGCGGCGATATTGCAGCTCGACCAGTTTCGCCAATAAATCGCCGCGATAGAACCGCTCGCCGACTGTCATGGTGAAGGTCATGCCCGAATAGGTCTCGACCGAGCCGATGCCGTAGATGCAAGAGACCGAGGCGACGATGATGGTGTCCTTGCGCTCGAGGATGGCGCGCGTCGCCGAATGCCGCATGCGGTCGATTTGTTCGTTTATGGAAGACTCTTTCTCGATAAACGTATCGGTGCGCGGCACATAGGCCTCGGGCTGGTAATAGTCGTAATACGAGACGAAATACTCGACCGCGTTCTCGGGAAAGAAGCTCTTCATCTCGCCATAGAGCTGCGCCGCCAGGGTCTTGTTGGGGGCGAGGATGATCGCCGGGCGCTGGGTCTGGGCGATGATATGCGCCATGGTGAAGGTCTTGCCCGAGCCGGTGACGCCGAGCAGCACCTGCTCGCGCGCGCGGTCGTTGATGCCCTGAACCAGCTGGGCTATCGCCTGGGGCTGGTCGCCGGCGGGCTGGAATTCGGAATGGATGACGAAGCGGCGGCTCGAATCGACCGGCGGCGGGGTCTCGGCGAGAGCGGGTACGGACATGGGCTATAAGATAGGGATTGCGCTGCCGGGTTTCTAGCCGCGCCGCACGGCCGCGCCGGGGGCACGGCGTCAGGCGGGCTGGCGCGCGCGCGAAAGCTTGGGCCAACCGAGCCGGACCAGCCCCTCGATGACGATGGCAAGGCCGATCAGCCAGGCCGCGTTGAGCAGCACCAATTCGCCGACGATGACCGGCGCGAAATTCGCCGCCTCGCCGGTCGCCGCCGCCGGGATCAGCAGGACAATCTCATAGACCGCGAAAGCGGCGACGAAAGCGAGGCCGAGCCGCGCCCAGCGCCGATTGTCGCCGAGCCGCGCCGCCACCAGGATCGCAGCAGCGGTGGCGAGCAGCGCCGAGGCGACGATGGCAAGGCCCCAGAGCAGGGTCGTCGCATCGTGCGGATAATCGAGGAAGGCGTATCCCACCGCCTGGTTGGCGGCCCAGATCAGCGCCACTGTGCCGAGCGCCATGCGCGGGCGCTCGGTCGTCGCCGCCACCGCCGCGAAGGCGGCAAAGGGCGTGACGCAAGCGAAGAGCCAGCTGCCGCCGATGGCAGCGACCGCCAGCAGGAGCGGCCACAGCATCTCGCCGGGCCGAATGGATCGGGGGGTCATGGTTTTGCTCCGCATGAAGGACACTCTAGGGACATTCGCACCGCCGATCAATTCGCCGTCGTGACGCCGCCCCAGCTCAGGCGGATGCCGGTGAAGACGCCGAGGCCGGGCTGCTCGAATCCCAGCGGGTCCTGGTAATGGCGGTCGAGCAGGTTGGTGATCCGGCTGAAGACGGTGGCGTAGTCGTTGAGCTTGTACGATGCGGCGAGATTGATCAGCGTGTAAGGCTCGCTCTGCGCCGTGAAGATATTCGGGTTGTCGCGCGCCGCGTCGAGCCAGGTGCCGATATACAGAATCTCGCCGGTCAGGGTCAGGGACGCAAATGGCGTCCAGCTCGCGTCGAGGCCCGCCTTGTTCTTCGGCCGGCGCAGCAATTCCGAGCCGGTATTGTCGTTCCGCGCCACCGTGTAGGTGTAATCGGCGCGCAGATCGACGGTGGCAATCGGCTTGAGGTCGACGAAGGATTCCGCGCCATAGGTCGTCGCCTGGTTGATGTTGATGTTGGGGAACGGGAAAGCCGGTCCGAAGGAGATCAGGTCCTTGATGCTGTTGTGGAAATATGTGGCTCCGAAAGAGAGCTTGTTGTCGAGCAACGGTTGCTCGAAGCCTCCGTCATAACCGCGGCTCTTCTCCGGCTGCAAGGCCGGATTTGCCGACGGCACGGCGTAAAGCTGGGTCAGCGACGGTGCCTTGAAGCCGGTGCCGTAACTCGCCTTGAGCTTGGTATCGGTCCCCGGCACGAAATAGGACGAGGCGAGCCGCCAGGTCGTCGTCTTGCCGAAGCTGCTGTTGTCGTCCTCTCGCACCGATGCGGTGCCGTAGAGCCGATCGAGAATCGGCGTGTGCAGCTCGGCGAAGCCGGCGCGGTTCCTGACCTCCGGCGTTATGCCCAGATTGGCGAGCCGGTCGGTCTGGTCCTCGAGTCCGAGGACGATGGTGCGGTCGTTGCCGAGATGCGCGGTGCCCTGCCAGTTGAACTTGGTGCGGTCGCCCGACAGGGTCGACGGCACGTTGGTCGGATCGATGTCGGTGGTGCTGCGGTTGTAGTGGCTATAGGCGACACCGAACTTGTTCTCGAGCGCGCCGTCGAAGGACAGCAGCTTGGCTTCGCCACGGGTGAAGAAGGCGTGCTCCTGGGTCGGCGACTGAGTGCCCTCCGGTACGCCGGTGAAGGGCGGCACCGAAAAGGTGTCGCTGGTGGTGCGGTAGAGCGAATCGATATAGCGCCCGACCAGGCTGACGCTAAAATTATCGGTCAGATCGACACCGGCCTTGCCGGAGACGGTTTTGTTGCTGCCGAAATCGTCGATGCGCGCCTGGCCCGGCGGCAGCAGATTGCCCGGCGTCACAGGCACATCGGTGCTGCGCAGATGGATCAAATCCAGATTGTAATTCGCGCGGCCCTGCGAGCCGCTGACGCCGGCCGCCTGGTTGAAGGTGCCGAAAGACCCGCCCTCGGTCATCGCGTTGAACTGCGGCGGTCCGGAACCCTGCTTGGTGGCGATGTTGACGACGCCGCCGATGGCGTCCGAGCCGTAAAGCCCGCTCTGTGGCCCGCGCAGCACCTCGATCCGCTCGATGCCCCAGGTCGGGATCTGGCTGAAATCGAACGAGCCGCTGGGCGTGCTGGGGTCGCTCACATCGATGCCGTCGATCAGCACCTTGGTATGATTGGAATCGGTGCCGCGGATGAAGATCGAGGTCTGGCCGCCCGGGCCGCCGGTCTGCACGACGTTGAGGCCCGGCACGTCCTTCAACGCGTCGGGCAGCGTGCGCTCCTGCTTGCGCTCCATGTCGTCGGCGGTGATGACGGTGACCGAGTTGCCGATCTCGCTGACCGGAGTCGGTACCAGGGTTGGGCTCACCACGATGGTGGGGAGGGTGAGCGCGGCGCCGAGATCGATCGGCACGTCTTGGGCTCGGGCGACGGCGGGTTGCAGGACAAGGGCGATCACGCCAATGCACAGCGCGCACAATACCGGCGTTACGGCGAATCGGAGTTGGGTCATGGTCGGTCTCGCGGTGTCGTGACACGTCACCGCGAACTGAAGCCCCGCCTATAAAAGGACGCCCTAGGGCGGCCCGTTCCAGGCTGGTCCTCTCATCGGTGCACCCCGCCCGACGTGAACGCGCGTGACCACGGCCGGTGGCAGGTCTCCTGGCTCGCGGGTCGATGCTTGGACCGGCCTTCCCGGGGTGGAACCCAGTGGCATGTTCGGTCCGCGCTTGCCGCTTACAGTTGCGGGGGCAGCCGCGGCATTGCGTGCCTGAAGGCACACGCACCGCATTCCCTTTTGATCCCCAACGACGGGAACCACCGTCATCACCCTGCGCGATGCGGCGACGGGCTGTCAAGAAATTCGGTAGTGGGTCCGTTTGAATTTCTGACTCTCTTGGCCTTGTTCTGGGGTTCTGCCATGTTTCAGACATGGGCATCGAGCGAATCCATATTCCTCGCTATACCGCCGGTTTTGCAGATGGCATCGTTACGTTGGCAACACTGCCAGCCCTGGCCGTGGGGGTAGCGGCATATAGCTTCCATGTTAACATTATCCGCCTTGTCGCTTGGTTGTTTGACGAGAATGCAAAGTACCTTTGGAAATACTTCCATCACTACCTTCTGATTCTCATACTTCTATGGATATTATTTCTCGTGGTAAGAGTCAGACGCGACCGCCGGCAATCCTTGAACCGCAGCCAATGACCACCAAGCGCCTCAAACGCCCCCGCGACCCTATCCAGCTAGGCAAGCTGATCGTCGATATTGCGACGGGGCAAGTAAAGGACGAGGTAGAGGATAAGCGCAATCCTGCCGCCGTCGAGCTTGGACGCAAAGGCGGCGAAGCGCGTAGTGCAAGACTTTCAAAAAAGCGCCGAACGGAAATTGCCAAAAAAGCAGCTAAATCGCGTTGGTCTTCTTAGTCTGCAAGAGCGACACAAAATCAGTTAATACCTGCAAGTGGTCGGCGTGCCTTAATGGTGCCGAACAAAAATAAAGATGTGAGTCCAACGGTTGTCCTATCTTACGTGAAAATATAAAAGCAGCACCCCCGGTGTTTGGTTCAATAGAACCCGCACCTGGATGGAGGCGTAACTCCGAAACGCCAAAACCAGACACGTTGCGTCCATATGACTTCAAGAAATCGTTTATTTTTCCCCCAATATTTACAAGGGAGGGAAATGAACTTTCTAGCGATAAATCAATCTCTGCCTCAAACTGGCTTAGGTAAAGGCGCTCGCCAAAGACAAAATATTCAGCGGAGAGCGCCAGATATTCGCGCGCCCAATTTGTTGCATCATCTATATACTCATCCAGATCGTCGGTTGACGTTTTCGCCTCTACGAGAACACCATTACCGAACAATTGAAATTTATCTATGATCAATTTCTTCTTAAATTGACCACGCAGGAATGTCATTCCTGATTGCAGGTTGTAATCCGCAAGCACTCTGGGGGCCTGATAGAACCCATACCGTGCTTCAAATTCCCTTATAAAATCGAGCGATTTGACATTATCTTGGGGTAACGCGGGCGAGGGTTTGAAGAGCCGGATCGCTTGGTTCGCGTGAAATTGAGTTATTTTCATTTTCTGCCTTTCCCTTAACCAGAAGCCCCGCAGCGGCGGCTTGTGCATGATTTTGTGGAACGAGTGTTTGACCGCTTAATGGTTGATTTTTTTCGACCCAGGCGATAGCACTCGAATCTAACCATTCATGTGCGGCATCATTGCGAGCCCTCGCAGCTGCTTCGTTTAAGCGAGTTACGGTCAGCCCAGGTTCTGCCCCCATGGCAAGCATTAGATCGCTCATTGTATCAATCGACAAATTACTGGGCGAAGAAAACCACCGTGTAATCTGTGACGGATTTTCGCGTCTCATGCGTCGAGCAATTTTAGCCTTTGTGAGATTGGTGTCCGCTTCTTGTTTCAGAAATTCTCCCAACACCAATTCATGCAGATGATTGCGGAGGCGCTGACGAAAGTATGCCAGCGTTGCCACCGGAATTGGTGCATCACCCTGAATCTCAGACAAGAAGGAACGGTTGCGATAGGTATTCTTCATAGGTAGCTCCTGACACTGGCGGCCAAGTAAGAAACTTTCTTCGCCACTCTGCTTTGCACGCTTCGATTGCGTCTCTCCACTCCCTCGATCCAAACGCACCGAGATCGACCCGGAGCGCCCATTGAAGTGCGACAAATACGTTCTTCTCCGAGAGTCCGCCAATAAGCCGGATGCCAGGCTTTGGCCAACGATGGCGCATTTCCCATATCTGCCCCCGTTCGCCTTCCAGACGAGAAAGGAAAGCCGACTTGGCTTTGCGTGGATTTTTCGCAATAGAAATGGGCGCGCCGGTAATGAAGGATTCCATATCGGCTCGTAACCTGCCCCATGCTTCCTCTTGTTTCTCGTCACTCCAAGGGCCTTGTATCAACCCGTTAATTTCCGCACTCACCACTACAGCTCGCGGTGCAGGATCGCTCAGGACTTGACGCTCTACCTTGAAAAGCTCCCCTTCCCAGATACGGCTTTGAATCTCACCGCGTATTGACATATAAGTCAACACCTGAAAAGTTAAAGGGCCATTACCGCCATCCTGGCGATAAATCCTACTGCAACCCCCACGGGAGAGTCCCACAAACTCATATAGCAATAATGTGCTTGACACTAAGCATAATAGGTCCAATACTCGGACTGTGAACAAGTTGCCCCCAGAGAAGCGCGCCCAAGTTCTTGGCATGATGGTCGAGGGCATTTCATTACGCTCGATCACAAGATTGACGGGCGCGGGCAAGAACACGCTCGCCCGCTTGCTCGTCACGGCAGGGCGCGCATGTGCCGAGTATCAGGACAAAACGCTTCGCGGCCTTAACTGCAAACGCGTCCAGGTCGATGAAATTTGGAGTTTCGTTTACGCCAAGCAAAAGAACGTCCCAAAGGATAAGAGGGGCGTTCCTGGTTACGGCGACGTTTGGACATGGACGGCGATTGATGCCGACAGCAAGCTTGCCGTGTCGTGGCTGGTTGGAAGCCGCGACGGTGAAGCTGCCAAGCTGTTTATGAATGACGTTGCAGGCCGTCTAGCAAATCGCGTGCAACTGACTTCCGATGGTCATTCGCCGTATCTGTGGGCCGTCGAAGATGCTTTCGGAACGGAAATCGACTTTGCACAATTGGTCAAAATCTACGGCCAGCCGACCGAAAGCGAGAAGCGTTATAGTCCGGCACAGTGTATCGGAGCGAAGCGCCAGCGCGTCACAGGCAACCCGGACCCCAAGCATATCTCTACGAGTTTCGTTGAACGCCAGAACCTAACTATGCGCATGAGCATCCGCCGGTTTACGCGGCTCACTAATGCTTTCAGCAAGAAAATCGAGAACCACGCTCATTCCATCGCAATCCACTTCATGCACTATAATTTTGTTCGCCAGCATCAGACCACCCGCGTAACCCCTGCAATGGCGGCTGGTGTCACGGGTAAGCTTTGGGAATTATCAGATGTAGTAAAAATGATTGAAGCTTGGGAAGCGTCTCAGATGAAGAAAGCGGCATAGGAGGAAACATGGACAATCTTGCGAAGAAGGCTGACTTGCCGTTCAAGATAATCGTTGTTTGCCTATTGGCGCTAATCGCATATCAGCAGTCGCGCGTAATTGAGGGTATGGCGTATGCCGGATACGCAAATACTCAGGACGTGCGCGTTGTGAATACGGTGCAGCAATCTATTCCTGTAACGCCTGTGCGCTGACTGGGAGAGAGTGACATGGAAAGCCTTATCGGGCTTGCTAAGATTTTGGATGTTAAATTCGGGAACCCCGGAACAGTCGCACTCGTCGCCAAGAGTTGCGACGATAAAAACGTCACCGTTACCATTCCTATTATTGATCTAAACAATCTTATTCCGCGTCTTTTACAGGCGGCGACTGTCTCTCTGTGGCCGGGGCCTCTCCCAGCCAACGGAAGTCCGATTCCATTCGTTCTGGTGCCGGTATTGGACGGGAACCCTTTTGCCGCCAAGGATACACAAGAGCCTGGCTTGACCCTCCATACGCCCGGCGGGACGCTTCAATTTCACTTTCCACCAAGTCTTGCAGTGCGCTGTGGTAAAGGTCTAGACGCCTTTGGCGTAGCAGCATCGCCGCCCGATCCCGCAATGATTCACTAGTCATGTGCTACGCTCCTTTTCAAACGGACCCACTACCAGAAATTCACATGCATTGCGCAGTGCAACATGGCGGATTAGTTTAGCGCCTTCACGCAACCCGAATTTCGGTTCCGCCATGTCCCTGCTTGCCGATCGCCTGTCGCGCATCAAGCCGTCGCCGACCATCGCCGTCACCTCGAAGGCGCGCGAGATGAAGGCGGCCGGCCGCGACGTCATCGGGCTCGGCGCCGGCGAACCCGATTTCGACACGCCTGCCAACATCAAGGACGCGGCGAAGCGCGCCATCGATGCGGGCGACACCAAATACACCGCGGTCGACGGTACGCCCGCGCTGAAGAAGGCGATCAGCGCCAAGTTCAAGCGCGAGAACGGGCTCGACTACGGCCCGGAGCAGATCAGCGTCGGCACCGGCGGCAAGCAGGTGTTGTTCAACGCGCTGCTCGCCACCGTCAATCCGGGCGACGAGGTGATCGTGCCGGCGCCCTATTGGGTGTCGTATCCCGACATCGTCGCGCTGTGCGACGGCGTGCCGGTGCCGGTGGTCGGCCCTGAGAACAACGGCTTCAAGATGCGGCTCGAGGATTTGGAAGCGGCGATCACGCCGAAGACCAAGTGGCTCATCCTCAACTCGCCGTCGAACCCGTCGGGTGCCGCCTATTCGGCGACCGAGCTGAAGGCACTGACCGACGTCCTGCTCAAGCATCCGCAAGTTTGGGTGCTGACCGACGACATGTACGAGCATCTGGTGTTCGGCGATTTCAAGTTCACCACCGTGGCGCAGATCGAGCCGCGGCTCTATCCGCGCACCCTGACGCTGAACGGCGTCAGCAAGACCTATTGCATGACCGGCTGGCGCATCGGCTATGCTGGGGGCCCGAAGGAGCTCATCGCCGGGATGGCGGCGCTGCAATCGCAATCGACCACCAACCCAAGCTCGATCAGCCAGGCCGCGGCGGTCGAGGCGCTGTCGGGTCCGCAGGATTTCATCGCCCGCAACAACGCCGCCTTCACGCAGCGGCGCGACCTGGTGGTGGCGGGTTTGAACCGCTGCCAGGGCCTGCATTGCTCGATGCCGGAGGGTGCCTTCTACGTCTATCCCTCCTGCGCCGGCACCATCGGCAAGCAGACGCCGCAAGGACGGCGGATCGCCAGCGACACCGATTTCGTCGAATGCCTGCTCGAGGCGGAGGGCGTCGCGGTGGTGCAGGGCGTCGCCTTCGGCCTGTCGCCCTATTTCCGCATCTCCTACGCGACCTCGAACGCGGCGCTGACCGAAGCTTGTAAGCGCATCGAGCGCTTCTGCGCGTCGCTGAAATAAGCGCCGGCGCCGTACGCCAATAACTCATCAAGCGTAAACGTAAATAACGTATGTATGGATTGTCATGCCAGCGCGGGTATCGCGCAGCCGTGACTTGTGGTGAGCGCAACTTGGCGCTATCGCTGCGCTAACGAGATGGAGGAATCGCGATGCTTCTGAAGGTGAAACGCGGCTGGGAAATCCCCGAACGCGAGGCGACGCCCGAATCCGTCTTCCTCAACCGGCGCGATCTAGTCAAGGCGATGGGCATGGGCGCCCTGATCGCCGCCGGCGGCCTCGGCGCCGGCAGCGCCTTCGCCGACGAGTCGGCCGATCCCTCGGCCGGGCTTTACCCGGTGAAGCGCAACGAGCGCTACACGCTCGACCGGCCGATCACCGCCGAGAAGCTCTCCACCACCTACAATAATTTCTACGAATATTCCGAGCAGAAGGACGTCTACGAATATTCCGACAAGCTCAAGATCCGGCCCTGGACGGTGTCGATCGGCGGCATGGTGGAAAAGCCCTTCACCATCGACATCGACGATCTGCTGAAAAAGATGCCCTTGGAGGAGAGGCTCTATCGTCATCGCTGCGTCGAGACCTGGTCGATGGCGGTGCCGTGGAGCGGCTTCCCGTTGAAGGCGCTGGTCGATCTCGCCAAGCCGGCGAGCGGCTCCAAGTACCTTCGCATGGAGACCTTTCTCGACAAGAAGATGGCGCCGGGCCAGAACCAGTTCTGGTATCCCTGGCCCTACGTCGAGGGCGTCACCATGGCGGAGGCCAATAACGAGCTCGCCTTCCTGGTTACCGGCATGTACGGCCATCCGGTGCCGAAGCAGGACGGCGCGCCGCTGCGCCTGGTGCTGCCGTGGAAATACGGATTCAAGTCGGTCAAGTCGATCGTCAAATTCGAGTTCACCGATCAGCGGCCCTCGACCTTCTGGGAGGCGCTGCAATCGAGCGAATACGGCTTCTGGGCGAACGTCAATCCGGCGGTGTCGCATCCGCGCTGGAGCCAGGCGAGCGAGCGCGTGCTGGGCGAGGAGTCACGCCGCCCGACGCTGATCTGGAATGGCTACGGCGATTACGTCGCCCATCTCTATGACGGGCTGCAAGGCGAGCGACTTTTCGCCTGAGGCATCGAGTAGCGATGCCTCGCGTAGCGATTCATCACCGCGGCAAGCGGCGCGCCGACGCTCAGATGATGCCGAACAGATAGAGCAGGATCAGCACCGGCACGGGAATACGCAACAGCCAGAAGAACATTGAGATCATCCACGGTCTCCGATTTTTTTCCGCTGCGGCGTACAGCCCGTGTGCGGGCGAGGTTGAGCGCATCGCGCGCGGCCATTTCGGCCCGCCGCGATGGGATGACGACCGTCGGTGCAAAGACGATTCTCGCTCGCATGTCCCCGATTCGGACCGGAGCCCGGCAAATTGCGCCGTCCCGGCAGTTGAAGCGAATGAAGATTACGTTTTTCGTCTCGCTTTTGGTTGAAAATAATAAGAATTTGGTTGAGCGTTAACGAATAACCCATTGTACCAATTGACTCTATTGTATTTCCCGCCGGCCCGTTCTTATACTCGCCGCTCACAGGCCACGAAGGGGTGTTGCCATGAATCGTTTGAGTATTTTGCTGATTGCGGGTGGTTTTCTGCTGACGGCGTGCGGCTCGACACCGGGCGATCGCGCGATCACCGGCGGCGCCATGGGCGCCGGCGTCGGTGCGCTGGCTGGATTGGCGGTTGGCTTCCCGATTACGGGTGCCTTGTTCGGCGGCGCGCTCGGTGCCACCGCGGGCGCCTTGAGCGACCCGTCGCAGATTTATCTCGGCAAGCCGGTCTGGAGATAGCGGGCTCATTTCCGCGACCCTCCCGGTTCAAGCGGCGGCGAGCGCGTTCATCGCGCTCGCTGCTTCGTTGAGATCGCCATAGGTAAAGCGGTAGCAGCCGCTGCCGGCGAAAATATCCGCCAGCAATTCGAATCCTTGCGCCTCGTGCAGGCTGTAATTCATCGCATTGTGACCGAGTTCCACCAGCCCCGCCGGCTTTGAGAACGGCGTCAGCCGCGCCGGCTCACCCTTACGCCATTGCGGAAAGATGATCCAGCCCGACGGTGCGGCCTGCCCGACCTTGACCAGGCTGTCCTCGGGTGCCCGCATCAGCGCGACGGTGCCCTTGGCGGTGTCGTGCGCCGGCGCACTGAACACCGCACTCGGCGCGAAGCGCTGCATCAGCGCGATCGATTCATTCTTCAGATTGACCGGCCGCGCCAGCGGGACGATCTGGCCGTCGGAGCGCCGGATCAGCGCGAGCTCGTCCGACAGGAGCCGCCAGCCGCGATAGATGAGACCGGCGGTGAGGGTGCTTTTGCCGGCGCCGGGCGCGCCCGGCAATATCGCGACGCGGCCGTTCTTCTCGATCGCCGCGGCATGGACGATGAGATATTGGTGCGCGAGACCGGCGATGGCGTAGTTGAGGCCCCATTCGACCAGGGGCAGCGCCTGGCTGCGCGGCAGCGGCTTGAAATGCGCGTGCCCGTCGATGAGAAAGCGCGCCTGCGGGCGGAAGACCCGGCGCAGGCCCTTGCCGGGCAGCAGCGCCACGTGGAAATCGGCGAAATCGGCGCTCTTGGGAAAGAATTGCGGCGGGTAGAGCAGCTTCAGCTGCGCCACCACATCGGCGAAGGGCGTGGTCAGCGCGGCGGTGAAGGGCCCGAGGCGCAGGAAGACGGTCTGGTCGGTCATGCCGCCGGCTCGATCATCTCGAGGCGGCGCAGCAGCGCCAGCGTGCGCTCGACCGTGTCGGCGATCGATGCGCCCGAGGCCAGCTCTACCGATTCGGCGGCGTCGCGTTCGAGGTCTTCGGCGCTGGCCGAGCTGGCGCAGAGCCGGGCGAAAATCCACGCCGCGAAATCGGCGAAATGATGCGTGTCGCCGGTGCGGTCGTTATAGGCGACCGCCTCGCCCTCCCAGGCGCGCCAGCGCATGCCGTCGACCAGGCGCCAGATTGTGGCGCCGCCCGCGTCGAGCTGTTGCCGGAGCGCGCTCATGAATTGACGTTGAAGGGCTGGACTTGCGCGGTGGCGCCGTCGAGCTGTGCCTGCGCGATGCTTTGATTGGCGGGCTGCACCGCCCAGATCGGCACCAGCACGCTTTTCACCTGCGCGGTGCTTTTCGGGTAATTGGTCGGGGCGAAGCAGGCCGCGTTGAGGATCCCCGCCGCGAAATGCGCGCCGAAGCTGCCGGCGGTGAGGTTGGTGTCCTGGCCCGAGATCTTGCAGCTGACGATGAGGCCGCCCTCGAGCGCCACGAGCAGCGACTGGCTGCCGCAGTTCCACACCAGATTGGTCTGGGTGATGCCGCAGGCGGTGGTGAAGCGGGTCGACGGCGTGCAACCGGTGCGTGACCAGAGCTGGCCGCTGCCGGCGAGGTTGGTCCAGCATTGCGGGGTCAGGCCGCAATTGGTGCCTTCCGGCAACGGGTGCGATAAATTTCCCGACAGCGCGCTCGACACCGAGCATTCCGCCGCGGCGAGCGCCGGGATGCCGCCGAGGATGATGCGGCGGCCGGGCGAGCGCAACGTCTCGCGCAGCTGAGTGGTGCGGACGATAGCGGGCTTTGACGGAATGAATTCGCTCATCGGTCCTTTGCGCGGGGGATTTGGCAACGGCACCCGGCGCAACGGATTAAAATCGAAAAGTTATAAAGCCCGATGAACCACTCTAAGCATTTGGCAATAATTGAGGCGAATCCGGCCCAGGGTTAACCGGTATTAGCCAAGCCTACGAGAGGGTTCAGGCGGCGGGGCCGGTCGCGAGCGGACGGCGATTGCGCGGGCGCCGCCGGTCGAACAGCACGACATTGTCGCCCCAGAACGGCGCCCGCACGACGCTCAAGGACGGGCGCGCCGACGGCATCGCGGGCTTCATCACGGGTGCCGGTGCCATCGTCTTTCGCTCGATGCAGCGCTCATTGGCGGTGGCCAGCGCCATCTCGGCGAAGAACGGATCGCGGCGCGGCGCGGTAGGCTGACTGCGGTAATCGGGATAGGCCTCGTCCGCCAGGCGGACCCATTGGATGATGGCGAGCAAGCCGAGGAAAGCCGCTATCAGGCCGAGCCCGCCCAGCCCCAGCGCCGCGGGCTGCGCGCCATCGGACAAGGCCAGGAAGGCGGCCACGCCGGTCGCCAGCACCGTGATGGTGCTGACGAGGATCGCCAAGACGATTGGCCATCGCTGGTTCATCGCATCCCTATCGCCGAAAATTAACCTTGGTTAAAATTATCCAAACCCTCGAGCGAAGTCGAGACATGGAAATATTTTCAGGGAGAAATCGGGGAGAAAACTCCGCGCGCCGGAACGGATCGCGAATTCGGGCGGATTGTGTAAAGCGATTTTACGCTTAGGCGCCCTTGCCGTCGGAAACCTTGCTCAACAGGAAGTCGCGGAACACGCCGATGCGCTTCGAGGTGCGCAGCTCATCGGGATAGACGAAATAGCATTCGGCCTCGGCGCCCGGCATGTCGGGCAGCACGCGCACCAGCCCGTCCTTATCCGCCTGCATGAAATCCGGCAGCGCCGCGATGCCGAGCCCGCTGCGTGCCGCCTGGCGCATCGCCGAGACGTTATTGACGGCAAGGATCGGCTGGCGCGGATGGCCCGGCCGCGCCCCGGCTTCCAGAATCCAGTTGATGTTGCGCAAGCCCGGACGCTGTTCGGCGCTGTAGACGATGATGCGGTGCTTATCGAGATCCTCGGGCGTCTTCGGCGTGCCGTGCTGCTTCAGATAGTCCTTCGACGCATAGGCCGGGTAGCGGATGGTGAGCAGATGGCGCTGCACCAGGTCGGGCTGCCGCGGCGGCGACATGCGGATGGCGACATCGGCCTCGCGCATCGACAGATCGAGCTCGTCGTCGTCGAGCGCCAGGCTGACCTCGATATCGGGATAGAGATCGAGGAACTCGCGGATGCGCGGCGTCAGCCAGGCGGCGCCGAAGGCGACCGTCGTCGTCACCTTGAGCGGGCCCTTGGGCCGCTCCTTCGATTCCGTCAGCATCGCCTCGGTCATGGCCAACTTGGCGAAGACCTCGCGTGCGGTGCGGTAAAGCAGATCGCCTTGCTCGGTCAGGATCAGGCCGCGCGCATGGCGGTGGAACAGCGGCACGGTCAGGCTTTCCTCGAGCGCGCTGATCTGCCGGCTGACCGCCGATTGGCTCAGATTGAGCGCGTCGCCGGCATGGGTGAAGCTGCCCGCCTCGGCGACGGCATGAAAGACGCGGAGCTTGTCCCAATCCATCGGGCTATTCCGCGGCGCGCGAGGCGCCGACGGCTTCCTCGGAAGCCAGGAATTTTTCCGCCTCGAGCGCCGCCATGCAGCCCATGCCGGCGGCGGTCACTGCCTGGCGGAAGATCTTGTCCTTAACGTCGCCGGCGGCGAAGACGCCCGGAATGTCGGTCGCGGTCGAATCCGGCCTGGTCACGATGTAATTGTCGGCATCGAGCTTCAACTGGCCCTTGAAGATGCCGGTGACCGGATCGTGGCCGATGGCGACGAAAACGCCGTCGCAGGCGAACTCGCTCAAGGCGCCGCTTTGGGCATGCTTCAAGCGCAATCCTTTCACATGCGGCGGCTGGCCCTCGCCGAGAATCTCGTCGACCACGCTGTTCCAGATCACCTTGACCTTGGGATGGCCGAACAGCCGCGCCTGCAGGATCTTTTCCGCGCGCAGATGGCCGCGCCGGTGGATCAGCGTCACCTTGCTGGCGTGATGGGTGAGGTAGAGCGATTCCTCGACCGCGGTATTGCCGCCGCCGATCACCGCGACCTCCTTGCCGCGAAAGAAGAAGCCGTCGCAGGTGGCGCAGGCCGAGACGCCGAAGCCGCGGAACGCCGCCTCGCCGGGGGCGCCGAGCCAGCGCGCCTCGGCGCCGGTGCAGATGGCGATGGTCTCGGCGATGTATTCGTCGCCTGAATCGCCGAGGCAGTGGAACGGCCGCTTCGACAGATCGGTCTTGACGATGATGTCGCCGATCAGCGTGGTGCCGACATGTGCCGCCTGCGCCTGCATCTGCTCCATCAGCCAGGGGCCCATGATCGCCGCGGCGAAACCCGGGTAGTTCTCGACCTCGGTGGTGATGGTGAGCTGGCCGCCCGGGGTCAGCCCCTGCACCATGATCGGCTTCAAGTTCGCGCGCGCGGCATAGATCGCGGCGGTATAGCCCGCCGGCCCGGCGCCGATGATGAGGAATTTGGTGTGATGCCGCTGGACCATCTTAGAATCCGAACATGTGGTCGAGGCTGAAGGCGCCGTCGCCGCGCATCAGCCCATGATAGCCGAACAGCCGGCAAGTCTGATCGCGGATCACGATATAGGGCGAATCGCCGGCGCGCTGCCGGGTCGGCGCAGCGAAGGTCTCGTGATAGCGCCAGAATCGCGAGCCCGAGCAGGCTATGGCGATGCGCTCGCGGGCGATCTCCTTGCCGGCGCCATCGTGCAGGACGATGTCGGTCGCGCTCTCGCCATGCCACGGCGTCGAGGCGGGATAGATCAGATGGCACAGCGTGTCGAGCGGCGCCGGCCCAAGGCGCAGGAAGAGGCGCGTCGACAGCCCGGGCGGCGGCCCGGCATAGGATTGCGGCTCGGATTTATAGGTCAGCACGGTGTTGAAGACATGCGCGCCGAAGCTGGTCTCGGCGGCATGGCTGGTGGCGCGATCCTCGTAGCGGAAGAGGGCATGCAGCCAACCGTCGGCCTGACCGCCGGCGCTGAAATCATAGACCAGCTCGCAATGGCCGTAATCGCCGGGCAGCTGCGCGCCGTTCAGCACGGAATCGAGATCGACCGCGATGGAATCGCTGCGCTTCAGATCGCCCAAGCCCCGCCGCGCCACCTCGCGGCCCTTATTGTCATAGGCGATGACGGCAACCGGCAGATCCTGCTGATTCGTCGCCATCGGTGTTGGTAGCGCTGTCGAGCGCCAGATCTTGCGCGGCAGGATCGGCGCCGGCAGCAAATAGCCCTTGCCGAGCAGATTGCCGAGCTCGGCGATCTTGGCGTCGGGCTTCAAATCGCCGCGCTCGACATTGACATGGGCGATGCGGGTGCGGCCTTTGGAACTGACTTCATAGCGCGGCCGCACCAGATATTTTCCGGCATGCACCTCGATCTGCTGCGGCCAGCGCGCTTTCGGCAGCAAGGCGGCGACGTCGAGGGCGCGGCTGGCGAAGGGCGCCAATTCCTCGTCGAGACTCACCGTCGGCGTTGCCCCCATCAGATTGAGCCCGATCGAGCCCTTGGGGATGGCGCAGGGCATCGAGTTCTGCACCCAGAGCTTGACCGTCTCGCCGTCGCGCGGCGCCGGCAGCCCGGCATAGAGCTCGGCCGGCCAGGAATTGGCGTCATGGGTGCAGGAGAGGCTGGAATCCTTGGTTCCGTCGCCATAGGTATCGAGCGCGTATTTCACCACGTCGTGGCCAGCCGCACCGACGACATGGACGAAAAGCTGGCCGGTGAATTCGCCCAGCTTGAATCGGGCGCGCACCGCGCGGCTGTCGAGGCTGAAGGCGGCGCCGCCTTCCGGCATCGCCTCTTCCCATTCGGCGAGGATGTCGCCCTTGTCGCCGAACAACAGCAGCCAGAGCTTGGCGGCACCGCCGCCATAGCCCGACCAGTAATTGGTGGTGACGAGGCGCGTCGACAAATGCCGGGAGTCGCGGAAGAAGACGAAATTGGTCGCGAAATTGAGCGGATCGAGATAGCGCTTCCGGTTGGTGCGCAGCGCATCGGGCAGCCGCATTGAATCGAGGCTCAAAATCTGCGCGGCCTTGGGCAGCAGATGGCGGATATGGGCGGTCTGCCGCTCGGTATCGAAGCAGGCGATCAGCACCGTGTCGGCGCCGCAATCCTTCATCGCCGTCACCGGCTGCGCCGGCTGGCCCAGAATTCCGGTCCCGATCGCGGCGACATCCTGCACGAAACAGCCGGCGAGATTGAGCTTCGAGAGATCGTAGAGCTCGGCCAGCGCATCGACGCAGCCATCGGGATCGTAGATCGCGACGCGGCCCGGACGCAGCTTCGCCAGCAACGTACCGGCGGCGCGCGCCGCCAGCGGATGCGTCACCGCCTTGAAAAAGGTGTTGCCGCCCCGAAGGTTGTTGAAAGTCTCGATTCGCAGTTGCATGAAGGAGCCCCGCCATGATTTAGCAAGCGGGGCAGGCGAATACTACCCCCTTTGCCCGCGGCTCCGGCTTCGCCTAGTCTCGCCGCCGCGATGACGGCAACGAGCAAACCGGCGGTTTCGGCGGGCGAGCGCTACTGGCGCTGGACGCTCAATCTCGCTCTAGCGGTGACGCTGGCGCGGCTGCTCTGGCTCCGTTTCGGCAATACCGATCTCTATCCCGACGAGGCGCAGTACTGGCTGTGGTCGCTGCATCCGGCGCTCGGCTATTACTCCAAGCCTCCCCTGGTCGCCTGGCTGATCGCCCTGACGACATCGGTATTGGGCGATGGCGAGGCATCAATCCGCCTCGCGGCGCCGCTGCTGCATTTCGCGACATCGCTGGTGGTCTATCGCATCGGCGCGCGGCTCTACGATCCGCGCACCGGCTTCTGGGCCGCGCTCGCCTATGTGACGCTGCCCGGCGTCTCGGTTTCGGCGGCGCTGATCTCGACCGATGCGCCCCTGCTGCTGGCCTGGGCGGCGGCGCTCTACGCCTTCATCCGCGCGCGCGAACCGGGTGGCCGGCGCTGGTGGATCCTGGTCGGCGGCGCGGCGGGGCTCGGGCTGCTCGCCAAATTCGCTATGGCCTATTGGCTGATCTCGGCGGCGCTCTATATCGCCTTCTTCGCCGGGGAGCGCCGGCACTGGAAGGGCTATGCCGGCGCGCTGGCCTTGGCACTCGTCATCTACGCGCCGAACTTCCTGTGGAATCTCGGCCATGGCTTCGTCTCCTACCGCCATACCGAGGAGAACGCCGTCTCGCACGGGCCGCTGCTCAACCCGTCGCATTTCGCCGAGTTCTTTTTTTCGCAATTCGGCGTCTTTGGCCCGATGTTCTTCGCCTGCCTGCTGGTGATCGTGCTGCGGCCACGGCGCGATCTGACGCCGGCTCCGAACGCGTTGTTGGCGATGTTCGCGCTGCCGACCCTCGGCATGATGCTGGCGGTGAGCTTCCTCAGCCATGCCCAGCCGAATTGGGCGGCGCCCGCCTATGTCTCGGCGATCCTGCTGGTGGCGGCCTGGCTTCTGAAGCAGCAGCGCCAGGCCTGGCTGCTCGCCGGGATCATTCTCAATGTCGCGGTGGTCGTCGCCGGCTTCGGCGCGGCGCCGGCGGCGCGACTCCTTCATCTCGATCTGCCGGTGCGCTACGACCCGCTGCACCGGCTGCGCGGCTGGCGCGCTCTCGGCGCCGACGTGTCGCAGATCATGGCGCTGCATCCCGGCGCGATGCTGCTCTCGGACGATCGCGAGGATCTCGCCGATCTGACCTATTACGTGACGCCACGCCCCTTCGAGGCGCTCAAATGGAACGGCGAGAGCGGCAAGATCAACGACCAGTTCGATCTCGAGGCCGATTCGTCACGCTATATCGGCCGCGATTTCCTGCTGGTCAGCCACCATCCCGAGAACATCCAGCGCATCGTCGACCGCTTCGGCGATGCCGGGCCGATCGACCACATCGTCATCATGCTCGGCGGCGGCGAATCGCGCGCCTATACCGTGCGCTATTTGCAGGACTTCAAGGGCTATCGCTGAGCGAGGCGGATGCCGTTGGACTTCATCGCGGCATAAAGCGCCCAGGCCGTGACGACGCCGATATAGAGCCCGCCGATCACGTCGCTCAAATAATGCGCGTCGAGCAGGATGCGGCTCAAGGCGATCAGCAACGCCGCCAGGATGAAGGCTGGCGCGCCCTTGGGGTAAAGCACCGACAGCGCGAAGGCCAAGGCGGCGGCGGTGACCGAATGGCCCGACGGAAACGACCAGTAATCCGCGCGCGGCCCGAACCAGGTGAAGCCGTAAGCCTCGCCGGCAAACAGCATCTTCGGCCGGGCGCGGCCGATCACTGGCTTCAGGAGATCGGCGATCAGCCCGGAGATCGCCACCGCGAGGAACACAGAGGTCGCGCGCCAGCCCTGGAAGCGCAGCCAGGCATGGCGCTGCTTGTCGGTTGCGCGCCACGCCGCGCCATGTAAGCCCACCGCCAGCATGGCGCTGACGATGAGATAGGCGGTCGAGACGCCGAAGCGGGTGACGAAGCGGCCGATTCGCAGCACGCTGTCGCCATTGTCGTGCATCAGCCGCGCCAGCGGCTCGTCAATGAAGGCGATCGACAGCGCCATCACCACGGCGGTGACGATGGTCAGAACGACGAAGCCGATCAACCCGCGCGAGGGATGGCGGAATGCCTGCGCCAGCGCGCCGAGCCCGTCCCAGGCGATCAGCAGCCGGTAGAGCGCCCAACTCACGCCGAAAATAATGAATCCCGAGGCGACCACGTCGGAAAGGAAATGGCCGCCCTGAGCGATGCGCACCAAGCCGAGCAGCGCGCCGAGCGCGAAAGCGCCGGCCATGGTCCCGCGCCGCGCCCTCGATGCCGCCGGCAGCAGCAGGGCAATGGCGACGAGATAAAACCCCACCGCCGGATCGCCGGCCGGGAAGGAGCAATTAGCGGCGCATTGATCGCTCGGCGCGAGCGCGACGGTGTAATGCTTGTCGCCGCCGAATTGGATGATCTGCGCCGGGCGGGCGCGGCCCCAATGGTCCTTGAATACCGTGTTCACCACGAGCCCGGGCCCGACCACCAGCGCCGCCAGCAGGAAAATTCCCGCCATCCGTCGGCCTGGCACGAAGAGCAGTGCTACCCCGCCCGCCGCCAGCGCCGCGACCAGATAGGGCATCGCCTTGCGGATGAAAACCAGGGTCGGCGCCTGCGCCAGGAAAAATCCGTCGCCCGGGCGGTAGAAGAGACCGCTCGCCGCCAGATCGATAGCGGGAAAGACGATCAGCAGGCCCATTGCTGCGACGAAGGCGACAGTAAAGACGATCAATCCGCGGCTCATGCCGGGCTCCGCGCGGCGAAGCGCCGCCGGATCTCGGCGGCGGCGCGAGCGGTATCGTCGAGCGCCTTATAGCTCCAATGCGCCATCGCACCGGCAAACGAGCGGGTGATGCCGGCGCCTTGCATCGCCTGGTGGAAGCGCTGGAATTTATCCGAGCCGCCGTCGAGCGCAGCGATGAAGACCGGCTTGCCGGTCGATGCGGCCTCGCTCACCATCGACACCGAGTCGGCGGTCACCACGATGGCGTCGGCAAGCGCCAAGAGGCCGAAATAGGGATTGTCGCCGCTGCCGTCCCAAAGATAGACGCCGTCGCTGCCGAGCCGCGCGCGCAGAGCCGCACCGGCGCCGGCGGCGCTGCGGCGCGACAGGGTGATGGCGAGGCCGGCGCCATCCCGTTGCAAACCCGCCAGCTGCTCGGCCAATTCAGCGAGCCGCGCCGGCGACAGGCGGTAGACGCGGTTGTCGCCGCCGATCAGCACCGCGACCAGCGGTCGCTTCAGGCCAGCGAGCGCGGGGCCGCAGCGCTTGGCGCCCTCTTCCAGGCGCTCGGGCGTGACGCGATGCACCGCACCCAAGGTCTGGAAGACGTTGTCGCCGGCGATCGGGTCGTGGCTCGGCGCCACCACGAGATCGGCCTCGCGCCGGCCGTGGCGCGGATCCTGCACCTGCACCCAGAAGATTTTCCCACCGCTGGCGCGCTTCGCCGCGCGGGCCGGCGCCACGCTGGTATTGCCGCAGGCGATAATCATGTCGGGCCAAGGCGGAACCAGCCGGTCGCCATCGGCGCCCAGCGCCTCGAGCGGCCGCGGCCAGAATTGCGAGGAGACATAGCGCCAGGGTGCCCGCGGCCGGATCACCTTCTCGACATAGGGAAAGCCCACCGCCTCGGTCAATCCCAGCACCTGGTTCGCCATGCCGATCTTGCCGTCATGCACCGCCCAGATCAGCGTCTGCGCCGGGGCCGTATTCGCATTCATGGTATTTTCGAGCCCGTCCTGGCGAGGTTGCGCAATATTATTACCCTATACTACGATGGCGGCCTGCCGGTCGCGCAATACCGCAGCCAAGCTCCATGGAACGCGAGACGATTGCCGATGCGGCGCATCAAGCTCGACAAGGTTGACCGCCAGATCCTGAGCGATCTGCAAGCCGATGGCCGCATGACCAATGTCGATCTGGCGAGCCGCGCCGGCATCTCGGCGCCGCCCTGCCTGCGCCGGGTGCGCGCCTTGGAGGAGGCCGGGTTCATCCGCGGCTATCACGCCGAGATCAATCCCGAGGCGCTTGGCTTCGGCGTCACGGTGTTCGCCCAGGTCGGGCTGAAGAGCCAGGCGGAGAGCGACCTCAAGGCCTTCGAGAGCCTGGTCGCCAGCTGGCACGAGGTGCGCGAGATCCACATGCTGGCCGGCGAGACCGATTTCCTCTTGAAGATCGTCGCGGCGGATTGGGATGCCTACCAGAAATTCCTCACCAGCAATCTGACGCCGGCGCCCAATGTCGCGCATGTGCGCTCGTCGCTGTCGATCCGCACCGCCAAATACCAGCCCGGCGTGCCGATCGCGCTCGACGACAAGGACACAGTCTAGCGGAACTGGACCTTGATGATCTCGTAGGAGCGGGCGCCGCCACGCGGCGTCGTCACCTCGACTGAATCCGAGATGCCCTTGCCGATCAGCGCGCGCGCCAGCGGCGAGGTCACCGAGAGGCGCCCCTGGCCGACATCGGCCTCGTCCTCGCCGACGATCTGATAGACCACCTTCTCGTCGGTCTCCTCGTCGGAGAGCGTCACCGTGGCGCCGAACTTCACCACCTTGCCCGAGAGCTTCGAGACGTCGATCACCTCGGCGCGGGCGATCTTGTCCTCGAGCTCAAGCACACGGCCCTCAATGAAGCCCTGGCGCTCGCGCGCGGCGTGGTATTCGGCGTTTTCCGAGATGTCGCCATGCTCGCGCGCCTCGGCAATGGCGCGGATGATCGCCGGCCGATCGATGGATTTGAGACGCTTGAGCTCCGCTGCGAGGTGCGCGTAGCTCTCTTCGGTCATCGGTAACTTGGCCATGTGCGGCTTCTTTATCCTGGATGCAATGATGCGATTCGGGTCGAAAAGACGAAAAGATCAAGTTGCCTCAAGCCTTTAAGGCTAAATGGCGCTCAAAACGACCCCTCAAAATAGGATTGTAGCGGGGCAACTTCAAGGCCGCCGCTTTTTAAGGCGGCAATTCCTTGCACGGAAGCCCGTGCCCCCGCCACCGTCGTGTAATAGGGGATGTTGTTGGCAAGGGCGGTCCGCCGCAGCATGAAGCTGTCGGCGATCTCGCGCGCGCCCTCGGTGGTGTTGAACACGAGCTGCACCTCGCCCGACAGCATGCGGTCGACGATGTGCGGGCGGCCCTCCAGCACCTTGTTGACGATCTCGACCTTGAGCCCGGCCTGCTCCAGCGTCGCGGCGGTGCCGCGCGTCGCCAGCAGATTGAATCCCATCGCCGCCAGCTTGCGGCAGGGATCGACCATGCCCTTCTTGTCGTGGTTGCGCACCGAGATGAAGACGGTGCCGGCCAGTGGCAGCTCGACGCCGCTGCCGAGTTGCGACTTTGCAAAGGCGCGGCCGAAATCGGAATCGATTCCCATCACCTCGCCGGTCGATTTCATCTCGGGTCCCAGGATGAGATCGACGCCGGGGAAGCGCGCGAAGGGAAAGACCGCCTCTTTCACCGCGACATGCTTGCGCCGCGCCCGCACCTTGAGCTGGAACGACGAGAGTTTTTCGCCCGCCATCACCCGCGCGGCGATCTTGGCGATGGGGAGACCCGTCGCTTTCGCGACAAAAGGCACAGTGCGCGAGGCGCGCGGATTGACCTCGAGCACATAGACGCGTTTTTCCTGAATCGCGAATTGCACGTTCATCAACCCGACTACGTTGAGCGCGCGGGCGAGGGCGGCGGTCTGGCGCTCGATCTCCTTCACCGTCTCGGCGCTCAGCGAATAGGGCGGCAGCGAGCAGGCGCTGTCGCCGGAATGAATCCCGGCCTCCTCGATATGCTCCATGATGCCGGCGATGAAGACGTCCTTGCCGTCGGCCAGCGCGTCGACATCGACCTCGATCGCGTCCTGCAGATAGCGATCGATCAGCACCGGATTCTTGCCCGAGACCTTGACCGCCTGTGTCACATAGCGCTTCAAGCCGGCATCGTCATGGACGATCTCCATCGCCCGGCCGCCCAGCACGTAGGAGGGCCGCAGCACGATGGGATAGCCGATGCGGGCGGCGATCTCCTCGGCCTCCTTGGCCGAGGTGGCGGCGCCGTTCTCCGGCTGCAGCAATTTCAGCTTATGCAGCAGCTCCTGGAAGCGGCGGCGGTCCTCGGCGAGATCGATGGCGTCGGGCGAGGTGCCGAGGATCGGGATCTTGGCGTCTTCCAGCGCCTGCGCCAGCTTCAAGGGCGTCTGGCCGCCGAGCTGGACGATGACGCCCTTGAGCCGCCCGGCTTTTTCCTCGACGCGGACGATCTCGATGACGTCCTCGGCGGTGAGCGGCTCGAAATAAAGCCGGTCCGAAGTGTCGTAATCGGTCGACACCGTCTCCGGATTGCAATTGATCATGATGGTCTCGATGCCGGCCTCTTTCAGCGCATAGGCGGCATGGACGCAGCAATAATCGAATTCGATGCCCTGGCCGATGCGGTTGGGCCCGCCGCCGAGAATGACCGCCTTGTCGCGCGTCGAGGGCTGCGCCTCGCATTGTGGAGTGCCCGAGGCGGCGCTCTCGTATGTCGAATACATATAAGGCGTCGATGATGGGAATTCGGCGGCGCAGGTGTCGACACGCTTATAGACCGGGTGGACGTCGAGCTTCTGCCGCCGCGACGCGACATCGGCCTCGCTGATCCGGCACAGCTCGGCAAGCCTGGCATCCGAGAATCCCATGCCTTTCACCCGCGCCAGCTCGATGCGCTCCTTCGGCAATCCTGCCTGGCGCAAGCCAGCCTCGGCCTCGACCAGATGCCGGATTTCCTCGAGGAACCAGGGATCGTATTTGCACGCCGCATGGATCTCGGCGGTGGTCAGCCCGACGCGATAGCCCTGAGCGATGGTGAGGAGGCGATCGGGCTTCGGCTTCGCCAGCTCGACGCGCCAGGCCTCCTTGTCGCCGGGCGCGATGCCGGCGATCTCGACCTCGTTGAAGCCGGTGAGGCCGGTCTCCATCGAGCGCAGCGCTTTCTGCACCGCCTCGCCGAAGCAGCGGCCGATCGCCATCGCCTCGCCGACCGATTTCATCGAGGTGGTGAGCAGCGCCTCGGCCTTGGGGAATTTCTCGAAGGTGAAGCGCGGCATCTTGACGACGACATAATCGATGGTCGGCTCGAAGCTCGCCGGCGTGATCCGGGTGATCTCGTTCTTGAGCTCGTCGAGCGTGTAGCCGACCGCGAGCCTCGCCGCGACCTTGGCGATGGGGAAGCCGGTCGCCTTCGAGGCGAGGGCGGAGGAGCGCGACACGCGCGGGTTCATCTCGATGACGACGAGGCGCCCGTCGGCGGGGTTGACCGCGAATTGCACGTTGGAGCCGCCGGTATCGACGCCGATCTCGCGCAGCACCGCGATCGAGGCGTTGCGCATGATCTGGTATTCCTTGTCGGTCAGCGTCAGCGCCGGCGCCACCGTCACCGAATCGCCGGTATGCACGCCCATCGGATCGACGTTCTCGATCGAGCAGACGATGATGCAATTGTCGGCGCGGTCGCGCACCACCTCCATCTCGAATTCCTTCCAGCCGAGGACGGATTCCTCGACCAGGATCTCGCGCGCCGGCGAGGCGGCGAGGCCGCCCTTAACGATATCGTCGAACTCCTCGCGGTTATAGGCGATGCCGCCGCCGGTGCCGCCCAGGGTGAAGGAGGGCCGGATGATCGCCGGTAGGCCGACATGCTGGATCGCCTGGCGCGCCTCCTCGAGGCTGCGCGCGATGCGGCTCTTGGGCGAGGCGAGGCCGATGCGGTCCATCGCTTCGCGGAACAGCCGCCTATCCTCCGCCTTGGCGATCGCCTTCTCGCTGGCGCCGATCAGCTCGACCTTGTGGCGCTTCAAGGCGCCGCTTTTGGCGAGGGCCATCGCGGTGTTGAGCGCGGTCTGCCCGCCCATCGTCGGCAGCAACGCGTCGGGCTTTTCCTTGGCGATGATCCGCTCGACGATGTCGTGCGTGATCGGCTCGATATAGGTGGCGTCTGCCAGGCCCGGGTCGGTCATGATCGTCGCCGGGTTCGAATTCACCAGCACGATGCGGTAGCCCTCTTCCTTCAGCGCCTTGCAGGCCTGCACGCCCGAATAATCAAACTCGCAGGCCTGGCCGATGACGATCGGCCCGGCGCCGATGATGAGGATGCTTTTGATGTCGGTGCGCTTCGGCATCAGCTTTTCCGCTTTTCCATCGCTGCGACGAAGCGCTTGAAGAGGTAGTGGCTGTCCTGCGGGCCGGGGCTGGCTTCGGGGTGGTACTGCACCGAGAAGACCGGCTTGCCCTTAAGCTTGATGCCTTCGTTGCAGCCGTCGAAGAGCGAGACATGAGTCACCTCGGCCTCTTTCGGCAGCGTCTCGGGCAGCACGCAAAAGCCGTGATTCTGGCTGGTGATCTCGACCTTGCAGGTGCCGAGATCCTTGACTGGATGATTGGCGCCGCGATGGCCGATCGCCATCTTGCGGGTCTGCGCGCCGAGCGCCAGCGCGAGAAGCTGGTGGCCGAGACAGATGCCGAAGACCGGCTTGCCGGTCTTGATCAGATCGCGGATCGCCGGCACGGCGTATTGGCCGGTCGCCGCCGGATCGCCCGGGCCGTTGGAGAGGAAAATGCCATCGGGCTTGTGGCGCAGAATATCCTCGGCGCTGGCGCCGGCCGGTACCACGGTGACGTCGCAGCCCTCGCTCGCCAGCATGCGCAAGATGTTGCGCTTGGCGCCGTAATCCACCGCCACCACGCGATGGCGCGGCTTCGATAGCTTGCCGTAGCCCTGGCCGAGCACCCAGGCGGTTTCCTCCCAGCGGTAGCTCTGCCGGCACGAGACCTCTTTCGCCAGATCCATGCCCTCAAGGCCCGGCCAGTCGCGCGCTTTTTTCAGCAACGCCTCGATATCGAATTTGCCGGCGGCCGAGTGGCAGAGCGCGCCGTTGGGCGCGCCGCCATCGCGGATGCGCTGGGTCAATTGCCGCGTGTCGATGCCCGATACTCCGACCAGGTTCATTTTCTTGAGCCAGGCTTCGAGGCCCTGCGCCGCGCGCCAATTGGACGGTGCGGTGATGTCGGCGCGCAGCACGAGACCGCGCGCTGCCGGCGTCACCGTCTCGATGTCCTCGAGATTGGCGCCGACATTGCCGATATGCGGGAAGGTGAAGGTGATGATCTGCCCGGCATAGGAGGGATCGGTCAGGATCTCCTGGTATCCCGTCATCGCGGTGTTGAAGCAGACCTCGCCGACGCGGACGCCCTCGGCGCCGATGCCGGCACCCCAAAATATGCTGCCATCGGCCAGCACCAGCACCGCGGTCGCGCCGGCGGGGCGCAGGGCAGGGATCGGCGCGGCGTTCATGACTGGCCTCGTCTCCGGAGACTCGCATCGCTCGCGTCGAAACCCGCCGCAGAATGAGAATCCGGCGGCGCGGCAAATCAGCGATCGGACTTGAAGACATTGAGATAGACCGTGACTAGGATAGCGTCAAGTCCACCCGAATTCAGGAGCCTCCGATGCTGCGCGATCGCTTCAACGATTCGCTGAAACAGGCGATGAAGGACCGGGACGCGCTCGCCACCTCGACCCTGCGACTCGTGCTGGCGCGGCTCAAGGAGAAGGACATCGAGGCGCGCCCCAAGGCCGACCAGATCGACGAGGCGGCGATCCAGCAGATGCTGCTGACCATGATCAAGCAGCGCCGCGAATCGATCGAGCTCTACAACCAGGGCAAGCGGCCCGAGCTCGCCGCCAAGGAGGCCGGCGAGATCGCCGTGATCGAGCGCTTTTTGCCTAAGCAGATGTCGGCCGCCGAGCTCGAGGCTGCCGTCAAATCGACCATCGCCGCGATGGGCGCCACGACCATCAAGGACATGGGCAAGGTGATGGCGGCCTTGAAGGAGAAATATTCGGGCCAGCTCGACCCCGCCCAGGCAAGCCAGGCGGTGAAGAAGCTGCTGTCCGCCTAACGCGTGCCTGCGCTACAATCCCGGCTTGCCGAAGGCTGAGGGCTGATGGCCTTTCCACCCCGTTTCCTCGACGAGCTGCGCGAGCGTGTCTCGCTTGCCGAAATCGTCGGCCGGCGGGTGAAGCTTATCCGCCGCGGCCGCGAATTCGTCGGCCTGTGCCCCTTCCATAACGAGAAATCGCCGTCCTTCAACGTGGTAGAGGATAAGGGCTTCTATCATTGCTTCGGCTGCGGCGCGCATGGCGACGTCATCGGCTTCGCGATGAAGACCGAGAATTTAAGCTTCCCCGAAGCGGTCGAGCAACTCGCGCGCACGGCCGGGTTGCAGGTGCCGCAATCGACGCCGGCCGAGCGCGCGCGAACGGAAAAGCAGTCGACGCTGCAAGGCGCCAACGAGGCGGCCTGCGTCTTCTTCGAGGCGCAGCTGCGCCAGCCCGGCGGGCAGCGCGCGCGGGAGTATTTGACGCGGCGCGGCCTCGTCGAGGCCGCGTGGAAGCGTTTTCGTATCGGCTTCGCGCCCGACGGCCGCGAGCATTTGAAGCGCGCCCTCGCCAAGGATTTTCCCGAGGCCTTGCTGATCGAAGCCGGGCTGCTGCGCCAGCCCGAAGGCGGCGGCGACACTTACGATTATTTCCGCAACCGTGTGATCTTTCCGATTGGCGATCGCGGCGGCCACGTCATCGCTTTCGGTGGTCGAGTTCTAGATGACTCGCAGCCGAAATATCTCAACTCGCCCGACACGCCGCTCTTCGCCAAGGGCCGCGTGCTCTATGGCTGGGCGCAGGCGCGCGCCGGCGCCGCGCGGCAACACTCGGCGATCGTCGCCGAAGGGTACATGGATGTGATTGCGCTGCATCTCGCGGGCTTCGTCACCGCGGTGGCGCCGCTCGGCACCGCGGTGACCGAAACCCAGATCGAGGAGCTCTGGCGCCTGGCGCCCGAACCCATCCTGTGCTTCGACGGCGATGCCGCCGGGCAGCGTGCCGCCGGCCGCGCGTTGGAGCGCGCGCTGCCCTTGTTGAAGCCGGGGCACTCGCTGCGCTTCGCTGTCCTGCCGCAAGGCGAGGATCCCGACACGCTGATCCAGCGTCAGGGCAGCGCCGCGATGCAAGGCGTGCTCGACCGCGCGCGGCCTTTGGCCGAGGTGCTGTGGAGCCTCGAATCGGCGCAGCCCTCCGACACGCCCGAGCGGCGCGCAGCGCTGCAAAAGCGGCTCGACGACCGGGTGCGCCAGATCGCCGAGCGCAGCGTGCAGGAGCAGTACCGCAACTTCTTCCGCGAGCGCTTCGCCACCGCCTTTGGCGGCTTCGCGTCCGGGCGATTCGCCGGCCGGCCGCCGGGTCGCTTTGGCGCCCGTTTTGCCTCCTGGCGGGTCGGGCCGCTGCGCCGGGCCGGGCGCAGGCCCTTTCTGGGCCAATCCACCTATCTCGGCCACGAGCCCCCGCCCGACGCTGGGGGCGACCCCAGCCTGCTACAGCGCCGGCCGCAGGAGGTGCTTTTGGCCCTCCTGCTCAATCACCCCTTTTTGCTCGCCGAGGCGGCCGAGGAACTGGCCCAATTCGAGCTCCCGGCTCGCGACCTTGACAGGCTTCGCCGTGAGATTCTAAAACTCCACGCGCTCCACCCCGACCTTGACGCGGCGGCCCTGAAGCTCCATCTCACCCAAAGCGGCTTTGCCCAGGATTTGGCTGGGGTTTTGTCCCCTCAGGTGCTGAACCATGCCGGCTTCGCGCGGTCCGAGGCGGATGAAGACGCGGCCCGGCAGGGCTGGGTTCAGGCGCGGCTGCGGCTGCAGGAGCGGCGCTTGCTGTCGACGCAGATTTCGGAAGCCGAGCGCGACCTGGCCGCGGACGGGACGGACGAGCGGAAATGGGCGCGGCTTCAGCCTTTGCTGGAGAGTCGGGCCGACGACGATGAATCGGCGGACGGGGATATCCATTGATCGCGGCGCTGTCGCGGTCGTTTAACGGGTGATGCAGGCCGGCGGCGGGTGATCCCGTCCAACCGGCTTTTCGTGTAATCGGCAAGGCGACACAGGCGGAATCATGGCGAGCAAATCCAACGCGACCAACGAAGCCGGCGAATCCCCGGACGCGGCCGAAGCATCGCCGCTCGACACGGTCGCCGCCTCGATCAAGAAGATGGTCGCCAAGGGCAAGGAGCGCGGCTACGTCACCTATGACGAGATCAACGCGGCGCTGCCGCCCGAGAAGGTGTCCTCGGAGCAGATTGAAGACACCATGACCATGCTGTCGGAGCTCGGCGTCAACGTCGTCGAGAACGACGACGCCGAGGAAACTCCGGCCAAGGAAGAAGAGAGCGAAAAAGAAGAAGGCGAAACAAAAGCCAGCGGCAATCTCAACGACGAGGATATCGGCCGCACCGACGACCCGGTGCGCATGTATCTGCGCGAGATGGGCTCGGTCGAGCTGCTGTCACGCGAGGGCGAAATCGCCATCGCCAAGCGTATCGAGGCCGGCCGCGAGATGATGATCGGTGGGTTGTGCGAGAGCCCTCTCACCATGCGGGCGCTGATCGCTTGGCGCGACGCGCTGATGAACGCGAAGATGCTGCTGCGCGACGTGGTCGATCTCGATGCGACCTACGGCAACAACAGCTTCGAGGAAGAAGCCGCCGCGACGGAAAACGGCGAGGAGCCGGCGGCCGAAGGCGAGAAGCCGGCGACGCCGCCCGCCGAAGCCGCACCCGAAGCCGAGGGCGAGGGTGACGGCGAGGAAGGCTCGATCTCGCTCGCCGCGATGGAAGAAGAATTGAAGCCGGTGGTGCTCGCTAATCTCGACGAGATCGCCGGGCTTTATAAGAAGCTGCACAAGCTGCAGGAGCAGCGCCTCGAGGTGCTGAAGGAAGGCGACGAGATCGCCAAGCCCGCCGAGAAGCGCTACGACAAGCTGCGCGCCGACATGGTCGTCGCCATGAACAACGTCCATCTCAACAATGCGCGCATCGAATATCTGATCGAGCAGCTTTACTCGCTCAACCGCCGCATGGTCGCGGCCGAGGGACGGTTGCTGCGCCTCGCCGAGAATTCCGGCGTCAAGCGCCAGGATTTCCTGCACCAGCACATGGGCTCGGAGCTACAGCCCGACTGGCCGTCGCGCGTGCGGCGCCTTGCCGGCAAGGGCTGGTCGAATTTCATCACCAAGCACGGCCCCGAGGTGAAGACGCTGCGCGGCGAGATCACCTCGATCTCGGCCGAATCGGGCGTGCCGCCGATCGAGTTCCGCCGCGTCGTCTCGACGGTGCAGCGCGGCGAGCGCGAGGCGGCCCGCGCCAAGAAAGAGATGGTCGAGGCCAATCTCAGGCTCGTCATCTCGATCGCCAAGAAATACACCAATCGCGGGTTGCAATTCCTCGATCTGATCCAGGAAGGCAATATCGGCCTGATGAAGGCGGTCGATAAGTTCGAATACCGCCGCGGCTATAAATTCTCGACCTATGCCACCTGGTGGATCCGCCAGGCGATCACCCGCTCGATCGCCGATCAGGCGCGCACCATCCGCATCCCGGTGCATATGATCGAGACCATCAACAAGCTGGTGCGCACCTCGCGCCAGATGCTGCACGAGATCGGCCGCGAGCCCGCGCCCGAGGAGCTCGCCGAGAAGCTCGGCATGCCCTTGGAGAAGGTCCGTAAAGTTCTCAAGATCGCCAAGGAGCCGATCTCCCTCGAGACGCCGATCGGCGACGAGGAAGATTCGCATCTCGGCGATTTCATCGAGGACAAGAACGCGGTGCTGCCGCTGGACGCGGCCATTCACGGCAATCTGCGCGAAACCACGACGCGGGTGCTGGCCTCGCTGACGCCGCGCGAGGAGCGCGTGCTGCGCATGCGCTTCGGCATCGGCATGAACACCGACCACACCCTGGAAGAGGTGGGCCAGCAATTCTCGGTGACGCGCGAGCGCATCCGCCAGATCGAGGCGAAGGCGCTCAGGAAGTTGAAGCACCCCTCGCGCTCGCGCAAGCTGCGCAGCTTCCTCGACACCTGATCCTGCCGTGACGGCCGGCGCGGCACGGGAACGCGTCTTCCTTGCCGGTGCCACCGGTGCCATCGGCGCGCGGTTGGTGCGGTTGCTGGTCGAAGCCGGCCACGCGGTCTTCGGCGCCACGCGCTCTGCCGCCAAGGCCCCGGCGCTGCGCCAGGCCGGTGCCACCGCCGCGATCGTCGACGTCTTCGATGCCTTGGCGTTGTCGCGCCTCATGGTCGAGATCCGCCCGTCCATCGTCGTCCACCAGCTCACCGATCTGCCGCCCGGCCTCGATCCCTCCCGCATGGCGGATGCCGTCGCGCGCAATGCGCGCATCCGCGACGAGGGCACGCGTAATCTGGTGACCGGCGCGGTGGAGGCCGGCGCCAGCCGCCTCATCGCGCAAAGCATCGCCTGGGTCTATGCGCCGGGGCCCGAGCCGCATGGCGAGGATGATCCGCTCGATGTCGAGGCCGCGGATGCGCGCGGCATTACCGTGCGCGGCGTCGCGGCGTTGGAGCGGCAAGTGCTGGGGACGCCCGGGCTCGACGGCGTCGTGCTGCGCTATGGGCAGCTCTACGGCCCCGGCACCGGCTTCGATGCCGCGACGGGCAAGGCCTCGCCGGTCCATGTCGACGCGGCGGCTTTCGCCGCGCTGCTGGCGATCGACAGGGGTGAGCCCGGAATTTACAACGTCGCCGAACCGAACGGTCTTGTCGCGACCGACAAGGTGCTACGCGTGCTGGGTTGGGATGCGCGCTTCCGCTTGCCCGATAGCAGATGACGCGGCGCCGTGCCGCGCTTTACAGTCCCGACGGGCCTGTAGTTCAATTGGTTAGAACACGCCGCTCATAACGGTGTAGTTGCAGGTTCGAGTCCTGCCGGGCCCACCATTCCGCCGTACGATCTCAATGGCTTTCCTGGTAGGGCCTCAACAGGAACGTCGCGACCAGGCCGCAGGCGGCGGCGGCCATCAGCCAAACGCCCGCCATCGCACGGTCGCCGCTCTCATGAATGAGTAGTGCCGACACAGCCGGGGTAAAGCCGCCGACCATGGTCGCCGAGCTATAGGCGAAGGAGAACCCCGCCGTCCGCACATGCGAGGGGATGACCTCGGTCAGGTAGACCACCATGGCGCCGTTATAGACGCCGTAGATCGTCGAGAGCCACAGCTCGACCAGCAGTAGCCGTATGAAGGACGGCTCCGAGACCAGCCAGTAGAGGGTGGGATAGGCCGTTAGCAGCGACAGCCCGGTGCATAAATAGAGAAGCGGCTTGCGGCCGATGCGATCGGAGATGGCGCCGCCCACCGGCAGCCAGAATAGGTTCGATACGCCGACGCAGAGCGTGACGATCAGGCTGTCGTTGCGACTCAGCTTCAGCACCTCGCGTCCGAAAGTGGGCGTGAAGGCGGTGATGAAATAGAACGACACCGTCGTCATGATGACCAGCAGCGCGCCGAGCAGCACGACGCGCCAATTGGTCGCGACCGAACGAAAAATCTCCGGCGCGGTCAAATGACGCTTGCGCTGGAGAAACGCCTCGGTCTCCTTCAGCGTGCTGCGGATGACGAAGATGAACGGGATGATCATGCAGCCGATGATGAAGGGAACGCGCCAGCCCCAATCGTCGAGCTGTTGCGGCGTCAGATAGGACGCCAGCGCCACGCCCAGCAGCGCGATGAAGATCACTGCCACCTGCTGGCTGCCCGATTGCCAAGAGACGTAGAAGCCCTTATGGCCCGGCGTCGCCATCTCGGAGAGATAGACCGAGACGCCGCCGACCTCGACCCCGGCCGAGAAGCCCTGCAGCAGCCGGCCGGCGACGATCAGCAGCGGTGCGAAAAGACCGATGGTCTGATAGCCCGGCACCACCGCCATGCTCAGCGTGCCGAGCGACATCAAGGCCAGCGTCAGCAGCAGGCCCTTGCGCCTGCCGTGCTGGTCGATATAGGCGCCCAGGATGATCGCGCCCAGGGGCCGGATGAGAAACCCGACGCCGAAAGTCGTCAGCGACAGCATCAGCGAGGCGAATTCATTGTCTTGCGGAAAGAACGCGTGCCCGATCGCCGTCGCGTAATAGGCGAAGACGAAGAAATCGTACATTTCGAGGAAATTGCCGCTGACGACGCGGAATACCGTGCGCGCCTTGGAATGGCGATCCCTGAGCACGAGCCCCTCCCTAGTTCCGTTCTTATCGTTACGCGAGACTAGCCCGTCCGGGCCGCCGCGCACAATTGCGGCCGGCGCCGCCATGGGTTAGAACCGCGCCTCGCTTGCCATCTCCGGAGCCCGCATGCCCGCCCACCAATACATCTATGTGATGAAAGGCCTGAGCAAGACTTGGCCGGGCGGCCGCGAGGTGCTGAAGGACATCTGGCTGTCGTTCTTGCCCGGCGCCAAGATCGGCGTGCTCGGCGCCAACGGCGCCGGCAAATCGACGCTCCTGAAGATCATGGCCGGCACCGAGAAGGAATTCTCCGGCGAGGCCTGGGCCGCCGAGGGCGTCAAGATCGGTTTTCTGTCGCAGGAGCCGGCGCTCGACCCCAAGAAAGACGTCGCCGGCAACGTCATGGAGGGGCTCTCCGAGATCAAGGCGCTGCTCGAGCGCTTCGAGGCGGTGAGCGCGCGCTTCGGCGAGACGCTGACCGACGACGAGATGAACAATCTCCTCGCCGAGCAGGGCGAGCTGCAGGAAAAGATCGACGCCGCCAACGGTTGGGAGCTCGAGCGCACCATCGAGATCGCAATGGACGCGCTGCGCTGCCCGCCGGGCGATGCCGACGTGACCAAGCTGTCGGGCGGCGAGCGCCGCCGCGTCGCGCTCTGCCGGCTGCTGCTGCAAAAGCCCGATCTGCTGCTGCTCGACGAGCCGACCAATCATCTCGACGCCGAATCGGTCGCCTGGCTGCAGCGCTTTCTCGCCGATTATCCCGGCACGGTGGTGACGGTCACGCATGACCGCTATTTCCTCGACGAGGTCGCCGGCTGGATCCTCGAGCTGGATCGCGGTCAGGGCATCCCCTACGAGGGCAATTATTCGGGCTGGCTCGAGCAGAAGCAGAAGCGTCTCGAGCAGGAAGGCAAGCAGGAGGTCGCCCGTCAGCGCAGCCTGCAGCGCGAGCTCGAATGGGTGAAGCAGAGCCCGCGCGCGCGGCAAGCCAAGAGCAAGGCGCGGCTCACCGCCTACGACACCCTCGTCGCGCAGAGCCAGGAAAAGGCCGCGGAGACGGCGCAGATCGTGCTACCGCCGGGCCCGCGCCTCGGCGATATGGTGATCGAGGCGGAACACCTCGCCAAAGCCTATGGCGACACGTTGCTGATGGAGGACGTCAATTTCCGCCTGCCGCCGGGCGGCATCGTCGGCGTGATCGGCCCCAACGGCGCCGGCAAGACGACGCTCTTCCGCATCATCACTGGCCAGGAGAAGCCCGATAAGGGCAGCATCAAGCTCGGCGAGACGGTGAAGCTCGGCTATGTCGACCAAAGCCGCGACACGCTCAACCCCGACAAGACCGTGTTCGAGGAGATTTCGGGCGGCTTGGACGAGATCGATCTCGGCCGGCGCAAGATGCCGGCGCGCGCCTATGCCTCGCTGTTCAATTTCCGCGGCCCCGACCAGCAGAAGAAGACCGGCCAGCTCTCGGGCGGCGAGCGCAACCGCGTTCACCTCGCCAAGATGCTGAAGACCGGCGCCAATGTGCTGCTGCTCGACGAGCCGACCAACGATCTCGATGTCGACACGCTGCGCGCGCTGGAAGAGGCGCTATTGGAATTTCCCGGCTGCGCCGTCATCACCAGCCACGATCGCTGGTTCCTCGATCGCATCGCCACCCACATCCTCGCTTTCGAGGGCATGAGCCAGGCGATGTGGTTTGAGGGCAATTACGCCGATTACGAGGCCGATCGCAAGCGCCGGCTGGGCGCCGCCGCCGAGCAGCCGCACCGCATCCGCTACAAGCCGCTGACGCGGGCCTAAGGGACTATTTCTTCAGATCGCCGCCGGAGTCGACATCGCCGGCTTGCAGCTTCTGCCGCAACGCGTCGTTGAGGCTGGCGACCGAGCCGTCGTTGCGCTGAATGACCGAGGCGAATTCCTCGCGCTGGGTCAGCGCCATGCTGATGCCCTCGACCTCGACGTCGACGATCTTGTACTGGCCGTCTTCGCCCTTGCGCACATGCCAATCCACCTTGGCCGGCGGGTTGCCGTTCGGGTGCACGATCTGGCTCGCCACCACGAAATTGGTATCGCTCTCGGGGCGCGACGTACCGATCTGAACGGTTTCGCCGCTGTAATCCTTGAAGCGCTGGGAATATGTCCGGACGATCCATTGCTCGAACAAATCGCCGAAGGCGGCGCGGTCGGCATCGCTGGCGCTCGTCCAATAGCGGCCGAGCACGAAGCGGGCGATGCGCGGGATGTCGAAGCCTTTGTCGAGCAGGATATTGAATTGCTGGTCGCGCTGCGCTGCGGAAAGTTGCGTGTTGCGCAGATTGGCAAGCGCCTGCTGCACCAGCCCGTCGACGAAGGACGCCGGGTCGGCCTGCGAGGGCGCGCCGATGGCGGGCGCCGAGTTCCGGGTTTGAGCGTGAACCGCCGGGGCGGCCCCGAGACAAAGGCCGAGAATGGCGGCCAACGCCAAAAGCGGAAGCGAAATTCGCGTCAACATGGGGTTTTGGTGCCTCTCATCGGTTTCTTATTGGGCGCGGGCCAGCAAAGCGCGCGGAGAATAGGGGCGTTCCCAGTGGTGGACAAGTCTCGGCTGCGTGATCGGCCCGGTTTGGCGGTTTGGCGCCGTTATGAGGTCGTTGCGTGGGCGCCTGCCCATTTTGCCTAGCGGATCGTGGGCAGAACGCGATAAGGATAGGGGCCCTGCCGAGTCGGCGGGGCGCCGACAACGATCTGGAACTGGGTGATGGTCCTTTCGCCGCTGCTCGCCGCCGATCCGCTCGCTGCCGGCGATGCCCGGCCGCCGCGTGTGTCCTTCGAGTTCTTCCCGCCCAAGACCGCGGCGATGGAGGACAAGCTCTGGGAGACGGTGAAGCGGGTCGAGTCGTTGGCGCCCAAATTCGTCTCGGTCACCTACGGCGCCGGCGGCTCGACCCGCACGCGCACCCACGCCACCGTGCTGCGCCTGCGCACCGATACCGGCTTGGAGCCGGCGGCGCATCTCACCTGCGTTGGGGCGCCCCGCGACGAGATCGACACCGTCGCCAAGCTTTATTGGGATTCCGGGATTCGCCACGTCGTGGCGCTGCGCGGCGACGCGCCCGAAGCCGGTGGAATCTACCGGCCGCATCCGCACGGCTATGCCTATGCCGCCGATCTGGTGGCGGGCTTGCGCCGCCTGCACGATTTCGAGATCAGCGTTGCCGCATATCCCGAGACCCATCCCGAAGCCAAGAGCGCCGATGCCGATCTCGATAACCTGAAGCGCAAGATCGATGCCGGCGCCAACCGCGCCATCACGCAATTCTTTTTCGAGGTCGACACCTATCTGCGCTTCGTCGATCGCGCTCGCGCCCGCGGCATCGACGTGCCGATCGTACCGGGAATATTGCCGGTGACCAATTTTGCCCAGGTGAAGAAATTCGCGGCGCTGTGCGGCGCCGGGGTTCCCGACTGGATGGGCACGATGTTCGACGGCTTGGACGACGATCCCGACACTCGCCGACTGGTCGCCGCCTCGATCGCCGCCGAGCAATGCCGACGGCTGCAGGCGCATGGTGTTTCCGATTTCCACTTCTATACGCTGAACCGCGCCGACCTCATCGTCGCGATCTGCCACATGATCGGCGTGCGCGCGTCCATCGCCGCGGCCAAGTCGGCCTAGCCATGGCGCGCATCCTCGACGAATTGCGCCGGCGCGTGCTGCTCTGCGACGGCGCCATGGGCACGGCGGTGCACAGCCACGCGCTCGATCTCGAGCGCGATTTTCTCGGTCAGGAAAACTGTATCGAGCTCTTGAACCGGACGCGGCCCGCGCTGATCCAGGCCATCCATCGCGAGCATTTTCGCGCCGGCGCCGACGCGGTGCAGACTAACAGCTTCGGCGGCTCGCCGATCACGCTGGGCGAGTTCGGCCAGGCCGACGCGGCCCACGATCTCAACCGCCGTGCCGCCGAGATTGCGCGCGCGGCGATCGCCGATCTGCCCCAGGACGGCCGGGCGCGCTTCGTCATCGGCTCGATCGGCCCCGGCACGCGACTGCCCTCGCTCGGCCACAGCGCCTATCAGCCCTTGGAGGATGCATTGGCCGTGCAGAGCGCCGGCCTGGCTACCGGCGGCGTCGATGCCTTCCTGATCGAGACGGCGCAGGATCCGCTGCAGATCAAGGCGGCGGTTAACGGCGCCAAGCGCGCCCGCGCCGAAGTCGGGCGCGACATCCCGATCTTCGTCCAGGTCACGGTCGAGACCACCGGCACGCTGCTGACCGGCGCCGATATCGCCGCCGCCGCTACCATCGTGCAGGCGCTCGATATCGATCTGATCGGCCTCAATTGCGGCACCGGCCCGCGCGAGATGGCCGAGCATCTGAAATGGCTGTCGGAGAACTGGCCGGGACTCTTGTCGGTGCAGCCCAATGCCGGGCTGCCCGAGCTGATCGATGGCCACACGCATTATCCGCTCGCCGCCAACGAGATGGCGCCGTGGATGGAGCGCTTCGTGCGCGAGGATGGCGTCAACCTGATCGGTGGCTGCTGCGGCACCGAAGTCGCGCATATCGCGGCGCTCGACGCCATGCTGCGCCGCCTCGCCGAGGATGGCTTTCGCCCGCGGCCCAAGCCGCGCACGGCGGCGTGGACACCCGCCATCGCCTCGCTCTACGGGCAAGTTCCGCTGCGCCAGGAAAACGCCTACCTCTCAATTGGCGAGCGCTGCAACGCCAACGGTTCCAAGCGCTTCCGCGAATATCAGGAGCGCGCCGATTGGGACGGCGCAGTCGAGCTGGCGCGCGAGCAGGTCAAGGAAGGCTCGCACGCGCTCGATCTCTGCACCGCCTATGTCGGTCGCGATGAGGTGGCGGAGATGAGTGCCGCGCTGACCCGGCTCGCCGGCGCGGTGGCGGCGCCGCTGGTCGTCGATTCGACCGAGCTCAGCGTACTGGAGGCGGCGCTCAAGCTCTATGGCGGCAAGGCGGTGATCAACTCGATCAATCTCGAGGATGGCGAGGGGGCGCTGGAAAAGCGCGTCGCGCTCGCCAAGCACTTCGGCGCCGCCTGCATCGCGCTCACCATCGACGAGCAGGGCATGGCGAAGGATGCCGACCGCAAACTCGAGGTTGCCAAGCGCATCCGCGATCTCGCCTGCGGCAAGCTCGGCCTGCCGCAATCCGATTTGCTGTTCGATCCGCTCACCTTCACCATCTGCACCGGCCAGGAGGATGACCGCCGCCTTGGCCTCGCCACGCTCTACGCGATCGAGCGCCTGGCGGCCGAGTTGCCGGAATGCCAGATCATCCTCGGGCTTTCCAACATCTCCTTCGGCCTCAACCCGCCGGCGCGGCACGTCTTGAACTCGGTGTTTCTCGCCGAGGCGCTGAAGCGCGGCTTGACCGGCGCCATCCTGCATGTCTCCAAGATCCTGCCGCTGCATAAGATTCGTGCCGAGGAGGCCGAAGCGGCGCTCGATCTCATCTATGACCGCCGCCGCCCCGGCCATGATCCGCTGCAAGCCTATCTCGCGCTGTTCGAGAACCGCATTACGGCGAAGGCGGCGAAACCGGAACGGCCGGCGGCGGTGGAAGAGCGCTTGAAGCTGCGCATCGTCGACGGCGAGCGCCCCGGAATCGAGGACGATCTGAAAGAGGCGCTGGAGCGCTACAAGCCCCTCGACATCATCAACAAGATTTTGCTCGAGGGCATGCGCGTGGTCGGCGAGCTGTTCGGCGCCGGCAAGCTCCAGCTCCCCTTCGTGCTGCAATCGGCCGAGACGATGAAGGCGGCGGTGGCTTTTCTCGAGCCGTTCATGGAGCGCGTCAACGACAGCCAGAAGGGCACCATCGTGCTCGCCACGGTGAAGGGTGACGTGCACGACATCGGCAAGAACCTGGTCGACATCCTGCTCACCAATAACGGCTATCGCGTCATCAATCTCGGCATCAAGCAGCCGCTGGCCTCGATCCTGGACGCGGCGGCGCAGCACCGCGCCCATGCCGTCGGCATGTCGGGGCTGTTGGTCAAATCCACCGTCGTCATGCGCGAGAATCTGGAGGAGATGACCCGGCAAGGCATCGCCCTGCCGGTGATCCTGGGCGGCGCCGCGCTGACCCGGCGCTATGTCGACGAGGATTGCGCCAAGGCCTACGCCTCCGGCAGCGTCGCCTATGCGCGCGACGCCTTCGAGGGGCTGTCGCTGATGGAAAAGGTGGTCGACGGCAGCTTTGTCGACACCATCGCCGCCAACCGCGCCAAGAACGCCGGCCGCGCCGTCAACGAGACGCGCAAGCTCGGCCGCGCCGCCGACGAGCGCGTGCTGCGCCCGGTCGATGTCGAGGAAATCCGTCTCCGCCGCGCCGAGCTGATGCGCGGGGTGACGGTGCCGGTGCCGCCCTTCTGGGGGCCGCGCGTCATCGCCCGCGTGCCGGCCAAGACCATCGTGCCCTATCTCAACGAGCGCATGCTGTTCCAATTCCATTGGGGCTTTCGCAAGGAGGGCCGCACGCTCGACGAATTCAAGGCCTGGGCGCGGGTCGAGCTGCGCCCGGTGCTGCACAAGCTCTTGGAGCGCACGATCACGGAGAACATCTTCGTGCCGCAGGCGGCCTATGGCTATTGGCCCTGCGCCGCCGAGGGCAACGGGCTCATCGTCTTTGCCGAGGACGGCAAGCGCGAGCTGGCGCGGTTTTCCTTCCCGCGCCAGGCCAAGGAGGGCGGTCTCTGTATCGCCGATTTCTTCCGCGATGTCGGCGACAATGTGCGCGACGTGATCGGGCTGCAGGTGGTGACGGTCGGCAACCGCGCCTCCGAGGTGGCGCGCGAATGGTTCGCCGACAGCCGCTACAAGGATTATCTCTATCTGCACGGGCTCTCGGTCGAGATGGCCGAGGCCTTCGCCGAATATCTGCATCAGCGCATCCGCGCCGAGTTGGGATTTGCCGCCGAGGAGCCGCGCGATCTCGAGGGGCTGCTGCACCAGCTGTATCGCGGCAGTCGCTATTCCTTCGGCTATCCCGCCTGTCCCGATCTGGCGCAGCAGCGCGCGCTGCTCGATCTGCTCAAGGCGCAGGAGATCGGCATCAGTCTGACCGAGGAAGACCAGCTCGATCCCGAGCAATCGACCTCGGCCATCGTGCTTGTCCACCCACAGGCGAAGTATTTTTCCGTTTAACTATTCCAGCCCAGGCGCCACCGGGAACCATGGCAGCGCCCCGGTCCAGGCCAGCCACAGCACCGCGAAGGCGAGCGACAAGATCGTGAAGGGCACGCCGGCGCGGGCATATTCGCGCGTGGTGAGCTCGACGCCCATCGTCTGGGCGCGCTCGACCACGATCAGATTGGCGACCGAGCCCCACAACAGCAGGCTGCCGCCCAGCGACGAGATTAGCGCCAGGGCATAGAGCGCGCCGGCCGGCGGGCTCGGCCAGATCTGCAGCAGCAGGATCACCCAGGGCACGTTGCCGATGATATTGCTCATCAACAGCGTGATCGGCGTCAGCACGATCAGGCTGTTGGGGCCGAGCCCGGCCTGCTGCAAGGCATTGAGCGCCTTCCACGGCAGGCCGGTATTGACCAACACGCCGGTGATGGCGAAGAGGCAGACGAAAAGCAGGATCAGCGGCCAATCCACCGAGGCGATCATGGTGCGGCTGGTGAATTTACGGTTCGACAGCAGCACCGCCGCGATCAGCAAGCCGCCGATCTCGCGCGGCAGCGGCGTCGAGAACAGCACCAGCATGGCGCCGAGCGCGATCAGCCCCTTGATGGTCTGGTTGCGGTCATGTGGGTGGCGCGGCACCTCGACGATGGGTTTGTCGCTCAGCGGTGCGGCAAGGCCGATGCGGTCGCGCCACAGCAGCCAGATTACGGCATAGACCGCGAGCAGCCCGACGATCGCCGGCACGAAGCAGGCGATCAAGAAGCTGTGGAAGCTCAAGCCGCCGGCCTGGCCGATATAGATGTTCTGCGGATTGCCGATCAGCGTCGCCGCCGAGCCGGCGTTGCTGGCGCCGACCAAGGCGATGAGGAAGGGGCGCGGGTCGAGGCCGCGGCCTTGCGCGCCGGCGATCAGCAGCGGCGCCATGGTGAAGACGACGATGTCGTTGGCCAGCATCGCCGACAACGCGCCGCACACCGCGACGGTGAGGGCGAGCAGGGTCGCCGGGTCGTCGCTCTTGGCCATCAGCCAGTCGCAACAGATCTCGAAAAACCCCGAGGCGACGAACTGCGCCGAAATGATCATCAGCGCGAAGAGCAGCACCAGCGTCGCGGTGTCGATGCGGTCGCCGACCTCGTCGAGATTGACGGTCTGGCTGGCAAGAAGCGCGATCACGCCCAAGAGCGCGATGCCGGTGCGGTCGACCGACAGCCAGGGCAGCCGTCCGGCCGCCATGCCGACATAGCTCAGGAAAAAAACCAGAAGGATGATGGTGTTGTGCATGGCGGGCGCCGTCGGCCGGCACTATAGCAAGCCGTCTTGCGAAAACAGCGGCGAAGCGGAACACTTTGGCGTGTTGGCGGGCATGCGTGGCGTTTCTGCATCGCCTACGCTGCACGGCCAATCAGGGCGGCGCTTTGAGCTTGGTATAGGCGAATCCCACCATGCGCAGCAGCAGCCAGCCATGGCGGAAGCGCGAGATCTGGGTCTCGCCATAGGTTCGCGCGGCATAGCGGATCGGCACCTCGACGATCTTCAGCGAGAGCCTCGAGGCACCGAAGATCAGGTCGAAATCGCCGAACGGGTCGAAATCGCCGAAATAATGCCGCTCGGCGGCGATCCGCGCGTAATGCCGCCGGCTCAAGGCCTTGGTGCCGCACAGCGTGTCGGTGAAGCGCTGGTTCAACAGCCAGGAGAACAGCGCGGAGAAGACGTGGTTGGCGATGCGATTGAGCATGCGCATCGCGTCGCGCTCGAGCGGATAGACAAGGCGCGTGCCGTTGACGAACTCGCCCTTATCGGCGGCGAGCGCCGCATGGAATTTGGGCAGCTCCTCGGGCGCCACCGTCATGTCGGCGTCGAGGATGATGAGATGCTCGCCCTTGGCGGCGGCAAATCCCGTCCGCACCGCGTCGCCCTTGCCCTTGCCGGATTGGCGCAGCAGCTTGATGTCGCGCTCGGGGTTGAGCGCCGCGATGCGCTCGATCTCCTCATAGGTCCCGTCGCTGCTGCCGCCCTCGACAAAAATAATCTCGAGCGAATTGCTAAAGCGCGGAATGCGCGCGACGATGTCCTGGATGTTGCCGCGCTCGTTGCGGCAGGGCACGATCACCGAGGCTGAAATCTCGGCCGCATCGATGGTGGCGTCGGGCTGTCGCGGCCGCGCCACCAGGTAATTGCGCAGATCGAGCCGGCGGATGCCGGGCAAGGTCGCAATGAAGCGGTTGACCAGCGGCCCGATGCCGAGGAGACGCTTCGGGATGAGCTGGCGCCATTCCTCGCGCACCGGCTCGAAATCGGCAAGGCTGAGCAGATTGGCGATGTCGGCGGGGCGCAGCCAATTGGTCATCGGCTCCGGCATGCGCAGGCGCAAGATTTCGGCGAGGCGCAGCGCCGGCTCCCACAGGTAATTGTGATAGGCGATGACGAGCCGCGTGTCGCGATGGCAGAGCCGGTGCAGCGAAGCGAGCGTCGCCTGGCAATCGTCGAGCATGCCGATGGTGTCGGCCAGCAAGATCACGTCGAACGGGCCTTGCAGCGCCTCGACGACGCTTTCATCCTCGATATCGCCGGCGATGAATTCGAGCGCCGGATGCGCCGCCCGCGCGATCTCGACCATGCGCGGCGAGAGATCGACGCCGACCCCGCGCGACGGCTTCAGCGCATCGAGAAGTGCTCCGGTGCCGCAGCCGATCTCGAGGACAGCCTGACCGGCGGGGATGAGGAAGCGCAGATAGCGCTGATCGTCCGCGTGGAAATAGCGGTTCTTGTCGATGAATTCGTCGCGCCGCGGCGCCCAGCGGTCGCCCAGATCGCGCAGCTTCGCCTTGCGGGCCGAGATCGGGCGCGCGGCCGGCGGCGTCACGGAGTCTATGGGGGAAGCGGACATGGCGAGGTGCCGAGATATACGCGAGTCGGGGCGGCGCTGCCACAGGCCTCTTGGAATGGCCGCCATTCCGCAAAGACTGTCGGCGGTCGCGGGCGGCTCCTGTAGCATCGCGCCATGTTCAGTTTCGTCAGCCGGCCGATGGTGGTCGCTCTCATCGTCGCCTGCGCCCTTTTCATGGAGAATCTCGACGGCACGGTGATCACCACCGCGCTGCCGGCGATGGCGGTTTCCTTCGGCGACACGCCGACGCGGCTCAGCCTCGGCGTTACCGTCTACATGATCAGCCTGGCGATCTTCATCCCGATCAGCGGCTGGGTCGCCGATCGCTATGGCGCCCGCGTGGTGTTCCGCGCCGCCATCGCCGTCTTCACCCTGAGCTCGATCCTGTGCGGCTTCAGCAACAATCTGGCCGAGCTGGCGGCGGCGCGGGTGCTGCAAGGCGTCGGCGGCGCCATGATGGTGCCGGTCGGGCGGCTTGTCCTGCTGCGCAGCGTGGCGAAATCGGAGCTCGTCCGCGCCATGGCCTATCTCACCGTGCCGGCGCTGCTGGGGCCGGTGCTGGGCCCGCCGATCGGCGGCTTCATCACCACCTATGCGAGCTGGCGCTGGATCTTCTTCCTCAATCTGCCGATCGGCATTCTCGGCATGGTGCTGGTGACGCTGCTGATCGAGAACCACAAGGAGACCGACCGGCCGCCGCTCGACTGGTTCGGCTTTTTCTCGAGCGGCGCCGCGCTGGCGGGGCTGGTCTACGGCCTCGATCTGATCGGCCGGCCGGCGATCGATGCCGGCACCATCGCCGCCATTCTCGGCGCCGCGCTGCTGCTCGGCGCGATCTCGGTCTGGCATGCGCTGCGGGCGCCGCACCCGCTGATCGATTTGTCGCTGCTGCGCGTGCCGACATTTGCGGTCAGCATCGTCGGCGGCTCAATCTTTCGCATCGGCGCTGGGGCGGTGCCGTTCCTGCTGCCGGTCATGCTGCAAGTGGGCTTCGGCCTCAGCGCCTTCGCCTCGGGCCTGCTGACCTGCGCCTCGGCGCTCGGCGCCTTCACCATGAAGATGGCGGCGCGGCCGATCCTGCGCCGCTTCGGCTTCCGCCGCGTGCTGATCGCCAACGCCGCCATCAGCGCGGTCTCGATCATGCTCTGCGCCCTCTTCTCGGCGACGACGGCTTACGCCTTCATGCTCAGCGTGCTGCTGATCGGCGGCTTTTTCCGCTCGCTGCAATACACCAGCCTCAATACGGTGGCCTATGCCGACATCGCTTCGCGCCAGATGAGCGCCGCGACCAGCGCCGCCAGCATGATGCAGCAGCTCTCGAACGGGCTTGGCGTCGCGCTCGGAGCGCTTCTTCTCCAACTAACCCGGCGCTGGAGCGGCGATCTCACCACGCTCGATTTCCGCATCGCCTTCGTGTCGGTGGGTCTCGTCTGCCTGGTTTCGGTGCTGTTCTTCTGGGGCATCGATCCGACCGCGGGGGCGGAGGTCAGCGGCCACCGCCGCCGCGCCGCCGCCGTGCCGCCCGTCGAGCCGAGCAGCGCGTGAGCGAGAGAAGACTGTGGCTAAAAATATTTGAAGTGGGCGTTAAGATATCGGCTTTGTGATGGCGATTGTTGCGTCACGAATGCGATACCAATTGCGGTGGCCGCCAAGATCACGCTCGAAGTCAACGACTTCGCCATTTAGTTGCGTTAAATCGAGAGACAATGGGGAGCCATCAAGAGAAACACTCAAGGTGCGAAGATAATTTCCGTGCACCTCCCAGCGTGGCTCGGCAATACCGTGTGCGTACGCGCATCGGAGCATGTAGACCAGGATACGTAATTGGCTCGTATTGTCGCCAGCGCTCGGATTCGGATTTATTCCGATGACCTCGAACGCCTTATCAAGCGCGAGGACAGTAGCGCCAAGCGCAAGCGAGACACGCCGGCCGCCTTAATAATATTATTGAGATCACTAAAGTGTCCGGAAGCGAAATGCAGATTTCCAGTTTCGAGTTTCACAAGATGGTTGGTGTCGAAGGCGTTCGGATCAAGCTTTTCAAGCTCGCAGAAAGTTAGAAGTCTGATTGCGAACTCTAGTTGCTTGAATGCAATGTCGATGTCTTCGAGGGCGTCGGAAATTTTCATGGCCTCGATTGTTCGTTAGTGAGCTCAGGTGAAATGATTCAGTCGTATTTTCGATTATACGAACTATTTGTCTTGAGTGTGATGTGCTCATTGAAATTGTGCACCGTTAGTTGATTTTTCGGCGGGTTCTCCTATCGCGTACATGTTATAAAACTTGATGTCCGAATTTATTCCGGCACCCCCGCCGCCGTTTTCGGCCGGTGCGGCCATGCCGCCCTATCTCGCCGATCTCAACGAGGCGCAGCGCCAGGCGGTCGAGGCGATCGAGGGCCCGGTGCTGGTGCTGGCCGGCGCCGGCACCGGCAAGACCCGCGTGCTGACGGCGCGACTCGCCCATATCCTTGCGAGTCGCCGCGCCTGGCCGTCGCAGATCGTCGCCGTCACCTTCACCAACAAGGCGGCGGCCGAGATGCGCCTTAGGCTCGAGCGCGTCATCGGCCAGGCCGCCGAGGGGCTCTGGCTCGGCACCTTCCATTCCATCGCCGCCCGCATCCTGCGCCGCCATGCCGAGGTGGTGGGCCTGAAGCCCAATTTCACCATTCTCGACACCGACGATCAGCTACGCCTGTTGAAGCAGATCGCTGCGGCCGAGGGCGTCGACGACAAGCGCTGGCCGGCGCGCGTGATCCTGTCGCGGATCGAGCGCTGGAAGGATCGCGGCCTGATCCCCGATAAGGTTCCGGGCGGCGAGATCGGCGACCTCGCCGACGGCAAGCTGCTCACGCTCTACAAGGCCTATCAGGAGCGCTTGCAGACGGTGAACGCGGTCGATTTCGGCGACCTGCTGCTGCACAACCTCACCATCCTGCAAACCCGGCCGGAGATCGCCGCCGATTACCAGGAGCGCTTTCGCTACATCCTGGTCGACGAGTACCAGGACACCAATGTCGCGCAATATCTCTGGCTGCGGCTCCTCGCCCAGAAACACAAGAATCTCTGCTGCGTCGGCGACGACGACCAATCGATCTATTCCTGGCGCGGCGCCGAGATCGGAAACATCCTGCGCTTCGAGAAGGATTATCCCGGCGCCAAGATCGTCCTGCTCGAGCAGAATTACCGCTCGACCCCGCATATCCTCGCCGCTGCCTCGGCGCTGATCGCCAAGAACGAGGGGCGCCTCGGCAAGACGCTGTGGACCTTGGAATCGGAAGGTGAGCGCGTCGTGCTGCGCGGCGTCTGGGACGGCGAGGAGGAGGCGCGCTGGATCGGCGACGAGATCGAGGCGCTGCAGCGCAAGGGCGAGAAGCTGTCGGAGATCGCGATCCTGGTACGCGCCGGCTTCCAGACCCGCGAATTCGAGGAGCGCTTCATCACTCTCGGGCTGCCCTATCGCGTCATCGGCGGTCCGCGCTTTTACGAGCGCCAGGAGATCCGCGACGCGCTCGCCTATCTGCGGCTGGTCAACCAGCCCGGCGACGACCTCGCCTTCGAGCGCATCGTCAACACGCCGCGCCGCGGCATCGGCACCTCGACCGTCCAATCGCTCTATCATCTGGCGCGCGACCAGCGCATGTCGCTGACCGAGGCCGGCTCGCGGCTCCTCGCCACCGACGAACTCAAACCCGCGGCACGCAAGGCAGTCGGCGGCTTCCTCGCCGATCTGGCGCGCTGGCGCCAGCAGGCCGAGACCCTGTCGCATGTCGAGCTGGCGCAGATCGTCTTGGATGAATCGGGCTATACCGCGATGTGGCAGGCGGATAAATCGCCCGACGCGTCGGGCCGGCTGGAGAATCTGACCGAGCTGGTCGGGGCATTGGCCGAGTTCGAGAATCTGGCGGGCTTCCTCGAGCATGTCAGCCTCGTGATGGAGAACACGGCGCAGGCCTCGGGCGACATGGCCAGCCTGATGACGCTGCACGGCGCCAAGGGGCTCGAATTCGACGTGGTATTTTTGCCGGGCTGGGAGGAGGGCCTCTTCCCCAATCAGCGCTCGCTCGACGAGCACGGCATGAAGGGGCTGGAGGAGGAGCGCCGCCTCGCCTATGTCGGAATCACCCGCGCCAAGCGACGCTCGTTCATCTCCTTCGCGGTCAACCGCCGCATCCACGGCCAGTGGCAAAGCGCGCTGCCGTCGCGATTCATCGCCGAGCTGCCCGGGACCAATCTCGATAACCACGCCGAGCCGGGCATGTTCTCGCAGGCGGGCGGCACCATCTCCGCCGGCGGCTTGAGCGAGGGCGATTGGACGCCGACGCCGCTGCTGCGCCGCCGGCCCGAGTTGGCGCGCCTCATGATGGCCAATCGCGCGCCGGAGCCCTATGCGCCGGCGCCGCAGGTGCGCAGCGGCGCCGTCTATGCCGCCGGCGACCGCATCTTCCACAAGAAATTCGGCCCCGGCACGGTGCGTTCGGTCGAGGGCGACAAGCTCGGCATCGCCTTCGACAAGGCCGGCGACAAGATGGTGATGGACGCTTTCGTGGAGAAGGCTTGAGCGATCCATCGGCCGGCCGGCGCGGCGGGCTCTGGCGCATCGCAGTCGAGGCGCCCGATTCCGAATCGGCGCAAGCCGCGATAGCGGCGCTCGATACCGGCGGCGCCGTCAGCGCCTTCGAGACCACGCCGGGCGGCGGCTGGACAATCGAATGCCTGGTGCTGGAGGCACCCGACCGTGCGCTGATCGAGACGCGGCTCGCTCTCGCCTGGCGCGACCGCACCGATGCGCCGCCAAAGCTCACCTCCGAGCGCGTGCCGGCGCAGGATTGGGTCGGGCTCAACCAGGCGAGCTTTCCGCCGATTGCCGCCGGGCGCTATTTCATCCACGGCTCGCACTTTGACGGAAAGGTTCCGATAAGCCGCATCGCGCTGCTGATCGACGCCGCCACCGCCTTCGGCACCGGCGAGCACGGCTCGACCAAGGGCTGTCTCTTGGCGCTCGACGCGCTGGCGCGCCGCAGGCGGCCGCGCCGCATCCTCGACATGGGCACCGGCACCGGCGTGCTCGCCATCGCCGCCGCCAAGACCTGGCGGTGCGTGGTCAGGGCCTCCGACATCGATGCCGAATCGGTGCGAGTGGCGCGGCACAATGCCAAGCGCAACGGCGTTGCCAGCTTAGTGAAATTCGGGCGCGGGCCGGGCTATCGCAGCCCCGATATCGCGCGCGGGGGGGCTTACGATCTCATCCTGGCGAATATCCTGGCGCGGCCGCTCGCCCGCATGGCGCCCGACCTCGCACGCAATCTGGCGCCGCGCGGCATCGCTGTGCTGGCCGGGCTGCTGCCGCGCCAGGAGGCTTATGTCCTGGCGGCGCATCGCGCGTCGGGCTTGCATCTCGTCGCGCGCGCCACTATCGAGGGCTGGCGCATGCTGATCCTCTCCCGCACCAATCCCGCCATCACCCTTCCCCACCAACCCCGGAAAAGCGACACGCGATGACCCTCATCCAAGCCCTCGTCATGGCCGTGCTGCAGGGCGTCACCGAGCTGTTCCCGGTCTCGAGCCTCGGCCACGCCGTCATCCTCCCGAAACTGTTCGGCTGGGCGATCGACCAGAACTCGATCGGATTCCTCCCCTTCCTGGTCGTGCTGCATCTCGGCACCGCGGCGGCGCTGCTGCTGTATTTCTGGCGCGATTGGCTCGGGCTGGCGCTGGCGGTGGTGGGGCTGGGCGCGCGGGCCGAGCGCAAGAATCGCCGCCGGCTGCTGATCATGATCGTCCTCGCCACCATCCCAGCGGTGATTTTGGGCGCGCTGTTCGAAAAACTGTTTCGCGCCTTCTTCGGAGCACCCGTTGCGGCGGCGGTGTTCCTCATCCTCAACGGTTTCTTGCTGTTCTTCGGCGAGCGGCTCCGGCGCAAGGGCGGTGCGCGGCGGCTCGAGACCATGAGCTGGCTCGAGGCGCTGCTGATCGGCCTCTGGCAGGCGGCGGCGCTGTTCCCCGGCATCTCGCGCTCGGGCGCCACCATCGTCGGCGGGTTGTTGCGCGGCTTCCATCACGAGGATTCGGCGCGGTTCTCGTTCCTCATCGCGGCGCCGATCATCCTTGGCGCCGGGGTGCATCAGGTGCCGCATCTACTGCATGACGGCGGCCATTTCGGCGGCGTCGCCTGGATCGGCGGGTTGGTCGCCGGGATCGTCGCCTTCATCAGCACGGCGTTCCTGATGCGCTATTTCAAGCGGCAGGATTTCGACGCGCTTGATCCCTTCGCCTATTACTGCTGGACCTTCGGCGGCGCCGCGCTGCTGATCCTGCTTTTCGTCTTATAAGGCTAAGGCCGCGCTCAGACGACGTGATCGGGCTCGAGCGCACATTCCTGCGCGCCGGTCTCGACCTGGATCGTCACATGCGCGATTGAAAAGCGCCTATCGAGCTCTCCCGCAAACGCCGCGAGAGCGGCATCGCCGGGGTGGCCCTGCGGCATGACTAGATGCGCGGTGAGCGCGGTCTCGGTCGTGCTCATCGGCCAGATATGGAGATCGTGCACCGCGGTGACGCCGGGCAGGCGGGTCAGGTGATTGCGGACTTCCTGCGGGTCGATCTGATGCGGCACCGCGTGCAGCGCCATCGAGACCGAGCGGCGCAGCAGGCTCCAGGTGGCGACGACGATGATGGCGGCGATGGCGAGGCTGGTCGCCGGGTCGAGCCAGGCCCAGCCGGTCGCCAGCACCAGCGCGCCCGACAATGCGACGCCGAAGCTGACCCCGGCATCGCCCAGCGCATGGGTGAGCGCGCTCGAGACGTTGAGATCGCCGCGCCCGGCGCGCGACAGCACCAGCGCGGTCGAGCCGTTGAGCACGATGCCGAGCAGCGCCACCGCGATGACGATGTCGCCCGAGACCGGGGCGGGATAAATCAGCCGCTGCACCGCCTCGGCGACGATGGCGCCGACGGCGATCAGCAGGACGATGGCGTTGAGCAAGGCCGCGAGGATCGACGAGCCGCGCAGCCCATAGGTGAAGCGGCCGGTCGGCTGGCGCCGCGCCAGCGCATTGGCGATCCAGGCGGCGCCCAGGCCCATGGTGTCGCCGAAATTATGGCCGGCATCGGCGAACAGGGCCATCGAATGGCCGATCGCGCCGAACGCCGTCTCGATCAGGACGAAGGCGAGGTTGATGCCGAATGCGAATGCGAAGATCGCGCCCTTGCCGTCGCGGGCGGGAGCGTGATGATGATGCGCATGCGCGTGACTATGCATCGCCCGCATTTTGCGCCAAAGCGGCGGTCAAAGCGAGCGCGCGGGAACGCGACCTTAAAGCGGTCGCTTGTCGAAGCCGCTTCGGTTTCGCTTAGGCGTGCGAGGGACGGTTGGTGGTCTTGCGCTTGGCCCAGATCGGCTGGCGCGAAGCCTGCGGATGGGTCAGCACATAGGGGATCTCGGACCGGGTGATGCCGATATCGGCGAGCGAGCGGTCGTCGAGCCGGTAAAGCTCGGCATAGGCCTGCTGCCGGTTGCGCCACCCGTTGTAGTGACCCCAGAGGGCGTGCAGAGCGCGGATCAGAAGATTGGCCATGGCCTTATTCCTTGTACTGCAGGTGCGATATTGCGATGCACAATAGATAAGCCTTATTGCCCGGTTGTGGGGTGTGAAATACCGCAGCCCAGCCATACGCTTAGCGCATGACCTTGATCGAATAAGGTTAACAATCGCCGAGCACCTGGCCATGAATGCTGCAATCGCGAACAAGACGGGGTTGAGCGCAAACCGGGCGGTCAACCCGGCCGTCACCTGATAATCTCCGGCAATGGATGGACACCGCGGCACCGGCGCCGAACGCTTAACCCGCCTGCGCGCCGAGTTGGCGCGGCAGGGCGCGCAGGGCTTCATCGTGCCGCGCACCGACAAGCATCAGGGCGAATACGTGCCGCAAGCCTCGGAGCGCTTGGCGTGGCTGACCGGATTCACCGGCTCGGCCGGGCTCGCCATCGTGCTGCCGGAGGCCGCGGCGATCTTCATCGACGGCCGCTACACGCTGCAAGCGAAGGCGCAGGTCGATACGGTGCTCTATGCGCAGCGCCATCTGACCGAGCAGCCGGCAGCCGAGTTCATCGCGCAGAATCTCAAAGCCGGCGAGGTGCTCGGCTACGATCCTTGGCTGCTGGTGCCGGGCGAGGTCGAGCGCTACCGCGCCGCGGCCTCGCGCGCCGGCGGCACGCTGAAGGCGCTGGCGAGCAATCCGCTCGACGCGATCTGGAAAGACCGTCCCGAGCCGCCGACCGCGCCGGCGGTCGCGCATGCGCTCGAATTCGCCGGCAAGCCCTCGGCGGAAAAACGCGGCGAGCTCGCGACGCAGCTCAAAGCGGCGAAGGTGGATGCGGCGGTGCTGACCGCGCCCGATTCAATCGCGTGGCTGCTCAACATCCGCGGCGGCGACGTGCCGTATTCGCCGCTCGCGCTGTCCTTCGCCATCCTGCATGCCGATGCCGCGGTCGATTGGTTCATCGACGGGCGCAAAGTCTCGGCCGAGCTGGCGCGGCATCTCGGCAAGGAGATCCGCATCCATGCCCCCGCCGAATTGGGCGAGGCGCTGTCGCGTCTTGGCGCGAAAAAGCAGCGCGTCCAGGCCGATCCAAATTCCGCAGCGTGGATTTTCGACCGGCTTAGCGAGAGCGGCGCACATATCCACCGCGCCGCCGATCCGTGTCTCTTACCCAAGGCGTGCAAGAACCCGGTCGAGCTTGCCGGCAGCCGCGCGGCGCATCGCCGCGACGGCGCTGCGCTGACGCGCTTTCTCGCCTGGCTCGCCGCCGAGGCGCCCAAGGCCAAGCTCGCCGAGATCGCCGCCTCCGACCGGCTGGAGGAATTTCGCCGCGGCGGTGAGCATTTCCGCGGCTTGAGCTTTCCCACCATTTCGGGCGCTGGCGCCAATGGCGCCATCGTGCATTATCGCGCCGAGCTCGCCACCGAGCGTCGGCTCGAGCCCGGCAATCTCTATCTCGTCGATTCCGGCGCCCAATATCTCGACGGCACCACCGACGTCACCCGCACTATCGCCATCGGCAAGCCTTCGCCGGAAATGCGCGACCGTTTCACCCGCGTGCTGAAGGGCCATATCGCGCTGGCGCGCTGCCGCTTTCCCGCCGGCACCACCGGCTCGCAGCTCGACGCGTTGGCGCGTCGGCCGCTGTGGGAGATCGGGCTCGATTACGATCACGGCACCGGCCACGGTGTCGGCTCCTATCTCGGCGTGCATGAGGGGCCGCAGCGCATCTCGAAAATCGGCAACAGCCAGAAGCTGCTGCCCGGCATGATCGTCTCCAACGAGCCGGGCTATTACAAGGCCGGCGCCTACGGCATTCGCATCGAGAATCTGGTCGCGGTGGTCGAATGCGAAGCAGCGGAAGGCGGTAAGCCGGCTCTCGGCTTCGAGACTCTGACCCTGGCGCCGATCGACCGCGCGCTGATCGCCCGCGACATGCTCGATGCCGGCGAGATCGCCTGGCTCGACGCCTATCACGCGTTGGTGCGGCGGGAATTGGCGCCCTTGCTCGACGCGCCCACCCGCGACTGGCTCGAAGCGGCGGCACGGCCGCTCGCAAGCGCTTGAGATTTATGCCATTATGGATGCGATAGGCTTGGGAGTTCGGGCAGCATGATTCACCTCCACGATATCCGCTATGTCCGCATGGGCACGCGCGACCTCGACGCCGCGATTCAATTCGCCACCAAGACGGTCGGGCTCGAGCTCGCCGCCAAGGACGGCAAATGGGCCTATTTCAAGAGCGACCGGGTGGCGACGCGCGGCGACACGCGCGACCACACGCTGGCTTATTTCGAGGGCGATCCCGGCGACCACATCGTCGGGCTCGAGCTGAAGGATCACCGCGATTTCGACGATGTCGGCGCGCAGCTCGACAACGCGAATTACCCGGTGCGCATGGGCACGAAGGACGAGTGCGAGCAGCGCCGCGTCCACGCCTTCATCGCGACGCAGGATCCGACCGGCAACAAGATCGAGATCCTGGCGCGGCCGTTCAACAGCGGTGTGCGCTATTTCCCCGGACGCGACGCCGGTATCACCCATTTCAGCCATATCGGGCTCAACACCACCAACCCGCAGCGCGACGAGAAATTCTGGACCACGGTGTTCAACGCGCGGGTCTCCGATTGGCTCGGCGACACGCCGCTCTTCCGCATCGCGACGGCGCACCACTCGGTCGTGCTGTTCCCCACCACCAAGCCGGGTGTGCAGCACATCAACCACCAGGTCGAGGATATCGACGATGTGATGCGCTCCTGGTATTTCCTGAAAGAACGCGGCGTTCCCATCGTCTTCGGGCCGGGCCGCCATCCGCTGTCGGGCGCGATGATGGTCTATTTCGAGGGGCCGGACGGCATGGTGTTCGAGTATTCGGTCGGGGTGAAGCACATCCTGCCCGAAATGGAAGCGACATATCGCCCGCGCCAATTCGGCTTCGAGCGCTACGCCCTCGATATGTGGGGCTCGCTGCCGACACACTCCGGCTTCGCCGAGAAGAAGCCTGAAAAGGAAAAGATGCGCGTCGTGGTGTGAGCGCGGGAACCCTCAGCTGTTGCGCTGATTAAGAAATTGATTGGCGCACTCATAATGCCAATTCGTCCTTGTCGTCGTGTCAAACCGTTCGAGTGTGCAGCCAGGCGTATCCGGCGGTCGTGCCGAATTGTAAAATACGGTTCGTAAGCCCTTGGCTGATTCAGTCAGCGTGCAAAACAAGGGGATGTAATCTTTCCCGCCGAAGAATGTGATGGGCTCATCCAAATCATTCGGAAGCATACAAAAGTCTTCGTAATGATCCGCTTTCCCTCCGCGTTTGTAGGGTTCTACGTTCGAGGCTTTTGAAAAAGTGATGTCGTAATATGGCGTCAGAAAACTAGCTCTGATCAAGCCCGAGCCTGCTGAAAGAATGTACACGTTCTTTAAGCCGAACCGATCCACCAGCCGTCCATAGGCCAGATTCTTATAGAGGCGGTAGGCTGGAAATAGCCCTTGGGGGTTGCTGTTAGTTTTGTTGTACGACAGCACCAGTTCACGCCAAGTTGCGTCGTCATTTATATGGTCATCAGGCCGCGCATAAATGTAAGAGCTATCCTCGGGGGCCAATTCTGGATCGGCGACAAAAATGATCGACCTTCCGTCGGGCGCGGCAAAGTATCCGGCGTCCCGATCTTTTGACGCGGCACACTGTATGACCACGATCATGCAACACGCTTCGTATCGGCAACTAACTGCTCAAGCTTAATGAGAAACGTTGGATCATAGGTTTCGTCAACGTGGTTCTGATTCCAGAGTCCCGAGTTTCTTACTCTCTCCCGGTCGGAGTCATGTCCGAGCCAGATTTTTGATGGTGGATCGAGCGAAGCCTTATTGTAATTACTAAGCAGCGCGATTGAGTTGCGCTCGATGTAGCCGCGCGCGCTTTCTGGACTGGGGACATCTTCAATCGGAAGCCAAATAAACGGCATGACTCCAATAATCACGCTGACTTCGCATTCTAGCTGATGCTCCGTCGCGCGAATTTCGCTCTTTGCTGTGCCGCCGTCACCCCAGGTAGGAAAATTATATCTGTGGCGCATGATAAGTGCGGCTCCAACGATCAGTCTAAAAATCGAGCCTCGATGGTTGCCGCCGCCAGTGCTGGCTTGCCCTTTGTGCTGTGACAGACGGCCCCAAAGTCTTGTTTTTCCATTTATTTTAAGTGCATGTGTGCCTACCCGTACGATCCGCGATCCGTTTCCGGTGTTCGTTCGATTTTCGCCGATCTCTCTAAAGAAATAGACACCGCGTTCCGGCCAATTCATGCGGCCAGAACACTCGGCAAGCGTACGCATTCCAGCGATATTCTTTTCGAGCCTACCTAGTATCGAATAGAAGCGGATTAAATCCCCAAGCCGACCCATTGCCGTTCATTACCCCCGCGCCAGCTTGAGCCACTCCGCTTCGGTCAGCGTCTTGACGCCGAGTGCCTCGGCCTTCTTGGCCTTCGATCCCGCATCGGCGCCGACCACCAGATAATCCGTCTTGGCCGAGACGCTTGAGGCGACATTGGCGCCGAGGCCCTCGGCCTGCGCCTTAGCCTCGGAGCGCGACACCGATTCGAGCGTGCCGGTGAAGACGACGGTCTTGCCGGATAGGGGCGCATCGGCGGCGGCGGGCGCCGCGGCGTCGACGATGTCGAGCGCGTCGGTCAGATCGTCGAGGATCTTTCGGTTATGCGCCTCGCCGAAAAACCCGACGATGTCGGCGGCGGTGTCCTCGCCGATATTCTGGAGGTCGATCAGCTCGCGCCAGGCCTCGCTCGCGGGGTCCTTCGCCTTGTCCATCGCCTGGCGCCAGCGCTTGAACGAGCGGTAATGCCGCGCCAGTAGCTTTGCCGTCGCCTGGCCGACTTGCGGAATGCCCAGCGCATAGATGAAGCGGTCGAGCGGGATGGTCCGCTTGGCCGCGATGGCTGCGATCAGCTTATTGGCGCTCAATTCGCCCCAGCCCTCGCGCCCGACGATCTGCTCGGCTTTGAGCCGGAAGATATCACCGGGCTGCTTGACCAGGCCGTCCTGCCAGAATTTGACGATGTGCTTCTCGCCCATGCCCTCGATGTCGAAGGCGTCGCGCGCGACGAAATGCTTCAAGCGCTCTACTGCTTGCGCTGGGCAGGCGATATTGGTGCAGTGCCAGGCCGCGGCACCTTCCTCGCGCACCGCCGCGCTGCCGCATTCCGGACATTTGTGCGGGAATTTATAGGGCTTCGAATCCTTGGGGCGCTTGCCCTCAACCACGCTGACCACTTGCGGAATAACGTCGCCGGCGCGCTGGATGATGACGGTGTCGCCCTCGCGTGCATCGAGCCGGGCGATCTCGTCCTCGTTGTGGAGGGTGGCGTTGCGCACCACGACGCCGCCGACGGTGACCGGCTCGAGCTCGGCGACTGGCGTCAGCGTGCCGCGCCGACCAACCTGGACGTGGATTTTCTTGAGCAATGTTTGCGCCTGTTCGGCGGCGAATTTATGCGCGATCGCCCAGCGCGGCGCCCGGCTGGCGAAACCGAGGCGTTCTTCCAAATCGAGATCGTTGACCTTGTAGACAACGCCATCGATGTCGTAGGGCAGGCTCGAACGCTTCTCTTCCATGTCGCGATGGAAGGCGAGAACCTCCTCGACGCCGCGGCAGAGCCGCGAATTGTCGTTGACGACAAAGCCCCAGGATTTGAGCTTTTTCAGCGCGTGATCATGGCTGTCGGCAATCGGCGCGCTCGCCTCGCCCCAGGCATAGGCGAAGAATTTGAGCGGTCGGCTCGCCGTCACCGTGACGTCGAGCTGGCGCAGCGACCCTGCGGCGGCGTTGCGCGGATTGGCGAAGACGGGTTCCTCCGTCGCCGCGCGGGCGCGGTTCAAGGCCTCGAATCCCGGATGCTCCATATAGACTTCGCCGCGGATTTCGATCAGAGCGGGCCAATCCTTGCCCTTGAGGATCTGCGGGATGGTCGCCAGCGTCTTCAGATTGGCGGTGATGTCCTCGCCGGTGACGCCGTCGCCGCGTGTCGCGCCTTGCACGAGCTTGCCCCGCTCGTAGCGCAGGGAAACCGATAGCCCGTCGATCTTGGGCTCGGCCATCACCGCGATGCTGGCGGGCTCGACCCGCTTCACATCCTCGGGCGCGCGAAAGAAATTGCGCACGCTCTGGAAGAAGGCGCGCACATCCGCATCGTCGAAGGCGTTGTCGAGCGACAGCATCGGATGCGCATGTTGCACTTTGGCAAAGCCGGTGGCCGGCGCCGCTCCGACGCGCTTTGACGGGCTGTCCTTGCGAACCAGATCGGGAAACCGCGCCTCGATCGCGGCGTTGCGCCGGCGCAAGGCGTCGTATTCGGCGTCGGAAATCGCCGGAGCGTCCTTGCCGTGATAGAGCTTGTCGTGGCGAGCGATCTCGGCGGCGAGCGATTTCAGCTCCGCCTTTGCCTGCGCCGGGGAGAGCCCATCGATATCGCCGCCGCGCTTGGCGCCGCTCACGCTTGGCCGTCCGCCATCAGCGAAGCCGCCGCGGCGCGCGCCTCGACGGTGATCGCCGCACCCGAGAGCATGCGGGCGATCTCCTCGCGGCGCGCCTCGACCGAGAGCTCCTCGACCTTGGTCAGCGTCTTTTGCGCCGCCTGGCTTTTTTCGACGCGCCAATGATGCGAGCCGCGCGCCGCTACCTGCGGCGAATGGGTCACCACCAGAACCTGCAGCTCCTGGCCGAGCTTATGGAGCCGCTCGCCGACCGCCGCCGCGGCGGCGCCGCCGATGCCGCTATCGACCTCGTCGAACACCAAGGTCGGCACCGGCGAGGTCTTGGCCAGCACCACTTTGAGCGCCAGCATGAAGCGCGACAGCTCGCCGCCCGAGGCGATCTTGGCCAGCGGCCCGGCCGGCGCGCCCGGGTTGGTGGCGACCTCGAAATGGACGCGCTCGCGCCCGGCCTCGCCCCATTCGTCCTCGGTCAAGGCCGCCAGCACGGTAGTGAAGCGCGCTTTCTCCAGCTTCAGGGGTTTCAATTCCTTGGTCACCGCGGCGTCGAGCTTGCCGGCGGCGGCGCGGCGCTGCGCGCTCACTTTGTCGGCCACGGCGATATAGGCCTTACGGACATTCTCGGCGGCCTTGGCCAGCTTGGTCACCGCATCGCCGCCATCCTCCAGCGCCGCCAGTCTGGCGCCGATCTCCTGGCGCAGCGCCGCGAGGCCGTCGACCGTGACGCTGTGCTTGCGGGCCAGCGCGCGCAGGCCGAACAGGCGCTCCTCGATCTTCTCGGCGCTGTCGGGACCGCCGCCAAGCTCGCGCAGCAGAGTCTCGAGCGAGGAGATCGCCTCGCGCGCCTCGACCGCGGCGCGCTCCAGCGCCGCCAAGGCGGCGTCGAGCTTGCCGGCGGCCTTATCTTTCAGCCGCTCGAGTTGGCGCGATGCGGTATGCAGCGCGCGCTCGCCGCGCTCGCCGGTCAACTCGGCCAGGGCGCTCTCCAGCGTCTCGGTCAGGCGTTCCCGATTCATCAACAGCGCGCGCTGCTCGGCGAGCCGGCTTTCCTCGCCGGGCTCGGGCGCGATGGCGTCGAGCTCCTTCTGGGCGTGGCGCAGGAAATCCTCGTCGGCGCGCGCCTGTTTCAGCCGTGCCAGCGCCGCCTCATGCGCCTTGGCCGCCTCGCGCCAGCCTTGCCAGGCAGCGGCCAATCCGGCGCGGTCGGCATCGGCGACGCCGTAATCGTCGAGCGCCGCGCGATGCGTGGCGGGATCGAGCAGCCCCCGCTGCGCGAACTGTCCCTCGATCTCCACCAGCGCCTCGCCGAGCTGGCGCAGCAGACCGATGCTGGCCGGCTGGTCGTCGATGAAGGCGCGGCTGCGGCCGTCGCTGCCGACGATGCGGCGCAGCACCAGGCTGTCGCCATTGGCGGCGATGCCGGCCTCGGCCAGCAGGACACGTGCGGGATGCTTGCGCGATAGCGAGAATTCGGCGCTGACAATCGCCTGCTCGGCGCCGTGGCGCACGAGGCCGCTCTCGGCGCGCACGCCCAGCGCCAGGCCCAGCGCATCGAGCAGGATCGACTTGCCGGCACCGGTCTCGCCGGTGAGCACGCAAAGCCCCGGCCGGAACGACAAATCGAGCCGGTCGATCAGCACGACATCGCGGATGGAAAGGCCGAGCAACATGGGACGCGGATGATAGCGACGATGCTGGCGCCAGGCCAGCCCGCGGGCGGCTAGAAAATCGAGCCGAAGACTCGGCCGAACCAGCCCGGCTTCTGCTCGGCGCTATCCGTGCCGCCGGAACCGACCTGCGTCGGCTTCTCGCCGGTCACTAGCACATAGGTGGTCTGATACCAGGAGCTGCCCGGGTAGTTGTAGCCCAGCACCGCCGCCGTCCGGCGCGCCTCGTCGTTGAGGCCGAGCGCCAGATAGCATTCGGTCAGGCGCTCCAGCGCCTCGGGCACGTGGCTGGTGATCTGGTAGTCGTCCACCACATGCTTGAAGCGGTTGATCGCCGAGAGGTAATAGCCGCCCCTCTCGTACCAGCGGCCGATCTCCATCTCCTTGCCGGCGAGATGGTCGCGCGCCAGATCGATCTTGAAGTGCGCGTCGCGAGCATAGCGCGAATCGGGGAAGCGCCGCACCACCTCGTTGAGCGCGGTCATCGCCTGCTGCGTCGTCTTCTGGTCGCGGCCGACATCCTCGATCTGGATGTAATAATCGAGCGCCTTCAGGTAGTAGGCATAGGCGACGTCGCGATGGCCGGGATGGAGCTGGATGAAGCGGTCGGCGGCGATGATCGATTCGTCGAATTTATTGCCCTCGTAGAGCGCATAGGCCGACATCAGCTGCGCCTTGGTCGCCCAGACCGAATAGGGATGCTGGCGCTCGACCTCGTCGAAGGCGCTCGCCGCCTTCGTGTAATTCTCGTTGGCGAGCATGTCCATCGCCTGGTTGTAGAGCTCCTCGACCGGCCGCTCGACGTAGTTGGTGTCCTTCTTGTCGCTGCTGCAGCCGGCCAAGAGCAGAACGCAGGCGAGCGCTCCGGCGAGGCCGAAGCTTAAATTTCTGAAATGATGGCGGCGAGGGATCACGCGCCCCTTATAGCAGAAAGCGGCGGCGGCCAACAATCAACCGAGCGGGTGGGGAGTTGCTAACCGGCCCGATAGGCCGAGTCGCGGGCCTAGGCGACGGCGGCGGCGGGTGCCTCGGACTCTATGCCGGCGAAGCACCAGGCGGAGGCGTCGGCGAACAGCGCCGCCAACAGCTGGCGGTTCAGGGCATGGCCCGAGCGTACGCCGCGGAACTGGCCGATCAACGCGCCGCCGGCGAGATAGAGATCGCCCAGCGCGTCGAGCATCTTGTGGCGCACGAACTCGTCCTCGTAGCGCAGGCCTTCCTCGTTCATCACCCGGTCGCCGGCAATGACGACGGCGTTGTCGAGCGAGCCGCCGCGCGCCAATCCGGCATCGCGCATCGCCTTGACCTCGTGCAGGAAGCCGAAGGTGCGCGCCGGGCCGAGATCGCGACGGAAATTGTCCGGCTGCGGCATGAAGCTGAGCTCCTGCCGCGCGATGGCGGTGGAGGCGAAATCGATCGCGAAGTTGAGCGAGAAGCGGTCGCTCGGCACCAGGGCCGCGGATTTCCCGGGCGCGCCGACATTGACCGGCTTCAGGATCTTGATGACGCGACGAGGCACATTCTGCTCGACGAGCCCGGCGCATTCGATCAGGAACACGAAGGGCGCCGCGCTGCCGTCCATCGCCGGCACTTCCGGCCCATCCAGCTCGACGACGGCGTTGTCGACCTCGAGCCCGGCGAAGGCGGCCATCAGATGCTCGATGGTGGCGACCGACACGCCCTTGGCGGCGATGGTGGTGCAGAGCGAAGATTCGGTGATGTTGCGCCAGACCGCTTCGATCTCGGCGCCGTTCTTGTCGCTGCGGCGGAAACGGATGCCGGTATCGGGCGCGGCGGGATGCAGCGTCAATTCGATGCGGGCGCCCGAATGCAGCCCGACGCCGCGGCAATGGATCGGCGCCTTCAAGGTCTTTTGCGCCGGCGCGAAAGAAGAAGAAATAGTCATGCCCCCCGAAACTCCCTTTTCACGCGACGACTTAACCAAGCGGCGCTGCGCTGCACAAATCACAGATTATGTCGGATTGTTACGTGAATTTCGCTGCGGGATGAGCAGCTTAGCGCAAATTGCGCGACGCTCGCGAGCCGCGGGACCGGAGGCGGTTCCCGCGGCTGACGCGAATCGTCCTAGTTGGCCTGACGGCGCAGGAAGGCCGGGATCTCAAGCAGATCCTCATCGCGGGCGCGATTGGGCGCCGGCGATGTCGGGTCGAGCGGCGCCAGACGCGGCGCCGGTTGTGCGGTCGCCGGTGCCACGATCGGCGCCGGTGCCGCCTGCGGCTCGTCCGCCGCCGGTGCCGCACGGTTGGTGCCGGTGACCCGCTCGAACAGGCTCGGCATCCGCACTTTCGCCTTCGCTTGCGCCGGGCGAGCGCCGTTCTCCATCGCCGCTTCGGCGAAGGGGTTGGGCGCCACGGCCGGCCGCGCCGTTGCGGATGGCCGCGCCGTCATCGGCTCGGTTGCCCGCGGCAGGGCGAAGCCGCGCGCAGTGGCTTGCGCCACGGCACGTGCCTCGACCGCCTCGACGCGCGGCGGAGCGAGTTCGGCTGCGGCCGGAGCCGGTGCCGCCTCGGGCTCGGTCAGGTTGACCGGCGCGATGGCATAGACCGGTGCCGCCGGAGCGGCATAAGCCGCCGCCGGCATCGGCATGCGCGACGGTGCCGGGGCCGGAGCGACGGCCGCCGGACGGGCGACCGCGGCCACTGGCTGCGGAGCCGGCTCGGCCGGCTTCTGCGCCGCCAGCTCGGCATCCATTCCGGTCGCCACCACCGAGATGCGGATGCGCCCCGCGAGCTTGTCGTCGAAGGTCGAGCCGAAGATGATATTGGCTTCGGGATCGACTTCCTCGCGGATGCGATTGGCCGCCTCGTCGACCTCGTAGAGGGTCATGTCGGGACCGCCGGTGATGTTGATCAGCACGCCGCGCGCGCCCCGCATCGAGACGTCCTCGAGCAGCGGGTTGGAGATCGCCGCTTCCGCCGCGTCGATCGCCCGGCGCTCGCCCTCGGCCTCGCCGGTGCCCATCATCGCCTTGCCCATCTCCCGCATCACCGCGCGGATATCCGCGAAGTCGAGGTTGATGAGGCCCGGCATGACCATGAGATCGGTCACGCCGCGCACGCCGGCATGGAGGACATCGTCCGCCATCTTGAAGGCGTCGGCGAAGGTGGTCCGCTCGTTCGCCACCCGGAACAGGTTCTGGTTCGGGATGATGAGCAGGGTATCGACGTATTTCTGCATCTCCTCGATGCCCTGCTCGGCGAGCTTCATGCGGCGCGACCCCTCGAAGTGGAAGGGCTTGGTGACGACGCCGACGGTCAGGATGCCGGCCTCGCGCGCGGCGCGGGCGATGACAGGTGCCGCTCCCGTGCCGGTGCCGCCGCCCATGCCGGCGGTGATGAACACCATGTTGGAGCCGTCGAGCGCCGACATGATCTCGTCGAGCGCCTCCTCGGCGGCCAACTGGCCGACTTCCGGATGCGATCCGGCGCCGAGACCGCGGGTCACCGTGATCCCGAGCTGGATGCGCCGCTCGGCCGCCGATTGCTTCATCGACTGCGCATCGGTGTTGCAGACGATGAATTCGCAACCGATCAGGTTGGAGCGGATCATGTTGTTGACCGCATTGCCGCCGGCCCCGCCGACGCCGATCACCGACAGCCGAGGCCGCAATTCGAGTTCTTCCGTGGGTATTTTCAGATTGAGTGTCATGTTTTCCTCCGAGTCGTCGCTACAAGATGCAAAAAAGTCCTTCCGGCGAGGCCGGTCGTCTGGATCGCCCCGGCCGGTCCGGCGCGGGGCGCAGTGCTGCTGTGGTCACAAATTTTCACGAACCCAACTCCCAAGGCGGTTCATCAGGCCGGCTGATTCATCGGGCCGCGCGCGCACCCGCTTGGCGGGCTCGGCGCGCTCGGCGAGCGCGAAATGGATGAGGCCGGCGCTGGTGGCGAAGGCGGGGCCGCCGGTCGCCTCGGCGGCGCCCTCGATGCGGAGCGGCCGGCCGATGCGGATCTGCTTGTCGAGGATGAACCCCGCCAATTCGCGCGTGCCCGGCAGCTGCGAGGCGCCGCCCGTGAGCACGACGCGCCGTCCGGCGATCTTGTCGAAGCCAGAGGCGTCGAGCCGGTCGCGCACCAGCTCGAAGGTTTCCTCGAGCCGCGGCGCGATGATGCCGACCAGCAGCGATTTCGGCACGTGATTGGCGTGGCCCTCGTCTTCCTCGCCGACCAGCGGCACGGTGATGGTCTCGCGCTCGTCCGAGGATGACGCGATGGCGCTGCCATAGAGCGCCTTCATCCGCTCGGCTTGGGCGATCGGGGTGGTAAGGCCGCGGGCGATGTCGTGGGTGACGTGGCTGCCGCCGACCGGGACGCTGTCGGTGAAGACCAGATTGTTGTCGAAGAACACGGCGATGCTGGTGGTGCCGCCGCCCATGTCGATGACGGTGACGCCGAGCTCGCTCTCGTCCTCCACCAGGCAGGCGAGGCCGGAGGCATAGGGGCTCGCCACCAGCGCCGCGATCTCGAGCCGGCAGCGGCCGAGGCAGTTCGCCAAATTACGCACCGCCGCCGATTCCGCGGTGACGATGTGCATGTTGACCGCCAGCTTGTGGCCGTACATGCCGCGCGGATCGCGGATGCTGCGGCCGCCATCGATGGCGAAGCCGACCGGCACCGAATGGATGACGGTGCGCTCGGCCGGCTCCTTGACGCGGAAGCCGGCGTCGAGCACGCGGCGCATGTTGCCGTCATTGACCTCGCGGCCGTTGAGGCCGATCTCGGTCTTGACTAGGCGCGAGGCGGCAAAGCCGCCCGACAAATTCACCACCGCCTCGGTAAGCTGGTGACCGGCCATCTGCTCGGCGGCGTGCACGGTGGTCATGATCGCCTGGCGCGCCGCCTCGATGTCGTTGACGACGCCGTTCTTGATGCCGCGCGAGATCTGGTGGCCGATGCCGATGATGTGCGGCACCTTGTCCTCAACCCGCGCGATGAAGCAGCACATCTTGGTCGTGCCGATATCGAGGGCGCCGATAATGCCGCCGCGCGGGCGGCTGTTGAGCTTCTTGCTCATGTCGCCTTGTCCTTGGCCACGGCGCGCGATTCCGCCTTGGGATCGCCGCGGCGCAGCACCAGCCGGTCGGGCATGCGCAGATCGATCGAGACGATGTCGCGCTCGAGGATGCGGTCGCTCTGCTCCAGGCCGGCAAGGCGATGCCAGGCGGCGGCCGGATCGGTTTCGGGCAAGGCCGTCTCGACGCCGTTGTCGAAGCGCAGATTCCAGCGGCGGTCGCCGAGCCAGGTCGCGGCATTGACGCGGGCTGCCAGGCCGGGCTCGGTCTTGAGCATGTCGACCAAGGCGGCGGCATGCGCCGGCGCGTCGTCGCCGACCAGCACCGGTAATGGGCCGTCGGCAGCGAGCCGGTCGGTGGCGATCACGCTGCCGTCGCGGTCGATCAGCGCAAGCTTGCCGTCGCGCTGCCAGAAGGCGATCGGCTGGCGCTCGGTGATGCGCACGAAGAGCGTATCGGGGAGCCGCCGCTCGAGCTCGGCGACGCGAACCCAGCTCAGCTTCTCGAGCCGGGCCTTGGCCACGGCGAGATCGATGTCGAGCACCGGCATGTCGCGGGCGACGCCGAGCGCCGCCATGATCGATTCCCGGCTTTGGCGGATGCGGCCCTCGAGCTCGACATTGGTCAGCGTCAGGCCGTTGCGCGCGCCGATGCCGTGGACGCGGCTTTCGACCGCGCCGACAGCACCGTTCTGCCACAGCCAGGCCGAGCCGCCGGCCAAGGCGATGAGCGCGACACCGGTGCTGATTGCCAGCGTGGTGCTACGGCGGGGGATGCGCCAGCGGCTTAGAAGTCGCATGCAGCGTTCTCCACCATCCACTGCACCAGCGCCGGGAAGGCGATGCCGGCGTGCCGCGCGATGTCGGGCACCAGCGAGGTCGGCGTCATGCCGGGCTGGGTGTTCACTTCCAAGAGCACCATGCGGCCCGGCTCGCCCCTGGTGTCGTCGTAGCGCAGATCGGCGCGGCTGACGCCGCGGCAGCCGAGCGCCTGATGCGCCGAGAGCGCGATCGCCAGCGCCTCGGCATAGGCTTGCGCATGGATCGGCGCGGGAACGATGTGCTCCGAGCCGCCCGGCGCGTATTTGGCGTCGTAATCGTAGAAGCCCTTGGCCGGGCGGATTTCGAGCGCGCCCAATGCGCGGTTGCCCATCACCGCGACGGTGATCTCACGGCCGGGGACGAAGCGCTCGACCAGCGCGGTCGAGCCGAAATCCCAGGATTTCGCTTCGGCGGCCCAGGAATTGTCGGCCTTGTGCACGATGCGCACGCCGACGCTCGATCCCTCGTTGATCGGCTTCACCACATAGGGGCGCGGCAGCGGATCGCCGGCGGCGAGCTCGGCGCGGCTCGCCAATTTTGCCTCGGCGAGCGGCAGCCCGGCGGCGGCGAAGACGTGCCGCGCCATCGGCTTGTCCATGGCGACCGCCGAGGCCAGCACGCCCGAATGGGTGTAGGGCACGCGCAGGAATTCCAAGACGCCCTGGATGGTGCCGTCCTCGCCGCCGCGGCCGTGCAGCGCGTTGAAGACGACGTCGGGGGCCGGGGTCAGTGCCTTGACCAGGGCGGCAAGATCGCGCGTCACGTCGATGCGGCGCACGGCATAGCCGAGGCCTTCCAGCGCCTTGGCGCATTCGCGCCCGCTCACCAGCGAGACTTCGCGCTCGGCGGTCCAGCCGCCCATCAGCACGGCGACGCTGCGGCTCATGCGCGATCTCCCGCCGGTAGGGTCTCGCCGATGCGCCTGATCTCCCATTGGAGATCGATGCCCGACTGCGCCAGGACGCGGCGGCGGATTTCCTCGCCGAGCTTCTCGATATCGGCGGCGCTGGCGCCGCCGGTGTTGATGAGGAAATTGGCGTGCTTGTCGGAGACCGCGGCGCCGCCCACGGTCAGGCCGCGGCAGCCGGCGCGATCGATCAGCTCCCAGGCCTTGTGTCCGGGCGGGTTGGCGAAGGTCGAGCCGCCGGTGCGGGCGCGGATCGGCTGGGTCGCCTCGCGCGACGCTTGAATCTCCCCCATGCGCGCGGCAATCGCCTTGGGCTCGCCCTTGCGGCCGCGGAGATTGGCGGCGATGAAGATCCAATCTTCCGGCACGCCGCAATGGCGGTAGGAGAGCTTGAGTTCGCTGAGCGCGAGATCGTGGCGCTTGCCTTGCGGATCGAGCGCCGTGGCGCCCGCGATCACGTCCTTCAGCTCGGCACCATAGGCGCCGGCATTCATGCGCAAACCGCCGCCGATGGTGCCGGGGATGCCGGAGAGGAATTCGAGCCCGGCAATGCCGGCCTCGGCGGCGCTGAGCGCGACGTTGAGGTCGAGCGCGCCGGCGCCCGCCGTGACGGTCTCGCCCTGGGCGGCGATCTCGACAAAGCCGCGGCCCAGCCGCACCACCACGCCCTTCACCCCGCCGTCGCGAATCAAAAGATTGGAGGCGACACCGATCACCGTGACCGGCACGTCTTTGGGCTTCTGCGCCAGGAACTGCGCGAGGTCGTCGATATCGGCCGGGCGGAACATCACCTCGGCCGGGCCGCCGGCACGGAACCAGGTCAGCTGCGCCAAGGGCGCGTCGGCGCTCAGCCTGCCGCGCACCCGGGGCAGGGTCTCGATGAGATGGGCAGGTGGGAGCTTTTGCGCCGCCATCATTGGCGCTTCCTCTGCGGCGACAGGGCTTCGATCTCGGCGGGCAAGCTCTGCGCCCAGTTGGTGATCGATCCCGCGCCCAGGCAGACGACCAGATCGCCCGGCTTGGCGATGCCGGCGATGGTCTCGGCGAGTTTTTCCGGCCCGGAGAGGGGCAGGGCGTTGCGATGGCCATGCGCCTTCAACCCGGCGACCAGCGCGTCGCGGTCGACGCCTTCGATCGGCGCTTCACCGGCGGGGTAGATGTCGGCCACCAGCACGGCGTCGGCGTCGTTGAAGCAGGTGCAGAATTCCTCGAACAGCGCCTTGACGCGGGAGAAGCGGTGCGGCTGCACCACGGCGATGACGCTGCCTGTGGTGGCACCGCGCGCCGCCTTGAGCACGGCGGCGATCTCGACCGGGTGGTGGCCGTAATCGTCGATGATGGTGATGCCGTTCGCCTCTCCGGTCTTGGTGAAGCGGCGCTTGACCCCTTTGAAGCCGGCCAGCGCTTGGCGCACCACCTCGTCGGCGAGGCGCAGCTCTTGCGCCACGGCGACGGCGGCGAGCGAGTTCTGCACATTGTGCTGGCCGAACATCGGCAGTGTCAGGCCCTTGATGGTGCGGACCTTGTCCTCGCGGCGATCGGCGATCAGCACGTCGAAGCGCGCGCCCTGCGGCCCGAGCTCGATCTCGGTCGCCCGGATGTCGGCCTGCGGGCTCATGCCGTAGGTCGCGATGCGGCGGTCGGCGAGGCGCGGGATCAGGCCCTGCACCACCGGATGATCGATGCACAGCACGGCGAGGCCGTAGAACGGGATATTGGCGAGGAAGCTCTCGAAGCCCTGGTGCAGCGCTTCGACGCTGCCGTAATGATCGAGATGCTCGGGATCGATATTGGTGACGATGGCGATAGTCGCCGGCAGCTTGACGAACGTCCCGTCGCTCTCATCCGCCTCGACCACGATCCAGTCGCCGGCGCCCAGCCGCGCATTGGTGCCATAGGCGTTGATGATGCCGCCATTGATCACGGTCGGATCGAGCCCAGCGCTCTCCAGCAGCGCGCCGATCAGCGAGGTGGTGGTGGTCTTGCCGTGGGTGCCGGCGACGGCGATGGCCCATTTGAGCCGCATCAGCTCGCCCAGCATCTCGGCGCGGCGCACCACCGGGATCAGCCGGGCGCGCGCCTCGACCACTTCCGGGTTGTCGGGCTTGACCGCCGAGGACACCACCACGACGCGGGCGGTGCCGAGATTCTCGGCGCGGTGGCCGATCTCGACCGGCACGCCCATGGCGCGCAATCGGCGCACATTGGCGTTGTCGGCGACGTCGCTGCCCTGCACCGGATAGCCCAGATTCTTCAGGATCTCGGCGATGCCGCTCATGCCGATGCCGCCGATGCCGATGAAATGGATCACGCCGATGTCGCGCGGCAGGGCCCTCATGCGGCGGCTCCCTGCGCGGTGGCGATGACGAGATCGGCCAGCCGCTTCGCCGCGTCCGGCGCGCCAAGGCGGCACGCGGATGCGGCGGCGGCGGTGAGCTGCGCCGGCGATGTCACCAGATCGATGAGTTTCTCCGCCAGCGCCTTCGGGGTGAAATCCTGCTCGCGCATCGTCCAGGCGGCGCCGGCGCGTGCGAGTGCCTCGGCATTGGCGGTCTGGTGATCGTCCGCCGCATAGCGATAGGGCACCAGGATAGCCGGGCGGCCGACGGCGCAGAGCTCGGCGACGGTCGAGGCGCCGGCGCGGGCGATAACAAGATGGGCGCGCGCGAGCCGCGCCGGCATATCGGTGAAAAAGCTTTCGACAATGGCGGCGATGCCGCTGGCGGCGTGTAGATGCCGCACTGCCTCGACATCTTCCGGCCGCGCCTGCTGCACGAGCTCGATGCGCGCGCGGAGCGCGGGGGGGAGCAGAGCGAGCGCTGCCGGCACCACCTGGCTCAGGATCGCGGCGCCCTGGCTGCCGCCGGTCACCAGAATCCGGATCGGCCCGGCGCCCGGCGCGGCGTAAGGCGTCTCGCGCTGGGCGGTAATGGCGGGTCGCACCGGATTGCCGGTCTCGAACGTGGCGATGCCGCTCGGCAACCCATCCACCTCGGCAAAGGATGTCGCGATGCGCTTGACCCGCGGCGCCAGCCAGCGATTGGCGCGGCCGAGACGCGCGTTTTGCTCGTGGAGCAGCGTCGGCAATCCGAGCCGCGATGCCGCCAGCACGGTCGGCACCGAGGGATAGCCGCCGAAGCCGACCGTCGCCGCCGGCGCCAGCGCGCGCAGCAGCTTTTGCGCCGCCAGCGTGCCGAGCGCGATGCCCGCCGCGGCGATCATCTTGCTGATGAGGCCGGCGCCCGGCCGGCCGGCGCGAATCCGGTGCAGGGAAACTCCCGGCAGCCGGTCGCCGAAAGCGTGGCCGCGTCTGTCAGTCACCAGGGCGACCTTGAGCCCGCGTGTCAGCAACTCGCCGGCCAGCGCCTCGGCCGGGAAGATGTGGCCGCCGGTGCCGCCGGCGGCGAGGACGATGAGCGCGCTCATAGCGCCTCTCCGCCGAAGCGGCGTCGGGTCAGGGCCAGCGCCATGCCCATGCCGAGCCCAAGGGCGAGCAGCGACGAGCCGCCATAGGAGATGAAGGGCAGCGTCATGCCCTTGGTCGGCATCAGATGGAGCGACGAGGCCATGTTGATCACCGCCTGCAGCCCGAACTGGACGAACAGGCCGGTGGCGGCGATGACGATGTAGAGGTTGCCGTCCTGCAGCACGCGCGAGAATCCCCGCAGCACGATGAAGGCGAAAAGCGCGACGATGACGAGGCAGGCGATCAGTCCGAGCTCCTCGCCGGCGACGGCGAAGACGAAATCGGCATGGGCGTCGGGCAGCGTGTCCTTGATCGTGCCTTCGCCGGGGCCCTGGCCCCAGAGCCCGCCATTCATGAAGGCGTCCATCGAGCGGTCGATCTGGTAGCTGTCGCCGCTGGCGGGATCGAGGAAGCGGTCGATGCGGCTGGTCACATGCGGCAGCAGGAAATAAGCGGCGGTGAGGCCAACTCCGCCGGTGCCAAGGCAGACCGCCGCCCAGACCAGGCGCAAGCCCGCCAGGAAGAACTGGGTGAACCACACCGCCGAGACCACCGCCGCCATGCCGAGATCGGGCTGCTTGATCAGCAGCACCAGGACCACGAGGTAGAGCGCGATGGCGACCGGAATCCCATGAAAGCCAGGCTGCTCGCGCGAGCGGGCGAACAGCCAGGCCGAGACCACGGCGAAGCAGGGTTTGACGAATTCCGAGGGCTGCAAGGAAAACCAGGGGAGATCGATCCAGCGCCTAGCACCCTTGATCTCGACGCCGATCGCCAGCGTCGCCACCATCGCGATCAGCGCCAGGATGAATCCGGCAAAGGCGATGCGCCGGATCATGCGCGGGCTCTGCAGCGAGACGGCGAACATCACCGCCATCGCCGCGGGCAGCACGGCGAAATAGCGCTTGATGAAATGGAGATGGTCGACATGGATGCGGGTGGCGACCGATGGGCTCGCCGCCATCACCATCAGCGAGCCGAAGCCGATCAGGGCGGCAAGGGCCAGCAGCGTCCAGCGATCGACGCTCCACCACCATTGCGCCACGGCGCTGCGGTCGGTGCGGGCGAAATTCACGGCCGCCTCCCGGGCAAGCCCGCGACCAGGCGGCGAAAAGCCTCGCCGCGCGCCTCGAAATCCTGGAACTGGTCGAAGGAGGCGCAGGCCGGCGACAGCAGCACCACGGCACCCGGCTTTTTCCCGGCCAGCGCCGCCTCGCGCGCCTGTGCGACCGCCTTGTCCAGCGTGCCGGCGATCGCATAGTCGACCTTGCCATCGAGCGTCTTGGCGAAGCGCGGCGCCGCCTCGCCGATCAGGAAAGCGCGGCGGATGCGCGGGAACAGCGGTGCCAGCGCGTCGATGCCGTCTTCCTTGGCGCGGCCGCCGGTGATCCAATAGATGTCGTCGTAGCAGGCGAGCGCCTTTTCGGCGGCGTCGGCATTGGTCGCCTTCGAATCATTGACGTAACGCACGCCGTCGATGGTGGCGATCAGCTCCTGGCGATGCGCCAGGCCGGGGAAGCTCTTGATGCCGGCGGCGCAGGCGGCGCTATCGACGCCGAGCATTCGCGCCGCCGCATAACCCGCCGCCGCGTTCTGCGCGTTATGCGAGCCGGGCAGATGCGGCGCGTCCTTGAGATCGAGGATGATCGCGGCCTTGCCGTCGAGATCGTCGATGAGATGGCCGGCCCGGATGTAAACGCCGCCCTTCGCCTCCATGTGAGCCGAGATCGGAATGATTCGCTGCGCGCGGGCGTTGCTCAGCGTGTCGCGGATGCCGCGGCAGATCTCGTCGTCGATGCCGATGATCGCGGTTTGCTGCGCCGCTTGATTGCGGAAGATACGGCGCTTCGCCTCGACATAGCCCGCCATGCCGCCATGGCGGTCGAGATGGTCGGGGGTGACGTTGAGCAGCACGGCGACGTCGAGCGTGAGGCTCTGGGTCAGCTCGAGCTGGTAGGAGCTGAGCTCCAGCACATAGACACCGTCGCTGCCCAAGGCTTCCAAGAGCAACGCCGGCATGCCGAGATTGCCGCCGATTTGCACCTTGCGCTGGGCGGCGGCCAGGATATGGCCGATCAGCGCGGTGGTGGTGGATTTGCCGTTGGTGCCGGTGATGCCGGCGAAACGCGCTTTCAACCGCGCCAGCGCCAGCAACTCGATGTCGCCGATGATCGGCAAGCCTGTGTCGCGGGCTCGTTGCGCCACCGAATGGGGTTTGGGAAAGCGATGTGGAATACCCGGCGACAGCACCAGCGCGCGCACGCTCGTCAGATCGGCTTGGCCGAGATCGACCAGATTGATTCCGGCCTTGGCCGCCGCCGCGCGCCGCGCCGCATTGTCGTCCCAGGCGAGCACCTTGGCGCCGCCCGCTTGCAGCGCTTGCGCCGCGGCGAGGCCCGACCGCGCCAGGCCCAGCACGGCGATATCTTGGTTGCGGAAATGGGCGACCGGGATCATGGCGCTACCGCAGCTTCAAGGTGGAGAGGCCGGCGATGGCCAGGATGGAGGCGATGATCCAGAAGCGGATGACGATGGTCGGCTCCTGCCAGCCCTTCTTCTCGTAATGGTGATGCAGCGGCGCCATGCGGAAGACGCGCTTGCCGGTGAGCTTGAAGCTGGCGACCTGGACGATGACCGAGACGGTCTCGAGCACGAAGAGCCCGCCGATGATCGCCAGCACCAGCTCGTGCTTGGTGACGACGGCGACGCTGCCGAGCGCGCCGCCGATGGCGAGCGAGCCGGTATCGCCCATGAACACCATCGCCGGCGGCGCGTTGAACCAGAGGAAGCCGAGCGCCGCGCCCACCATCGCCGCGCAGAACACCGACAGCTCGCCCGAGCCGGCGACGTGCTGGATCTGCAGGTAATTGGCGAAGACCAGGTTGCCGACCAGATAGGCTATCATCGCGAAGCAGCCCGCCGCGATCATCGACGGCACGATGGCGAGGCCGTCGAGTCCGTCGGTCAGATTGACCGCGTTGGCCGAGCCGGCGATGACCAGCGCGCCGAAGACGACGAAAGACCAGCCGAGATCGGGCAGGATGCTCTTGAAGAAGGGCACCGCGAGCTCGGTGCCGAGCGGCCGGTGGGTGACCAGGATCACCGCCAAAGTTGCCGCCGCGCCGATCGCGAGCTCGATCGCGAGGCGCGAGCGTCCCGATAGTCCCTTCGACGAGCGCTTGGTGAGCTTGCGATAATCGTCGACGAAGCCGACGGCGCCGAAGCCGCCGGTGACGAACAGCACGATCCAGATATAGGGATTGGTGAGATCGGCCCAGAGCAGGGTCGAGCCGGCGATCGCCAGCAAGATCAAAAAGCCGCCCATGGTCGGCGTGCCCTGCTTGACCAGCAAATGGCTCACCGGCCCGTCGGCGCGGATCGGCTGGCCGCCGCGCTGGCGCCGCTTCAGCCAGTTGATGATGGTGGGGCCGCAGATGAAGCTGATGATAAGCGCCGTCATGATGGCGCCGCCCGAGCGGAAGGTGAGGTAACGGAAGACGTTGAGCGGGCTGAGCTGATCCGCCAGGGGGGCGAGGAGGGCATACAGCATGGTGCTAATCCTTCGCCGTTGCCGGAGCCTTGGCGGATGTGAGCGCCGCCACCACCACGCGCATCCGGCTGCCATAGGAGCCCTTGATGGTGACGACATCGCCGGGCTTCAGGCGCTTGAGCAAAGGCTCCGCCATCGTCTCGGCATTGTCGGCGTGGCCGCCGCGCCGCTTGGCCGGCAGCGCCGCGTCGAGCGCCGCCATGTCCTTGCCGACGGTGAAGACGAGATCGGCCTTGGCATCGAGCAGCGGCTGCGCCAGGCCGGCATGGAGCGACGCCGAATCCGCGCCGAGCTCCAGCATGTCGCCCAGCACGGCGATGCGCCGGCCCTGATCCTTGGGCTCGATCGCGCCCAGCACGGCGAAAGCGGCGCGCATCGAGGCCGGGCTCGCATTGTAGCTCTCGTCGATCAGCACGGCGTCGCCGCCGGATAGGGCGATGGTGTGGCGCTCGCCGCGCCCGGCGAGCGGCGCCAGCGTCGCCAGCGAGGCCGCGGCGGCGCCGATATCGGCGCCCGCCGCTTTCGCCGCCGCCAGCACGGCGAGGCTGTTCATCACCCAATGCCGGCCGGGCAGCGCGATGCAGTAATCGACGATTTCGCCCATCGCAGAAACCGTGACGGCGCTGGCGCTGCCATGCAGATGGGCGGCGATCAGCCGCACCTGTGCCTCGGCGTGTTCGCCGAAGCCGATGATGTGGGTGACGCTGGAAGCGGCGGCGGCGGCGGCCAGCCGCTCGTAATGGGGATTGTCGCGATTGAGGATGGCGGTGCCGTGCCGGCTCATGCCGTTGAAGATTTCGGCCTTGGCGTCGGCGATGGCATCGACCGAGGCGAAGAATCCCAGATGCGCCGGCTCGATGGTGGTGACGATGGCGATGTCGGGCTTCACTTGGCGGGTGAGACCGTCAATCTCGCCGGCGTGGTTCATGCCCATCTCGAACACGCCGTAGCGCGTGTCGCGCGGCATGCGGGACAGCGATAGCGGCACGCCCCATTGATTGTTGAGGCTGCCCTGCGAGGCGATGGTGGCGCCCTGGCGGTCGAGCGCGTGGCGCAGTGCCTCCTTGGTGCCGGTTTTGCCGACGCTGCCGGTGACGCCGATGACGGTGCCGCTCATGCGGGCGCGGGCGGCACGGCCAAGCGCCTCGATGCCGGCCTGGGTGTCGGCGACGGTCAGCAAGGCCGCATCGGCTGGCAGCCCCGGCACGACGCGGTGGACCAGTGCCGCGGCGGCGCCCTTCTTGAAGGCCTCGGCGAGGTAATCATGGCCGTCGAATTTCGGGCCCTTCAGCGCGACGAACAGATCGCCGCGATTGAGGCTGCGGCTGTCGATCGAGACGCCATGCGCGCTCCAGTCGCGATTGCTCTTTCCGCCGGTAGCGGCAGCCGCCTCGGATGAGGTCCAAAGCGGCGTCATGCGCGGTCCCCGCTGATGGCGGCGCGGGCGACGTCGGCGTCGGAAAACGGCAGCGTGGTCGCACCGACGATCTGGCCGCGCTCATGGCCCTTGCCGGCGATCAGCAGCAGATCGCCGCTGCGCAGCAGCTTGACCGCGTCGCGGATGGCGCTGCGGCGGTCGCCGATTTCGCGCGCCTTGGGGCAGGCGGCCAAGATTTCGCTGCGGATCGATGCGGGATCCTCGCCGCGCGGGTTGTCGTCGGTGACGATGACGGTGTCGGCGAGGGCCTCGGCGATGGCGCCCATCAGCGGCCGCTTGCCGCGATCGCGGTCGCCGCCGCAGCCGAAGACCAGCACGAGCTTCCCGCTGCAATGCGGGCGCAGCGCGCGCAAGGCGGTATCGAGCGCGTCCGGGGTATGGGCGTAATCGACGATCACCGGCGCGCCGGCGACGCTGGTCGCGGCCAGCTCCATGCGGCCCGGCACGCCGGCAAGCTTGGGCAGCGCGTCCAAGGCGGCGCCAAGCTTGCCGCCGGTGGCGATGACGAGGCCAAGCGCCGCCAGCACGTTCATTGCCTGAAAGGATCCCAGCAGCGGCAGCTGTAGCGCGCGGCGCTCGCCCAATGCCGCGACCTCGACATCGAGCCCGGCGCCATGCGGCTGCGCCGAGGCGAGGCGCAGATCGGCTTTGGCCGAGCGGCCGAAGCCGATGACGCGCTGGCCGCGCTTGCGGCAGAGCGTGGCGAGCTGCTGGCCTTCGGGCTCGTCGATATTGATCACCGCCGTGCCGTTGGCCGGTAGCAGCTCGGTGAAGAGGCGGGTCTTCGCCGCGAGATAGGCCGCCATGTCGCGGTGATAATCGAGATGGTCGCGGCTGAGATTGGTGAAGGCGGCGGCGGCGAGATCGAGCCCGTCGAGCCGGTGCTGGTCGAGGCCATGGCTCGAGGCTTCGAGCGCCAGATGGTCCACGCCGGCGCGCGCCAGCGCCTGCAGCTCCTCATGAAGCTTGACCGGATCGGGGGTGGTCAGGCTGCCCGGCTTGTCGATGCCGGGCGCGACGATGCCGATGGTGCCCATGCTCGCCGCCTTGATGCCCTGGCCCTGCCAGAGCTGGCGCGCGAAGACGGCGACTGAGGTCTTGCCGTTGGTGCCGGTTACCGCGGCAATCGTCGTCGGCTGCGGCGCATAGAATCGGGCCGCCATCAGCGCCAAGGCGCGGCGCGGATTGGCGTCGATGATGACCGGAACAGTTGCGCCGGCGGGTGCGGCGGCGCTCAGCAATGCGACGGCGCCTTTTGCCAGCGCGTCGTCGAGAAAGCGCGCGCCGTCGTCGCGCGTTCCGGCCAAGGCGGCGAACAGGTAACCCGGCTTCACGTCGCGGGAATCGGAGGTCAGGCCAAGAATCTCGGGATCGCCCTTCGGCGTGGCGTGAGCGTATGCCAAAGCGCCGTGCATGAGTTCAGTTAGCCGCAAGCTTTCGTCCCTGCGGGCTTGGCGAGCCCACCATCAGAGAGCGGCGAATTTCAGGCGAATTTTCGTCAACCGGTTGAATTCCGACGATCGGCGCCATGCGCTCGATGATGCGCGCCACCGCCGGCGCCGCGACCATGCCGCCGGTGGCGCTGGCGCCGGGATGAGGCTTCGGCTCGTCGAGCATGACGATGACGACGTAGCGCGGGTCGTTCATCGGGAAGGCGCCGACGAAGGACGACATCAGCGCGTGGGTGGCATAGCGGCCGTTCTCGGCCTTCTCGGCGGTGCCGGTCTTGCCGCCGACGACATAGCCGGGCGCGTCGGCGTATTTGCCGGTGCCATCCTCGACCACGAGGCGCAGCAGCTTGCGCATATCGGTCGAGGTCTGCGGCGACAGCACCCGCTGGCCCTGCACGGGCACGCCGTCGGGCCGCTTCAGGATGGTCGGCGGGTAGAGCATGCCGCCATTGATGGCGGCGCTGGTGGCGCTGGCGACCTGGAGCAGGCTCACCGAAATGCCGTGACCGAAGGCGACCGTCATGGTGCTGATCGGCAGCCAGGGGCGCGGGATCATCGGCACGCCCAGCTCGGGCAGTTCGAAGCTCGGTGCATGGAGCAGGCCAAGCCGGCCGAGCATGTCGCGCTGGCGCTCGGTGCCGGCCTCGGCCGCCATCTTGGCCGCGCCGATATTGGAGGAATACTCGAAGATCTCCGGCACGCTGAGCCAGCGCTTCAGCGGGTGGTCGTCATGGATGGTGAAGCCGGCGATCTCGATCGGCTTGGTCGCGTCGTAGCGGCTCGCCAGCGTCGCGGTATGGGCGTCGAGCGCCATCGCGGTGTTGAAGATCTTGAAGATCGAGCCGACCTCGTAGACGCCGAGCGTCGCGCGATCGAACATCGCCTCGGGCTTGGCGCTGCCGGCGGCGTTGAGGTCGAAATCCGGCAGCGAGACCAGCGCCAGCACCTCGCCGGTATGGACGTCCATGATGAGGCCGGTCGCCGCCTGCGCCTCGAATTGCGCCATCTGGCGGGCGGTCTCGCTGCGCAGGATGTATTGGAGGCGCGCATCGATCGAGAGCTGCACCGGCCCGGTCTGCATCTTCAGCGTGTCGTCGAGGCCGCGCTCGATGCCAGCGAGGCCGTTATTGTCGATGCCGGAATAGCCCACCACATGCGCGGCGAGATTGCCCTTCGGGTAGACGCGCTTGCCCTCGGTGGCGAAATCGAGACCGGGAATTCCGAGCTGATTGACGGCGTATTCCTGGCGCGGCGTCAGCTGGCGGCCGAGCCAGACGAAGCTCTTGTCGGAGGTCAGACGCGCATAAAGCTCGGCCTCGCTGGTCTCGGGCAGGATGGCGGCCAGCGCATGCGCAGTGCCGCGCTTATCCTGCACCTGCTTCGGATTGGCGAAGAGCGAGGGCACGTCGAGCGTCGTCGCCAGCAGAGTGCCGTTGCGGTCGACGATATCGGCGCGGGCGATATCGGGCTTGGCGGCGGGATGGAGGCGGGCGATGTGGAGATCGGCGCTCTTGAAGCCGCCGACCTCGATCAGCCGTGCCGCGATGGTCATGAAGGCGAGCACGAAAAGCGCGCCGGCGATCAACAGCCTTGTATGGCTGATCTCGAGCGCGTCCTTCGCCGGGCCCTCGGTCGGGGCCGGACCGCAGGGCGCCGGGCGGAAGTGGCGCGGGCGGCAGGGATTGTCCCCGATCAGCTGGCTCATGGCGCGCCCTTCGACGGCATCGGCGCGCTGGCGAGCTGCGGGTTTTGCGCGACGGCCTGGGCGCGCAGCGGAATCTGGTCGATGCGGCCGATCTGCGCCCCGGTGACCGGCGTCAGATGGAGATAGCTCTGGTTGAGCCGGTCGAGGCGCTGCGGATCGGAGAGCAGGCTCCATTCGGCATTGAGCACGCGGGTTGCCTCGCGCGAGGCGGCGATGTCGCGATTGATGTCGCCGAGATGCTGGTCGAGACGCGTCACCTCGAATTTGACCTGGAACATGGCGTAGCCGACGGCGGCGATGACGACGATCCACAACACCGTGCCGAGCCGGATCATGCCGATCATGCGCGCGCCTCTGGGACCGGCCAGGCCGGGGCGGCGGTGCGCTCGGCGGCACGTAGCCGGGCCGAGCGGGCGCGCGGGTTGCGCTGGGTTTCGGCCTCGCTGGCGGCGATCGGCTTGCGGTTGATGAGGGTGAAGCTCGATGCCGGGCCTTGCGCGTCCGGGGCATGGCGCGAGGCGCGCGGCGCCTCGGCCGAGCGCGTGCGCAGGAACGCCTTGACGATGCGATCCTCGAGCGAATGGAAGGAGATCACCGCGATGCGGCCGCCCGGCGACAGCAGGCGCTCGGCGGCAATCAAGCCGCGCTCCAGCTCGCCGAGCTCGTCATTGACCGCGATGCGCAGCGCCTGGAATGTGCGCGTGGCGGCATCGATATGGCCGGCCTCGGGCACCGCGCGGCGGACAATTGCCGCCAGCTCGCCGGTGCGGGTGATCGGCGCCTGGGCGCGCTTGGCCAGGATGGCGCGGGCGACGCGGCGGGCAAAGCGCTCCTCGCCGTAATCGCGGATGATGGTAGTGAGCGCGGTTTCGGACAGGGTGTTGACCAGATCGGCCGCGGTCTCGCCGGACCGCGCCATGCGCATGTCGAGCGGTCCGTCGTCGCGGAACGAGAAGCCGCGTTCGGCCTCGTCGAGCTGCATCGAGGAGACGCCGAGATCGAGCGCCACGCCGCTCACCGCGGTAATGCCGAGCGGCTTCAACAGGGTCTCCATCTCGGAAAAGCGGCCCTCGATCAGGGTCAGCCGGTCGGGATAGCGCCGCGCCAGATCGGCGCCGCGCCTCACCGCGTCGGGATCGCGGTCGAAGGCGACGACGCGGCAGCGCGCCGCCTCGAGCAAGGCCCGGCTGTAGCCGCCGGCGCCGAAGGTGCCGTCGAGATAGAGCGCGCCGTCATGCGGACCCAACGCCGCGACCGCCTCCGCCAGCAGGACGGGAACATGCGCTTCGGTGTCGGAGGATGCCGGGTTCATGGCGTCTCGCGTGGCGGCAGCGTCAGGCCGAGCGTGCGGATGCGGGTGCGCATCTCGTCCTGGTGATGCTTCAGGGCTTCGGGCTCCCAGAGCTGGAAGGTCGGGCCGCGGCCGACGAAGGCGGCGCTGCCCTCGATGCCGGCGTGTTTCGCCAGATCGGCCGGCAGCATGATGCGGCCCTCGGTGTCGAAGGGCAGCTGGCGCGCATCGGCGAGCAAGGCGGAGAGCGCGTCGCGCTCGTCCGACATCTCGGCGAGCTGGTCGATGCGCCGGCTGAGCTCTTCCATGCGGTCCATCGCGGCGGCTTCGATCGCCGGATGCTTGACCGCGCGGAAGACGACGATGCCGGCGTAGCTGGAATCCTGGAGTGCGGCGCGGAAAGTCGCGGGCACCGAGATGCGGCCCTTGCGGTCGAGTTTGTTGATGAAGGTTGAAAGAAAAACCGCCACTGACCCGCCCTCGCAACGCGCCCCCGCGGCGCCGGCGTCCTTCGGGCGCGCGCGACAGACGCGTAACCCTTTATGGGACTACATGGGATATCATGGGATTTCGTGGGCGGTCAAATTATTTCGAAATAAATCCGAGGGTTAGAGGGTGTTTCGACCATCGGCTGCTTGCGGCGATTATACTTCATCTGACCAGCGAGCAGTGGCGTCTAACTACCCAGCAGGACTACTTCCTTTAGTCTAGAACAATACAGGAACACCCAGCGAGGTTAGGGCGAGATTGGGGTGAGGTCAGGGCGGGAAAAAAATGCCAGACGGCCTGTAAGCCGGGTTCTGTCCCGCCTTGCGGCGGCGATGACCATTCCTCTGGGACGCCCGTTACCGGGCGCCTCGCGCGACCGACCCGAACGGCGGCTTCGAAAACCCGCCTGGCCGATTTGCACCGGCCTGCCGTTCCTATTTGGTCTTGCTCCCGGTGGGGTTTGCCCTGCCGTCGCCGTTACCGGCAACGCGGTGCGCTCTTACCGCACCATTTCACCCTTGCCGGCCCCGAAGGGCTTAGGCGGTATGTTTCTGTGGCACTGTCCCTGAGGTCGCCCCCGCCGGACGTTATCCGGCACCGTGTTTCCGTGGAGCCCGGACTTTCCTCTCCCGGTGAAGGGAGCGGCCATCCGGCCGTCTGGCGCGCCCATATGGGGCGGCGCCGAAGCCTAAGTCAAACCCCGCCGCAGGATGCCGCCAGGATCGCGGCGCGGTGCAGGGTCTCTGCGTCCGCCACGCCGTTGCATTGCTCGGGTCGGAAATGCAACTGGAAGGCATGGATGGCCTCGGTCATGTCGGCCTCCTGAGCATCCTCGGGCGGGCAGGCATAGCCGAAGCGGGCGAGGTCGCGGCGCAAGTCGGCGAGGTCGCCGGCACGCCGCTGGCCGCGCGCGAAATCCGGCCAGAGGCCGATGCCCTGCCCGGCGAGCCACGCCCAATCGAACAGCTCGCCCGGATCCTCCTTGCGGCCGATGGCGACGTCGGAATGCGCCAACACATGCCGCGTCGGAATCTTGTGCCGTGCCAGGATGCCGTGGCCGAGCTCGGCGAGCGCTTCCATCTGCGCCGTGGGAAAGCGCCGGTAGCCCCATTCATGGCCGGGATTGACCAGCTCGATGCCGATCGAGGCGCTGTTGATGTCGCCGCGGCCGCGCCATAGCGACACCCCGGCATGCCAGGCACGACGCTCCTCCGGCACCAGCCGCGTCAGCGCGCCGTCCTCGTCGATGAGATAATGCGCGCTGACCTTGGCGGCGGGCAGCACCAGCCGCGCCAGCGCCTCGGCGGCGTCGCGCATGCCGGTGTAATGCAGGATCAGCATGTCGACCGCGCTTTTGCGCGCATCGTGATTGGGCGAAGGGTGCTCGGCGATCCGCATGGTCCGAGGCCACGCTAGCCGAAAGCGCGCGCGCTTCCAATCCGCCCGGCGCCGTGATCTCATCGCCCCCGGACGTTGAAGGAGAGCGCCATGTCCTTTGCCCTTGGCTTGCTGTGTTTCGTCCTCGGCAGTGCCGCGGCCGCCTTTTGCCTGTTTGCTGTGCCGAGCCACGCGACGCATGGCGATTCCGGCCATGACGATCAGCCGCATGGCGACGGCGCTCATGGGCATGGCGGGCACTGACCGTTTTCCTCCGGCGCCGGCGGGCGGATGAGCGGCTGGCAATTCTGGATCGACCGCGGCGGCACCTTCACCGACGTGGTGGCGCGCCGGCCTGACGGGAGCCTCGTCACAAGAAAACTGCTCTCCGAGAATCCGCTGCGCTATCGCGACGCGGCGCTGGCAGCGATCCGTGAGATTCTCGGCGTGGCGCCAGGCGCGCCCTTGCCCAAGGCGGCGATCGACGCGGTCAAGATGGGCACCACCGTCGCCACCAACGCCCTGCTCGAGCGCAAGGGCGAGCCGACCGTTCTTGTCATTACCAAAGGCTTCGGCGATGCGCTACGCATCGGTTACCAGAACCGCCCGAAGCTCTTCGCGCTCAATATCGTGCTGCCCGATCAGGTCTATGACCGCGTCGTCGAGATCGACGAGCGGGTGACCGCCGAGGGCGACGTGCTGAAGGCGCCTGATCTCACCCGCGCCCGCGCCGAATTGACCGCGGCGCGCGATGCCGGCTGCCACAGCGCCGCCATCGTGTTGCTGCACGGCTATCGCTATCCGGCGCATGAGCGCGAGGTCGCGGCGCTCGCCGCCGAGCTCGGCTTCGCCCAGATCTCGGTCAGCCATCTGGTCAGCCCGCTGATGAAGCTGGTCGGGCGCGGCGACACCACCGTGGTCGACGCCTATCTCTCGCCGATCCTGCGCCGCTATGTCGACGAGGTGGCGGTGGAGCTTGCGGGCGTGCGCCTCTTCTTCATGCAGTCGAATGGCGGCCTCGTCGATGCGCGCCGCTTCCAGGGCAAGGACGCCATCCTCTCCGGCCCGGCCGGCGGTATCGTCGGCGCGGCAAGCTCGGCCGAGATGGGCGGCTTCGCCAAGATCATCGCCTTCGACATGGGTGGCACCTCGACCGACGTGTCGCATTACGCCGGCGAGTACGAGCGCGATTTCGAGACCATGGTCGCCGGCGTGCGGTTGCGCGCGCCGATGATGCACATCAACACCGTGGCGGCAGGCGGCGGCTCGATCTGCGGCTTCGACGGCGCGCGCTATCGCGTCGGTCCGGCTTCGGCGGGCGCCGATCCGGGACCTGCCTGCTATCGCCGCGGCGGCCCGCTCACCATCACCGATTGCAACGTCATGCTCGGCAAGCTAGCGCCGCGCCTGTTCCCGAAGATTTTCGGGCCGGAGGGCGACCAGCCACTCGACCGCGACATCGTCGAAAAGAAATTCGCCGAGCTCGCCGCGTCGATCGAACACGCCACCGGCAACCGGCGCTCGCCGGCCGAGGTCGCCGCCGGATTCGTCGAGATCGCCGTCGCCAACATGGCCAATGCGATCAAGCAGATATCGATCGAGCGCGGCTACGACGTGACCGAATACACGCTGTGCTGCTTCGGCGGCGCCGGCGGCCAGCATGCCTGCCTGGTCGCAGATGCGCTCGGCATGAAGCGCGTTTACATCCATCCGCTGGCCGGCGTGCTATCGGCCTATGGCATGGGCCTCGCCGATCTGCGCAGCATCAAGGAGCGCGCGGTGGAAGCGCGGCTCGACGCCGCGCTGCTGCCCAAGCTCTCGGCGATCCTCGCCGAGCTGGCGTTGGCAACCACTGCGGATATGCGGGCGCAGGGCATTGCCGCGACACAGATCACGCTGCGCCACAGCGCTCTGCTCAAATACGAGGGCACCGACGTGCCGCTCTCCATCGGCTTCGGCGATCTCGAAGCGCTGCGCGCCGATTTTGCCGCGGTACACCGGCAGCGCTACGGCTTCGTCGCGGCGGAAAAAGCGCTGATCGTTGAGGCGGTTTCGGTCGAGGCGGTCGGCGCCACCGAACGCGCCGAGGACCACGAATATCCCGCCGCGACAAATGCGACGCTGCCCAAGCCGCTCGACCGGGCCGAAATCTTCGCCGCTGGCGCAGCCCATCGCGCGCCAGTCTATGATCGCGAAATGCTGTCGCCCGGCCAGTCGGTCGACGGGCCGGCGATCATTGTCGAGTCGACCGGAACCACGTTGGTCGAGCCGGGCTGGCGGGCATCGCTCGATGTCCGGCGCTACCTCGTGCTGGAACGCGTGGTGCCGATGCCGGCGCGCACCGCCATCGGTACCAGCGTCGATCCGGTGATGCTCGAGGTGTTCAACAACCTCTTCATGGCGATCGCTGAGCAGATGGGCGTGGCGCTGCAGAACACCGCCTATTCGGTCAACATCAAGGAGCGGCTCGATTTCTCCTGCGCCATCTTCGATAGCAAAGGCGCGCTCATCGCCAACGCGCCGCACATGCCGGTGCATCTGGGCTCGATGGGCGAGAGCGTCGATACCATCATCCGCGCGCGCGGCAAGGGCGCCGACGGGCGCGGCATGAAGCGTGGCGACGTCTATGTGCTGAACGCGCCCTATAACGGTGGCACGCACCTGCCCGACGTCACCGTCATCATGCCGGTCTTCGCCGAGGCGGGCGCTGGCGAGGCGGTATTCTATGTCGCCGCGCGCGGCCACCAGGCCGATATCGGCGGCATCACGCCGGGCTCGATGCCGCCTTTGAGCCGCAGCATCGAGGAAGAGGGCGTGCTGATCGATAATTTCCTCCTGGTCGACGGAGGAAAATTCCGCGAGGCGGAGACATTGGCGCTGCTGCGCAGCGGGAAATACCCGGCGCGCAACCCGACGCAGAATCTCGGCGACTTCAAGGCGCAGATCGCCGCCTGCGCCAAGGGCGCCGACGAGCTCCATCGCATGACGCGTCATTTCGGCCCGGTCACGGTCGAGGCCTATATGCGCCATGTGCAGGACAATGCCGAGGAGGCGGTGCGTCGCGTGCTCGGCAAGCTGGCGGACGGCGCGTTTTCCTATGCGATGGATGACGGCGCCGAGATTCGCGTCCGCGTCACCATCGATCGCGCGACCCGCGGCGCCATCGTCGATTTCGCCGGCACCAGCAAGGTGCAGGACAATAATTTCAACGCGCCGACATCGGTCTGCAAAGCGGCGGTGCTCTATGTCTTCCGCACCTTGGTCGAGGACGAGATCCCGATGAATGGCGGCTGCCTGAAGCCACTCGACATCCGCATCCCGGAAGGCTCGATGCTGAGCCCGCGCTACCCGGCGGCGGTGGTCGGCGGCAATGTCGAGACCTCGCAATGCGTCACCGACGCGCTCTATGGCGCGCTGGGCGCGGTCGCGGCGGCGCAGGGGACGATGAACAATCTCACCTTCGGCACCGAGCGCTACCAGTATTACGAGACGATCTGCGGCGGCGCCGGCGCCGGCCCCGGCTTCAACGGCGCCAGCGCCGTCCACACCCACATGACCAATTCGCGCCTGACCGATCCCGAAGTGCTGGAATGGCGCTTCCCCGTGCTGGTCGAAAGCTTTTCCATCCGGCGCGGCTCGGGCGGCAAGGGCAAATGGCATGGCGGCGACGGTGTCACCCGCCGCATCCGGTTCCGCGAGGCGATGACTGCGGCGATGCTCGCCGACCGGCGCGTCGTGCCGCCTTATGGCTTGGCGGGCGGTGCTCCGGGCGGGCTCGGCCGCAACTGGGTCGAGCGCAAGGACGGCAGCCGCGAGGATTTCGGCGGCCGCAAGGTAATCGAGGTCGGCGCCGGCGATGTTTTCGTCATCGAGACCCCGGGCGGCGGCGGCTTCGGCAAGGCCTAGGCGCCGCTAGTCGAGCGGGTCGGCGACCTTTTTCTTGCGCGCGCTCGAGGCGAGCCAGACGCCGAGCAGGATCACCGCGATGCCGACCAGGTGATAGGCGTGCAGCGTCTCGCCGAGCAGCGCCACCGCCAGCAATGTCGCGAAGGCGGGCAGCAGATGGGTGGTGAAGCCGGCGCGGTTGGGGCCGATCAGCTCGATGCCGCGGTTCCAGCAGAGATAGGCGAGGAACGACGCGAGGATGCCGGTATAAAGAACGATCGCGAGGCCGGGCAGGCTGAACCGCGCCGGCTCGATGAATTGCTGCTCGATCCAAAAGGCGGGCGCCAGCACGGCGATGCAGCACAGGCTGATGAGGAAAAGCAGCGTCAGGGTGTCGAGCTCCTTCGAGACACGGCGCAGCAGCACGCAATAAAGCGCCCAGGCCGGCAAGGTAAAAAAGATAATGAGATCGCCGGTATTGATGCGCAAATGCAGCAGCGTCTCGGGATCGCCCTGGAAGATGATGATAAAGATGCCGATGAAGGAGAGCAGCATGCCTAGCAGTTGGCGCGGCGTCACCCGCTCGCCGTCGAGCAGCCAGGCGACGCCGATGATCATCAGCGGCGTCACCGAATTCATCAGCACCGCGTTGATGGCGCTGGTGTAGTGGAGGCCGGTATAGACCGCGACCTGGAAGAAGGCGGCGCCAAAGATGCTCAAGGTGGCGATCAGCAGCGCATTGCGCCGGATCACCGCGGCTTTGCCCTTCAAGCGTGGAATGGCGAAGGGCGCCAGGCAGGCCGCAGCCAGGATCCAGCGGAAGAAGGTCAGCTCCGCCGGCGGGATCACGTCGCGCGCGGCGCGGCCGATCACCCAATTGCCGGCCCAGCACAGCATGGTGACGGTCAGCAGCAGATAGGGATAGGCCGCCTCGAAGCGGCCGGCGAGGCGATGCGGCGCGGTCCGGGTGGCCATGCGCTCTCTCGAAATTGGGCGCGCGCAGCTTGTCGGCCTCGCGCCATCGCGTCAATCGCGGCATGATCGCCATGCAATAAGGACGCGACATGGGCGAATCGGTTGAATGCGTGGTGGCGGGCGGCGGGCTGATCGGCCTCGCGGTCGCGCGCGCGCTGGCGCAGGCCGGTCGCGATGTGCTGCTGCTGGAGAAGGAGCGCTGGCTCGGATCGCACACCTCCTCGCGCAACAGCGAGGTCATCCATGCCGGGCTTTATTACCCCACCGGCAGCCTGAAGGCGCGGCTCTGCGTCGAGGGCCGAAAGCGGCTTTATGCCTATTGCGCCGAGCGCGGCATCGCGGCGAAGCGCCTCGGCAAGCTGGTGGTCGCGGTCGACGATGCCGAGGCGGCGACGCTCGCCGGCATCATGCGCAAGGCGGCGGCGAACGGGGTCGAGGATCTTGAATTGATTGGCGGCAACGCGGCGCGCGAATTGGAGCCGGCGCTGTCCTGCGTCGCGGCCTTTCTCTCGCCCTCGACCGGTATCGTCGACAGCCACGCCTTGATGCTGAGCTATCAGGGCGAGGCCGAGGCTGCCGGCGCCAGCGTGGCGCTGCGCAGCGAATTGTTGGGCGGGCGCGTCGTGCCGGGCGGCTTTGCGCTCGCGATCGGCGGTGCCGAGCCGATGAGTCTCGACTGCAAAATTCTCGTCAATGCCGGCGGGCTTTATGCGCCGGCGCTGGCGCGCTCCATCACGGGCATCCCGCCCGCCACTATCCCGCGCGAATATTTCTGCCGCGGCGTCTATTTCACCTTGGCGGGCAAGGCACCGTTCCACCGCCTCATCTATCCAGTGCCGGAGCATGCGGGCTTGGGCGTGCATTACAGTCCCGACCTCGCCGGCCAGGCGCGCTTCGGTCCCGACACTGAATGGATCAACGGCATCGATTACGCGGTCGACGCGGCGCGCGGCGAGCGCTTTTACGCCGCCATCCGCAAATACTGGCCGGGCTTGCCGGACGGCGCGCTGATGCCGGGCTATGCCGGCATTCGCCCGAAGATCAGCGCGCCCGACGCGCCCAACGCCGATTTCCTGATCCAGGGGCCGGCGGAGCACGGCGTGGCGGGACTGGTCAATCTCTACGGCATCGAATCGCCCGGGCTGACGTCGTCCTTGCCGATCGCCGATCGCGTTGCGGCGCTGCTTTAGGGTGTCAGTGTCCCGGGCTCTTCGGGGCCGGGCTCGACCACCACCGTCACCGTAATGCTGTGCGCTTCGGCGAAATTCAGCGTCAGCGGAAACTCGTCGTCGATGGCGAGCGGCTTGGTCAGCCCATGCAGCGCGATGTAGCGGCCGCCCGGCCGCAGCGGCAGCGGCCGGTTGGGGCGCAGTTCGAAATATTCGACCGGATCGCCGCCGCGGTCGCGGAAGATCACCGCGGTGGCGATTGGCGTCGTGGCGCTGATGAGGCGGTCGGGCTTCACGCCGGTGTTGTCGAAGGCCATGAACAATGCCGCAGCCTCGGTCGCCGACGGCTTGGCCCAGGGATGGCCGATCTCGATGGCGCCGAGGATAAATGAATGCGCGGACGCGTTGCGCGCGACGAGCGGCGTCAGCAGCAACGGCACGGATGCGAGCAGGAGCGCACGGCGGTTCATCATCGGCGCCGCGATCCGCGCTTAATGCAGCGTCGGCGGCAACGCCTCGATGGCGTCGTCGATCAGCGCGGCGCGATGCTTGGCGTCGAGGTCCTGGGCCAGCATGCGACGCAGCGCCGCCAGCGCCACCTCGATCGCGGCATGGCGGATCTCGTCGGTCGCCCGCGTCTCCTCAAGCGCGACCCTTTCCAACGCCTGGCGCTGCCGGCGCTCAAGCGCAGCGGCAAGATCGAGCTTGGCCGCCTCGGCGGCGCGCTTCGCCTCGTCGCGGGCGAGCGCTACGATCGCCTCGGATTCTTTCAGCGCGTCGCGCTGGCGACGCTGGAATCGCGCCAGGCTCTCCTGCGATTCATCGGCGAGGCGGCGTGCCTCGTCGAGCTCGGATTTGATCCGTGACGAGCGCTGATCGAGCCCCGCGATCACCTTGTCCTTCGCCTTATAGACCAGGAAGGCGACGGCGATGAGGAAGGCGATCAGCACCCAGAATTCGGCGTCGTGGAAAATCTCTGGCATCAGCCGCGCTCCTTCAACGCCGCGTCGACCGAGGCGGCAAGCCGCTTCGGATCGGCCTCGCCGACGAGCTTCGCCGAGGCGGCACGCGCCACCTCCAGCGCCATCTCGCGCAGGCCCTCGAGCGTCTTGCTCTTGGCCGCGGCGATGCGCTTTTCCGCCGCCGCGGTCTCGGCATGGAGCTTCTCGGCGAGTTCCTTGTTGCGTACCGCCGCCTCGGCATTAAGCTGCTCGGCAGTCTCGCGCATCACCGCCTGCGCCTTGGCGCGGGCCTCGGCCAGCGCCTTCTCATAGGCGGCGATCACCGCCTCGGCCTCGGCCTTCATGCGCTGCGCCTTGTCGAGGTCGCCCTCGATGCGCTCCCGCCGCCTGGTGATGATCGAGCCCACTCGTGGCAAGCCGATGAACCGCATCACCACGAAGAGGATGATGAAGGTCACCGCCAGCCAGGCGAGCTGCGGCAGGAAGGTGGCGATGTCGAGCTGCGGCATTCTTAGAAGACGAAGAGGATCAGGAACGCCACGGCGAGGCCGAACAGCCCGGTCGCCTCGGCGAGCGCGAAGCCCAGGAACGCGAAGGGCGTCACCTGTGCCGCCGGGTTGCGGGCGAGTGCGTTGATGAGCGCCGAGAACACGTTGCCGATGCCGATGCCGGCGCCGACCAGCGCGATGCAGGCGATGCCGGCGCCGATCATTTTTGCGGAAGCGAGATCCATGGTGTCAGTCCTTTTGGCTTGGTGAAAACGAAGGGGCGATCAGTGAAGCTTGATGGCGTCGCGGAGATAGAGACAGGTCAGGATGGTGAAGACGTAAGCCTGCAGCACCGCGACCAGGATTTCGAGGAAGATCAGCGCCACGTCGATGGCGAGCGGGATGATGCCGAAGATTCCGACGGCGCCGGCGAAGCCGCCGAAGATCGCCAGCATGGTGTGGCCGGCGAGCATGTTGGCGAAAAGCCGGATCGACAGCGTGAAGGGCCGGATGAAATACGATAGCACCTCGATCGGCACTAGTAGCAGCAGTAGGATCGGCGGCACGCCGTGCGGCACGAACAGGGTCAGGAAATGAAAGCCGTGCCGCCACAGGCCGATGATGGTGACGCCGATGAACACGAGCGCCGCCAGCGCGAAGGTGACGATGATGTGGCTGGTGAAGGTGAAGCCGAAGGGCACCAATCCCAGAAGATTGCCGAACAGGATGAACATGAAGAGGGTGAAGATGAACGGAAAATACTCGCGGCCCTCGATGCCCACCGTGTCGTCGATCATCTTGGCGATGAACTCGTAGGCCATCTCGCCAAGCGACTGCCAGCGCCCCGGCACCAGCGCGGCGCGGCGCGTACCGAGGATGACCAGCGCCGAGATCGCCAGCACGGTGATCGCCATCAGCAGCGCCGAATTGGTGAACGAGACGTCCAGCTTGCCGATATGCAGCGGCACCAGCGGATGGATCTCGAACTGCTCGAGTGGGTGAAGTTCTATCGCCAATTCAGTCCTCGTCGTCCCACGAATTCTTGTCTTCGCTTCCGTTCCGCCGCTTCATCCCGACCGCCATTCCCATGCCGGTCACCGCGCGATAGACGTTCCACATCCCGATGCCGATTCCGAGAAAGAACCCCACGACGATCCCCGCCGGCTTGGTGCCGAGCCAGGTGTCGAAGGCCCAGCCGATCGCGCTCGCCACCACCACCGCCGCCAGCAGCTCGAGGCCGATGCGCAGGCCCTGGGCGAGCGCGTTCTGGCTCTCGACGCTCTCGCTCCGCGGCGGCGCACCGTGTCTCGATCCGCGCGCCCGGTCCAGCCGCTCGCCCAGCGCCTTGAGGCTCGCGCCCGGCTCGTCCTCATCCATCGACCGACCATCCGGAAAGCCTGGAGATTTTCCCGTCCGCGCGCTCGCCGAGGCGGCGAATTGCGCGCAATTTCCCGGTTCGCGCGCTCGCCAAGGCGGCGTATCGCGCGCAATTTCTAAGTGCCGGGCAGGGAAGGTGTCAAGGATACCCGGCGCCGCAGGGGGCCTTTATGCGGTTTTCCGCAGCCGCTCGACGCCCTGCAGATCGACCGAAACCAGCTGCGAGACGCCCTGCTCGCCCATGGTGACGCCATAGAGCCGGTCGACCCGCGCCATGGTCAGGCGGTGATGGGTAATGACGAGAAAACGCGTCTGGGCGCTCTGCGCGATCTCGGCGACGAGGCGGCAGAAGCGATCGACATTGGCGTCGTCCAGCGGCGCGTCCACCTCGTCCAGCACGCAGATCGGCGCCGGGTTGGTCAAGAACACGGCGAAGAGCAGCGCCAGCGCGGTCAGCGCCTGCTCGCCGCCCGAGAGCAGCGACAGCGACTGCAGTTTCTTGCCCGGCGGGCTCGCCATGATCTCGAGCCCGGCCTCGAGCGGGTCGCGATCCCCCTCGCTCTCCTCGCCGCCATGATCGAGCGTCAGATGCGCGCGGCCGCCGCCGAACAGGCGGGCGAACAGCGTGCTGAAATGCTCGTTGACCTGGGTGAAGGCGGCGAGCAGGCGCTCGCGCCCCTCGCGATTGAGTGCCGCGATGCCCTGGCGCAGCTTGGCGATGGCGCCGGTCAGATCCTCGCGCTCGCGAACCAGGTTGGTCAGCTTTTCCTCGACCTCGATCGATTCCGCCTCGGCGACCAGATTGACCGGGCCCATATTGTCGCGCTCGCGGATCAGGCGCTCGAGCCGAGTATTCGCCGCGGCGATATCGGGCAGCTCCTCGTCGGCCTCGATCTCGGCGGATGCTAGAACCTCCTCGGGCTTGACTTGGAGCCGCTCGGCGATCGCCTGACCGACCACGTCGCGCGCCATGTTGGCCTGGTCGCGATTGCCCTCGGCGCGGACGCGCTCCTCGCGGCACTCGCCGGCCGAAGCCTCGGCGGCGCGGGCGGTTTTCTCGGCTTCGCTCAGCCGGGTTTCGCCGGTGGTGAGCGCATCGGCTGCCTCGTTGCGCCGCGAAGTCGATTGCGCGATCACCTCGGCGAGCTTCTCGCGCTCCTGCGCGATCTCGGCCGGGCGCTGGGTCAGCTGGGATATCTCGGCATGCAGCTCGTTGCGGCGCAGTTCCAGCGTCTGGCGCTGCCGCGCCGCCGAATCGGCGCGCGACTGCCAGGATTGGAATTCGATGCCGATGGTGGCGAGGCGATGGCTGCGGGTCTCGGCCTCGCGCAGCAGCCGGTCGTGCTCGCCCTGCTGCGCCTGCTGCAAGGCGCGGCGCTCGGCTAGCTTGCTGCGGGCGGTTTGCGCCGCTTCACGCGCCAGCGCCGGATCGGGCAATTCGGTCAGGGCAATGCGGGCGGCGTCGATCTCGGCCTCGGCCTCGGCGGCATCGAGCCGAAGCCGCTGCGCGGCCTCCTCATGGGCGGCGCGCCGCGATACCACGGCGGCGACGGCACGCGCCAGTTCGGCCTCGCGGGTACGCGCGGTTGCCAGCATATCCATCGCCTCGCGCGCGGCGCGGCGGGCGTCGCGGTCGCCCTCGGCGCGCTGTTGCGTGAAGCGCTGTGCCTCGTCGAGCAGATTGCGGTGCATCGCCGCCTCGGCCTCGGCGCCGATCATCTCGTCGGTCAGGGCGACCAGGCGGTGGCGTTGCTCCAGGCGCTGCGTCGCGGCGGCGGGCGCGCCCGGCATGCGGCGGAAGCCGTCCCAACGCCACAAGCCGCCATCGCGGCTGACCAGGCGCTGGCCCGGGCGCAAGGCGGATTGCAGGCTCTGGCCCTCGGCGGCGGTTTCGACCACGCCGATCTGGTGCAGGCGCCGCGCCAGCGCCGGCGGCGATCCGACATGGTCGGACAGCCGCGCGACGCCGCCCGGCAGCTCGGGAGTGTCGGTGTAATCGTCGAGCGCGAACCAATGCGCTGGCGCCGCCGCATCGATCGGCGCGGTCAGATCCTCGCCCAGCGCCGCGCCGAGCGCGGCCTCGTAGCCATGCGCCACCTGCAGCGCGTCGATAACCGGCGGCCAGCGTCCCTCGCTCGGCCCGGCGAGAAGTTTCTCGAGCGCTTCGCTCTCGGCCTTCACCGTGGCGCGGCGCATCTCGGCCGCTTCGAGCGGGGCGCGCGCCATGTTCTCGGCGGCGCGGGCATCGCCCAGCGCGCGCTCGGCGAGCTCGACCGCCTCGCGGCTTTGCTCGGCGGCTTCTTCGGCGGCGCGCGCGGCCGCGGCGATCTCGGGCCCGATGCCCGAACTCTCCGCCTCGGCTTCGAGCGAGGCGCGCTGGCGGCCAAGCTCGTCCTCGCGATCCTTGAGCCGTGCCCGCCGGTCGGCTGCCTCGGTGGCGCGGATGGTGAGGGCGTTGCGGCGCGCCTCGTCGGCGGCCGATTTCTCAGTGAGACGCGTCAGCTCGGCATCGAGCGCCGCGACCTCATCGCTGATGCGGCCGAGCGCCGCGGTGGCCTGGCTCTGCGCCGCTTGCTCGTCCTGCTGCGCCGCCAGGATCGAGCCGCGCTCTTCCTCGAGCCGCGCCAGCGCGCTGCGCGCGTCGTCGGCCAGCTCGTCCTCGCGCAGCAGATCGGCGGCCAATTGCTCGAGCCGCGCCTCGGCGGCGTGGCGCGCGGTGGTGATGCGGCGCTCTTCCTCTTCGAGGGTCTGGCGCGCCAGGGTCAGGCGCTGCAGCTCGGCCGCTGCGGCGGCCTCGGCCTGGCGCAGGGCGGGCAGCTCCGACGCGACGCTCTCGCGCTGACGCTCCGCCGCCGCCGCCGCCAGGGTGCGGTCGGCAACCACGCGCTCGGCCTCGCGCAGCTTTTCCTCGGCGGCGACCAGCTCGGCGGTGGTGGCGGTCCATTTCAGGTGCAGCACGACGGATTCGGCGCGGCGGATGTGTTCGCTGAGCCGGCGGTAGCGGGAGGCCTGGCGCGCCTGCTTTTTGAGGCTGTCGAGCTGGGCTTCGAGCGTCCGCACCACGTCGTCGAGCCGCGCCATGTTGGCCTCGGCGCCCTTCAACCTGAGCTCGGCCTCGTGGCGGCGCGAATGCAATCCGGAAATGCCGGCCGCCTCTTCCAAGAGTCCGCGGCGGTCGACCGGCTTCGCGGTGATGATCGCGCCGACGCGGCCCTGGCTGATCATGCCGCTCGAATGCGCGCCGGTGGCGGCGTCAGCGAACAGCAGCTGCACGTCGCGCGCGCGAACCTCGCGGCCGTTGATGCGGAAGTCGGAGCCGGCGCCGCGCTCGATGCGGCGCAGGATCTCGATCTCGTTGAACTCGCCGTAGGGCTGCGGCGCATCGTGCTTGGCGTTGTCGAGGCCGAGCGTGACCTCGGCGACGTTGCGCGCCGGCCGCGCCGTGGTGCCGGCGAAGATGACGTCGTCCATCTCGCCGCCGCGCAGTCGCTTGGCCGAGGTCTCGCCCATCACCCAGCGCAGCGCCTCGACCAGATTGGATTTGCCGCAGCCATTCGGGCCGACGACGCCGGTCAATCCCGGCTCGATGACGAGCTCAGTCGGTTCGACGAAGGATTTGAAGCCGCTGAGACGAAGCTTGGCGAAATGCACGGTCGGTTTCGCCTAGCCGCGCGACATGAGCGAGCCGAACCAGCTTCGGACGCGGTCGAGCATGCCCGGCGCCGGCTCGACCGGCGCGGTGGCCGCGGTGCTGGCGCCGGTCGCGGGCGCGCTATCGGCGCTGCCATTCAGGTTCTTGACGAATTCCTCATAGGGCAATTCGCCGACGACCTTCTTGCCGTCGATGAAGAAGGTCGGCGTCGAATCGACGCCGTAATGCTGCTGCCCGTTGAGGCGCGAGTTGATGATGCTGTCGGACAGCTTCTGGTCGGCGACGCATTGGTCGAATTCCGCCTGGCTCATGCCACCGACCTTGGCGATGCGCGCCAGCGAGCCCTTGACGTTGGACGACTGCGCCCAGCTCAGCTGGCTCTGGAATAGCGTGTCGATGAAGGCATAGAAGCGGTCCGGCGGCGCGCAGCGCGCCACCATCGCCGCCAGCAGCGCCGATTGATCGAGCGGATAATCGCGCAGGATCAGTTTCGCCTTGCCGGTGTCGATCCATTCGGTCTTCAGCTTGGGCAGGGTTTCCTGATCGAAAACGGCGCAATGCGGGCAGGTGAGTGAGGCGTATTCGAAGATGGTGATTGGCGCCTTGGCGTCGCCCAGCACGCGATCGTCGCTCTGCGGCTGCGGCGTTTCGGCGGCAAGCACCGGGCTTGCCGCGATGCCGATGAAGGCCGTCACGATCAGCGCCAGCCGGATAATATGCATGCACCACTCCCGCGAACGAACAGGCCGGAGACTAGGGCGGGGCTTGCGCCATTTCAAGCAACCTCCAGCGGATTCGCCGCCTGTCTTGCTCAGAGTTTATCCGAACGCGGCGAAGCGTCGGTGCCGATCACCGCCTCGCCGAGTCGCTGCAGCGCATCGCGCAAGCCCGCATCCGTAATTCCCGCCAGCGAGCGGTCGAGCGTTGCGCGCTCGGTCTCGGCCAGCTTGCGAGGCGGGCGATAGCGCGGTGCGGCCGCGCGCGGCAGCGGACCCTGGATTAAGGTCAGCCGCGCCACCGCGCGATAGCCGAAAAAGGCGTTGATCCGCTCTAGGATCTGCGGCTCGCGATGCTGCGCCTCGAGCGCAAAGCCGGGATCGACCCGGAGCCGCAGCGTGCCGTCACGCCGCTCGCCGCGGGTGAAGGAAAGCCGCTCCGGTGCGAGGCGCCGCGCCAGATCCTCGCCGACCACGGCCGACCAATGCGAGACCATCTGCGCCTCGCTGAAGCCGTGCTTGCCCAGCACCGGGGCGGCGACGCGCGGCAGCTCGGCGGCAAGCGCGCGCATGAAGCCGCGGCGCTGCGAAGCCGGCTTCTCTGCCGCCTTATCTTTCTTGTCGCCCTTGTCGCCGGGCTTGTCGCTCAACGCCGGTCTCCTATTACTCCGGAGCCAAGCCCATGGCATGGTCCGACGTGGCCAAGCCTCCGTCGATTTCCCGCACAAAGCAAGCGGCACTCCCAGGATTGCTGCTCGCCTGGTATGACCGACACCGCCGCCAGCTCCCGTGGCGGGCACGGCCGGGCGAGACGCCCGATCCCTACCGGGTCTGGCTCAGCGAGATCATGCTGCAGCAGACCACGGTTGTCGTCGTGGCGCCCTATTACGCGGCGTTCCTGCGGCGCTGGCCCGATGTGAAGGCCTTGGCCGCTTCGTCCTTGGACGCCGTGCTGCATGGCTGGCAGGGCCTCGGCTATTACGCGCGGGCGCGCAATCTGCTTGCCTGCGCCGGCGTGGTGGCGCGGGATTTCGGCGGGCGCTTCCCCGATAGCGAGGCGGGACTGCGCGAACTGCCCGGCATCGGCGCCTATACCGCGGCGGCGATAGCCGCCATCGCCTTCGGCCGCCGGGCCAGCGCGCTCGACGGCAATGGCGAGCGGGTGATGGCGCGGATTTTCGCGCTGCGCACGCCGCTCCCCGCCGCCAAGCCCAGGCTGCGCGAATTGGCCGAGGGGCTAGTGCCGGCGGAGCGGTCGGGCGATTACGCCCAAGCGCTGATGGATTTGGGCGCCACCATCTGCACGCCGCGCAAGCCGAAATGCGTGCCGTGCCCCTGGCGCGAGCCTTGCGTGGCGCGGAAGCTCGGCATTCAGGAGCTATTGCCGGCGCGGGCGGCGAAGAAGGAAAAGCCGCGACGTTACGGCGTCGCCTTTTGGGTGGTCGATAAGGCAGGCGCCATCTGGTTGCGCCGGCGGCCGGAGCGGGGATTGCTCGGCGGCATGATAGAGGTGCCCTCCACAGTCTGGCGGGCCAAGCCCTGGGGCGAGGCCGAAAGCCTGAAAGCGGCGCCGCTCAAGGCGCGCTGGCGGCGCCTGCCGGGCAGAGTGCGGCACAGCTTCACGCATTTCGATCTGGAGCTGGTCATCCTGGCTGCGACATCGCGCCCGAACGCCAAGCTCGGCGGCATCTGGGTGGCGCCGAAGAATTTGAAGGATCAGGCGCTGCCGAACTTGATGAAGAAGGCCATCGCCTGGGCGCAAAGCGGCGCCGCGGACTCCTAGGACCGCGTGGCGCTGATGTCGCGCGAGCAGCTTGTACCGGCGGCCTGGTATTGCGAATCCAGCCGGCCGGTGAATTGGCTACCGGAGAATTTTCCGTTCACCGTGCCCGAGGTGCCGTTCGAGACGTAATTATAGGAGGCGGTAGCGCTGCCATCGGTGGCGACGCTGCCGGCTAGCCGCACCGTGCCGTTGGAGAGCTGAATATTGCCGGCGATTCGGCCGTCGGCGACGCGCAGGGTGATTGCGCCCGGCGGGCAATGGGTGCCGCTGCCTTTGAGCGGCCCGGTCCAGGTGCCGTCATAGGGACCGGCGGCGAAGGCAACGCCCAGCGGCAGCAAAACGGCGATAGCGGCGACCATCAATCGTTTCATCGCAATCCTCCCATTTCGGCGCGAATCTGTTGGCGGAAGACATCGATCGAGACCGGCTTGCCCTTGATGTCGACATGCCAGAACGCCCAGCCGTTGCAGGTGGGCGCGCCCTGCACCTCGGCGGCGACCTTGTGGATCGAGCCCTTGGTCTCGGCTGAGATCACCGAGCCGTCGGCACGCACCCGCGCGGTCCAGCGCCGCGCCGCGTCGAACAGCACGGCGCCCGGCTTGACCAGGCCGCGCTCGACCAGCACGCCGAAGGCGACGCGCGGCTCCTGGCGTTTATCGGGCGTCATGATGTCGTCGATGGTCATGGGCTCGATCGCGGCGATGCGCTGTTTCGCGAGATTGGCATATTCCTTGTCGCGCTCGATGCCGATGAAGCGGCGGCTCAGGCGCTTGGCGACGGCGCCGGTGGTGCCGGTGCCGAAGAACGGGTCGAGCACCAGATCGCCGGGCTTGGTGGCCGCCAGCAGCACGCGATGCAGCAGCGCCTCGGGCTTCTGGGTCGGATGGGCCTTGCTGCCGTCATCCTGCTTCAAGCGCTCCGGCCCGGTGCAGAGCGGTAAGAGCCAGTCGCTGCGCATCTGCACGTCGTCGTTGAGCGATTTCATCGCCTGGTAGTTGAAGGTGTATTTGCTGTCGGGCGACTTACCGCACCACAGCAGGGTCTCATGCGCGTTGGTGAAACGCCGGCCGCGGAAATTCGGCATCGGGTTGGTCTTGCGCCAGACGATGTCGTTGAGGATCCAGAATCCGAGATCCTGCAGGATCGAGCCGACGCGATAGATGTTGTGATAGGAGCCGATGACCCAGAGTGTGCCGTCGGGCTTCAACAGGCGCCGCGCCGCCGCGAGCCAGTCGCGGCTGAAGCGGTCATAGGCGGCGAGGTCGGGGAATTTGTCCCAGGCATCGGTGACGCCGTCGACCCGGCTGTTATCCGGCCGGTGCAGCTCGCCATTGAGCTGGAGGTTATAGGGCGGATCGGCGAAGACGAGATCGACGCAAGCCTCCGGCAGCCGGTTCATCAGCGACACGCAATCGCCGACTAGCACACCGTCATCGCCTGAAATGGGGCCGGAGACCGCGTCTCCGGCCACCGCACGCGCCTCACTCATGGCTTAACCCCCGCTGGCCGCGACTCGTGGTTCGAGGCCGAGTCGCAGTTAAGCAGCACGCCGAGTCGTGGTCAATAAGTTTGTGGAGTCAATAGGTTAACGGGATTCTCTGGACTGGAATCCGAGCATCATCTGTACCGGCGCAAAGGAGCGGCGGTGGTGCGGGGTGGTGCCCAGCGCCCGGAGCGCGGCGCGGTGCTCGGCGGTGGCGTAGCCGACATTGGTCGCCCAGCCATAGCCCTGATAGCGCAGGGCCAGGCCGCGCATCAGCCGGTCGCGCATCACCTTGGCGATGATCGAGGCGGCGGCGATGGAGAGCGAGAGGGCGTCGCCGCCGATCACCGTCTTGGCCGTGCAGGGCAGCTCGGGCGCGATATTACCGTCGATCAACGCCGATTGAGGTCGCGCCGGCAGCGCCGCCATGGCGCGGCGCATGGCGAGAAGCGAGGCCTGGAGAATATTGATCCGGTCGATCTCGGCGGCGCTGGCGGCACCGATTCCAATCATCGCGCATTGCCAGAGCAGGCCTGCGAGCTCCTCGCGGGTTTCGGGCGTCAGCTTTTTTGAATCGTCGATGCCGCTGCGCAGCCGGCGCGACAAATGGCGGCGGTCAAGGATGATCGCAGCGGCGACCACGGGTCCTGCCAAGGGCCCGCGTCCGACCTCGTCGATGCCGCAGACCAGGCCGTCGCATCCGCGTTCCAGCGCGAAATCGGGCATGGCCTAACTGACACCCATGCCCGCGCCGATTCAAGCGCGACTCGTCGAACCCCGGATGGCGATTAAAGCGCCAGGCTGAACTGGTTGCTTGGCTTGGGCGGGGCGGCGAATTTCGTCGTGTCGAGCTGGCCGCTGCGGCGCGGCTTCTGATTTAGCTTCAGCCGTCGATAGGCGGTCTCGAAGCGGATGCGCAGCATCTCGGCATAGGGGCCGGTGCCGCGCATGCGCTTGCCCCATTGCGCATCGTAATCCTTGCCGCCGTGGCTCTGGCGGATGAGCGACATGACGTGCTTCGCCTTGTCGGGGACATGGGTGTTGAGCCATTCGACGAAGAGCGGCGCCACTTCGAGCGGCAGGCGCAGCATGGTGTAGCCGGCACCGCTGGCGCCGGCGGCGACCGCGCGCTCGAGAATGGTCTCGAGCTCGGCATCGTTGAGCGCCGGGATCATCGGCGCCGCCATCACGGCGGTGGGGATGCCGGCGGCCGACAGTGCCGTGATGGTCTCGATCCGCCGCTCGGGCGTTGCCGCGCGCGGCTCCAGCGTGCGCGCCAGATGGCGGTCGAGCGTTGTCACTGACACCGCGACGGCGGCAAGGTTTTGCTTCGCCATGTCGGCGAGGATATCGATGTCGCGCTGGATCAGCGCCGATTTGGTGACGATGGTGACCGGGTGATGGAATTCGCGCAGCACTTCGAGAATGCCGCGCGTGATCTCGAGCTTGCGCTCGGCCGGCTGGTAAGGGTCGGTGTTGGTTCCCATCGCGATCGGCTGGCAGCGATAGGATGGCTTCCGCAGCTCGTTCGCCAAAAGGGTCGGCGCGTTCTCCTTGGTCAGGATCTTCGATTCGAAATCGAGACCGGGCGACATGCCGAGATAGGCATGGGTCGGACGCGCGAAGCAATAGACGCAGCCATGCTCGCAGCCGCGATAGGGGTTGATCGAGCGGTCGAAGCCGATATCGGGCGAATCGTTGCGGGCGATGATAGTGCGGGTGGCGTCGCGGATGTACTGCGTGTGCAGCGCCGGCGCCGGCTCGTCGGCCAGGCCCCAGCCATCGTCGGTGACGACGCGCTGCTCCACCTCGAAGCGACAGGTCGCATTGCTAACGGCGCCGCGCCCCTTGCGCGCCAGGGTCTGCACCAATTCATCCATGGCGCCACTCTGCGCCGGTGTATCGAACAAATCAAGAACATCGTCGGGCTGGGTCTTATGGGCGCCCATGACCATCAAAGCGGCGACTCGACGCGAAAGTTGCCTAGCGCTTGGCGGGCGGACAATGCTCCTGCAATCGCGGCATCAGCTCGACCAGATTGCAGGGCCGCGTCCGGTTGTCGAGCTGGTGCTGGATGATCTCCCAGCCATCGCGGCAGGCGCCGGGAGATCCCGGCAGGGCAAAGAGATAGGTGCCACCCGCGACGCCCGCGGTGGCGCGGCTTTGCAGCGTCGAGGTGCCGATCTTCAGATAGCTCTGCGCGCGGAACAGCTCGCCAAAGCCGGCGATCTCTTTTTCGTAGACCGCGTGGAAAGCCTCGGGCGTGACGTCGCGGCCGGTGACGCCGGTGCCGCCGGTTGAAATAACGACATCGATGGACGGATCGGCGATCCAGGCCTTGAGCTGTGCCACGATGGCGGCTTGGTCGTCCTTGACGATGGTCTTTGCCGCGACGCGGTGGCCGGCGGATGTGACCATCTCGGCGAGGCTGCGGCCGGATTTGTTGTCCGTCTCGCTTCGCGTGTCGGAGACCGTCAGGATCGCGATATGGACGGCGAGGAAGGGACGCGACTCATCGATTTTCGGCGACATGCTGGCGACCCGGGGCGGTGGTGTCGAGAGCGGTATAGGTCGGCCATTGACCCGCGGCAAGCGAGTCGAGATCCGGGGTCGGCTGCTTCAGGCGCATGCGATAGACCCAGTAATTGGTCAGCACCCGCTCGGTGAAGATGCGCGATTGCGACACCGGCACGCTTTCGAGGAACAGCAGCGGGTCGGCCTTGTATTCCGTCGCCGCCGCTTTCCAGCGCTCCACCGCGCCCGGCCCGGCATTGTAGGCCAGGGTGAAGAACACCAGATTGCCGGCGATATGCTCGTCCTTGAGCAGGGTCTGGATGTATTCCTGCGCCAAGGTGAGATTGAGCTCGGGGTCGGCCAGCGGCACGTCGCGCCGCATGCGCTTGTCGAAATCGCCGAGGTTCTCACCGCTTTGCGCCGCCATCAGCCGTGCCGTCGCCGGCATCAGTTGCATCAGGCCTTGCGCGCCCGCGCTGCTCACCACCTGCGGCACGAAGACCGATTCCTGACGCATCACGCCGAAGACCAGTGCGCGGTCGATGGTGAAGCCGCCGCGCGGCGCCCAGCGCGGCACCGGGTAGAGCGCGTGGTCGTGATTGCGGCCGTCGTTGCGGGCAAGAATGGATGCGAGCTGCAGGCTCAAGGCCGGCAGATTGGCGCGATCCGACAGCGCCGCGAGCGATTGCAGCAGCGGCGTCTCGCCGCGCGCGGCGAGGATGCGCAGCTCGCTTTCGGCGGTGGCGAGATCGCCGATCTCGATCAGCGCCAGGGCGCGGCGTCCGCCCGGCAGGGCTTTCAGCGTCTGCGCGTCGAGGTCGGTGAAAGCTTCGTTGTCGAAATTGAAGTAATTGTCGACCCCGAGCAGCCGGCGGGCGATCAGCCCATAGAAAGTGTGCGGCCGCTCGGCAGCGATGCCTAGCCAATAGGCAACATGCTCGGGTCGGTGGCTTTTAAGCTCGACCCGCGCCGCCCAGAACGCGGCGGCCGAGACCGTCCAGGACGTCTGGCCCGGGCTCTTGGCGAGTGCGGCAAAATGCTGCCCGGCCAGATCGAGTTTGCCGGCGCGCCAAGCTTCGAGCCCGGCCTGCCATTGCATGGCGGCGGCGACGGGCAGACCGCCATCCTCATTGCCGTCGCCCGGCTTGGCGCGCGCCGTGCCGTAATCTACCTCGTCGGCGGTCGTCGCGGTCACCAGGGCGAGGCTGTTCGGCTTCGGGGGCGCCGCGGTCTTGGGCGGCTGGCGCTTCAAGGCCAGATCGTAGATCGCCTTGGCATCGGGCTCGTCGCCATACTGGCCGAGCCATTGGCTCAGCTCGTCATAGCTCACCTTGTATTGGGGTTGGAGATAGCGCTGGGCAAGCACCCGCCCCATCAGCAGGCGGGCCTGTAGGCCCGCGATTTCGCGGTCGGCGGCCGGCCATTGGGCGGTCGATTGCAGAAGGAAGATCAGCCGATAGCGCTCCGCGTCTGCGGTTGCCAGAATGTTCGGCAGATCCGCTTCGTGACGGTGATCGCTTCCGGTGGCGAGCGCCGCGGTCTGTAATTCCGCCGCGGAGCTAGTGGGGGTGCCGATCAATAACCCGGCGAAAATTGCAGTAACGGCAATTCCTAACCAAGTCTTGTTCGGCCGGCACCCATATTTCCAGCCCTTCATGCAGACGCCTTAAACTATCCCTGACTCGCTTGGCAAGACCAAAGTTCAACGGTTCAGGGCAACATTTGTTCCCTGCCCGCGACTCGGCATTAAATGCTGGTAATTTGTAGAATGTTACTGGAGGGAGGCCAATTTAGACTGAATCGATAACAGGTCCCGCCATGATTCGACTTTATGATCGGGCGATCGGAGTAGATAAGACGGATGGTAAACCGGCATGGCCGGGATTGGTTGCGTCAGGCCGGGGACCGGCAGATCGAGCCATTTGCCGCGCAGGCGGGTGATCCCCTCCTGCCGGCCAAGTAGGGTCGAGGCGGCAGTCCCGCCGCATAGCACCACGATTTTCGGCCGGATCAGGGCGATATGGCGCCAGACAAACGGCAGGCAGAGTGCGGTTTCCTCGCCGGTCGGCTTGCGGTTACCGGGCGGCCGCCAGAACAGGATGTTGGTGATATAGGCACCGCTGGCGCGCTCAATGCCGATCGCGGCCAGCATGCGGTCCAAGAGCTGTCCGCTGCGGCCGACGAAGGGCCGGCCGATGCGGTCCTCGTCGCCGCCCGGCGCCTCGCCGATCAGCATGAGCGGTGCTTCGGGATTGCCGTCGGCGAAGACGGTATGGGTCGCCGTCCGCTTGAGCGAGCAGCCGGCGAAGCCCTGGACCGCGGCGCGCAACGCCGCCAGATCGCCGGCCGAGTCGGCGAGCTCGCGGGCCGAGGCGAGGATGGCGCTTTGCGCCGCGATAGCGGGCGCCGCCACCGCTGCGGCCGGGGTGGGTGTCAGTGCGGTCGGGGCGGTCGGCAAGGGACGCGCCGGGCGCGGCGGAGCGGCGAATCGGTCGCGCGGTGCCGCATCGATCGCCTCGTCGGCACCCATGGCAACCTGCCATGCGAGCAGCCGGGTGAGAGCGGCGCGATCCTGCATGGCGGCAAGGCTAGCATCTCTGTCTCGCCCGCCGCCATCGACTATAGTGGCGCGCCATGCAGCGCGAACGGATGGAATACGACGTCCTGGTCGTCGGGGGCGGCCCCGCCGGCCTCGCCGCCGCCATTCGGCTGAAGCAACTGGCATCCGAAGCGTCGCGCGCGGTTTCGGTCTGCCTGATCGAAAAGGGCTCCGAGATTGGCGCCCATATTCTTTCCGGCGCGGTGTTCGAGCCGCGCGCGCTCACCGAGCTCATTCCCGATTGGCGGGCGCTCGGCGCACCGCTGACCGTCGCCGCCACCGACGACCGCTTTTTGCTCCTGAGCGAAACGCGCGCCTGGCGTCTGCCGATGCCGCCGCAAATGCGCAATCACGGCAATTACATCATCAGCCTCGGCAATCTCTGCCGTTGGCTCGCGGCACAGGCCGAGGCGCTCGGCGTTGAGATCTATCCCGGCTTCGCCGGTGCCGAGATTCTCTACGGCGATGCGGGACGCGTCGCCGGTGTCGCGACGGGCGGCATGGGCATCGGCAAGGACGGCATCGCCACCGCGAATTTCCAGCCCGGTGTCGAGTTGCGCGCCAGCGAGACGCTGTTCGCCGAAGGCTGCCGCGGCTCGCTGACCACATCGCTCGAGGCGCGTTTCGGCTTGCGCGCCAATGTCGATCCGCAAAGCTACGGTCTCGGCCTGAAGGAGCTTTGGGAGATCGATCCGGCGCAGCACCGCGCCGGCCGCGTCGTTCATAGCATCGGTTGGCCGCTCGATCGGCATACCTATGGCGGCTCGTTCCTCTATCACGCCGAGGGCAACCAATTGGCGGCGGGTTTCGTCGTCGGACTCGATTACGACAATCCATTTCTCTCGCCCTTCGAGGAATTCCAGCGCTTCAAGACCCATCCCGCCATTCGAGGATTGTTCGAGGGCGGACGGCGCATCGCCTATGGCGCGCGCGCCCTGAACGAGGGCGGCTTTCAATCGATCCCGGCGCTGAGCTTCCCTGGTGGGCACCTCATCGGCGATGCGGCGGGATTCTTGAACGTGCCCAAGATCAAGGGCAGTCACACTGCGATGAAATCGGGCATGGTCGCAGCCGAGACGGTGTTCCGGCGGCTCGGCGGCGATGCGGCGGCGGATTTCCGCCAGGCGCTCGAGGCGAGCTGGGTGTGGCCCGAGCTCTGCGCCGTGCGCAACATCCGCCCGGCCTTCCGCAGCGGATTATGGGCCGGTCTCCTCTATGCCGCGCTCGACACCTATATCCTGCGCGGCAAGGCGCCGTGGACCTTCCGGCAGAGCGCCGACTACACCCATCTGCAGCGCGCCGACCGCGCCCGACGCATCGTCTATCCGAAGCCCGACGGGGCGGTGTCGTTTGACCGGCTCTCCTCCGTGTTCCTGTCGGGGGTCAGCCACGAGGAGAATCAGCCGCCCCATCTCCGGCTCGAGGACCCGGCGGCCGCCATCGCGGTCAATTACGATCTCTATGATTCGCCGGAGACGCGCTATTGCCCGGCCGCGGTCTATGAGATCGTCAAGGATTCGGCGGGCGCCCCGCGGCTCCAGATCAACGCGGCGAATTGCATCCATTGCAAGAGCTGCGACATCAAGGATCCGACCCAGAACATCGACTGGACCGTGCCCGAGGGCGCCGGCGGTCCCAATTATCCCAACATGTAGCGCGGCGATTGCCGCCGGAATGGTGTAATCTGCCCGACGTGAAAACCGATCATCCCAGGCGCGCGTTCTGGCTGGCGGCGGCATGCGGTGTCGCGGCGCTGCTGGCTTTGGCCGCCTGCAAGGAAGACGCGGCCAAGACGAGCGAGAGCGACAAGACGGCCGATGCCGCCGTGGCCGAGGCACCGCCGGCGCTCGACAGCGCGATGGGCGGCTATCTTGCCGGGCGGTACGCGCAGCAGCAGCACGATTACGGCGACGCCGCCGCCTTCATGGAGCGCTCGCTGCAGGGCGATCCCGACAATTTCGACCTGGTCCGGCGGGTCTTCACCTTGCGGCTGTCCGAAGGGCGCATCGACGATGCCGCCGATCTCGCCAAGCGCATCGCGTCGCATGACGGCGCGACCGGGCTCGCGGCGCTCGTGCTGCTCGAGCAGGCGATCAAGCGCGGCGATTTCGACGGCGCCGCTAAGCAGGCGGCGGCGATCCCGCGCGACGGCGCGCAACGCTTTGCCGTGCCGCTGCTGGCCGCCTGGGTCGATGCCGGCCGCGGCCAGACCGACAAGGTCGGCAAGGAGCTCGCCGCCATGGGAAATGCCCGCGGCCTCGGGCCGCTGAAGCTTTTGCACGAGACGCTGATCGCCGACGTGACCGACCAGACCGCCAAGGCCGATGCCGGCTATCGCAAGCTGGTCGCCGTGGAAACCCCGCCGACCTTGCGGGTTGCCCAACTGGCGGGAAATTTCTACGAGCGGCACGGCGAAGCCGATGCCGCCCGCGCGCTCTATCAAAGCGTCGCGGCGAGCGATGATTCGGACGTCGCCGCATCGGGCCTGGCGCGGCTCGGCCAAGGCGCCAAGCCCGACCGCGTCGTGGCGTCGCCGGCCGACGGCGCCGCGGAAGCGATGTTCGACCTCGCCAGCCTGCTCAACGAGCGCGAGACGCTCGATGCCGGCCTCGTCTATGCGCGGCTTGCCCTCGATCTGAAGCCGGATTTCACGCTGGCGCAGCTGCTCGCCGGCGAGATGCGCGAGGCGCAGGACCGCGAGGCCGCCGCGCTGGAGCTTTATCGCGCGGTCGACGCCAAATCGCCCTTCGCCTGGACGGCACGACTGCGCGCGGCGCTGGCGCTCGACGCGCTGTCGCGCACCGACGAGGCGCGCACCACGCTCGAGGCGATGGCGACGGAGCGGCCCGATCGGTCGGAGGCGCTGATCGAGCTCGGCGATATCGAGCGCAGCCACAGTCGCTTCACCGAGGCGGCATCCGCCTATAGCCGCGGCCTCGACCGTATTCACGATGCCAATCCGCGTAACTGGCGGATCTATTACAGCCGCGGCGTCGCCTATGAGCGCGCCGGCGATTGGCCGCGCGCCGAGGCCGATCTGAAACACGCGCTGGAATTGCAGCCGGACCAGCCGCTGGTGCTCAACTATCTCGGCTATACCTGGATCGACAAGGGCGAGAACATCGACCAGGCGATGAAGATGATCCAGCGCGCCGTCGAGCTGCGTCCCACCGATGGCTATATCGTCGACAGCCTCGGTTGGGCCTATTATCGGCTCGGCGATTACGCGCGCGCGACCCAGACGCTGGAGCGCGCGATCGAGCTGGTGCCCGAGGATCCGACCATCAACGACCATCTCGGCGACGCCTATTGGCGCAATGAGCGCTTGGGCGAGGCGCGCTTTCAATGGCGGCGCGCGCTGCAATTCAAGCCCGAGGCGGATGAAGTGAAAAAGATCGAGGCCAAGCTCGATCGCGGCCTGCCCGACAGCGTCAGCGGCGGCTGAGCTGCCATAGCCGCGCCTTGCTCGCCCCCGCCAAGCTCAATCTCTATCTGCACGTCGTCGGCCGGCGCGCCGATGGCTATCACCTGATCGACAGCCTGGTCGCCTTCGCCGATATCGGCGACAGCATCGCGGTTTCGCAGGCCGATAGGCTGAGCCTCGCTGCGCGCGGCGCTTTCGCCGGCGATCTCGGCGGCGATCCGCGCCAGAACCTGATCTGGCGCGCCGCCGAAAGCCTCGCCAAGCAACTCGGTCGAGCGCCCGGCGCCGCGATCGATCTCGAGAAGAACCTGCCGGTCGCCTCGGGCATCGGCGGCGGCTCGAGCGACGCGGCGACCGCGCTGCTAGCGCTGTGCGAATTATGGGGCGTCAGGCTGGCGCCGGAAAAATTGACGGACCTGGCGGCCGAGCTCGGCGCCGATGTGTCGGTCTGCCTGACGCGCCGGGCATCTTGGATGGGCGGCATCGGCGAACGGGTCGAGCCGGCGCCGGCCTTGCCGCCCGCCGCGGTCGTGCTGGTCAATCCGCGCCAGCCGCTGGCGACCCGCCAAGTATTCGCGGCGATCAAGCCGCCCTATGGTCAGCCGGCGCGGTTCAGCGCGGCGCCGCGCAGCGTGCCTGAGCTCGCCAATCTTCTCGCCGAGCGGCGCAATGATTTGACCGCGACGGCACAGGCGCAAATGCCGGTGATCGGCGACATGCTGAAGCGGCTGAGTGAATGTGATGGCGTGCTGCTCACGCGCATGAGCGGCAGTGGCGCCACCTGCTTTGGCCTTTGCGAAAACGAGTTCGCGGCGCAAGCGGCCGCGGATCGTTTGCGCAGGTCAAATCCGGATTGGTGGGTGGCGGGTGGCCGGCTGATCTAGCTGCCGCGCCGCAATCAATGCGCGGCGGCGGCTTTCTGATCGGTCGGCGTCGCGCTGCCGGTCTGGATGGTTGCTTTGAGCTGTGCCGCGCGCGCTTCGGCCTTCTTCAGATCGTCGGGCGAGAAGGTGCTCGCCAGATGATCGCGGCGCTGGGCGGCGCCTTGGTCGCCCTTGGCGGCGGCGGCGACATACCAGGCATAGGCCTCGACCAGCGAAGCCGGCACGCCTTCGCCGCGCTCGTAGAGCAATCCCAAATTGAACTGCGCGTTGACCACGCCGGCGCCGGCGGCGCGGCGGAACCAGCGCGCGGCCTCCTGGATGTCCTGCTTGGCGCCGACGCCGTTGGAATAGGCGACGCCGAGATTGAAGGCGGCGTTGGCGTTACCCTGCGCGGCGGCTTTTAGATACCACTCGACCGCCTTGGGCGGGTCTTTCTGCGCGCCCATGCCTTCGCTGTACATGACGGCGATGTTGTATTGCGCCTCGGCGACGCCGCCATCGGCGGCGGCCTGGAAGAGCTGCGCGGCGTGGCCGTAATCCTGCTTCACGCCCTGGCCGAGCGCGTAGAGCACGCCCAGACGGTATTCGGCGACCGGATCGTTATTCTTGACGCGCTCCTCAAGCCAGGTGACGAGCTTGGCCGGATCTTGCGGCGCGCCATCGGCGCCGGCAGCGGCCTTGCGCGCGGCGGCGATGGCTTGCGCGTTTTGCACGGCTTGTGGTGACGGGCCGGCTTGCGGAGCGGGTGTCGCGGCTGCTTTGCGCTGCGGCAATGGCTGGGTCACCGGCATCGGCGCGGCGGGTGCCGCGGCTTGCGGCGCCGGATTGCCGAGGGCGACGACCGATTGCGGCGCCGGGGTAGTGGGGGCGGGCGCCGGCATGGCGATTTGCGGTTGCGACGCGGGCTGGACCGGTGCCGCGGGAGCCACCATCGGCTCGGGCTGCAGGCTGACCGCCGGTGGCAGCGCCGCCACCGGTGCCGCCGCGGACTGTTGCGGCAGCACCGCCTTAGGTGCCGGCATCGGACTGGGCATCGAATTCGGGGGCGGAGTCATTTGAGCGGAAAGCTGGACCGCGGACGGCAGGGCGGTGGGTTGCGACGGCGCGAACGGCGCTGGCAAGACGTCTTGCGCCGGCGCGTTGAGGGCACTCGCGCCATCGTCATGCGAGGCGAGCAGGCGTTGCGCGCCCAAGGCACCCAGTGCCACGATCAGCGCCAGGCTCACCGCCGCGATCAGCGGCTTGCGCGAGCGCTTGGCGCGGAGCGGCCGGTCGAGCTCGAGCGGTTCGGCGAATTCATCGCGCGGCGATTCGGCGAAGGGCCGCCGCGTCTCGGGCTCGAGGGCGGGCTGCCAATCGGTCTTGGGCTCGTTCGCATAGGCCGGCATCGGCGGCGCCATGCGACGCTCGGGTCCATTGTAATTCTGGGGACCGCCGCGGCGGCGCTCGGTCATGCGCGGCTCGGTCTCGAACATCTCCGGTACGGCGTCCGGCTCGGGGCCGCGTTCGCGCCGCTTGCGCGCCATGTGATCGAGAATGCTCAGGCTCGGCGCCGGCTCGTCCTCGGCCGGCAGCGGTGCCATGACGGGCGGCGCCATGCGGGGTGCTGCGGTCGGGGCTGGCTGGCGCACCTGGCGCGCCGCGGCGATGAGATCGGCAAGGCCGCGCTCGGCGGGACGCGGCGGCTCGGGCGTCGGGCGCGGCGCGAAACTCTGCGGCTGCGGCGCGCGGAAATCGTCGGGGCAGGCGCGGCGGATGGCGCGCTCGAGCCACTCTTCCGCCGGCAGTCGGGCGATTTGCGCGGCGCGCTCGGCGATGCGGCGTAGCGTCGGATCGAGATCGACGCTTTGCCAGGAGTCCGGAATTTCGCGGATCATCAGCGGCGCTCCATCGCGGGCAGTGCGGCGATGCGGCGCAGCGCTTCGTCGACATGCGATTGTTCCGACAGCATATGCTCGGCGGCGCGTTCGGGATCGGGCGCGTCGAGCAGCGCATAGGCCTGGTCGCGGTTGAGGCGGCCGGATGCAATGAGATCGCGCAGCTTCGGCGGCAAGCCCAGCAGCCGCAGGCTGCGCACGATATGCGGCATCTCGCGCCCGACGGTGGCGGCAACTTCGCGCGGATCGAAGGAGAATTCCGTCATCAGCCGGAGGTAAGCGCGCGCTTCCTCGATCGGCGACAGATTGTCTTCGCCGAGATTCTCGCTGAGCGAGGCGAGCACCGCCTCGGAATCGGAGAGGTTGGTCACCCCCACGGCGATCTGCGTCATGCCGAGGCGCTTCGCGGCGCGCCAGCGGCGCCGTCCGGCGATGATTTCATAGCGGCCGTCTTCGCCGGCCTTGCGTCGCGCCAGGATCGGCTGGCGCATGCCATCGCGCGCGATGGCGGCAATCAGCGTCTCGGGCGCGTCGTATTCAGGCTGGCGCGTGCCGACGGTACCGGCATCCAGGACCGAGGGCGGCAGCATCAGCGTGGTCGCTTCGATGGCGTGCGGCGCGGGCGCGACGTGCGGCGCCGGTATCGGTGCCACCGGCATGGGCCGCGTCATCGCGGGTGCCACCGACAGCGGCGCCGCGACCGGACGCGGCGGCAGTGGCGCCGGACGCGATGGGAACGGCTCGACGGCGGCGCGCATCGGCGGCGCGACCGGGCGGGGCGGCGGATAATATGAGGGAGCAACCGGTGCGGCTGTGGGCTCGGGCGCCAAGGCGATGCCTTCGGCGGCGCTGGTCTCGGCGATCAGCCGGCCGAGCCATAGCGACAGGGGCTGGCCGGCGCGTTGGGCAGCGAGCTCTGCCGCGTCACGCGACGCGGCCGAAAGGCGGTCAAATTGCCAAAGCGCGCTCATAACTCCTCCACTGGCACCCCACTGCCATTAGTTGGAGTATAAGATACGTTAATGGTTAATGCTTCGTTATCGCAATGCAAGATAACTCGCGGACTGCATTGACGATTCGTTAAAATCGGGCCTAATCTGAGGGCTCAATATATTGGGGTCTTCCCTGGGCAAGATCGAAGCAGCCGCGCAACGGCTCGAAGAGGCGGTGGCCCGACTCGAAGCGGCCATGGGCCAGGATTTGGCGTCGGTGCGCCTGCCACCCTATGTCCCGCCGCCGCCGGATGACGTCGCGACCCGGCTTGATGCGGTGATTACCCGGCTCGACCAGGTGCTGGAGGGCTGATGCCGCAGGTCTCGATCACCATTAACGGTCATAACTATTCGATCGCCTGCGATCCGGGCGAGGAAGACCGCATTCGCCAGCTCGCGCGCAGCATCGACAGCAAGGTCGTCGGCTTCACCAAGGACGCGCCGCAGGCGGGCGAAGCCCGCCTGCTGGTTCTGGGCGCGCTGCTGCTGGCCGACGAGCTCGCCGAGGCCAAGGAATCCCTCCGCCGCGCGCGCTCCGGCGGCCATGCCGCGGCCCCCGCTTCGCCGGTTTCCGAGGAAGACGAGGCTCTGCTGGCCGCCGGCATCGAAAAGCTGGCTGAGCGCATCGAAACGGTTGCGGCGCGGCTCGAAGCGGCCCACATATAAGTCAGACAAGGATGGGGCTGCGCGGTGCGTTAGGCCGCTACACCCCGAGGCCGATTCTTAACCTCAGGGGGCTGTCCCTGCCGGAGCCCTGGTTCCGGTATATGGCTCCCACCTACGAAAGTGGGCTCCGAGGGTAAAGCTATGCCGACGGCCAAGCGGCTCCATCCTTTCTTCTTCCTCCTCCGAACTTCGACAGTCGACAGGATAAGCGGATGAGACTTCTTCTCTGCGGCGACGTGGTCGGCCGCCCCGGGCGCGATGTCGTCGTCGCCCAGTTGCCACGCCTCCGGCGTGAGCTCGGCCTCGATTTCGTCGCGGTCAACGGCGAGAACGCGGCGCATGGCTTCGGCATCACCGACAAGATCTGCGCCGAGCTCTACGCCGCCGGCGCGGACGTGGTGACGACCGGCAATCACATCTGGGACCGGCGCGAGATCATTCCCTATATCGACGGCGATCCGCGTCTGCTGCGCCCGATCAATTTTCCGCCCGGCACGCCCGGCAAGGGCTCCGGCATTTTCGCGCTCGCCGACGGGCGCAAGGTTCTGGTCGTCAACGCGATGGCGCGACTCTTCATGGATGCGATCGACGATCCCTTCGCCGCCATCGATCAGTTGCTGGTGGCCCACCCGCTGGGCCAGGTCGCCGCGATTCTGCTCGACTTTCACGGCGAGGCCTCGTCGGAAAAGACCGCGATGGGTTATTTCTGCGACGGCCGCGCCTCGGCGGTGCTCGGCACGCATTGCCATGTGCCCACATCCGATTACCGCATCCTGCCGCAAGGGACGGCTTATGCGACCGATGTCGGCATGTGCGGCGATTACGATTCGGTCATCGGCATGGAGAAGGGCGGCGCGATCGCCCGCTTCGTTAAGAAAATGCCAGGTGAGCGATTGCAAGTCAGCGACGGCGAGGCGACCTTGTGCTCCATCCTGGTCGAAACCGACGATGCAAGCGGCCTCGCGCTGCGCATCGCGCCGATCCGCATCGGCGGCCGACTCGATCCGACTTGGCCTGCGGCGATGCAAAAGACGGCGGCGACCGCCACGCCGTAATCCTGCCATATTGCACCGCTACTCGACTCGCGGCAGATTCGTGGATCGTCGCGGATGACCGCGCCTTTGCCGCCTATGGTATGGTTTCCGCCGCAATCACCGGACGTAAAGCGAGCGACGATGGCCGGGCATTCCCAGTTCAAGAACATCATGCACCGGAAGGGTGCGCAGGATAAAAAGCGCGGCAAGGTTTTCACCAAAATCATCCGCGAGCTCACCACCGCTGCCAAGACCGGCCTGCCCGATCCCAACGCCAATCCGCGGCTGCGCTCGGCGATCATGGCGGCGAAAGAAGCCAACATGCCGCGCGACACCATGGAGCGCGCGATCAAGCGCGGCGTCGGCGGCGGCGAGGGCGAGAATTACGACGAGGTGCGCTACGAGGGCTACGGCCCGGGCAGCGTCGCCGTAATCGTCGAGGCGCTCACCGACAACCGCAATCGGACCGCGAGCGAGGTGCGCGCCGCCTTCGCCAAGGCCGGCGGCAATCTCGGCGAAAGCAACAGCGTTAGCTTTCTGTTCGATCATCTGGGACAGATCGACTATCCCGCCGGCGCCGCATCCGCCGACGCGCTGTTCGAGGCGGCGGCCGAGGCCGGCGCCGACGACGTCGACAGCGGCGGCGACGAGCAGATCGTCAGCTGCGCGCCCGAATCATTGAACGCGGTGCGCGACAAGCTCGAGGCCAAATTCGGCCCGGCGCGCTCGGCGCGCCTCGTGTGGAAAGCGAAGGCCGCGGCGCCGATCGGCTCTGAAGACGCGGCGGCGCTGTTCAAATTGCTCGAAGCCTTAGAAGACAGTGACGACGTGCAGACCGTCTTCGCCAATTTCGAGGTGTCCGACGATGTCATGGCGCGGCTGAGCGCGTGATCAGGGGCCCCGTCTTGCCGGAGCGGCCGCCATGCGCCTCATAGGGCTCGATCCCGGGCTGCGTCGCACCGGCTGGGGCGTCATCGACGTCGAGGGCAATCGGCTGCGCCACGTTGCCTGCGGCGTGGTCGCGATACGCGTGCAGGATTCGCTGGCGGCGCGCCTCGCTGAGCTGTTCGCCGGGCTTGCCGCCTTGCTCGACCGCTATGCGCCCGATGCGGCAGCGGTCGAGGAGAGCTTCGTCAATCGCAACGCCGCCTCGACGCTTAAGCTCGGCGTCGCGCGCGGCGTTGTGCTACTGGCGCCGGCGGAGCGCGGCATTCCGGTGTTCGAATATTCCGCCAATCTGGTCAAGAAATCGGTGGTCGGGGCCGGCCACGCCGAGAAGGCCCAGGTCGCGCTGATGGTCCGCCGTCTGCTGCCGGGTGCCGTGGCCGAAACCGATGCTGCCGACGCGCTCGCCGTCGCGATCTGCCACGCGCATCACGCCGCGACGGCGCGCGCGATCCGGCCGACGCGCGGCAAGAACAAATCCGCGGCCGAAAGCGTCGTGCGATGATCGCGTTGCTCGCGGGCCGCGTCGAGCGCGTGGGCGAGGACGGTGTCGTCGTCGACGTCAACGGCGTCGGCTATTTGGCATTCTGCTCCGCGCGCACGTTGTCGCGCGTCCCGAGCCACGGTGAGCCGGTGCGCCTCCTCATCGAAACCCATGTGCGCGAGGATCACATCCATCTCTATGGCTTCGTCGACGAGGCGGAGCGCCTGTGGTTCCGCCTGCTCAACACGGTGCAGGGCGTCGGTGCGCGCACCGCGCTGGCGCTGCTGGGATCGCTCTCGCCCGACCAGCTCGCTCATTCGATCGCGGCGCAGGACAAGGCGGCGATCACCCGTGCCGAGGGCGTCGGTCCGAAGCTCGCCGGTCGCATTTTGATCGAGCTGAAGGACAAGGCGCTGAGCCTCTCGCCGGGTCCGACGCTGGCGACGGTGACGGATGGCGCCGCCGCCGACGCGATCTCGGCGCTGGTTAATCTCGGATATCAGCGCGGCGACGCCTATGGCGCGATCGCCGAGGTGGCGCGACGGCTCGGCTCCGAGGCGCGGCTCGATACGCTGATCAAGGCCGGCCTGAAGGAGCTCGGCCGATGAGCGCGCCCCGCGTGATCAGCGCCGATGCGCGGCCCGAGGACGCCGAAGTGTCGATGCGTCCCGAAACCCTGAAGGAATTCGTCGGGCAAAAGCCGCTGCGCGACAATCTCGGCGTCTTCATCCAGGCCGCGCGTGCGCGCGGCGAGGCGCTCGACCATGTGCTGCTGTCGGGGCCGCCGGGGCTGGGCAAGACGACCCTGGCTCAGATCATCGCGCGTGAGATGGGAGCCGGGTTTCGCTCCACCTCGGGCCCGGTCATCCAGCGCGCCGGCGACCTGGCGGCGATCTTGACCAACCTCGAGGCGCGCGACGTGCTGTTCATCGACGAGATCCACCGCCTGTCGCCAGCGGTCGAGGAAATTCTCTATCCGGCGATGGAGGATTTCGAGCTCGATCTGGTGATCGGCGAGGGTCCCGGCGCGCGCTCGGTGCGCATCGATCTGCCCGCCTTCACCCTGATTGGCGCTACCACCCGCGCCGGGTTGATCGCCCGTCCGCTGCGCGAGCGTTTCGGCATCCCGCTGCGGCTCCAATTCTACGAAACCGCCGAGTTGAAGGCGATCGTCGCCCGCGGCGCCGGCGTTCTCGGCATCGAGCTCGACAGCGACGGCGCCAACGAAATTGCGCGCCGCTCGCGCGGCACGCCGCGCGTCGCGGCGCGGCTGCTGCGCCGGGTGCGCGATTTTGCCGCCGTCGCAGGCGCCACGCGCATCGATGCGCGCGCCGCCGACGAAGCCCTGAAGCGGCTCGACGTCGACGCCAAGGGGCTCGACGCGATGGACAGACGCTATCTCGCTTGCATCGCCAAGAATTACGGCGGCGGGCCGGTCGGCGCCGAGACCGTCGCCGCGGCCTTGGGCGAGGAGCGCGACGTCATCGAAGAGGTCATCGAGCCCTTCCTGGTGCAGCAATCGCTGGTGCATCGCACGCCGCGCGGCAGGCTGCTAACCGATGCCGGCTTTGCTTATCTGGGATTGCTGGTGACGCGGCCCAAATCGCTGCAGCTCGATCTGCTGGCGGCGGGCGACGCCGAAGCCGAGGAGGAGGCGTCGTGACCGCCTTGCCCCAATCCGGCCACCTCGAAGGCGGCGTCCATCTCTATCCCGTGCATGTCTATTATGAGGACACCGATGCTGGGGGCATCGTCTATTACGCCAATTACCTCAAATTCGTCGAGCGCGGTCGCACCGAGGCGCTGCGCGCGGTGGGCGTCACGCATGCGACATTGCTCGAGGGGGACGGCATCGCGCTTGCCGTGCACAAGCTGACGGCGGAGTATCTCTCGCCCGCACGGCTCGACGACGATCTCACAATCGCCACCCGGATTACCGCCGTTACCGGCGCCACCATGCTGCTCGATCAAAAGATCGCGCGCGATGCGACGCCGCTTTTCGCCTCGACCTGCACAATCGTCTGCGTCGGCAAGTCCGGTAAGGCGGTGCGCCTGCCGGCCGCTCTCGCGGCGGCACTCGACAAGCTCAACCCAGCAACAACTCTCCAGATGGTCAAAACCCATGCAAGGTAACGTCATCGATAATGTCGCCCCGCTCGCCAGCCCGACGGTGCCAGTCGATTCCATGGCGCTGGGCGGCTCGGTGCCGCACGATCTCTCGATCATCACGCTCTTCATGCAGGCCGACACGATCGTCAAGATCGTGCTCTTCATGCTGGTGCTCGCCTCGTTTTGGACCTGGGCGGTGATCTTCGACAAGATCACCAAGCTGCGCCGGCTCCATAAAGACGCCGAGCAATTCGAGGAAAGCTTCTGGTCGGGCGGCTCACTCGACGATCTTTACGACCGTGTCGGCGAGCGGCCGCAGGATCCGATGTCGGCGGTGTTCGCCGCGGCGATGCGCGAATGGCGGCGCAGCGTGGCGAAGGGGCTGATCGACAGCACCACTATGCGCGCCAATCTGCGCGACCGCGTCGAGCGCGTGATGCAGATTACCCTCGGGCGCGAGATGGACCGGCTCGAGCGCTTCATGCCGTTCCTCGCCACCGTCGGCTCGACGTCGCCTTTCGTCGGGCTGTTCGGCACGGTGTGGGGCATCATGGCGAGCTTCCAATCGATCGCCGCCATGAAGAACACCAGCCTGGCGGTGGTGGCGCCCGGCATCGCCGAGGCGCTGTTCGCGACCGCGCTCGGCCTGGTCGCGGCGATTCCGGCGGTGATCGCCTTCAACAAATTCTCGACCGATTTCAACCGCTATGCGGGGCGGCTCAATGCCTTCGCCGCCGAGTTCAGCGCCATCCTGTCGCGCCAGCTTGACGAAAAGGCGCATTGAGCCATGGCGATGAATCTTCCTCCCTCTGCTCGCGACGCGCGGGGACGGACCGCCCGCTACCAGCCGATGAGCGACATCAACGTCACGCCGATGGTCGACGTGATGCTGGTCTTGCTGGTGGTGTTCATGGTGACGGCGCCGCTCCTCACCGTCGGCGTGCCGGTCGATCTGCCGCAGACCAACGCGCCCGCGATCAACGAGCCGAAGGAGCCGCTCGTCATCACCATCGACGCCAAGGGACAGGTCTATCTGCAGAACAATCAGATCGACGCCAACGATCTCGGCGCGAAATTGGTGGCGATCACCAACAATAATCCCAACGCCTCCATCTATGTGCGCGGCGACCACGCGATCGATTACGGCCGCGTGCTCGAGATCATGGGCGTCGTCAGCGCGGCGGGCTTCACCAAGGTTTCGCTGATCGCCGAGTTGCCGAAGACCAACGGGTCCATCCGGCGTTGAGCGAATGCCCGATCGGCGTGATTTCATCTATTCGGCGCTTTTCCATCTTTTGGTGGTGCTGAGTTTTTTCTTGGGCCTGCCGTCGCTGTTCCAACGCCCCATCGAGGAGGAGACGCCGATCGCCGTTCAGCTCGTCAATCTCGGCCCGAAGACGCTGGCGACGCAGCGCACCCTGACGCCGTCGGTGCCGCAAAAGCCGCTCGATGTCACGACGCCGCCGCTGCTGAAGTCGTCGCCGCCGCAGGCGCAGCCGGCACCGCCACCGCCCGCGCCGCCGCCGCCGGAGCCGAAACCGGCCGAGACCAAGCCGCCCGAGCCGAAGCAGGCCGTGGTTAAGCCCGAGGAGAAGCCGACGCCGCCCATGCCGCCGACACCACCCAAGCAAAAGCAGCCCGAGGTCTCGGTCGATGCGCTGCTGAAGAATCTCGCCAATAAAAAACTGCCGCCGGTCGCCAACCAGCAGGCCAGCGCCAAGCCGCAGGATTCCGCGCAGCCGGTGGCGCCGCTCGGATCGCAGCTCTCGACCAGCGAGATCGATCTGGTCAAGCAGCAGATCGAAGCGTGCTGGAACGTGCCGGCCGGCGCGCGCGACGCGCAGAATCTGCAGCCCGAATTCCGCGTCAACATGAACGCCGACGGCACGGTCCTCGCGGCGACGCTGCTCAACTCGCAAAACGATCCGTTCTTCCGCGCCGCCGCCGACAGCGCGCGGCGCGCGCTGCTCAACCCCACCTGCCAACCGCTCAAGCTGCCGCCCGACAAGTACAGTCAGTGGCAGACTTTCACCATCACCTTCGATCCCAAGGATATTCAATGATGTGCATCGTGATCCGTCGTCACCTGTCGTGCCTGCTCGTGCTCGTCGCAGGATTGCTCATGGCCTCGCTGCCCGCCCATGCCGAGCTCCATATCGACATCACGCAGGGCAAGGTCTCGCCGATGCCGATCGCCATCCCGGTCTTTGCCGGCGACAACGCGCAGGTAGCGCAGGACATGAACCAGGTCGTCTCGGCCGATCTCGAGCGGTCGGGCCTGTTCAAGCCGATCGACCCGCAAGCCTTCACCGACAAGAACGCGGCATCGCAAGTGCCGCCGCGCTACGCCGATTGGCGCGTCATCAACGCCCAGGCGCTGGTGACGGGCTCCGTGACCACCGGCACCGACGGCAAGCTGCAGATCGAATTCCGCCTGTGGGACGTCTATGCCGAGCAGCAGCTCACCGGCTTGCGCTATACGACTACGCCGTCGAATTGGCGGCGCATCGCCCACATTGTCGCCGACGAGATTTATAAGCGCATCACCGGCGAGGAAGGTTATTTCGACACCCGCATCGTCTACATCGCCGAGAGCGGCCCGCAGAACAACCGGGTCAAGCGCCTTGCCATCATGGATCAGGACGGCGCCAATCACCGCTATTTGACCGACGGGCGCGCACTGGTGCTGACGCCGCGCTTCTCGCCCTCGACGCAGGAGATCACCTATCTCTCCTACGCGCGCGGCACGCCGCGGGTCTATATCTTCAACATCGACACCGGCCAGCAGGAAGTGCTGGGCGATTTTCCCGGCATGACCTTCGCGCCGCGATTCTCGCCCGACGGCAATCTGGTGATCATGAGCATCGCCGTCGGCGGCGCGAGCGAGATCTACACGCTCGATCTGCGCACCCATCGCGCGACGCAGATCACCGACACGACGGCGATCGACACCTCGCCGAGCTATTCGCCCGACGCCACGCGCATCGTCTTCAACTCGGATCGCGGCGGCTCACAGCAACTCTATACGATGTCGGCCAGCGGCGGGGACATCAAGCGCATCAGCTTCGGCTCCGGGCGTTACGGCACGCCGGTGTGGTCGCCGCGCGGCGATCTCATCGCCTTTACCAAGCTCGATAATGGCCAGTTCTACATCGGCGTGATGCGGCCCGACGGCACCGGCGAGCGCCTGCTGGCGAACGGCTTCCTGGTCGAGGGACCAACCTGGGCGCCGAACGGGCGGGTGCTGATCTATTTCCGCCAGACCCCAGCCGATACGCGGGGGCAGGGATCGACCAGCCGGCTTTACTCGATCGACCTCACCGGCTTCAATGAACGCGAAATTGTCACACCTGGCGATGCGTCCGATCCGGCCTGGTCCCCCTTGATTCCCTGACGAGTCAGAGGCTATATTTCGCGCGGATTTTGCGGCGTTGCTTTCGGCGCTGGCGGTTCACGCTATGGCTCATTTTTGGCGCGCACCGCCAAACTTTCACAGAATCTATCACACACGGTATCACGCCAGACCTCAAAGGGAGTGCAATATGAATTTTCGTTTCTTGGGCCTCGCGGCAATGCTTCTCCTGGCCGCTTGCGCCAGTAATCCGAATTCGACGTCTGCGACCGGCGGAGCCACCAGCGGCTCCGGCGCCAGCAGCGCGGTCGCGGGTTCGCGCGAAGACTTCGTGCAGAATGTCGGCGATCGCGTCTTCTTCGACTTCGACCGGTCCGACATCAACGCCGAGGGCCAGGCGACCCTGCAGAAGCAGGCTGCGTGGCTGCAGAAATATTCGAACGTGAAAGTCACGGTCGAGGGCCATTGTGACGATCGCGGCACGCGTGAATACAACCTTGCGCTCGGTAATCGCCGCGCCAACGCGGTGAAGCGTGCGCTGATCGCTCTCGGCGTTCAAGGCGGCCGCATCTCCACGATCAGTTACGGCAAGGAGCGTCCGGCGGTGGTTGGCGACAACGACCAGGCTTGGGCGCAGAATCGCCGTGGCGTCACGGTCATCAACTAGGCTTGCCGAATCCAAGGACCGTAGCCGCAAGGCCACGGTTCACGATCGATCGGGCGCCTGTTCTTTCCGCGGTCATACGCCGCGGACAGGGCAGGCGCCCTTATTTTGCCTAAATGCGGCGTTAGTCATTTTTCACGCCGCCGGCCGCACGCCGCGGCGCCGATTTCAGCATAGGGCACGCCATGCGCCGTTCCGTCATTCTGTTGTCTCTCGCCGGGCTGTTGCTGACGCTGCCGGCGGCGCGGGCGCAGGATAGCGGCGACACCCGCGCGCTGTCCGACCGGCTCGACCGGCTCGAGCGCGACATGAACCTGCTGCAGCGCCAGGTCTATCGCGGATCGCCCAGCGGCGCCGGGGCATCCGGCCCGCAAGCGCTCAGCAGCGAGCTGCAGAGCAGTCAGCAGGAAGACGAGATCCGCGCCCTGACCGGCCGGGTCGAGGAGCTCAGCAATCGCATCGATCAGCTCAATAGCCGGCTCGACCGGCTGTCGAGCGACGTCGATGCGCGCTTCAATGCGGCAGCACCTGCCGTCGCGGCACCGGCATCGCCGGCGCCCGCGAGCAATCTTCCTGGCCCGCCACCGCCGCCGCCCGGCCGAGGCGCCAACGCGTCGGGCCCGGCCAGCACCTCCGGCGTGCTCGGCACGCTGCCGTCGGATAATGGCGCGCCGCCGGTATCGACCGCGAGCGCGGGTGCCGCGGGCAATCTGCCGAGCGGCTCGCCGCAGGATCAATACAACTATGCCTTCGGCCTGCTACAGCGTGCCGATTACCCCAATGCCGAGCAGGCGCTGCGCAGCTTTGTCGCCAAATATCCGACCAACCCGCTCGCCAGCAACGCGCAATACTGGCTCGGCGAGACCTATTATGTGCGCAAGGACTACAACAACGCCGCCGTCGCCTTCGCCGAGGGTTACCAGAAATATCCGAAGGGCCCGAAAGGGCCCGACACGCTGCTCAAGCTTGGCGAATCGCTCGCGGCGCTCGGGCAGAAGCCCAATGCCTGCGCCGTCTATGGCCGGCTCGATCACGACTTCCCATCTCCGCCGGCGCCGATCAAGGACCGCGCCACGGCTGACAAGCAAAAACTGGCCTGCTAAACCAGAGCATGGAAGGCGCAGGGGGAGAGTCGCCCGCGCCGCTGCTGGCGGCGGAATTCGCCGCGCTGATGGCGCGCTTCCAGAATTTTGAGTCATATCCTTGCATTGCCATCGCCTGTTCCGGTGGCGGCGACAGCATGGCGCTAGCCCTGCTGGCCGATCGCTGGGCGCACGATCAGGGCGGTGCCGCGACAGCATTGATCGTCGATCATCGGCTGCGCCCGGAATCGACGGGCGAGGCGGCGCAGGTGGCGGCGTGGCTCGCCGATCGGAGCATCGACCATGTCGTGCTGACCCGCGACGGCGCTTCGCCGCAAGGCGATATCGAGGCGCAGGCGCGGGCGGCGCGCTACCGGCTGTTCGAAGCCTGGTGTTCGGCGAACGGATGCCTCCATCTGCTGACCGGACACCACCGCGAGGACCAGGCCGAGACCTTTCTCATACGTCTCGCGCGCGGCAGCGGCCTCGATGGATTGGCGGCCATGTCGCCCGAAAGCACCCGCGCGCAATTTCGCCTGCTGCGCCCGCTATTGGATATTCCGCAGGCGCGGTTGAAGGCAACGCTCGCCGCCGCGGGCCAAGGCTTTATCGACGATCCGATGAATCGCGACCGCGCATTCTTGCGCGCGCGGCTGCGCGCATCGCGCGCGGCCCTAGCGGAGGAGGGGCTCTCGGCCGAAAGACTCTCCGCCACGGCGGCGCGGCTTGCCCGCGCCCGCGCGGCGCTCGAAACCGTGGTGGCCGAATTGCTCGCTTCCGCCGTGACGATCGATCCGCGCGGATTCGCCATGCTCGATTCCGTGCGTCTCGCTACGGCGCCGGCAGAGATCGGCTTGCGCGCGCTAGCGTCGCTGATTGCCTGCATCGGCGGCGCCGAATATCCGCCGCGGCTTGACAGAATCGAGCGCCTCCATGCTGAGCTGCCGCTCGGTGCCACGGGCGGTCGTACTCTGGGCGGCTGCCTGCTGCAGGGGAAACCGGACGGCATTCTGGTCTGTCGCGAGGCCGAAGCGCTGGCGGGACCCATCGCCGCCTTGCCGGGACAGACCGTGCGCTGGGACGGCCGGTTTCTGCTCACCCTGCCCGAGGCTGCGCCAGCCGGCCTCAGCATCGGTGCGCTCGGGATTGCCGCGCCGGAGGTGAAGGACGCACTGCCGGCGGTGGTCCGGGCGACGCTGCCGGCGCTCTATGACAGCCAAGGGCTTGTCGCCGTGCCCCATCTCGGCTGGCGGCGGGAAAAGGTTAACGCCGCGTTGAGCAGCCCTGAAATGGTCGTTTTTCGCCCGCTAAATTCGCTGGCGCGCGCGGGTTTAACAGTTGTTTAAGCATGACGGCATCTTATGTAGTAATGTGGAGCAGCGATGCGGGAGGGGCTTTGCCCCGACGCGCCCCTACAATAGGGACGTCCGGCTCGGCAGGGAAAGGCCAGGACCGTGAATAATTTCGGCAAGAATCTCGCCCTCTGGATCATCATCGGACTGCTGCTGGTTGCTCTGTTCAATCTGTTTCAGAGCTCGACGACGCACGCACCGCAGAACACCCTCGCCTATTCCGAGCTCATCAACGACGTGAATAAGGGCCAGGTTCGCGAGGTCACCATCCAGGGCAGCACCGTCAACGGCAAGTTCACCGACGGCCGCAGCTTCTCCACCTATGTGCCGAACGACCCCAATCTGGTCAGCCGCCTCGTCGACAAGGGCGTGCTCATCCACGCAGCGCCCTCCGAGGAGGGCATGCCCTCGCTGTTCGGCATCCTGATCTCCTGGTTCCCGATGTTGCTGCTGATCGGCGTCTGGATTTTCTTCATGCGCCAGATGCAAGGCGGCGGCGGCCGGGCGATGGGCTTCGGCAAGAGCCGCGCGCGATTGCTGACCGAGAAGGTCGGCCGCATCACCTTCGACGACGTCGCCGGCATCGACGAGGCCAAGAACGAGCTTGAGGAGATCGTCGAGTACCTGAAGGATCCGCAGAAATTCCAGCGTCTCGGCGGCAAGATTCCAAAGGGCGTTCTGCTGGTCGGGCCCCCGGGCACCGGCAAGACCCTGCTCGCCCGCGCCATCGCCGGCGAGGCCAACGTGCCGTTCTTCACTATCTCCGGCTCCGACTTCGTCGAGATGTTCGTCGGCGTCGGCGCCAGTCGCGTCCGCGACATGTTCGAGCAGGGCAAGAAGAACGCGCCCTGTATCATCTTCATCGACGAGATCGACGCGGTCGGCCGCCATCGCGGCGCCGGCCTGGGCGGCGGCAATGACGAGCGTGAGCAGACTCTCAATCAATTGCTGGTCGAGATGGACGGCTTCGAGGCGAATGAGGGCGTGATCCTGATCGCCGCGACCAACCGGCCCGACGTGCTCGACCCCGCTCTGCTGCGTCCCGGCCGCTTCGACCGCCAGGTCGTCGTGCCCAATCCCGACGTGGTCGGCCGCGAAAAGATCCTCAAAGTGCATATGCGCAAAGTGCCACTGGCATCGGATGTCGATCCGCGCATCATCGCGCGCGGCACGCCCGGATTCTCCGGCGCCGATCTCGCCAATCTCGTCAACGAGGCGGCGCTGATGGCCGCCCGCCGCGGCAAGCGCTCCGTCACCATGGCTGAGTTCGAGCACGCCAAGGACAAGGTGCTGATGGGCGCTGAACGCCGCTCGATGGTGATGACCGAGGAAGAGAAAAAGCTGACGGCATATCACGAGGGCGGCCACGCGCTCGTCATGCTCTATGCCGAGGGCCACGAGCCGCTGCACAAGGTCACCATCATCCCGCGCGGCCGCGCGCTGGGTGTTACCATGTTCCTGCCCGAGCGCGACAAATACAGCCAGTCGCGCATGGAGCTCGAAGCAATGCTGACCAGCCTGTTCGGCGGCCGCGTTGCGGAGGAGATGATCTTCGGGGCCGAGCGCGTCACCACCGGCGCCTCGGACGACATTCGCCGCGCCACCGGTCTGGCGCGCCGCATGGTCACTGAATTCGGCTTCAGCGAAAAGCTGGGGCCTCTGCGCTACAGCGACAACGAGGAAGAGGTCTTCCTCGGCCACTCCGTCACACAGCGCAAGAATGTCTCCGACGCCACCGCCAAGGTGATCGACGAGGAAATCCGTCGCCTGGTCGAGGAGGGCGAGGCGCGTGCGCGCACCATCCTCACGGCGCATGTCGACGAGCTCCATTCGCTCGCCAAGGGTCTGCTGGAATTCGAGACGCTGTCGGCCGACGAGATTCGCCGCATCATCCGCGGCGAGAAGATCGTGCGCGACACCGGCCCCGCGGTCGAGGACACCACGCGTCCGACGCCCGGCCGCCGGCCCTCGGTGCCGCCTGCCGGCCGCGACAAGCCTGCCGGCGGGTTGGAGCCCGAGCCGCAGCCAGGCGGCTGAGGCCGGGCGGGGAGCGACTGTGAAAGCCGGCAAGACGCGCAAGCTCTTCGGAACGGACGGCATCCGCGGGGCCGCCAATCGCGAGCCGATGACCGCCGATACCGCGCTCAAGGTGGCGATGGCGGCAGGCTTCGTGCTGCGCCGTGGCGATCACCGCCATCTCGCCGTCATCGGCAAGGACACCCGCCTCTCGGGATACATGATCGAGCCCGCGCTGACCGCGGGATTCATCGCCATGGGCATGGACGTGACGTTGGTCGGCCCGCTGCCGACGCCGGCGATCGCCATGCTGACGCGATCCTTGCGCGCCGATTTGGGCGTGATGATCTCGGCCTCGCACAATCCCTTCGAGGATAACGGCATCAAGCTGTTCGGCCCCGACGGCTTCAAGCTGTCGGATGCAATCGAGGGCGAGATCGAATCGCAGCTCGACCATACAGCCGAGAACCGCGCGCAATCCGCCGGGCTCGGCCGCGCCCGGCGGCTCGACGACGCCGGCGGGCGCTATATCGAATTCGTCAAGAACACCTTCCCCAAGGGCCTCAGGCTCGACGGGCTGAAGGTGGTGGTCGATTGCGCCAACGGCGCCGCCTACAAGGCCGCCCCCACCGTGCTGTGGGAATTGGGCGCCGAGGTGATCCCGCTCGGCGTCAGCCCAGACGGCCTCAATATCAACCGCCATTGCGGCACCACTTCACCCGAATCGATGCAGCGTGCCGTGCTCGAGCACGGCGCCGATCTCGGCCTGGCGCTCGACGGCGATGCTGACCGGCTTCTGGTCGCCGATGAAAAGGGCCGGCTGCTCGATGGCGACCAGCTGATGGCGCTGATCGCGCTCGAATGGCACAAGCGCGGGCAGCTCTCCTCCGCCGGCCTGGTCGCCACCGTGATGTCGAATTTCGCCTTCGAGCGCCATCTGACCGGCAGCGGGGTCAAGGTAACGCGTGCCCAGGTCGGCGACCGCTACGTCGTCGAGACCATGCGCCGCATCGGCAGCAATCTCGGCGGCGAGCAATCCGGTCATATCATCCTCGGCGATTATTCCACCACCGGCGATGGCCTTATCGCCGCGCTGCAGGTTCTGGCGGCGCTGGTCGAGACCGGTGCGCCGGCGAGCCAGGTTTGCAAGGTGTTCGAGCCGATGCCGCAATTGCTGCGCAACGTGCGCGCCAATGGCGGCGCCGAGCTCGAGGCGCTGCACGTCCTGGCGGCGATCAGCGCCGGGCAGACCCGCCTCGGCGGCAGCGGACGCCTGCTGGTGCGCAAATCCGGCACCGAGCCCTTGATCCGCATCATGGCCGAGGGCGAGGATGAATCGCTCGTCGCATCGGTAGTAGAGGAGATCGCCGCCGCCTTGCTGGCGGCGGGCCATGCGGAGGGCGACGCCGCCGAATGATCGGCCGCGTCCTCATCATCGCCGGGTCGGATTCCGGTGGCGGCGCGGGCATCCAGGCTGATTTGAGGACGGTGACGGCGCTCGGCGGCTATGCCGCCACGGCGTTGACCGCGCTGACCGCGCAAAATACCCGCGGCGTCCATGCCATCCTGCCGGTCAATCCCGATTTCATCCGCCGCCAGATCGAGGCGGTGCTCGATGACATCGGCGCCGATTGCATCAAGACCGGCATGCTGGTCGATGCAGCGGTCGTGGAGGCGATTGCCGATACCCTCGACAAGCTTGCGCCAAAGATTCCCCTGGTGGTCGATCCGGTGATCGCGTCCTCGAGCGGCACGGCGCTGCTCGACGAGCCGGGCATCGAACGGCTGAAGCGCCGCCTCATCGCCCGGGCATCGGTGGTGACGCCCAATTTGCCCGAAGCCGCCATGTTGACGGGATTGACCGTTACTGACCTCGACGGCATGAAGCGCGCGGCGGATGCCCTGCTGCGCCTCGGCGCCAAGGCGGTGGTGGTGAAGGGCGGCCATATGCCGGGCAATACGCTCATCGACCTGGTAGCGACGGCGAAGGAAAGCTTCGTCCTCAGGGCGCAACGGCAAAAGACGCGCTCGACGCACGGCACCGGCTGCGTCTATGCCTCGGCCATCGCCTGCGGCTTGGCGCAGAAGCTGAGCTTCCGCGACGCGGTCACCCGCGCCCACCAATACGTACAAGACGCCATCCGCGCGGCGCCTGGAATCGGCAAGGGCAACGGGCCGCTCGGCCAGCCGAGTCCGCGTGCCGCAGAAAAGGGAGCCCATGCCCGCCGAGATAAGCTACGCCGACGAGCCCCAGCTCGCCGCCGCTGAGTTCATCGATCTGTTGCGCCGCTCGACCCTGGCCGAGCGCCGGCCGGTCGACGATCCTGTCCGCATCGTCCGCATGCTGGAAGAGGCCGACATTATCCTCTGCGCTCGCGACCACGCCGGGCTTCTGGTCGGCGTCTCGCGCGCCATCACCGATTTCTCCTATTGCTGCTACCTTTCCGATCTGGCCGTTGATATGGCGCGGCAGCGCGGCGGCATCGGCCGCGAGCTCATCCGGCTGACCCATGAACGGGCAGGCGAGGAAACCATGCTGATCCTGCTCGCCGCCCCGAAGGTGCTGGGCTACTACCCGCATATCGGCATGGACCACAGCGACCGCGCCTTCACCCTCGACCGGCGGCGCTAGGGGCCGCTAAGGTGCCGCCCGGAATAAGGGGAGGCCACATGGCCAAGAGCTACGAGATCGCCGCCATCGCCGGCGACGGCATCGGCCGCGAGACGGTGCCGGCCGGCATCGAGGTGCTGGAGGCGGCTTCGCGCCGCTTCGGCTTTACCCTCAAATGGCGTGAATTCGACTGGAGCTGCGAGCGCTACGCCAAGACCGGCAGCATGATGCCGGAGGACGGCATGGCGCTGCTGCGCCCGCTCGATGCCATCTTCCTCGGCGCGGTAGGATTTCCCGGCGTGCCCGACCATGTCTCGCTCTGGGGCCTGCTCATTCCGCTGCGGCGCGGATTCCGGCAATACGTCAATCTGCGGCCCATTCGCCTGCTCGCCGGTATCGATTCGCCGCTCAAGGATCGCAAGCCCGGCGAGATCGATTTCTACGTCGTGCGCGAGAACAACGAGGGCGAATATTCCGAGATCGGCGGCCGCCTCTATGCGGGCAGCGAGATGGAAATGGCGATGCAGCAGAGCATCTTCACCAAGATGGGCTGCGACCGCATCATGCGTTACGCCTTCGAGCTCGCCATGACGCGGAAAAAGCACGTCACCTCGGCGACCAAATCCAACGGCATCATCCACACCATGCCCTATTGGGACGAGCGCTTTGCCGCTATCTGCAAGGAGTATCCCGCGGTCAAGGCCGACCAGTACCATATCGACATCCTGACCGCGCATTTCGTGCGCCATCCCGATTGGTTCGACGTGGTGGTGGGCTCCAACCTGTTCGGCGACATTTTGTCGGACCTCGGTCCGGCGGTGGTGGGCTCGATCGGCATCGCGCCCTCGGCCAACATCAACCCGGAGCGCGAATACCCCTCGATGTTCGAGCCGGTGCACGGCTCGGCGCCCGATATCTTCGGCAAGGGCATTGCCAATCCGATCGGCCAGATCTGGTCGGGCGCGATGATGCTGGCGCATTTGGGCGAGGCGAAAGCGGCGGCGGCAATCGAGGGTGCGATAGAGCGCATTCTCGCCGATAAAAACGCGCCCAAGACCCCCGATCTCGGCGGCAAGGCGTGCACGCGTAACATGACCGCGGCAATCGTCGCGGCCCTGGGCTAGGAGAACGCGCGATGAGCGGGCGCTATCTCGACGATTTCAAGCCGGGCGATACCTTCACCACTGGAAAAGCCACCATTGACGCAAAAATGATCGTCGATTTCGCCAAAATCTACGATCCGCAGGATTTCCACATCGACGCGGCGAAGGCGAAGCAGACCATCTTCGGCGGGCTGATCGCATCCGGGTTCCAGACCCTCGCCTTCGGTTTCCGCCTGGTCTGGGACACCGGTGTCCTGAAAGACGCCAGCATGGGATCGCCGGGATTCGACGAGCTGCGCTGGCTGAAGCCGGTCCGGCCCGGCGACACGCTGCATGTCGAGATGACCGTGGTCGAAGTACGCCCGTCGCAATCGAAGCCCGATCGCGGCCTCATGCGGGCGAGCTACCGCTACATCAACCAGGCGGGCGAGGCGGTGCTGAGCTTCACCTCGATGCATTTGCTAAGGCGGCGGCCGAAGGGCTGAGACTCTGCTATCGGTTTTCGTCATGGCAGCGCTGCAGCGCCATGCCGCGGATTCGTGCTTGCGCGCGGTTGACGCCACCGCCGCATCCCCCTAGTTTCCTCGGCGGGACACGCCCCCCCAACGGGGCGCTCTATTCTGGAAGGAATAGCTTCGATGAAGCCGCAAGCCCGGCCCGCTCACCCATCTTTTTCCTCTGGCCCCTGCACCAAGCATCCCGGTTGGACGCTTGGAGCGCTCGACCGCGCGCTGCTCGGCCGCTCGCACCGCTCCAAGCCCGGCCGCGCCAAGCTGAAAGAGGTCGTCGACCGCTCGCGCGCGATCCTCGGCGTGCCGAAGGATTACCGCATCGCCATCGTGCCTGCCTCGGATACCGGCGCCTTCGAGATGGCGCTGTGGTCCCTGCTCGGCGCGCGCGGCGTCGATCTGCTCGCTTGGGAGGTCTTTGGCGAGGGTTGGGCGACCGATGTCGAAAAGCAGTTGAAGCTCGCCGATCTGCGCGTGATGCGCGCTCCCTATGGCGAGATTCCCGATCTCACCAAGGTCGATTGGAACCGCGACGTGGTCTTCCCCTGGAACGGCACCACCTCGGGCGCCCGCGTCCCCAATGGCGATTGGATCAAGGCGGATCGCCAGGGCCTCGCCATCTGCGACGCCACCTCGGCGGTCTTTGCGATGGATTTGCCCTGGGCCAAGCTCGATGTCGTCACCTGGTCCTGGCAGAAAGTGCTGGGCGGCGAGGGCGCGCACGGCATGTTGGTTTTGAGCCCACGCGCGATCGAGCGGCTCGAGAGCTATAAGCCAGCCTGGCCGCTGCCTAAGATTTTCCGTCTCACCTCCAAGGGCAAATTCGCCGAGGGCATTTTCCAGGAGGAGACCATCAACACGCCATCGATGCTGGCGGTCGAAGACGCAATCGACGGCCTCAAATGGGCTGAATCGGTGGGCGGGCTATCGGCGCTGAAGGCGCGCAGCCTAGCAAATCTCGCGGCGATCACAAAATGGGTCGAGCGCACCGACTGGACCGATTTCCTGGTCGCCGATCCAAAAATCCGCTCCGCGACCTCGGTCTGCTTGAAGCTCGCCGATGAGTGGTTCTTGCGCCTGGCGCCCGAGACGCAGCGCGCCCAGGTCAAGCGGCTCGAGGCGCTGTTGGATGCCGAGGGTGTCGCCTTCGACATCGCGGGCCATCGCGACGCGCCGCCCGGCTTGCGCATCTGGTGCGGCTCGACGGTCGAGACCAGCGACGTCGAGGCGCTGCTGCCGTGGCTCGACTGGGCCTTCGGCGAGATCCGCACCGCCGCCGCAGCCTAAGCCTTTCCCCGTTTCAATCTTTTGCAAGGACGGAATCTTGCCATGCCGAGAGTCTTGATTTCCGACGATTTGAGCCCGCGCGCCGTCGCCATCTTCAAGGAGCGCGGCATCGACACATTGGTGAATACCAAGCTCACCCCGGACGAGCTGAAAAAGATCATCGGCGAGTTCGACGGGCTCGCCGTGCGCTCGGCCACCAAGGTGACCAAGGCGGTGCTCGAGTATGCAACGAAGCTGAAGGTCATCGGCCGCGCCGGCATCGGCGTCGATAATATCGACGTGCCGGCCGCGACATCGCGCGGCATCGTGGTGATGAACACGCCCTTCGGCAATTCCATTACCACCGCCGAGCACGCTATCGCCCTGATGATGGCGCTGGCGCGGCAGCTTCCGGCCGCTGACCGCTCGACCCAGGCCGGCAAATGGGAGAAATCGCGCTTCATGGGCGTCGAGCTCACCGCGAAGACGCTCGGCGTGATCGGCTGCGGCAATGTCGGCTCGATCGTCGCCGACCGCGCCATCGGCCTCAAGATGAAGGTGGTCGCCTTCGATCCGTTCCTGTCGCCCGAGCGCGCCGTGACCCTGGGCGTCGAGAAGGTCGAGCTCGACGAGTTGCTGGCGCGCGCCGATTTCATCACGCTCCATACGCCACTCACCGAAGCGACCAAGAACATCATCGACGCCAAGGCGTTGGCCAAGACCAAGAAGGGCGTACGCATCATCAATTGCGCGCGGGGCGGGCTGGTGGTCGAAGCGGACCTTAAGGCGGCGCTTGATTCGGGCCAGGTGGCGGGCGCCGCGCTCGACGTCTTCCCGGTCGAGCCGGTCAAGGAGAATATGCTGTTCGGCCACGATAATTTCATCGCGACGCCGCATCTCGGCGCCTCGACCAATGAGGCGCAGGAGAACGTAGCGCTGCAAGTCGCCGAGCAGATGGCCGATTTTCTCAATACCGGCGCCGTCACCAACGCGCTCAATATGCCGTCGCTCTCGGCCGAGGAGGCGGTGCGGTTGAAGCCCTACATGAAGCTGGTCGAGCAGCTCGGCTCCTTCGCCGGCCAGCTGACCCAGACCGATCTGAAGCGCGTCGAGATCGAATATGAGGGCCATGCCGCCGAGCTCAACATCAAGCCGCTCACCGCCATCGCGCTCACCTTCCTGCTCGGGCCGCAGCTCGACGCGGTCAACATGGTCAACGTGCCGGTGGTGTGCAAGGAGCGCGGCATCGCGGTGTCGGAGACGCGCACCGCCGATCCGGGCGATTTCCAGACCCTGATCCGCATCACCGTGACCGGCGAGGGTAAGGCGCGCAGCGTCGCCGGCACGCTCTTCGGCGGCGACAAGCCGCGCATCGTCGATATCGAGGGCATCGCGCTCGAGGCCGAACTGGGCGCCCACATGCTGTTCGTGCGCAACAACGACAAGCCGGGCTTTATCGGCAATCTCGGCCGCGCGCTGGGCGAATCCGGCATCAACATCGCGACATTCCATCTCGGCCGCTCGGGCCCGGGACAAGACGCGATCTGCCTGATCCAGGTCGATCAAGCGCTCGACGACCGGCTGCTGGACAAGGTGCGCGGCCTCGATAACGTCGTCCAGGCCAAGGGGCTGCATTTCTAGGCGGGCACGCCCGCCCGCTATCCGCCTGTCACTCGGCGAGGCGCAATCGTCTGACGCGCCGACCCTTTGTGGAGATGGCGATGAACGCTTTTCGTCGATACGGCAAGATTGTGGCGGCGGTCGTCGTGTTGGCCGCGCTGGCGGGTTGCGTCGTCGTGCCGGTGCCAGGCTTTTATGCGCCGCGCCACGCGCATTACTACGGTGGGGGCGGTTATTATCGTTAACCGCGCCGGTCACCGCTTTCGCACGGAACGCCGCCCCGGTTTTGCCGTCTAGCTTGCGTAGCGCGCGGCGCTTCTGCGGGCGATCTATCGCCGGCATATGACGGCAACGAGGCGGAGACTTTAAGATGCGTCGATTCGCGAAAATCGCGGCGGCCCTGGCGCTATTGACCATGGTGGCTGTGAGCGTCAGCGCCTGCGTCGGCTATGGCGGTTATGGCGGGGGCGGCGGCCACGCTACCGTCGATTAGCGACTCCTACCCGTAAGGGGCGGGCGAGGGGGTTGTTGCCGCCGCCGTCCAAAACCGCTATTCCGGCCCCATGAATGAATCCCTGCACAGGGCGCTTTTGCCCGAGGGCCTGCGCGATCTGCTGCCGCCCGATGCCGGGGTCGAGGCGGAGGTGGTGGCGCGGCTGATGGCGGCGCTCGCCGCGCATGGCTATGAGCGGGTCAAGCCGCCGCTGATCGAATTCGAGGATAATCTGCTCTCCGGCGCCGGTGCGGCGATGGCACCCGACACCTTCCGCCTGATGGATCCGGTGTCGCAGCGCATGATCGGGTTGCGCGCCGACATGACGCCGCAAGTGGCGCGGATCGCCGCGACCCGCCTCAAGAAGGCGCCGCGGCCGCTGCGGCTCTGCTATGCCGGCCAGGTGCTACGCGTCAAAGGCACTCAGCTGCGGCCCGAGCGGCAGATCGGCCAGGTCGGCGCCGAGCTCATCGGCAGCAATGCCATCGCCGCCGATGTCGAGGCGGTCGCGGTCGCCGCCGAGGCGCTGGCCTCGCTGGGATTGATCGGTCTCTCGGTCGACCTCACCTTGCCGACGCTGGTGCCGGCGGTCTGCCGTGCGATGACGCTCGACCAGGACTCCATCCGGGCGGTGCGCGCGGCGCTCGACCACAAGGACGCGGCGAAGCTCAAAGCGGTCGCGGGGCCGGCCGCAGGGTTGCTCGGCGAGTTGCTGAAATGCGCCGGCGAGGCGGAAAAATCATTGAAGGCGCTGGCCGCGTTGAAGCTGCCGCAAGAAGCGGCGGCGGAGCGCGAGCGGCTTGCCGCCGTCGCCAAGGCGCTGCGCCAGGCCATACCCGGCCTCGGCGCCACCATCGATCCCGTCGAAAACCGCGGCTTCGAGTATCACACCGGCGTCAGCTTCACCTTCTTTGCCGGTGCGGTGCGCGGCGAGCTCGGCCGCGGCGGGCGCTATCGCGCCGGCGAGGGTGCGGGCGAGGAGGCCACCGGCTTCACGCTCTATACCGATACGGTTTTGCAGGCGATGCCGGAATACGTGCCGGCGCGGCGGGTCTATGTGCCGGTCGGTGGCGATTTGGCAGCGATGCGGCGCCTGCGCGAGCAAGGCTGGATCACCGTGGCCGGCCTCGCCCCGGCGGCGAACGCCCAGGACGAGGCCAAGCGGCTCAATTGCGGCCATGTCTTCGAAAGCGGCAAGATCGTCGATGTTGGTTAGCTTCGCACGTCAAGTGCTACGCGTCGGTTAGCTCTAGCGGGTTGTTGCAAGGGGGATTGTGTTTCGATGGCGAACGTCGCGGTAATCGGCGCCCAGTGGGGCGACGAGGGCAAGGGCAAGATCGTCGATTGGCTGTCGGAGCGCGCCGATGTCGTGGTGCGCTTCCAGGGCGGCCACAATGCGGGCCATACCCTCGTTATCTCGGGCGTCGAATATCGCTTGAGCCTCCTGCCCTCGGGCGTGGCGCGGCCGGGCAAGCTCTCGATCATCGGCAATGGCGTCGTCGTCGATCCCTGGGCGCTGATCAAGGAGATCGAGACGATCAAGCAAAAGGGCGTCACGGTGACGCCCGACAGCCTGCGCGTCGCCGAGAACGTGACGCTGATCCTGCCCTCGCATGGCGAGATCGACCGCGCCCGCGAAGAGGCGCGCGGCTCCGCCAAGATCGGCACCACCGGCCGCGGCATCGGCCCCGCCTATGAGGACAAGGTCGGCCGCCGCGCGCTGCGGCTCTGCGATCTCGCCGATAGCGCTAGCCTCGGCACCAAGGTCGAGGCGCTGCTGGTGCATCACAATGCGCTGCTGCGCGGCTTGGGCGCGCCGGAAGTCGAGGCGGCACCCTTGCTCAAGGCGCTGCGCGAGATTGCGCCCAAGGTGCTGCCCTATGCCGACCGGGTGTGGGAGCGGCTCGATCAGGCGCGCAAGGACGGCAAGCGGATTTTATTCGAGGGCGCGCAGGGCGTCATGCTCGACGTCGATCATGGGACATATCCTTACGTCACTTCCTCGCACACCCATCCCGGCCAGGCCGCCTCGGGCAGCGGCATCGGCACCGGCGCCGTCGGCTATGTACTCGGCATCACCAAGGCCTATACGACGCGCGTCGGCAGCGGGCCGTTCCCAACCGAGCTCACCGACAAGGTCGGCCAGCTTTTGGGCGAGCGCGGCAAGGAATTCGGCGTCGTCACCGGCCGCAAGCGTCGCTGCGGCTGGTTCGACGCGGTGATGGTACGGCAAGCGGTTAAGGTCGCCGGCATCAACGGCATCGCCCTGACCAAGCTCGACGTGCTCGATGGCTTTCCCGAGATCAAGGTCTGCGTCGGCTATCGCCTCGACGGCAAGCTCATCCATTATCTGCCGGCCAGCACCGAGGCTCAGGCCCGGGTCGAGCCGGTCTACGAGACGATGGAGGGCTGGAGCGAGAGCACGCGTGGTGCGCGCTCCTGGGCGGCGATGCCGGCGCTAGCGATCAAATATATCCGCCGCATCGAGGAGCTGATCGAGGCGCCGGTGGCGCTGTTCTCGACCAGCCCCGAGCGCGACGACACCGTGCTGGTGCACGATCCCTTCGCCGATTAGGCGCCGCCCACCCCCGCAAGATAGGCGTCGACGATCGCCGCCATCGCGTCGAGCTGCCCGCTGAAGAAATGATCGGCGCCGGGGATCAGGCGCAGCTCGATCGCGGCAGGGCTCGCCTGTTTCAGGCGCGCTGCGAAATCCACCACCCCGTCGGGCGGCACGATCTGATCCTGGTCGCCCTGAACGATCAGGCCGGGCGTGGCGATGCTGTCGATCTCGGAAAAATCGAGCATTCGTGTCGGTGGCGCCAAGACGACGAATCCCGCCGGTCGACGTTGCGCGACGAGCCGGAGCGCGATCCAGGCGCCGAAGGAAAATCCGGCGATCCACAATGCCGAGGCATCGGGATTTTGGCCGCGCAGCCAATCGAGCGCGGCAGCCGCATCCGCGAGCTCGCCGGTGCCTTCGCCATAGCTGCCCTCGCTCTTTTCGACGCCGCGAAAATTGAAGCGTAGTGTGGCAAAGCCCCGCCGCGCGAAGGCCTGCGCCAGGGCATGGACCACCTTGTTGTGCATGGTGCCGCCATGCTGCGGATGCGGGTGCAGCACCAGCACGGCGGGTGCCTTCGGCGCCGGGGCGGGCTGGTAACGCGCCTCGAGCTTGCCGGCCGGGCCGGTGATCGTCACATCAGCCATGCGGTTTGCTCGGGGCCGTAAAACCTAGGCACAGGCTGTGGTTCTCGCTCGAAAATGGCTCGTTTCGGCCCGGCTAAACTTGATGGTTTTACTCGGATTCAGCTATAGTCGCGGCCGCTTGGACGGACCACATCATAACCAGCAAGGCCGGCGATGTTGAAGAATCTGCGCGACGATATCGACAATATACTGAAGCTCGACCCCGCCGCCCGCTCGGCGCTCGAGGTCGCTTTGTGCTATCCGGGCTTTCACGCGCTGCTGTTCCATCGCGCGGCGCATTGGCTGTGGTCGCGCCACTGGCTGGTGCTGGGGCGGCTGGTGTCGCAGTTCGGCCGCTTCTTCACCGCCATCGAGATCCATCCCGGCGCGATCATCGGCCGCCGCTTGTTCATCGATCACGGCGCCGGCGTGGTGATGGGCGAGACCGCCGAGATCGGCGACGATGTCACGCTCTATCAGGGCGTCACGCTGGGCGGCACCTCGCTCAACCGCGGCAAGCGCCATCCGACCCTGGAGGACGGCGTCATCATCGGCGCCGGCGCCAAGATTCTCGGCGGCTTCACGGTGGGTCGCAACGCCCGCATCGGCGCCAATGCCGTGGTGCTGCATGCGGTGGCGGCGGGCGCCTCGGTTGCCGGTATCCCGGCCAAGCCGCTCCCCGGCACGGTTGAGACGCGGGCGGAATTCCTGCCCTACGGCACGCCCTGCGAGGATTTGCCCGATCCGATCGCGCGCTGCGTCACCAGCCTGCTCGACGATGTGGCGGCGCTGCAGACGCGCCTTGCCGAGCTCGAAGCCCGTCAGGAATCGGCGACCGCTTCCACCGTCGTGCCCTTCGCCAGCGAGGGCGAGGCGGATTCGCCGTCCGGCCAGCGCCGCAAGCTCTAGGAGAACGCGCATGAGGCTCAGCACCAAGGGACGCTACGCGGTGATGGCGCTGGTCGACATCGCCAAGCACGGCCGCGACGAGCCGATCTCGCTGGCCGAGATCGCCGAGCGCCAGGTCATCTCGCTCTCCTATCTCGAGCAGCTTTTCGCCAAGCTGCGCAGCGCCAGCCTGGTCAAGAGCGTGCGCGGCCCGGGCGGCGGCTATCTGCTGATGCATGGCGCCGACGAGACTCGCATCGCCGATATCATCCTGGCGGTGGACGAGCCGATCCGCGCCACCCGCTGCACCCCCGGCGCGCCGATGGGTTGCAGCGGCAATAAGAGCCGCTGCCTGACCCACGATCTGTGGGAAGAGCTCGGCAACCAGATCCATCTTTACCTGAACTCGGTCAGCCTGGCCGATGTCTGCGCCGGACGGCTGCTCGGCAGCAGCGGCGTGCTGCACCGCGCCGAGCAGGATCGAGGTGACGCCCTTGGCGTCACCTTGCCGCCGGTCGTGGCCGCGCAATAGCGCCAGAGCATGCGTTGAGCGTCGGCACGACATATCTCGATTGGAACGCGACCTCGCCCTTGCGCGACGAAGCCATCGCGGCGATGCAGGCGGCGCTGAGCCATTGCGGCAATCCCTCCTCGGTCCACCGCGCCGGGCGCAAAGCTCGCGCCATGCTGGAAACAGCGCGGGCCCAGGTCGCCGCGCTGATTGGCGCGAGGCCTGAATCGATCGTCTTCACCAGCGGCGGCAGCGAGGCCAATGTGACGGCGCTGGCCGGATTTCCCGCGCGGCGGCTCATCGTCTCGGCGATCGAGCACGATTCAGTTCGCGTAGCGCCCAACGCGACGGTGATCCCGGCCAAGCCCGACGGCACTGCCGATCTCGGCACCTTGGACTGGATGCTGGCCGCCGATCCGCGTCCGGCGCTGGTCTCGCTGATGGCCGCCAATAACGAGACCGGCGCCATCCAGGATATCGCCGAAGCATCGCGCATCGCGCATCGGCACGGCGCGCTCCTCCATTGCGACGCGGTTCAGGCGGCGGGAAAAATCCCCTTCGATTTTGCGGCACTCGGTTGTGACCTCGTCACGCTCTCGGCGCATAAATTGGGCGGACCGCCGGGCGTCGGCGCGCTGGTGGTGACGCCGGGCATCGATATCGCACCGCTGATCCACGGCGGCGGGCAGGAGCGCGGCCGCCGCGCCGGGACCGAGAATCTGCCGGGCATCGTCGGTTTCGGTGCTGCCGCCGAAGCCGCACGAAACGCCCTTGAAGCCTATAGCCGCATTGCCGCGTTGCGCGATCTGGCCGAGCGACGACTGCTCGCCATCGCTCCCGACGCGATCATTCACGCGACGCAAACCCCGCGCCTCGCCAACACGCTCTGTATCTCCATGTCGGGGGTGGCGGCTTCGACCCAGATCATGGCGCTCGACCTCGCCGGAGTGATGGTCAGCGCCGGCTCGGCCTGCTCATCCGGCAAGGTCAGGCGCAGTCACGTGCTCGAGGCGATGGGCGTCGATGCCGCCACGGCCGAGAGCGCCATTCGCATCAGCCTCGGCTGGTACACCGCCGAATCCGATATCGATCACCTCGTCGAGGCGTGGGGCGCGCTTTACGCCCGCACCCGGGCGTCGGCCGCATGAGCGCCAAGCCGATCTATCTCGATTACCAGGCGACCACGCCCTGCGATCCGCGCGTGGTGGAGGCGATGCTGCCTTACTTCACCGAAAAATTCGGCAACCCGCATTCGCTCACGCACGCCTATGGCCGCGAGGCCGAGGCGGCGGTGGAGATCGCGCGGGCGCAGCTCGCCGCGCTGATCGGCGCCGAAAGCCGCGAGATCGTCTTCACCTCGGGCGCGACCGAGGCCAACAACATGGCGGTCAAGGGCGCGGCGCGCTTCCACCGCCAATTCGGCCGCGACCATGTGGTGACGCTGGCGACCGAGCATAAATGCGTGCTCGAAAGCGCCAAGGCGCTCGAGGCCGAGGGCTTTCGCGTGTCGTATCTGCCGGTCGAGCATAACGGCCTGGTCGATTTAGTATTGCTCGACGCCGCGATCGACAGCCGCACCGCCCTCGTTTCGGTGATGGCGGGCCATAACGAGATCGGCGTCATTCAGCCGCTGCGCGAGATCGGCCAACTGGCCAAGGCCAAGGGCGCCTTGTTCCACAGCGACGCGGCCCAGGCGGTCGGCAAGATCCCGGTCGACGTGAACGCGCTCGGCATCGATCTCATGTCGATCTCGGGCCATAAATTCTACGGCCCCAAGGGCATCGGCGCGCTTTATCTGCGCCGGCGGCCGCGCGCGCGCATCACGCCGCTGATCGATGGCGGCGGGCAGGAGCGCACCATGCGTTCGGGCACTTTGCCGGTGCCGCTTTGCGTCGGCCTCGGTCAGGCGGCGGCGATCGCCCACGTCGAGATGGCCGGCGAGGCGCAGCGTCTATTGCTGCTGCGCGAGCGGCTATACAGCGGCCTCAAAGCCCGGATTCCCGATCTGGTGCTGAACGGCGATTTGGAGCAGCGCCTGCCCGGCAATCTCAATCTCAGCTTTCCCGGCGTGGCGGCGCTCGATCTCATCGCCGCTTGCCCCAATTTGGCGCTCTCGACCGGCTCGGCCTGCACCGCCGCCGAGATCGAGCCGTCCTATGTCCTGCGCGCCTTGGGCCTCGACCCGGCCCTGGCGGCGGCGTCGCTGCGCATCGGCATCGGCCGCTTTTCGACCGCTACCGAGATGGACGAGGCGGCGACCACCCTGGCCGAAGCCGCGCTTAGGCTGCGCTCCGGCATGGGGGTGACAAGCCTGGCCGTCGGCATTACATAAGGAGCGCGCGGAGAATCCCATGGCATTACGACAGGCGATGAGCGTGACCGAGGCGGCGGCGGGCCGAATCCAGGCCCTGCTGCAGAAGCGCGGCAAGCCCTCGGCCGGCATTCGCATCGGCGTGCGCTCGCGCGGCTGCTCGGGCCTGACCTACACGCTCGAATACGCCGACGAGAAGGGCAAGCTGGACGAGGTGGTGCAGGAAAAGGGCGTCACCATCCTGATCGATCCCAAGGCCAGCATGTTCATCATCGGCACCGAGATGGATTTCGTCGAGGACAAGCTGCAATCGGGCTTCACCTTCCGCAATCCCAACGAAAAAGGCCGTTGCGGCTGCGGCGAATCCTTCCACGTCTAGCCGCTTATCCCGTGAAGCTGTTCCAGATCGAGGAGCCCGATGGCACGCCGCTGGTCGCCGACGGCCCCGGCGCCGCGGTCGGCATCGAGCTTGGCCTCGATTCGGCGGCGGTTGCCATCTCACTCGGCGGCAATGCCGAGCTCCTACCCGCATCGGACGGCACGCATCGCCTGGCGATTTTAGCGGTGCAGAGCCTGGCCGATCTACTGCTCGATCTGCGCGCGCAGGCGGAAAAGCAGCTCGCCCGGCCGGTGACCCATGCGGTGATCGCGACCGATGGGAATCAGGCCCCGGCGGCACTCGACGCGGCGGCGGCGAAAGCCGAGTTGGCGATCCTGCGAGTGGTGACACGCAACGAGGCCAGCGCCAAGGCCGGCGGCGGCCCCGACGCGGCGGCGCTGGGCGCCGCCAAGCTCGCCGAGGACTTGGCGCCGCAGGCTTGATATAAAGCGCCGAACCGGACACGGACGACCATGCCCAAGATGACATTCATCCAGCGCGACGGCACGCGGAAGGAAGTCGAGGCGCCGATCGGCCTCTCGGTGCTGGAGATCGCGCATCGCAACGACGTCGATATCGAGGGCGCTTGCGAGGGCTCGCTCGCCTGCTCGACCTGCCACGTCATCGTCGATTCCGAATGGTTCGAAATGCTCAAGAATGCCAGCGAGGACGAGGAGGACATGCTCGACCTCGCCTTCGGCCTCACCAACACCTCGCGCCTCGGCTGCCAGATCGTGATGACCGAGGAGCTCGACGGCCTCACCGTCCGCTTGCCGGCGGCGACGCGCAACATGATGGGGAGCTAGCTTATGGACGGGCTTGCCCCCGGCGCGCGGGTGGTCGTCGCCATGTCGGGCGGCGTCGACAGTGCCACCACCGCCGGCCTCATGGTCGAGCAGGGCTACGACGTGGTCGGCATCACGCTGCAGCTCTACGATCACGGCCAGGCGACCGGCCGCAAGGGCGCCTGCTGCGCCGGGCAGGATATCCACGACGCCGCGCGCGTCGCCGCTACCCTCGGGATTCCCCATTACGTTCTCGACTACGAAACCCGCTTTCGCCAGGCGGTGATCGAGGAATTCGCCGACAGCTATGTCGCCGGCGAGACGCCGGTGCCCTGCATCCGCTGCAACGAGACGTTGAAGTTCAGCGATCTGCTCGGCGTTGCCCGCGATCTGGGTGCTGCGGCGCTGGCGACCGGCCATTACGCGCGGCGCGTCGAGGGCAGGGACGGGGCGGAGCTGCACCGCGCCTCCGATGTGGCGCGCGACCAGAGCTATTTTCTCTATCGCACCACCGGCGACCAGCTTGGATTCCTGCGCTTTCCCTTGGGCGAGCTCACCAAGGACGAGACCCGCGCGCTGGCATTGCGTTTCGCCCTGCCGGTGGCGCAAAAGCCCGACAGCCAGGATATCTGCTTCGTGCCGTCGGGAGCCTATGGCGATCTTGTCGCCAAGCTGCGCCCCGACGCCGTCGAGCCCGGCGAGATCGTCGACGAGGCGGGGGCGGTGCTGGGCCGCCATGACGGCATCGTTCATTTCACCGTGGGACAGCGGAAGGGCCTCGGCCTCGCATCGGCCGAGCCCTATTACGTGCTGCGGCTCGAGCCCGCCACGCGCCGTGTGGTGGTCGGGCGCCATGACAGCCTGGCCGCGCGGCGGGTTTCGCTCGGCGCGGTCAATTGGCTCGCCTCGGCGCCGCCCGCATCCGGCATCAAGGCCCAGGTCAAGCTGCGCTCGGCCCAGCCGCCGGTCGCGGCGAGAGTGATGCTCGACGGCAAGGGCGGTGGCGAAGTGCTGCTCGACGAGCCCGTGTTCGGCGTGGCGCCGGGCCAGGCCTGTGTCGTCTATGACGGCGCCCGCGTGCTGGGCGGCGGCTGGATCAAGCGTCACTAGGCTTGCCCAGCGGAGGGCGGCCCGCGATACTGCCGCCGCCATGAAACCAAGCGTCAAAAAAGTCGTGCTCGCCTATTCGGGCGGCCTCGATACGTCGGTCATCCTGCGCTGGCTGCAGGAGACCTATGGCTGCGAGGTCGTGACATTCACCGCCGATATCGGCCAGGGCGAGGAGCTCGGGGCGGCGCGGAAAAAGGCCGAGCGCATGGGGATCAAGCAGATCTTCGTCGAGGATCTGCGCGAGGAATTCGTGCGCGATTTCGTCTTCCCGATGTTCCGCGCCAACGCCCTTTACGAGGGCCAGTATCTGCTTGGCACCTCGATCGCGCGGCCCTTGATCGCCAAGCGGCAGATCGAGATCGCCGAAAAGGTCGGCGCCGACGCGGTGGCGCATGGCGCTACCGGCAAGGGCAACGATCAGGTGCGCTTCGAGCTCGCCTATTACGCGTTGAAGCCCGACATCACGGTGATCGCGCCTTGGCGCGAATGGGATTTGACCTCGCGCACCAAGCTGATCGAATACGCCAAGGCGCATCAGATCGAGATTCCGCGCGACAAGCGGGGCGAGGCGCCGTTCTCGACCGACGCCAATCTTTTGCACATCTCGGCCGAGGGCAAGGCGCTGGAAGATCCCTGGCACGAGCCGGAGGAATTCGTCTACAGCCGCACCGTGGCGCCGGAACAGGCGCCCGATCAGCCGCAATATGTCGAGATCGAATTCGCCAAGGGCGATCCGGTCGCGGTCGACGGCAAGAAACTGTCGCCGGCGGCGCTGCTGACTGCGCTCAACGAGCTCGGCGGTAAGCACGGCATCGGCCGGCTCGATCTGGTCGAGAACCGCTTCGTCGGCATGAAGTCGCGCGGCGTCTACGAGACCCCCGGCGGCACCATCCTGCATCTGGCGCATCGCGGTATCGAGAGCATCACGCTCGACCGCGAGGCGGCGCATTTGAAGGATTCGCTGATGCCGCGCTATGCCGAGCTCGTCTATAACGGCTTCTGGTTCTCACCCGAGCGCGACATGCTCCAGGCTGCGATCGACAATAGCCAGGCGAGCGTCGAGGGCATCGTGCGGTTGAAGCTCTATAAGGGCCTGGCGCGGGTGGTCGGCCGCAAATCGCCCAAGAGCCTTTACAGCCTCGCGCATGTCACCTTTGAGGCCGATCAGGTTTACGATCAGCGCGACGCCGCCGGATTTATCAAATTGAACGCGCTGCGGTTGCGCCTCGCCAAGCGGTTGCGCAAGTAATTTTTCCCGGCCGAATTCGTGCGGTCATGGCTTGCTCACAGCGACGATGCGCGGCGGAATGGGATTCGCGCGCGCGTCCAGAAACCTCCATCGCTTTGCCAAGCTGTCGCCACGATCGCTGCCTAGCTTTTCCGTATCGGCCACGGACAAAGAAAGGGACGTGTCATGAACAAGCGCATGGGAGTTTTGTTGATTGTCGCGGGCCTGGCCTTGGCGGCTTGCGGCACCGATCCGGGTGATCGCGCCGGCTCGGGCGCCTTGACGGGTGCCGCGACCAGCCCGAATCAGGTCTATCTCGGTCCGCCGGCCTGGGAGCAGTAAAAGCTCCCCGAGACTGGCGACAAACTCCCGCGGGAGCGATTTCGCGGGGGTTTTGCTGTGCCGAGTCCACCGTGAAACCGCAATCGCACCACTATTCGGCCACATGGGACGCGTAGCCTATGCGCTCATTCAGGGAGGATATTCACATGAGCATCGCGAAAATGATTTTGGTTTCGGCGGCCTTGCTGGCATTGGCTGGCTGCGTCGTCGCCCCGGGTCCGGGCTATTACGGCGGCGGTCCGGCCGTCTATGTCGACGGCCCGGTCGGCTTCTGCTGCGGCGACGGTCGCGGCTATCGCGACGAGCGCCGCTAAGCGGTCGAGCGCCGAATAGCTTCGGCGCTTAGCCCGCGCGTTTTCCGTCCGGGAGCGCTTCGTTCGGCGGCTCCCAGCCATAGACGCTGCGGCCGCCAAAGCCATGCGATTGCGCGCGCTCACCCCCAACCACCACGTCGAGCGACGGGCCGGTGACGTGGCTCTCTAGAGCGCGGGCGCGGTCGTCGAGCCGCTTGAGCGCGGCGAGTTCTTCCTCGCGGCCGAGCTTGGCGCTCTGCACCGCGGATTTCAGCACGCGAATGGTCTCGTCATAGACGCGGATCGGCACCGGAAAAGGATGCCGATCCTTGCCGCCATGCGCGATCGAGAACCGCGCCGGGTCGCTGAAGCGGCAGGGCGCGCCGTGCAGCACCTCGGCGACCAGCGCCAGCGCACGCACCGTGCGCGCCCCGACGCCCGGCGTCAGCAACAGCTCGGAGAAATCGGTCGGGCTGCGCTCGGCCGCCGCCGCCAGATTGCCGTGTAGCCGGCATAGCACGACGTCGCTTGCCCGCACGTCATGATGTGCCGGCATCGCCAGGTAGGGCAGCATGGCTTGCGCCGCGACCGGCTTAGCCTTGCGCGTCTCGAGCGACGCCAGCTCGCGGGTGATGCCGTCCGGCCCGAGCGCCGACAGCAGATCGAGCTGGGCCAGCCGCGAGGCAGCCGCCCGCTTATCGGTCAAATTGACGATCTCACCCTGGTCCGGCCCCTCGATGGCCGCGTGCGGCGCCTCGACGAAGCTGGCCAGCCCTTCCGACAGCCAATGGTAGCGGCGCGCCTGTTTTCGCTCGCCGTTCATGCCCTGCTGGACGACGACCCAATGCCCGTCATCGGCGACGATGAAGCCGTGCAAATAAAGCTGGAAGCCGTCCTGCACCGCGGCGCTATCGACCTTGGCGACGAGGCGGCTGGCAGTGGCGAGTGCTTCGCCGTCGAAGCCGGTACGCTCGCCGATCGCGACCAGCTCATGCGGCGTCTGGCGTGAATGCTTGCCGCGCCCGCCGCAGACATGGAGGCCGAGCTCTTTTTGTAAGGGCGCCAGCCCGCGCTTTAGTGCGCCGATCACGCTAGTGGTGATGCCGGAGGAATGCCAGTCCATGCCCATCACGCTGCCGAAGGACTGGAACCAGAAGGGGTGGGCGAGACGGCGCAGGAACTCGTCGCGGCCGTAATGGTGGACGATCGCCTGCGCCATCACCGCACCCAGCCGGGTCATGCGGTCGGCAAGCCAGGGCGGCACCCTGCCGCCATGCAGCGGCAAATCGGCGCGTCCCGCGCGTTGTGCCATCAGATCATCAACCCAAGCATCGCACTCACGGCGCCGATTATATCATCGCCGGCGGGGCTATGCAAAAATCCGCGTCTAGAGCGCCGGTTCGGGCAGGCCGCGCCGGCGGCAGGCGGCCACCAGCGTGTTGCGCAGCAGGCAGGCAATGGTCATCGGCCCGACGCCGCCCGGCACCGGCGTGATCGCACCGGCGATGGCAGAGGCCTCGGCGAAGGCAACGTCGCCGACCAGCCTGCCCTTGCCGTCGGGCGTCGCCACGCGATTGATGCCGACATCGATCACCGTTGCGCCGGGCTTGATCCAACTCCTCTTGACCATCTCGGGCTTGCCGACCGCCGCCACCAGGATATCGGCGCGGCGCGCGATTGCCGGCAGGTCGCGGCTTTTGGAATGGGCGACGGTGACAGTGCAGCTTTCCGCCAGCAATAGCGCTGCCATCGGCTTGCCGACGATGTTGGAGCGCCCGAGCACGACGGCATCGGCGCCGGCGAGATTTTCCAGCGTGGCGCGCAACAGCAACAAGCAGCCGTAGGGCGTGCAGGGCACCAGCGATGCACCGCCGCTCCACAGCCGGCCGACATTCTGGGCGTGGAAGCCGTCGACATCCTTGCGCGGGTCGATGGCATCGATGACGCGTTGCGGATCGATCTGCTTCGGCAGCGGCAACTGAACCAGAATGCCGTCCACATTAGGATCGGCGTTGAGCTTGGCGACAAGCGCGAGGAGGTCCGCCTCGCTCGTGCTCGCGGGCAAGCGATGCTCGAAGCTGTTGAGCCCGGCCTCGAGCGAGGCGTTGCCCTTGCTTTTGACATAGACCTGGCTTGCCGGATCCTCGCCGACCAGCACCGCGGCGAGGCCCGGCACGATGTTGTGTCGCGCCTTAAGCTCGGCGGCGGATTTGGCGATAGCCAGGCGCAGGCCCGCGGCATGCGCCTTGCCGTCGATCAGCCGTGCCGCCGCCATAGTGGCGTCAGGGCCCGCCATGCAGGAGGAGGCTGACCTCGAACTGCACCAACTCCATCTCGATGAACCACAGGATCAGCAAGAGGATGACCGGCGAGATGTCGATGCCGCCGAAATTGGGGACGATGCGCTGGATCGGGCGCAGCGCCGGTTCGGTTGCGCGATAGAGGAAATCGACTAGCCGCGCGACGGCGCGATTGTGGGTATTGATGACGCCAAAGGCGATGAGCCAGCTCACCACCGCGGCGATGATCACCACCCACCAATAGAGGTCGATGAGGGCGATCAGAATTCGGATTATCGGCACCAGAAAGCCGCCCATCGGCGCATTCCTCCCACAATCGAGGGCCAAACCCTAGCCTTGCCATGACGGCGGCGCAAGGTAGGCGCGTGTGCGGCGAATCGATATACTGCCGTCGTTCACCGCGTCGGGAGAGCGCCAAGATGAAACGCATCGGATTCGCATTCGCCTGTGTCATCGCGCTGATCGCCATCGCGGCGCCGGCCTCGGCGGCCACGGTCGAGCGGCTCTATGTGCTCGATTGCGGACACGCCCGCGCGCCGGATCAGTCGCGCTGGTCGCCGGGCGTCAATGTCGGTGTGCCGATCGACATCTCGGATAATTGCTACCTCATCCGGCACGGCCATCAATGGCTGCTGTGGGATACCGGCATTCCCGACGCCGTCGCCGACATGCCGAACGGCATGGTCGGGGGGCCGATTCCCTGGCGGCGCCCGATCAAGCTTTTCACTCAGTTGAAGGCGCTGGGCGTGTCGCCGGCCAGCATCCGCTATGTCGCGGTGTCGCACACCCATGCCGACCATGTCGGCAATGTCGACATGTTCCCGAAATCGACGCTGCTGATCCAGCGCGCCGAATGGGATTTCGCCTTCGCGCCGGGCAAGCCGCCGCCCTTCAACCCGAAGCGGCCGGCGAAAAAGCTGTCCGGCGATTACGACATTTTTGCCGATGGCAGCGCCCGCCTCATCTCGACGCCCGGCCACACGCCGGGGCATCAATCGCTGCTCGTCCATTTGCCGAAGACCGGCTGGGTGATCCTGAGCGGCGATGTCGCGCATTTCCGCAGCAACTGGGACAATCGGCGGGTGCCGAGCATGAACACCGACCGTGACCAGACCCTGGCCTCGATGCAGCATATCGCGGATCTGATGAAGCAATATCACGCCCAGCTCTGGATCAACCACGACGCGGCGCAAACCGCCAGCATGCTCCACCCGCCGCATTACTACGATTGAGCGCCCGCAATCTTGACAGGGGATCGCGCCGCGACACATAGTTCGCGCCGCCTCGGGGCAGTAGCTCAGTTGGGAGAGCGCGACGTTCGCAATGTCGAGGCCGGGAGTTCGATCCTCCCCTGCTCCACCATTTCCATCCCGGGTAGAATCTCAGAAAGCGGCGCCGTGTCGCTTTTCGCCTAGCCGACCGAGGCGGGCGCTCCGGCGAAGGCGGGCATGATCTCGCGCGCGACGGTCTCCAGAGTTTCGACCGTCGGATTGGGGCTCACCAGCAGGACGTGCTCGACCCCGCCACGCTCGAGCCGCTTCAGGCGCTCCACGATCTCGGCCGGCGATCCCAGCAGCGGCGCGTCGTCGATCTCGCGCGCCGGGCCGCCAAGCTGTGCCGGATCGGTGTAGCGCTCGGCGCCCTTGCCGCGCGCTAGGGCGCCGATGCCTTTCAGCACCTGTTGCCGGGTCGCCAGCGCCTGCGGCCGCTCGGCCTCGCTGCGGATGATCTGCAGGCCGCGCGTCACCCCGACCATGCGCGAATCGTAGCGGCGACCGGCGCGATCGCATTCGTCGCGGAACATCGTCACGCGCTCGATGGTGAGGTCGGTCGAGCCGATCTGATCGAGCAGCAGATTGTAACCCTCGCGCGCGGCGCGGCGGATCGAGGCCTCGCTGCCGGCGCCGAGCCAGAACGGCGGGTGGGGGCGCTGCAGCGGCGCCGGCTCGACCACGACGTTCTCGAAATGCCAGCGCTTCCCGTGATGCGAAAAGCGGCCTGGGCTGGTCCAGGCCTTGCGGATGACCGCCATCGCCTCGTCGAAGCGTTCGGTCGCCTCATCGGGGGCGATGCAGAAACCGGCGAATTCGTAATCGCGATAACCCTTGCCGACGCCGAAATCGAGCCGCCCGTTCGACAGGAGGTCGAGCGTCGCCGCCTGCTCGGCCAGCAGCACCGGGTTGTGCCAGGGCAGCACTACTACCGCGGTGCCGAGACGGATGCGCTTGGTGCAGGCGGCAAGATAGCTCAGTAGGTTGAGCGAGGCCGAGACCTGGGCATGACCGGTGAAGTGATGCTCGACGATGAAGACGCTGTGAAAGCCGAGCCGCTCGGCGGCGCGGACGTAATCGATATAGTCGGCATAGCCGTGACTGTCGCCGGTGGGACCGCCGGGTGCCGCGCGGGCGCCGCCGAAAAGACCGAAACGCATGGGCCACCTATGGCTGGTTCGCCGCCGCGAAGGGATAGATCAGCGTTCCGGTCTTGAGCTCGGGCGGATAGAGGATGACCTGGGTGCCCGGCCGGGTGAACTGGTCGAGGTCGTTGCCCTTCACATGCTGGTATTGGATGGTCAGCATGCGCGGCCGCTCCCACTCGCCGTCGGGGCCGAACTTCACCGTGCCGACGATGGTATTGAAACTCGTCTTGTGCATGACGACGGCGATCTTATCCTGGTCGAGCGATCCCGCCAGGGTCACCGCCTGCGCCAGGATATCGGCGGCGGCATAAGTGAAGGGCGGGATGTAATAGCCCAGCGGATCGGTGCCGGCCGCCTGGGCGCGCTTCTGGTATTCGGTCAGGAAGACGTCGATGCCCGGAAAGCTCATCGTCTTTTCATGCACGAACAATTCGAAAGAGACGATGCCGTTGAGGGACTCGCCCAGCTTTTGCTTCAGCGTGCCGGATTGCAACCCGACCATGCCGCCGCCGAGCTGCTTCGGCGACAATTGGGCCTCGCGCGTCGCATTCAGCAATCCGACGGTGTCGGCCGGATAGGAGGCGAAATAGACCAAATCCGGCTGCACCGCCTTGATGGCGCGAATCACCGGCATGTAATCCACCGTGCTGGGCGGATAGGTCTGGTCGTAGACGATCTGCAGCCCAAGCCGCTTGGCGTTGGCGCGAGCACCCTCTAGCACCGCGCGCGAGAACTCGGAATCGGCGCCGACCAGCGCCACGCTGTGCGGCTTCGGGTTGATCGTCATTGCCGCCTCGAAATAGCCGCGCGAGATCGAATCGCGGCCGTCGGGCCCGTAGGGCATGATCTGGAAGAAGCGGTCGTAGTGGAAGTGATCGTTGACCGCGATGGCGAAGGTATCCATCAGGATCATCTTGTGCTCGATCACTGTCGGCATCGCCGGCACGCTGACGTTGGTCGCCTGTGCGAACAGCAAATCGACGTGATCGATCTCGATCAGCTTGGTGTAGATGCCGGGGACCAGGGCCGTATTGCTCTGGTCGTCGTAGTAGACGAGCTCGACCGGTCGGCCGAGCAACCCGCCATGGGCATTCAGATTGTCGCGCCAGATCTCGAGCGCGACGAGCATCTGCTTGCCGTTGATGGCGAGGGGGCCGGTGAGCTCGGCGGTGAAGCCGAGCCTGATCGGCTGGCCCGATTGCGCGCTGGCGGTATTGGCCCCGCCGGCGATCCCGACCACCGCCATCCAGACAGCCAAAAGCAGCTTGGTTGAAGCCCGCATCGTTCCCTCCCGCCGGGCGTCTCGCGCGCCCTGTTGCCCGAGACCGGAGCCTAGCACGCCCGGCCGGGCCCGTTAATTCAGTCGAGCAGCATTCGCATCAGCGCCAGCCCGGCATAGAGAGCCGCGATCGACACCACGACCGAGGCGAGGATATAGGCGCCGGCGGCGAGGTACTGGCCGCGGCTTGGGGCATGGCGTCCGTCACGGTTTTCCTCCTGGATGCTTTTCGCGGTCTTGCGCGCCATCCGTCATTCCGGTGGAAGATTTAAATGCGGTGACAGTTTGTGCGCGCACGGTCTGCTTTTTTACCCAGGCTTGTATTCGGTCCGCTCGGCCGTTGACCGCACGGCACCACGACGTGTCACGGATGGTTTTCTCGCGATCGGGTCCCCACCATCGTTCGACGACGACGAGCAATGTCCATTCGGCCGCTTTAGCAGGCCGATATTCCAATCGGTGGATTTCAAATTGGACGGAATACTGTTCGCCCCAATAGGAGTGGCCCTCCTTGGTCCAGTCGACGTCGTCAACCTGCCAATGGTTTTTGAGATAGCCCGGATTGGACGCGGCATAAAGATTCTGCCACTGCCAGAAAAACGAGCGACTGTTCAAGTTGGCCATGCGACCTCGATCTTGGAATGTCGCGGCCTTGGCCATTTCTTTTTGCGCCGTCCAGCGCAACAAAAAAGCCCCCACTGCGCCTTCAACGCAATAGGAGCCATCAGCCGGCAGTTTCCAGCGATTTTTTCGGGGAGCCCCATCCCCTGGTCTTAGCCACAGTGTCCCGAAAAGGCGACATTTCGTCAATACCTAGCTGTCGATCGGACTCCCGAGATACGGTTCCTTAAATCCCATCGTCACGCGTCCTCTTCGAGCGGCTCGAATTTCGGCTGGAACCAGGTCTGGGCGATGATGGTCGGTACCACCGCGCTGCCGATCACCGCCGTCAGCAGGATGGTGTATTGCTCCTGATCGATGATGTGGTTGGTGAGGCCGAACAGTGCCGAGATCGAGCCAAAGGTGAGGCCAGTCGACATCATCAGCGTGGTGTACATGCCGGTCGGCTTCTTGAATTTGAAGTAGTACGTCAGCGGCAGAATGCCGACGAACTTGGTCGCCATCTTAACGCCGAGGAAGAGGGCGATGAACCCAGCGGCGCTGATGATGACCTTGGCATCGATCAGCGAACCCGCCTTGATGAAATAGAACGGCGTCAGGAAGGCGAAGGCGATCACCCGGATGCGATGCTGCAACTCTTTGTTCTTAATGAAGAACGGCGCCAGCACCATGCCGATCAGATAGGCCGGCAGCACCGCCTCGCTCTTGGCCAGATTGGCTAGCCCGCCGAGGCCAAACAGCACCAGGAATATGAACTTGATCTCAGGCTCGCTCACCCGCTTGCCGACGAACTTGAACAGCCGCGGCACGGTCCAGGGCAGCACGGCAACCACGGCGGCGGTTACGACGATAAACAGCGCCAGGTAGCCGTTGTAATTGGCGAATACCAGTCCCAGCGCCAGCACCGTGCCGATGTCGTTGATGAAGCAGGCGGCGAGAATGACTTTGCCCATCTCCGTACGGTTAAAGCCGGTCTCGATCATCACCGCATAGACCACCGCGACCGAGGTGGTCGACAGCGAGATACCGGCGATTTGAGCTTGCGGCCAGGGCCAGCCCAGGCCATAGCGCGCGAACAGTAGGCATCCGAGATAGGGCGCGAAGAAGCCCATCAATCCGATGCTCATGCTGGCCGCGAAATGCTTCTTCACCACCTTGGGGTCGATCTCGGTGCCGGCGAGGAAGGTCAGCAAGATGGCGCCGAAGCCAGCAACGAAATTGATCCAGGCATTGAGCGGCAGGCCGATAGCGTTGCCGGCGACGGCGCCGACTATGATCTCGACCAGCGCCACTGAAATGGTGATCCAGATCGACAGCACCGACGAGGCCAGCGCCAACGCGATCCACAGGGCCGCTTGAAACCAGATATTATCCACGATCAATTCCTCCGTCCGACGTTGCTCGGGCGCGAAAGCAGATCATAAAAAAACCCGCCACGCGGCGGGCCACAAAAATCCCCCACCGCATGCTTCGCGCGGCAGGGGTCATCAGCCCATAACGGGCGGTTTCGGGGAACCCCATCCCCATTGCCTTGAATTATAGATGAAGGGGATGGTCGCTTCAATCGCCGAAGCTCGCTGCGTTGCCGCAGGGCAGTCCTTCGATTTAACCGCCTATTCAGCGCGAAACAGTTGAACTAGCATGGCTTTTCCAGTGGCGGTGTCCGCCGCGCACGAGGTTCCACCCCATCCATGTACGCCGAAACGACGCGTTCGATCAAAGTCACGGTGAAGACCTATTATCTCGAGGACCAGTCTTCGCCGACGGAAAATCATTTCGTCTGGGCCTATCACGTCCGCATCGAGAATCACGGCGCGGTGACGGTGCAGCTGCGCCGCCGCCACTGGCAAATCACCGACGGCATGGGGCGGCTGCAGGAGGTGCGCGGCCCCGGCGTGGTCGGCGAGCAGCCGGTGCTGGCGCCGGGCGAGTCCTTCGAATATACCAGCGGCACGCCGCTCAGCACGCCGTCGGGCATCATGGTCGGCAGTTACGAGATGGAGACGCCCAAGGGCGAAAGCTTCGCCGTCGCCATCCCGGCCTTCTCGCTCGACAGCCCCCATCAATCCGTGCGTCTGAACTAGTCGCCGCGCTCCGAGGATCGATTTCATGGCCGTCAAGAAAAGTACTCATGCGAACGGTCGCACGACCGTCTCGCGCCCGTCGCGCGAAGCCGCCGAGGCAGCGGTTCGCGTGCTGCTGCAATGGGCGGGCGACGATCCCGACCGCGAGGGCCTGCGCAAGACGCCTAAGCGCGTGGTCAATGCCTTCGAGGAATATTTCGCCGGTTACGGCGTCGATCCGGCGGAGATGCTCGGCCGCACCTTCAGCGAGACCGACGGCTATGACGAGATGGTGGTGCTGAAGGACATCCGCTTCGAGAGCCATTGCGAGCATCACTTGGCGCCGATCATCGGTAAGGTCCATATCGCCTATCTACCGGCGCGGCGCGTCATCGGCATCTCGAAGCTGGCGCGGCTGGTCGACGTCTTCGCCAAGCGCCTGCAGATCCAGGAAAAGCTGACGGCGCAGATCGCCAACACCCTGAACGACGCGCTGAAGCCCAAGGGCGTCGCCGTGGTGGTCGACGCGTCGCATCAATGCATGACGACGCGCGGCGTCCACAAGACCGGGGTGTCGATGGTGACCTCGCGCATGCTGGGCGCCTTCCGCAACGACCCGTCGACGCGGCGCGAATTCCTGTCCTTCATACGCGCCTCGGGCCCGATCGCCAACGTCTGAGCCGGCCGCGCCCGCCGATAGCGGGTCTAGGGCTGGATGTAGGGCAGGAAGGTGGCGCGGACGTCGCTTTCCATCTTGGCGTCGAAATCCGCCATCAGCTGCTTGGTCATGTCGTAATAAATCTGCTCGCGCTGATTGGGCGAGGCGCTGTTGAGCACGCTTTGCGAGCGCACGGCGGTGACGGTGGCGTTGCGCACCGCGAGGCCGGCATCGTTGTCGATCTCGAGCGAGGCGGCCAGCTTCATGTCGTAGCGCTTGGTCGGTTCGGTGGTGAAGATTCCGGCGATACCGCCGGTGCGCGGCAGATCGATTTCGGCCACGCTGGCTTCGGTGATGCTGAAGATGGCATGTGCCGGGCCGCCGGCGGGCGACAGCCGGTCATGCGCCCAATCCTCGGCGGCGGCCTGCGGCGTCACCGGAAAATTGCGCTCGACATCGAACCCGTCCGGCGCCGGCTCGTAGGTGTCGCGCAGATCGACCGAATCGACCGCGAGCTTCAGTTGCGGCCGATCGGTGAAGCGGATCGGGCCGAAATCGGGCGGCGACGGCACCGTGCAGCCCGCCAGCAGCAGCGCACAGACGAACGGAACGGCAAGCAGGAAACGCACGGGCATCGGCGGGCAGCCTCTGAGATGTCGCGGGAAAGCGAGCAAGGCGAGACTGGCATCGGATCGTGGCCTTTTCAAGCCGAACCCTCGGACGCGGCGGCCTCGGCCGGCGCTGCCAGCGCCGCGAGCGAATCCTCGTCGAAGGCATAGACCGAACTGCAGAATTCGCAGGTCACTGCGATGCGGCCGTCGATCTTAAGATCGTCCATCTCGGCGGCGCCCAGCGCGCGCAGCATGGTCTCGACCCGCTCGCGCGAGCAGCGGCAGCGCGCCGCCAGCTCATGCGGCTTGTAGTCGTGCACGCCCTCCTCGTGGAAGAGGCGGAACAGCAGCTGCTCGGGACGCAAGGCGGCATCGAGCAACTCGGCCGAGGTGCTGGTGCTCATCAGGATCATGGCGTGGCGCCATCCTTCATCCTCGGATTCGCGTGCCTCGACGCCGCCCGCGGTCGGCAGCCGCTCGATCATCAGCGCACCGGCGCGCCAGCACTCGCTGCCGGCGGCATCCTTGACCCGCGCCACCGCGACTTTGAGCCCGGCCTCGACCTGCTCGCTCTGGCGAAAATAGTGATGCACGCATTCGCTCAGGCTGGCGCCTTCGAGCGCGACGATGCCCTGATAACGCTCGGTATGCTCGCCCTGATCGACGGTGAGCGCGAGATAGCCGGCGCCGATCAGATGCGGCACCGTGAGTGCGGTGTCGGGGCCGAGCTCGGCGAGCTTGGCCACGTCGAACTGCGCATAGCCGCGGACCGCGCCGGCGGTGGTGACGTCGGCGACCATCATGCGGATCGGCCCGTCGCCCTTGGTTTGGAGCGTGAAGACGCCCTCGTATTTGAGCGCGCCCGACAGCGCCACGGCGAGCGCGATCGCCTCGCCCAGCATGGTGGCAACCGGCGCCGGATAGGCATGGCGCTTCAAGATGGTGTCGACAACCGGTCCCAATCGCACCAGCCGTCCGCGCAAGCGGAAGGGGTCGACCTGGAAAGGCTGGACGATGTCGTCAGGTGGGGTTTCGAGCATCAGCCTTAGATGGGTTCAACCCAGGCACCAGGCAAGGATGCCCTTCTGGGCATGCAGGCGATTCTCGGCCTCGTCCCACACCGCCGATTGCGGGCCGTCGATGACGGCGGCGGTGACTTCCTCGTCGCGATGCGCCGGCAGACAATGCATGAAGATTGCGTCGCGCTTCGCCTTGGCCATCAGCGCCTCGTCAACGCGATAGGGCCGCAGCAGCGCCAGGCGCTCATCCTTGTTCTTCATCCCCATCGACACCCAGGTGTCGGTGACGACGCAATCGGCGCCGGCAACCGCCGCCGCGGGATCGGAGCTGACCGAAACCTTGGCGCCCTTTTCCTTGGCCCAGGCCAGCACCGAAGCCGGCGGCGCCAGGGTCTCCGGGCAGGCGACGCGCAGCGTGAAGTCGAAGCGCTGCGCGGCGTGGATCCAGCTGGTCAGCACGTTGTTGCCGTCGCCGCTCCAGGCGACGATCTTGCCCTTGACCGGGCCCTTCAGCGTCTCGAGCGTCATCAGGTCCGCCATCACCTGGCAGGGATGGCTTTCGTCGGTCAGCCCGTTGATCACCGGCACGCTGGCATGGTGCGCCAGCTCCTCGAGCTTCTTCGCGCTGTCGGTGCGGATCATGATCGCGTCGACATAACGCGATAGCACGCGCGCGGTATCCGCCGTGGTCTCGCCGCGCGAGATCTGGCTGTCGGCGGCGGTCAGCGTCACCACGTCGCCGCCAAGCTGCTTCATCGCCACCTCGAAGCTGAGCCGGGTGCGCGTCGAGGGCTTTTCGAAGATCATCGCCAGGATCTTGCCGGCGAAGGGCTTGGTGCTGTCGCGGCCCGATTTGAACGCGGTGGCGCGCTGCAGGATGTTGCGCAGCTCGTCGGCCTCGATGCGGTCGAGGTCGATGAAATCGCGCGTGAGGTTTTTCGCGGCGTTGCGGGCGGTTTTCGGACTCATGACGCCCATTTCCGCGCGACGGAATCGATGATGCCGACGGCTTCCTCGACATGGCTGTCCTCGATGATGAGCGGCGGCAGCAGCCGCACCACGTTCTCGCCCGCGCCCACCGTCAGTAGCCCGGCATGGCGCAGCCGGTCGACCAGCTCGGTATTAACGACGATGCATTTGAGGCCGGTCAGCAGCCCCTTGCCGCGCGCCTCGACGAAAAGCTTGGGGTAAGCCTTGGCGAGGGCGTCGAGCCGCTCGCGCAACAGCTTCGCCATCCGCTCGACCCGGGCGAAAAATCCCGGCTCGGTCAGGATGCTCAACACCTCGTTGGCGACCGCCATGGCGAGCGGATTGCCGCCGAAGGTCGAGCCATGCGTGCCGGCGGTCATGCCGCTGGCGGCACGCTCGGTGGCGAGACAGGCACCGACCGGAAAGCCGCCGGCCAGGCCCTTGGCCAGCGCCATGATGTCGGGAGCGACGCCGGCCCATTCATGCGCGAAGAGCTTACCGGTGCGCCCCATGCCGGTCTGCACCTCGTCGAACACCAGCAGCAGGCCGAACTCGTCGCACATCGCGCGCAAGCCCTTCAGGTACTCGATCGAGCCGACGGCGAGGCCGCCTTCGCCCTGCACCGGCTCGACGATGACCCCGGCGGTTTCCGGCCCAACCTTGTTGCGCATCTCGTTGAGATTGCCATAGGCGACATGGTCGAAGCCCGGCGCAGGCGGCCCGAAGCCTTTGAGGTATTTCTCGTTACCGGCGGCGGCCAGCGTCGCCAGCGTGCGGCCGTGAAACGAGCCGTTGCAGCAGATCAGCCGGTATTTCTCCGGGTGGCCGATTTCGGCGTGATATTTGCGCGCGACCTTGATCGCGCCTTCCATCGCCTCGGCACCCGAATTGCAGAAGAAAACCGTGTCGGCAAAGCTGAGGCCGGTGAGACGCTCGGCCATCCGCTTCTGCTCGGCGACCTGGAAGAGGTTGGAGCAATGCCACAGCTTCTGCGCCTGGCGGTTGAGCGCCGCGTTGAGGCGCGGATGGGCGTGGCCGAGCGACGTCACGGCGACGCCGCTGGCGAAATCGAGATATTTCCGGCCGTCGGTGGCGAAGAGGTAGGCGCCTTCGCCGCGCTCGAACGTCAATTCGTTCCGCGCGTAGGTCGGCATGACTGCTGGAATCACGGGAGTCTCTCCTCGGCGATGAAAACGCAGGGCAGGGCGGAGTCGTGACGACGCGTCAGCGTCGTCGCAGCCGCAACGGGTCTCGCCGCTCCTGGGCGTGCTGGGCCTTTAAGCCGGATGCACAGTTCATCGCTTCGCTCCACGCTCGGGATTAGCACCCAAGACGTGCATGAGTATGGGGGGCCGCTCAACCCATTGTCAACGCCGGGAGAATCGCGATGCCGGCGATGGAATCGCTGGCGAGATCGGCGCGGACTGCTATTGTTGCTGCCGGGCTGCGTCACGGCGGCGCAAATGGGGGAAGACGCATGGACGGAGCAGACGCGTCGGTCGCGGCGCTCGACCGGATTTTGGCAAAGATGTCGGATCCCATCATGTGCCAGGTCGGGCTCTATTGGCGCGGCAAGGTCGAGGATGGCCGGCTGCCGGCCCGCAGCGCGATCGATCCGGCGGAGATTCCGGCGCTGCTGCCTTATCTCATTCTCTGGGATGTCGAGCGCGATCCGCTGCGCTTTCGCAATCGCATATGCGGAACGCATGTGGTCGAATTTTCTGGCCGCAATGTCGGCAGGCAGTATCTTGAGAGCATCGACAAGAACGGCTCGATCGGCGCGATTTATCGCTCGGTGTCGGAGACCGGACTGCCCCATTACGAGGAGCGTTTCGCCGACTGGCCCAATCACGAGCACAAATACTATGGCCGCCTGGTGCTGCCCCTGACCAAGGACGGCAAGGAGGTTGACATGCTGTTCGGCGCCATCAACACGCTCGCCGCGCCGCTCGGGCAGAATCCGGCCTAGGCCTTGAGCTTGTAGCCGCTGGCGAACATGCGGTGGCAGAGCAGCAGCAGCGTCGCGTTGATCGTCACCATGACGACGACACCGACGAGCAGCGAGCCGTCGGCGCGGCCGATGAAGGCATAGCGGAATCCGTCGATCATGTAGAAGAACGGATTCCACAACGCCACGATCTGCCATTTCTCCGGCAGGAACTCGATCGAATAGAAGGTGCCGGAGAGAAAAGCCAAGGGCGTGACGATGAAATTGGTCACCGCCGCGATGTGATCGAATTTATCCGCCCAGATGCCGCCGATGACGCCGAGCACCGACAGCAGCAGCGACGCCGCCACGGCGTGGAACAGCGCCAGTCCCAGATTATGGATATGCACCGGCACGAAGATCGCCATGGCGGCGGTGACCACCGCGCCCACCACTAGTCCGCGCGTCACGCCGCCCAGGGCGAAGCCCCAGACCAGCTCGCCCGGGCTCAGGGGCGGCATCAGCACGTCGACGATATTGCCCTGCAGCTTGGCGATCATCAGCGAGGACGAGGTATTGGCGAAAGCGTTCTGGGTGATCGCCATCATCACCAGCCCCGGCATTAGGAACTCGACATAGGGCACGCCGCCGACCATGCGCTGCTGGCCGCCGCTCAGCGCCAGCAGGAAGATGGTAAGGAAGAGCAGCGTCGTCACCACCGGCGCGATCACCGTCTGCGTCGCGACCTTGAGGAAGCGGCGCACCTCGCGCACATAGAGCGTCCAGAGCCCGAGCCAGTTCACCGCGCCGATGATGCGGGCGCGCGGCGGCCCGGGTGCGACCATATTGTATTCTGACGGCATGGGGCCGAAGCTTAGGGCGAGGGCACGGCCAAAGGAAGCGGCAGATGGCTGAAGCGCGCGAAACGGGGGGCGGCAATCGGGACGGCAGGCCGGCCCGGCGCGAGCGCACGGCGCCACGCAAGATCACCGCGGCGCGGCTCGAGAACATGGCGCTTTACTATCTCGGTCGCTTTTCGAGCTCGAGCGGCAATCTGCGTCGCGTGCTGATGCGCAAGGTGGCGCGCGCGGCGGCGGCGCATGGCGACGATCCCGATGACGGCGCCAAGCTGATCGAGGAGTTGATCGCCCGCTATCTGAGCTCGGGCCTTATCGACGATCGCGCCTATGCGGCGCAAAAGGCGGCGAGCCTGCAGCGCCGGGGCGCCTCGCGCTTCGGCATTCGCGGCAAGCTGCGCCAGAAGGGTGTCGAGGGCGAGCTGGTCGCCGAAGCCATCGAAACCCTCGATGCGGCGAGCGAGACCAGCGAGCTGGCATCCGCTTGCGCGCTGGCGCGGCGCCGCCGGCTCGGCCCCTATCGCCCGGCAGCCGCGCGGCGCGCGGCACACGATAAGGATCTGGCGACGCTGGCACGGGCGGGGTTCAGGCTCGACGTAGCGCGACGCGTGTTGAAGGCTGCCGACGTCGAAGCGCTGGAGATTCTCGCGCGCGGCGAGGATGAAAGCTAATTCGTCTTCGGCTTGCGCGGCTTTGCCGCTTTTGATGGCGGCGGCTCGGTCGGGCGCGGCTGGCTGTCGCTGCGCATGGATATCCCGTGCCGGTCGAAGGCGCGCTTGACGCGGCGGTTGAATTCGCGCCCGGCGATCCATTGCTTGCCCGGCTGGGTGCGCAGCCGCGCCTGGATGATGTAGGCGCCCTGCTCGAAGCGATCGAGCCCGAGCACCTCGAGCGGCCCGAGCACCATCGGCTTGAACGCGGGATCCCGGCCGAGCTCCGCGGCCGCCTCCATCATCAGATCGATCACCGGGTCGATCTCCTCGTAATAAGAGACGCTGATTTCGGCCGGATAATACGAGACGTCCTTGGTCATGTTCTGGATGACCTTGGCTTCGCTGAACGGTACGGTCAGGATGGCGCCCTGAGTGTCGCGCAGCCGCACGGTGCGCAGCGCGATGGCCTCAACGACGCCGCGATGGCCGTTGCCGACGTCGATGAAGTCGCCGACCGCGAAGGTATCATCGACCAGCACGGCGATGCTGGTCATGATGTCTTTGAGGATCGCCTGCGAGCCGAGGCCGGCGATGATGGTGAAGACGCCGGCTCCCGCCAGCAGCGGCCCGATGTTGATGCCGAGCTCGTCGAGCATGACGAAGCCTAGGATGATGACCAGGATCACCAGCATCACCAGCTTGAGGAACGGGAAGAGGGTGCGCGCCCGCGCCCGGCGGCGGCTGTCCTGCTCCATCCGCTGCAGATAGCGCTCAAGCATCAGCACGAAAAGCTCCCAGGCGGCGAGCGCTGCGGCGAGCGAGACGACGATGCTGACGATGCTGCCGGTCGCGCGGCTGCGCGCGGTCTCCTGGAACCAGCCGAAGGCGTTGATGCCCCAGGCCTGGAGCAGCGCCAGCGCCGCCAGCGCATAGACCGCCGTCGACAGCAGCAATACCAGCGCCGGCACATAGCGGTTGGTGCGCGCCTCCAGGGTCGGGAAGCGTGCGGTGACTTCCGGCTTGATGGCAAAGCCGCGCCGCACGCCGCGCTTGATGAATTGCACCAACAGCGTCGCCGCCAGCACCAGCACCAGGCTCAGCGCTGTCGAGCGCAGCAGATAGACCACGCCGCCCTCGATATGCAGCGTGAAGACGCCGAACACGCCAAGGATGTAGACCAGCGCCAGGATGTGCCAGATCTCGGCGAGGCGCTGGCGCAGCAGAGTCCAGCCCGGGTTCCGGTTGGCATCCTCCGCCGGCTCGCCGCGTAACCAGGCGGCGACCGCGACGCGGTTCTGCAGCACGAAGATGATTGCGAGGATGCCGAGGACAAGAATGACGAGGCGCAACAGCACGCCGTAGATCGCGCCGGGCGCGCCGAGCCACCAGGCGCAGGCGGCGACAGCCAGGCCGTAGACCGTCCAATTGATGAATCGCCGGACCCAGATATAGAGGTAGTTGCGGGTCTCCTCGTCGAGCGGATAGAGCGCCAGCGCGCTCGGCGACAGCAGCAGCACGCGCGCCACGGTGATCATGATGCGCGACCACAGATAGGCACCGATCAGCGTCGTCGCGACATGGTCGGTGGTGTCGTTGGGCTTGGTCAGCGGCAGGACGAAAAAAGCGACCAGGGCGAAAGCGATAATCGGCAGCGCCTCGAACACGGCGCTGGCGGCGAGGAACAGCAATTGCTGCGCGGCGCTGGCGCCGGCGCGCGCCTCGAGCCGGCGCGCCGGCCGGCGCAGCAGGAACCACGCCAGCCAATCGGCCAGGATGGCGAGGCCGAAGACGATGGCGAGCTCCTTCGCCACTTCGAGCCATAGCGCGCGCGCGGATTCATCGCCCGCCTGGTTGTGCATCCAGCTCAGCAGCCGCGGCGCATCGACCACGACTTGGGCCGCCTCGAGGACCTCAGCGCCGATATCGTTGGCGCCTTCCGACAGCGAATGGAGGAAGGCGAACGGGCTCGACTTCGGCGTCGCTTCGGCCTCGCCGCGCTGCGCCGCGATTAAGCCCTGCAGCTCCTGCACCAGCTCCTGGCGGCGCAGCGGATCCTGAATGGTATCGACCAGCCTTTGCAGCTCGTCGGCCGAGACCCCGCTCGTCGCCACCGGTCGGGCCGGCGATGCCGCGCTTTGCGCGCGCGCCGGCATAGCCGCTGCCCATAAGGCAAGCAGCAGCACCAGCACGCAGGCGATGACATGGCGGGATTTCATGCGCAAAAGCCTATCATGCTCCTACGGCCCAGCGCAGCAGCGCGGCGGCGAGCAATACGAGGCCCGACAGCGCGAGCATGAAGCTGAAGATCCGATTGAGGCGCAGGACGCCGACACGGCGGATCAGTTTGGCGCAAAAGACGAGGCCGATCCACCACACGAACGAGCCGACGAAGACTCCGCTGATGAGCGCCGCGGCGGCGGTCGGGTGGCTCACCGAACCAGCGCCGAGCGCCGAGAAGATTCCGGCGAAGGCGAGCAGGATGCCGGGATTGGTGACGGCGAGCGCGAATGTGGACACAAAGGCCGCCGCCAGACGCTCGCCATGCGGCTTGTCGGCCAGCGGCGCTGGCCGGGTCAGCAGCGCCTTCGCGCCTAGGAACAGGAGAAGCAATCCGGCGGCGAAGCCGAGCTCGTTGCGCCAGCGCAGCAGCCAATCGCTGACGATGGTGACGCCGAAAGCGGCGATCGAGCCGAAGAAGGCGTCGCCGGCGGCGGCGCCGAGGCCCGAAACCAGGCCGCGCAGAGCGCCCTCGAACACCGTGCGGCGGACGCAGAGCATGCCGACCGGCCCGACCGGTATGGCAATCACGATTCCGGCGGCGACGCCCTTGATGAAGTCGAGCAGCAGCATCGGCGGAGTCTAGCCGGGCGCGGGCTCGGTTGCGAGTTGGCCGGTGAAAAAGAAATTAACCGGTGGCGCGCTCGGCTAATCGTTGCGCAGGCAATTCCTGATGGAACTGGCGCAGCTCGGCGATCGCGTCGAGCGCCAGCGAGGCGTAGAAATGATCGTCGAAGCGATGGCTGCCGATGAAATGCAGGAATTTCGTTTCCGCGCGCGGGCCGTCAGGAAAGAAGCACGAATAGGCGGGGAAGGGCAGGATCACCGGGCTCGGTGAATTGGCGGTGACGAAGTTGGAGGCGCATTGCTCGGTGCCCCAGCCGCGCTACGCCGCCTCGCCGATCAGCTTCTGCATCTGGTCGTTGGGGCGATGCTAGCGCCACCCGTTTAGGATTTTGTTAAGCAACCCCGATCCCCACAACCTAGGATGGTGAAGACGGCTTGATAGCAAAGGCTTACGGGAGTTCTTGATTGACAGGACACGGAGTGGAAAGGGATGCTCCGCCAATAAATTTCAACTGCATGGTGACGGAGAATTTTAGCGCCATGGCTCAAAATAATTATGCACGGCCCAATGAGGTGCTGACCGCACTTTTGGGACTGACGGTTCCACCGATCGCCATCAGCTTTCTCGAATCGCCGCCGGACGATCTGCCGCGCCCGGGTGGCACGATGCCGGCGCCGACGCCCGACGGCCGCACCGGTGCTGTCGCCGCGGGCTGCGTCTTCTGGATGATGGCGACCGAGCGCGCCTTCACCACCGTCGCCGCCGATCACGGCAATTGCAACGTCGGCAGCTTCACTCACGGGTTCAAATCGCTGGCAGAGGCGGCAAAGGGCGCCGATGTCGCGGCGTTGCTCGAAACCCGCTGGGTGACGCCGGAAGCGGTCGGGCAGATCGCTTCGGTGTCGCGCAAGCCAGGAGCCATCGCCTATGGACCGCTGGCGACCACCACGATCGATCCCGACGTGGTGTTCCTGCGCGTCAACGGCAAGCAGGTCATGCTGTTGCACGAGGCCTGTCCCGATCTGCGCTTCGAGGGCAAGCCGCAATGCCATATCGTCGCCCTCGCCAAGGAGAAGGGCGATCTGGCGGTGAGCACCGGCTGCATGCTGAGCCGCGTGCGCACCGGCATGTCGAGCAACGAGATGACCTTCGCCGTGCCGGGCCATCGGCTGGGCGAGCTGATCGCACAGCTGAAGGCGGCTCGCGCCGCCAACGTGCAGGTGGCGGCCTATGCCGCCGCCGACGCCAAGCGCTTTACCTCGCCAGGCTGAACCCTCCGGAATTACAGCGATTTAAGTACCGACGCCGGCGGGAACGGGCTTGATTTCGGCGGCAGGAATGCCGCAGATGGCGCGCTACGATGCGCAGTCCGACGAGGCGCCGGGGTGAGGATTTTCCGATGGATTCGATGATCGAGACCCGCGGCTTAAGCCGGCGGTTCGGTCCGATACTGGCGGTCGACAACGTCTCCTTCACCGTGCGGCGCGGCGAGGTGCTGGGCTTTCTCGGCCCCAACGGCGCCGGAAAATCCACCACCATGAAGATGATCACCGGATTCCTGGCGCCGTCATCCGGCACCGCCGTGGTTTGCGGCGCCGACATTCTCGCCGAGCCGATCGCGGCGAAGCGCCAGATCGGCTATCTGCCCGAGGGCGCCCCCGCATATCCTGACATGACTCCGCGCACCTTCCTGCGCTTCATCGCCGAGATCCGCGGCTTCAAGGGAGCCGCCGCCAAGGACCGCATCGATCTGGCGGTAGCGCGCACCGCGCTCGGCGGCGTCATGGACCAGCCGATCGACACGCTCTCCAAGGGCTTCAAGCGTCGCGTCGGCCTAGCGCAAGCGCTACTGCACGATCCCGCCGTGCTCATTCTCGACGAGCCGACCGACGGCCTCGATCCGAACCAGAAGCACGAGGTGCGCGCGCTGATCCGCGAATTGGCGCCCGACAAGGCCATCGTCATCTCGACCCATCTGCTGGAAGAGGTCGATGCGGTCTGCACCCGCGCCGTCATCATCGCGATGGGTCGGCTGCTTGCCGATGCGAAACCCATCGAGCTGGCGGCGCGCTCGCGCCACCACAACGCGGTCAAGATCGTATTGCAGGAGAGGATCGGCGACGCGGCGGCCTCGCTGCGCCGTCTGCCCGGCGTGGCCGAAGTCGAGGAATGGGACGACGAGGACGGCCCATCGCTGCTGGTGCTGTCGCGCAACGGCAGTGGCATCATCGGCGAGGTCACCGATCTGGTGCGGACCGCCGGCTGGCCGATCCGCGGCCTGAGCGTCGAGCGCGGCCGGCTCGACGACGTCTTCCGCTCCATCACCGCAGGCTGAGGACAGACCTTGCACGCAACCTTGGTCATCTTCCGCCGCGAGCTGACGAGCTATTTCGCCACGCCGCTCGCTTACGTCTTCATCGTCATCTTTCTGGCGATGGCGGGGTCATTGGCCTTTTTCGCCGGCAATTTCTTCGATCGCGGCCAGGCCGATCTGCAGCCCTTTTTCAGCTTCCACCCCTGGCTCTATCTCGTGCTGATTCCGGCGCTGTCGATGCGGCTGTGGGCCGAGGAGCGCAAGAGCGGCACCATCGAGCTCTTCCTGACGCTGCCGATCTCGGTCCTCGAGGCGGTCTTGGGCAAGTTCCTCGCCGCCTGGGCCTTCTCTGGCATCGCGCTGGCGCTGACCTTTCCGTTCTGGATCACGGTCAACGTGCTGGGCAGTCCCGATAATGGCGTAATCCTGGCGAGCTATATTGGCAGCTTCCTGATGGCGGGCGCCTTTTTGTCGCTCGGTGCGGCGCTGTCGGCGCTGACCAAGAGTCAGGTCATCGCCTTCGTGCTGACGGCGGCAGGCTGCTTCCTCTTCACCGTCAGCGGCTCGGCGGTGCTGCTCGGGTTCCTTTCCGGCTGGGCGCCGGAATCGCTGATCGACGCGGTGTCCTCGTTCAGCTTCCTCGGCCATTTCAACGGCATTTTGCGCGGCGTCATCGAGCTCGCCGATCTGGTGTTCTTCGTCAGCGCCATCGCGCTCTTTCTCTTCGCCAACGTGCTCATCGTCGAGCTAAAGAAGGCGGATTGACCGGGATGTTCCGTCGCTCACTTTTCCGCCGCAACTCGGCTTTGATCGCATTGCTATCCGCGGCGCTGCTCTTCGTCGCGGTCAACATCATTGCCGGCGAATATCTCGCCTCGGCGCGGCTCGATCTGACGCAACAGGGGCTCTACACCCTGTCCTCGGGCTCGCGCGCGACGCTTGCCCATATCGACGAGCCGATCACGCTGCGCTTCTATTACTCGCCGCGCCTCGGCCAGGAGATTCCCTCGTACGGCGTCTATGCCGATCGCGTGCGCGAGATGCTCAAGGAATACGAGGCCCTCGCCAAGGGCAAGATCGTGCTGGAGGTGCTCGACCCGGCGCCGTTCTCGCCGACCGAGGATCGCGCCGTCGCTTTCGGGTTGCAGGGCGTGCCGCTGGATCAGGGCGGCGAGCAGGTCTATTTCGGCCTCGCCGCCACCAACGCGACCGACGACCAGGAGATCATTTCGTTCTTCCAGACCGATCGCGAGCGCTTCCTCGAATACGATCTGACCAAGCTCATCCATAGCCTAGCTTTCCCGAAGAAGACCGTGATCGGCCTCGCCACCGAGCTGCCGCTCGAGGGGGATATCATGGCGGGGATGCAGGGGCGGCCGCTGGTGCCTTACGTTGTCCTTGACCAGCTGCGCCAGCTCTATGACGTGCATTCGATTGGCACCGATTTCGACGCGGTGCCCGCGGATGTCGACGTGCTGATGCTGGTGCATCCGCAAAATTTGTCGCCGAAGACGCTATACGCCATCGACCAGTTCGTTCTCAAAGGCGGGCGCGCGCTGGTCTTCGTCGATCCCAATTCCGAGACCCAGCGCGGCCATCCGAGCCAGCTCAATCCGCCCGGCGCACCCAATGACAGCGATCTCCAGCCGCTGTTCAAGGCCTGGGGGCTGCAGATGGAGTCCAAGGTGATCGCCGGCGACCGCCAGGCGGCGCGGCGGGTCAATGCCGGCACCGAGGAGCATCAGGTGGCGGTCGATTATCTCGCCTGGCTGTCGCTCAGCGCGGCAAACCTCAACCACGACGATCTGATCACCGCCGATCTGACCCAGATCAACATGGCTTCGGCCGGCATCCTCGACAAACTGCCCGACGCCAAGACAAGTTTCACGCCGCTGATCTCGACCTCGATGGATTCGATGGCGATCCCGGTGGCGACGGTGCAGGGCGCGCCCGATCCGGCTGGCATGCTGCGCGACTTCCAGCCGGGCGGAAAGCAGTTGGTGTTGGCGGCGCATGTCACCGGCCCGGCCGACACCGCTTTTCCCGATGGACCGCCGCCGCCCGACAAGAAGGACGACAAGGCGGCTACCTCGCCGCCGGCACCCGCGCCGCAGCTCAAGACCGCGGCGCAGCCGATCAATATCGTCGTCGTCGCCGACACTGACATTCTCGATGACCGCTTCTGGGTCCAGGTGCAGGATTTCTTCGGCCAGCGCGTCGCCGTGCCGGTGGCGAATAACGGCGATTTCGTCGCTAACGCGGTCGATATGCTGTCGGGCGGCGCCGATCTCATCAGCCTGCGCTCGCGCGGGACCTCGGCGCGGCCCTTCACCCTGGTCGAAAACATCCAGCACGCCGCCGACACGAAGTATGAGCAGAGCGAGAAATCGCTCGAGGATCGCCTCAAGGACACCCAAGCCAAGATGAAATCGCTGCGCGATGCCGGCGGCAAGCCCGGTGTTGCGCCCGACGCCGCGCAGAACGAGGCGATCGAGAATTTCCGCAGCCAGCTGCTGGCGACACGGCAGCAGCTTCGCCAGGTGCAATTGGCCGAGCGCGAGGACATCAACCGGCTGAAGGCCTGGCTGGAGTTCTTCGACATCGCGCTGATTCCGATCCTGGTGGCGATAGCCGCCGCAACGGTCGGCATTATCCGCGTCCGCCGCCATAAGCGCCGCGCCGACGGGACTTGAGAAAAAACATGCAGCAAAAGCCGCTCATCGCACTCCTGGCCGTCACCGCCTTCGCATTGGTGCTGGCGGCGTTCGCCGTGCTGGGCAATGGCGGGCCATTCGCCGATCCGCTGGTCGGCACCCCGGTGCTGCCGGAGGTCGCGCCCAACTTGGCCGCCATCACGCGGGTGTCGCTGGTGCGCGGCGACGTCGCGACGACGTTGATTCGGGACGGGGAGGCATGGGCGGTCGCCGAGCGCGGCAATTATCCGGCCGATGCCCAGAAGCTGCGCGCGCTGCTGCTGGGCCTGGCCGAGCTCACCTATGTCGAGCCCAAGACCAAACAGCCGCAATCCTATCCGCGTCTCCAGATCGAGGATGCGGGCGACAAGGACGCCAAATCGACGCTGATCACAATCACCGATGCCAAGAGCTCGCTGTTGGGCGAGGTCATTGCCGGCAAGCGGCGCGTCGATCAGCTGGGTGGCGGCGATGACGGCGTCTATCTGCGCAAGCCGGGCAACGCGCAATCCTGGCTGGCACGCGGCACGCTCGACGTCAGCGGCGATACGGCGTCCTGGCTCGACCAGAAGCTCTTCGATCTGCCGGCGGCGGGGGTGAAGGAGGTCGTGCTGGCCGCGCCCGATGGATCCCGGCTCACCATCACCCGCGACAAGCCCGAGGATAAATTCCGTCTGGTCGAGCTGGCGAAGGACAAGAAGCTGAAAAGCGACGATGCGCTCGCCGCCCCAGCCGCCGCGCTCGCCGGCTTTACGCTGAGCGACGTCAAGCTGGCCGCCGGCGCGAATTTTCCGAGCGACGGCGTCAGCCACGCGCGCTTCGCCATGTTCAATGGCCTCACGGTGACGATCGATCTCACCGATCAGGACAAGGTCAGCTGGGCGCGCATCGTGGCGAGCGGCAGCGGCGATGCCGCGGCGACCGCGCAGGGCCTCAATTCGCGCTTGGCGCCCTGGGTTTTTGCCTTGCCGCAATACGAGGCCGATTTGCTGAAGACCCGGCTCGCGACATTGCTCGCGCCGCCCAAAGCGTCCTAGTGCGCATGGACGGGGATGACGACCGGCCGGTCGCCTCGCCCTGCATCCGTCGCTGCTCGCTCGATCCCATCAGCGGATTTTGCCGAAGCTGCTGGCGCAGCCTGGACGAGATCGTCGCCTGGCCCAGCCTCGACTCAGCGGCAAAGCAGCGTATTCTCGGGCTGCTGCCGCAACGAAGCGGCCGGCCCGCAGGCTAGGGCTCGTATTTGGGTGCGGCGCTCCCATATGAGCGACTAGAGGAGCCCCATGCTCGACGGAGCCACCGAAATCCGCCCCATCGCCAAAGTGGTGCGCGGCATGCCCGCCAATGACGGCGCCGGCGTCAAGCTGACGCGTATCATCGGCGCGCCCGGCTTGGCCGAGCTCGATCCCTTTTTGCTACTCGACGAGATTCGCTCGGAGGACGGCGCCGATTATATCGGCGGGTTTCCCGAGCATCCGCATCGCGGCTTTGAGACGGTGACCTATGTCCTCGCTGGGCGCATGCGCCATGGCGACAACAAGGGCAATCGCGGCACGCTGGGGCCGGGCTCGGTGCAATGGATGACGGCGGGGCGCGGCATTCTGCATTCCGAGATGCCCGAGCAGGAAAACGGATTGATGTGGGGCTTCCAGCTCTGGGTCAATCTCCCGGCCAAGGACAAGATGATGGCGCCGCGCTATCAGGACATCGAGCCGGCGCGCATCCCCGAAATCACCCTGCCGGGCGGCATCAAGGCGCGCATCCTGGCCGGCAAGCTCGGCGAGCAGGCTGGGCCGGTCGAAGGCATCGTGACCGATCCGACGCTGCTCGATATCGCCTTGCCGGGCGGTGTCGCGGCGTTCGATTTGCCGCTGCCGCCGGGCCACAACGTCTTCGCCTATGTCTTCGAGGGCGCGGCGGCGTTGGGCGGCGAGGCGACTCGGGTCGGGCGCGGCCAGATCGCGGTCTTCGGCCCCGGTGCTGCGGTGCGCCTCGCGGGCGGACCCGGACGCATTTTGCTTGCCGCCGGACGGCCGCTGGGAGAGCCGGTCGCGCGCTACGGCCCCTTTGTCATGAACACCCCGCGCGAGCTCGAGCAGGCGATTGCCGACTTTCAATCGGGGCGGTTTTAACAGTAAAATCGCTCATTCGCGGCGCGCTTCGGGGGAAGCCGCCTGATGGGGGAAATACGATGAGACGGATTGCCGCCTTGGCTTCGATCGCGCTGCTGATGGCTTGCAGCAGCGCCAGCCAGTGGAGCAAGGACGGTGTCCCGCCCAGCAAAGCGGCGCTCGACATCGCCGATTGCAACAGCCTCGCCCAATCTGCGACGCAAAAAGACAATAACATCAATCAGGACATCCTGGCCGCGCGCGGTCGGGATTGGCAGGACACCGGCGCGATCTCCTATGTGCAGACCGCGACGACGCAGAACCAGGACAAGTCGAAAGACATCGTCTTCCGCTGCATGGTCGGCAAGGGCTACGCGCCCGGCTGATCCAGCTGCTGCGCTTTTGGCGCCGCGCCCGCTCTAGCTTAATTTATTTCCGCTGCGATGCCTTGCCGGCACCGGCTTGTCCGGGCTTGGGCCCGACCGGCGTCGGACCGTAGCAATGCTCGGGACCCGGGAAACTCCGGTTGCGCACCTCGGCGGCATATTGCATTGCTGCTTGCGCGACCGCCTCGCCAAGCTCGGCATAGCGCTTGACGAAGCGCGCCTTGTGCGGCCCGGCCAGGCCGATGATGTCCTCGGTGACCAGGATCTGCCCGTCGCAGGCCGGCGAGGCGCCGATGCCGATGGTCGGAATATGTACCGCTTCGGTGACGCGGCGCGCCACCGGCTCGCTGGTGCCTTCGATCACCATGGCGAAGGCGCCGGAATTGGCGACGGCGCGGGCATCGGCCATGACGCGCGCGGCCTCGACCTCGTTGCGGCCTTGCGCGCGGAAGCCGCCGATCACGTTCACCGATTGCGGCTGCAGCCCGATATGGCCCAGCACCGGAATGCCGCGCTCGACCAGGAAGCGGATAGTGGCGGCCATCGCTTCGCCGCCTTCGAGCTTGATTCCGGCAGCGCCGGTCTCGGCCATGATGCGCGCGGCGCCCTTGAATGCTTGCGCCGGGCTTTCCTGATAGGAGCCGAAGGGCATGTCGACGATGACGCAGGCGCGCTTGGCGCCGCGGACCGCCGCCGCGCCATGCGCGATCATCATCTCCATCGTCACCGGCAGTGTGCTGTCGAAGCCATAGACCGCCATGCCGAGTGAATCGCCGACCAGCAGCAGATCGGCGACCGGATCGAGCAGGCTCGCCATCGGCGCGCTATAGGCGGTGAGGCAGACGATCGGCTCACCGCCCTTACGCAAGGCGATCGCGGCCGGCGTGCGCTTCTTGTTATCGGTGGTGGGGTCGATGCTCATGACGGTTACCCTGGGCTGGCACCCTCGAACGAGGGCCGGATTATGACCGATATGGGCGGGCGAGGGTCATAAAACAGCCGCTCGCGGCGCGCATGGCTGCCTCGCCGGGCTTGTCATCCACTGCGCCAGGGCTTAATTCAACCGTCAGAACGTTATTTCCGGAGTATTTCATGGGTTTCAGGGTCGCCGTGGTGGGCGCAACCGGCAATGTCGGCCGCGAGATGCTGAGCATCCTGGCCGAGCGCGAATTCCCCATCGACAAGATTCATGCGGTCGCCTCGGCGCGCTCGGTCGGTGCCGAAGCGTCGTTCGGCGACAAGCAAGTCCTGAAGGTCGAGGCGCTCGACACCTTCGATTTCAAGACCGTCGACATCGCCCTGTTCTCGCCTGGCGCCAAGGTATCGGCGGTGCATGGCACACGCGCGGCCAAGGCGGGCGCGGTGGTGATCGACAACACCTCGCATTTCCGCATGGACAAGGACGTGCCGCTGATCGTGCCTGAGGTCAATCCAGAGGCGCTGGTCGATTACAAGAAGCGCGGCATCATCGCCAACCCCAATTGCTCGACCATCCAGATGGTGGTGGCGCTGAAGCCGCTGCACGATCTGGCGACGATCAAGCGCGTCGTGGTGTCGACATATCAATCGGTGTCGGGCGCCGGCCGCGAGGCGATGGACGAGCTGTTCACCCAGACACGCGGCGTTTACGTCAACGATCCGATTCGCAAGGAGCGCTTTCCGAAGCAGATCGCCTTCAACGTCATTCCGCAGATCGACGTCTTTGTCGATGGCGGGCTGACCAAGGAGGAATGGAAGATGGAAGGTGAGACGCGCAAGATTCTCGGCGGCGACATCGCCGTCACCGCGACCTGCGTGCGCGTTCCGGTGTTCATCGGCCATGCCGAGGCGATCAATATCGAGTTCGAGCGCCCTCTGAGCGAGGAGAAGGCGCGTGCCGCGCTGAAGCAGGCGCCGGGCATCATCGTCATCGACCGTCGTAACGACGAGGGTTATGTCACCCCGGCCGAGGCGGCGGGTGAGGATGCGGTCTATGTCAGTCGCATCCGCCGCGACCCCACAGTGCCGAACGGCCTCAACATCTGGGTCGTCGCCGACAATCTGCGCAAGGGCGCCGCCTTGAACGCGGTGCAGATCGCCGAAATGCTGGCGCGCGATCATTTGTCGGCCCAGGCCAAAGGCGGCAAAGAGCCCGCGCGCGCGGGTTGAGCGCGCTGGATCCGATGATGGCCGGCGCCCGGCTCCGCCGCAGCGTCCTCTTCATGCCGGGTGCCAATGCGCGCGCGATGGAAAAGGCGCGTGGCCTGCCGGCCGACGCCCTGATCTTCGATCTCGAGGATGCGGTGGCGCCCGATGCCAAGGCGGCCGCGCGCGATGCGGTCGCGGCGACGCTCAAGCAGGGCGGCTATGGCGGGCGCGAGCTTATCCTACGCGTCAATGCGCTGGGCACGCAATGGGCCGAGGACGATCTCAAGGCGGCGGCCCAGATGAAGCTCGACGCCGTGCTGCTGCCGAAGGTCGAGAGCGAGGCGGAGCCTCGTCGCGCCGAGGCGATCCTGATCTCCGCCGGCGCGCCCAAGAATCTGGCGCTGTGGTGCATGATGGAGACGGCGCGCGCCATGCTGCATGCCGAGGCGATCGCCGCGTCGACGTCGCGGCTGCGTGCCTTCGTCATGGGCACCGCGGACCTCTCGAAGGAGCTGCACGCCGCGGAAACCCCCTTGCGCGAGCCGATGATGACGGCGCTCGGGCTCTGTGTCCTGGCGGCGCGGGCCTATGGCCTCGCGCTGCTCGACGGTGTCCATTTCGATCTCGACGATGCGGCGGGGTTCGAAGCCTCCTGCCGCCAGGGCCGCGATCTCGGCTTCGACGGCAAGACGCTGATCCACCCCAAGACCATCGACACCGCCAATGCCGTATTCTCGCCCAGCGTGGCCGAGCTCGCTCGCGCGCGCCGGATCATCGACGCCCATGCCGAGGCGATGAAGCAGGGCAAGGGCGCGACCGTTCTCGATGGCAGCCTGGTCGAGCGCCTCCATGTCGAGGCGGCGCAACGCAGCCTGGACCTCGCCGCGGCGATCGATGCCCGCGGTAAGGCGCAATAGTCCCATTCACACAACGCATGCGCGAAACGCCCACCCGGCGTTGACGCGGCGTGGGCGGAGGGTCTAAACCATGCGCCTCGCCTCTCGCGCTTCCAGTGACCTAAGGTCTTACGGAATGACGCCCTTCGAACGGCCGCTTTCGCCGCATCTGCAGATTTACCGACCGCAGCTCACTTCCGTACTCTCGATCCTCCATCGTGGCACCGGCCTCGCGCTCGCCATCGGTACGCCGTTCCTGGTCTGGTGGCTGGTCGCCGCCGCCTGGAGCGACAATGCCTTTGCGCTGGCCCAGGCGTTCTGGGGCTCCTGGCTCGGGCTGGTTTTTCTCTTCGGCTGGAGCTTCTCGCTCTTCTTCCACCTGCTGAATGGCATTCGCCATCTCACCTGGGATGCGGGTTGGGGCTTCGCGCTCAAATCCACCTATGCCACCGGATGGGCGGTGGCGATCGGCAGCATCGGCTTGACCGTGATCGCCTGGGTGCTGGGCATGGCCGCGCGGGGCCAGCCATGAAACACAATGTCGAGGTGCGGCGCTGGGTCTGGCAGCGGCTGTCGGCGCTGGGATTGATCCCGCTGACGCTGTGGTTCGCCGCCATGCTGTTTGAGCACCGTGGGGCCGGACGCGGCGAGATTCTCGCCTGGCTCGTCAGCCCGGTTGCGGTGCTGCCGCTGGCGGCGCTGCTGGCGGTCATGCTCTTCCATATGAATCTGGGCGTGCGCGAGGTCATCGAGGATTACGTTCACAACGCCCGCTGCGAGCACGCAGCGCTGCGTGCCAACAACCTGGCATCCTGGCTGCTGGCGCTGCTTGGGATCGCAGCGCTGGCCAGATTGGCATTCGGAGGCTGATGCAGATGCCGGCGACATATCCCATCACCGATCACGTCTATGACGTCGTCGTCGTCGGCGCCGGCGGCGCCGGATTGCGCGCGAGCCTCGGCATGAGCGCCGCCGGATTCAAGACTGCCTGCATCACCAAGGTGTTTCCGACGCGCAGCCATACCGTCGCGGCGCAAGGCGGCATCGGCGCCGCGCTCGGCAATATGGGCGAGGACGATTGGCGCTGGCACATGTACGACACGGTCAAGGGCGCCGATTGGCTGGGCGACCAGGACGCCATCGAATACATGTGCCGCGAGGCAATTCCGGCGGTGATCGAGCTCGAGCATATGGGCGTGCCCTTCTCGCGCACCGAGGCGGGCAAGATCTATCAGCGGCCCTTCGGTGGCCATACGCTCAACTACGGCAAGGAGACCGCGCATCGCTCGGCCTCCGCCGCGGACCGCACCGGCCATGCCATACTGCACACGCTCTATCAGCAATGCTTGAAGCGCCAGGCCGAGTTCTTCATCGAGTATTTCGTGCTCGACCTGCTGATGGACGGCAAGACCTGCCGCGGCGTGCTCGCCTGGTGCCTCGAGGATGGCAGCATCCATCGCTTCCGCGCCCAGACCGTCGTCATTGCGACGGGCGGCTACGGCCGCGCCTATTTCTCCTGCACCTCGGCGCATACCTGCACCGGTGACGGCAATGCCATGGTGCTGCGCGCCGGCCTGCCGCTGCAGGACATGGAATTCATCCAGTTCCACCCGACCGGCATCTACGGCGCCGGCTGCCTGATCACCGAGGGCGCCCGCGGCGAGGGCGGCTATCTCACCAATTCCGAGGGCGAGCGCTTCATGGAGCGCTATGCCCCGCACTACAAGGATCTCGCCGCGCGCGACGCGGTGAGCCGCGCCATGACCATCGAGATTCGCGAGGGCAGGGGCTGCGGGCCGAAGAAGGATTACATCCTGCTGCACCTCGAGCATCTCGATCCCAAGGTGCTGCATGAGCGCCTGCCCGGCATCTCCGAGACCGCGCGCATCTTCTCCGGCGTCGACGTGACCAAGGAGCCGATCCCGGTGCTGCCGACAGTGCATTACAACATGGGCGGCATCCCGACCAACATCCACGGCCAGGTGCTGGCGCCGATCGAGGGCGAGGACGATCGCGTGGCGCCCGGGCTGATGGCGATCGGCGAGGCCGCCTGCGTTTCGGTCCATGGCGCCAACCGGCTTGGCACCAATTCGCTGCTCGATCTGGTGGTCTTTGGCCGCGCCTGCGCACTGAAGGCGCAGGAAATCATCAGGCCGGGTGCGGCGCAAAGAGCGATCCCGGCGGGGGCGGAGGAGAAGGCGCTGGCACGGTTCGACCGCATGCGCAACGCCAAGGGCAAGCTCAAAAGCGGCCAGATCCGCGACGCGATGCAGCACGTCATGCAGAACAATTGCGCCGTCTTCCGCGACAAGAAAGTGCTGGTGGAAGGCGTCGCCAAGATCGCCGCCGTCGCCGAATCGATGCGCGACATCGCGGTCAGCGACCGCTCGATGATCTGGAACAGCGACCTGGTCGAGGCGCTGGAGCTCGACAATCTGGTCGCGCAATCGGTGGTGACGCTGAATTCGGCGCTGAACCGCACCGAAAGCCGCGGCGCCCATGCCCGCGAGGATTTTCCCGCGCGCGACGACAGGGATTGGATGAAGCACACCGTCGCCTGGCTCGGCGACGGCACCGCGACGCGATTCGCCTACCGCCCGGTCCATAACTTCACCTTGTCGAACGATGTGCAGCCTTTCCCGCCCAGTGTGCGGGTATTCTAGAGATGGGACGGTAACCGCCATGGCCGACTTCATGCTGCCCGCCAATTCCAAGATCGGCACTGGCAAGACCTACAAGGCGCCGGCGGGCGCCAAGCGGGTCAAGTCCTTCGCGATCTATCGATGGAATCCCGATGACGGGCAGAATCCGCGGCTCGATACCTACGAGGTCGATCTCGACGCGTGCGGGCCGATGGTGTTGGACGCGCTGATCAAGATCAAGAACGAGGTCGACACCACGCTGACCTTCCGCCGTTCCTGCCGCGAGGGGATTTGCGGCTCCTGCGCGATGAACATCGACGGCACCAATACCCTGGCCTGCCTGAAATACATCGACGACGTGAAGGGCACGGCGAAGGTGACGCCGTTGCCGCATCTGCCGGTGATCAAGGATCTGGTGCCCGATATCAACGGTGTCTATCAGCAGTACAATTCGATCCAGCCCTGGCTCAAGAACGACAGCACGCCGCCCGCCGATCGCGAGCGGTTGCAATCGCCCGAGCAGCGCGAGAAGCTCGACGGCTTGTGGGAATGCATTCTCTGCTTCTGCTGCTCGACGGCGTGCCCGAGCTATTGGTGGAACGGCGAGAAATTCCTCGGCCCCGCGGTGCTGCTGCAATCCTATCGCTGGCTCGCCGACAGCCGCGACACCCATCAGGACGAGCGGCTCGAGGCGCTCGAGGACCCGTTCAAGCTCTATCGCTGCCACACCATCATGAACTGCACCAACACCTGTCCGAAGAACCTCAATCCTGCCAAGGCGATCGGCGAGACCAAGCGGATGATGGTCGGCAGGTCGAAGGCGGACGTCTCGTTCTAGACCGGGCGCGCGCCGGTGGGGCGTCTAAATCTCGATGCTGCCGTCCATGCCGTGGCTGAAGCCGAGCTCGGGGATGCTGAGCGTCATCTTGGCCGCGAGCTTGTCCTTGCCCTTCAGCGCGCCGGCAGCCTCGGCCGCGCGCACCACGTTCTCGATCTCGCGCTGCGAGGTGATGCCCACCATCTTGAGGAATTTGCGGACTTCCATATTGAAGCGGTCTTCGTCCATCGTCGCCTCCCTCTGCCGATAGCCTGATTCTAACCGGGTTTTTGCCAGGACGCGGGTTTTTCGCTATGACAGCCTGGCCCATGCCGCTCTCCCACGCCGATTCGAAGTCGATTCCCGAGGCCTATGCGCTCGCCGCGGGTCCGTTGGGGCTGTACCGCGCCCGGCTCGAATCGGGCGAGCTGATGGCGGATCCGCTGCAGGAAGAGGCCGCCACCAAGCTGCAGGAGCTCTGGTCGGGTTTGCGGGATTACCGCTCCGATGGCGGGCGCGGCTGGTGGGCGCGTCTGACCCGGCAGCCGGCGCGCGGCCTCTATCTCTACGGCAATGTCGGTCGCGGCAAGACCATGCTGATGGACATGTTCTTCGCGGCGGTGGCGCTGAAGCGCAAGCGGCGGGTCCATTTCTATGCCTTCATGCTCGAAGTGCATGAGCGCTTCCATGCGCGGCAGGAGCAGAAGGGCGACCCGATCCGTCCGGTCGCGGCGGAGATCGCCGCCGAGGCGGTGCTGCTCTGCTTCGACGAGTTCCACGTCACCGACATTGCCGATGCGATGATCCTCGGGCGCCTATTTGAGGCGTTGTTCGAGCATGGCGTGGTGGTGGTGGCAACCTCGAACCGCCCCCCCGACGATCTCTACCCGAATGGGCTGCAGCGCGAGCGCTTTTTGCCGTTCATCGCGCTGTTCAAGCAGAAGCTCGACGTCTTCGAGCTCGGCGGGCAGCGCGACTATCGCCTGATGCGTCTCTCCGGCCGTCAGGTCTATTTCACCCCGCCGGACGACAACGCCTACCGCGCGCTGGAGCACGCCTTCGCCGATCTGACCGACAACGTGCCGGCCCGTCCGGCGAAGCTGCTGCTGCGCGGCCGCTCGCTCACCGTGCCGCGCGCTGCCAAGGGCGTCGCCTGGTTCACCTTCGACGAGCTGTGCGGCCAGCCGCTCGGTCCCGCCGATTACGTGGCGCTGACGCGGCAGTATCACACCTTCATCGTCGAGCACATCCCGCGCTTGGGCGCGGACAATCGCGACCGCGCCAAGCGCTTCAATATCTTCGTCGACACGCTGTACGAGGCGCATGGCCGGTTGATCGCCTCGGCCGAGGCGCCGCCCGATCAGCTCTATACCGAGGGCGAGGGCAGTTTCGAGTTCCGCCGCACCGTATCGCGCCTCAACGAAATGCAAAGCGCTGCCTACATTGCAGCTTTGTGAGCAAGGATTGAACCCGTTGCCCTTGTCGCGCGGGGCAAATCGCGCTAAGACGCGCGCCGTTCCCCGCGCTTTCCCGAACTTTTCCGCAAAGAGGCAAATTCGATGGCTCGCAAGAAAATCGCGCTGATTGGCGCCGGTCAAATCGGCGGCACGCTGGCACTGCTCATCGGTCTGAAGGAGCTGGGCGACGTCGTGCTGTTCGACGTGGTGGAGGGGATCCCGCAGGGCAAGGCGCTCGATCTGATCGAGGCCTCGCCGGTCGAGGGCTTCGATGCGCGCTTCACCGGCGCCAACGACTACAGCGCGATCGCAGGCGCCGATGTCGTCATCGTCACCGCCGGCATTCCGCGCAAACCCGGCATGAGCCGCGACGATCTGATCGGCATCAACGCCAAGGTGATGGGACAGGTCGGTGCCGCGATCAAGCAACACGCGCCTAAGGCCTTCGTCATCTGCATCACCAATCCGCTTGACGTGATGGTGTGGGTCCTCCGCGAGGCATGCGGCCTGCCGCATAGCCACGTCGTCGGCATGGCCGGCGTGCTGGATAGCGCGCGCTTCCGCTATTTTCTCGCCGAGGAGTTCAAGGTCTCGGTCGAGGATGTCAGCGCCTTCGTGCTCGGCGGCCATGGCGACAGCATGGTGCCGCTGATCCGCTATTCCGCGGTCGCCGGCATCCCGCTGCCTGATCTGGTCAAGATGGGTTGGACCACCAAGGAGAAGCTGGACAAGATCGTGCAGCGCACCCGCGACGGCGGCGGCGAGATCGTCAATTTGCTCAAGACCGGGTCCGCCTTCTATGCGCCGGCGGCCTCGGCGATCGCCATGGCGGAGTCCTATCTGCGCGACAAGAAGCGCGTGCTGCCCTGCGCCGCGTGGCTGACCGGTCAATACGGCGTCAAGGACCTCTATGTCGGCGTGCCGGCGGTGATCGGCGAGAAGGGCATCGAGCGCATCGTCGAGATCGCCCTCGATGGCGAGGAAAAGACCAATTTCGACAAATCGGTCGCCGCCGTCCGCGGGCTCTGCGATGCCGCCCTCAAGATCCAAGCCGAGGCCAAGCCCTAAGGCTGGGCCCGGGAATTGCATAGCTGTCGAGCGTCAGGGCATCGCAGCCATGACACATTTGAGGACTAGGTTTACGTCGCTGAAGACCCAATCTTATCTTAAAGGCAGTCCGTGTCCCTTGGGCCCAGGGCTGAAAGACTGACATGCCGCCATCCCGCTCAAATACCTTCCTCACCGGCCAGAACGCCGCCTTCATCGCTGAGCTCTACGCGCGGTATTTGGAGAGCCCGGACTCGGTCGATTCGAGCTGGCGCGGCTTCTTTGCCGAGCTAGGCGAGGAGCCGAAGGCCTTCCTGCGCGAGATGGAAGGGCCGGGCTGGGGCGCCAAACGCGGCACATTGATCGCCAACGGGCACGAGGTCGTGGCGCCGACGACGAACGGCCATGCCGCCGCGCTGGCCAACCTGCCGCAAGACGTGCAGCAGGCGACGCTCGATTCCATCCGGGCGATGAATCTCATTCGCGCCTATCGCGTGCGCGGACATCTCATCGCCGATCTCGATCCGCTCGGGATCGAGCGACGCGATACCCATCCCGATCTCGATCCGGCGACTTATGGATTTACCGAGGCCGATTACGACCGGCCGATCTTCATCAACAACTCGCTTGGCTTCACCACCGCGAGCCTGCGCGAGATCGTCGCCGCGCTGAAGGCGACCTATTGCGAGCATGTCGGTATCGAGTACATGCACATCCAGGAGCTCGAGCAGCGCCAGTGGATCCAGGCGCGCATCGAGGTGCCGCGCAATCAGACCGAATTCACAGCGCGCGGCAAGCGCGCGATCTTCGAGCGTCTGACCGAGGCCGAGCTGCTCGAGGTCTTCTTGGACAAGCGCTACACCGGCACCAAGCGCTTCGCTCTCGAGGGCGGCGAATCATTGATCCCGGCGCTGGAGCAAGTGTTGAAGCGTGGCGGCCAGCTCGGCATGAAGGAGCTCATCATCGGCATGCCGCATCGCGGCCGGCTCAACGTGCTGACCAACATGATGGGCAAGCCATTCGCCGCGCTGTTCTCCGAATTCCAGGGCAACGCCGCCAATCCCGAGGACGTGCAGGGCTCGGGCGACGTCAAATACCATCTCGGCACCTCGACCGACCGCGACTTCGACGGCAAGACCGTGCACATGTCGCTGACCGCCAACCCGTCGCATCTCGAGGCGGTCGATCCGGTCACGCTGGGAAAAGTCCGCGCCAAGCAGCGCCAGCGCGACGACCAGGCGCGCGATCAGGTGGTCGGGCTGTTAATGCATGGCGATGCCGCCTTCGCCGGCCAGGGTCTTGTCGCTGAATCGCTCGAGCTGTCGGAGCTGAAGGGCTACCGCAGCGGCGGCACCATCCATGTCGTCGTCAACAACCAGATCGGCTTTACCACGCGGCCGGCCCAGGCGCGCTCGGGCCCCTATTGCACCGACGTGGCCAAGGGCATCCAGGCGCCGATCTTTCACGTCAATGGCGACGACCCCGAGGCGGTGGTGCATGTCACGCGCATCGCGACCGAATTCCGCCAGCGCTTCAAGAAAGACGTCGTCGTCGACATCTTCTGCTATCGCCGCCACGGCCATAACGAGACCGACGAGCCGGCCTTCACCCAGCCGCTGATGTACCGGGCGATCGCGTCGCATCCCACGACGCGCGCGATCTACGGCCAGCGCCTAGTCGACGAGGGCATGCTGAGCGCCGACGAGGTCGAGCAGATCGGCAAGGATTTCATGGCCCGGCTCGAAGCCGCCTTCGAGACGGCGAAAAGCTATCGCCCCAACAAGGCCGATTGGCTCGAAGGCGTCTGGAAGGGCTTCACCGTCGCCTCCGACGACGACCGCCGCGGCGAGACCGCGGTCGAGCTCCCGCTTCTCAAAGAGGTGGGTACTGCGTTGACCCGCGTGCCGGCCGATTTCAACCTCAACCGCAAGATCGCGCGACAGCTCAACGCCAAGCGCGAGGCGCTCGACAAGGGCGAGGGCATCGATTGGGCAACCTCCGAGGCGCTCGCTTTCGGCACGCTGTGCAGCGAGGGCACTTTCGTGCGGCTGTCGGGGCAGGATTCGGGCCGCGGCACCTTTTCGCAGCGCCATGCCGTGCTCTTCGACCAGGAGAACGAGCAGCGCTACATCCCGCTCGAGCATGTCCGCGACGGCCAAGCGCGTTTCGAGGTGCTCGACAGCCCGCTCTCCGAGGCGGCGGTGCTGGGCTTCGAATACGGCTACAGCCTGGCCGATCCGCGCTCGCTCATTTTGTGGGAGGCGCAGTTCGGCGATTTCGCCAACGGCGCCCAAGTCATCATCGATCAGTTCGTTGCCCCCGGCGAGGCGAAATGGCTGCGCATGTGCGGCTTGGTGCTGCTGCTGCCGCATGGCTATGAGGGGCAGGGGCCCGAGCATTCCTCGGCGCGGCTCGAGCGCTTTCTGCAATTATGCGGCGAGGACAACATCCAGGTTTGCAACCTGACCTCGGCGGCGAATTACTTTCACGCGTTGCGGCGCCAGGTGCGGCGTAATTTCCGCAAGCCGCTCGTCATCATGACGCCGAAATCGCTGCTGCGCTCGCCGGAGGTTGCCTCGCGCCTGGCCGAGATGGGCCCCCACACCTCGTTCCACCGCGTGCTGGGCGAGACCGACGAGCTGGCGCCCGACGACAAGATCCGTCGCGTCCTCCTGTGCAGCGGCAAGGTCTATTTCGATCTCGTGCATGCGCGGCGCGAGCGCAAGATTTCCGACATCGCCATCCTGCGCTTCGAGCAGCTCTATCCGTTCCCGGCCAAAACCTTCGCCGATTTCGCTGGCCGTTACAAAAACGCCGAGTTCGTTTGGGTCCAGGAAGAGCCGGAGAACATGGGCGCCTGGAGCTTCATCGACCGGCGGCTCGAAAAGACGCTGAGCGGCATGAGCATCGCGGCCAACCGCGCGCGCTATGTCGGGCGGCGCGAGGCGGCGGCGACCGCCACCGGCCTCGCCAAGCGCCATGTTACCGAGCAGGCCCGGCTGGTGGACGAAGCGCTCGCTTCGGCCTAAAGAGAGACGGGAAAGCCATGGCCACCGATATCGTCGTCCCGCCCTTGGGCGAATCAGTCACAGAGGCTACCGTCGCGCGCTGGCTGAAGCAGCCGGGCGAGGCGGTGGCGGTCGACGATCCGCTGGTCGAGCTCGAAACCGACAAGGTGACGCTCGAGGTCAACGCCCCCGCCGCCGGCACGCTGTCCGAGATCCTCGTCGCCAAGGACGCCAATGTCTCGGTCGGTGGCGTGCTCGGCCGGATAGCCGAGGGCGGCGCCGGCAAGGCGGCGGCACCCAGGCCCGCCGCGAAGCCGGCTGTGGTGACGGCACCCGCTCCCAAAGCGCCGCCCGCCCCGGCGGCGAGGCCCGCACCTGTCGCTGGGGCCAAGCCGGCGCCCCAACCCGCCACGGCGTCGGCGCCTGCCGGCGCCGACCAACTCGCGCGCTCCGGCCCCGCCGTGCAGCGCCTCGCCGCAGAAAGCGGCATCGATACCAATCGCGTGCCGAGCAGCGGCAAGGACGGTCGGCTGACCAAGGGCGACATGCTGGGCGCCATCGCCGCCGGCACGTCGTCCACGCCGGCCGAGACCGGCCCGCGCGAAGAGCGCGTGCGCATGACAAGGCTGCGCCGCCGCATCGCTGAGCGCCTCAAAGAGGCGCAGAATACCGCCGCCATGCTGACCACCTTCAACGAGGCGGATATGAGCGTGGTGATGGCCGTGCGCGAGCGCTACCGCGGCGATTTCGAGAAGAAATACGGCGTGCGTTTGGGATTCATGTCGTTCTTCGTCAAGGCCTGCATCGTCGCGCTGAAGGAAATCCCTGCCGCCAATGGCGAGATCGACGGCGAGGACGTCATCTACAAGAACCATTACGACATCGGCGTGGCGGTGGGCACTGAGCAGGGCCTCGTCGTGCCGGTGCTGCGCGACGCCGACCGGCTCGATTTCGCCGCCATCGAGAAGCAGGTCGCTGATCTCGGCCACCGCGCGCGCGACGGAAAATTGAAGCTCGAGGAGCTCTCGGGCGGCACCTTCACCATCACCAATGGCGGCGTCTATGGCTCGCTGATGTCGACGCCGATCCTGAACCCGCCGCAATCGGCGATCCTCGGCATGCACAAGATCATGCAGCGGCCGGTGGTGATCGACGGCAAGATCGAGGCGCGGCCGATGATGTATCTGGCGCTGAGCTACGATCACCGGCTGGTCGACGGCCGCGAGGCGGTGACCTTCCTGGTGCGGGTCAAGGCGTGCATCGAGGACCCTGAACGCCTGCTGTTCGGCGTCTGAGATGGCCGATAGCTTCGACGTCATCGTCATCGGCGCGGGGCCGGGCGGCTATGTCGCGGCGATCCGCGCGGCGCAGCTTTGCATGTCGGTGGCCTGCGTCGACAAGCGCGACGCGCCCGGAGGCACCTGCCTCAATATCGGCTGCATCCCGTCGAAGGCGCTGCTGCAATCCTCCGAGAAATACGAGGAAGCCGGCCACGCGCTGGCGGTGCATGGCGTTAAAATCGCCGGCGTTTCGCTTGATCTCAAGGTCATGCTGGCCCGCAAGGACAAGGTGGTGCTCGACAACACCAACGGCGTCCAGTTCCTCTTCCGCAAGAACAAGGTCGATTATATGAAGGGCACCGCGAAGCTCGCCGGCAAGGGCAAGGTGAGCGTGACGCTCAATGCCGGCGGCAGCCGCGAGCTCATCGCCGGCAAGGCGATCATTATCGCTAGCGGCTCGGACAGCGTCGATCTGCCCGGTGTCGCCATCGACGAGACGCGCATCGTCTCCTCCACCGGCGCCCTGGCGCTGGCGAATGTCCCGCAAAGCCTGGTGGTGATCGGCGGCGGCTATATCGGCCTCGAAATGGGCTCGGTCTGGCGGCGCCTCGGCTCCAAGGTCACCGTGGTCGAATTCCTCGATCGCATCACCCCCGGCATGGATGCCGAATTGTCCGTGGCGCTGCAACGCTCGCTGGAAAAGCAGGGAATTGTTTTTCGTCTCGGTACCAAGGTGGTCGAGGCGAAGCCGGGCAAGGACGGCATCGCCCTCGCGCTCGAGTCCGCCAAGGGCGGCAAGCGCGAGGAGATGAAGGCGGATGTCGTGCTGGTTGCGGTCGGGCGCCGCCCGGCAACCTCGGGATTGGGGTTGAAGGAGCTCGGCGTCGCGCTCGACGACAAGGGTCGCATCAAGACCGATGCGCATTTTGCGACGAACGTTCCCGGCATCTATGCCATCGGCGACGCGATCGCTGGCCCGATGCTGGCGCATAAGGCGTCGGAGGAGGGCGTCGTGCTGGTCGAGCAGCTTGCCGGCCTGAAGCCCGCGGTTAATCACGACGCGATTCCGGCGGTGGTCTATACCTGGCCCGAGGTCGCGACGGTCGGCCAGACCGAGGAGCAGCTGAAACAGGCCGGGATAAGCTACAAGACCGGCAAGTTTCCGTTTTCCGCCAATCCGCGCGCCCGCGCCAACGCCTTCACCGAGGGCTTCGTGAAAATTCTCGCCGACGCCAAGACCGACCGCGTGCTGGGGGTCCATATCATCGGCGGCGATGCCGGTACCATCATCGCCGAGGCGGTGGTGGCGATGGAATTCGGCGCCAGCGCCGAGGACATCGCCCGTACTTGCCACGCTCACCCGACCTTGAATGAGGCGGTCAAAGAAGCGGCGCTCGCGGTTGACGGCCACGCCATCCACATCTAGCCCGCGCTGGCGCGCCAATTCGCCGGCGCGGCTGATCGCCCTGCTCTTCGCCACTTCCGTGCTCGGCATGCTCGGCTTTTCGAGCTTCGCGGCGCTGCTGCCGCAATTCCAATCGCTCTGGGGCCTGAGCAATACCGAGGCGGGCTGGATCAGCGGCATCTATTTCGCCGGCTATGTCCTCGCCGTGCCGTTGCTGGTCGGCGGCACCGACCGCGCCGATCCGCGCAAGATCTATCTCCTCGCACTGGTGATCGGCGGTGCCGCGTCCTGCGGCTACGCGCTCTTCGCGCAAGGCTTCTGGAGCGCGCTGTGGTTCCGCGCCTTGGCGGGGATTGGCCTCGCCGGCACCTACATGCCCGGCTTGAAGCTGCTGACCGATCACGCTCACGGTCCCCGTCAAAGTCGCCATGTCGCGCTCTACACCGCGGGCTTCGGCGTCGCCGTCGGAATCTCCTATGCCTTCGCCGGCGAGGTGGCGGATTGGCTCGGCTGGCGCGCCGCCTTCTGGGGCCCTGGATTGGGTGCCGCGGTGTGCGTTCTGCTGATTCTATTTTTGGCGCCGGCGACACCGCCCGAGCTGCGCGAGCCGACGCAGGGCCACCCGCTCGATTTCCGGCCGGTCTTCAAGAACCGCGCGGCGATGGCCTTCGTCTTCGGCTATGCCGGCCATACCTTCGAGCTCTTCGCGATGCGCGCGTGGCTGGTGGCCTTTCTCATCCGCGCCGATTTGATGCGCGGTGGCAGCGGCGATATCTCGGGCGCGAGCTGGCTGACGACCCTGGTGGTGCTGCTCAGCACCGGTGCCAGCTTCTACGGCGCCGAGATTGCCGCCCGCGCCGACCGCCGGTTGGTCATCGGTCGGGTGATGATCGCCTCGGTGCTGGTCGCGGTGGCAACCGGCTTCAGCCTGGGATTGCCGGTCTGGCTCGTCGCGGCGCTGTGCTCGCTCTACGGTATGGTGATCATGGCCGATTCGGCGGCGCTGACCGGCGGTGCGGTGCTGAGCGCCGCCACAGGTCGGCGGGGTGCCACGCTCGCGGTGCACACGGTGATGGGCTTCGGCGCCGGGTTTTGCGGCCCGCTCGCGGTGGGGGTGGTGCTCGATCTTGCTGGCGGCGAGGCCAGCCGCTGGGCCTGGGGCTTTGCCTTCCTCACCATGGGCGCCGGCTCGCTCACCGCGCTGGCGGCGATCCGCAAGCTCTGAGCCTAGCCCTTGGCGCGCGGATGCGCTTTGTCGTACACGGCCAACAGACGGGTTGAATCGAGCGCGGTATAGCGCTGCGTCGTCGATAGGCTGGCATGGCCCAGCAATTCCTGGATGGCGCGCAGATCACCGCCGCCCGCCAGCAGATGGGTGGCGAAGCTGTGGCGCAGCGCATGCGGCGAAGCGTGCTCCGGCAATCCCAGGCTGGCGCGCAGACTGGCCATGGTGCCCTGCAACAGCCGGGGATGCAGCGGTCCGCCGCGCGCGCCGACGAAGAGGGCATCCGTCTTGGCGAGATCGAAGGGGCACATCCTCAGATAATCCGTCACCGCCTCCGCCACTGCCGGCAGCACCGGCACCAGCCGCGTCTTGCTGCCCTTGCCGGTGACCCGCAGCGTCGATCCCGCCGCCGGCGCGTCGCCGCGTTTCAGCGACAGCGCCTCGGCGATGCGCAAGCCGCAGCCATAGAGCAGCATCAGGATGGCGAGATCGCGCTTGCCTTCCCATTCCTTGGCCCCGAGCTCAGTGACACGAGTGAGTGCTGATGCGGCCTCGTCCTCACTCAGCGCTTTCGGCACTGATTGCGGCAGTTTCGGCGTACGCAGCGTGGCGAGCGCGGCGTTGGAGAGAAACTTGTGCTTGGCCAAAAAGCGGAAAAATCCTCGCAGCACCGACAGCTTGCGCGCCGAGCTGCTGCGCGCGAGGCCGTCCGCGCTGCCGCGCGCGAGCCAGGCGCGGAAATCCGCCGGCGCCAGAGCTTCGAGCGTGGCGAGATCGGCGACGCCGCCCCGATGTGTGGTCAAGAACTCAAGAAATCCTAAAAGGTCGCGGCCATAGGCGGCGATGCTATGGGGCGAGGCGCGTTTCTCGGAGGTCAGCCAGCCTTGCCAAGCCTCGATCGCCGCCGCGAGATCGGGCGACGCTGCGAAACGGTGGAGCGCGATGGGATTGGGGCGGAAGGCCTGCGCCGCCCGCCGGGGCGTCACGCCGGCAGATCGAGCCATGCGGCGATGGTGATGCCGAGCGAGCGGGCAAGGAAGCCCAATAGCTCGGTGCCCTGACCGGGATGGAAGCGGCCGGGCCGCCGCGTACCGATGCACAAGAGTCCCGCCGGTGCGTTGCGGCTGACCGAGAGGCGCAGCACCGCCGCCGAGCGCACGAGGTCGGCGCCGTCGCCGAACAGCTTCGGGTCGCCCTCGACGTCGCTCAACAGCGCCACGTCGCGCTCGGGCCCCAGCACGCGGTCGACCGTGCCGGCCTCGAGGATCTGCACGCCCTGATGCGGCAGGCGGTGGTGGCGCGAGCCGTTGCTCTCGACGCCGATGTTAACGACGTCGGCATCCAAGAGCATGGCAAGGTCGGTGGTGACGATCTGGATCAGCTGCTCGAAGCTTGAGGCCGACAGTAGCGTCAGCACCGCGGTGTGGACGCGGGTCTGGCTGGCGAGGTTGGCCCGCGTCGTGCCGATCAAGGCGCGCTGCTGGCCCTTCAGCTTGCCGATATCGTCGCGTTGCCGCTTCAGGATGAATTGCTGCATGTCGACCACGCGCTCGCCGGTGGCGAGCGCAGGCGGCGTCAGCAAATCGAGAATCTCGGGATGCTCGGCGAAGAAATCGGGATGGCGGCGCAGATAGCCCACCACCTCGGCGGCATTGGCGACACGCTCGGTCGCCGCCGCGGGCGGCTTCTGCTCGGCGGCTTTGTTGTCCTTGGTGCGGTCCAAAATCCTGCTCGCTACTCGGCCGCGGCGGCGGGCTTGTCGCCGAGGATCGACTGGCCGGTCTTCTTCCAATCGGCGAGGAAGGCGGCGAGGCCCTTATCGGTGAGCGGATGGTCGTAGAGCTGGCGCAACACCTTGGGCGGGATGGTGCCGACATGGGCGCCCATCTTCGCCGCGATGACGACATGCATCGGCTGGCGGATCGAGGCGACCAGCACCTCGGTCTTGAAATAAGGATAGTTGCGGTAGATCTGGACGATGTCGCCGATCAGCGCCATGCCGTCCTCGCCGACATCGTCGAGTCGGCCGACGAAGGGCGAGATGAAGGAGGCGCCTGCCTTGGCGGCGAGGATCGCCTGCGCGGCCGAGAAGCACAGCGTCACGTTGACCATGGTGCCTTCGGATGAGAGCGCCTTGCAGGTCTTGAGGCCGTCGACCGTCAGCGGCACCTTGACCGTGACGTTCTTGGCAATCTTGGCGAGCTTGCGGCCCTCGGCGAGCTGGGTCTTGTGATCGAGCGCGGTAACCTCGGCACTGACCGGGCCGGGCACGATGGCGCAGATGTCGCGAATCACGTCGAGGAAATTCTTGCCCGATTTGGCGACCAGAGTCGGGTTGGTGGTGACGCCGTCAACCAGCCCGGTTGCCGCCAAGTCGCGGATTTCGTCCAGGTCGGCAGTGTCGATGAAGAACTTCATGAGTCGCTCTATCCTGTCTTCACCCCTTGCGTCAGAGTGTAGCCCATGCCCGACCGCCACGCCAGCCAGGAAGCCCCCATGACGGGGCGGGTGAGCGTGCTGCTGCCGCTGCCGCTGGCCGCCGCCTATGATTATCGCGTGCCGGCCGGGATGGATTTGCGTGCGGGTGATTTCGTCACCGTGCCGCTGGGGCGGCGTTCACTGACCGGCGTCGTGATGGGACCGGGTCAGGGCGATATCGCCGATGCCAAGCTCAAACCGGTTGCGGCACTTCTGCCGGCGCCGCCGATGAAGCCGGAGCTGCGCCGCTTCGTCGAATGGGTAGCACATTATACCCTGGCCTCCGTCGGCGCCGTGCTCAAAATGGCGATGAGCGTGCCGGCTGCCTTGGCTCCGGCACGCCTGATCGCGGGGTATGCGCTGAGCGCAGCCGGCCGCGCGGCGCTTGCGGGCGATGCCGAATCGCTGACACCGGCACGGCTTCGCGTGCTGCGGGCGCTGGCCGAAGGCGATCCTGCAACCGCCACCGCGCTGGCGCGGCGCGCGTCTAGCGGCGCCGGCGTGGTGAAGGGCTTGGCCGCCTCCGGCCTGATCGAAAGCCGCGCGCTGCCGACGGAGATTCCGCCGCCCGAACCGGATTGGCGGCTGCCCGGCCCGTCGCTTTCCGGCGCGCAGGAGATCGCCGCCGCGGCTTTGGTCGGCAAGGTCGAGGCGGGCGGCTTCAGCGTTACCCTGCTCGATGGCGTCACCGGCTCGGGCAAGACCGAGGTCTATATGGCGGCGATCGCCGCGGCACTGGCGCGCGACAAGCAGGCGCTGGTGCTGCTGCCCGAGATCGCGTTATCGACGCAGTTGCTGGCGCGTTTCGCGCAACGCTTCGGCGCAGCACCGGCGGAATGGCATTCCGACCTGTCCCCGGCGCAGCGCCGCGCCACCTGGCGCCAGGTGGCCGAGGGCGGCGCCCGGATCATCATCGGCGCGCGCTCGGCGCTGTTCCTGCCTTTTGCGAAGCTGGCACTGATCGTCGTCGACGAGGAGCACGACGCCTCCTACAAGCAGGAGGAAGGTGTCATCTATCACGCGCGCGACATGGCGGTGGTGCGGGGCTCGCTCGCCGGGCTGCCGGTCGTGCTGGCCTCGGCGACGCCCTCGCTCGAAACCACCTTCAATGTCGAGCAGGGCCGCTATGACCGCCTGCATTTGCCGGCACGGCACGGCACCGCGCAGCTGCCCGACATCCGCCTGATCGATTTGCGCCGCGACAGGCCCGAGCGCCAGCGCTTTCTCTCGCCGCCGCTGGTCAAGGCGTTGGGTGAGACGCTGGCGGCCGGCGAGCAGGCGATGCTGTTCCTTAATCGCCGGGGTTATGCTCCGCTGACCTTGTGCCGCGACTGCGGCTTCCGCCTGCAATGCCCCAACTGCACCGCCTGGCTGATCGAGCATCGCGCCAAGGGCGGGCTGCAATGCCATCATTGCGGCTTCGCCATGCCGCTGCCGCCGGCTTGCCCGCAATGCGCCGCGACCGGCAGCTTCGCGTCCTGCGGCCCGGGCGTCGAGCGCCTGGCCGAGGAGATGGCGCTGCGCTTCCCAACCGCGCGGCTTCAGGTGATGGCGAGCGACACGCTGGCCGGCCCGCATGCGATGGCCGAATTGCTTGATCGCGTCGAAAAGCGCGAGATCGACGTGCTGATTGGGACTCAAGTCATGGCCAAGGGCCATCATTTTCCCATGCTGACCCTGGTCGGCGTGGTCGATGCCGATTTAGGGCTCGCCGGCGGCGATCTGCGCGCGGCGGAGCGCACCTATCAGCTGCTGCATCAGGTTGCCGGTCGCGCCGGCCGCGCTGAGCGGCCCGGCCTTGTTTTCCTGCAGACCTACATGCCCGAGCAGAAGGTGATGGTGGCACTCGCCAGCGACGACCGCGATCACTTCGTCGCCGCCGAGGCCGAGGCGCGGCGGCAAGAGCAGCTGCCGCCCTTCGGCAAGCTCGCTGCCATTATCGTCGCAGGTCCCGATACCGATTCGGCCGACCGCGCGGCGCAGACATTATCCCGCGCGGCACCCTTGCTCGAGGGCGTCACCATCCTCGGGCCGGCTCCGGCGCCGATGGCGATCTTGCGCGGCCGCCACCGGCGACGGTTCCTGGTCAAGACCGGCCGCGCGGTGAACATCCAGGCGGTGCTGCGCCAGTGGCTCGCGGCGGTGAAACTGCCCTCCAATATCCGCCTCCAGGTCGATATCGATCCCTACAGCTTCCTTTGAACGGGCGGTCGACACCCTGATTTTACCGCTGCGCCGGAAGGTCCAAAACCTGTTACGCCGCGCGGTTTTGGCACGGCCTCGCGGGTTGCACGGGCAGGGTCCCTATGTTAGAACCGCCCCGCTTTCCGGCCCAGAACGGCGGGTCGTCGAGCGGCGGTAAGCCGCCGGAAAGCGCGTCAAAAATGGGGTTGGCGGCGATTCGCTCTCGTCCCCGCCTTTTCAGCCGAGGGACTCGATCTCGCGTGGCATCCGAAGCGACAGGCATGGCCGGTCTTGCGGCTCGTTACGCGGTAGCGCTCTACGCGCTGGCCGACGAGCGCAAGGCGCTCGATTCCGTCGCTGGCGATCTCAAATCGCTGCGTGGCCTGATCGACGATAGCCCCGATTTTCGCCGCGTCATCCGCAGCCCCGTGCTGGAGCGCGGCGAGCAGGGTAAGGCGGTGATCGCCATCGCCGAGCGCGCCAAGCTCAATAAGCTCACCGCGAATTTCCTCGGCTTGCTGGCGCGCAATCGCCGTCTTTTCGCGTTGCCGACGATGATATCGGGCTATCTCGCCATCCTGGCGGCGCGGCGCGGCGAAGTGACGGCGGAGATCGTCGCGGCGCAGGAACTCTCGCCGGCGCAGCGCAAGGCGATCGACGCCCGGCTGCGCAAGGCGGTCGGCGGCAAGGTCGCCATCGATATTCGGGTCGATCCCAGCCTGTTGGGCGGCCTCGTCGTCAAGGTGGGTTCGCGCATGGTCGATGCGTCGCTCAAGAACAAGCTCGCGCGCCTGGAGCTCGCGATGAAGGGAGCTGGTTGACATGGAAATCCGGGCTGCGGAAATCTCCGCCATCCTGAAGAAGCAGATCGCCGAATTCGGCGCCGAGGCGGACGTGGCCGAAGTCGGCCAGGTGCTGTCGATCGGCGACGGCATCGCGCGCGTCTACGGGCTCGACAAGGTCCAGGCCGGCGAGCTCGTCGAGTTCCCGAACGGCGTCAAGGGCATGGCGCTCAATCTCGAGAGCGACAATGTCGGCGTCGTCATCTTCGGCGAGGATAGCGGCATCCGTGAAGGCGACACGGTAAAGCGCACCGGCTCGATCGTCGACGTGCCGGTCGGCAAGGGCCTGCTCGGCCGCGTCGTCGACGCGCTGGGCAACCCGATCGACGGCAAGGGCCCGCTGAAGAACGTCAAGCGCACCCGCGTCGAGGTCAAGGCGCCCGGGATCATTCCGCGCCGCTCGGTGCATGAGCCGGTGCAGACCGGCCTCAAGGCGATCGATTCGCTGGTGCCGGTCGGCCGCGGCCAGCGCGAGCTCATTATCGGCGACCGCCAGACCGGCAAGACCGCCGTCGCCATCGATACCTTCCTCAACCAGAAAGCGATCAACGCCGGCGACGACGAGAGCAAGAAGCTCTATTGCATCTATGTCGCCATCGGCCAGAAGCGCTCGACCGTCGCGCAGATCGTCAAGACGCTCGCCGATTTCGGCGCGCTCGAATATTCGATCGTGGTCGCCGCCACCGCGTCGGAGCCGGCGCCGCTGCAATTCCTGGCGCCCTATGCCGGCTGCGCCATGGGCGAGTATTTCCGCGACAACGGCATGCATGCGGTCATCGTCTATGACGATCTGTCGAAGCAGGCGGTTGCCTATCGCCAGATGTCGCTGCTGCTGCGCCGCCCGCCGGGTCGCGAGGCCTATCCGGGCGACGTGTTCTATCTGCATTCGCGCCTCCTGGAGCGCGCGGCGAAGATGAACGAGGAGCACGGCTCGGGCTCGCTGACCGCACTGCCGGTGATCGAGACCCAGGCCGGCGACGTCTCGGCCTATATCCCGACCAACGTCATTTCGATCACCGATGGCCAGATCTTCCTCGAGACCGAGCTGTTCTATCGCGGCATAAGGCCGGCGATTAACGTCGGCCTGTCTGTCAGCCGCGTCGGCTCCGCCGCCCAGATTAAGGCGATGAAGCAGGTCTCCGGCCGCATCAAGCTCGAGCTCGCGCAGTATCGCGAGATGGCGTCCTTCGCCCAGTTCGCCTCGGACCTCGATCCGGCGACCCAGCGGCTTTTGGCCAGGGGCGCCCGATTGACCGAATTGCTCAAGCAGCCGCAATTCAAGCCGATGCCGATCGAGGAGCAGGTCATCTCGATTTTCGCCGGCACGCGGGGATATCTCGACAAGGTGGCCTTGGCCGATGTCAACCGCTTCGAGGCCGGCATGCTGAGCGAGATCAAGGCCAAAGCGCCGAAGGTGGTGAAGGCGATTCGTGACAAGCGCGAATTGTCGGCCGATACCGAAAAAGAGCTCGCCGCCTTCCTCGAAGCCTTCGCCAAATCCTTTGCCTGACGGAGCCGCCTGACCCGCCATGCCGAGCCTCAAGGACCTCCGCGTCCGTATCCGCTCCACGCGCTCGACGCAGAAGATCACTTCGGCGATGAAGATGGTCGCCGCCTCGCGCTTGCGCCGCGCGCAGGAGCAGGCGATGGCGGCGCGGCCCTATGCCGAGCGGATGGAGCGCATGCTGGGCTCGCTCGCCGCCAATCTGGCCGGCCAGGCTAACGCGCCGCCCTTGCTTGCCGGCACCGGCAAGGACCAGCGGCATCTCATCGTCGTGGCGACCTCGGATCGGGGATTGGCCGGCGGCTTTAATGCCACCATCCTGCGCGAGGCGCGGCGCACCATCCGCGAATTGGAGCGCGCCGGCAAATCGGTCACGGTGATGACGATTGGCCGCAAGGGGCGCGATTCGTTGCGGCGCGATTACGCCAAGCAGATCAGCGAGAGCCTGACAGAGATCGGCAAGCCGCGCTTGGGCTTCAACAATGCCACCGATATCGTGCGGCGGATCGTCGCGCGCTTCGAGGCCGGCGAGTTCGACGTCGCGACCATCATCTTCAACCGCTTCCGCTCGGCGATCAGCCAGATCGTGACCAAGCAGCAGCTCATTCCCTTCGCTTTGCCCGAGCCTAAGGCGGATGCGAAAGACAAAGCCAACGCCAACGGCGCGATCTACGAATTCGAGCCCGAGGAGGCCGACATCCTGGCCGAGCTGTTGCCGCGCAATCTCGGCGTGCAGATCTTCACGGCACTGTTGGAGAACGCGGCCAGCGAGCAGGGCGCCCGCATGACGGCGATGGACAACGCCACCCGCAACGCCGGCGAGATGATCGACCGCCTGACCATCACCTACAACCGCACGCGTCAGGCCTATATCACCAAGGAACTCATCGAGATTATTTCGGGCGCCGAGGCGCTTTAGAGGAACGCAAATCATGGCCACCAAATCTACCGCCCCCAAAAACAACACCGGCGCCATCGTTCAGGTGATCGGCGCCGTCGTCGACGTCAAGTTCGAGGGCGAGCTTCCAGCGATCCTGAATGCGCTCCATCTCGAGAATGAGGGCAAGCGGCTGGTGCTCGAAGTGGCGCAGCATCTCGGCGAGAACACGGTGCGCGCCATCGCTATGGATACGACGGACGGCCTCGTGCGCGGCACCAAGGTCTCCGACACCGGCGCCCCGATCCGCGTGCCGGTTGGGCCCGAGACGCTGGGCCGCATCCTCAACGTGGTCGGCGAGCCGGTCGACGAGCGCGGCCCGATCAAGACCAAGCTTTCCATGCCCATCCACCGGGCGGCGCCGGAATTCATCGAGCAATCGACCGAGTCCGAGATTCTGGTCACCGGCATCAAGGTGGTCGATCTGCTGGCGCCTTATGCGCGCGGCGGCAAGATCGGCCTCTTCGGCGGCGCCGGCGTCGGCAAGACTGTCATCATCATGGAATTGATCAACAACATCGCCAAGGCGCATGGCGGCTACTCGGTCTTCGCCGGCGTCGGCGAGCGCACCCGCGAGGGCAACGACCTCTATCACGAGATGATGGAATCGAAGGTCATCATCACCGACGGGCCGGGCTCCAAGGCGGCGCTGGTCTATGGCCAGATGAACGAGCCGCCGGGCGCCCGCGCGCGGGTGGGCCTGACCGGGCTGACGCTGGCCGAGTATTTCCGCGACGAGGAAGGCCAGGACGTTCTGTTCTTCGTCGACAACATCTTCCGCTTTACCCAGGCGGGCTCCGAGGTCTCGGCGCTGCTCGGGCGCATTCCCTCGGCAGTGGGCTATCAGCCGACATTGGCGACCGACATGGGCGCCTTGCAGGAGCGCATCACCACCACCAAGAAGGGCTCGATCACCTCGGTGCAGGCGATCTATGTGCCGGCTGACGATTTGACCGATCCGGCGCCGGCGACCTCCTTCGCGCATCTTGATGCGACCACCGTGCTGTCGCGACAGATTGCGGAATTGGGCATCTATCCTGCCGTCGACCCGCTCGATTCGACCTCGCGCATGCTCGATCCGCGCGTCGTCGGCGAGGAACATTACAAGGTGGCGCGCGACGTGCAGCGCGTGCTGCAGACCTACAAATCGCTACAGGATATCATCGCCATCCTGGGCATGGACGAGCTGTCGGAAGAAGACCGCCAGACCGTCTCTCGCGCCCGCAAGATACAGCGCTTCCTGTCGCAACCCTTCCACGTCGCCGAGATATTCACCGGCACGCCCGGCGTCTTCGTCAAGCTCGAGGACACCATCAAGGCGTTCAAGGCGATCGTCGCCGGCGAGCATGACGACATGCCCGAGAGCGCCTTCTACATGGTCGGCACGATCGAGGAGGCGATGGAAAAAGCGCGCAAGATGGCGGCCGAGGCGGCTTGAGCATGACCGATAAGGTCCAATTCGAGCTGGTCTCGCCGGAGAAGCTGTTGCTCTCCGCGGACGTCGTCATGGTCGTGATACCGGGCGGCGAGGGCAATTTCGGCGTGCTGCCCGGCCATTCGTTGCTGATCTCGACCGTGCGGCCGGGCGTGATCGACGTCTATGCCGACAAGGTCGTCTCGGAGCGCATCTTCGTCTCGGGCGGCTTTGCCGAGGTGACCCCGGAGCGCTGCACCGTGCTGGCCGACGAGGCGATGCCGGTATCCTCGATCGATCGCGGCGCCAGCGAAACCGAAGCGAAGGCCGCCGAGAGCGAGCTCGGGACTTTGCGAGTTGAGGCCAACCGCGCGGCGGGCGAGGACAAGATCGAGGCCAATCTCAATCTGCGCGCCGCCGAGCGCCGCTTTGCCGTGGCCCAGGCCAAGCTCGACGCGCTCAAGGCCAACGCGCACTGACCGCCGCTATAAGGGTCGTTTCAAAATCGGCGCGAATTCATCGAGCAGCGCCCGGTAAAGCGGCTGCTTGAAATCGACCGCGAGGCGCGGCAGTTCCGCCGCCTCGATCCATTTCCATTCGTCGAATTCCGGCATGTGAGTGTTGAGGTCGATGTCGGAATCGGCGCCGGTGAAGCGCAGCAGGAACCATTTCTGCGCTTGGCCCTTATAGCGCCCGCCCCATAAATCATGCCGGGTTTCGGCGGGCAGATCGTAGGCGTGCCAGGCGGCGCTTTCCGCCAGCTTCTCCGCCTTGGCGGTGCCGATCTCCTCCGCCATCTCGCGCAGGCACGCCTGATAGGGGGTCTCGCCCTTGTCGATACCGCCCTGCGGCATCTGCCAGGCGCCGCGCGTATCGAGGCGCTTTGCCACGAAGACTTGGCCGGCGCGGTTGATCAGCATGATTCCGACGCCCCGGCGATACCCCTCGGGCGGCTCGGCAAGGCCGCTGCCGGGCGCGTGCGCCTTCGGCATCACTGCTTCTGGATCGGGCTCGCTTTCGCCGGCTGCGTCGCCGAGGCGGCGCTCGGCCCCTTATTCGCGCCGAACAGCGAGATGCCGCGCAGCATGTCGACGGCGCGGGCGAGCTGATAGTCGTTGGTGCCGCCGAAGGCGTTGGTGTCCTCGCTGTCATCGGCGGGCGGATTGGCCCCGTCGGTGGGCTTGTCGCCGGTCGCGGCCGCCGGCGTCGCGGCGGTGGGGTCGGTATTCTTCAAAACCCCTTTCAGATCGGCCTCGTGGCGGGTGTCGCCGGTCGTGATCTTCTCGATCTTGGCCGGCTCGACCACGATATCGGGATCGATGCCCTTGGCCTGGATCGAGCGGCCCGACGGCGTGTAGTAGCGCGCCGTGGTGAGCCGCATCGCGCCATGACCCGGCAGCTGGATGATGGTCTGCACCGAGCCCTTGCCGAAGCTGCGGGTGCCGAGCAGCACCGCGCGGTGATGGTCCTGCAAGGCGCCGGCGACGATCTCCGAAGCCGAGGCCGAGCCCCCATTGATCAAGACCATCAGGGGCAGGCCGTCGGTGATGTCGCCAGGCTTGGCGTCGAAGCGCTGACCATCCTCGGGATGGCGGCCCCGAGTCGAGACGATCTCGCCCTGATTGAGGAAATCATCGCTGACGGCGATGGCCTGGTCCAGGAGACCGCCCGGATTGTTGCGCAAATCGAGCACCACCCCGCTCAGCTTGCCGTTGGCTTGCGTCTTCAGCGACTTCATCGCCGCTTGCAGCCCGCTATCGGCATTGTCGTTGAAGCTGGTGATGCGGATATAGGCGATATCGTTGCCGATGAGCTGCGACTTGACCGATTGGATCTTGACCACCGCGCGCTTCAGCGTCACCTCGAACGGGTCGGCGGTGCCGCGCCTAATCACGAGCTTGATCGGGCTGTCGATCGGCCCGCGCATCTTCTCGACCGCGTCGTTAAGGCTCATGCCGGAGACCGGCTCGCCGTCGATGGCGACGATGAGGTCGTTCGGCTTGATGCCGGCCTTGGCCGCCGGCGTGTCGTCGATCGGCGAGACCACCTTGACCACGCCGTTCTCCATCGTCACCTCGATGCCGAGGCCGCCGAACTCGCCCTTCACCTGCACCTGCATGTCGCCGAAGCTCTTGGCGTTCATGTAGCTCGAATGCGGGTCGAGCGAGCTCAGCATGCCGTTGATCGCCGCCTCGATGAGCTGCTGGTCGGTGACCTGCTCGACGTAATCCGAACGTACTCGCTCGAACACCTCGCCGAAGAGGTCGAGCTGCTTATAGGTGTCGGTGCTGTTCGCCGGCGGGGCGGCCGCGGGCTGATCGGCGGCGTGCGCCATCGGAGCAGCGAGCCAGAGCAGGATCGCGGCCGAGGCGGCAAATTCACGAAAACGTATCATCCATTGACCTTTTCATCGCGGATCGCCAGCCAGGGCAACGGATCGATCGGCTGGCCGTTGCGCCGCAGCTCGAGATAGAGGTGGGGCTTTTGGCTCCCTGACGACATGGCGCCCACCGGCTCGCCCGCCACCAGCCATTGACCGACGCCTTCATCGACCCGGTCGAGGCCCGCCAAAAGCGAATGATACCCGTCGCCGTGACCGATGATCAATATCTGCCCGTAACTCTTGAAGGTTCCGGCGAAAAGGACACGGCCGTCGAACGGCGCCACCACCTGGGCGCCGGGCCGGGTCTCGAAAGTGAGGCCCTTGCTGCTGCTCGCCAAGGCGCTGGTGGGATCGGAATCGCCGAAACGCACCAGCAATAGCCCGGTCGACGGCACCGCCATATGTCCCTTGGCCTGGCTGAACGGGCGGATGTTGCGCGGTCGGGTCGGGTCGGGCAGCACCGCAGCGGCCGCGGTGACCGTCAGCGTCGCGCCGGCACCCGGCGGCGCCGCGCGGCTCGTGCTTCTGGCCTCGGCATCGCGATTGCGGCGATCGGCATCGAGTCGCGCAATCAGGTCGCGCAGATCGCTCGCCTTGGCGGCGAGCTCGGCCTGGCGCTTGTCGCTTTCGGCTGCACCCGCCTGCGCCCGGTTCAGCAGATCCTGCTTGCGACCGATCAGGCTGGCGATCTGGTTCTGCTCGCGCGCCAGCCCATCGCGCTCGTTCTTGTGCTGGCGCTCGGTCTGGGCGATCTCGCCCCGCAGCTGCTCCAATGCCGTGATTTCGGCGCCGAGATCGCGCGCGCGCCGCTCGATCGGCGGCACGGCGCGGCCCATCAGGATGCCGCCGCGCAGGCTCGAGACCGGATCTTGCGGCGCCAGCGCCAGCGCTTCGGGCGGGTCGCGGGCGAGCCGCGCCAGCGCCATCAGCAAGCTTGCCTCGCCGGCGCGCTGACGGTCGAGCTCGCGCGACTTCGCCGCTTCGGCGGCACCGAGATTGCCGAGCTTGCCTTCGAGATCGGTCAGCGCCGATTCATGCGCCTGCGCCGCGGCCGCCGCCTTGACCTCGCCGTCGCGCAGGGTTTGCAGCTGGGCCGCCAGATCGTCGGCTTGCTTCGCCAGGGCGTCGTGCTGGGCGCGGCTTTGCGTCAGCGCCTTTTGAATGTCGTCGAGCTTCTGCTGCGGCGAGGATTTGCTCTGCGCTGCGGCGGGTCCAGCAAGGACAAGCCCCGCCAGCAGCAGGGCGGCGACGATCTTGACCGGTTCAGGCCGAGGCACGCGCGGCGGCGTGGATCAAGGCATGGCCGGTCATCGCCTTGGGCTGTGTCAGCCCGAGCAGCGCTAGCATGGTGGGTGCGATGTCGGCGAGCTTGCCATCGCAGAGGCTGGCGATCCCGGCCGGCGGATTGACCAGGATCAGCGGCACCTTGTTGGTGGTGTGCGCGGTGTGCGGCTCGCCGGTCTTGGGGTCGCGCATCTGCTCGGCATTGCCGTGATCGGCGGTGATGAGCAGGCTGCCGCCGGCGCGGGACACCGCCGCAGCCAGGCGCCCGAGGCAGAGATCCACCGCCTCGACCGCCTTCACCGTCGCCTTGAGGTCGCCGCTATGCCCGACCATGTCGGTGTTGGCGTAGTTGACGACGATGACGTCGAACTTGCCCTGGTCGATGGCGGCAATCAGCTTGTCGGTCAGTTCGGGCGCCGACATCTCGGGCTTCAGGTCATAGGTCGCGATCTTGGGCGATGGCACCAGGATGCGGCTTTCGCCGGGAAATTCCTTCTCGCGCCCACCGTTGAAGAAAAACGTGACGTGGGCGTATTTCTCGGTCTCGGCGATGCGAAGCTGCTTCAAGCCCGCATTCGAAACGATCTCGCCGAAGGTTTCATGGAGATCCTCGGGCGGAAACAGCGTCTTGAGGAAGGCGTTGAGATCGGTCGAATACTCGGTCATGCCGAGCGCCGCCGCGAATTTGACGCGGTGCGCGCGCTTGAATCCCTTGAAGGCGGGATCGAGCAGTGCCAGCAGGATCTCGCGCACCCGGTCGGAGCGGAAATTGGCACAGACCACGCCGTCGCCGTCCTTCATGCCGGCGTAATCGTCGATGATGGTGGGCGCGACGAACTCGTCGGTCTTGCCCTTGGCATAGGATTGCGCGACGGCGGTTTTGGCGTCCGGGGCGCTCTCGCCCTTGGCCGCGGTCAGCGCGGCATAGGCTTTCTCGACGCGGTCCCAGCGCTGGTCGCGGTCCATGGCGAAATAGCGCCCGCTCACCGTGGCGATGGCGACCGGTTTCAGGTTCTTGGTCGCGGCCTCGAAGCCGGCGATGAATTTCTGCGCGCTTTTGGGCGGTGTGTCGCGGCCGTCGAGAAAGGCATGCAGCTTCAGTACAAGCCCGGCATCGGCAAGGATTTTGGCCAGTGCCACCATGTGGCTTTCGTGCGAATGGACGCCGCCATCCGAGAGCAGGCCCAGCAGATGCACGACGCCGCCGCTTTTTTTCATCGCGGCGATGAAATGCGTCATCTCCGCATCGTGCTGGAGCTCGCCCTGGTGGATTGCCGAATCGATACGCGGCAAATCCTGCATCACCACGCGGCCGGCGCCAATATTGGTGTGGCCGACCTCGGAATTTCCCATCTGGTGATCGGGCAATCCCACGTAATGCTCGCTCGCCTCCATCTGGGCGTGCGGCGCATGGGCGAGGAATTTGTGCCAGTTCGGCGTCTTGGCGAGGGCGATCGCGTTGTCATCGCTGTCGCCGCGCTCGCCCCAGCCGTCGAGAATACAGAGCACCAGCGGGCGCGGCGGGGCGACTTTCGACATGGCGGCTTTATAGAGGACGGACGCCGCCAAGTTAAGCGTTTTGGCCCTATTCGCGGTGGTAGGGGTGCCCGGCAAGGAGCTGCTGGGCACGGTATAATTGTTCCAAGAGCATGCCGCGCGCCAGGAAATGCGGCCAGGTGGCGGGGCCGAGCGACAGCGTGAAATCGGCACGGGCCTTGACCTTGGCGCCAAGACCGTCGGCGCCGCCGATCAGGAAGGCGAGGTCCTGGACGCCGCCATCGCGCCATTGGCCGAGCTTCTGGGCAAGCGCGGCGCTGGCCAGCGGCTTGCCGTGCTCGTCGAGCGCCACCACCGTCGCGCCTTTGGGCAGCGCTTCGAGCAGCAACGCGCCTTCGCGCTCCTTCAATTCGGGCGCCGGCAGCGGACGCCGCTCGGCGAGCTGGCGGATGGAGAGGGGCCAGGCGATGCGCCCGGCATAAAGCTGTTCGAGGTCCTTCAGCGGTCCTGGACGCAATTTGCCGATGGCGATGATGGCGATGCGCAAAGCCTCAGCCTTCCGCCTCGGCTTCGGTGAAATCCTCGCCCCACATCTTTTCGAGATTGTAATGCACGCGGCTTTCCGGCCGGAAAAGATGCACCACCACGTCGCCGGCATCGACCAGCACCCAATCGCCCAAGGGCAAGCCTTCGGCGGAGGCGCGCTTGTGTCCCGCCTGCCGCAGCGCGTCGATCAGCCGCTCGGCCAGCGCCGCGACCTGGCGATTGGAGCGGCCGCTGGCGATCACCAGATAATCGGCAATGCTGCTCTTGCCGTGCAGGTCGATGACGATCATTTCCTCGGCCTTACCGTCATCGAGGTTTTTTTGGATCAATTTTAGCAGCGGCTGGGACGGATCGGCGTTGCGGCGGGCGGGACGGCGCGGCTTGGCTTTTATACGAGCGATGACAACTATCTCCTTGGCTTGCGCGCCGATCGCCGCGCGGGTTTGGCCTTACGGACGGAACGCTTGGTTTTCGCTTTCAGCTTACGCCGCGCCGGTTTCGTTTTCGGGGCGGCGCGCAAATCGCTGGCCGAGCTCGGATCGAGCCGCGCCCAGAGAAACGTCCAGGCCGGCGGCGCCATATATTTCAGGCCACCCGCCTTGCCGGCGGGAACGCGGCGGTTGGCGAAGCGCTGTGCCGCCAGCTCGGCCAGCGCGCGCCGGCAGTAAGCCGGCCGCGCCAACACCGCCACCGGCAGCGTCTTGAAGATGTCGGGCCAGCGCCGCCAATGCCGAATCTGCGCCAGATTATCGGCGCCCATCAGCCAGACGAAACGCGTCTTCGGGAACAGCGCGGTCAGCGCCTTTACCGTGTCGCGCGTGTAGCGCGTGCCGAGCTTGGTCTCGAGATCGAAGACCCTGATGCGCGGGTGATCGGCGAAGTCGCGTGCCGATTTGAGCCGGCGGGGCAGGGCGGTCATGCCCTTGACCGGCTTCAGCGGGTTCTGCTCGGCAACCAGCCACCAGATTTGGTCGAGCTTTAGGCGCTTCAGCGCTTCGAGGCTGACATGGCGGTGCCCTGCATGGGCCGGGTTGAACGAGCCGCCGAGCAGCCCGACGCTGCGTGGCGGGGCGCTGCCGATGCCCAATGATTGCAGGTTCAGGGGCGCACCTGGCCGTCGCCGCGCACGACATATTTGAAGCTGGTGAGCTGCTCCGCGCCCACCGGGCCGCGCGGGGGTAGGCGACCAGTCGAGATGCCGATCTCGGCACCCATGCCGAATTCGCCGCCATCGGCGAACTGGGTCGAGGCGTTGAGCAGCACGATGGCGCTGTCGACCTCGTTGAGGAATCGCTCGGCCGCTGCCTTGTCCTCGGTGACGATGGCGTCGGTATGGTGCGAGCCGTAATGATTGACGTGCCGGATCGCCGACTTGACCCCGTCCACCACCCGCACCGCCAGGATGGCGTCGAGATATTCGGTGAACCAATCCTTCTCGGATGCGGGCTTGGCGGCCTTGTCCAGCGCCCGAACTGCCTCGTCGCCGCGAATCTCGCAGCCTGCTTTATGAAGATCGGCGAGGATCGCCGGCAGGATGGTTTGCGCGACCGCACGATCGACCAACAGCGTCTCGGCGGCACCGCAAACGCCGGTGCGCCGCATCTTGGCGTTGAGCACGATTTTCCGCGCCTTTTCTGGATCAGCGGCGCGATCGAGATAAACGTGGCAGACGCCTTCGAGATGCGCGATCACCGGCAACCGGCTCTCGCGCTGCACCCGCTCGATCAGCGAGCGGCCGCCGCGCGGCACGATCACGTCGATCAGATCGCTGGTCAGCATCATGCCGACGGCGGCGCGGTCGACGGTCGGCACGAGCTGCACCGAAGCCGCCGGCAATCCCGCTGCGACGACGCCCTCGGTCAGCGCCGCGACGATGGCGCGCGAGGAATGAAAGCTCTCCGAGCCACCGCGCAGGATGGCGGCGTTGCCGGAGCGCAGGCAGAGGCTGCCGGCATCGGCGGTGACGTTGGGCCGCGATTCATAGATGATCCCGATGACGCCGAGCGGCACGCGCACCCGCGTGATGTCGAGCCCGTTGGGCCGGTTCCATTGCGCCAGCACGGTTCCCACCGGATCGGGCAGCGCCGCCACCGCATCGACCCCGGTCGCCATGGCGGCAATCCGTTTCTCGTCGAGCAGCAGCCGGTCGAGCATGGCGGGCGACAGCCCGGCGCTTTTGGCCGCTTTCATGTCGCGCTGGTTGGCGTCGAGGATATGGGCCGCCTGGTGGCGTATCGCGGCGGCGGCATGTTTCAGGGCGTCGGTGCGGCTTTGCGGCTTGGCCAGGGCGAGCACCGCCGAAGCCTGGCGGGCCGCGGCGCATAATCCCTGCATCTCGGCGTCGAGCGCGCCGGAGACTTTCTCGAGGGCGGTCACAAAACCACCAGATCGTCGCGATGAATCATTTCGTCGCGACCACGGTAGCCGAGGATCGCCTCGATTTCACCGCTTTTATGCCCGGCGATGATGCGCGCATCGGCGCTGGAATAGGCGCAGAGCCCGCGCGCGATCTCGCGCCCGTCGCGCCCGCGCACCACCACCGCGTCGCCGCGCTCGAACTCGCCCTCGATGCTGGCGATGCCGGCGGGCAACAGGCTGGTGCCGCGCTTCAAGGCGGCGGCGGCGCCATCGTCGACCACCAGCGCGCCTGAAGGATTGAGCGCTCCGGCAATCCAGCGTTTGCGCGCGGTGAGCGGCTCGGCCGCAGGCAGGAACCAGGTGACGCGCGCGCCGCCATCGATCGCCGCCAGCGGGTGCAGGGTGTCGCCCTTGGCGATCACCATGCGGCAGCCGGCGGCCAGCGCGATGCGCGCCGCGGCGAGCTTCGTGACCATGCCACCCGAACTCGATCCCGGCGGTGCAGCGCCCGCCATCGCCTCGATCTCGGGGGTGATCTCGCGCAAGACCGGAACATGCGCGGCCTTGGGATTGTGGCGCGGATCGGCGGCGTAAAGCCCGTCGATATCGGAGAGCAGCACCAGCGTGTCGGCGCTGATCATCTGCGCCACGCGCGCGGCAAGCCTGTCGTTATCGCCAAAACGTATCTCCGCCGTCGCCACCGTGTCGTTCTCGTTGATGACCGGCAGCGCCTTGAGGAGCAGCAGCTGCTCGATGGTCGCGCGCGCGTTCAAATGCCGGCGCCGCTCCTCGGTATCGTCGGGGGTGAGAAGAATCTGCGCCACCGCGATGCCGTGCTGGGCCGCCATCTCCTGATAGGCATGGGCGAGACGGATCTGCCCAGCGGCGGCAGCGGCCTGTTTTTCCTCGAGCCGTAGCGGCCCGTTGGCCAATCCCAGATGGCGGCGGCCGACCGCCACCGCGCCCGAGGTGACAATGAGCACTTCTTGCCCACGCTTACGGCACGCCGCCACGTCGTCGATCAGCGCGGCGAGCCAGTCGCGCCGCAGCTCGCCACTGGCTTCGTCGACCAGTAGCGCGGAGCCGATCTTGACGATGAGGCGCTTGGCCGAGGCGATGCGCTCGCTCATGGGCTCTCCGCCTCGGCTTCCGCCGGCTCCGGCGCCGGCCGCGCCGCCTCGATGATCTTGAGCAGGGCGTCGAGCACCACCGGCACGCCGGCGCCGCTGACGCCCGACATGATCATTGGCTCGCGCTTCGCCGCGCGCTTCAGCGCCTTGCGCTTTTTGTCCATCTCTTCCGGCGTCACCGCGTCGGATTTATTGAGCGCCAGGATCTCAGGCTTTTCGGCGAGGCCGCCGCCGTAGGCCTTGAGCTCGTCACGGAGGGTGCGCCAGGCACCGACCACGTCCTCGTGGGTCGCATCGACTAGATGCAGGATCGCCGAGCAGCGCTCGACATGGCCGAGGAAGCGGTGGCCGAGGCCGACGCCCTCGCTGGCGCCCTCGATCAAGCCAGGCAGATCGGCGACGACGAATTCCTTGTTGTGGACATGCACCACGCCGAGCTGCGGCTTCAAGGTGGTGAAGGGATAGTCGGCGATCTTCGGCCGCGCCCGCGAGGTGGCGGCGAGGAAGGTCGATTTGCCGGCATTGGGCAATCCGACCAGTCCCACATCGGCGATCAGCTTCAGGCGCAGCCAGATCCAGCGCTCGGCACCAGGCCAGCCGGGCAGCGAGCGACGCGGCGCGCGGTTGGTCGCGGTCTTGAAATAGGCATTGCCGAAGCCGCCATCGCCGCCCTTCAGCATGACGTGGTGCTCGCCCGGCTTTTGCAGATCGAGAATGACGGTCTCGTTGTCCTCGGCGAGGATTTCGGTACCGGCGGGCACACGCAGGATCACCGGCGCGCCGTCGTGACCCGAGCGGTTGGCGCCCATGCCGTGATGGCCGATCTCGGCCTTGAAATGCTGCTGGTAGCGGTAATCGATCAGCGTGTTGAGGTTGGCGACCGATTCGATGATGACGTCGCCGCCGCGCCCGCCATTGCCGCCATCGGGCCCGCCGAATTCGATGAACTTCTCGCGGCGAAAGCTGGTCGCACCCGACCCGCCGTCGCCGCTCTGCAGGAAGATTTTTGCCTGGTCGAGAAATTTCATCGCTGCTCAATTGTCATCGTTGGCAATAAAAAGGGGGGAATGTAGCCATTCCCCCTTGCTGTCGCACTGCGCGCGCGGCTGGTGGATGGCCTAGTCGGCTGCATCGGCCGGTCGCGGCGCGACCGAGATATAGACGCGCCCGTTGCGCGCGGTGTGGAATTCGACCTGGCCCAAGGCCATCGCGAAGATGGTGTGGTCGCGGCCGATTCCGACATTGCGGCCGGGATGGTATTTGGTGCCGCGCTGGCGCACGAGAATGTTGCCGGGAATGACGATCGCGCCGCCGCCCTTCTTGAGGCCGAGACGGCGTCCCTTGGAATCGCGCCCGTTGCGCGAGGAGCCGCCGGCTTTCTTATGTGCCATATCGCTCTCCTCAGCTCAGCCGGCGGTGATACCGGTGATGCGCAGCACGGTCAGCGCCTGGCGGTGACCGTTCTTGCGGCGATAATTGTGCCGGCGCTTTTTCTTGAACACCAGGATCTTGTCGTCGAGTTTTTGCTCGAGCACGGTCGCGGTCACCGAGGCACCCGATAGCAGCGGCGCGCCCGATTTGGGCTCGCCTTCGCCGCCCATCATCAGGACCTCGCCGAGGGTGACGGTGGAGCCGGGATCGCCCGCGAGCTTCTCGACGAAGATCACGTCGTCCTTGGTGACTCGATACTGCTTACCGCCGGTGCGGATGACAGCGTACATGGGATGCCGCCTGAAAATGGAACGGACGGGCGCGCCCGTCCGATGGGCGTGGACTATAGCCGCCGCGGCTTTTCTGTCAATGGCTTTGGTCCCGCGGCAGGCGGCATTTGCCCAGGATTGGCGCGGGTTTGCGCGGCATAACGGCGGCGGCGGCGCGGCCGGTTTGGTTGCGGGACAGGAAGGGCTGGGCTAGTCTCCGCGCCCTCGCTCGATTGGCGGGACGGAGAGGTGCCAGAGCGGTCGATCGGGGCGGTCTCGAAAACCGTTGTGCCCTCACGGGTACCGTGGGTTCGAATCCCACCCTCTCCGCCAGCCAGTCCTTAAGGTATTGATATTATTACGGAATCTCGCAAATTCAGCGCGGTTCTGCGCCTTTTTCCGGAAGACTGTCAACCAGAGATCGGGAAGTTCAGGCGCCTTCCAGAATGATTGTCCCGACTATCTCTGGCGGCAAGATCGTCGGTTGACAGACGAAGCAGAGCCATTCGTGCCCGACGCGATTGAAAGATTCACATTCCGAAGTTCTGCAATGTGATTGGCATCCAGTCAGTAACTGGAATGCTGGCCGTGTTTATCTCCGGTGCCCAGTCTGCGGAATTCGCCGCACTTTGGACCGGGTCGAATCTCCGCCACATTCTGAGCCAGAATGTGCGCGACATTCCCGAGGCTTAGAAATGATTGGGTACTCAGAGTTCGAATCCTGCTTGCTCCGCCAGCCAGTCCTCGCAGCAGGGATATATCCTTGGAAGCTCGCGACTTCGGCGCGGTTCCGCGCGCTTTGCTCGAGGACTGTCAACCGGAGATCTGGAGATGAGACACACTCCAGAATGACCGGCCGCACTATCTCTGTCGGCGAGATCGTCGGTTGACAGACGAAATGCGATTCGGTTGGCGCCAACGTTTGCCACTCGGGGCATCAGGCATCTTGTGTTCCTTCTGTTGGAATCACGCCCGAAATGGCGTGGGCTGGCGCTATCGTGCTTGGGACTTATTCTCGCGAAGTAGAGGTGCAGAGGACTATGCAGAAGAGATTTATCGGGCAATGGTGCGGGCCAGAGATTTGGGCTCTCCCATCTTTTATAGGAAGAATCAAGTAGCAGTTTCACGTGTTGGCAGGTGTGTACCATCTCCCCGCGCGAACCGACCGGTCGCATGTCGTCCACATTCAGAGCAAGCCTCGTCGATACGAGGTTCGTCGATTGTCAGCGCTCTTTTCATCGGCTGAAATCGAAAATATCCGTCACAAGTTTCCGACGAAGCCAAGCCAGTCATATAGAATTGAAAAGTGTTAACTGCATCCCGTATGAGGAGATCCGTCATTATTTCTTCGACATGGGAAACGATTCACTGCTCGGTTTCTTTGAGATTCCAGCTGGGAAGGAGCCACACCACCATCTCAATGCAATCGGCGCTATGCAGCACTGCGCGTTCGTGGTGACGCCAGAGCGCCTCCGCGACATCCAGGAGCGTCTCATCAGGCACAAAGTTCCGTTCCTAGGCCCGATTCCAAATATGCCGGGCAGTATCGGAATCTATTTCTTCGATCCGAACAATATTCGTCTTGAGATAGATTGCCAGACGCATGATGGGAGTTCACCGGAGGTCATAGGTACGTTATTGCAAACAAAGCGGCAGGCTCATGCGGAATTAGCGACGCTGCCTGACGTAAACGCCGAATGGCTTAAAAAATACACTCTGGCCATGCCGGACTAGTCACGTCCGGTCGGAGCGGCGATCGCTTTTCAAACGCTGATAAGTCCCTGTGATCAATCAAGCCAAAATGACCCATAATCAATGTCCGCTTTAGGGGCCGAACAGATCAGTACCTTGTCTGCCATTTTAATCGCCGAGCTTAAACGGCGCTCATGCGCGCTAACTGGTGATATTGACCACCGAAAAATAGTAAAGGGGTACCCTCCTCATATACGAAACGTTCGACCGTCCCGACGAAAACGACATGATCACCACCGGGAAACGAATTAATGTGCCGACATTCGAAGCGGGACAGTGACCGGTCGATCAGCGGTGATCCGCCCAAGCCTCGCGTCCAGTTTACTTCGGAGAATTTATCTCCCGGTCGCGAGAAAACTTCGGATAGCACGCGTTGCTCAGCACTCAAGACGTTCACAGCGAAAAATCCGTTGCGCAAGAAATAGGAAAAACTCGGCGCCGATCGACGAAGGCTCCAGAGAATAAGGGCTGGATCAACCGATACGGCGGAAAAGCTATTGACGGTCAGTCCAAGCGGTCCCTCCTCGCGATCGAGGGTGGTGATAATCGCAACGCCTGTCGCGAAGCGACCGAGGGCATTGCGTAATTCTCGTGAATCGATCGGCATCGTGGCCCCCAATACCAGGCCGGATTTCTTGTTGCAATAGCTTTGACACAAAGGTATAGGAATAAGGAGATCAATCCGGAGAGGTCCATGCGACGCGCGAGAAAGCAGACCGTCACGCGTCCTGCACTGATCGTTGACGGATCGGACAGCGAATTCCGTCAGCTCGTTCATGACCTGCTCGCCTTTTCCGGCCGGATCGAAGCAATTCGTAATCGCTTCGGCGAGCGCATCGGCTTGACCGGTCGCCAATACACGATTCTGATCACGATTGCCCATTTGCAGGGCAGCGAGGGCACCGGTATCACGGCCGTCTCTACGCATCTGCATCTAAGTGGCGCCTTCGTAACCACCGAGGTCAATCGACTGATCGCGCTCGACCTCGTCGAGAAGGAGCTCGATGCAGAGGATCGGCGTCGCGTTCGCCTGTCTGTATCCGCTGCAGGGTTCATGCGTCTCGACGAGCTCGCGCGATGCCAGGCGCAGGTCAACGACGCGCTGTTTGACTGCCTCGATCGGCCGGATTTTCAAGCATTGCGCCGGATCTTTTCCGAGCTGGTCGATTGTGCGGATAAGGCGCAGATGCTGCAGAGCTATCTCGACGGTATCGAGGCGCCGTCCAAACGCGTCGCGAACAAGGATAGGTGACAAAAAGTCATGCCGAAGAACGGCGATAAACATCTTAATTCGATTCGTGACGGCCGCGATATCCGCCTCTGCGGCGAACGTGTCATTGATCCGACTGGCCATCCAGCATTCCGAAATGCCTGCCGCACGGCTTCCAACCTCTATGATTTCCAGTGCCGACCCGAAAATCTTGGGCTTATGACATTTGCGAGCCCCGATACTGGCGATCGAGTCAGTCGTTCGTGGCAGCTTCCAGTTAATTACTCACAGCTCGTCGAGCGCCGTAACGCTCTGGAAGCCTGGGCACAAACGCATTTCGGCTTTTTTGGCCGGTCGCCCGACCATGTCGCCTCGGCGATCTCGGGAATGTATATGGGGCTTGATCTATTCGAGGCTTACGATCGCAAGCGTGCTGGAGCCCTGCGCGACTATTACCGTTACGCGCGCGACAATGATCTCTACCTTACCTACGTCCTTATCAATCCGCAGGGCGATCGCGCCAAGGCGGCGCATGAACAGCAAGACGAGTTTCTTACAGCCGGCGTTGTCGATGAGAATGCCGAGGGCATCACGATCCGCGGCGCCAAGATGCTGGCTACCGGCGGCGTCATGGCGAACGAGATTTTTGTCACCTGCATCCAGCCGTTAAAGGCCGGTGACGAGAAATATGCCATTTCATTCGTTATACCGATCAACGCCAAAGGTGTCCGGCTGTTATCGCGCAAATCCTATGAGCACGCCGCAGTGTCGCACTTCGACAACCCGCTCTCGTGTCAATTCGATGAGAACGACTCACTAATCTATTTCGACGACGTTAAGGTTCCGTGGGAACGCGTCTTCGTCAATCAGAATATCGAAATGACCGCGCGCCAGTTTCACGCGACGCCGGCGCATGTCTACCAAAACTATCAATGTCAAATTCGCTTGGTAGTGAAACTGCGCTTCCTTGCTGGGATTGCAAAACGCATTGCCGAGGTCAACGGGACCATTAATTTTCCGCAAGTGCGCGAGACGCTTGGGCAAATGGCGGCAAATGTTGGCTTGGTGGAAGGCCTGCTGCATGGAATGGAAGCACGCGGGACCATGGAGGGCGCCTATTTCGTGCCCGACCGTCACCTGGTCTACACCGCGCAAGTGTTGACGCAGCAGCTCTACCCGCAAATCATCGTTGCAATTCGGGATCTCGGTGGTGGCGGAATGATCATGCTGCCGTCTTCGGTGGCAGATTTTGGCGATCCGGAAATCGCCCGTTTGATTCAAAAGACTCAGAAGTCGCCATTTTGCTCGCCTGAGGAACGTGTGAAATTTTATAAGTTGGCTTGGGACGCTGTTGGCTCAGAATTTGCGTCACGCCATACGCAGTACGAGATGTTTTACGCGGGTGCGACCTTCGTGACCAAAGGGCACTCGTTCAGAACGTTCAATTGGGACCAGGCGACGGGAATGGTTGACACGCTGATGAGCTCGTACAGCTTGGCGAATGAACTCAGCCGAACAAAGGGGATGGCGGAGATCGCTTGAATATGTCCCCAACACGTTGTTGCACGTATCTAGAAGGAGAGGCTCGATGTCTTCGGTAATTGAAATCTATGATCTTGTGTTACGTGGCGGCCGTGTGATTGACCCGGCCAATGCGGTCGACGGGAAATACGATGTCGCGATTCGTAATGGCCGCATTGCCGCAGTTGCCAAGGAATTGCCGCCGCACGAAGCCCGCAAGGTCCTTGATGTCACCGGCAGCATCGTTGCGCCGGGCTTCATCGATTTGCACGTCCATTCCAACGAATGGATCAGTCCGCTTGCCCTCAACCCCGACGATCTCGGCGTCGACGTCGGTGTCACCACGGGCGTTAACATGGGGGATACCGGGGCCTACACGGTTCTGGCGTTCAAACATTACGTGGCCGCAAAGGCAAAGACCCATCTCGTGTGCTTCCCGGCCGTTATGAATCACGGCATTAATTTTGCCACCTGCTATCCGCAATATTTTCATCCCGACACGATCAACGTCAAGGCATCCGTCCTGGCTGCCAAGGAGAATCCGCAGCTGGTCCGAGGCTTCAAGGTGCATGGAGATGAGGGCTGCCTGTCGCATTTCGGCACTCGGTCGATCGAGAAAGCACGTGAAATTTGCGATCAGGCCAAGCTGCCGCTTTATATGCATACAGGCACGCTGGTACCGATCAAACGGGATACCGCGCCCGAGCCGAAAAAAGTTATCGACATCATCCTGCCATGGATGAAACCCGGAGACGTTCTTGCGCATCCGTATGCTTTCTATCGCGACTGCATGATTGCCGATCGCGAGGAAATTCCGGATTCGCTACGCGTCGCGCTCGATAATGGGCTGCTGCTCGATCTGGGCCGCGGCCATCACCTGAGCTTTGATATCGCTCGCCGGATGATCCCTAAGGGCCTCATTCCGCATACGATCAGCAGCGACGCGCACGGCACCTATACGACGGATGGTACTGATCTCGTCCATGACGACAAGGGCCTGACCTACAGTCTGTTCGGTACGCTCTCGGTGTTCCTGGCCTTGGGTCTTGAGCTGGGTGACATCGTGTCGCGTGTGACGATCAATCCGGCGAAGATCCTGCGGATGGAGGAAGAGATCGGTACGCTCGGCCTGCATACGCGCGCGGACGTGACAATTTTCGATCTTGTCTCTGAAAAAATCACTTTCCGAGATGGTCTGAAGAAGACGTTGGAGGGCACGCAGAAGATGATGCCGCGATGGGTCCTGCGTGACGGCGAAATGATTAAGTGCGAGGGCCGACTGTTACGGGATCTGCAGGCGGCATAAGCTGACACTGTGAAACCATCCAGAGGGGAGCGCTGATATGTCGATGAAAGAGTTCTGCCGGGATCGATTGTTCGCCGGCCTTATCGGAGGTCTTGCGCTTGCTGCCGCGACTATGCCGATAACCACTCAGGCTGCGGAGCTCCAGCCAATCGCGGTCAGGCTCAGTTTCCTTACCTACGGCTTCCATGCCGGTATCTTCTATGCGCTCGAGAAGGGCTGGTTCAAGGATGGTGGTCTCGATGTCAGCATCGAGGACGGTACCGGTTCGACCAATACGGTCAGTGTCGTCGGCGCCGGTAATTTCGACATCGGTGAGGCCGCGCTGTCAGTTGTGGCACAAGGCCGTAACAAGGGCTTACCGATCAAGGCAATAGCAGGGTTCGAGCCCCAATCGGATGCCGGAGTCTTAGTGCCGGTGGATTCGAACATCAAGAGGCTGAAGGATCTCGCTGGCAAGAAGGTGATCTACAGCGCTGCATCACTTGAAGCGCCGTTTCTTGATCTTTTCTTTCGTAATGGCGGCATCACGCGGGATCAGATGGAGCTCATCAATATCGACGGAATGGCCAAGGTCAGCGCTTATATTGCTGGTCGCGCCGATGCGTTAATTACCGTCGTGCCGGCGATCCAAGTGGCAGTGGCGAAAGACCGCCCATCGCGTGGAATCCTCTTCGGCGATTATGGCTTGGTTATTCCGTCGATGGGTTATTTCGCCACCGAAAATACGATCAAGACAAAGCCCCAAGCGCTCCGCGTCTTCGTCGCCGCGATGAGCCGCGCCTTCCATGAGATCAAAGATGAAGGCAAGATCGATGAGGCAATCGCCGACGTCATCAAGAACCGTCCGCAACAGAAATTCAGCGCGGACAACCTAAAAGCACAGCTCGAAGCGATCTATCCGTTTATGACGTCGCCGAATACCGCGGGTAAGCCCTACGGTTGGGAATCGTCGAAGGATTGGACCGTCACGGTGAAGACGATGCGCGATGCCGGCCAACTTGATGATAAGGCGACGCCAGATGAATTCTTCACCAACGAGTTCGTTCCCACCTCGTACAAGCAGTAGACGGTTGGGGGATGCAGGCAGAGGTCCATGCTCTGACGAAGCCAGGGCCCACCTGTATAGAAGTGCGCGGCGTCACCAAGACGTATCATTCGAGCCGCGGTGACGTGCTCGCGCTTCAGGATCTCGATTTTGAGATTCCGCAAGGGCAATTCGTCAGCGTTGTCGGACCATCTGGATGTGGCAAGAGCACCTTGCTGCGATGCATTGCCGGGCTCGATCTGCCAACGACCGGCACCATCGAAGTGAAGGGTCGACGGGTCAGTGGGCCAGTGGTCGATCTTGGCGTCGTTTTCCAGCGCGACGTATTGCTGGACTGGCGCAAGATCATCGACAATGTGCTGCTACCGGTCGAGTTTCGCCGGCTTAACCGGCGCGCATACGAGCCTCGCGCCCTTGCATTGCTCGATAAGATGGGCCTGGCCGAATTCGCCGGACGTTACCCTTGGGAATTATCGGGCGGGATGCGCCAGCGCGTTGCGATTTGTCGCGCGCTGCTGGACGATCCCGACATTCTGCTCATGGACGAGCCATTCGGCGCCCTCGATGCGATGACGCGGGACGAACTTAATGTGGAATTGCAGCGGATCTGGAGTGAGACGCGGAAAACCGTGGTCTTTATTACTCACAGCATCAGCGAAGCAGTCTTTTTGGCGGATCGAGTCATTGTCATGGAAGCAAAACCCGGGCGGGTCGTCGACGTCATCGACATCGATCTGCCGCGTCCCCGACCGCTCTCGATGCGTGAGACGCGTGAGTTCGGCGTTTACGCGAGCCAGATCCGGGAGCATCTACAAATCACTAGCGTTTGGAAGAAGTAGCGATGAGTACGAATGGCTGGCGGGGAAAGACCGCCGGAGCTGGGACGGTCGTGGGTGTGCTTATTGGCGCGGTTGTGATCTGGGAAGGCGCGGTCCGCCTCCTCGGCATCCAGCCGATCTTGCTGCCGTCGCCCTCCATTATCGTTATGGAGATGATCAAGATCGCCCCGTGGCTCTGTGAGCAGACGGTTTATACCGTGCTAGAAACCCTCGCCGGATTTGCCATGGCCGTCCTATTTGGCGTCGCCCTCGCTGTCTTAATCGTGTCAAGCAAGCTCGTCGAAAAGACGATCTATACGCTTCTTGTCGCCTTCAATAGCGTTCCCAAAGTCGCGGTCGCACCGCTTTTTATCGTCTGGATGGGAACGGGGGCCTCGCCCAAGGTCGCGATGGCGCTGTTCATCGGAATTTTCGCCATCGTCGTCGATACCGTTCAGGGTCTGCGATCGGTCGAACCGGATATGATCGACCTTGCACGTAGTCTTGGCGGCGATCGTTTTCAGATGCTGACGAAAATCCGGCTCTACTGCGCTCTTCCGAGCCTGTTCGCCGGCATGAAGGTGGCGATTTCCCTAGCCTTGGTTGGCGCCATCATCGGTGAATTCGTCGCCTCCAGCGATGGCCTCGGCTACGTGATCCTGACTGCGGAGGGCAATTTCGATACGCCGCAGATTTTTGCCGCGCTCGTCGTTCTCGCGGTTGTCGGAACCATCATGTTCTATGCGATCGATCTCACGGAACGTGCCTGCCTGCCATGGCACGTCTCTAGGCGCCGTGATTAGCGTTCCAAACCAGAATTCGGTGTGAGATGACGATAAAAGAATATGACGTTGAATTCGGCGAGCACCGGTTGCACTGCTACGAGGGCGGAGCCGGAATGCCGCTGCTTCTGTTGCACGGCATCGGACCCGGCACGTCGATCACCGCAAATTTCGGCCTCGTTCTGGCACCGCTCGCCGAGCGGTTTCATATTTTCGGCTGCGACCTCGTCGGGTTCGGCGGCTCAAGCCGCAAAGCGGCGCAGCCCTATTTCGATTTTCCTCTATGGATCGCGCAGGCCCAGTTCCTGCTGGACCGTATGCCGGCTGGCGACGTCGGCATCATCGGTCATTCGATGGGCGGTGCCATCGCGTTGAAGCTCGGCAGCACTAATCGACGCGTCCGGAAGATTATTACCAGTGGTGCCGCCGGCGGCACCTTGCAGCTCAACCAGTTCGTTGAAACTTTCTGGACCACGCCCAGATCACGTAACGACATCCGCAATGCGATGAAGGTCGGCATGCACAACCATTCGGCGATCAGCGACGAGCTGATCGAGGATCGTTTCCGGGCCGTAAGCCAAGGAGACTACATCCCTTATTTCGAAGCGATGCTGGGTGGCGACAAGCAGAAGATGCTGGATCACGCGCGCATGACGGCGACCGAACTCAGCGCAATCGAGGCGGAGGTGCTGATTATGCACGGGCGCAACGACTTGCCGTGCCCAGCCGAGCAGACGGCTCTGCAAATTTATCGCCATATCCCGAAGGGCGATCTCCTTCTGTTGCATGATTGCGGCCATCAGATTCCGCGCGAATACCCAAAAACTCTTTTGACGATGGCTGAGCTTTGGTTCGGCTCAATCGCGGCGTGAACTAATGGCGCAGGGTACCGAGGAATTCATGGAAATTGGCGGCTGCCGTCTGCGCATCATGCGTGGCGGCGAAGGCCCGACAATGCTGTTTCTGCACGGCGCTGGAGGTGCGCCGGTTTGGACACCCTTCATGCAGAATCTATCCGAGCGCTTTCATCTCGTTGTACCGGAACATCCCGGTTTCGGCGGCTCCGATACTCCGTCTTGGCTTACCAGTGTCTCGGACTTAGCCTATTTTTATCTGGATTTTATTGCCGTGTTGGGCCTGGAGCCAGTTCATCTCGTGGGTAATTCGCTCGGCGGTTGGATCGCGCTGGAGATCGCCATTCGTGACGCGGCGCGGTTGCGCACGCTCAGCCTAATCTCGCCTGGCGGACTTTTTCTCGACGGCTATCCCGCCGGTAATGTCTTTTCCTGGTCAGCCGAGGAGTTTGCCCGTAACGTTTTTGTCAGTGCCGATTTCGCCGCGAGTTATGCGAGCCAGCTGGCGATGATGGATGCACGATTGCTCGGAAAAAACAACGCCACCTTGGCCAAGATCGCGCGATCTCCTTTGCTGTGCAATCCGCAGTTGGCGCCTTGGCTGCATCGCATCAAGCGGCCGACACTGATCCTCTGGGGCGACCAGGACAAGGTCTTCCCGGTCTCCCACGCGGCCGCACTGGGCAAGCTGATACCCAATGCGACAATTAAGATTGTGTCTGAATGCGGACATTTGCCGCATATAGAAAAGCGTGATGTGACCGTCGAATCGATTGTCGGCTTCCTTGAAACTCAGTCGAGGGCTGCATGAGGACCGAAAGTCAGCCCCGAGCCGCCGCGATCTCGCTGGATCTGTCAGGTGAAACCACAGCGGGCCGGAAGGCGCTGACCGCGTCTGTCGATCATCTGATCATCGCCGGTTGGACCGGTCGGGACCCCGCTGCGATGGAAGCCCATATGGCGGAGCTTGAGAAAATCGGCATTGCACGCCCGAAAATTGCGCCGATCTTCTACCGCGTCGCCGCTACGCTGCTCACTACCGCCCCGGATATCCAGGTATTGGGTACGGATTCCAGTGGCGAGGTCGAACCCGTCTTGATGAGCCTTGCCGACGGGCTTTGGCTAGGAGTTGGCTCCGATCATACAGACCGAAAGGTCGAGACGATCGGAATTTCGATCTCGAAGCAGCTCTGTCCTAAGCCAATAAGCACACATCTCTGGCGATTCGATGAACTGCGTACGCATTGGGATGATTTGGTCGTGCGTTGTTTTGCCATCAAGGATGGCCAACGCCGTCTCTACCAGGAAGGTACGCTGGCAAAGATGCGCCATCCGGAAGATCTGATGACGCGACATTTCGGAAAAAACACGATGCCCGCTGGTACCGCGATGTTCTGCGGAACACTCGCCGTTCACGGTAAAATAGAACCGGCCGACGCCTACGAACTCGAAATCGAAGACCCTGTGCTCAATCGGCGCATTGTCCACCATTATGCGGTGCGAACCTTGCCCGTGGAAGGTTGAAGGAGAAAGCCATGCCCATGAACAAACCGCATCTAGAATTTCATCGACTCGATATGCAGAGCGGTTGGGAAACACCGCCAGGATATCCTTCGGGTATCAAGCAGAAGATCCTGGCCAGCGACATTAACGAAACTAAAAAAATGGGAAGCCGGTCGCGGCTTCTGCGCTTTGATCCTGGCGTCTATACGACGGCGCCGTTCGTTCATGACCACTGGGAGGAAGTTTTTCTGGTTTCTGGCGATCTGACAGTCGGCAACGACGCGCAGGGTAAAGGTGGAAAATCTTTCGCGGCTAGCACTTATGCTTGTCGACCGCCTGGGGTACTGCATGGACCATTCAAATCCGAAGCCGGTTGCATGCTGTTCGAGATTCATTATTACGACGAAAGCAAGAAATAGCGCTCTAATAGGCTGGCTTGGGATCCCGGAGTTAAGCAGACCGCATTAGCCACTGGCTACGCGTTTTGAACCGCGTGATTGATTGATAATTGCGAGTTATTGGTCAATCCTTCGTCGTATAGCGAGACCTAAGAAAACGTTCGCAACAAATTGCTTTGTCTGAAAACTCTCTCCTATCAGATTAGCGGGTGCCGACCCGTCAGGGCGAAATTTTCCCCGTGAGCTCTACGATCTTCGCTTGAACGGCGGTCTTATCGGCGGCGTCGGGCTTGGCGCGCAGATAGGATTGCAGCGCGAATTTTGCTTCTTTGTATTGGGCGATCTGATCGTCCAGCATGCCGAGATTGTACCAAGCGTCGGGCCACCATGGAGCGGCGGCGAGGGTGTTCTGATATTCCAGGCGGGCGGTGGACAGATCGCTCTTGGTGTTTGCGTTCTTGACCTCGCGCAGCGCAACGGCGGCATGGGTATTGGCGTAGTCGGGCAACGCGGGCGGCGGTTGCATCTTATGCGAAAGATCAATCGCGCGATTGACGAGGTCCGGAGCGGAATCGATCCGCTCGGGATATTTCTGCAGCGTCTTGATATAGACCGCCATGGCGCCGGAAAGATCGCCGCGCCCCTCGGCGGCGCTGCCCGCCGCCATCGCTTGGTCGATATCGGCTTTGGGGAAAGCCGCCTCGGCCGGTTGAGGGACCGCCACCGCATCGGGGCAATGCATCGACACCAGATGCATGGACTGAACCTCTTGCGCGCCGGTCGCGGGCTCGACCGGGTCGAGGCTAAAATGGGCGAAACCCGGGCTTAATTTCAGGAAAAACAGCAGGCCGGAAGCGGCGTCGATGTTCGCCGGCGTACCTATCCACGGGCCGCTGATGACATGCTTTCCGGGCAAAACGTCGCAATAGAACGCACCCACCAGCAAGACCTCGCCGACCGGCACGTCGTCGAAGGTGATGGGCGGCGCGCCCGCCGATCCGATGTAGTTGTAGGGCCGGTAGACGTAAACTCGCGCATGACCAGCTGCCACCGGCGTGATTGCCGCGGTCGGGTCGCTTACCGTTGGACCGCTCGCGCAGCCTGCCAACGCCAGCAAAGCCGCGATCAGCGCGAGGCAGCGTGCAGCGGAATCCGGCCTCGGCGCGGTCAAAAAATCATGCTGGGGGGCTTCGTCCAATGATGCGTTCCTTGGAAAGGGTTAGGTTCCGGACGTACAGCTGCGCGACGACTTGACGAGTTCGGCCTGTGTCGCCTTGATCTGGTCGACGGTGGCCTGAATTTTCTTTTGCAGCGCGGTCGAGGCGGCGAGATACTGGTCCGCGCTTTTGTTCATGCTGTCGAGCGCCTTGTAGGCGAGATATTCCTCTGAGAGGTCGCTGGCTGCATTGTAATAGGCGTTCACTAACGTATTGAATTGCGCATAACCTGGGGCGACGCCCAGCCATTGACGCATCGCCTTGTTTCCCAAGATTTCCGACAATATCTGGTTGGAGCCTTCGGCTAAGCGCGTTCCCAGGCCTTTTTCCTGAGACAGTTCAGCGGCTTCAATGCCGCCTACGAGCTTGTCTACATAGTCGACCCAATATTTTCCGGTCGCCATTTGCGTTCTGCGTTTCCACACGATGGCGAAATAGTCGGCATAGAGGTCAGTGGCGACCGGGTCATCGTAATCGAGAGCAGCCGAGGCATATCTGGCGGCACGGCTGGCTTTCTTCGCTTCCGTATTGAGAACTTTGATGTTCTCGTCCACCTCGATGCCGAGCAAGCCTATGACCCCATCGGCGAAGTGATTCACCGCCGCTTCGCTGGTTTCTTGAATCTGCTTTTCGAATTCTGCACGGTCGTCCACGGTCTTTTCCTGGATACCCTGCATTCGTTGGACCGCATCCTTCATTCCGGTGAGCTGTTTTCGGAGATTGGCAAGCTTGGTGCAGATATCGACGTCGAGCTGTTTGTTCTCCGCATCGAGCGCGGCGGCGAATTCAGCGGTCGGCGGTATCACGACGGGCTGTTGGGGGCGCGGAGGCGGGGGTGGCGGCGACAGTAGCGCCACCTTGGCGTTAGGGTTCGAGACGATGATCGCCGGCGCATCGCTGGCCGAGGCAGGCGGCGCAGCGCTCGATGAGCCGGCGGAACCCGCCGTGTCGAAGGGAACCCGCGCCGCCGCGCTCATCTTTTCGGCGGGTCCGTTGAGGAAAGCCGGACCGCCGGCGTCTGGCGCCGGTCCGGGCGCTCCAACCGGCGACGAAGGCGGGGTGGTCACGTCCATCGAGAGGCAGCCGGCCGGCTGGCCCGCGGCCTGGCAAAGCTGGTCGGCGGCGCTGCCGAACTTCGGCGTGGGCTGCGCAGCTTGGCCGCCGAGCGGGCGCAATTCGCCGAGCAGCGCGGATTTTGCGCGGCAACCGAATCGGTCGGCGGCGCCGAGGGATCCGAATAGGTCGTGTGGTTGCCGACGCCGGTCGCGGAAGACAGGCCGAGCAGCCGCATCTGAGCCGGATCGAGATTCGCGTTCTGGATGGCGGCGGGCGGCGGCGATACGGTCTCTTGCTGCGGTGGGGACAGCGCCGCTTGCTGCGGTGGGGGGGCGCTCTGCGCGGGCGGGGCGGACTGTTGCTGCTGGTTCGCCAGTTCCGAGAGCCCTTGAAAGATCATCGCAAATCCCAGCACGCCGGCGGCAACGCCGATTTGCTGTTGCGAGCTCAGCCCGGCGAGGCTCGGTATGGACAATCCGGAATTGCCGCTGTCGCTATTATCCGACTGGCAAGAATAGCGGGCGCAGGCCAGGGTTCCGCTGACGGCGTTGACGCGCTGCTGACAAACTGCGAGCGAAGAGAACGGGCCCTCCTTGCCGGAGGTCTGCGAGATGTATTGTCGCGGGCAGGCGGAGAAATCGGCGGTGGCGTAATAATCGGCCCGGCCGGAATGCGGCGCGGCGATAAGCGCCACGGCGATAACAGCCAGACCTATTGGGAATTGTCTTCGATAATCGAAAATTTTGCCCCCCCGAGCGTATGATTCTTCGAATTACATTATTCAGGCAATACTAGAGGAAAACCAACATCCTGGCAATTATTAGGCCAGGGACGGTTTCCCCCCTGGCGGCCGGCGATTCCGCGAGATTTATCCGCTATCTCTACCGAAAACCTCATCTGGGATGGTGTTGTCAGAGTATCCGGGATCGGTTCGATAAATTCCCTGTTCACGCCAACAAATTCCCTGTTAGCTCGAATTAATTCCCTGTTCCTCTGAGTAGGGGGATATATGAAAGCCTCTCCATTGCGTGTTTTTGACGCCATCCCCTCCAGCCGGTCATAGCTGGCGGGCGCGTCTCATGGACTGTTCTTTTGAGAAGGGTATGGCTTAGCCGGGCGCGGTTCTGCTTTCTGACCACGCCCAGGGCGCGTTCAGGGGCTGTAGTGAGCGCCAACGTCCTTGTGAAGCAGCACGGCGAAGACGCGGCGATCATCGCGGCTCAAGCCAAGTTGTGGTGAACGCATGAGCTGATCGAGTAATTCCCAAACCTAACTCGACTACGAATGATTCGGCGGCCCACCGAAGTTCGACAACCAAGAAATTAACAACGGGAAAACGCCGCCGGCTTGATGTGTGTGCCACATTATTTTATGGCTTGATTTGTAATCATCCTTTTCACGATGCGAACAAGAGGACTGCGTTGCTGGCGCTTTTATATCATCTCCAAAAACTATCTCTGTGTCTAACGCTACCCCAAAAAAGGATAGAGGACTTTACTGTGGAGGTGGCCGCACGTGGGCTTAATCGATATGCCCGATATAAAAAGATCGCAGAAAAAAATCTTGAGTTTTCGGATGTAATATTTATCGGTGATTATCTAAGTCGTAACACGCGCCGAATCGAGAGAGACGATCATATTGTAACTTATAAGCAACTGGCATCAATTCTGGCGCGCTATGGTTTATACTTTGATAGCGCGCGCGCCAATCAGTTAGACATTCTTCGATATGAAGAAAGAAGGGGAATGTTTGGGTTGGGTAAACTTGAACGAGTGAAAGTCCGTGTCGGGCAAATCGGATTTCACGGTTGGACAAAGCAAGTCAGCAAGACAGACATTAGGAGGTTACGGCGGCTAGCGAAGCTAGACTTCGATCATGGAGTAGACTCTGCGGCATTCTATGATGGTCTCGACCCAATGCAGTCTCTCCTCGCATCTTATCAGGAACCGTTGCGGCGATTGGCTTTCAGATAGTAGGTTTTCCGTTTCGAGGCGGAGGAAGATGGGGGCGAGGCCAGCACCTATGATGGCATCTTCGTCCTGGAAGGAGGTGTGGTATCGCTTCCGGTGCCAAGTCTTTGTGGATGGTAGCGGGCTTCGGTTTCTCTCCGACATACAGCAGTTCGAGGCTGTGCAATGGCAAGTTCACCTTCCGATGTCCAATGCGGGATAACTCCCACAGCCCATTTGGCGAGCCGCCAACATCTTCGTGAAGCAGCACGGTGAAGACGCTGCGATCATCGCGGCGAGCCGTGCCGATGCCTTACTCGTTCGGGGCGATCTGGAGGGCTATTGGATTTGGAAAAGGATATTTTACGCGGTCGAACACTTGTTGAGTTCTGGGTTTACCGGAGTGGCCAACTAGATGTGCGGACGGTTCAAACTCAACGCTCCATTCTCGGAACTCGTCCGACTTTACCGGCTCACCAACAACGTGAACCTTGGGGCGCGTTACAACATCGCCCCGACCCAGCAGATCGCGACGGTTAGGGTCCATGAGGGACAGAGGACCCTGGATATGTTGCGCTGGGGTTTGATCCCCGCTTGGGCCAAGGACAAGAAGATCGGATACAGCACGATCAACGCGAAGGCCGAAACGATCCAGACCGCGCCGGTGTTCAGAGATGCTTTCCGTTCCAAAAGATGTCTAATTCTGGCGGATGGATTTTATGAGTGGAAGAAACTGGGGCCGAAAGAGAAGCAGCCCTATTTGTTCCAGATGCGCGACAAATCCCCATTTGGTTTCGCAGGGCTTTGGGATTCCTGGAGGGATCGGGCTACGAATGAGGTCGTGGAATCCTGCACGATCATTACCACCGAGGCGAACAAGCTATGTGAACCCATTCACAATAGAATGCCGGTGATTCTCTACCCCGAGGACCATCCTATGTGGTTGGGTGAGGAACCCGCGATGCCCGATCACCTCCATGATCTACTCGTCCCCTATGATGCCGAACAAATGGAAGCGGTCCGGATCGGCCCACGTGTGGGGAACGTCAAACACGACGATGCGGATTTAGTGACGCCGATGAATAGCGCGTGAATTCGAATCCCAACTGGTATTCGAACCCTTGATTTAGATCCAAAACTCAGGTTGTCCCCGATCGGCCCTGGCTGGCCGGGGCGTTTCCTTTACCTTTTCTTAACCATATTCTCCGACATTGGCTCCGACACTAGCCATGCCTCCCGGCTAGCGCTCAGAGAGCAAACTAGCCGCGCCGTCATGGCGCGGTTTTTTTTCACCTCAGTGCGATAAATCGCGATCAACCCGGCCCCATAAAATCGCGCTTGCCGATCTCGACACCGTTATGCCGGAGGATCGCATAGGCGGTCGTCACGTGAAAATAGAAATTGGGCAACGACATGTTGAGCAGAAAGGGTTGGCCCTTCATTTCCAGCGTCCGCGAGGGGAATTTGATCACCAGCTTCCTTTCTTCTGAGCCGTTGATTTGCTCGGGCTTGAAGCTGCGGGCGAATTCCAGCGCCTTCGTTATCCGCTGCTTCAATTCCTTGAAGCTGGTCTCGGTGTTCGGGAGATTGGGCATTTCCTGCCCCGCCAACAGCGCGCAGGCCCAATGGGCATGCTTGGTCGCCTCTTGCACCTGTCTCGCCAGCGGGTACATGTCGGGATAAAGCCTAGCCGTCAGCAGGGCCGCAGGCTCGATCTTCTTGGCTTCGGCATGGGCTTCGGCCTTGTCCAAAATCGCGGACAGATTCGTCAGCATCCGCGTAAAGATCGTTACAGAGGCATCATACATTCCGAGCGGCATCGAGTTTCTCCCAGAGGTTGTTTTGGCGGTGCTCAAGATCAATAACTTGATTCACGCGCGCTGTCTCTGGTACTGGGTAGTCCCTTGAGGCTTTTCAATCTAATATCACCGTTGGTTCTTCTTCTTCATCGTCCACGGGGATTTCTCCTTTGCCGTCACACTCCGGGCAGGCTTCTCCATCCTCGCCATACGGCTGCCCCTTGCACTTCGGACACGGAATCCATCGAACGGTCATGGCAGGTGTTCGGGCCATAGTAGTGCGGTCACGGACGAGCCGGCCTAATGCATAGCCCGTCCGCCATCGACGACTAGCGTCTGGCCGGTAATAAAGTCGCTGGCCGTCGAACTAAAGAACATGACGGCGCCGACCAGATCGTCGGGCAACTGAGCGCGCTGGATAGCTCGCCCCTCCGTGTTCTTGGCCAGGTAGTCTGGCGATGACGAACTCACTTGGCTCTCACTCAGCGTGTAGCCTGGGGCGACCGCATTGACGGTGATGCCGTACTCCCCGACTTCGCGCGCCAGGGCCCGTGTGAAGCCGACCACACCGGCCTTCGAGGTGGTGTAGTGCAGACGCAGGGGCGTGCCTTCGAACGCCCGGCTGGAGGCGATGTTAACGATCTTGCCGCGACCTTGCTCGCGCATCGCCGGGTAGACCGCATGACAGCAGAGGAACATGCCGCGCAAGTTGACCTCCATCACGCGGTCCCATTCGTCGACCGGGATCTCGGTCCAATTCCTTCTTGGCAGTACGCTCATCAAGGAGGCGTTATTGACGAGCACATCGATGCGCCCGAAGTGCTCGCGGGCAGTCTTGGCCATGGCATCGACCGATTGCGCATCGGCGATGTCGGTGGTGAGGCCGGTGGCCTGATGGCCTTCGGCACTTAAAACCTGGGCGACCACCTTAGCCGCGGCCCCGTCGATATCGGCGGCGACCACCCGCGCCCCGGCGCGGGCGAAGGCGTAGCTGTATACCTTGCCGATTCCCGTGCCGCCGCCGGTGATGATAACGACCTGGCCGTCAAGGCTGAAAATCCCGGTGCTTGTTGCTGCCAATGCTCCAGCCTTTACCTGTTGGTTTAGCTAACCGACCCTTCGGGTGGTCCAGTTGCAATGTTAGTTTATGGAGGAATTGGGTACCATCGATAAGCGGTCCGGCTGTCTGTTTCACGCAAGACGCAATCTAAGTTGCCAACACCTGGAATTCGAGCGGATAGCTGTGCATACGACGCGCGCCGCCGTCGCCGATGACGATAGTTTCGGCGAAGGCGCAGCCAGTCTCGCCGTCGCGCCATTTGGGATTAACCAGGTCAATGTTGAAAGCGAATACCATGCCGGCGCGAAAGCAATCGCCAATCGCCTGTATTGCGTTCTGGTCGGCGCGGATCGCATGGTGGCGATAACGCGGATATTCGAGTGAGGCAAGGCCGTGACCATGGATTCCGGTCTCACAAATGGATAAGCCACGCGCCTCGATCGTCTGTTTTACCGCCGTCATGGCCGTCGATATCTTGCGGTCAGGACCGAACAGCTCGAGGCCACTACGATAGGCTTCGAGGCAGCCTTCATAGATATCCAGGTAATTCCTGTCGGGATTGCCGACACAAAACGTGCGCTCGATATGGGTGAAGTAGCCACCGTATTTGGGATGGATCTCGCAGGTTATGAGGTCACCCACCTCGATTTTACGCTGCGTCGGCAGGCGGAACGGATGAGGATAGGGATTAGGTCCACATGCCCACAGGAAAAGCGTCGGTTCCTCGCCACCATTGGCTAACATTGTCTCCATCATTCGCGCATAGACCTCACATTCACGCACGCCTGGCCTCGCCATTTCGTGGCATGCTTGCAACATGAGGTCGCCGAGCGATGCAGCCCTTTCTAGAATAGTGATCTCTTCCGCGCTCTTGACGGCTCGAATCTTCTCCAGCATATCGTCGGTGTTAACGATCCTAGCCTGCGGCAATAGTTCGGTCAGCCGTAGATAGACGCTGTGTGGCAGCCAACCATCCGGATCGAGCGGTCCGGCAAGGCCGTCCATGCCGATGACGGCTTTGTCGAGGTGGAGTTCTTTCAAGCGACCGACCACCGAGTCCGCCCAACTCTCTTTGCGCGCGCGGATATCAGCCACCCAGTCCTGAGCGCTTTTCCAGCCTTCAATGAAGGTCGGCATGTGCACAAAGCACGTCGGATCGCCTTCGTGCGGAAAGACGAGTACGTTGAACTCGGCATTGCCACCGACTGGACAGAGATAGCGTGCGTTGGCAGTGCAGAAATCCCACATCAGCGGCCAACCCCACAGCACCAGCACCTCGAGCCCGCGTTCCCGCATGGCCGCGCGCACGCTGGTCCAGCGCCGAGCGCGCTCTGCGTGCGAGATCCTCGGAAGCTCCAATGGCTGTCTCATCTCCGCCTCCTCATAGGTCGAGCCGGCTCATACTTTCGAGATAATCCGCGATCGCGCTTTCGAGATCATATTGCGGCTTGTAGCCAAGCTCGCTGCGCGCACGGCCAATATCATAAACTGCAGCCATCGGATGTGCACTGCCAAGAAAGTTGAGTCCCGGACCGATCTCAATATCGGCATTCGGAAAATGGCGCCGCAACACGCGAGAGAAGTCATTGAGGGTCACGCCGATGCCAGTGCCAATGTTGAATGCACGCTGCTTGAGGTTGCCAGTGATCGTGGCGAGATAGATACCGAGCGCGGAGTCTTTATTATAGATGAAATCGTCCTTCTCATCGCCGCCTTGCGCCAAATGGAAGGGCCGGCCCTTAGCCGGCGCTTCGATGATTTGGCTGGTAATACCCATTTTGCCGTGGCGTTCTGTCTTCCCCGGACCGAACGTGGAGGCAAAGCGGAGTATCACTGTGTCGAGCCCGAAGGCCGTGTGGTAGTAGAAACAGGTCTGCTCGGCCATGAGTTTGGCGCTGTCGTAGATCCGTACCGGATTCTTCGGATAATCCTCTGTCACCGGCTTGTAGGTTGGATAGCCGTATTCACCGACGAAGGCGCCGTAGACGCCTTTGGCGCTGGTGTAGACGATGCGCTGGATTCCCAGCTGCCGTGCAGCTTCGAGTACATTGACGGTACCCATCACGTTGACCTGGATGCTGAGCGGCGGATTCGCCGTCGATAGCGCGCTAATGAACCCTGCCGCATGGACGATATGTGTCACCGTGTATTTCTTGATGATGTCGGCCAATCGCATTGAGTCGTTAATGTCACCGAGTTCGACATCAACTTTATCGATAATGTCGCGGATAAGCCGCTCGTCACGATGACGCGCGTAGACGACAGGACGATGGCCTTCGACAACGAACTTGCGCGTCGCCTCGGCGCCGATGACGCCCATTCCGCCGGTAATCAGGACTCGCATGGTCGCTTTCTACACCGTTTGGTATAACTGGTGCCGTATACACATGACGCTTAGGACGAGCCCATCGATGGTGGTTAGCCTGGCATTTGGACCTTTCAGATCCGGTATCAAGGCCGCCTGCTGGCCGAACAAAAGTTCACCATTGTAAAACAGTGAAGTGCGGTCTGTGGCCTAAGGATTCAAACGGAGGCACTACCGATAACTCGTAGCTATCGCGGACACGTGTGTCTTGGTTGTGAGTTTTATAATTGAGCTTGTTATCCACGACGGCCATATCGTCCGTTACATATCCCCCGCAACCACCGTTACCGAACTTCGATAAGACTTTCTCCTGAAACCCTGCGAGGGTTAGTCAGAGCGGATTAACGCTTGACCACCAGAGTCACACCGTCACCCATATAAAGCAGCGACACGTCGACGCGCTCGTCCTTGGCGATTTTGGCGTTAAGCTTCTTGAGTGCTTCGGTATCGCCCATATTGCGGGCGCGTATTGTCGGATCCGCGACCGCGCCGCCCCAGAGCGTATTGTCGATGAGCAGAAGTCCTTCCGGCCGCAGTAGCTTAAGGGACGATTCGTAATAGCTGTCGTAGTTTTCCTTGTCGGCGTCGATGAAAATGTAATCAAACGTACCGGCGCCCCCGCCGGCAATAAGTTTTCCGAGTGTTTCACTTGCCGGTGCAAGGCGAAACTCGATTTTGCTGGCGACCCCGGCTTCTTGCCAATAGCGCTGGGCAATCGCCGCAGTTTCGACGTCGACATCGCAGCAAATAATTTTGCCGTCCGGTGGCAGTACGCTCGCCACTGCCAGCGCGCTATAGCCCGTGAAGGTGCCGATCTCAAGGCAGCGTCGAGCACGTATAAGCCTCGCCAACATGGCCATAAACTGACCCTGATCGGGAGGAATTTGCATGACCCCCATACGGTGCTTCCCCGTCTCCTCTCGTAACCGCTTCATCAACGGTGTCTCGCGTAAGGAAACTGAAAGAACGTAGTCGTAGAGGTTCGGAGTCAGGTCTAGGAGGGGTGTGACGTTCATAGATGAGGTCTCGCTCACGGTTATGAATGGTTTTTCAAGCGGTCAGACGATCGTCAGAACGTGTGCACAAGACCGCGACCAGCGATTCTACGCTCTCCTTAACGCGCTCCGCATTCGCGCGCTTGATTTCCTCGTAGCCACGGATCTCGTCCGGCGCCTCGGCAATTGCTACGGCAATCGCCATGTTATTGGATTGCAATGCCACAATGGTCGTACTGATCAGATCGATATACCAGGCGACCAGATTGCGCTCGAGACGACGAATCCTGGAATAACCAAAGATGTCCAGTGGCGTCCCCCGCACAAAACTGAACCGCGCCAATAATTTCAATACCGGAATGAAGCGTTCGCCCAGTGCAATCTTCCGTTTCGATCCGAAATAACGCATCAGAGGTGGCTGTAGGTGGAAATAGAGTTTAGTAGGACCTTCGAAGGCGTCGTGTGCTCGGGACGCGAAGGTGCGTTGCGTTAGCAGGCGCGCCACTTCGTATTCGTCCTTATAGGCCATCAGCTTGTGCAGATTGCGGATGACGGCGCGAGTAAGCCGAAGCTCATCCGCGGCGACGCCACCCAGACGGCGCTCCGACGCCAGAACCTGTTTCACAACATCCACATAGCGCCGCGCGTAAGCACGGCTTTGATAGTCAATGAGATCCTCGGTACGAATCGTAAGGAGCCGCATCGTTTCAGCGTCGAGATCGGCTAAGGGCGCAAGTAACTTGGCCCGGATGGCGATGCGGGCCGCATTCGGTCGCAATGCGAGTTCCGCGACGCGGTCCGCAAATCCGTGATTCGGCCGTCGCATGAGACGGGCGAGCTGATCGGGGTCTTTGATGGCCAACCGGCCAGCGCGAAACGCCATGGTATTGGCCTGAATTCCAACGTTGTTGAGACGAATCGCGCTCTCGATCGATGCTGCAGTGATCGGTAGCAATCCCGCCTCATAAGCGGCACCAACGGCGACGATGTTCGTCATCATGTAGTCGCCGAACAAATCCTCGGCGATCCGATGGGCATCGAGCACTACGGTGCGACGCCGATCAACCACTTCGCGAATGCCGTCGACAATCGGGTCAGCAAGCACCTTGAGCCGCACGTTGCGGATCATCTCGCCCGTCGGCAGCACAGAGGAGTTAATGACGGCGCCCGTGCGTCCCGGATCGCAGCGCCGGAGATTTGATTGATCGGCCGCGGCAAGAAGATCGAGCGCAAGGTAAAGGTCGGCCCGCCCGAATCCGACATTGTTGATGGCGATCGGGTCGCCGTGTGGCGCAACGATCAAGTTCGACAGCACCGGGCCCCATTTCTGCGCAGCACCCGTCTGGTCGAAGCTGACGGCGCGATGTCCGTCCAAAGTCACGGCCTGGGCCAGGATGGCGTTGACCGTGATCACGCCAGTGCCGCCGACGCCGGGAATGCAAATTTGGTAAGGACGATCCAAGGCTGGGCCTGTGACGTCGCCCATTTCGGGAATGACGGGTAGCGCCGGGCGACGGGGCCCCTTGCCGTCCTCGGTTTGCACAGTGACGAAGGACGGGCAGTCGCCCTTCAGGCAAGACATGTCCTGATTGCAGGATGACTGATGGATGAGTGTTTTCTTGCCGAACTCGGTATCAGTCTTATGGAGCGACATACAGCTCGAAACTTCGCCGCAATGTCCGCAGTTTTCGCATACATCCTCGTTAACCAACGTGAATTTGGTCGCCTTCGGCACTTTGCCCCGCTTCTGCCGCCGGCGTCGCTCGTTCGCGCATTGGCCGTCATAAATTAGAATCGTAACGCCTTCAGTCGCTTCGAGTTCTTTTTGAGCTGTCTCCATATCTTCCGGATCACGGATATCCACCATATCGGGCAGTTTGTTGGCCTTATAGAGGCTGCGATCCTTTGCGACCAAGATAATACGCTTCACGCCCTCGATTTCGAGAAGTTGCGCGAGTTGCGGAACGCTGCGCTGACCGACAGGCGATTGCCCACCCGTATTCGCGATCGCCCCATTGTACAAAATCTTGAAAGTGATCGTCATGCCGGCGGCGATGGCGTAACGGATGTTGAGATAGCTCGAATGAAACAGCGAGCCGTCACCAACATTCTGGAAGATGTGCTTTCGTGAGGTGAAGGGCGAGAGGCCGATCCACGGCAGCCCTTCGCCGCCGAATTGCGTGACTGCTTCAACGCGGCGCGTCGGTTCCGGCATGATGGCCGCGAAGATGTGGCATCCGGGGGAGCCCCACGCAATTTGTCCGGGGGCCAGCGTGGTTCCCGTATTGTGTGGACATCCGGAGCAATAGGTCGGCGTACGGCGCGGTTGAGCCGTGACGTGACGCGTCTGGATCCGCTCGATCTCATTGAGCCGGATGCGGCCTATTTCTGGAAGCGCCAGCCATTGTTCCAACAGGTGACCGAGAATTTGGGCGATCTGGTCATGGTCCATTCCACCCTCGATCGGGAACAGCGCCTTGCCGTTCCGATCAAACTTGCCGAAGAGATGTGGCGGCTTTCGAAGATCGCACAACACGCGGCCAACTTGGCGCTCGATGAAATCCCGTTTTTCCTCGATGACAACGACCTGCTCGAGATCCTCCGCAAACTCTTTAATTACGCCCGTTTCTATCGGGCAGAGCATGCCAAGCTTGAGGAGGCGGATTCCGGCCCGTTGCAGCGCCTCATCGGACCAGCCCAGCTCATGGAGAGCCTGACGCGTATCGGAATAGGCCTTACCGGCCGCGATGATCCCGATGCGATCATGCGACGAACGCAGCGTGATTTCATCGAGCTTGTTGGCGCGGGCGTAGGCGCGAACCGCTGCATGGCGGCTGTAATAAAGATCGCGTTCGGTCGCCACGTTCATGATCGGAAAGAAGCGGAAATCTGTGGTTTTCTGAAAAGGCTTGCCATCGATTTCCAGCTTCGGGATGACTATTTCAGGCTTGATGCCACCCAACTCCACCGTCTCTCCGCCGTCGCATAGTGGGCCCGTAAGCTTCAATGCAACCCAGCAACCGCTATAACGCGACAAAGCTACGGCGTGCTGGCCAAATGTTAGGAATTCTGAAACCGATGCGGGATAGAGCACAGGGATGCCAAAATGCTCGAACGCGAATTCTTGCCCAAACGGGACGGTCGAACTTTTTGCCTCAGGATCCTCGCCGCTCAGAATGACGACCGCCCCATGTTTGCTGGTGCCAGCGAAATTTCCATGCCTGAAAGCGTCGCCGGCACGATCGACACCAGGACCCTTGCCGTACCAGTAGCCGACCACGCCGTCGTAATCCGGATGGGGGTGGGCATCTAGCATTTGCGTGCCCATCAATGACGTCGCCGCAAGTTCTTCATTTTGGGCCGGTAGATGTTTGATGTCGTATTTCTCAAGCAACGGTGCGGCGCTCCGCAACGCGCCTTCCAGGCCGCCAAGCGGCGAGCCCGGATAGCCAGTGATAAAGGTTCCGGTTCGCAGTCCTGCCCGGGCGTCGCGCCGTTTCTGGTCTAAAACGAGACGGACCAACGCTTGGATACCAGAAAGGAAAACCTCGCCTTCCTGGAACTCATGACGATCAGCAAGCAGTGATGTCGGTCGGATGTTCTCGAAGGACATGGCAGCACACCTTAACTTTCTTTAGGCTTTGTCGGCGGAACCTTTCATCGATGGCTGGCTCGGCGCACTCCTCGCGTAAGGATGTGGTTGGCACGGGTTGCAATCAGGCCCGATTAGACTAATCAAACAGGATAAGGCTGAGGTCACCACATTGTGATGGCTTTCGACCTACCCAGCAGCGAGATGGCGATGGATTTCCAACAGCGTCTGGATCGTTTCCGGCGGGCGCCGACCCAAGCCGCATTCCGTGCTGATCCCGAAATTCTTGCAATAGCGCGAAGCTACGGTCATTCGACGCCGCGCACCTTCGATGCCATCGGAGAAATGAACAAGGCCGAGATAAAGCTCGGTACCACGCGGCAAATTCAGATGCCTAAGTGGCGCATAGTAGTTGTCGTCGTCTCGATTCCGTGGCACCGGTAGATGCAACCAGGTGACCCGCCTTTGTATGGCTTCGAACAGTGCATTGGCCATCTCGACCAACAACGCCGTGTCTTCCGGCTCCTTAAAGTGCCTATGGCCATAATCACCGTAACACAGGTGGTAACCAAGCTCGACATCCGTTGGTACCGCCTCGCCGAGCCGAACCAAGCGGTCGGTGACACCTTGTGGAAGATTCTCGAAGTGAGCAAATGCCAGGCCTTCGAGGACCTGGACCTCCACCGCGACATCCCATTGGATGGCGAGTTGGTCGTGAGGTATGAAACCGAGGATCTCGCGCACTTCCTCCAGCATGCGCGCCTCCAATGCCGGTTCGGCGAGTTTCTGTGAAGCGGGATCGAAATAGGCAACCGCGATGGCCATCGGCGTTGGCAGGCTGACCTGGAACCGCGTGCCCGAAGCAATGCGTCCGGATTTCTTGAGGTCGGCGAAACTTTTATACGAGTGTCGAGCCGCTGTCGCATACCCAAGGTCCGCGAAGCGGAGGGTATCCGTTAAACCGCTCAGCACCACTTCGTATTGGGGTCGGCCTTTGTACTTGGTCGGTCGATCCTTGGGTTGATGGACGCGTTCCGGCGGTATGCGCTGGAGGGATGGATTTTGCGCGATCCATTCATTTTGCCAGCCGATCCACTGGGCGCGAGGACCGGTTTCGCCATCTGGAATTCGTTTTACGTGCGATCCAAGGACGCGCACCACGTTTTCGAAAACCTCAGTTTCCGAGTCGAACCCGGCAATGCTCCCGACCAACAACACGGGATACTGCGTCATCTGTCTCCTCCGTGGCCGAACGGATCAGCGCCGCGAAATCATTCGTCGTCCGCGATCGTGGTGCCCGTCTGCCAAGACACGGCCATCGTCTCTCAGATTTTATAGCGCCAGATAGCCAAAAGTGCAATGATATGACATATTGTACTTATGCGTCGGTCCGTAGGGGAGCGGCCGCAGAGGTCTTTGCTCGTAAGTTTTGGCGGTGGGCCGCAAAAATGTTGGGAATGTCGGGGCGAAAAAAAGTTTTCCCGGGCTATGAGAATTGGGTGAATATTTTGTTGAAAAGCCAATAGTATGGTAGTATGGCTTTATTGCCTTTGATCGTCGGCGTCATCGTTGAAGTGCCGTGTTAAATAGGCAAGTGGCTGCGGGCGCAGCCCAAGAAACGAACGGATCCATCGCTCGGAATTGGGCGATGATCAAAAAAAGAAGAAACAGCCTTTAAGGGGAGGGGATAATGAGCAGGTTTTCATCAGCAGCCTTAACGTGGATGACCAGTCCGCGCCGTGTCTTCTTTGCCGCGGCCGCATCCGCGATCGTCTGCGTACCAGTAGCCCGCGCTATGGATTTTGATACCGGCAATCCCGACTACACCATCCGGTGGGACAACACCCTGGAATATTCCACCCTCCTGCGGATGTCACAGCCGAACGCTGTCAACCTTAAAGACCAGAATGCGGATGACGGGGATCGCAATTTCACCAACGGTCATTTTGCGTCGAACCGTGTCGACTGGGTGTCTGAGTTCGACATGAAGTGGTTCAACGGTTACGGCCTCAGCATGAGTGCCGATGGCTGGTATGACAGCTTATACAACACCAGCAATTCGAATAATTCGCCGACGACCTCGAACAATTTGAGTGCTCCCTACAACGGGTTCACCCGCGACACGCGGGACACCGAAGGGCGTTACGCCGAAATCGGCAACGCATTCGTCTACGGCCAGAACGATATCGGGAAAACACCGGTGAGCTGGCGTGTCGGCCGTTATACTCTCAACTGGGGCGAGAGCCTGTTGTTTCCTGATAACGGCATCGCCTACGGCCAGTCGCCGGTTGACGCGATCAAGGCCATCAGCGTGCCGAATACCCAGGCCAAGGAACTATTCCTGCCAACAACCCAGATGTCGGCGGAGCTACCGCTCAACAACGTTCTCAGCGTCGAGGCGTACAATAAGTTTGAATGGCGTGAATCGCGCTTGCCGGCGGCAGGCAGCTATTTCAGCTCGTTCGACGCGATCGGCGACGGCGCCGAGATGCTGAGGATCATTCCCTCCGGCACGCCGTTTTACGGTCCGAATGGAGCCTACGCCACGCGCGGCACGGATATGAGCGGTTCCGGCCTCGGCCAGTTCGGCGGCGCGCTAAAAATCCATCCCACGAATGATCTGGACCTCGGTCTATACGCGTTGCGATACAATGATTCGTCGCCGCAGATCTATGTGGGGCCATTGAACCTGACGCCGCCCGCCTTCGGCGGTCCGGCGGTGGCGGGCACGTATCGCCTCGTCTATCCCAAGCATGTCCAGCTTTACGGCACGAGTGCGAGCACGACTATCGGCGATTTCAACGTCGGCGGCGAGGTTTCCGCTCGCCACGATTCGCCGCTGGTTAGCTCCGTCGTCGAGACCGCGGCCAATGCGTCGGCAAACAACAACAGCAACCCGGCCTATGCGGTGGGCGATACGTTGCATGCCCAGCTGTCGACGGTCTATATCGGCCCGGCCACCTTCCTCTATCAGGGCATCACCGCTTTGGGCGAAGTCGCGGGCGTGCATGTGCTGGATATCTACAAAAACGCGCAGAACTTCGACAACGCCCGCTCGAAGGACGCGCTGGGAATGCGGATCGTCCTGCAGCCGCAATACTACCAGGTCATGCCGGGGGTGGATCTGACGGTTCCGATCGGCCTCGGCTGGAACTTCTTGGGTAAATCGCCGACGGAAAGCTTCTTCAATGGCAGCGGCGCCAATCACGGTGGCGATCTCAGCGTCGGGCTCCAGGGCACGTTCAATAACGTCTGGATCGCCACGCTCAACTATACGCACTACATCGGAAGGCCCGAGCTTACATCCAACCAAAACGGGCCCGATTACGTCATGAATCCGCTGGTCGATCGCGACTTCATCAGCTTTGCCATACAGCGAACGTTTTAGTTCGATGGGAAACGCATGAGTGTCACGAGCACGATCGGCTGTCCGGCCTATCAGGGGTACCCACGCAACCAGTGGTACGTCATCGCGTTTTCGCATGAAATATCGCAGACGCCCCTGCAGCGGCGGATAGCCGGCGATCTCGTCGTGATGTTCCGGACGACGGACGGCGAAATAGTCGCCCTGGCCGATCGCTGTCCCCATCGCGGCATGCCGTTGTCGAAAGGCACGGTCGTCGGCAATGCTATTCAGTGCGGATATCACGGCTTCCAATATGGCAAGATGGGCCAATGCGTGAAGATTCCGTCGCAAACCGCAATTCCGAAATTGCTGTCGGTCCGCCGATATTCGGTGGTTGAGAAATGGCAATGGCTCTGGATTTGGCCGGGCGATCCGGCCAAGGCCGATCCCTCCTTGATTCCCAATCATGACAAGCTCGGCCTCGGGGCGGAAGGCTGGTATGCGACACCGGCCTGTATCGTGCCGATGGATGCGAATTACGAAATGCTCCATGAGAATCTGCTCGATACCACCCACATCACGTTTCTGCATAAGGGTATGTTCGATTCGGGTGGCACCGCGAGCGTCGAGCCGCGCATCGAGTATGACGGTAACGTGATCCGTATCTCGCGCGAATTCGACGAGGTGCCGACTCCCAGCTCGGCTCAAGTGTTCAAGCTCCGCGAGGGGACCTTGTATCGGCGCAAGCTGATCACAGAGGAATACGCGCCGAATTTGAGCGTGATAACCAACGTATTCACGGATACCGAGGGCAAGGACAAGCCGCATATTCAGATTGCGAATATCGGCGTGACGCCGGCCGGTCCGAAGCAATGCTATCAAATCTTGGCCGTCGCCACGAATTATCCCGACAACTGGACGCCGGAGCGGATCGAACATCTGCGGAGCGTTGTCCTTCAGGATAGGGATGCGCTTGGCGCCATTCAGGGGATTTACGAAGAAGTCGGACCGGACGCCCCTGAAATCAGCGTCCAGGCGGATCAGGCGGCATTGCGGTTCCGACGTCTGATCAGCGAAATGGTGAAAAGCGAAGCATCGGCTTGAGGAGGTATTGCGGGCAGAACTCTCTAGGCATATGGCCGTGGCATGTTGGCGATGCGGACAGACGAGAGTGGGGAGCCGATCATCGGCAGGTAACCTGTCGTGAAAAGAAAGGTGCAGTAGTATGTATTTTTATCTGAAGCGGTTGCGGTCGGGCATCGGGCCGTGCATCCCGGGCGCAATCAAAAGAATCGCGCCGCCGGCGAATCATCCGTCCATCAAGCCGAGGAAGACGATTGCAGCCGTTCAAGGGGAGGGAACTATGCAGAAGATTTCGGCAACCTTAGCCATTAGCGCGCGCGTTGCGTCGTGCTTCGTGGTAGTCGCGATTGTCATGCTGACTAGCTTATCCGCATGGTCCGCCGTTACTGAGCAGGAGGCACAACAACTTAAGACAACCCTCACACCGTTCGGTGGAGAGCGTGCCGGCAACAAGGAGGGCACGATCCCGGCCTGGACAGGGGGCTATACGACAGTGCCGACCGGCTACAAATCCGGGGATACAAGGCCGGATCCGTTTGCGAGCGATAAACCGCTCTATGTGATCACGGCCGCGAACGCCGCTCAGTACCAAGACAAACTGATGCCGGGCGATCTCGAGCTGTTCAAGAAATATCCGGACACCTACCAACTCCAGGTGTATCCGACCCATCGCACGGCCGCCGCTCCCGCCTACGTGTACGAGAACATCTATAAGAATGCGCTTCGCGCGAAAACCACCAACAACGGTCTGACCATCGAGAACGCTTACGGTGGAATTCCGTTCCCGATACCACATGACGGCAACGAGGCAATGTGGAACCACCTCTTGGCATGGAAGGGTGTTTCCTATTCCGATACCAGTTACGGCTGGCTGATGACGACGACGGGTGAAATCGTCTTGGCCTCGATCGCGACCAGCAACGGCGAATTGCCCTATTATTTCAAAGATGGTTCGCCGGAAACGTTTATGAAGAACGACGGCGGAATCTATCTGAGGCAATTCGTCTATATAACGGAGCCGCCGTATCAGAACGGAAATGCGACGATGCTTCTGAATAACATCGATACGTATGACAAGGGCCAAGCGGCCTGGCAATATCTGCCCGGGCAGCGACGCGTACGCATGGCGCCCAGCCTAACTTATGACACGCCGAATTTCTTCGTGTCGGGCGTAGGTCAGATGGATGATTTCAATCTTTTCTACGGCGCCTTCGACCGATACGACTTCAAGCTCGTCGGAAAGAAGGAAATGATCGTCCCTTACAATATGAACAAGCTCCGTCTGCTGACAAAAGAGCAGCAAATGGAATTGCATCACGCCAATCCTAATGCGGTCCGTTATGAATTGCATCGGGTGTGGGTCGTCGAAGCGACTTTAGCCCCTGGCAAACGCAACGCCGTCGCCAAGCGTAGAATTTACCTCGACGAGGATACCTGGCAGGCCGTGGGTGCGGAGGAATGGGATGCGTCGGGCAACTTGTGGCGACATATCCAAGGGATCACCCTTGATGTTCCAGAAGCGCCAGCTACGGTTCTGTGGGGCCAGATCACCTATGACTTCCACACCGGCGTGTACGTCTTAGATGCCGTATCGTCTCCTGGCCTTGGAAACTCCTACAGGATACTTCCGGAGCCCTATCCGGCCAATTACTTCACGCCGGATGCAATGGCAGCACGGATGTCACGCTAGTGAGTTTGTCGTAGGGTGGTTTTGTCGTGGGGTGGTTGTGGTTGGCGGTACTCAGTCACGGATCGAAGCTGGTTGCTGGTGGATTAATTTCCGGTACGGGCTTAGCAGGGCAACAGCCTGGCAATATCTTTGGCTGAGATTATTAAAAGTAGGGACACTACGGCTAGCCTGCGTGATGTTCGCCTGCCTTGCGGTATGTCAATCGGCGCACGCCGATAATATAGCTCGATTTGATCCGACTAATCGTCCGACGCAGGCCAATGCTGCGCCACCGGAAGCGATCGATCGTCCGGCGTTGCAGACGGTTAAATCCGCCGTCGCCATGATGTTAAGCATCGCCGTCGCGGGCGACCGGATAGTCGTTGTCGGCGAGCGCGGCTATGTCTTGCTTTCGGATGACAACGGAAAATCATGGCGCCAGACGCCAACGCCCACGAGCGTGACGCTGACGTCGGTAGGTTTCGCGACGCCTACGGAGGGTTGGGCCGTTGGGCATATGGGCGTCATCCTTCACACCACCGATGGCGGCTCGAGCTGGAGCAAGCAGCTTGACGGTATCGTTGCCGCGAGATCGATGCTTGCGGCGGCGACCAACCAGGCCGAGGGTGCGCTGGGCAATCCAGCGGCGAAAGCGGCGCTCGAAACAGCGCGTCAATTCATCGAAGATGGTCCAGACAAGCCGTTCCTGAGCTTGCTGGTTGAGAATTCACGGCACGCGATCGCATGGGGCGCCTTCGGCCTCGCCTTTTCGACGATGGACGCGGGTGCGAGCTGGGTCCCCATCATCGATTTCGGCGATCCGCACGGGCTTCACGTCTATGCCAGCGCACGCGTCAACGGCAGCACCTATGTCGCTGGCGAGCGCGGCCTATTGGTCCGCTCCACCGACGGCCGAAACTTTACCGTTTTGGCGCCTACCTATAAAGGGACGCTCTTCGGGCTGCTGTCGACCCCGAAGGGCGTATTGCTGCTTTATGGACTGCGCGGGACGCTGCTGCGCTCCGATGATGGTGGCAATCATTGGGAAGAAACCAGCTCGGGCGTCAACGAATCCCTCACCAGCGGTATCGTCCTCAATGACGGGCGGGTTGTGCTTGGCTGCCAGTGCGCTCGAATTATCGTGAGCACCGACGACGGCCGAGACTTCCCGCGCTCGGTTGACGTGTCGCAAGCAGTTACTGCGCTCGCCGAGACCCGGGACGGCGCGATCATTGTCGCCGGCCCACGAGGTGTCACCCGGATGGAACTCTCCGGCTTGGCAGGGAACCCGTGAACGGATTCCAGCCTGATCAACAACCGCAAACGAGTGGACGGCTCGAGGATTTCGATCGGCTGGGCGGTTCCCTGCTCGAACGTCTTATCTTCAACCACCGCCCCGTCGTCATCGCCCTGTGCGTCTTGGTGACCGCGATATTCGGGTTCTCAGCGCGCAATCTCGAGTTCAACACCAGCTTCGAGAGCTTCATCCCCGCCTCGCACCCGTTTGTCACAAACTACCTTCGGTACAAGGATGACCTCCGTGGCCTGAGCAATACTCTGCGGATCGTCGTCGAAACCAACGGCACCATTTTCGATCCGCAATATCTCGAAACCTTGAAGAACGTGAACGACGAGGTCTTTCTGCTTCCAGGCGTCGACCGCGCCTACATGCGGTCGATCTGGATGCCGGCGACGCGCTGGCTGTCCGTTACCACGGACGGCATGGAGGGCGGCCCCGTCATGCCGCCCGAGTACGACGGCTCGCCCGCCAGCATCGCGCAACTCCGCGCGAATATCGAGCATTCGAGCGAGATCGGGCAGCTCGTCGCGGGTGATTTTAAATCGTCGATCATTAGCGTGCCGCTCTTCGATGTCGACGCGACGACCGGCAAAGACATCGACTACGGCGATCTGTCGAAAAAGCTCGAAGCGATCCGTGCGAAATATCAGAGCGATGATATTCATATCCACATCGTCGGCTTCGCCAAGATCGTCGGCGATCTCATAGAAGGCCTACACAGCATTATCGGGTTTTTTGCGGTTTCGATCGCCATCGCGGTCGTTTTCCTGTTTTGGTACACGCGATGCATCAGAAGCACGGCGCTTGTGGTGTCCTGTTCGCTGGTGGCCGTCGGCTGGCAGCTGGGCGCCTTGCCGCTCTTCGGTTTTAAACTCGATCCGTACTCGATTCTCGTGCCGTTCCTAGTCTTTGCCATCGGCATGAGCCACGGTGCCCAGAAGATGAACGGCATCATGCAGGATATCGGGCGCGGCGTGCATCGCCTGGTCGCCGCGCGGATGACCTTTCGCCGGCTGTTCCTTGCGGGATTTACCGCCCTCATCTGCGACGCGTTCGGGTTCGCCGTATTGCTCGTGATCGACATACCGGCGATCCGGCAGCTGGCGCTGGTCGCCAGCATCGGCGTCGCGATCCTGATCTTCACGAACCTGATTCTTCTGCCGACCTTGCTCAGCTATACGGGCGTAAGCCTGCGCGCGGCGCAACGCAGTCTTCGCGCGGAAGGCATGGCGGCCAGCAAGCAGAAGCACGCGCTTTGGGCGGCTCTTGATCTCTTCACCAAGCGGCGTTTCGCGTCGATCGCCGTTATCGCGGCGCTTTTCCTAGGCATCGGCGGTTACCTCGTGGCCCGGAACATACAGGTCGGCGATCTCGACGCCGGTGCGCCGGAACTGCGGCCGAATTCGACCTACAACCAGGACAATGCGTATTTGATCCATCATTACTCGACGAGTACCGACGTGTTTCTCATCATGGCCGAAACGCCACCCAATCAATGCGGGAACTATGCCACGCTCGCGGATGTCGATTTCCTCGAGGAGAATCTGCGCGATGTCCCTGGCGTCGAAGCGACGGTTTCCCTCGCAGATCTTAGCCGGCAACTGGAGGCCGGCTTCAATGAGGGCGAGCTCCGTTGGTTCGAGCTCGTGCCGAACCAGGAAAGCCTGAATGAGGTAATTACCCTGGCGCACGATCTCTACAATCAGAGCTGTTCGCTCGTAAGTGTTTTTGTGTATCTGCGTGATCACAAGGCCGAAACGTTGACGAAGGTGGTCGACGTCACACAGCGCTTCGCCGCGACACATCCAACCCCCGATACCACGATCCTGCTTGCCGCGGGTAACGCCGGCATCGAGGCGGCAACGAACATCGTCGTAAAGCAATCCAACCGTACGATGCTTCTCTATATATACGCAGCGGTCATTTTGCTGAGCCTCGTCACGTTCCGGTCCTGGCGGGCGGTTCTGGCGGCAGTTCTCCCCTTGATGCTGACATCGATATTGGCGGAAGCCCTGATGGTTTGGCTTGGCATCGGCGTCAAAGTCGCGACCCTGCCGGTAACGGCGCTAGGAGTCGGCATTGGTGTGGACTACGCGCTCTATATCCTCAGCGTGACGCTGGCGCATTTGCGAAACGGCGCAACCCTGTCGGAAGCCTATTACCGCGCGCTGTTGTTCACGGGTAAGGTCGTGATGCTGACCGGACTTACCTTAGCCACGGCGGTTGCGACCTGGGCCTTTTCGCCCATCAAATTTCAGGCGGACATGGGCATTTTGCTCGCCTTCATGTTCCTGTTGAACATGGTTGGCGCGCTCGTGCTTCTGCCAGCTCTAGCCCATTTCCTGTTGCGCCCAAGCGACTTCTCCAAAACGACCACCACAGGTCGCATTCCTAACACATCAGACCCAGGAGCATCCCCATGACCTCACCAGCTCATGCACGTCCGGTTTTGTTGGTTGGAAGCGTTCCGCTTGCCTCGGCTACGCAGGTATTCGAATCGGTGGGCTCGACTTTGGGCGGGCTGGCCAAACGAATCTCGGACGGCGAGACCGGCCCGCGCGCAGGCTGGATCGCCTGGCAAGTGAGTATCTTGACTAAAACGGATGGTCTCGAGATAGCCAATTACGTCAGCGTTCCGGGTATGGAACAGTACAAGCTTCCTCGGATGCGTCCGAAGGCCGGCCTGAAACCTGCCGATATCGTTTTCCCGCCGCTCGGCTATGCCGCTGCCGCGCGCGAATCCTACGAGAATTTTAAGCAGGCTCGGACAGCGGGAAAATTTCCTGCAGACACACGCTTCCAAGTCTCTCTTCCGACGCCATTCGCGGTCGTGCAGGCCTTCTTTGTCGAAGACGTCGTCCACACGATCTGGCCGGTTTACGAAGCGAAGATGTTCAACGAGCTAGATGAAATCACGCGTTCAATTCCGCACTCCGATTTGGCGATTCAGTGGGATGTCGCGGTCGAAATCATCACGTTAGAAGTCGCGGCCGGCGCGGCTAGCTATATGAGCCAACAAGAAGCCAAGCTTTATCCGCGACAGGAGATTCTCGATCGGCTTATGAGATGCTGCGAACGCGTGCCGTCGGATGTCGAGCTTGGCATACACTTCTGTTATGGCGATCCCGGACATAAGCACCTTGTCGATCCGAAAGACCTGACCCTGTTGGTCGAGCTCGCCAATTACCTGTCCGCCAAATGCGCTCGTGTGCTGAATTGGATACACATGCCAATCCCGCACGACCGCGACGATGACGTCTATTTTGCTCCGCTTCAAAACCTCAAGCTTCGTCCGCAAACCGAACTTTACCTTGGGCTCGTCCATCTGACGGACGGCGTCGCCGGCGCAAGAAGACGCATCGCGTCTGCAAGTCGGGCCGTCAAGAAATTTGGCATTGCCACGGAATGTGGCTTCGGCCGCCGACCGCCTGAGACGGTCCCCGCTTTGCTTGCGCTGCACAGAGATATCGCCCAGCTTGGCGAATGACACGCTATCGGTTGTGCGGATTGCAGCCGCTCTTATTCGCGTTGCATGACGACCGTACCCGATAATTCCTCGATCAGGTCGATGTCGATCAGGACCGCGACGCCCTTTTTTTTGGGGTCTTTTTCTTTCTCCGCGGGCACTGTCAGTTCCCAAGCTCTCTCGAGCTGAGGACCCCGATCGACGATTTGAGCGTTGCCGTGAAAGCGGAGGGCCGCTCCCCGCCATGGCAATTCTTTGGCCCGCATCGCGTTGCGGAAATACACAACGACTCGTGGGTTTGCCATGATATTGGCTTGCACTCCACGATGACTCCGCTCCCAAAAGCAGAGCGTTTGCTCATCAAATACAGCAACGCTGCCCTTCGGACTGATCTGCGGTCGCCCCGCTTTTGATACGGTTCCGATGAGGCACGGAACGCCGTCATCGAGGGCCTTTGCGAGTACCTCGCGCATTTGAGCCGTCATTTTGATCATGGTCTCATTCCATTTTGGTGTGCGTTAATAGGTCGAACGGCCACCGGAGATGTCGAAAACGCCTCCAGTCGTGAAGCTGCATTCCTCGGAGCACAGCCAAGCGACAAGCGCAGCGATTTCCGAGGTTTCGACGAAGCGACCCATCGGAATCTTGGACAGCATGTATTGAATGTGTTGGTCGCTCATCTGCTTGAACAAATCGGTGCGCGCCGCGGCCGGCGTGACGCAGTTGACGAGTACGCCAGTTGTCGCGAGTTCCTTCCCGAGCGACTTAGTGAGACCAATGAGTCCCGCTTTGGCGGCGCTATAAGCGGGTGCATTCGGATTGCCGTCCTTGCCCGCGACCGAGGCGATATTGACGATGCGGCCGTATTTCCGGGCAATCATGCCGGGAACAACCGCGCGTGCGCATAAGAAGGCGCCAGTCAGATCGACGTCGATAACTTTACGCCACTCAGCAGGTTGATACTCCCAGGTTTTCTTGTTTGGTCCAGTGATTCCGGCATTATTGATTAAGATGTCGATTTTCCCCGCCGTACTGTCGACCCTATGGGTGCCGCGCATGACGGATGCCTCATCGGACACATCGACGACCGCGGAGTGAATAATTCTTTCGGATTTCTGCAGTTGCGAGATGGCGGCGTCAAGTGCCGTATCATCCTGATCCCATAGAATTACAGTCGCACCCGAGGCTAGGAGACGCTCGGCACACGCATAGCCGATGCCTCGGGCGCCGCCGGTCACAATGGCCGTCCGACCGCGAAGATCAATGGCGTTCAAACTTGCGCTACTGTCAGCCGGCTTCTTTGTAATGGCCAAGATGGCATAATCAACTCTTTAGGACCCGAGCACGAACTCCCGGATGACTTTGGCCACGACGTCGGGTTTGTCGGTCTGTACCTGGTGGCTAGCGCCCGGAATCCAATGGAATTTCACATCGGGCAAGAGCGCTTCGACCTTGCGTCCAGTCTCGGGCAGCGCGAAGGCGTCATCTTGACCCCAGATGAATATGGTTGGGATGGCTTTCGTCAGACGCGGAAAGCTTTGGCGCATGTCCATTCTCATCCCATGCACTGGATGCTTGGGCAAGCCCGAGGTGATTTTTACGAAGCTTGCCATGGACTCCACGGCGCCCGGACGTGTGGCGCTCGCTTGCCGCCGGGCGATCACCTCATCCGTTATTTTGGAATGATCGGCGACGATGCCTTCGAGCATGCGGCGCATCGCTCCGGGTGTCCCGTCATAGGCCATTAAGGCCTTGAGAGGCGCGGTAGGCGCCTGCTCCACGCCCATTGCTTGGGCGATCGTCAACGAGCCGATGCAAACGATTTTTTCGATGCGCTCCGGATAATCGATGGCATATTGCGCCGCGGCAAACGCGCCTTGCGAATTCCCGATGATCGTGAACTTATCGAGGTACAGTGAGTCCACGAAATCGCGCGTGTGATCGACGCGACTGAGCAGGCCGCGCGGGGTCGGTACCGATGCATCGGTTTCGCCATATCCGCCGATCGAATCAGGTGCCAAGACGCGGAAATTCTCCCCGAGTTCTCTCAAAAGCGGACCCATCCCCGAGACGCCGGAAGATCCAGCGCCGCCGCCGTGCAACGCAACGAGTATCGGGCCGTCGTCACCGGATTCCGTATAGTGGGTTTTTACACAGTTCGCCTTTACCCAGCGTGACCGCAAAACACTCTTGGCCATTTAGTCCTCCTCTATGCTTCTGTACGTTCTCAAAGGGATACCCGATTTGTCGATTAGCCCTTGTTAGGGCGCCAAGGCGATCACCTCGAGGGCATAATGGGCGTTGCCTCCGGGAGCAGCGTTGGCGTCGGCGACACACACCGCGATTCGGGCCGGCGGGTTCACCGGAAAGAATTCCATCCAAGCCTCGTGGAACGCCTTCCGCTTTTCCAGGTCGTGGAGAAACAGAGTCACCTTGACGACATGCGCTAGCGAAGCACCGGCTCCGACCAGTTGAGCTTCGAGGTTGCGCAGCGCTTGACGCGCTTGGACACCGGGATCGATGTCGATCGCGTTGGTCATCGGATTGCGTCCACGAATGGCGGAGAAGAATAGGAAGCCGCCAGCCTTAACGCCAGCGACCATGCCCGGTATGCGTTCGGGGGCGCCGGGTGCTATGGGTAGAGTCTCCCGATCCAATTTTCTCGCAGGCGCCCTCGTACGGTGGCGGTTTTGCGGCGCTATCGTCCTACGAATCATTCCGGCCATTCCTCCCTACAGCCAACACGGTCATTTTAGACCCGTGTTGAATCGATTGAACAAGCGCGGATGTGTTATGGGAGAGTGGGAACAGAAATGCCGCCCGTGAGGCTACCCTTGATCCCGAGGCTCTCTTACCGCAGCCTTTCATTTATAGTTCTAGCATATTAGACTTTGGCAGCAAGCGCAAAGGCATTCGGGAAAAACATATGTTTCTTCCGGGGGATAAAAGTACGGTCTTATGAATGATTTCGTTTGTGGGCTTTTTTGCAGTCGGTTATAACCATAGAAACAAGTGTGACCGGCAGGGCGAGGCACGGGGGCAGTCAATTGCTGAATTGCTGGTTCAACGGAATGATCGCGGAATTTCAGTTCCCGCTTCGCGGGCGGACCCAATTTATTCCTCGAAAGATTTAAGGACCATGCATGGCTTACTACGTCGGGACTGACATCGGCGGAACCTTCACCGACCTCGTCATGTTGGATGACGACGGTGAGGTGATGATCGTCAAAGCGCCAACGACGCCCGAAGACCGCACCAAGGGTGTCCTCGATGCTTTCGCGCTCGCGGCCAAAAAACGCGGCATGACGCTCGAATCCCTGGTCGCCGAGCTTGCGTATTTTGCGCATGGTACGACTGCAGCAACCAACGCGTTCATCGAGCGCAAGGGCGCCAAGACCGGCTTGCTGACCACGCGTGGGTTCAAGGATACATTGCGCCTCCAGCGGTGCATGGCGAGCTGGGTCGGTCTGATGGACCACGAGATTGCGCATTACTCGATGCGGACAATTCCTGAGCCGATCGTACCGATCGATCTGGTCGGCGAGATTGACGAACGCGTCGATTACAAAGGGCAGGAGATCATCCCACTGGATGAGACGGTTGCCCGTCAGCGCATCCAAAATTTGCTCGATCAGGGTGTCGAAGCAATTGCGATAGTGTTGCTTTGGTCATTTCGCAACCCTGCGCATGAGCAACGACTTGCAGAAATCGTTAAGGAGATGGCGCCTAGATTATTTGTGACGACATCCTCGTCGCTGATTCCAATTCTCGGCGAGTACGAGCGCACCTCGACGACCGCAATCAATTCCTATCTCGGGCCAGTCATCAATCGTTATATCAGCGGGCTCGAGAAATCTATCCGCGGCCTGAAATACGACGGACCAATATCGATCATGGAATCCGGCGGCGGCGTGCTGCCCGCATCGGAGGCTGCGTTTCAAGCCGCGAACCTGCTTACTTCGGGACCGGCGGGCGGAGTGCTAGCGTCGCAGAAGCTGGGGAACCAACTAGGTTATCCCAATATTATCACGACCGACATGGGGGGCACGAGCTTCGATGTCGGCGTCATCGTCAAGGGCGAGCCGGTTCTGGAAATGTCGCGCGAGGTGGGCCGCTTCCACGTCGCACTGCCCTCGATCAAGGTCACGGCCATCGGCGCCGGTGGCGGATCGATCGCACGCATCCATGCCGGACATCTTACCGTCGGGCCGGACAGCGCCGGCGCCGTTCCGGGCCCCGTGTGCTATGGCCGTGGGGGTACCGAACCGACAATCACCGATGCGGATGTCGTCCTCGGCATCATTGATCCCACCTATTTCTTGGGCGGCGACATGGGACTCGATATCGGTAAGGCCGAGAAAGCAATCCACGATCGCATCGCCAAGCCGCTGGGCTTAAGCTTGCACGAGGCGGCGGCAGGCGTCCGCGAGGTCGCCAATAATCACATGGCCGATCTATTGCGTCGGGTCACGACGCGCGCTGGCTATGATCCGCGCGACTTCGTCGTTTTCGCTTATGGCGGCGCCGGTCCAACCCATGCCTATCACTACAGCGCAGTTGCCGGCATTGCGACCGTCGTCGTGCCGACCACGGCGTCCGGCCATTCGGCTTTCGGTGCGGTTACGGCCGACCGCCACCGGTCATTCTCGCTCGCCTATGGCGAGCATGCCCCGGCGCGTTTCAAACGCGCTTCGGATCACGTCGATATCAAGAAATTCAACGATGGATTCGCGGAGCTTGAGAAACGTGGTCGTGATGCTCTCGGCCCGGACGCGCAGATCAAACGATCGATCGGGATGCGCTTCCGGCAACAAGTCCACCGGATCGAGATCGACGTACCCGCCGGGACAATGGATGCGCCCGGCATCAACACGCTCGTCGACCGGTTCGAAGAGCATTACGAGCAAATCTACGGTAAGGGCACGGCACTGCGTATATCGGGCGTCGAATTTGTCACGCTGCGTGTTGAATGTATCACGCCAGTTGCCAACCCGAAACGCAGCCTGGCCATCAAAAAGGACAGAAAGCTTAAGGCAGTCGGCGAGCGGGACGTTTACTTTTACGGCCATGGCTTGAAACGTACACCGGTCTATCGGTCCGAAGATCTCGGACCCGGACACAAGATCGCTGGCCCGGCGATTGTCGAACGGCCCGATACCACCGTCGTGATCGGCGTTGGCCAGCGCGCCGAAGTCGAGCCCTATGGTAACATCGTCATTCATCTGAAGAGTTAAAGGGACGCTCACATGTCAGAAGTAGCGGTTGTTACAACGGAAAAAGCGGTTCCGGCAAAGAAAGCAGGCTCATCCATCTATCAATTTAAGCGTAAAGCCGTGGATCCAGTCACTTTCCAGGTGATCTATCATCGACTCATTTCGATCACGGAAGAACAAGCGGCTACGCTAGCCGCGATATCTGGCTCACCGCTGGTCAACGAGGCCACCGATTACAACACCGGCATATTCCGCGCCAACGGCGAGATCGTTACGATGGGCAAGACAGTCCTGTTTCACGCCGCGTCGATAGCAGAGATGATCAAGTTCATCATCGCCGATTGCGAGATCAATCCAGGAATCCGCCAGGGCGATATGTTCATGGTCAACCACCCTTATAAGGGGTCCCTACATGCGCCGGATTTTGGATTGCTTGCACCGGTCATACATGACGGCAAGCGACTTGGCTGGATCGGCGTGTGCTGCCACCAGCTCGATGTTGGTGGAATGGCGCCGGGCGGTTCATTCCCGGAGGCGACGGATGCGCTGCAGGAAGGCATCCTCGTGCCAGGCGTCAAGATCGTCGAGAACGGCGAATTTCGCGAAGACATTCTGCGGATGATCGTCGGTATGTCGCGGCTGCCGACGCATATGAGTCTCGATTTCCGCGGCATGCTGGCAGCCAACAAGGTCGCGCTAAAGCGCCTCCATGAAACGCTGGACCATTATGGAATCGATACAGTGCTGTCCGTCATGGACGAGGCCATCGACATGTCAGAGCGCGCCGTACGTGAGCGTCTGAAGAAATTGCCAGACGGAAAATACCGTTCGCAGACGTTTCTTGACCACGACGGCCAGGAAAATAAGCTCTATCGGGTCCACGTCGAATTGCGGAAAGAGGGCGACCGTCTCATCGTCGATATGTCTAATTCGGCTGACCAGGCACCACGATTTATGAACTGCACCGAGTCGGGAACTCTTGCCGGGGTTCGATCAGCATTGCTGCCGATCCTCGCTTATGACCTCCCCTGGAACGAAGGCGTCTTCCGGCCGGTTGAGTTAGTCACGCGCCCGGGGTCGATGGTCTCCGCGAAATTCCCAGCCCCCGTCAGTCAAGGACCACTCGGCGCGATGTGGCTTGTCGAGAACGTCGTCACATGTGCACTATCGAGACTGGTCGCGGCGGACAAGACGTTCATGCGCGAGGCCCAGGCTATGCCCAATGGCGGTCCGGACTTCATGGGCATGTTCGGCCGTAATCAATATGGTGAGGATTTCCACGGCGCGATCCTGGACATGATCTATGTCGGCGGGGGCGCCTACTCTCATCGCGATGGCTTGAGCCCGCAAGGACACCGGCACATCCCGGCGTTGCGGCTGCAAAATGTCGAGGCTAACGAGCAGGTTGCTCCGCTGCTGTATCTCTATCGCAAACTGCTTCGCGATAGCGGCGGCCCCGGTCGGAACCGGGGCGGCAATAGCGCCGGCGTCGGATATATTCTGCACGACGTCAAGAAAATGGCGCTCAGGATGGCATGCCATTGCTATGAATCGCCGACTTCGACGGGCCTTTTCGGCGGCTATCCGTCCGCATGCAATCGTCGACGCTTCCTGCACAATTCGAACGTCCGCGAGACGATAGCGCAAGGTCGCATGCCTACTGATACCAGCGCGCTTACGGGCGAGTTGCTCAGCTTTCCCGCGAAGATGACCGGACCGATCGATTTCACGTCTGACGACGTTTACGAGCCGGGACCGAGTGCCGGAGCAGGATGGGGCGACCCCATTGAACGCGAGCCCGAGCGCGTTCGCGACGACGTGAGGTACGACGCTGTATCGGTAGAGGCTGCACGCGACATTTATGGTGTCGTGCTGAAGCCGAATGGCGAGCTGGACGAAGTGGGCACCAAAGCAACGCGGGCAGAGATCCGACGTCAACGGATGAGCTGGTCGGTTGAAAAGACCCTCCGATCTCAACCGCAAGGTAATCCCGAGCCTGTGGCACTCGTCGGCGATACGGCGGCGTATGTACGTATCGGTGGCATGGCTTTCTTCAGTTGCGGCTGCGGTCATGTATTAGCCCCAGCGCATGAAAACTGGAAACACTACGCCCGCCGCGCCACCACGACGGCGGCTGAGCTTGGTCCTCGTATCGCGCTGCATGCCGAGCTCGATGCAGTACGATATGCGTGTCCGAGTTGTGCCCGGCTCCTGGATGTCGAAATCAAGCTCAAGAACGAGGAGCCGTTGTTCGATTTCGAGATCAGCCATTAAGCGAGGAGGATAATCATGGCGCCAGGATGGCCGATGCCACTGCCCCCCGCTTGGAATCGCAACATCGATTGTGGATGGGTCGAATTCAAGAGTGGCAGGGAAGAAATTCGTGGATATTTCGCCCGGCCGAAAGGCAGGAAGGACCTGCCAGCGATCGTCACGGTGCATGAAAACCCCGGCATCATCGAGCACCGTCAGGACGTGACGCGGCGAATTGCCAAAGCGGGATACGCGTCGCTGACGGTCGATCTGTATAGCCGGGTCGGCGGGCGTCCGCCGCAGGATTTCAAGACGCCCGAAGAACGCCGCAGCAAGGCGTTCCTAGCGACACCAGATGAGCAGGCAATCCCGGATCTCGAGGCTGGATGCCACTACTTGGAACAAAGTGGCTTGGTGGATGCCGACCGCATCGGTGCGATCGGCTATTGCATGGGCGGCGGTACAATGCTGGCCTGGATCTTCGGGCAGACGACACGGATCAAGGCCGCGGTCGCGTTTTATCCGACCGTCGTCGTGCCTGGGCCGTGGCGGCCGGACGGCAAGCCGCTATCGCGTGCGGCCGTAGCGGCGAAGCTGACCTGCCCATTGCAGGTCCATTTCGGCGAGGCCGACGAGGCTGTTAAATCGACCGATCAGCGCCTGCTAGAGGATTCACTGAAACAGGCACGCCAGCCCACCGAGTTCTACCGCTATCCCGCGACGAATCACGCCTTTCACGACGACACCCATCCGAATTACGTTGACGAGTCCGCGCAGCTTGCCTGGCATCGGGCAATGCAATTCCTGGGTCGGCATCTCAGGGTTGCCGGCACCGGCGCCGCTGCGGCGGCAGGGGAATAACCGCCATGCCCGTCGGCTTAGGATTAGCGTCTTCGCATTGCCCGAACATGTTTATCCCGGTGGAAAAATGGGAAACGCGGTACAAGCAGGCCGTCGCCGACGTGCCCCAACCGCTTGTAGCCAGTCGCGAGACGCCAGAAGTGATGCAGGGCTACGCCCGTCGAATCGAGGCCGGGTTCGCGGACTTGCGTGCGAAGCTCGAATGCTACCGGCCCGATGTGCTGGTGATGGTCTCTGATGACCATGGCGAGATGTACGACGAGAAGGCCTGCATGCCGTCAATCGGACTTTTTACTGGCGAATCAGCGTCAGGTAACCTTCGCTTGAATTTTACGGACCCGGGCGCGGCGCTCGAATCGATCTGCTTGCGGACACACACCGAACTGGCCAATTTCCTGGCCCATGGCTTGGTCCAGAGGGATTTCGATCTCGCTGTATCGTCGGTCTTCAAACCGTTGGGAATTGCCGGCGGTCTCGGTCACGGCTTTACCCGTACTGCGCCGAAGGTGATGCCAAATCTCGACATCCCGGTCATCATGGTCCTCCTCAATTGCTACTACGAGCCACTACCCACGGCGCGGCGTTGCCTCGCACTCGGCCGGGCGATCGCCGACGTTTTCGCGGAACGGTCGGAGCGGATCGCGATTTTTGGAACCGGGGGACTATCACATGATCCGCGCGGCCCGCGTGCCGGCTGGGTCGACGAGCCATTAGACCGAGCGGTGCTAGCGGCGATGGCGGCTGGCAAGCCCGAGAGGCTCGAGAGCCTCTACCAAATTAATTCCGATACCTATCACGGCGGCACCGGCGAAATTCGTGCGTGGCTTGTTGCGGCGGCCGCGATGGGGAACGTGAAGGCCGAGGTAATCGATTATATGCCGATATACCACGCGATCTGCGGGGTGGCTTTCGCCAGCTGGACGCCGGCCATCTAAGCGCCGGCCGCGCGGCTCGGCGCGGGAGGCGAGCTTTTGTCACGCATGATCAACTGACGCTTAATGCGTATGAAATCGCCGCGGAACAGGCCTTCGGAATGGTAGATCAGGATTGATTTTTGATCGAAGAGCGCGCGCCGGACGATCACGATTGGCGCGTTGAGAGGGATATGCAGCAGATAGCTGACCTCGGCGTCTGCGCTGTCGATATGCATTGATTGAGTGCCGCTTGCGACCTTGAATAGTCGCGATTGGTGGACGAATTGCAGGATGGTTATCCGCCGTAGCCAGTCCATACCGAGTTCATCGATTAGACGTCGATCCAGGCTCGAAGTGCCGACTAAATACGGAACGCTGTCCCGACTCAAAACCCGGCGCAACACTTGGTATTTCGGTGCGAGCGTGCCCTCCTTGATTTCGGTCAGGTTGGGAAGTGGGGCCGAGAGGTCCGCCCAATTGCCGACGACACGCTCCGATTCGTCGACAATTTTCCGCCACGAGCTTGGAATATCCATAAACAACCGCCCATGCGGTTTGGCGGTGATGAAAGTGCCGCGTCCGCGCGATCGGGCTATCAGGCCTTCATGCTCGAGAAAATTCAGGGCTTGCCGGATCGTCGCGCGCGCGACTTTGAATTTGGCCCCGAGCTCCTCGAGTATCGGAATTTTGCTGCCAATGGGCCATTTGCCATTTTCAATCTGTTGCCGGAATAGCAGGATAAGCTGAACATAGATTGGTGTCGCACTACTCAACGCGAAAATTGGATCATTGTCATCTGCAGCTTTGGGTCTTAGATTCGCGTGGAGGATTTGTTTCGCACGCCGGCGATTTCGATTATTTTTTGATGTATTCTTCATCGTTGCGGACTACTCATGTTCAGAGTGAGTGCTGACTGAAGAACTGGCGTTACCGATAGCGATTGAAATCGCAAGTGATGTATTCGGCCGCATCGCGCGATGCGATTTCAGAGGGTAATTTTCTCATCGATGCGCACGACATCGCCGCGATAGAGACCTTCACTCTCGCAGATATGCGATCCGCCCGAGCCCAAAATGGTCCGGTTCACGATTGCGATCGGTGAATTAATAGGAACCTTGAGCAAGAAAGAGGTCTCGGTATCTGACGTACCAACTACCAACGTCTGATCGACCTGCTCGATCCGCTTTCCATGCGATTCGTATAGGCATTTCACGATCGACCTGTTGGTAAGGCGATGACCACCCATCAAGCTGAACAGTTTGCGATCCAAGGTCACGGTTTCGATCAAGAGCGGCACGCCGTCCCGATGGTACATCGCGCGCACACCTTGATACTCCTTCGCCATTTTCTGGGTAGCATGATGGACGATGGGGAGGATTTTTTCTCGCTTTGACTCAGTCCATGTGCAACTGAGATCATCGTAAGCTTTAACGGCGCCGATCCAGTCGGTTGGGATTCGATACCAGATCTTATGCGGGAGTTGCCCAATGACGAATGTGCCCCGCCGTCGATGCCGCTGCAGCAACCCTTCACGTTCGAGAAATCCGATCGCCTGTCGGACCGTTGCCTTTGCGACCCCGAATTCCTCTGCAATCTTATCCAGCGTTGGAATCTGCGCATTCAGGGCCCATTGGCCATTCTCGACCAACCGCCGAAAGACAGTGACGAGTTGAACGTATATCGGCACCATATTGCGGCCGAGATCGAGCAAACTGTTCGATGATCGCGAGCGCGAATCGGGCGGTCGCCAATCGATGATGAAGGGAGGAGCAATGGTTTGTTGCGACCTGCTGCGTCGCACAGGCATGGTCAAGCGACCTTTCTCGATGTTCCCTGACGGAGGTAAATCCCCCGGCGCTGATGCCACAATTGCATGCAGAAGCGCTATTTGAGCAAGGAGTCTTCTACCGTAAGTGCTTGTCACAATGCAAGCGAAGGCCGTGCGCTTTCTAGGCTACCAAGGGCAGAACGGACGTAGCTGCCGCGCGCTGAAGTCTAGGGTCTGATTTCGCGGGCCGACGCCGCTTCGAACGGTGTCGCCCGTCGCCAGACCGGCATCAATACGAGTGTAATCGCGCACGTCACGACGACCACCACGGCGAGAATGAGCCAATCGCCCGTTGCCCACGCAGCGAAGATGATCGGCGGCCCAATCAACACGCCGAAGAGGGAAAACTGCAACACGAGACCGCTGGTGGCGCCGATTGCTTCAGGGCTAGGTGCTATGCGCGGCAACATCGCCATGCCTAGACTGATTATAAGACCGGTGCCGATGGTCAAGACCATGCTTGCGATTACCGCAATGGGCAATCCTGAATATGGTGCGAAAAGGACGAGACCACCCAGCAGGGCAAGCACGATGGCAAGAGCGGTTACCGTCGACAGGCGCCATTTGCGATTTAGCAATGGCCCAATCGCCAATGAGCCGAGTGCGTTGGTTACCATTTGGGCTGTACTTACAGCGCTGGCCACTACCGGCGACAGGGCATAGGCCTTCATGAGAAAGATCGGCAGCACGGTGACGCAACCGGTTTGTAGCAGGGCACTCGCGCCGAACGCGACACCAAGAGTGAACGGCGCCGGCCGCCTAAAAACCGTAAGGAGGCCCGCTGTTCGGCTTGTCGCGTGGCCTTTGACCGGTTTCGGCAATAGCCCGATTGCAAAGACACCGATCGCCGCCAGCACGGCGTGCCCAACAAAGGCCAGCGGCCATTTGCCGGTCCCGGCCAGCGGTGCGACCAAGGGAGCAACTACACCGATGCCAACCGGAATGGACGTGGCCCATAATGCCATGGCGCTGGTGCGCCGGTGTCCGCTGGTGATCCGCAGCATCATTGTGCTGCTGCCGACGACTATCCCTAAGTAGCCAATTCCTTCGATCAGCCTTGCCGCTATCAACCAAGCGAAGTTCGGTGCCACGAGAACCGCGAGATCTCCAATGAGCAACCCCACGACTCCGACGAAAAGCACCGGGCGGTCTCCCTTGCGGTCGACAATCCACCCCCCTATCAGCGCTGCCGCGGCGGTTACCGCTGCCGGCGTCGATATAATCCAACCCGATTCAAATTGCGATGCACCATAGGCCTGCGCGATGTCGCCGATTATCGGAATCGGCACGGCGATACTGGCAGGCGCGAGGACGGTGTAAAAATAAATAAGAAATATCAAACCCCATCCGCCAATCTGCACTCTCATCCTCCCCGTTGATCACGGCGTGATCGTCGTCGTGTCGAATTGTTCGATTAACGGTATCGCACTTGCCGGCCTTTAATCTATTAGTATAGGATATTAGCACATAATTGGTGGCCGGCGAAGGAACTCTTCAATTTCGGTGCCCTCGCGGCTCAATGCGGAGGAGAGACGCGGTGTCAACATCGAACGAGATCGCGGAGCGGATTCTCAATGCCTATGATACGGGCATTCCGATTATGCCGGTTCGTAGTGAGGTCAGCGGCGTCGCCGCGGCTTACGCCATCCAGCAGGCCACCCTTGCGACTTGGCAAGCGCGCGGGCGCAAGATTGGTGGCCGGAAGATTGGCCTTACCTCCAAAGCGGTGCAGGCCCAGTTAGGCATGGACGAGCCCGACTTCGGCGCGCTTTTTACCGACATGATTTTGCCTAGCGGCGCCTCCGTTGCTCCTGGCGCGGTCATTCAGCCAAGGGTCGAGGCCGAAATTGCCTTCGTACTCAAATCCGATCTCTCTGGCGAGCGGATCACGCCCGAAGCAGTCATTGCCGCCACGGATTATGTCTGTCCGGCGCTCGAGATCTGTGGCAGTCGGATCGTGCGTTGGGACATCCGGAAGGAGGACACAATCGCAGATAACGCGTCTTCGGGCTTGGTTGTCCTGGGTAGCAAGCGGACGCGGCCTATACTCGGAGATCTCGCAAGCATCGGCATGTTGATGCGGCACGACCATCAGAAGGTAGCGGAAGGGAAGGGAAGTGCCTGTCTCGGCAATCCCGCAGTCGCGGTGGCGTGGCTTGGTGAAACATTAACCCGGTTCGGTTCCAAACTGAGTGCCGGCGACGTGGTCATGAGCGGTGCGCTCGCGAAGATGATCGATGCCAAGCCGGGAAATCATTTCGCCGCAGATTTCGGCGATTTCGGCCAAGTCGTTGTGCAGTTCGCCGGCTGAGCCGCTACGCTCTAGACGAATTGGCTTCAGGCCGACGCTGTCTCCGCGACGGCGGCATGAACGCGCAAAATCTCGTTCACCGTTTCGGCCGTCCGGGCGCGCGAGATGCCACATTCGCTCGCGATGCCAAAATTGTGCACGTATTTCTGGGCCGCTTTCATGCGTTGCTTGGCGCCGATTACGCCATCCTTGGCATGGATGAGCCCGAGAAAGAGTTCCGTCTCCGGCGGAAGCTTGAGATTCGTTAACGGCGCGAAATAAGCGTCGTCGGTACGATTGATCGGCACCGGCATGTGGAAATAGGCGATCGGGTGTTTCACTGACGCAATGATCAAATGGGTCATTTCAACTAGCTTTGTCGCGTCGATCGGCTCGATGGCGTGCTTGGCGTCGAGATCGCCGTAGCAAAGGTGAAATCCGAGCTCGACAGTGTAGGGGATCACTTGGGTCAAGCGGCCGAAACGCTCACCAAAAAACTTATCCATGTGCGGAAACGACGGCAGGTAGGGCGTGCGCCCGTCAAAGGCGACCATCTCGATGCAAATATCCCATTGGATGCACAAATCCTTGTGTGGGATGGCCGCAATTACCGCCTCCGCCTCACGAATCATTGCCTTTTCATAGCTCGCCTCGATCGCCGGAATATGAGCGGGACTCACCTGTGCGGCTACCACGGCAAAAGGCGTCGGCAAGCATACCTGGAACCGCGCGTCACGCGGTAATTGGCCATTTTCCCTCGCCGCGAGGAAGTCTTGATAAGAAGCTCGTGCCTCGCGCGCATAGCCCAGTTCGCCGAAGTGCACATCCTCGGCCTTGACGCCATCGGCCAGCATAAGCTGCATACACCCGGTGATCGCCGGCGGCCTGCTGTGGTCGAGCTGAAGAAACGGGCTCCCGCGTAGCAAGGGATATTGCCAATTGATCCACATACGCCGCCCGCCGGGCTCGCCATCTGGAAACCGTTTTAAATGGCTACCCAGCAGCTTTCCGGTAGTGGCAAATACTTCCTGCACCGTGTCCAATCCAATACTGCCAACAAGATGCACCCGACACGGCATGATTAAGCACCCTCCCCAGGTTTAGCGACCGTCGCTCAAGTCGCGCTCGCTTAAATTATTCTCTATTAGTATGAACTATTGATATAATTGTAGTCAAATCGTTTTCGCATCGCACCGCGGAGCACGGCATTTGGGTACGTCGCTCGCTATTCCACGAAGCCGTCGTGATTTCATATCTCAATTCGGATGCTGTCGGAGATGAGTAAGCATTCAAAAGATATTCCGCCAGTTTACGTATGGAATGTGCCACCGCGTTCACTAATGCACCGCAAGACCAAACCACTGCAACCGCGTGCAAGCAGCCGTCAGAAATTGGGTCACCAACAAATTCGTGATCCAAATAAAACTACGCGGAATCGATTGATAGAAGTAGCTCTCGATGATTTTGCAACGCGTGGATACGATGGGACAACAACACGGCAGCTCGCAAAGCATGCAGGCGCGACCATTCAGGCAATCCAATACCATTTTGGTAGCAAGGAAGGTCTATATGGCGCGGCGATTGATCAGGTTATTCTTCACCTTGAAAAATGTTTGGGATTGATCTCGAAGCGAATTCATTTTGAGCTCGAACACCGTAAGCCGTCACAGAAAGAGTTAACCCACCTCCTAACTCAATTTTTTGACGCGTTTGTCTTGGCGTTGATTGGTAATGATGATTCCGACAAACGACGAAGTCTAATAAATCGCGCTGAAATCGAACGTTCGATTGCTTTGGCGCCTCTATTCGAAGCAATGCGCCGTTTGGCTATCAAGCCTTGTGCATCAATAATTGGCCGTTTAACGCATAGTTCTGCTAATTCGCAAGAGACATTAGTGCGAACATTGGCGCTGTTAGGCCAAGTCACAATCTTTTGTAACAAGCCGGCCCGACACGCACTGGATCGACCGCAAATGAAGCAAAGCGAAATGCGGCTCATCCGAAATATCGTTCAAGAAAATGTCCGTATGATCTTTTCTAAGAAGAAAAAACCACAATGAACGATATTACACAACGTCTAGAGCATGTACGAGAGCACTAAACGTGAAAAGCTAAGTTTAGCTTTCGCGTTCCATTCTTTCGAGCAATCGCAGCAGACGCGTCCGCATGTCCTTTGGCGGCAGCTCTTTGTCCGCGCCATGTCCGGGCAGCACCCAGGCAAACGGGATGTCGGCAAGCCGGCGGAGCGATTTGATCTGCTCATCCCAGGAATACCAGCAATAATCGCGGTAGGCGACGAGGTCGGCTTTATCCAGATTCCAGGCGAGCGAATCCCCGGAGAACAGGCAGCGTCCATCGTAAAGATAGGCGACACTGCCCTTGGTGTGGCCCGGAATGGGGATGGCCAGAAGATCGGGATAGATCTCCGCCGGTTTTTCGCCGTCGAGAATCTGGTCGGCAAAACGCGCGCCGGCTTTGTCGGCGCGATGGATGAAAACGCGCGCGCCGAAATGCTTGGCGTAGCGCGCTGCGTCGGCGACATCGTCGCGGTGGCTGAGAAGAATGTCGCTCAACCCGCCCCAGGTTTCGAGGTGATTGACCACCGCCTTTGTCCAGCGCGGCGAATCCACCATCGCGTTGCCGCTTTTCCGTCGGATCAGATAGGAATGCGCGCCATAGGACGAGGCGGTATTGTAGCCGAGGCGATAAACATTCTCCGTCAGTCTTTGTGGAAAGACGCCCTCGGGCACGTCCTGATGCTTCTCCGTATGCACGGACGCCGTCGGGCATAAAAGCCGTGCCCGCCACGCCATGACGATCTCTTCGCGGGTCTTGGGTTGGCGCGCAAACACCGACTGCCCCTCGCGTTCGACGATCAAACCCGTCGCCACATGCCGCGCCGCGCCGCAATTGGTGCAGCGTGTATCGACAAACCAGTCCCCGGGGGCGTTGGCGGGATGGCGCTTGCTCATGGCGCTTATCCTACATTACCCAGACGGTTTGTCGATCCAGCCCCCGAAAGGGAAGAGTAGGCTCATCCACGACAGTTGTGAAACGCGTGAACATTGTTTTTCACGCGGGGCGCCCCCCGATCCACGACTGCACCGCCGGAAGCCGTAATTGCAGCCCATTTACCGGGTTATCGGACGCAGTTCTCCCTTTGGTCGGCACGTGTGGCAGCGAAGCTTGGCTCAACATCGCGCCATTCGCCTTGGTCGAAGCCCGTCGATCATTTGAAGAATGCGCCGGAACAGATCGCGCGGCACGGCGACCTCCGCCATCTGGAAAGTCATGTAGCGTCCGTGGACGACAAGCTTCGCGCCGATCTTCACAAGCTTTTCTCGCATGGTAATTCGTTTGAGAGATATCAAGGATATTCTTGTATTAAGAGAATACTGCATCTAGAGTATGGCCCTAGATATCGTATATCAGGACTAACATAAAAATTTCACATCCATCCAAACCAACCGAAATAGGGAATAATGGCAACAATCGGTGCAAAGCTTCATCATTTAGAATTGCGGTCTGCTGTACCAGCCACACTGGCTAACTTCTATGGTGAGACCCTTGATATGGAGGTTGCCGCGCTGGACGATGGAAGGTTTGTCTGTCGCACGCCGGAGCGATGCATCATCATTGCGCCGGGGCAGCCACAAACTTTGGGCTTCGCGGCCTATGCGTTCGGTAGCGAGAGCTCTTTTGATGTATTTCGAAGACGCATCGAACGGCTTGGAATGCCCATGTCAGCGTCACGCTCGCCGCTCTTCGGAGATTTCGCCTTCGGGCTCAAGGATCCCGATGGTACCTCATTGATGTTTGGCGTGATCGATACGGCAGCGGACAGAATGGCGCAGTGGCATTCTGAATCGATGAGTGGCCGCCTCCAACACATTGTGATGGGAAGTAAGCGCTGCGAGGAAATTGTGCGCTTCTATGCTGTCGATCTAGGTTTTGTGCCATCAGATTTTGTTTACCGCCCGGATGGATCGCTGACAACGTGCTTTCTTCGCTCGAATGACGAACATCATAGTTTTGCTGTATTTCAAACGCCGGAATATCGGTTCGATCATCATTGCTATGAAACAGTTGGGTGGAATTCACTCAGAAACTGGGGCGATCGGTTTGCCGAAAGGCGTATTCCCGTCAAATGGGGCCCAGGTCGTCACGGTCCGGGCAATAACCTTTTCATATTTATCCATGATCCTGACGGAAATTGGGTCGAGCTCTCTGCGGAGATGCAAATCCTACCAGACAATTGGGCTGCCAGGCGCTGGAACCATGAAGAACGTACTTTAAATCTATGGGGTCAAGCTCCCTTGCGCGCATGAAGAAAGTAAAAATTCAAACGCGCAACCGCATTAGCCGAGAAGACAGCAGCGGCCGTCGCATACTCTCGGTTCTAGGTTTATTTACCGTCGATGAACCGGAGTGGACCGTCGAGGATGCCGCTAAGAAGTTACATGTCGGTGGCGCCACCGCTTACCGATATTTTAGCGAACTGACAAACGTTGGTTTAATCAGTCCGGTCGGCGATGCGCGTTATGCGCTTGGGCCGGCCATCATCCAGATGGATCGGCAGATTCAGATCTGCGACCCGATGCTCGGCGTGGCACGCAGCGTGATGGTCGATTTGGTTCAATATGCGCCTGAAGGGTCAACCTTACTGCTGTGCCGTCTCTTCCATGACCGCGTCATGTGTGTGCATCAAGTGATTGGGCGCGGACCACAAAGCCCGGTAAGTTACGAACGCGGTCGGTTGATGCCGCTCTATCGTGGTGCGACGTCGAAAATCATTCTCGCACATATTCCTGCGCGACATCTCAAGGTCCTGTACGGGCATGACGCGGTCGAGATCGCTAAGTTGCATCTCGGAGAAAACTGGGGAGAATTTCGCAGCACTCTCGCGAAGCTTCGCCGGGTTGGTGTTTGCGTTACGCGCGGTGAGATCGATTCTGGCCGTGTTGGCGTTGCGGCACCCGTCTTTGATGCTGACGGCCTAGTACTTGGCAGCTTGAGCTATGTGGTTCCAATAGCGCGCGCAGACCAAACGGTTATTGGCCGCCTTGCGTCCTTTGTGCAGGCGGGCGCGCAAGAGATTGAGCGCGATATGGACAGTGCGGTCTCTCGCCAGACCCCATTAAAAATAATCCACCGGCCGAAGAGTCGGGCAGCAAAAAAATAAGAGAAAGAAAAGTTAGTAGAGGAGGGGGACATGAGCGTGGCCACTATTCGATTATCCGTCATTCTTTGGGCGCTTTCATTGCTGTTGAAGTGGAAAGCGCTAAAGCATGCAGCCTTTCGCGCCCATCTTAAGCAGAGAAACTTCGTCGCGCAGGTCATGGCACGCGATGAGGATATCGGCCGTTGGTTTGAATTCCGCGGCGGTCGTGTGATTTCCCATCGTGGTATGCATTCCAGGCCGGATATCAAGCTGATGTTCAAGAATGCTTCGATCGGCGCCAAGCTTTTGACGCCGCCGATCAATTGGCTTGACCAGATCAATGCGCAAAAGGATTTTAAACTTGGTGTCGACGGCCCCGAGGATCTGACGAACTGGTTTGCTCAGACATTGATGGTAGCGCAGACCGTCGGCTGGAAAATCGGCACCCAGATGCGAGACGGGACTATGCGCTATTGTAATATGACGAATGGTGGACCGGTTTTCGTCTATGTCAAAGAGGGCAAGATTGTCCGCATGACGCCGATCGAGCTTGATGATGATGATGCTGGTCCGTGGACCATAGAGGCGCGCGGCCTGAAATTCACCCCGCCGCGTAAAACGACTCTCGCGCCACACGGTCAGAACGCCAAGTCAATCGTTTATTCCCCAGACCGGCTGCTTCATCCGATGAAGCGGGTTGATTTTGATCCAGACGGAGAACGCAACCCGCAGAACCGCGGCAAGTCAGGCTATGTGCGCATTTCGTGGGACGAGGCGCTTGATCTTGTCGCGAATCAAATCAAGCAGCTGAAGCGTAAATATGGCCCTGGCGTGATGGCGGTATCGCACGGATCGCACCACACTTGGGGCAATATTGGCTATTACCTGTCGGCGCTTTACCGCTTCCGCAATGCCGTCGGCCATACTCAGGTGCATCACAACCCCGATTCCTGGGAGGGTTGGTATTGGGGGGCCGTTCATCATTGGGGCCATACACTTCGTGTCGGCCAAAGTGAGACTTATGGCACCGTCGAAGACTGTCTGCAAAATTGCGACATGATTGTGTTCTGGGCTTCCGATCCCGAAAGCACGAGTGGTTCCTATGGCGCTCAGGAAGGCACGGTGCGCCGGCAATGGCTGAAAAATCCGGAGCTCGGCATCAAAATTGTACATGTCGACCCGTATTACAATTCCTCGGCGCAGTTTCTGCCGGGCAAGTGGTTCGCGCCGCGACCAACCACGTCAGTCGCGATGGCCATGGCTATCGCCTATGTCTGGATCAAGGAAGGTCTCTACGATAAGGCCTACGTCGCAACCCACACTGTGGGCTTCGATAAATGGAAGGCCTACCTCCTCGGCGAAGAGGATGGCATAGCGAAGACGCCGGAGTGGCAACAGGCCGAGACCGGCGTGCCGGCCAAAGATGTGCGTGCCTTAGCGCGCGAATGGGGCCATAAGCGCGTTTATCTCGCGCCCGGCGGCTGGGGTAATGGGCACGGCGGCGCTTGCCGCAATCAGACGGGCATCCAATGGGCACGCGTCATGGTGTGCCTCATCGCCATGCAGGGGCTCGGCAAACCCGGCGTCAATATGGGTAACCTGCAATGGGGCTGCCCGCTCGATTTCAATTTCTATTTCCCCGGCTACGCTGATGGGGGCATGTCCGGCGATCTCGAAAATACCTCGATGCCGGTCGAGCTCTATCAGCGCATGCCGCAACTACCGACGATGAATACGCCGTTTCAGAAAATACCGCGCATTTTCATGCCCGAAGCGATCATCGACGGTAAGGCTGAGGGATATCCCTGGGTTGGCAAGTCGATCGAACACCAATTCGCCAAGTTCAGTTACCCGGCTCCGGGCCATACGCCGGTTAAGATGCTTTACAAATACGGCGGCTCAATGTTGTCGACGATGAACAATACAAACCGCCATGTGCGCATGTACCAATCCCCGAATCTTGAGTTCGTCGTTAACCAGTCGATCTGGTTCGAGGGGGAGGCCAAGTTTGCCGATGTGGTCTTGCCGGCCTGCACCAATTTTGAGCGCCCTGATATTAGCGAGTGGGCCGGCCTCGGCGGATACGGTCATCACGGCCAGCAGCAGTTAAATCATCGCGTTATTGTATTTCAGGCGCAGGCGATCAAGCCGCTGGGCGAATCCAAATCTGACTACTGGATTTTCAATGAGATATCGAAGCGTCTTGGCCTCGCCAATTATTTCTCCGAGGGTATGAATGAAATCGATTGGGTGAAGCGGCTTTTCGACGCGTCCGATCTGCCTCAGCGCGTCTCATGGAAGCAGTTCATCCGTAAGGGCTATTATGTCGTACCGGCCGAGAAGGAAAAGTTACGTGCCCCCGTCTCATTCCGTTGGTTTTGGGAGAACCGCAAGAAGGACGTACCGGAGCTGCAGCCACTACCTTCCGATTATCACGGCGAATATCTCAAAGGATTACAAACTCAGTCTGGCAAGCTCGAGTTTGAGTGCAACAGCCTTATGCGTTTCAAGGATCCCGAACGGCCGCCGATTGTTAAATACGAGCCGTCCTGGGAAGGCCCGCATTCGGGAGAACTATACCGCAAATACCCGCTGCAAATGCTGACGCCGCACTCGAAATACAGTTTCCATACGCAAGGTGACGGCAAGGATAGCTTCCTCCTCAATATCGACGATCATCGCGTCAACGTTGACGGCTATTACTATCTCATCATTCGTCTAAACGCGAATGACGCGAGGGAGCGCGGCATTAAGAAGCACGATCTGGTCAAGATCTTCAACGACCGCGGCGCCGTCATCTGCGCGGCGCTACCAACACAGCGGCTGCCGCGCGGCGTTTGCCACGGCTATGAATCATCGGCGATCTACGAACCAATGGGCGAGCCCGGCAAGTCGGTCGAACGTGGCGGCTGCCTCAATACCCTGACTCCGCACCGGACCCAAACCAAGAGCACGCATTCGCTTGCTGGTGCCCAGGCGCTGGTCGAGATCGAGCCATGGGATGGCAAGATCGAATATATCTCCAATGCCTTTGATGAGCATGAGCTTCCAGCCGAACTCCGGCTCGAAGATCCGGTGCCGGCGCAGTAGGGGAGGGGCACATGAAGAAGTGGAATATGATCATCGACGTTGCCGAGTGCACGAACTGTAACAATTGCACCCTGGCAACAATGGACGAGTACATCGGCAACGAATTCCCGGGCTATGCCGCGCCGATGCCCAAGCACGGGCATAAGTGGATTAATATCTTGCAGAAGGAGCGCGGGCAGATCCCGATGATCGACATCGCCTACGTTCCCACCATGTGCAACCATTGTGATGACGCGCCATGCATCAAATGGTCTTTGAACGGCGCGGTGACGAAGCGCGCTGACGGTGTCGTTCTCATTGATCCGGATAAGGCTGTTGGGCAGAAGCAGCTGGTCGAAGCCTGCCCTTACGGTCATATCTGGTGGAACGACGAGCTCAACATTCCGCAGGCTTGGTCGTTTGACGCGCATCTTCTTGACCAGGGTTGGGATAAGACGCGGGGCGCTCTCTCCTGTCCAACTGGCGCAATGAAAACGGTGAAGCTAGAGGATAACGAAATGGCACGTCTCGCGCGAGAGGAGAGCCTCGAGGTTATGAAGCCCGAGCTCAACACGAAGCCCCGGGTCTATTATAAGAATCTCTGGCGCTATTCGACGTGCTTCATTGGCGGCTCCTTGTCCGCCAAGTCAGGCGGAGCGGTTGATTGCGTCGTGGGTGCGCAGGTCCGATTATTGCGGAACGATATGGTTATCGCTGAAACCGCCAGTGATAATTACGGTGACTTCAAGTTCGATAAGCTTGAGGAAGGTTCTGGGCGCTACATCGTCGAAATCAGGAGCATCGAACGCCCAAAAAAGACTGTAGAGGCATTACTTGGAGCCAGCCTCAATCTCGGCGAGATTCAGCTTTAGTGGAGATTTGGCTGTGGCTGAACTCGCCGGATTTTATGGCTCTCTCGACCTTGCCGCCGAAACGTTATTGCGGGCCACCATCGGTTTGCTGTTGATCCCGCATGGTCTGAGGGCGTTTTACGGGCTGTTCCCAAAAACTGGCTCACGTGTTTTCAACATTGCCGCACTCTCGAATGTTCTCAGCGAGGCTGGTTACGTTCCGGGAAGATTTTGGGCCGCAATAGTGTGGTTCGTAGAGTTTGTTGCAAGCCCAATGCTGGTGGCTGGATTTTTCACACGTATTGCCGCGTTTCTTATATGCGTTTTTATGCTTGGTTCCACGGTCGAGCACGGACGCGTCGATGGGTATTTTTGGAACAAGCTGGGACTTGAATATCCCCTGCTCTGGACGGTCGCTGCATTGTATTTTGTTGTTCATGGCGGAGGAAGATATTCGGTCGATTTCGTGACCGGCTGGTAAGAGCAAAGAATCTCCCCGAGGCGGGATGCCTGCGTACTCCCAAACTTGCCGTGCCTTTGGGCACGGCACTTTTTTTATTTATTGCAACAGGACGAGCTTGAATGTTCACGTGCCGTAAGGCGGCGCGCCAAAACGCAATGTCATCGTATTTAAGAGGCCTGTCCCTACCGAAAACCTCATCTGGGATGGTGTTGTCAGAGTATCCGTGATCGGTTCGATAAATTCCCTGTTCACGCCAACAAATTCCCTGTTAGTTCGAATTAATTCCCTGTTACTCTGAGTAGGGGGATATATGAAAGCCTTCCCATTGCGTGTTTTTGACGCCACCCCCGGCAAGCCGGTCATCGCTTGCGTGCGCATCGAGCTGTCTGTTTTTTTGAGAAGTGCACTGCTTAGGCAGGCACGGTTCCGTTACACAATACCGTTAGTGTACGATTAACGCTGCCAACCAGCCCGTATTCAGCGAATTTCCGGACGGAAACTTCCGTCCTACCGATTACTTCTATTTAGTTGGCCTGCTGCCGATTTCGTGAACTCCACTTGCCTTATTTCGTCCTATATCTGGTTCGGTGTTACGGTAATTGTCTTAAACCCAATCAAACACTTAAGATTTGTTTTAGCCATGCGGCTTAGGTTGTAAGCGAAAGCCGATGTCTTATATCACTAATAACGATCCAGGCCTTCGGGCGAAAACCCTCAAATCAGGGGTTGCGGTTCTCGTCGCCACCATGGTCCTGGTGATGTGGGTGGCGGTCGGATTCTCGATTTATTTTTCTCATAAAGCCGCGCTCGCGAGCATGAAGTCCAACGCGGCCAATCTCGCCCTCGCCTTCGACGACGAAGTGACGCATTCGCTCGATACCATTGCCGGAACCATGGACGCCGTCGCCAACCGCATGCGCGCCAAGGGATCGGACATGAATATTTACGCATGGGCGCGCGAGATGCCGATTGCGACAGGCCCCATTATCTACGGCGGCATCGTCACTCCCAACGGCATACTCGTCTCTGCTACGGAGACTCCAGACTTGAAGCCCATTGACGTGAGCGACCGCGAACATTTTCGTATCCAACTCGACGGCAAGTACAAGGGCCTATTCATTGGGATACCGTTGAACAGCCGAGTCGGACATCAGATAGTGTTCCCGATTAGCAAGCGCGTCGAGACCAAGGACGGACGCTTTGTCGGCGTACTGGTTTTTTGGGTGTCGCCCGCCAAGCTGACGAAGCTCCGTGAATCCATCGATCTCGGCGAATCCGGCATCATCACGCTGCTCGGTTCGGACAATATCATTCGTACCCGCTTCAGCAAGAACAGCCCGGAAGGACTGGACGGCATCGGCCAGTCCGTCGCACACAGCTCCGGTCCAAGCATTGACCCGAAAAGCAGCCAAGGTTCCTATGTCCAGCGGACTGTCATCGATCACCTAACGCGTCTCATAAGCTATCGACGCATCGTAGGTTATCCTCTGATCGTCGTTGTAGGGCTGGGCTACGAAGAAGGGCTGGCATCATGGCGGACGCAGGCCGAGACGCTCTCGGTCCTGGCCGCTGTCGCCACTCTTTTGCTCGGTGGACTCGCTCTATACCTCATTCGCGAGATCAGTCTCCGGGCAATGCGCGATATCGAACTCGCGGACGAGCGCTTCAAATTGCGGACGGCCAACATTGATCTCACCGACGAGCGTCATAAACTTCAGATGGCTAATACCAAATTGACAGAAAGCATGGAGCGCTCCGAGGCAGCGAACCAGGCGAAGTCATCTTTCCTCGCCAATATGAGCCACGAATTCCGGACGCCGCTCAACGCCATCATCGGCTTTTCGCAGATCATCCGGGACCAAATCATGGGACCGGTCGGCAAGCCGGTTTACACCGATTATGCCAAGGATGTCTGCGACGCGGGCAAGCATCTGCTCGGTCTTATCAACGGCGTTCTCGACATGGCAAAGATCGAGGCCGGTAAGGTCGAGCTCTATGACGAAGTGCTCAATCCGGCGGAGGTCGTCAGGGCCAGCATGATGGAAGTGCGCCTTCAGGCGGCCAATAAGGGGATCGCGCTCGAAGCGGATATCCCGCCCGGGACGCCCTTCATTCGCGGTGACGCGCTGCGGCTGCGCCAGGTGCTGATCAATCTGCTGTCGAACGCGGTTAACTTCACCGAAGTTGGCCATATCACGGTGTCGGTCGCATTCCATGCCGCGCGGGGATTCAGCTTTACGGTCGCCGATACCGGCATCGGCATGTCGCCCAGCGAGATCGTGCAAGCGCTGGAACCTTTCGGCCAGGTCGATAGCGCATACAGTAAGAAAAGCGTAGGCACCGGCCTCGGCCTTCCCCTGACCCAGCGCTTAATCAAGCTACATGGTGGCCGCCTCGTGATCGACAGCGTTAAAGGCACCGGTACCACCATCAGCGCTTATTTGCCGCTCGAACGCGTCGTCCGGTCGGTCTCTGAAGTGGCCGCCTGATCGGGCCCAAGCGGCGGCGCACTCATGGTTGACCCTTCATCGTCGCGCTCAATCCCTGTCCCTACCGAAAACCTCATCTGGGATGGCGTTGTCAGAGTATCCGTGATCGGTTCAATAAATTCCCTGTTCACGCCAACAAATTCCCTGTTAGCTCGAAATAATTCCCTGTTCCTCTGAGTGGGGAATTTGCCCAGAAACGCTAATAAAACCGGCGCTTTTGGATCCCAATTCGGCGCCAGAGAGCCCAAAATCGAGAAAATTCCCTGTTAATTCCCTGCTTAACAGGGAATTGGGGGCGGAGAGGGGTTCGCGGCAGACTGCATCCACCGCCATTACTCGTTCGCGGGCGTTCGAGCCTGTATGAAAGCGGCGCCGCGCTCGCCGATCATCATCGCCGGCGCATTGGTGTTGCCGCTGACGATCACCGGCATGATCGAGGCGTCGACGACGCGGAGACCGTCAACGCCGCGCACCCGCAGCGTGCGATCCACGACCGCCAAGGGATCGGTCGACGGTCCCATCTTGCATGTGCCGACCGGATGGTAGGAGGTATAGACGGCGCCGCGCACGTAATCGCGCAACGCCTGGTCGCTGAGCGCAGCCGCGCCGGGTAAAAGCTCCTCGCCGCGATAAGCGACAAAGGCGGGCGCGGCCAGGATTTTCCGCCCAAGCCGGATGCCACGCGTAAGGCAATCGAGATCGGCATCGGCGTCGAGGAAATTCGGGATCAATTTCGGCCGCACCGCCGGATCATTCGAGACGAGTGCGACCTCGCCACGGCTTTGCGGGCGCAGCAGGACCGACAGCAGGTAAAAGCCGTGCGCGCGCGGGATGGTCCGATTCATCTCCTTCAGCGCCGGCATCAGGATGAATTGGAGATCGGGCTGCTTGAGATCGGGCAATGTGCGGACGAAGCCGCCGGTCTCGACCGCGTTGGAGGTCAGCCGGCCGCGCCGGAACAGCGCGTATTGCAGCACCGACAGGGCCAAAGGCAGCGCCGAGCGCGGCGTGAGCGCGTAGCTATGCCGGCCGGGATCGGTCATGACGAGATTGACGGTCGGATGATCCTGCAGATTCTGCCCGACGCCCGGCAGGTCGCGCCGCACCGCGATGCCGTGGGCGGCCAGCGCCGCCACCGGTCCGACGCCGGAGAGCATTAAAAGCTGCGGGGAATTGATCGTCCCGCCACACAGCACGATCTCGCCCGTGACATCGAACGACACGGTCGCGCCGCCCTGGCGCAGCGTCACGCCCACCGCACGATTGCCGTCGAAGCGAAGTTCCGTGACCAGCGCATCGGTCACGATCTGCAGGTTGGACCGCGCCGTGACTGCCGGCGGCAGGAAGGCGCGGGCGCTGGTCCAGCGCTCGCCGTTTTTCTGCGTCACCTCATAGGCGCCGACGCCCTCCTGCTCCACGCCGTTGAAATCGTCGTTGCGGCGGAGCTGTGTCTCGGCCGCCGCCTCGACGAAGGCGCGGCAGAGCGGGTTGAGCTGGCGCAACGGCGCCACGTTCATCTCGCCGCCGCTGCCATGAAATTCATCGGCGCCGGCCTCGTGGTTCTCGTGCGTCCTGAAGAAGGGCAGCACATCGTCATAGCCCCAGCCCGGATTGCCGAGATCCCGCCAGCCGTCGTAATCGCTGCGATGGCCGCGGATATAGATCATGCCGTTGACCGCGCTCGTGCCGCCGAGGATGCGCCCGCGCGGCGCCGGGATGATGCGGTCGAGAAGATTGGCGCCGCCGGTGAAGCTGTGCTTCCAATTGTATTTGTCGTGCGGCAGCAAGGTCGTGTTGCCGATGGGCGTGTCGACCTTGAGGCGGGTCGGGAATTTACGGTCGGATGGGCCGGCCTCGATCAGGCAGACCCGTACCGCTGGATTCTTTGACAGGCGATTGGCGACGATGCAGCCTGCCGAGCCGCCGCCGACGACGATGTAATTGAAGCTTTGAGCCGCGTGCATGGCCGGATTTATAGCGGCTCGGTGCGGCAGACGGCACTGACGTTTCGTTCACGGGACGTGCCGGCTTGCCGCGGGCCCGACCTCCGCGATCAACGCCCGGATGACGGGCAACGGACGACAATCCCGCAACAGGGCCAGGAAGGCGCGGGCATGCCCAGGCTCGCGAAAAATCGTCATTCTATCGGCGCCGGCGATGCCTTGGCGCAGCATCGCTTCGAGGCAGATATCGATGATTTGCTCGCGCATCGCGATCTCGTCGGTCACGCTCGCCCTTGCACGTCTTGCCTCCACCCGGGCGCGCGCCTAGATTAATGAAGCGCCGCCGCCAATTGTCAGGAGTTCCTATCATGGAAGCTTCCATGCTCGAAGAGATCGTCCAGAACCCGAACCCTTATCCGGTGCGGGCGGCGCTGCAATATCCCGATATCTGGCAGCTCTGCGAGCAGTCGCGCGCGCTAGCCTGGGATCCCAACAAGGACATCGATTGGGCCGGCTTCGATGCGAAGTCGATCCCAGCCGAGGCGCGCGAAGCCGGTGCCGAATGGTGGAGCCTGCGCGGCTGGATGGAGCATGGCGCGGTGCCTTACGGCGCCGAGCGCCTGCGCGACGCGATCTTCCAGCACCAGCCTTTCGAGATCAAACAGCACATCGCCAATTTCATCATGGAGGAACTGCGCCACCACGAGGCGTCGTTCCGCATCGCCGACGCGCTGGGCGGCTATCAGCCCGAGCCGCGCTCGGATTATTTCCGCATGGTGATCCCAAAATTCCACGACGAGAAGGTGGAACGCGCGATGTCGTTCTACGCCGGCCTTACCGTCAACACGCTGTTCGAGCAGCTCTCCGGCGAGTTGCTGCAGGCGCGCTACGAGAATGCGCGCGTGCCGGCGATCAAGGAGGCCTGCCGCCTCATCCTGCGCGACGAGGCGCGCCACATCCAGTTCGGCCGCATCCTGATGCGCCGCTTCTTCGAGGCGGTCAGCGCCGAGGACAAGCGTCGGCTCGGTGAGATGTTCGCCAAGAAGCTGCGCGGCAGCCTGCTCAACGGCGTCTATGCGGTGGTGACCCTGCCGGCCGACGAGCGCAAGCGCGCAGCCAAGGCCCGGTCGCTCGCCGCCGAAAACGGGCTGGGGGCCACGCATCCCGACGAGGAAGTCGAGATCATCCGCCGCGCCCTGCACGACATCCGCCGTGACGTCGAGCCCTATGGCGTGCCGATCCCGGTCATTCCCGAGATCGAGGACGTCTCCGCCGCAGCGGAATAAAATCTTTCGTTACTCTCGGAACGGCGGGCGTTGCGTGCCGATCGGCGCGCGCGCCGCCTCAACGATCCGCTGCATGTCGTCGAGCGACGCCAGGCGCGGATTCATGCGGAGCTGACCGCTTTTCATCGCCGCCAATGCGAGCGCCTCGCGGCCCCGTCGGTCCGGCACGAATTGGTCGAGGCCGATATCGAGGCCGAGCTCGGCACGCAGCCGGGCCAGCCCGGCCGACGGCGTCACCGCGCCGAGCAGCGCCGCGATCGCTTGGCCTTTCTCGCCCAGCACCGGCTCGTTGAAGGCGGTCACCGCCGGCAGCACCAGCGCATTGCCAAGCCCGTGCCCAACATGGAACAACGCGCCGAGCGGCGCCGATAGGGCATGGGCGAGGCCGAGATGCGCGCTGTTGAAGGCGATGGCGGCCTGACAAGCAGCGATCAGGCAATGCGAGCGCGCCGCCAAATCGCGTGGCTCGCGATAGGAGATCGGCAGCCAGCGCGCCAATGCTGCCAGCGCCGACCAGGCGAAAGGATCGGTCATTGGCGAGGCGTGGTTCGAGACATACGCTTCGAGCGCATGGGTCACCGCATCGAAGCCCGATTCCGCCGTGACCTTGGCCGGGGCGCTGACGGCGAGCTCGGGATCGAGGATGGCGATTTGCGGCGTCATCTCCGGCGAGCGGAAGATCAGCTTCAGCTCGGCGCCGGATTTGGAGATGATGGCGGATTCCGAGACCTCGGCGCCGCTTCCGGCGGTGGTCGGCAGCGCCACCAACAGCGAGGCGTGCGGTTGCATCGCCTTGCCGGCGCCGGCAATCGCCTCGACCGGCCCGGGATTGGCGAGCAGCATGCGCGCCACCTTCGCCGCATCGAGCGTCGAGCCGCCGCCGATGGCGACGATCAAATCCGGCGTTGCCTGCACCAGCGCGTCGCGGCAGGCGGCGACCGTGTCGGTATCGGCCTCGCCGCCGCTCACGGCATGGAAGACAATCCGGGCGCCCGCCGCGGCGGCGATCTCGCGCAGCCGGGCTTCCAGCGATCCGCCGCTGAAGAATCGGTCGATCACGCAGACGATCGACCGCAGGCCGCGCTCTTTTGCCAGCGGGCCGATGCGCCCGATGCCGCCCACCGCATGGATCACCTGGCGCGCGGAATGGAGGAAGCTGAAATCCTGCGTTGCTACGGTGCTTTCGCCGTTCGTCATGCGGGTTTCCCGATTCATCCGCCGAGAAAGGCAGCCTTCATCTCAGGACTATCGGCCAGCTCGCCGGCCGGGCCGCTCTGCGCGACGGTGCCGATCTTCAGTACTGTGGCGCGGCGGCAGATCTGCAGCGCCTTGACCACATTCTGCTCGGCCAGGATGATGGCGGTGCCGCCCGCGGCGATCGTGGGGATACGGCTCAGCACCTCGTCGGTGAGGCGCGGCGACAGGCCGAGCGAAGGCTCGTCGAGCAGCAGCAGCCGCGGCCGGTTCATCAGGGCACGGCCGATCGCCAGCATCTGCTGCTGTCCGCCGGAGAGCTGCCAGGCCGGGCTCGCTCGCCGCTCGGCCAGAACGGGGAAGACGGCGAAGATCTCGTCGATGCGCGACGAACGCAAGGCGGCGGCGTCCCAAGAGGCGACCGCGAGATTCTCCCAGACCGAGAGGCCGGGAAAAACCCGGCGGCCTTCCGGACAGTAGCCGATGCCGAGCCGGTAGCGCTGATCCGGGCGCAACCGGCCGATATCCTCGCCGGCCAAAGCGATGCGGCCCGAAGATAGCGGCAGCAGGCCGATGATCGCCTTCATCAGCGTCGATTTGCCGGCGCCGTTGGCTCCGAGCAGCGCCACCGCCTCGCCTGCGGCAACCGAAAGGCCGACGCCGTTCACGGCGGTGATGTCGCCATAGCGGATGACCGCATTTTCGATGTCGAGCAGGACGGCCGTCATGGCACGACGCCCCGGCCGAGATAGGCCTCGATGACGCGCGCGTCACGCTGGACCGAAGCGACGTCGCCCTGCGCGATCACCCGGCCGTAATCGAGGCAGACCAGCCGGTCGACGAAGGCGTTGAGGAAAGGGATGTTGTGCTCGATGACGAGCAGCGTGCAGCGCGCGCGGACGATCGCGGCCATGCGGCGGGCGAAATCCTCCTGCTCCGATTGATTGAGACCGGTCGCCGGCTCGTCGAGCAGCAGTAGGCGCGGCTCGGTGGCAAGCGCCCGCGCCACCTCGACCCGCCGGCGCAGCCCATAGGCCAGCGCGCCGCACGGACGCGCCGCATCATCCGCGACGCCCATGAGATCGAGGAATCCCATCGCCTCGCCGCGGCGCCGCGCCAGATGGGCGTCGTCGATCCCGACGGAAAAAGTCTGGCGCAGCGAGAGGCGCCCGGATCCCCGCGCCACCGCGACGTTGTCGAGGGCGCTCATCGCATCGACCAGCGCCACGGTCTGGAAGGTGCGCGCGATGCCGAGCCGCGCGATCTCGTAAGGGCTGAGCGGGGTGATATCGGCACCGCCGAAGCGCACCCGGCCGGCATCGGGGCGGTAGATGCCTGAGACGATGTTGACCAGCGTGGTCTTGCCCGAGCCGTTCGGCCCGATCAATCCCAGGATCTCGCCGGCGGCGACGTCGAAGGAGACGCCGTCGAGTGCCCGGACGCCGCCGAAGTGGCGGCGGATCTCGGTGAGAGACAGCAGCGGGGATTCCGCGACGTCGCCTCGCCCCGCCGCATGGCCCCAGCTGACCGCGATCGGCGCAATACGCGACGGCGCCGCCACGCGTGCCGGGCGCAACCGGGTCAAAATCCGCTGCCAGGCCTCGACCAAGCCTTCCGGCGCCGCGATGACGACCAGCAGCAGGATCGCGCCATAGGCGATCAGGTAATATTTCTGCATGAAGCGGAACCACTCGGGCAGCTCGATGATCAGCACCGCGGCGGTGACGATGCCGGCAGTGCGGGTGCGGCCGCCGACGACGGCGATGGTGAGGCAGGTCACCATCACCGGCAGCTCGAGCACGTCGGGCGAGATGACGCGGATGGCGTGGACATAGAAGGCGCCGGCCAAACCGGCATAGGCCGAGCTCAATAGGAATGCGATCAGGCGCAGCCGCGCGGTATCGATGCCGATCGATGCAGCGGCGACGCTATTGACCCGCATCAGCGCATAGGCCTGGCCGAGGCTGCCGCGGCCGAACTGCCAGGCGGCGGCGGCGCCCAGCGCCACCACGCTCCAGATCAGGATCAGCGTCGCCTGACCGGGCGGGACGTTCCAGCCGAGCAGCGACAGCGGATGGATGCCGCCGATGCCGTTGGCGCCGCCGGTCATGTCGACCCATTGGATCGCGATCAGCAGGATGATCTGGCTGATGATCAGCGTCGCCAGCGCGAAATAATGCGTCTGCAGCCGCAGCACCGGCACGGCGACGATGAAGGCGACCAGCAGCGGCAATCCCAGGCTGAAGGGCAGGCTGGCATCGAAACCGATTCCGTAGCGAACACTCAATATGCCCGAGACATAGGCGCCCAGCCCCATGAAGGCGCCTTGCGACAGCGCGATGGCGCCGGCATAGCCGAAGATAAATTGATAGCCGATCGCCATCAGCGCATAGATGCCGGCGACCGACAGCACGCGCTGCGTATAACCGGTGCCGAAGCCGAGCGCGTAGATCGCGACGACGATACCGCCGATCAGCAACTGCAGATTGACGCTGCGCGGCGAGGCGAGATTCATGGCCGCTGGCGCACGGCCTCGCCGAACAGGCCCTGCGGGCGCACCAGCAGGATCAGCAGGATGATCGCGTCGAGCACGATGGTCGACGTCGTCTGCGAGAAAGCGATGCCCGACCAGTCGACGCGGCCGAGCGCCGGCACCAGGATCGGCAGCGCCGGATAGATCACCTCGAAGATCGCGATCAGCCCCGCCCCGGCGACCGCGCCGGGGATGCTGCCCCAGCCGCCGATGGTCACCGCGATATAGGCCTTCAAGATGTAGTTGGTGCCGTCGGTCGGGGTGACGAAGAAATTATGCGCGAGCAGCGCCCCGGCCGCGCCCGCCAGCGCGGTCGCCAACGCGAAGGTGATGGCGATCATGGCGCTGACCGGGATGCCGACCGCCGCCGCCATGTCCGGGTCCTGCGCGGTGGCGCGCAGCCGCCGGCCGAATTGCGTGCCGCCGAGCAGCCAGCGCAGCGCCAGGATGAGGACGATCGCGGTGGCGATGACGGCGAGGCTCTGGCGGCCGATGCTGAGCCCGCCAAGCTCGACCTCGCCCGATCCCAGCAGCGCCGGCGCGGCCTGCGGCTCGGGGCCGAACACCGCATTGGCGCCGTTCTGCAGGATGATGCCGACGGCGATGGTGCTGATGAAGACCGCCTCGGGCGGGCGGCGGCGCAGGGGAAAATACGCCACTGCCGAGAACACCAACCCGAGCCCCGCCATGATGACGAGGACCAGCGGCAGCAGGACGATGCCGGGCACCGGCAGATACGCGGCCAACGCCACGGCGACGAAGCCGCCCAGCATGACGAGATCGCCCTGACTGAAATTCACCGCCGAGGTCGCATTGAGGATAAGGACGAAGCCCAACGCGACCAAGCTGTAGGCGGCGCCGATCGCCAGCGCGTCGATCAGCAGTTGCAGCGTGATCATGACGCGCCGTTGCGGCGCGTCACTTGGCGGCTTGATCCTCGGTGTAATGCATCGCCACCTTCGGGATGCGGCTCTGGCCGTCATAGCAGATGATGACCGCGGAATGGGCCATGTCGCCGTGCCCGTCCGATTTGTAGGTCATCGCCACGCCCTTGTAGGAATTGGTCGAAAGCGCGGCGGTCACCGCCGCCGCGTCCTTCGCGCCATGGGCGACAGCGTCGAGCACCATCATGGTGCCGTCATATTGCTGGACGGCGAACGAGTCCGGATCGGCGCTGTAAGCCTTGCGGTATTGCGCGAGGAAGCGGGTCATCTCCGGCGTTTCCGCCGAGACCGGCGATGAGCCGGTCTCGCCGCACACGCCCTTCAGCTCCAGCGGATCGAGCAGCGCCACCGTGGATGGCTGCGACACGCCCGAGCCGGCGACGATCGGCAGGCCGAGATTGGCGCTGGCCGCGGCTTTGAGGAAGAGCGCGGTCGGCCCGCCATGAAGCTGCAACAGCAGTGAGTCCGCGCCGGCCGCCTTGGCCTTGCTCAGCGTCGGCGTCATGTCCTTGATCGAGACGTCGAGCGCTTCCTCGTAGACGGGCTCGATGCCGTGCTTCTTCAGCGATTCATCGATGGCGCCGTGACCGCTCTGGCCATAGGCGGTGGTCTGGTAGATCACCGCCGGATGCTTGATCTTGTATTGCTTGATGGCGAAAAGGACTTGCGCCTCCTTTACCACCTGGTCGCCGGGAAAGAAGCGGAAGATATAAGGGTTGCCCTGCTGGGTGACCGCGGCGGTGCCGGAGATGGTGATAAGCGGCACCTTGTGCTCGAGCGCCACCGGCAAGAGCGCCAGCACCTGCGCACCGAGCATCGAGGCGACCACCGCGGTGACCGGGCCTTGCGATACGGCGCGCTCCAGCGCGTTGACCGCGACCTCGGGCGAGACGCCGGTGTCGGAAACGTCGAAGGTCGCCTTGACGCCGGCGGGCGGCGACCCGAGCGCCAAGACGGCGCCGTTGCGCTGGCTCGTCCCCTCAACCGATAGAAAGCCAGTCAGCGGCACCAGCACCGGGACATTGGCATCCGCCGCCAGCGCCGGCCTGGCGCAGTCGATGCCGCCAACCGCCAAAGCCGCCAGGCTCACCGCACCGAGTTTTGTCCAACGCATATTGGCCCCCTGAAAGTGTTGTTGAAGGATTATCCGACGGAATCGAAGAAGGCGAGGATCTCGCCACCGAGGATTTCTTCGCCGGTATCGAAATGCGCCATCGTCGAGGTGTGATTGTGCCCGGTAAGCCGGAAGAACCCCGGCGTGCGGCCACGCGCGACGCTCATCCGGTAGAACAGCTCGGCGCCATAGACGTCGAGCAGCGGGTTGTCGTATTCGGCGACGGCGATGAAGATCGGCATCGGGCTTTCCGCCGCATGGGTAATCGGCGAGCGGACTTCGTAGAGACTCGCATCCTCGCCAAAATAGGCGCGCACGCCGTTGGCATTGGGGTTGATCGGCAGCACATCGGCGCGCAGCCGCGCCGAGGCGAGCACGATGCCGCGGACGCCGTGGCCAAGATAGCCCAGCGCGGGGTCGAAGACATAGCTGGCGACATGCGTACCGCCGGCGGAATGGCCGAGCAGGAAGATGCGGCGCGGATCGCCGCCGAATTCGTCCGCATGCCCGGCGATCCAGGCGACCGCGCGGGCGACGTCGTCGGCGCCGCCCGGGAAGGGCGCCTCGGGCGCCAGGCGGTATTCCAGATTGATCGCGACATAGCCCTGGCGCGCGAACCAGCTCGGCACGTTGCCGTAGACTCCGGACGGCGCATCCTTGTTGCCGCGGATGAAGGCGCCGCCATGGACGAAGATCAGGATCGGCGCGGCTGCGGCGGGACGGGTCGGACGGTAGAGATCGAACACGTGGCGCGGATGCGGGCCATAGGCGAGGTCGCGCAGCGCCGGAACGCGCGGCGCCTCCTTCAGCAGCGCGCCGAAGGCGGCCATCACGCGGTCGCGATGCTTCGGCATGTCCTGGCCCCAGATCGGGCCGACTTCGCTCATCATCTCGCGCAGCGCGGCGGGATAACCGGCCAGCGGAACGGCATTGCGCGCGGATGTCAGCTCACTTATCGCCATTCGGCATCTTGCATTTGGCGCCATCGCATTTTCAATACCTCGCGCCGAGCGAACTGGCGGGTTTTGACGTCGTCATCCCTTATTATCGTACAAATAGGTTATGAGGCAATCCAACGCCGCGCTCCAGCTCGGACAGCGTTTGATCCGCGGCGGGCAGTCATGGTTGCCGCGCGACCGTAAGCGTCAAGGGCGGCGCGACTTTCAGGGTCTGGAACACGACGCAATAACGCTCGGTCAGCTTGGTCAGCAGGTCGATACGCTCCTGCGGCTCTTGCGTGTCGATGTCGAAGCGCAGCCGGATGGCGCGGAAGCCCACCGGCGCGCCCTTGGCGACGCCGTTTGCACCGGCAGCAAGCGCCAATCGGGCCGACGCCGCAGGCTTTTACCCCAATCCCGCAACCCCTGGATCAGCCTGCACCTATGCAGTAATCTCTCTATGCCGCTAATACAAAAAGCCCGGTCAGGTCACGGGGTTCACTCCCATGTACACGCAAAGGCCTGGGCTGCCCGATGTCTCGGTGTCGGATGACAAGGCGTTCTGGGGTGCCCTCGGCTGCTCCTGCTGGGCCTTCTAAGGAGCAAGGCAATGTTCTTAGCCATGGTTGGCCTGGCGCTTGGTTTCGGCATTGGAGCCGGGTGTCGGTGGTTCGACATTCCATCGCCCGCACCGCCTTCGCTCATCGGGGCATTTCTCCTGATATCGATCACCCTGGGGTTCATTGCGGGGGATGTCCTTCTCACTGACGGAAACATAATGATGCATTGGCGCGGGCTATGAGGATCGCATTGGGTTTTGCGCTCGCTTTCGCACTTGGGTTTGCGTGTAGGGTCATTGGCATTCCGTTGCCGGCCCCACCCATCTTGATGGGCGCGCTTCTGGTCCTGGCGATGACCTGTGGCTATGTACTGGTTGACCGCGTCTTCTCACACCGGCCCACGCGGCATTCTCGTCATTGTGCGGGCCCGATCGGACGCCTGCCCAGTCACGACCCGTCCGAGCCGCATAAGCAGAACGCATTCACCCCCGAGTGAAGAATTTCGTAATGTCCGCTTTGGGTCATTAGCGGACATAACGACATGACATTGGAATGTCCGGTTTGCCGCCAATAGCAGACATTAGATTAAGGTCGGGGAATGTCCGCTTTGTGTCAGAAGCATAAATCCGAACGCAGCGCCCGAGGTATAGGCGGTTAGAAGAACGGACCCTAACCTCAAACCAGGGCAATTCAGGGAAGCGACCTTCGAGTTCCTGCGCCTCGATAAGGACGCCGCCCATGTTATCAGTGGCCATCGCCGGTAGCCCGAGACGGCAGATCGACTGCCACTCCGTTGCAATAGTATCCCAATGCTCGTATCAGCGGTGAGAACGCTTGCTGCGTGCGAATATGAAAAAGCGTTGAGGGTTGGCGTCGGGGCGAATAGGCGTACATCATGGAAGTTCCAGCTCAAATCTCACCTGCGTCCGCGACGCCTGAAGCTGTCCCTACCGAAAACCCTAATTCGGACTCGCCGGTCACGAATGGCAGCATTGGATCGGCGCGTTCAGAGTGTTTGTGCATCCACAAGTAAAAGCCTACGACAAGGGCCGCGAAAGCGAAGCGTTGCAGTGGCTGAGCGGATACCCGTTGACATAAATCAAAGCTCCCGCGCCGCATTATGGCCTTAATGGGCCGGTAAATTAGCTGAGAATGGCGGCCCGATGAAAAAGCTGGTTACTTGGTTCCTGATAGCCGATGGCGCTCGCGCACGCATCGTGACACGCGAGAATTCCTCTACTCCCTACAAGTTCATCTTTTCTGAGGATTCGGCAGAGATGCATGCGCGCTCGCGTGATCTTGGCAGCGACCGCCCGGGCCACTCCCAGGAGAGCGCCAATTCCGCACATCACGCGATCGAGCCGCGCCAAGATCCGCACCGAGCCGAGGAAGCGAAGTTTGTCCAGACGATCGCGTCCCACGTTAATCGCGAAGGCGCCCAAGGAAGCTTCGACCGCCTTATGATCTATGCCGCGCCCCAGGTTCTCTCTTTGCTGCGCAAGGAGCTCGATGCCCCGACCCTGAAGAAGGTTCACGGTGAATTTCCCAAAGATCTGACCAAGGTTCCGGTCACTGATCTGCCCGCCCATTTCGGTACAGAATGATGGGCTTCCCAGTCGACATCGCCTTCCACAACATGGTCGGGTCGCCTGAGGTAGCTAGCAGGCTTAAACTCCATGCCGAGGGTCTCGGTCGTTATCACCCCCGCATCACCGCATGCCGCGTCACGGTGGAGGAGCAGGCAAGTCGCCACCGCAAGGGCAAGTTATTCAACCTCCGAATCGCCATCGCCATACCGGGGCGGGAGATTGTGGTCGAACACGCTCATGCCCACCGGGTGACGCACAATGATTTTCGCTTGGCGGCGCGTGACGCCTTTAATGCCGCCCGCCGTCAACTGCGGGATTCCGTGCGCAGCCGGCGGCTCAAGACGGCTGATAAAGAATCCGATGCCGAATAGCAGCAACACCAATCATGTCAAATCGCCACAACAAGCGGCGGCGGCTTCCCGCTGATCGAGAACGGCAAGATTATTGGCGCCATTGGCTGCTCCGGCGGCACCGGCTCGCAGGACGCGGCGGTCTGCTCCATCGGCGCGGATATGGTGAAATAAGGCCATAACTCATCCGGTATCGCCGGGCTTGTGCTGCCGCTCACACCGACGTTGCATCGCTTGCTGTTGAACGATGCGTTGTTTAGGTAGTTTCCGAGCCTATCGCCGGCACCATTCTCGTCGCAGGACTTGTCTACGGCCAAATCCTGTGGAAATGGCAACCTGGCGGCTCGATAAGGGGACAGAGACGACAAAATTTGGTGGTTGAAATGGCGCGTACTGCTTCAGTTTCTCCTCTCCCATCTGAGTTCGACGGCTTT